>Ga0194121_10000026_pt1 | contig 235529 bp, 191 predicted proteins | sample TA2MahCa50mmetaG_FD_148609 | JGI IMG/M metagenome (GOLD analysis project Ga0194121, IMG submission 148609) | Freshwater microbial communities from Lake Tanganyika, Tanzania - TA2015020 Mahale Deep Cast 50m | ecosystem: Environmental > Aquatic > Freshwater > Lake | place: Tanzania: Lake... | reverse complement strand
ACTCACAACACGACAGCGCAATAATCGCCGTGGAGATTAACAGCGTATGCGAATACCCGCTCCAGGCAGGAACTGGGCAAAGGCAGAGCGAGCAGGGGTAGAGCGATTAAGAGCATGCGTCGTGCCTGCTCCTAAAACTTCAGGTGCAACGAGAGAATACTGAAAAGCCACCAGTCGGCGTTGCTTCGTTCCAAGAGACTTCTGCCGGACTCGACGATGAGCCACGGCAATCAATTCCTCTTCGAGACTCACTTCCTCCGAGCCTTCTTCGCAACAGGTTCGCAACGTCGAATAGACCGACGGCACACCTCCCAACATAAGAACGATGAACATACTGAGCGCAACTCGTACCAGCACGGATCGCCCTCGAGCAAACCGCAGCTTCTGTAACTCAAGTTGACAAAGTCGATTCATCATTTCATTGGGCTGCAATCGTGAGCGAAATCAGCAAGGTGTAAATCGCCGCCGCGAGCGGTGCGAGAATAATGAGGATCGCACCGTGAATGGCTCGGATGAAATCCGCGATCGTTTTGTGTTGTTCGATCGGATGTCGCAAATGCAGTCCTTTGTTGATTCGATACGAGTTACGTCGCCCTGTCCGTATCCGCTCGACATAACCAGCCGCTTCAAGTTCGGAAACGATTCCCTGCACAGCCCGTTCTGTAATCCCCACTTCCAACGCCAAGTCGCGCATCCGCATCGTCGAATCACGGGCCAGACACAACAACACGTGTGCGTGATTGGTCAGGAATGTCCAGCTCCCGAGATCCGGACCAATCGCGCTCATCGAAAATTCCTCGTGCGATGCACTGAGTACGACGTACACAACAGGCATCATCCGAATAAGAATACACGAAACAACGTTCCGTAGTCAAGGCGTCGTGCCCGCTCTCCTGAGCAATGCTGAGCAATCCACCGTGGCGGCATCACCGGCCGGCGAAGTCTGACCAGCTCGACGTCATTCGGGCTTTTAAAGTTCCTCGACGAGCAGATCGGAGAACCAGGCTGCGCCGCCGACCACGAACAATTGAAACTCCGGACGATGGGTTTCCTCCGAATACGGCAACACCGCTAGTTCGGCTTCATCCCAGAACACACACCAGGCATCGAGTTGGCGTTCGATCTGCAACAGATGGAACTTCTCGCGCAGGTCGGATATCGCTCTTTCGCCCGCAGTCTTCCAGCCGCCGCTTGCATCGGCGACGCCGGCGGCGACGGAATTCGGTTCGATCCTGATCGCCGGGTACCGATCGTCGTTTCGGGAGAGTCCAAAGCGGACATCGACGCGCTGTGCCGCTGGAAGTCGGACTTGCAGCGTCAGCCGATAGTACTGCGGCGGTTGGCGCTGGCCCTCGCGAACGCTTGGGAACTCGAACGGCAACAACCCATTCTCACCGATCAATATCGCGCCGCCTTCGTCGTCTTTACCCTGCTTCCAGAATCCACTAAGACCGCGACGCAATCCGACCGATCGCCCGTCGAACAGCGGCTGCTCCCAACCAGTCGCGACCAGGGCCCTGTCGCGGGCCGGTGGCGCGTCCGGGAGGGCAAGCAACAGGCAATATCCAACATAAGCCAGGGGCAAGGCAACACCCAGGATGATGGCCGCCATCGCGAGCGCGCGGGAACGGAACCGCGAACGCGATGGCGATGGCGTTGGAGACTCGGCACCATCGGCGGATTGTGACGAATCGACGCCACTTGCCGGCGAGGGCAGTGCGGCGATACCGCCTGCTCTCGGCGCACGTACTTGCATCTCGGTCGTCGTCGTTTGGCTGCTCGTCAATACATCGATTGCCTCGATCAATTCCTGATAGTTGCCGGGGCGCCGGCCGGGGTCGCGCGCCATCATCCAGCCCAATAGGTCCCTGCTGGCCGGCGAGAGTTCCGCCGGTGCGTCGACGGCCGGGATCCCCTGCCCTTCGAGTTTCGCCGCGATGATCTGCGGTAACGACTTATTCGAGAACGGCGGCTTGCCGGTCAACATCTGAAACGCGGTGGCCCCCAGAGCATACATGTCGGTGCGGTAGTCGAGCGGTCGGTCTTCGAGCTGCTCCGGCGCGAGATAATTCGGACTGCCGACAACTGTTCCATCGGTCGTTAATCGCGTTTCTTGATCGGAGGCATGCGCAAGGTACGCAAGCCCGAAGTCGGCGATCTTGACCATCGGCAGTCCGGCCGGAATCGGGTAGCCAGCGGGAGCGGTGACAAGCAGCAGGTTCGACGGCTTGATGTCGCGATGGACGATTGCCATTTCGGCGGCATGCGCTAGTCAGGCCGCGGCCTGACGGATCAGGCCCCACGCCGCCCTCTCGTCCAGTTTGCCACGTTTGCGGACAAAGTTCTCGGCATCCTCTCCCTCCAACCACTCCATCGCGAAGTACAATCGGCCCGCATGCCGCCCGAAATCGTAAGCGGCCACGATAGTCGTTCAAAGAAACCCGTTTACCGGAGAGGTCGGTAAAGGCAAGTTCGGCCAACTCCTGGTCGAGCGGCGCGTTGCTGGTCACGTCGTCTTGAAATTGAATGTTGCGAAAATTCCCGGCGCCGTAGTCATTTTCGATCGGTTCGATCGGGCCTGTCCGTCCCGTCGGTCGCTCGACCTTCTGATCTTTGGCACCGCACCCGGACAGCGTACTGAGGATCAGTACCAGGCACGGCCACGGAGTACGGAATCGATACCGAGAAAGTCGCTTTGGTATCGATCGTTTTTTCGATTCGCAGTTTGAGACTGCCGTATCGGCGGCAAGTCGGACCGGCACGGCTACCAGGCCCCGTGGCCGCCTGATTCTAACAGTCGAGGCCGCGGAACGCCAACACGTTGATCCCACCGTCTCGCGTGCGGCATCAAGTGTCGTTGGACGGTTGGTCGAGACGCAATTGCTTGCGGTACTTGCGCCAAATCAGGTAATAGATCCCGCCGAGCGCTCCCAGGATAAGAACCAGGGCCGTGAAAGCCAGCTGGGAATCCCGGAGCAGCGGTCCCAACGAATGGCCGAAATAGCAACTCAGCCAGAAAAACGTACCTACGACGATCGAGGCACAAATGGCATCCACCAGCAGAAAGGTCACGAACTTCATCCGCATCACACCGGCGGCCATATAGACCGGGGCCCGTACTCCGACCATGAAACGGGCCAGCAGGAAGACCTTCAACCCTTGCCGCTCGATCAGCGCCTCCATCTGCTTCTCGCGGTCGCCGTGCAGCAAGCGGGCGAACAGCGGATGGCGGCGCAGGAATGCGCTGCCGAGATAACGGCCGATCGCGTACATCAGGCTGTCGCCGAGCAGCGCGCCGACGAGGCAGGAGAAGAATGCCAGCGTGGGGTTAAGTTGTCCGACCGACGGGGAACTCAGAACTCCGGCGGCGACGATCGGAATTTCCTCGGGGATCGGCAGCCCGACGCCGGTCAGTGTGATAATCAGAATGATCGCAAGGTACGAACCATGCGAGAGGATATACTGTTCCATCGAAACCAGCTTCGCAACTTCCTCTGGATCCGGTTCCGGCAGCGACGCCACCGCATTGGAATTGTAATACCGGCCTTATGAAAAGCGAATCCGTAGTCCGCCGGTTATGACGGTTATGACGGCGACAAGCGATCGCACGAAGTCCGTCACCGCCCCACAAACCTGCCTGTCATCGGGCAGGAGTTTTCTGGGCCGCTTCCAGCATGCGATCGAACAGCCTGCGCTGCTCGCTCAGCGCCTGCACGCGATCCGCTGGTTTGCTGGCTGCCTCCATTAACAGCCAGCCAGCGTAGTTGACTTTGACCAGCAGTTCGAAGAGTCGAGCGAATGGGTACTTCGGGTCTTCCAACTCATGGATGTGACAGGTCTCGCCGAACCGGCGGGCGACAAGATTAAAATTGTGGTCCAACCCCTCGCCGTTCAGATCGGCCTGATTCGAATTCCAGCATACCCCGACGTTTTCATGCTGCGCGATATCGACGATTGCCTTGATCGTGGGAAGTTCCTGGCACTGGCCATGCACTTCCAGGCGGATCTGCTGGCCGAAACCGCTGGCGTATTCACCCAGTTCGTTCAGCGCCTTACCGATCTGCTCGATCGTCTTTTCGCGCGGGACGTTGGGATGAAAAGTATCCGGCTTGACTTTGACGCCACTGCCGCCGATGTCGTGGCTCAATCGCACGAAATCTTTGGTGTCTTCGATCGCCTTGCGTACGACCTTGGGATCCGGATTGTCGTAGCGTTCGTTACTGCCGATGCCGACGCAGACGATGCCTGTGTCGGCAAAACGCGTGCGAACTTCCTGGCGTTGTGCCTCCGTCAAAACGGGTTCGACGCCATGCGCATGGGTCGTGCGGAGTTCGACACCCAACGCGCCGCTTTTCTTGCAGTTCGCCAGCAAGGTTGGCAGGTCCCAGTCGGCGCCCCACATGTAGGTAACCAACCCGAAACGCATGCTCCCCCCGGGCAGATCGGAATCGGGCTGTCGCGCGAGCAATGTTGTCGTATCAACGGCCCGCAGGGCCATGCACGCGCCACCACCGGCGGCTAGACTACGCACGAATCCTCGACGGGTGATTCTCATGCGGGGGTTCTCCTCGGAAAAAGTGACCGACGTTCGGCGACTGCCGCCCCAGTATTCCGCATCCCACGCCCTTGCGAAAGAGGGGAAGCGGGGGAAACTGGCGAGGGCACGCGGGCGATTCCATGCCTCTAAGTTACCCTGTTCTGAAAATTCAATACATTCGATAATCTTGAAGTAGATCCAAAGAACTGCTGCCGGTGGTGTTGTGCGATCGCAATACCTCCAGGGAAGTGGAGTGCAATTCTCCCGCCGCCCCGCGACTGTAATGGGTAACGAACGCCAGCGATCCACTGGTCGATACGCATCGACTGGGAAGGTTGGCCCGTAGGATGACCCGAAGCCAGGAATCTGACCGGCAGTCCGAAACAGCAAGACTCCTCGTGGGAAGGAAACCTGTTGGATGCGTTGGTTTGGTTACTGCGCACAGGCGTGGATTGCGGTTGTTCTCTGCGGGATCGTGCCTTTCAGCGCGACCCACGCGCAGGAAGAACCGGTTCCGGCCATGGTCACGGTCCATCTGCAGGATGAGAGTCCTCCTGAGCTACCGGAAACGGTCGTGGTCGGCCGCCCGGGCAATTTCCCGGGCTCGCCGCTGGGCGAGGACGAAATCCTGTCCGCGAATCGGACACCCACCTCGATCAGCGATACGGGCAGTTCGTACACGGTGATCACGCGGGAGGCGATCGACCGGCGCCAGCAACCGATGGTCGCCGACGTGCTGCGCGGAACTTTGGGCGTCGACGTGACGCGGCAAGGCGGCCTCGACGTTGTTCGGCAAGGCGGAGCGGGATCGAATACGTCGGTGTTTCTGCGAGGAGCAAATTCGCAGCACACCAAGGTTCTCCTTGATGGAATTCCGATCAACGACCCCAGCAACCCCACGCGCGGCTTCGATTTTTCCTCCTTGAGCGTCGACAACATCGAGCGAATCGAAATCCTCCGCGGACCGCAGAGTGTCCTTTACGGTTCCGACCCGATCGGCGGCGTGATCAACATTGTCACGCTGCGGGGCGATGGCCCCACCCGGATCCGCGCCGGTGCCATGGGTGGCAGTTTCGGAACAAGCCAGGAGTATTTCAGCGCCAGCGGTGGAAATGAACGAACGTACTTTTCGCTGTCGGGATCGTACTTCAATACCAACGGTATCTCGCAAGGCAATGTCGCTCGGGGAAATTCCGAGCGGGACGGCTTTCGCAACGGTACGATCGGCGGGCGCGTTGGCTGGAACCCATCGGAATCCTGGAATGTCGATTACGTCTTCCGCTACAACGATGCACGCCTGGAGATCGACGATTTCAATTTTGGTCCGGGTGCGCCGGTCATCGACAACCTGACTCGCGCGAATCTCTCCCACTCTTTTCTGAATCGCATTCAAATCCAGAACTCGGCATGGGACGACCTGGTTCGACACAAGGTCGGTTTCAGCCTGACCGATTATGACCGCCGCGACACCGACCCCGGATTCCCGGGCGTGCCCGCCCAGTTCCTGGGACAGACGCGCGAGGTTGACTACCAGTTCAATATCCAGATCAGCGCGGAAAACGAATTCACCGCTGGAGCCAGTTACCTGCAAGAGGAAGGACATACGCTGCGGGACGCGCTGACGCTGGACCGGGCGTCGCAGAACGATGCCGCCGTCTATCTGCAGGACCGCATGACATTCTTTGAGCGCTGGACCCATACCATCGGTGCGCGATGGGACGATTACAACCGGGCCGGTCCCGCGCAAACATACCGCTATACATCGTTGCTCAAGCTTTTCGACGAGCAGACCTCGCTGCACGGATCGATCGGGACCGGATTCCGTGCCCCGGCGCTGGCGGAATTGCTGTTCCAATTCGGTAATCCGGCGTTGCGTCCGGAAACGAGCAAGGGTTGGGATGTGGGGATCGAACGGCGCTGGCTGGACGATCTGATCGTGACCGATCTGACTTTTTTCCGTAACGATTTCCAAAACCTGATCGTGTTCGATCTCAACAGTTTTACGTTGCAGAATGTTGGCCAGGCGCGCGCCTCCGGCGTGGAATTCAGTTCGGCGCTACGGCTGACCGACTCCACGTCCCTTACCGGCAACTATACCTTCACCGACACCGTCAATCTGGATAGTGGAACGGCGTTGTTGCGCCGGCCGCGCGACAAGGCCGGCATCGGGCTTGACCATCGGTTCAACGAGCAGCGCACCACACTGGGCCTGTACGCCATCCTTGTCGGACCAAGGTTCGACACCAGCGCCGCGGGTAACGTTTCGCTACCCCGCTACACCTTGTTGAACTTGACCGGCCGGCACCAATGGAGAGAACATTGCGAACTCTTTGCGCGACTCGACAATGTGCTCAACAGCCATTACGAAGAGGTGCTGGGCTTCGGCACGCCGGGCTTCTCCGCGTTCGGCGGCGTCAACTTGTTCTGGTAGGTCCTGACGCACGAGCATCTCCCGCGACGGTGCCGGAGTGCGCCGCTCACAAGCGAGGCGCCTTCGGCTTGATCGGCGATGCAAAACTAAGGACCCCTTTGACCTTGACCTTGCGCTGGTACACTCGATCGCCGCAGGTCGCGATCAGTCGGTCCATCTCGGGGCCGCCAAAACAGAGATTCGACACGCGTCCGTTGGGCGTGGGGAGAATGCAGTTCACGCGTCCCGCCTGGTCACAAACCTGGATTCCCATCCGCGTGGCAACGTACAGTCGTCCATCCGCATCGGTTCTCATTCCGTCGGCGCCGCTGTCGTCCGCCGTATCGGGAACATGCAGGTGAAAATACCGCTGCTTGTGAGCGAGGCTGCCGTCGGGTTGGATCTGATAGCTGTAAACCCAATGGCTGCGGCTGTCGGCGACGTATAACAGCGATTGATCGGGGGACAGCGTAATTCCATTCGCAAATCTCAGGCCGGAGTCGACAACGGCCTTTTCACCGTTCGCCCGAATCAACCAGACGCGGCTGGGATCGGTGCCGTTGGACGGCGGATTGGTCACATAGATACTGCCATCATGGCGAACGGTCAGGTCGTTGCCACGAAAACCGTCCGCGAGCGTGGCAACAACGGTTGGAGACTCGTACGCCAGAATCTGTTCGCTGCCCGACGCAACCGCGATCAGACGATTGCCTGCCGCGAAAGCTTGCCCATTTCCACGGCGGGAGTCGCTCAGGTACAGTTCCACGCGGCCGTCCAGGCCGATGCGATAGGTCTTGCTTTCGGGTACATCATTAAAAAAGACTTCTCCGCGCTCGTTCGCGGCCGGGCCTTCGGTGAACTTGTATCCTTCCCCGACCAACGTCCAGCCCTCGCCGGGAATAAGGATCTCCTGCAATTGCGGCGCCCCTGATCCGGCCTTGATCGGCGTCGGCCAATCCTTCCAGAGCCACCTCATAGCGTCGGGAAAAACTCGCGTCGCCTGTTCGACATTATGTCCTCCCTCGCCCCAGACATGGCTGACTTCGTATCCGGCGAAGACCAGCGAGCGTTCCATTTCCTGGTTGGCCATCCACCAGTCCCCGCCGTAGATATTGAGGTCGGCACTGCCGTCCTCCAGGAAGATTCGGATCGGCTTCGGTTCGTACTTCCGCAACAGGGTCGGATAGTTGTTACCGCCGCGCAGGCCGACGTAGGTACCGATCGAGCTGAACACCCGCTGGAACGCATCGGGACGTTCCCATGCGGCGGTGAAGGCGCAGATCGCACCACTGCTCGCGCCCCCGATACAACGATCGTTGCCCGATTGCGACAGGCGCAGCGGCCTCCCGTCGCTGCTCACCTTCGTTTCCACCTCGGGAAGCAGCTCCTCCAGCAGGAATCGAACGTAACTGTCACCCAGGCCGTCGTACTCGTAGCTGCGGTTAAATCGGTCGAGCGCATTGTCGTCGAGCGTCTTGACGCGCCCATGCATCACAAACACGCCGATCACGACCGGCATCTCCCCGGCGGCGATCAGCCGATCAAAAACCTCCGGCGCCTTGTATTGAATACCGTCCTGGTTGACATAGACACAGGCCGGCTTCGACGGGTCGTACTGCTTCGGCACGTAAACCCAATAGTCGCGTACGGTGCCGGGAAATATTTTGCTCGCCTCGAAGGTGTACTTCGTAATCTCGCCCTGCGGTACCTCGGCTGACAGGGTGGCCGATGTTAAATACACACCGATGGCCAACGCGGCAACGAACCAGATCGCCAGCGTATCGCGCGAAAGGCGGATGGTAATCCCACGCGAAGCCCGGACAACAAACTGCAGTTGGGCTCTCCGTCGAAATCCGGCAGCAATATCCCGCATGCTTGACAACTCCCGAGAAAGGTGGCAAACGGATTGAGGCCCACAGAATAACGCCGCGACCAGGGCATTTCCACCGGGTTGGTTGCCCTACAGTGATTCGAGTGACTCGGTTGGCTGGGAGGCAACATAAGGCCGATATTCGATCAACTCGATCTTCCACGGTCCGCCAACCCGGTATTCAACGCCTCGCCACTCAATGCGTCGCAGCAGCAACGCCTGCAGCATCGCGCGGGAATAGACGACCTGGGTGAGCAGTACGGCGGCCATCATCTTGAACAACAGGCCGGGGCTCCACTCCCGGAGTGACTCGCCGCGGTGCCGCACCAGCATTCGCATGCGTCTTTCCAGCCAGGCAATCAAGGGGCAGAGCGACAGCTGGTAGATTCCGAGACAAACCAGGCAGGCGTTGGCGTCGCCGAGGACACCCTGCCCGAATTGCCAGGCGGCCCAGGCCGCCGCCACGATCGGTACCGCCGTCGTCATCAAAGCGTGTCCAACAACGGCGACCCAACCGGGATGGTAAAGCCGGGCAGTCAGTAACTGGCGCGTCACCCAGCGCGTGAACGATCGCAGGTCGCAAGACTCCCGGTTCACCATCATCAACGAAGGCACAAAGCTCAGTCGGTATCCTTTTTGCCGCAACTTGGAATAAAGCATCGTGTCTTCGCACAGCGCGTTGCTCCAGAATTCCAGCAATCCCGCCTCGCGAATCACGCGCGTCTTGACCGCCAGCGTTCCGCCCCAGGCGATCCGGTACCAGCACATCTGTACGACGGCGGCCGCGTTCCATAAGTATCGGACCAACGATCCCCAGTTGGCGATCGCGGGCGCGTACCAGCGATTTCCGGTTGCGGCGCCCACCGCGGGATCGGCGAGCGCCGTCGCCAGTTCCCGCAGCCAACCGCGATGGGGGATCGTATCGGCGTCGAGCTGTGCGATGAACTCAACGTCGGGCGCCAAACGGCCAATGGTCTGCGCCAGACTGCTGCATTTCAGGCTACAGGTCTGCCGGCGTTCCTCAAGCAATTCCACGCGAACGTTGGTAAACGAATGCGATGCCAGCCAACGCTGCACGGACTCCAGCGTCGGATCATCGCGATGATCGACGACGATCCGCACATCAAAACGGGGATAGTCCTGTTCGAGAATCGCGGTGACACAGCGATCGAGAAACGGATCGAGGCCGCGCAGGCAGAGGATCACGGTAGCGCGCGGGCAGTCGTCATCGGCCAGAGTTGGCGGAGGGGGTGCCGACAGCAATGCCCCGAACCGCCAGACCAGGAAGGCCTGCGCCACCAGTAAGACAATCAGCCCCAGACAAATGCCAGCGCCCACCGTTGTCACCGCCGCGGCCTCCCTTCGCCGGCCCAACCGCCCGCGCCGGAGATCTCCAGTCCGCCTGCGGAAGCGATGAGCCGCTTGTGCAAGATCACCAGGAACCGATCGCGATCGGTCGGATTCAAGTAGCGGCCATCCATTCTCGCGCAGATTCGCAGGCGGTCGTTGTAGGTCAGTACGGCACACGTCAACAGCGTATTGCGTCGCAACGGTGCATAGACGTCCAGGTGCTCCAGCAACAGATTACCTACACGCAGAAGACCGCCCTCGCGCGGCAAGCGCCAATGATCGAGCGGACGCATTGTATTGGTGAACACGGCGGTGGCCACGCAATGCTGGTTCGCCGTCAGACGGGCAATTCCACCGGGGAGCATTCGGGCGAATCGCAACGTCAGCGGGAATATCAGGCCGAGTTCGCGGTCCTTGATCAATGTCATTTCCTCGTGAATGCTCCGCAGCAGTTCGTCCGGAGAATCGCAATCCGCGGGCTGACGATCGAGATAGACGGTGCTCACGATGTTCGCCGCGGGGATCGAGTGATCCTCGGCACGACGCATGTTTATCGGAATCATTAATCGCATCCAATCCTCGTCCCGCACCGCCCCTCTCTCCACGCGCCAGTCGTGGATCGCCAGAAAGTTATCCCGCGTCAGCAGGTCGTTCAGGGACACGGACTGGCGTTTCGCAGCGTCGCGCAGCGCCGACGATTCCTCGGCGCTCAAATCGACGCACCCCACGATTCGTCCGTCGGGCGCGGAGGGGCTGTTCACGTCCATGGAGACTGCAACCAATGTCGCCGGCTGACGGGCCACAAATTGCCGGATTCCACGTAATCCCACCGCCAGCTTCGGTAACTTGCGCAGCCAGCCAACGGCGGAAAGCCCGAAGCGATTCCGTTCGATGAGCCGATTCGGTTCCAGTCGCTGGAATTCGATCTGCTCCATCGCAGGCTCGCTGTTCGCATAGTGCAGCAGCAGGTCCTCGAGGAACTGAAATGTTCCGCGACCGTCCGCGCGCGTGTGGTGAAAATGCAGCACGAGGATCGTGTGGTCGTCACGAACATCGACGATCAGTCGCGTGGGGATCCCGTCGCGCGCCTTGATCGGCTGGGCGGGCGGAAATTCCGGTTGGGGATCGCCGTCGGTGCTCCATTCCAGCGGGGCGACCTCGGCATCCACCGATCCGGATACCCACTCGTATCGCCCCCAACGGGTCCGTCGAACCTGGGCACCCAGCAGTGGATGCCTTCGCAGGGCATGCCGGAAGGCCGCTTCCATACGCGTACGATCGGCGCGGCCGGCGAAGCGGCAGCGGGCCAGGACGTCCAGTTCCGAACCGGAACGGTCGTCGACGAGAAACGACTCTTCAAACGGCGTCAGTGGAATCGGAAACATAGGGCGCTCAAAAAGGGAGCATTCGACGCTGGGCGAGCGAGGGTCACGACTGCATGGCAATGGCTTGTTCGAACGGATTTGCGCGTGCCTGTCAATCCTGCAGTTCAATACTGCCCCGTCAATACGGGCCACACGGCGACCGCGGGGACTTTAATCGGCTGTGCCGGAGCGGTACGATAGGTGCCATCGCGGCAGCTCGCCTGCTGCGCGGTTTCCTGGACGCTGTAACTTCCGAGCCGTACCCGTTGTGGAGATTACCCATGTCACGTTTTGCAATTATCGGGATCAGTTGCATCGCGATTGCCGTCGCCTCCGGATGTGGCTCACGCGGTTCGACGACGGTCGTCCCGGCTGGCAAATCCAATAACGGCGGCGACAGTTCCGGCGCTCCGGGCAGTGCGACGTCGTCGTCAGCCGGCAGTTCCACGACGAAGAATGACGGGGACGGATCCGCCACTTCCGGCGCCACCGGAGAATCGAGCAGCGGCACCAAGACCAAAGGCACGATCGCGGCATCGCTGCTGACGCTCGAAAACCCGTTCTTTCGAGTCATCGGCGACAACATCACTGCCGCCGCCAAGGAGGCGGGCCACGATGCAATCATTCTCAGTGCGGACAAAGATCCGGCCAGGCAGGCCAATCAGGTGAAGGACTTTATCGTCAAGAAGGTCGCGGCCATCGTCCTCAGTCCCTGCGAGTCGCGGGCGATTATTCCGGCGATCAAGGAAGCGAACGAGGCGGGCATTCCGGTGTTTACGGTCGACATTCCGGTGGAAGACCCCCAGGGAAACGGTGTTCAGATCGTGAGCCAGATCGCAACCGACAATTATGGAGGTGGCCGTGAAGCCGGGCAGGCGATGATCGAGGCGCTCGGCGAGCAAGGGGGAAAGGTCGCGATCCTGCACTTCAAGCAGGCTCAATCGTGCCGATTGCGTGTCCGCGGATTCCGGGAAGTAATCGACGCGCACAATGCGGCGAATAACGGCCCGATCGAAATCGTCGCGGAACTGGAAGCGGGTGGATCCAAAGATCAGGGCTTCAAAGCGGCCGAGGATGCGGTGCAGGCTCATTCCGATTTGCGAGGCGTTTTTGCCATTAACGATCCTTCCGCGTTGGGCGCGCGGGCCGCGCTGGAGAAAGCGGGCAAGGCCAGCGAAGTCGTCATCATCGGGTTCGACGGTCAACCGGAGGGCAAGCAGGCAATCAAGAACGGGGAGATTTACGCCGATCCGATTCAGTTTCCCGAGAAGATGGGTACGGAAGTTGTGGAAGCGATTCTGCGCTACTACCGCGGGGAAGAAGTGGCCGCTGAGCAGCTGATTCCGACCCGTCTGTATCGCAAGGCGGACGCCGCGGACGATTCGACGTTGAAATAGCCTGCATCTTCCCGGATCGGGCTGGTGACAAATCCCGACCCGCTGTTTACTTGGCGGCCGTTGTCGTGCCGGCAAAGTGGGAAGGAGAGTCTTCCAGCACAAGGTAGTCGTCTGCGCAAACCGTGTTTTGTCCGTTGTGCAGGTAGCTGCAGCACCCTCCGACCGCGACTCCGGCATCCAGGGCTTGCTGCGTCCGCTGCAAGAGCCGCTGGGCGTTGTCCCCTTTCGTCGCCTCGCCAACGCCAAAAGTCGCGGTAAAACCAAGAGTGGATTCCTTGAACGGCAAGTGGCATCGTCCTACCGCGTTCCGCAGTCGTTCGGCAACACCGACAGCATTGAACAGGGATGCTGTCGGCATCAGAACCGCGAAGGAATCGTCGGAGAACCGCGCGATGTGGTCCATTTTCCGCATCGTCGCTCGAAGAAACTGCGCGCATGCGCGAAGCACGAGGTTCTGAGCCCGTTGCCTGTCTTCGCCGCCAAGGCGTCCGAAGTCATCGATCCGCATCAGCACGATCGACAACGCAACGCCCCCTCGTTTCCACTCCGACATCCGTCGGTTCAGGTCCTCAAGGAACACCGCGCGGTTACTCAGGCCCGTGCTGGAGTCGCTCGACATCGGCGCGGTTGGCTTGTCGCCGTTTTCGGCGGTGGCTGGCGGCGGCCGTTCGACGGGGGCGGACGGTTCGATCGGCGGAACGGGATCGGCTTGTTTCGGCGCCTGGTCGGGGGTGGTCGATCGCGGGACAAAACGGACAAAGTTGACACCGTCGTGATAGTGACCGCAATCCCGGCCATCTCGTTTGCTGACGTACAGCGCCTCATCCGCTCGTTTCAGAACTTCTTCGGCGTTTTCCCCCGGTCGCATTTCCGCCAGACCGACGCTGGCGGTGACATGCAGCGGTCGTCCTTCGAACTGCAGGGACATCGCGCCAATCGCGGCCCTGGCCCGCTCCGCGGCGATGTGCGCCAGGCTGAGCGACGTGCCGGGGAAGATGATCGTAAATTCCTCGCCTCCGTAGCGGCAAACGATGTCGTCGCTGGATACGCGCGCTTTCAAAGTCGACGCGACGGCTTTGAGCACTTCGTCGCCCGCGCTGTGGCCGTACTTGTCGTTCAATCGCTTGAAGAAGTCGACGTCCAGCAACATGATGGAGGTCGATCGGCCCTGCGATCCGGACGCCGCGACACACTTATGCATCTCCTCGTCGAACGCCCTGCGATTATTCACGCGCGTCAGCGCGTCGGTGCGCGCCTCGGAAACGTGCGATTCAATTTCCTTCGCCTTGGCCTCCAACCGATGCTCCGCATCGACCAGCTGCTCCTGCATCTTGGCGTTCGCTTCAATCAAACGAGCCACGACGGCCATCACGCTCTCGCTGGAGAGGCCAGCTCCCGCCGTCAACTCGCTGTTTATCTCCTGGACCCGTTCGCTGTGCTGGCCAACCTGGGCCGCGACGCTGACTGCCAGCGACTGCAATTGCTGGAGAGAATGTCTGGCTTGACGTCGATCCTGGTCTTGAACCTGTTCGGTAACCCGCTTTGTCGAATCGGACCGTCTCCAGAACGACACACGCGGCAGCCAGCAGCCAAGCGTGACTCCGAGTGCAATCGCCGTGGAAAGCGACGTTATGTCGACGAAAAGTGGTGTCATGAAAGTGGCAATCTCGCACCAAGTCAAAAAATCGTCGTTGAGCAAGTGAGTCCTACGAAGCGAAAGTGACCAGCCAACCCTAGGTTACCACCCGCCCGAGTCAATACCGACCGCGGGCCGCAACGAGGTTCCGGGGCCGCAACGCGCCGATTCGCCGCACTTAGTCGACCGCGCAGGTCTCAAAGTCCGGCTTATTCTGGTAATAGCGGGTCAACTCTTCGTCCAGAGTGGACGGGTCTACAACTCCCATTTCCAGCAGGATCGTCGTCAAAGGGCGCGACTCCTCGGCCTGGGCCATCAGCAGATCGGCGACATCACGGCGCGACATCGTCTGTAGTTCGATCGCCACTTCACCAAACGGCCGCTGGGCCGCGATCTGCTCGCCCAGCAGAAGAAGCAGTTGATGGGAATCCAGTTTTCCACGTTGCAACGCCAGCCTGCCGATCGGTGTGCGGCTGCGGTGCTCGTGCTCCAGCGCCTCCACCAGCTGCATCGGCGTAATGATTCCGCGACGAACAAGATAGGTTCCTAACGACATCGGGTACCCCGTCGGAAGATCTGAGCGGTTACGGGCGCGACCGAACCTCCAAAAGGCCGCGATGCCCGTCCCGGAAATCGTAGCTCGAAATCACCCGCCAGAGCCCACCGCGCGGTCCGCCGGAACAGTCCGATCGTCTGTCCGCGAGCTGAAAAGCGGCAGCAACGGCATAAGCGACAGAATGTGCAGCGGAAACAACACCTGGGGCGCTGAGCTCCGGATCGCCTGATCGATCAGTACGGTTGCCGGTACGAGAACCGCACCGGTGACCAGTGCGGCAGCCGCGATCCGCCAGGCAATACCGACGGGCAGGGTCAAGAACAACGCCGCCGCGATCGTTGGAACGAGAAAAAAATGCGACATGCCGGGTAGAAGCCAGGCGACAACGAGGCCGAGCAGCGCATAGCCGAACGCCACCCACCAGGCGGTTGTTTCGAGGGAGTGGTCCCGCAGCACGCGGTACCCGATGCCCACGAATATCAGAACCGCGAGTCCCCAATAGGTTGTGAACAGTTCGGTGGAGTACGCATCCCAAGGTACGGCGTACGGTAATGTACGCTGCACGAAGCGCAACGCGACTCCGACCGCCACGGCGATCGCCAGGAGTCCGATTGCCAGCGCCAGCAATCGAATTCCCACGCGCCAGGATGCGGGCTGCAGCAGCCGGCGATGACCCAGCATCACCAGCCAGAACAAGGGGATCAGCGAAAGCGTCAACGCCCATGACTGTGGATAGACCAGCACGAACAGCCCTAGCAGATCGCCGAAGACCGCGTCGTCGCTCGACTCCAATTCGCTCCAATCACACGCCCCCAGCCAGCGCGCCATTTCCAGCGCGTTATCGCCATGGTGCTGCACGCTGCGGGGATCGAGCGTCCGCCAGCGATCGGTCTCCTGGTGGTAGTTGCGCACGTCGCCGATGAACGCGAAATTCAGACCGCGGCAGGCATGCTCCAGAAAAATCGTGAAATCGGTGCTGTTGGGCATTTTGCGGTAGACCGTGACAAATGCGGAACCGGTCGCGACCGGTCGAGGCAGATGGCGGACGGCGCCGCGCACGATCTCCAGGTTGAAGGCGGCGGTCTCGTACATCAGGCTGGCACCGCTCGAACCCCGCGCGTCGAAGTTCACCAAAAGGGGCCGCTCCCGCGCAAGCGGATGCTGTTCGGCAAATCCTCGCGCCCCCAGCAGCGCGACTTCCTCGCCATCGGTAAACAACAGATAGACGGGGTGCCGCCACGCTTGCTCCCGATGCCGCAAGGCCCGCGCTGTCTCCAGCAAGGCGACCACGCCGCTTCCAGAGTCCCCCGCGCCCGGGGCGCGGGGCGCCGAATCGTAATGCGTAACCAGAATCAGCGGCGTTCCCTGTTCGGGACCGACGACCTTGGCGAGCAGATTGACGACACGGATCCCTTGCACTTCAACCCACTGCTCCTCGACATCCAGATCAAGTGCCTTCAGTTCTTCGCGGAGCCGTTCGCGGAAGTCGCGATGTTCCGTGGATCCGACGGGGCGCGGGAGTTCGGCTTCCAACATCAGCCGCCGCAGGACGGTCATCGCCCTCTCCGCCGAGAATTCAGCCGGCGGCGCGTTGGAAGGACGCACGTCGTGCCCGCGCTGCTGATATCGGGCGAAGCCAAAAGTCAAGATCAGACCGGCAATGACGGCGACGCGAACGTTCCGAACAGCCCGGTTCCCGGTCGAAACGGAAAACAATCCGAATCCTTTCGCTGCATGCCAAGGTCAGCTGAGTCGCTTCAGGCGGCTGATGCGACCGGTCGATACCCATTCGGCGACGAAGATGTTCCCGTGCGCATCGAAGCAGGCGTCGTGGGGATGCACGAATCGCCCCGCCAGCCATCGTTCGCGATTGCCTCGAATCTCGAATTTGGAGTCGGCCTTGAGTCGCTCCACGTCCTCGCCAAGCCGCGCAACAACCTCATTCTTCGAATTCAGCAGCGTGATGCGCGCCACCAGTTCAGGAACCATCATCAGGTCCTTCCAGGTATCAATATTCGCCGGCAGCCCATAGCCATGGAGGGTCTCCAGGTATTTTCCGTCCATGCTGAAATACTGCAGGGTGTGATGGGCCCGATCGCAGACCACGATCGCGGGCTGGCGTCCCGGTCGCCGATCGATCCAGATCCCGTGCGGTGTGTCGAATTTTCCCTCGCCGGCACCTGGCCCGCCAAAACTCGACATCCACTCGCCGTTCTTGTCGTAGCGGTGAATCAGAAACGATCCGTAACCATCGGCCAGAAAGAACCCACCGTCATCAAGAAACGCGAAATTGGTCGGCATGAATCGGTCGCGACCCCAGACTTTTTTCGGGTCGCTATCCTCACCCTCGGCATAAACCTTGGCCTGCATCGGTGCTCGACGCTGCCAGACCACGTCGCCCTTCAACGACAATTTGGCGAACGACTTTACCTGCTGGTAAGCGCAGACATACAGGAATTCTTCGTTGCCCTCCCGGCGAACCTCGATTCCATGTCCGCCACCCTGGAACTGGCTGCCAAACGCCCGCACGAAGGTGCCCTGCTCGTCGAAGACAAAAATCGAGGGATGATCTTTGAGGTTCTCGTGCCCTTCATGAATCACGTAGAGATGGCCGCTCGAATCGACCGCCACGTTGTGAGTTGTCTGCCAATGGAACCGATCGGGCAACTTCGGCCACTCGTGTTCGACTTGGTAGCGATAATCTCCCTGTCCGGTGATCACGGGTGATTCCGATTTGCGAGCCGTAATCACGGCGGGTACGGCCATCGTTGCGGCAGTGGTCGCGGCGGTTGCCAGAAACTGGCGCCGTGTCGTGGCCATACCCGAGCTGATCTCACGCATCAAAGTTACCCCATGACTTCAGAGATCGGCCGGGGATCGCTGACCAGATGGGTAGGCCGCCCCTCCGGCGTGTAGAGGATCTTATTGGGATCGATTCCCAGTTTGCGATAGACGGTGGATACGAAGTTCTCCGGTGCCAGCACGCGGTCGCAAGCAGAATATCCGTTTCGGTCGGTGGCGCCGACGATCAATCCGCCGGGCGTTTTTCCGCCGGCCATGAACACCGACATCGCGTTGGCCCAATGGTCGCGGCCTGCCGTTGTCGAGCCCGGCAACGTCGTAATCTGGGGCGTGCGGCCGAATTCGCCCAACATCACCACCAACACCTCGTCCAACAAGCCGCGATCGTCGAGGTCCCCGATCAGGGCCGATACTCCTTGGTCGATAAGTGCCGTGTGTTTCGGCAAGTCTGTGAAGATCCCCGAATGGCTGTCCCAGCCGCCATCGTTGATCGTGATAAACGGGACGCCAGACTCGACGAGTCGTCGCGCCAGCAGCAGCCGCTGGCCAAACGCGGTACGGCCGTAGCGGTCGCGCGTCGCGGGTTGTTCCTGGGAAATATCGAGGCCGCGTTGTGCTTCCGTCGAGGTCACCAGTTCGTATCCTTGGCGGTAGTAAGAGTCGACGGTGGCGGCCGGATCGGCAACCATCGGGTCCTCGAATCTCTTGAGGCGGTCGACCATCGCCCGCAGATCGCGGCGCGTGGAAAAGCGATCCGTCGCCAGGCTCGAAGGCGGCGACACGTCGCGTACGCGAAAATTCGCTTGATTCGGGTCATCCTCGACGACAAACGGCGCGAATCGACCTCCCAGAAAATTCGGTCCTCCCGAGCGGGTCATGCTGGGAATGGAAAAGTAAGCGGGAAGCTGATTGCGCTGGGGAATTTCATGCGCAACGACGGCTCCCATGCTGGGGTGATAACTCACAAAGGCCCCGCAGCCCACAGGAATCCGAGGCGGCGCACCGGTCATCATGTAGTGATTACCGGCCCCGTGATTGCCCTGATCGTGGCGGATGGAGCGGATGACGGCGAACTTGTCGGAGCAGGCCGCCAGCCGGGGCAGCGTTTCGCAGAACTGCACCCCTGGGACGCGCGTCGCGATCGGCGCCATTTCGCCACGAATCTCGGCCGGCGCGTCGGGCTTAGGATCAAACGTTTCAAAGTGCGTCGGGCCACCATCCAGCCAGATCAATATGCAGGCCCGCGCTGCCGCTCGGCCGTCGGATGGTTCTCCCGCCGCAAGCGACCGCAGCCGCAGCATGTCGACCAGACTGGTTCCGAAAAACGCACCCAACCCCAGCCGCAGGCAATCGCGGCGGCTCGGTCCCTGACAGTTTCTGTAGCTCGACATCGAATAGTCCTCCGGTCGACACTATAGTCGACTCCTGTTCGGCGGGCAATTCAGCCGCGGGCCTGCTGGTGCCCAGGGAAGTCGGCGACAGACTTACCCTGGGCAACCAGCCGCCTGCTACCCATTCCAATCCAACGATGACAGGCCCGCGTGTCGAGCGCCGCTAGCTGCCGAGGATCGGCTTGCGCGGCTGCGTTCGACTTTGTCCGGCGCCCCGCGGAAGCGCGGCGTCGGCGGGTATGGGAACAGCCCGTCCATGCGACCATTCCCATCCCTCGCCGCTCGCCTCGCACCGCTCCCTACCAACCTCACGCAAGCCTGAATTTCCTTTTCTTGTCGACACCGAGTCTCGTACGGACCGTATTCTGGTTTTGAGCATCCGACCGCGAGGCACGAACAAGTTCGCGGCGGAGGCGACACATTTGTCGATCGCGATGCCAGGGAACATTCGAGCCGGGACGAACGCCCGCCTGGCTCGCGATCGAATTCACACGCCCACCCGGATCGCGAAACTTGTTTCGCCTTTCCGTAACGCGAAACTTGTTTCGCAACCTGCCCTTCGTTCAACCTCACTCGAAAACACATTCACTCGCCACATATATACAACGTATTTCGACCCCCAAAACCGACGCGATTTGGAAAGAATTTTCCCAAATTGTTTGCCGACGCGCATCCGCTCCACACGCTAGCAACACCCAATGCTCTCAATCTGAAAAAAACGATCTTGACCCTGAACGATGATTGGCCTATCTTCCGCCCCACGATCAATTTGATCGTGGTGAGTTTATCAAGCAGTCCACGTGGAGGTGTCTGCACTGGAGCGAGTGATTTCGGTCGCTCGTCTCTGCGGACCGCGAGGCGAAACGTTGGCACGGATGCCAACGTCCGCTTCGAAAAAGACCGCGCGGCGCACTTATGATCGAGGATTGACGGTGCGTGCAGGAAGCGCGGAACGTCAGACCGTCCAATCGCTCCCGGAAAAAGTGGTGTCCTTTGCCCCCCCTAGGACCCATTCGATCCGGGGGCCTTTTTTTTGCCTCCTCCGCGAAATCTGGTTCGCGTAGTGCGAAACTTGTTTCGCGCTACGGTGCTCGCTCAGATACCGAAAGTGCGATCCAGATCGCGGATATAGTCCAGGGCTTCGTCGATGTCGGGGACCTCTACGCCACAGGCTCGCCCTTCGCGGTCGCAACGGCCAAGGATCAGCAGTTCTTCGTAACTTTCGTTTTCCTGCAGGCGGCGTTTGGCTCGCGCCCCCAGAGTCCCCGAATAAAGGGCATGCGCTTCCATGTGGTGCTTGATCAGCCATGCAGTTCGCTGCGTGATGAACTCACCCAGCGCCTCCAGTCCCGCTTCCACATGCTGCCGGGGCTCGATCGCCTTGCCAACATCGTGCAGCAGCGCCGCGAGCAGCAGTTCCTCGTCGTACGGCACCTGTTCGCGCGCCAACTCGAACACTTGCAGAGAATGGTACAGCGCGTCACCCTCGGGATGATAACGCGGATCCTGCTTGACGTTCTCCAAAGGAAGAAGCAACGACTCGTAGACGCGAAAGCGGTCGACCTGCTCTTCGGCGTCACGCAGGCTGGCGTCCAGATCGAGATCGGGGTATTCGCTCGCCAGGCGCTGCTCGAGCTGTGCGATCGACGCCGATTCGATCGCCTTACCGGTAATCGAACTGCGAAACGCATAACCGATCCAGCTTGTCGCGTAGACGGTCAACTCGATCGGGAAACGGTCGCGAAGGTGGATATGCGTGTATATCCGTTCCTCACCTTGCTTGCGGACCCGCTTGTGCTCGACCTCGTGCACCAGCCCCTCCTCCTCCAACGCCGTACGAATCGCTTCCACACTGTCGCAGAACAGATGCAGGTCGATGTCGGAGCCTTGGCGAATATGCCCGGTGAGAACGCTCCCGATAAGACGGGGTCGGAAGCGACGCAGCAGTCGCATCACGCGCAGGGCGTCCAGTCGCATGTCGAGCAAATCCCTGGTGCGCTGTTCGCCTTCGTGAAGTCGCGCCAGCATCTGAATCTCGTCGCGGATTTCCGCGTTCGTGGGGAGATCGGCCGGTTTGACCCATCCTTGGCAGATACGCCTCGCGGCCTTCAGTTTGGCTCGATAATACTCCGACTCCTGTCGGCTGTACATCAAACGAGCGGCCTCGTAAGTAATCTGACGCCGCAGTTTCGTACCGGTCATGATTGTGCGCCGGGAATGCCCGATCGGCGCGAAGGGCAATGCAAGTAAGAGCCACCAAAATCGTGGCGTCGACGTTGGATGCGTTGCCGCAAGTATAGGCGCGCGGTCATCCCAGGGCAACCTTGCACCAGCCGACGACCGGATCTCGGGATGCCGGCCTCGCCGCTTCAGCGCCGCGTCCACTGCGTGTAGTTGCGCGACGTGCCGAAATGACGCGACCAATGGTGGCGCGGGCTCACACCGAACCAGCCGTAGGAATAGCTCTGCGCGTGCACCTCTTGAGCCTGCCCGGGATAGTACCCGTGTGTCGCCTTAAAAGAAGCACTTGATTTTGGTGTCCGCAGAATCAAGTAGCTGGGATAATCGCCCCCGCGGAGCGGTGCGTTACCTGCCATCGCAAAAAGGATCAAGGCCGCCAGAATAAGCGTTCGCACTTTGCGCCCTCCCCCGGGATTACCGCGTGCCGTTCGGGACTCGCGGCCAGCCTTCAAGCTAACTCGGCATCCCGCGAAGGCCGACTCCACTTCCCCCAAGCCAAATTGCACCGAAGCGGAAATGCCCCGTGATGCTGACACGCTGTTTGGGACGTTAAGGCATCGGCGTAGTGAGACTGGAGAAGTTGCGGGACTGGGCGCGCAATCAAGCCGCGGAACCGCTCGAAGCGACTATTCGTGTTTCGGCGGACTGGAAGTCCGCCCTACATTTTTGGATTGGCCAGAGCGCTAGGGCGGGGAATTGGAAGAAAGAGCATCCGCAAGGAACTGAGCCTGACTCGGCACCAGTTGTTCCAGCGCAAGGCGGTCGATCACGGTGCTGCGATCAAAAACCGCAGACAGCCTTCTCGCGGTCAGGCCGTCGGACTCGGTGGTCGCGTCGCTGGTGAAGCTGGCGCCGAACAGCGACGCTCCGCCCAGATTGCTGCCGCGCAAGTCGGCGCCGGAAAAATCGCACCCCTCGAGGTCCGCGTGGTCGAAAACCGCCTCGCGCAGGTCAGCGCCGGCAAATCGCGTGTTCGTCAGATTAGCACGTGAGAAATCAGCGCCGCGCAGGCTACAGTCCCGGAAATCGGCGTTACGCAACACAGCGTCCACGCATCGTAACCCGTCCAGCTTGTGCGAACGCAGTTCCAGACTGAGCAGATTCTGGCCCGAAAAATCGAGTCCGGCGAGGAGTTCCCGCAGGCGATGTCGCGGGATCGACGAAACGATGTAGCGCTGTTCGCGCCATGGGTCGGCTTCATTGTGGTAGCCGCACTCCGCTTCCCAATAGCCAAGCCGGTCCTGGCTCAATACGTCGATTTGCTCCAGCCATTTCAGACTCTTGTAGAAGTATTTGCCGGGCACGATCACACGGATCGGGCCGCCGTGTTCGATACCGATCGGCTGACCGTCGTGCTCCAGGGCGACCAGCGTCCGCAACTGAACTGCCTCGTCCAGCCGCAGCGACGTACTGTGGCTCCGTTCGCTTCGCGCTACCAGCGACAGGAATGCCGCTTCCGCGGGAAGCGGTCCGACCTCGTCCAGCAACTCCTGGAGCGGAATCCCGCGGAAACGCATCTGCAACCGCGACCAGCGCGTCACGCAGTGGATGTCGACTATCATCTCGGTCTGGTGACGATTGCGCAGCGCTTCCAGCGTCCATTCGCGCGGTCGATCCACAAGTCCGAAAATCCGCAGCTGCCACGGCCGCTCGGACTCGCGAGGAACTCGTTCACCGACCAATGGCCACTTTCCCGGCGCGGCAAGCTGCTGTCCCGGAGGCAATCCCATTGCATTCATCGAGCATTCCAAGGGCGGTTGAAGTCGTGGACACGATTGGACTACGATACGAGATGAACTAGGATACTCGATGCTGTCGCATCCGTCCTCCTCGACCGTTCCTGAATCCCGGGAAACAACCTGGCATGGCCGCTGTTCAATTGAGCTGTCCCTGGTGCGCCGGGTTGTTGGAAGTGGACGCCAGCGCAAGCGGCCTGCAGGTTGCATGCCCCAACTGCTGCGGCGTGATTACCGTTCCCGATCTCAGCGGCGTGGTCGCTGAGGACAGCGGTCCGGTCGATGAACCTTCGGCGCCGTCCCCGACCTCGTCGATCATGGTCGACCTGGGGTGCCCTCATTGCGCAGGCATTTTCAAGGTCACGGACTCCATGGAAGGTCAGCAGGTCGCCTGCCCCCATTGCCAGGGCATCGTGACTGTACCGATGTTGACACAAGCGGCGGTACCCGAGGTCATCGAAGCCGCGCACGAGGAGTTGCCGCCGGCGGTCACGTCGAATTTGGCTCCCCTGCCCCAGGCTCCGGTCGTCCCGGAGCAACCGACGCCATTTCCCACGCAGCCGACGCCGCCCCTGTCGCCGCCCCTGTCGCCGCCGTACCAGCCATCGGCCGGGGTGCCCGACTCCCACTCGACCGCGCTCGACCGCCCCGCCGCGGTCGTCATCCCCACCGAGGATGGCGGATATGTCGCGTTGCGCGACCCGGTCAAGACGATTGGCCGCCCAGGTCAAGAGATTGAATTGCGGCAACTGAGCCCCGAGGAAAAACGGCAGCGGCGTCGGATCACAAACATCATCGTGATCACGGCCTGCATGTTGATTCTGCTCATCACCTTTGTGGTACTCAAGTCACGGTAAGCTCGCCTGGGCAGGCTTCGAGCGCTTCCGCAGGACGGCGAACCGATTCGCATGCACAATCGACCCCGCTATCGGCCCGATGGGGAGATTACGCCGGGCGCGAACCCGACGCGAGCGTCGCTTCCAATGCGTCGCCATCAATTCGTGCGATTGGCTGCTGATCGGAAATGCGTTGCGCCGCCGCGAGATCTTTGAATCCCGTCCCTGTCAGAATACAGACGGCCCGTTGGTCGTTGGTGACGAGCCCCTGGCGCGCGGCATCGATAGCGCCGGCCACGGAAACGGCGGCGGCCGGTTCGCAGAAGATGCCCTCGTGCCGGGCAAGATCGGCTTGAACCTGCCAGGCCTGTTCGTCACTCACCGCCACTCCGATACCGCCACTCGCTCGGCACGCGCTGATGGTCGCATCGCCATCGATGACGTTGGCCACCTGCAGGCCGCTGATTTGAGTGGAACAGGTGACGGAGCGCGCCTGAGGCTGGCCGGTGGTGAGCGGTGTCGAGATCGTGTCATTGCCGATCGGCTGAACCACATGCACCGACGTGGGAACGCGGTAATCGGCATGCCGGCGCAGGATCTCAAAGCCGCGAGCGACCGCGAGCGCCAATCCGCCACCTCCAGCAGGCACGAAGACGTGTCGCGGTACCGCGTCCGCCAATTCAAAACCCAGGGTCATCACACCCGACATTCCGCTCGGGCTGTAGCGGAACGCGCTGATCTGCAACGCAAACGGGGGCCGTTCCGCCCAGGCGCACAGCAGGCGGAACACTCGATCGGTCGTGGCGGCGTCGACTCCAAACCCACGGACGACAATCAGTCTCGCGCCGTGCAACATCATTTGCCGCAGTTTTTCCGCAGGCGCTGTTTCGACGATGGCGATCGTGCAGTCCATTCCCGCGGCCGCACAATATGCCGCCAGCGCGGCGCCGGTATTGCCGCTGGAGGTCGCCAGGCAATGCGAGCGGCCGTCCGCAGCCATTCGGGAAATCGCCGCCGCCGCAAAGCGGTCCTTATAGGAGCCGCTGGGGTTAGCGCTCTCTAGTTTGAACCAGAGGTCATTCAGCCCGTGGCGAGGGCCGATCCAGCGCGAACGGACGAGCGGCGTGTGACCTTCGCCCAAACTGATCCGATGTCCAGGGTCGATCGGATCCAGCCACTGCGACCATTTCCAGATGCTCATGCGACACGCGAATCCAGATCGATGATTACCGCCAGGCTGTCGCCGGCGCGCACCGTTCGAAATGTGTGCAGAACGATCACCACGCCCGCCTGGGACGCGCGCACGTCGACCGCGTTGTCACCGAGCGGGTCGGTCACCGTCCCCAACAGATCCCCAATTCGCACGCAGTTCCCAAGGCACACCGCCGGCTCAAAGAAGCCGGTGGCCGGGGACGGATTGCAGATCTGCATGTGGCCGGCACCGGGACGTGTTTCCTCGACGATGTAACACAAGTTGGATTCTGGAATCGGTCGATCGAGCATTCCCAATTCACGCATCACGTTTAAGCAGCCATCCACGTAGGCTGCGACACCTTCCTCGCTGCAACCACCTCCGCCGAGGTACTCGCAGTAGATCGCCGGCACACGAGCATCGCGAGCGACCGAAAGCGAACGGCCTTCCAGTTTCGCATCGCTGCCCCAGACCAGAGGCAGATTGAACGCGCGAGCCATCCGCCGCTGCAGTTCGAGAACCGACGTGTCGGGATGCAGCATATATCCCGCCAGCGGCCAGACCGTCAAGCGCGTTCCGCCGGTATGCAGATCGATATAGAAGTCGCTGTCGCGAATCGCCGCTGCCAGCGCGAACGCCGTCCGCTCCGTCACGGAGCCGTCCTCGCGGCCGGGACAGGTTCGCGCCAGATCCAGGCCATCCTCGGCGGCCCGGGTACCCAGCAGAAATGCCGCTTCGTTGACCACCGGGATCAGCGACAGGCGACCGCGCAGTTCGCGCGGCGCCAGTGGTGCGATCCTTTCGAACAGCCGGCGAATCGCCGCCATCGGTTCAAATTCATCACCATGAACTCCGCCGGTGATCAACAGCCGCGGTCCCGAACGATCGCCGCAAAGCACTCTGGATTGCAATTCGATCATGTTCCCCCCACCGCCTGCCGCCGCAACCGCCGCTCGGCGCCGTCGCGAATCTGGGCCATGACGTCTAACCCAACCCGCCGACTCCAGGCCTCCATCAGGCAACGGTACATCGGCCCGGGCCTGCCGGAACCGATCGGTACTCCGTTAATCCGTGTCACCGGAAGCAGACAATAGGGTGTACTGGCGAGATAGGCTTCCTCGGCGTTCATCACGCAGTGGGCCTGCATGTCACGTTCCTGGAACGGAATGCCAAGTTCCGACGCGATCTCGCGCGTCACCGCGCGGCTCACGCCCGGCAGGATATTCCGCGGGCCCGGTGACAACAGACTGCCTCGTTCCAATGCCAGGAAGTTCGCACCGCTGGTCTCAGTGATATTGCCGTCCAGGTCGAGCAGCAGTGCGACCGCCTGAGGGTCGGCCAGACGAGCCTCCTGGTCGGCAAGATAATAGTGCATTCGGCTGCGGTACTTCATCTTCGGGTCACAGCATTGCGGCGGAACGTGTCGTGTCGAAGGCGTCACGACGTGCACTCCTTCGCTCAATCGGGCGCTCCAGAGTTCCCACGGCAACGGGAATGTATGCGCACAAACCGTCGGCGTGGTCCGCGCTGCCCCACCGGCACTTCCCGCATAGGTCGCGTACTCTCCGGCCGTGACGAAGTGAATCAGACCGAGTTCGTCGTCCATGTCGAGCGATCCCAGGTTGCGTTCAACGAGTTCGCGTGAGATGCGCTGCAGTTGCTCCTCCGTCATGCCGATGTCAAAGCGGACGTAGCGCAGCGAGCGGAACAGACGCCGGATATGCTCCTCCAGTCGAAACGGAGTGTGCCGGAAAGTACGCGTCATTTCCGTCACCGTCGCACCCAACACGATGCCGGAATCGTAGATATTCAGCTTGGCCTGCGACGCGGGAACAAAGGTCCCGTTCAAATAGACAGTTGGTTCGCTCAAGCGATTAACTCCCGAGGAAACTGGCTGAGACGCCGGACTCCCGTCTCCGTGACCAGATAATCGTCTTCGACACGAATCCCGGCGCGCAGGGAATCCCAGTAGACTCCCGGCTCGGCGGTAAACAGTTCGCCCGCCTGGAACTGGTCGTCCCAGTGCGGATTCAAATGGGGCGCTTCATGCGGGAACAGGCCGATGCCATGCCCCAGATGATGAAAGAACGCTCCCGGCCGGACCGTATCGAGCATCGCCTGCGCGCGATGAAACACCGCACGACAAGATACACCCGGTCGCACTTCCTCTTCAATCATCCTCAGCACGTCCACGACGGCATGCCAGGCGCCGGTTTGTTCGGCGGTCGCTGTTCCGCCCACGACCAGCGTGCGGCAGTTGTCCGCGTAGTAGCCACGGTAGCTGACTCCCAGATCCAGCACGAATAACTCGCCGCGCTCCGCGACGCGGTCGCGCGGCGGACCCCCAGGACTCGCCGCTTGAAAATCGTTTCCGAAATCGAGAATCGGCTCGCCGGCCGCCAATACCGCCTCGCGGAATAATGTCCCGTAGACGTCGAGTTCGTTGATGCCTGGACGAACGATCTCGCGCGCTCGCGCATACATCCGGCCGGTACATGCGATCGCCGCTTCGATCAGTGCCAGTTCGTCCGGATCTTTGCGCCGCCGCGCCTGCCATAATGCTGGTTCCACGTCCACCCATTCAACGCTCCGGCCCTTGGCCACTGCTCGTCGAACCGATTCACCGATCGCCGAATACTCCATTCCGATCCGCGTCGAATCGACAACCGTGGTCGAATCCGCCAGTACCGTCGCCGCGGCATGATGCTGGTCCTGGCGCAACGTGGAATGAAACTGCGCGGGAAACGTGACAATCTCATCCGCCACTGCCTGATCGGGTGCGGCGTTGGGAGCGATCAACAATCCCTTTCCCGTCCGATCGAGATGGAACATCGCCACCATCAACCGATGGGGGCGAAATCCGGTCAGGTACTGCACATGTTCCGGGCGCGTTACGACCATGCGGTCGACTTGCTCCTGGTCCATCCATGAGGCTAACCGCGTCTGCCGGCGTCGTGAGAATTCAGGTTGCAAACCGGGGGATACCATGGTGGGTCCGTCTTCGCGAATCGAACGGTTGCGGATGCGCCGGTGCCGGTGCCGGGCAATCCCTCCCGTCTACAACAGTTCGGGCAACGATTCGCCCGTGGTTAACGGCATCGGGCGCCCATCGACTGTCTGGTAACTGACGCTGTCCGGTGCGTAACCCAGCGCAGCAAATACCGTTGCATGGATGTCGGCGGGAGTAACCGGGCGGAGCCTGGGATAGGCGCCGATCCGGTCGGATTCGCCAACGACCTGGCCGCCTCGAATCCCGCCGCCTGCCAAGACCACCGAATAGCAGTCCGGCCAATGGTCGCGTCCCGAGTCCTTGTTGATTCGGGGGGTCCGGCCAAAATCGCCCATCCAGATCACGAGCGTCGAATCGAGCAATCCACGCTCCGCCAGATCATCCAGCAACGCAACATACGCCTGCTGCATTGGCGGCACCAGCCGGTTTCGCAAGCGATTGAAGTTATCGGCATGCGTGTCCCAGATAATGCTGGGACCGTTGACGGTGGAGACAAACCGGGTGCCTGCCTCGACCAGTCTCCGCGCGAGCAAATGGGATTGCCCCCAGGAGTTACGACCGTAGCGGTCACGAACAGAATCCGGCTCGCGCGACAAATCGAACGCCCGCGCCGCGTCGCCCGTCGCGACCATGCGAGTGGCTCGATCCAACTGCGCGTCAAGCGCTTCCGCCGCCAAAGTCGTGGTGGTGCCTGGAGAACGGTCGAACCGGCGCAGAAGCCCGCGCCGCTCTTCGAGTCGCTCGGCGGACAATTCCGGCAGAAGCGTCAAATTGCGTACCCGAAAATCGGCGGCATTCGGATCGGCGTTCAGCACGAATGGATCGTGAGCGACTCCCAGGCACCCGCCAAACTGGCCAGGGGTAATGTAGACGGTGCTGTCACAATGCGGCGAAGGGGTGATCACATACGGCGGGACAGTGCCGCTGTAACCGTCGCGTCGCGCCAGCCAGCCGATCAACGTCCCAAAACTGGGAATGTCGGTCGGGCTGGAATTAATCAGGGTACTGTCCTCGCGGTACGGCCGGCCGACAATCGACCAGTGCATTCCGGAATTATGCCCCCCATGCCGATGATGTACGGTTCGCACCACGGCGAGTCGATCGATCCGCGCGGCCAGATCCGGGATCAGTTCACTGACGAACAGACCCGGGATTCGCGTATCAATCGGACGGAAGATTCCGCGCACGTCGTCCGGCGCGTGCGGTTTCGGATCCCATAGGTCGAGGTGACTGGGCGCGCCACAGTTGAAGATCATGATGACCGATCGCGCTTTTGCGGGCGCCGGCCGCACGCCCTGAATCGCCGCGAACGCGCGCTGCCAACCCCCGAACGCGCCTCCGGCCGCGATCCCGGACGCCAGCATGAATCCACGGCGCGTCGCGGCGTTGTCGGTCGCCGCTCGTGTCGCCGCCGCAACTTCATGATTCACGTTCATGCGGAATCTCCCCCGCGGCGATGGGGCCCGGCCTCAATCGCGTGGCGCAGGCTCTGGACGGACGAGGGTGCGTGGAGGGTGAACGGATGCGCGCGGCACACTCCCGTGCGCGGTTACGACGTCTATACTACCCCGTCCAGAGCCTCGATCCAATACACGAATCGAAGGCCCAGTCGCGAGCTATCCGCCATCCCGGGCATCGGGCATGGACCGGTTGCCGTTCAACCACCAAACCCGTTGCGCATCTCAAACAGCCGGCCCTGCAAAGAACCGACAACCTTGCCGCCCTTTTCCTGGCTCGCTGACTTCAGTTCGGCTTTGCCGATGAATGATTTCATCGCCGCGCCGAACATGAATCCTTCGCCTTCTACCATCATGCCCTGGACGTTGATCGAGTCGGCCGGTTCGGTGGAGCCAAACTGGTCGGCGGCAAAGAAGACCGTCAGCGTGATCTTTTTCTGATCGGACTCCCGCTCGCCAACCAGCGCGATGGTCGGTGGCGGCACCTGTGGACGGCCACCGCGATTGCCGCCGAAGGCGGGAAAGCGGGACGGCCCGGCCGTGGCCACGACCTTCTTGAACTTGACTTTCTCGCCATTCAGCACGATATCGACCGTCGCCTGTTCGCTTTCGGCGGGCTGATCGCCACTTGCTGTCCAATCGGTCGAGAACGTTGCCGACGCCTGACCCGCTTCCCGCATATAAAATGGCTTGGCAGGCGGTGTCGTGATATGCACCGGCCCGTCTTTGATCTCGTCCATGATCTCTTGTCGCCGCTCGCGGATGTACTTGCGGGTTGCTTCCGCAGCTTCCTCAATATTACCTTGGGCTTCGTGCAGTTGCCCTTTGGCGAGTGTCTCGATCCGATCCACGTCAGCGATCAGCTTTTCCTCGTTCCAGACGGTCTCCAGCAGTTTCAACATCGTCGCCTGATACCGGTCCCGCATCGCGGGAATCTGATTCAGGCGGTAGGCCAGAATCCCCTTCGCGAAGACCGATTTTGCCGGCATCCCGTCCCTCCGGGAAAAGAATACCGGCGGCGCCAGTGTCACGTCCGCACCCCAAGGGATGAAATGGAACTTTCCGTCCTTGGGATTCTTGTACAAATAGTAATTGTTCTGGTTCGATGCATAGCCGTCCCAGAAAGCGATCAACGATTCCAATGCCCAATACCGGATAAACTCGTCCAGGTCGAACCGCTTTTCCAATTCGGTGAGAAACTCGGGCGCATCGGGCTTGTCAAGAATCTCCGCCAGACGCCGCAGATCGCCGCGGTCGGTGTTCTTATTGTTGGTCTTGATATTAAATCGATCGACCCGATCATGGATAAAGTCGGTGGGAAAAACGCCTTCGTACAGATCGCCTGTATCGTTGCCAAACTGCCGGCGCAAATAGCGCTCGTCGATCGATTCGACGTGCGTGTAAACGCCCAGCAACTTGCCGTTCACCGTGACTTTGGCCATTGAGCTGCGCGGCGCGGGCAACCCGGCCTCGCGGAACAAACGGTAGGCGATGAACTGGCTGGCGCAACTGCGATCCTGTTTGTTGTTGTTAAACGTCAGCCGGTCGTATGCGGCGACCAACCGGTTCGAGTCGGGATGTTCGATTCGCACCTTCAAGGAAGGCCGTTCGGTATCGGTCGAACCGAAGAACCCTTTCTTGCGAATATCGACATGAGGCAACCGCCGTCCGTTGAGTTCCAAGTCGGCGGGGAAAAATGTATAGACTCTCGAAAACGAACCTTTGCTGAACGCCGAGACAAAATCGAGCGTCTGCCCGGAAAGCTTCTTCCAGTCCTTCTCGGCAATCGTAATTCGGATATCCAGCAACTCGTCGGCGGAGAACAACTGCTCCGCGGTCAGCGGCGTCGTCTCCTGTCCGTTCAGCGGCAGAGTCGCAATTCGGATAAGAAAACAGATGGCGATCAACGCCGAGACCGAGCAACGAATCCGCGAAGGCATGAACAGTCATCCTTGGATGAGGGGACCAGCGAAAGAACGGCGGCGCGTCGCACCGTTCGACAGGCTGTTAGTGTAGCTGTCCTTGGCGCACCCGCAATCGGCGTCCGCCATGAAGCGTTCGCGTTCAGGACCGCTCAGGGTCGCTGGAGGTGTCCGTCGGTCGACGCCGCGATTCCTCCTCCACTTCCACAGTGTACTGGATCGAAGGGCGCGCAATCCGGTCGATCTCCATCAACAGGCTGGCCGGTCCGGACCCACCTCCCGCGGGTCGCTGACGGTAGTAAATGTAACCCTGGTTTTCAAGCATCACGAGGAAGCGATGAATCCCCCATCCGACGCAAAGCAACAGTGCCAGGACCGTCAGGCCGCCCAACAGCCACAGGCCAGCCCGAAGCAACTCGCCTCCAGCCAACAGCACCATGCCTCGTCCCATGGAACCCCCTCCCGTCTTGAATCGAGTTCCCTCGCGATCGGCGGACCGCCTATTTCAGTAACATACCCGCATAGCCGACGACACGATCGGTGTCGCCGGTGACGTCGGCGCTGGTCGCATAACCGACGCGCCGGCAGGTTTTCAGTCTACCAAGTTGTCGCAAGGTTTCCATCACGATCACCGCCGGAAGCAAGCCGCACATGCTGATGTTGTGCCTGGTCACAACGTCGAACAGTTCCTCGGGGCGGAGCGATTCCATGGCCCGCAATGCGATTTCGTCCAGTCGACGGTTTTCGCTGTCGGTGGCGAAGTGGTTCATGTCGCTGGAGATTACCAGCAACGGTTGTTGCGGAAGCGTCCGCAGCAGGCGTGCCAGGCCGGTGGCAAACTGTCTGCAGCTTTCGAGACTTCCGCCTCCGATCGCGATACCGACGACTTTTGTGCCGGGCGCCAATCGCGCGATCCATGGCAATTCCAGTTCAATGCCATGTTCCTGTTGGTGGGCGGCGGAGTCGAGTTCAAGTCCTGGGATTGCGGCGGCGAGTTGTTCGGCCAGTCCGTGATCGGAGGGTACGTCCGCGCCCGGAATCTGCCAGATTTCGTGCGGTGCGACGGCCCATTCCACTCCCAAGCGAGTATGTTTCGGACTGAGGATCAGGACGGTCCCGGGAATTTGCACTTGCTGGAAGACGGTGGCCGCCAGCTTGCCTGAGTATCGCAGTCCTGCGTGCGGTACCATGATCGCCGGCCATTGCTCCGGTGGCGGCGGCGCTGGGTCGAGCAACTCGTCGAGCATATTCTGGAGTGCGCCGGTTTGCGCCGGATAGAACGTCCCTGCCACCGCCGGCGGACGTATTCTTGGTCCTGTCACGGCGCGTGGCGCGGTGGAAATCCGTAATGGCGTATGCACTGTTTGCGCCGCCAGACTGACGACACTGGCATTCTCTGGATGCGACACCTTGCAGTCCTCGACAGCAATTCGAAACAACTGCTCGGCGGACTGTGCCGGGTCGACAGCCCAGGCGGAACGGCCTCGATCCATCACCAGAATCGCGCGGCGGGCCGTATCGACGCCGCGCAGATCGGGGTCGGTAACCGTGCCGTGCATCGCCGAGTCCTGCAGCACCGCCAGATTGAGTTCCAGGTTTTCGCGCCGAGCGACTACCGCGGGCGGCAGCGCGCGGGCCAGGCCTTCACATAATTGAAACGCCGTCGTCTGCAGAGGTAACCCCGGACGCAGGCTCAGTTGCGCCACATGCAACCAGTCACTCTGCGGATCGACCCGCGCCGACAACGACACGCCCTGCACCGTTCCGTCCGGGACACCAAACAGGTAGTAACTGGGCGTGGCCCCGGCCAGAAGGGCCAGCAGATTCGACCGGCAGTGCCTTTCCAACGCCTGCAATTCCTCGTCCGACATCGATGCGGTCGAGCGCGCGGCATCGTCGGAGGCGAGCACGCCCGAATCAAAGGGCCCGCCAAAGGCAACCGACTCAAAGGTCAATATCTGCGTGTCATCCTCCTCCCATGCGGTTGTGGGCAGACCGGCCTTCTTGCACACCTGCCGCAGAAATGTCTCGGCATCCCATTGCTGTTCGATCGCCACGCTCGGCAACAACAGACCTCCGGCATCGCCACGTCGGATCTGCAGACCATGGCGTCCCGGTACCACTTCCGCGATGCGCTGCCGTCCGCGGGCCCGCATCGGTTCGAAACCGTAGAGCAGCGAGACATCGAGATCGAGAAAGGGCAGTTCCGTCAGTGAGATCGGCGGCAATCGAACATCTTCGGTGGCGGTGCGATGGGCCGACTGCCGCAGGGCGTCAAGCAGCGGCATCGGTTTGCCGAGCGTTCCGCAGCACGCCCGCAAATGGCCCCGCCGCTTCAATGTCACAAACGCTCCCATGACCGTGAAACCGGCGGCACCACTCAACGTGGGATCGGCCAGCCGTACCGGCCGCGCACAGATCGGCGCCGCGACCAGTTCATTGGCGGCCCGTTGAATCGCCTGCTGTTGGCTCGAGGTCAGTTCCGGACGTTCGCGCAGCGGACTCGGCGCGGGGGCGGCGGGATTCATGGAACTTCCTTTGAGCGTGGGTGTGGCTGCGGATGGTGCGTTATAAGATGGAACGGTTTGTAATACGACCAGTGGACGGGACTTGGCATAGTTCGCGATGCGAATCGGCTGACGCTTGCGCCCCCAGTCACCCGGCCGTTCGGCAAAGTGACCGGCCACAGGTACTCCGCAGTGACCGCATGCGCCTTGCCGGATCTTGTACTCACCCAGCGCATACCAGTTGCGTTCGATCAACAACCCGCCACAGGCGTGGCAGTAGGTACTCTGATGCCGCACGTCGTTCACATTGCCGACATAGACGTAACGCAAGCCGACCTGCCGCGCGATTTCATGAGCCGTCAACAGCGTCTCCAGCGGCGTGTTCGGCAGATCCTGCATGCGATAGTCGGGATGGAACGCCGAAAAATGTACGGGAACGTCGTCACCGACGTGCGTCAATATCCAGTCGCACATCCGCCGCAGATCGTCAGGATTGTCGTTCGTCTGGGGAATGACCAGGTTCGTGATCTCGAACCAGACCGCGGTCTCGCGCTTCAGCCATTCCAGCGTCTCCAGGACAGGCTGCAGGTGCGAATAGGTCACACGATAGTAAAATTCCTCGGTGAAGCCCTTCAAGTCGACATTCGCCGCGTCGATCGGTTCGTAGAACGACGCCCGCGCCGACGGCGAAATGTAGCCAGCTGTCACGGCGACGTTCTTAACGCCCACTGCCCGGCAGGCTCGCGCCGTATCGATCGCGTACTCGGCCCAGATCACCGGATCGTTGTAGGTATAAGCCACGCTGCGGCAGCCGTGGTCCAGCGCCGCCTGCGCCACGGCGTCGGGCATCGCCAATTCGCTTAACCGCTCGACCTCGCGCGATTTGGAAATATCCCAGTTCTGGCAGAATTTGCAGCCGAGATTGCAGCCCGCCGTTCCAAACGACAGGACACTCGAGCCCGGATAAAAGTGATTCAACGGTTTTTTTTCGATCGGATCGATGCAGAACCCGGTGCTGCGGCCATAGGTGGTTAAGACCATCTCTCCGTCAACATTCTGCCTCACAAAACAGAAGCCGCGGTCACCCGCCTTCAATGCGCACTCGCGGGGACAAAGATCACAGATGATCCGTCCCGATTCCGGATCATCGTGCCACCAACCCCCACGCCACGTTCCATCGGAACGCAGGCCATCTTGCGGCGGATTGAGAACAGTGCGTGACATGTTGACGTTGTTGAATCAACGGGTGTTGTCGGCTGCGGTGTCGGGGACATGCTTTGCGCCGAGTCGGCACGGTAACGCGCAGGTCGCCCGGGGCTGGAATCCAAGTCATCCTTGGGGTGGATTGTCCGGTGGAGAATCGGGGGGTGTATGGGGAGGCAGGTTCGGCGGACCCTGATCGGTAGACGGATTCGCCGGCGGGCGCAGCCGATTCTGAAACTGCTGGAAGGTCCCCTGCAACGACTCCAGCAAACGCGGGACCTGGGGCGACGATAAGAACACGCGGCACGATACCGCGGAATGAGGGAAAAGATTCGTAAGGAAATCGAGTTTGAACTCGGATGGTGTATGCCCAATCATGACGCCGTTGGCGTAAGCGCCACTGAGCAAACTGTCCGGCATCTTCAATTCGTCGTAGATCTCCTGCGCGGTCGGCTGACGTTGACCAGGCGCTCCACGGGGCAGTTCCGGCGGTGAGCCGAACCGCTGCGCGTACATATCCAGATTCGTGCGCAATGCCTGAATGAACTGCGGCAAGACCGCGTGCGGCATCACGACGCGCGCCGCCACCTGCGGAGGATGTCCAATATTCTGTACAAAGTCCAGGATGAACTCGTTGGGACCGGTCATCACGATCACGCCGGTACTGAACGCGCCCCGACTGACCCCTTCGGGAACCCTGGCCGTCAAATGCTGGACCCGTACCTGTTCACTCTGGTGACCGCCCTCGCCCGATGGGGGAACTTCGGGATGACTCATGACTTGTTTCGCTTTCGTTTCGCTTGCGCCTTGCTCGCGTTCTGAACAACTAAATCCATCCTACGCCGGTATTGCGTTCCAGGCCAACGCCCGGCAACTCGGCACCCTGTACCCCGGCATCCTGGCACCCTGGTCCTACGAAATCCGGGGTCCGTCCAATCCGGGGACCAGGCAATCCCCAACCGGGAATACCATTGTGCAATTGTCGCGTCGGAATCGATTCGTGCCAATTCGACAGTGAGCGGTAGAATCGTCATGAACGGAACAGACCGATCCTCATTTCCCCGCACGGAGCGCCAGCAGCACTAGCAGACCGAGTATCACGATTACCGCAATCGCCACCGACCAGTTCAGCCATGCCTGCCCCAGTTTGTGCTGCCGACGCTCGTACGCCTCCCGCTGGCGTCGCTTGTGCTCGATGCTGTCCTTGGCACGCAGGCGGAATTGAAGCTGGCAGGTCGGGCAGAGCGCATCCTGTTCAAGCATCTCTCTCGGCACTTCCAGCTCGTGACCGTTAGGGCATGGGATATGCAACGGTTCGTCCGATTCGGTTGCGAATTCCACCTGGGAGGCCCGCTTTGGCCGGGAACCGCGCGCGGGACTCCATGCGAATTCGGCAGAAGGGGCGTCGGATCGACCTGCGTGCGAGCCTGCCTGGGGCCCGATAACCGGTGCCGGCCCGGGTGCGCTGGCTACCAAGGGGCTGGCCAATGGCGCGGCGGGGACGGGGAGAGTCGGGACCGGTGACGCCACGGGTGCCGGTACCAGAAAAGGCACTCCGCAAATCGGACAGATTGTCGGCTGACCGATCGTCGCTGGATCAGCCTCCAGGAGGTGTCCCTGCGGACAATGAAACTGGTAACCCATGGCGATTACGAATCCGTGATTGCGAGCGGAATGCCGAGCGCGTGGCGGACACTGTATCTAAACAATAGGCTCCATTCCAGTTCGGCAACCCGTTGGCAGTACGTACGCTCGACGGGTTCAGAAGAGCTCCGCTGCGCGGCTGCACAGCGATCGACGAACGCGTGTGGATCCCATGTTGAGGCCTGCAGTTGCCGCCTCCACGATTCCGACAATTCCGACCACTCCTGCGCGATGCGACGGGCCCCGGTCAAAAGCGATTCGAAGATCTCGTGACTGCCAACCTGGTGAAACCAGTATTTCGCATTCCCAAAATCGGGCTCGCGCCGATGCATGATCCCGTGCCAGTAGCTGCCGGTCGCTGTATCGATTTCCTGACTTAATCGATGCGCTTCGTCCAAGTAATCGAACCGGAGCCAGAGGCCGGAGAGGCAACAATTGGCAAAGTCGCGATCTTTGACCAGCGTGTCGGGAAAGACACCGGAAGCCGCGGCTTGCCGAAGTTGGGACAACACCCGGCCATCGGGTTCGCCGCAAACCAAATCGATCCGCAATGGCTGGCTGAAGAGATCTCGAACCGGCTCGGTAAACGGAACGGTCTCCCATCTTTCGTGCGACTGGCTCATACGACGATTTTAACGATCCTATCGCCTTGTCACTACAACCTGGCCTTTACTTCCCCGTGCGGATGGCCGGTGTTACACTTGAGGGATCGCATCGGGCGAACGGCGAAGTCAAATTGCGAACAGGCACGTGGCATTATGACCAACGAACCGACAGCATCTAACCCGGAAGGGGAATCTCCGAAAACCTTGGCGTCCGTAAGCGGAAGCGCTCGTCCTCCGATTACGATCCGGCGACCGGTTCTGGGGGCCCATCGGCGTCATTTCACCAGTTCGCCGGAAGCCGACCAGGAAGTTCCGCCGGCGGCGAAGGCACCTGCCGCGCCGCGCCCATCCCCGACACCCCAGGGTGCATCGACTGCCGATGGGGTGACCAACGAGTCGACGGGGTCTGTTGGTGTGGCCGAGCCCGTGCCCGGCAGCGAGTCGCCGACAACGACCGCGCCCATTGCTAACCCCGCTTTGAGTTCCGCTACTAACCCCGCGGAACGAGCCCCCTTGTCGTCGATCAGCGAGCGGCGCGGCGCGCGGCCGCGAACGGACGCGGGTGGAAAGCGCGAGGCGCGTTCCGAATCGCCGTCAACGGAGTCGCTGCGCGTTAGCCTGCCGCCGAAGCCATCGCGACACGACAAGTTGTCCGACGACCTGCAAATGGAAATGGATGCGGCGTTCGGTGATCGATCGCTGGACGAACTGATCCGTGGCGCGGCACCGGCGGCAATTCCCCAGATCCCGGAACCGGAGTCGCGCCATCGAGCACAGGTCATTCGCGTCTACGGCGACAACGTGTTCTTCTCTCTGACGGGGCGATGCGAAGGCGTCGTTTCCTTGCGGAGTTTCAGCACGCCGCCCAACCCCGGCGACACGTTTGACGTGGTGGTGCGGGGATTCAACCAGGAGGATGGGCTTTGCGATCTGGTCGTGCCGGGAGCTTCGGTCGATGTCTCGGACTGGTCCGATCTTACCGAAGGCGCATTGGTGGAAGCCAAGGTTACCGCCGCCAACAGTGGTGGACTGGAATGCGAAGTGAATCGCATACGCGGCTTCATTCCCGCAAGCCAGACCGGTCTGTACCGGGTGGAGAATCTGGGCGACTTCATCGGTCAGAAGCTGCTCTGTGTCGTCACCGAAGCGAACGCTCAGCGCCGGAACCTGGTCCTCAGCCACCGCGCCGTGCTGGAACGGCAGAAACAGGAATCGCGACAGAGTTTCTATAAGGAACTGGCGGTGGGACAGGTTCGTGAGGGCATTGTCCGCAAGATCCACGACTTCGGTGCCTTCGTCGATCTGGGGGGAGCGGATGGATTGATTCATGTCAGCCAGCTGAGCTGGGAACGGGTAAAGCACCCCAGCGAAGTGGTCCAGGAAGGACAAAAAGTTCAAGTCAAAATTGAGAAGATTGACGCCGACACGGGGCGTATCGGTCTCTCGCTGCGCAGCATGACCGACGATCCGTGGAAAGATGTCGAGCAACGATTTCCGGTCGGCTCGATGGCCCAGGGAACTGTATCGCGAATCGCCAATTTCGGTGCGTTCGTCAAACTGGCGCTAGGAATCGAGGGACTGATCCACGTCACCGAGCTGGCCCACTATCGCGTGACGAACATCGGCAAAGTGGTCCAGGAGGGGCAAGAGGTCAACGTCAAGGTGCTTTCCGTCGACGCCGAATCGCAGCGCATCGGACTGTCGCTGAAAGCCGCAACACCCGCACCTGCCGCCGAGTCGTCTTCGGCGGCCGACGGCAAGGAACCGGAGGTCGAAGAAGCACCTCGCCCCCTGGCGGTTGCCAAGCGATCCGGGCCGCTCAAAGGGGGCGTCGATCGCTCGTCGCGCGGCGAGAACTTCGGTCTGAAATGGTAAACGGCCTGTCCGGCAACTAGCGGGAAATCTCCAGCGTCGACGCAATTGGTTTCCCGTCGCGGATCAGTTTGAGCGGGACTCGGTCTCCTTTTTGCTTTTCCCACAGCGCGTAGGCAATGATCTCGCTCTCCGAAAGCAGGTCGGTGCGCGCATCGAACGCGACCAGCAGATCCCCTTTGCGTACGCCGGCCCGTTGCGCAACGTCATGGGGCGCGTACTCGCCCACATGCTGGACCAACAACGCCATCGAGCCTGCCTTCCGCTCGGGGACAGCCACCTCTTTCTGTTCCTCGCGGAGCGGCACCAGCACCATTCCCCCCAGGGTCGCGCGTCGGAGTTCCCAGCTGCTCGCTCGCCATGAGATATCGCCGGCTCGGCGCCAACCCTTCTCCAGACGCAACGTCAACCGCTGTTCGACGCCGCGGCGAACAACGACCGCTGGCAGCTCGACGCGTTGCGGCACGGCCTGATGCAGTACCCATTGCACATCGGCGATCGACAGCAGCGGCTGGCCGCCCAGCGTCTGCACGACATCGCCGGGCAGGAACCCGGACCGTGCCGCCGCACTGTCGGGCGCGACCTCCCGCACCGTCGCCATTTCATCCGGATCCATGATCAGCCCGATCGATTTGGGATGCGGATACGGAAACAGAATATTCTCGGGCATTTTTTCCGGACCGGCCAGCGCCAGTTCGCGAACCGCGTCTCCGATCTGGTGGCAGTGTATGCAACTCGCGACGACATTCCCTTCGTAGTTCAAAGTCGATTTGTACTTGTCCTTCAAGGAGGGCAACAGTTCGGGGCTCGCGAAGCGAGGAGCCGGTCCCTTCTTGCCTGCCAAAAGCGAGCGGTTGCCGGGATATTCGGCATGCAGGTCGAGCGCGCCGCGCATCGCTTTCGCCAGCCCCTGGATCGAGACGTCGCCGGTCCACTCCGTCGTGTGGGAACGCGTACCGAAGCGGCCGTAGATGTCACCTTGGGGACTCAGGAAGAACACCGCGAACGACTGGTCGGTGTCGAACTGGAACAGGGCCAGATCGAGCCCATTCGTCGAGACAAGCCGCAGTCGCACGAACTGGCTCAGCAACGGTTGGATACGCGGGTCGCGGTCGATCAATTCATCGTCAAGTTTGACGCATTCGACGCACGGCAGGCATCGCAGCACCACGAGCATCGGCTTTGCCGAACTACGGGCTTCCGCGAACGCCGCCGCGGCGTCGTTGTAATGCCAGTAACCTTCCGCCTCGATCCGGCGTTTATCCTCACGGACGCGCTGTTCGCGCGATTGGGCCGCGAGGGTTCCTGCCGCGACGAGTGCGATCATTGCCGCCAGGGTGCACGTAACCGTCCGCGGCACTTTTTCCGCGCGGCATGTCGGTCGGGTTCGGACTTGTTGCCCCACCGCCGTGGTCTCCTGCGTGAATCGGTCACTTTACTGCACCTAACCTACCAAATCGGCGCCGCGCCAACGATCAGCCACCCGTCGACGCAAGCGGGCGGTCGTGGTTCACGATCACGGCGCGCGAAAGATTGGCACTACTCGCAATCAGGACAACGCAAACGGTACCCAGCACGACGTAAATCAGCCACGGAAACCGTTCGGTGAACGGCGGAGGAGGCGGGAGGAACAAGGGATTGCAATTGGAAAGCAGTGGCTCCGCCCCCAGGGCAGGAATCGTCGTGGATCACGGCGGATTCGAGCCGGTTCCATCCGGCTTGTTGCGGCGCGATCGTTGGGTTAAGCTGCCTTTGACCCACCGCATTGGACTGCCTCGACACGCGCCATTCCCGCCACCTCCCTGGTGAATTGACCGCGCAGCAGGAATCGCTTGATGGACGGATCATCGCCTCCCTTCGAAGCTCGGCGATCGCAACGACGCAGTTTTCCTTGCTGCGTTTCCAAGGTGTCGCTGGCCGTTTTGTTTCTAGCCGATCTTTTGCTGGCCGACGGCTGGGTCAAGTCGGGCGACAACCCGGTGTATCGGGAGTCGATTTTCCTGCTGGGTGGGAGGGCCTATCCGATCCGCCTGGAGTTCTCCAAGGCCAAGCAAGGCGTGGACGACTCGGCAAAGAACAAAGACAAGCCGCCGTTGCCGGCTGCAATTCGGCTGGAATGGAAGCCGCCGGGCGCGACGCTCGATTTCATCATTCCCCAAGGCCAGTTGATTCCCAAGGTCGTGCCTGAACAGTTCGCCTTGGGGACGCCGTTCCCACCCGACGATCGAAGCACCGGTTATGAACGCGGTACGGCGGTGTCGAAGGAATGGGAACAGGCGACAACCGCTGCGGCGCTGTCCGTCGCCGATTATCTTTCACAACGTTGGGATGCGATTACCGGGACGAAATCGGATGCTGCCGATCGCACCGAAAGAGCTCGGATGTTCGCGCGGCAGTTCGCGGAACGGGCGGCACGGCGGCCGCTGACGGAGTCTTCGCGCGCGAATCTTGTCGATCGGTATTTTCAAGACGGACTCGATCCCAACCTGTCGGTCAAACGGGTCGTCCTGCTGACACTGAAGTCGCCAAGGTTTTTGTTTCCGGAATTGAACGATGGACGGGAAAATACACGGCGCTCACCGGAGAGATCGCCAGGTTTCAAGGCCCGCTCGATCTGGCTCGATTCGTCGCCGCCAGCGAAGAGGCGCAGGAGTCGCTTGTGGAGCATCTGTTCCAGTATCTCGTAAAACAACCGGTTCAGGCCTACGGAACCGAAACTCTGCGGCAGTTGTATGGTTCATTCCAGGATCGACAGTTCCATATTCGCCAGCTGGCTGTCGAAATCGCTGTACTTGACGCGTTGCGGGCCGATCGAACGCCGGACGATCGCCTGCCGACGCCAACCCGACAGTTTGGCGCCCCGTAATAACGATACCACGACTCGACAGGAAACAAGGGAGCTCCCGATGCGACTTCGACCCTACGTATTTTGTTCCATCCTCGTGTTGCTGGCGGCTTTCGGCACGGCCCTGTCCGCGGCCGATTCGTCGAAGGACTGGCCGTCATTTCGCGGTCCGGACCGCACCGGAGTGGCGCGCGAAACCGGGTTGCTCCGAGCCTGGCCCGAAAACGGACCGCGGTTGGTCTGGCAAGGCGACGGCGCGGGGCGGGGCTACGCAAGCCTCGCAATCGCCGGCGATCGGATCTATACGCTCGGTGACAGTCCGTCCACCGCCGAGGACAAAGACGAGTACCTCAGTGCATTCGATCGCAAGTCGGGGAAACTCCTCTGGCAAACCAAGACCGGGCCGGCCTGGACCTCCGGACAAGAGTCGTGGCAAAGTTCGCGTTCGACACCGACGATTGATGGCCCGCGCGTTTACGTTCTCACTCCGCACGGGGTCCTGGTCTGTTGCGACGCGGCCATCGGTAAGGAATTCTGGAAACGCGATCTCAAGGCGGAATTCGAAGGCCGAAAAGGGGATCCGTGGGGCTACAGCGAGTCGGTATTGGTGGATGGAGACCGCCTGATCTGCACGCCTGGTGGCGAAAAAAACACCATGGTCGCGCTCGACAAGAAAACCGGCGCAACGTTATGGACTGCGGACCGCGCCAACGATCGGGGAGCCGGACACGCCTCGGCTGTCATCGCCACGGTGGGCAAAGACCGAGTCTACGTGCAAGTGACCGCTTCCGGCCCCATGGGGGTGCGGGCCTCCGACGGAAAATTGCTCTGGTTCTACGACATTGAAAAAACAACCGCCGTGATCCCGACGCCGATCGTCCGCGATGACCTGGTCTTTTTTTCCGTGGGTTATGGTCGCGGCGGGGCCTTACTGAAACAGGTTCCATCTGCCGACGGCGGTGTAAAAATTGAGGAAATCTACGGTCTCAATACTGAGTTGAATAACAAGCATGGCGGCGTCATCCTGATCGGAGACCATCTGTACGGCGACTCCAACGATCAGGGGATCCCGTTCTGTGCCGAACTCATGACCGGCAAAGTGGTATGGAAAAAACGGGCCTCGGCAGGCAGCGGCTCGGCGTCCCTCGCCGGTGCTGACGGGATGCTCTTCATCCACTTTGCCAACGGTACGATGGCGCTGGCCGCCGCCGACCCGAGTGAATTCAAGGAATTGAGCACCTTCAAGCTGCCGAAGAACGGCAACCGACCAAGCTGGTCCCATCCGGTGATCGTCGACGGAAAACTGATGTTGCGCGAAGATGACCTGATCCTGTGTTACGATCTCCTCGAATAGTCGATTCGATCGGCACGGCTCAGCCAAAACTGTTCAATACGTCGATCAGCTGCCGCAGTCGGCCAAACGCCCGGCGATTGAAAGCGAACACCAGTCGATTCAGCGAGCCCAGCTCGGGCTCGTCCGCTTCCTCCGGCAAGGGAGCCGACTGCGTGAATTCGCCTTCGCCGAGCATGTCGGCAAATTGCTCATTGATCTGCAGTAACTGCGATCCCGTCAGTTCCCGTTGCAGACGAAATACGAGTCGTTGCTTCACATAACGCATACTGTGGTAGACCGTGAAGAACCGCAGCACTTCCTGCATGGCGTCGCACGCGTTATCGACGATCTTGTACAGGCTCAAGTCCTCGACCGAAATCATCGCGTTTGCCAGAAGCTGATCGACGATGAACTCGTGCAGATGATTCCAGTATCGGCTTCCTTCCGGGTGGATCAGCACGACCGGCACCATGTCGCGTTTGCCGGTCTGCAGCAGTGTAATCACTTCCATCGCTTCGTCGAGCGTCCCGAAGCCGCCCGGAAAACAGACTACGGCATCGCATTCCTTGACGAACATCAATTTGCGGGTGAAAAAGTATTTCATGTGGACCAGTTTGTGGTCCCCGGCGATGATCGAGTTGGCGGCCTGCTCGAAAGGCAGAATGATGTTCAATCCCATCGAGTGGTCGCGTCCCGCGCCGCGATGCCCGGCCTCCATGATGCCGCTCGCGGCACCGGTCACGACCATCCAACCCTGCTGGGCCATCGCCCGACCAAAATCCATCGCCTGGATGTAGGCTGGCTGGTCCGAGGGAGTTCGAGCGGAACCAAACACCGTGACCTTGCGGTGCCGGCGGTAGGGAGAAAACACCTTGAATGCATAACGAAGCTCGCGAAGCGCGCGGCTCAGTATTTTCAAGTCGCCACGGGACGAACCGTCGGCGACCAGCTTGTCGGCGGCCTCCTTGATCTGCTCGATCAGGTCGCTGATCTGCCGGCTCTTGCCAATCGGCATCGGAAGCGGATTCGAGGCGGACAGCGGTGTACTGGCTGGCATCGACTCGGGTTTCGCGTCCATCGTCGGCTCCTCCGGGTGCGCCGAATCAACGATGACTCGGCTTCGTAATCATACGTTGCCACCCGCGGTTCACCAACAGAAAGGGGTTCGGTATCCCGAACCCCCGGCAAAGCTCGTCGGTGCAGATCCGCTAAGCGGACGGACGACGAAAATGTTCGTATGCCAACAACATTTCGTGCAAATCCGTCGAAATCGTAATCTGCTCGTCGGCAAAATCCCGAACCCAGGTCCGGTTGTTGCGAACGGCGTCCAGCAATGGAGTCAGAATCTCGCCGAGCGAAAGCGTTACGTTCCGCTCCATCGGCAACGTCGCAGGTAACTCCGACTCGTTCGGCCCAAAAAAGACGCGCAAACGGGGGTTGATCATTCGATTCCATCCTTGAGGTGCAGAACCATCCCTGTCGACCTGACGGTCGATTTCGTTTCGTATCCCCTTTATCGGCAGGCGACAGCTGCCAACTTTGCTTTTTTTGACGGTGCTAGCACTCCCTCCAAGGACCGCATCCAAGAGGCGGTCCTTTCACTAACAACCCCGTCCGGCCCCCGCTCGCCGCGCGTCTCGCCGAACTTCGGTTTTCACCCTTCACTCTTCTCACTTCCTCCCTGCGGTCGTCAGCGGCCGTTGCAGAGATTACAACTAACGCCATCATGGTGATCAACATGCATCGATGGTGGGGCGCGGGCATACGGCTTGGGATCTGCCTGTGTCTGATTTGCAGCATGCCTCAAAGCCGGGCGATCGCCGAAACTCCGAACCGGCTTGCGCATGGCGGCGGCGATGGAGGCGGCGATGGGGGCGGCCGTCCCGTCGATCTGGAATCACAATTGAAAGCGGAGGGGTTGAAGTCCCTGGCCGAGGCGGCTCTCCAGGAAGGCGATCCGCGTCAAGGAGCGTTGCTTTTTTACCAGCCTCAACTGGGCTGCGCACATTGCCACGATCGGGCTGGCCGGTCGCGCGCGGATTCAGGCGCGGCAAGCCCGGATCGGTTGACGAAGGCCGGACCGGGAATGCAGGCCAGTCTGATCGGGCCCGACCTGACTCGGCCCGACGCACCAGTGACGCGGGAACATCTGATCGAATCGGTGCTCGAACCGTCGCGCAAGATCCGGCGGGACTACGAGTCGTGGCAACTGGTGACGGTCGACGGTCGAACCGTCATGGGTTTCCTTCTCGACGAATCGAAGTCCGCGGGAAAGCTGCGGCTGCGCGACATCGCGGCCGGAGAGGTACTGGAGTTTTCGGCGGAGGAAATCGAGACCCGCAGGAAGCTGGACGTCTCTCTGATGCCGGCTGGGCAAGTCAAACAATTAACGGACCGCAGGGCATTTCTGGACTTGATTGCCTATCTGTACGCGATCGGCACGGAGGGACCAGCTCGAGCCATCGAACTGCGACCGGCCCATTCTCCCTTGGCGGCGGTTGTACCCGAATATGAAAGGCAGGTCGATCATGCCGCATTCCTGCGGGAATGGGACGACCCGTCGCTCGCCGCCGCATCCCTTCAGCAAGGCGAGCGCATTTATCAACGGGTATGCCTGAATTGCCACGGTACGGTCGAGCAGCCCGGCAGCCTGCCAACCTCGCTGCGGTTCTCTTCCGGGAAATTCAAGAACGGTTTCGATCCCTACCGCATCTACCAGACTCTGACGCATGGTTTCGGACTGATGATGCCCCAGACGTGGATGGTACCGCAGCAGAAGTACGCTGTGATTTACTATATTCGCGAGCATTTTCTTCGACCCCACAATGCGTCCGAGTATCTGCGGATCGAGCCTCGCTATGTGGCTTCTTTACCGGCGGGCTCCACCCGTGGCCCCGATCCCGTCAGCATTGAGCCCTGGTCGGCGATGGATTACGGCGCCTTTCTGATCGGAACCTATGAAGCGCCATTACTTCGTCCGGATGTTGTTCCGAATCTCGCTTACAAAGGCATTGCAGTCCGGCTGGATAGCGGTGGTGGCGGTGTCGCGCACGGCCGACACTGGTCGGTTTTTGAGCATGATACGCTGCGTACGGCCGCGGTCTGGTCGGCTGTGGAATCGGACAAGAGTGCGGAATCGAAAAAGAGCACCGAGTCGAAAAACGGCGCTGGATCGAAAAAAGACGCTGGATCGAAAAAGGGCACCGGATCGGAAACGGGCACCAACTTCATTGACTGGCAGGGGATCCAGTTCAACGGAGCTCACCAGGTCCATCCGCGCATTACCGGCCAATTGCAATTCTCGAACCCGATCGGCCCCGGTTGGGCCGATCCCAATACCGATTCCTTCGACGACCCGCGGCTGTTGGGCCGGGACAACCGACGCTACGGTCCGCTGCCTCGGGAATGGGGTCGCTATCTGGGCACGTACTCGTTCGGCGATCAGGTCGTGCTCAACTACCGTGTGGGGACCACGGAGGTGCTCGAGTTACCCGGCGCGATGGCGAATCGGCGCGAGGGGTTCACGCGTCAGTTCGAGATCGGGAAGCGCTCGCATGCGCTCACGCTTCTGGTCGCGACAATTGCCGAGGAGGCAGGCGGCCTGGAACTCTGGACGTCCGCGGAGGGAGTACGGTTTGCGGTGGCGGCGGCTGGCCGATCGGAGAACGGGGAGACCAACACAGCGGTAACAGGGCTGGTTGCCGCGGTTTCGCCGACGCAGGCCGCGCTGGAGTGGGAATGGAGAAAAGGGGGCCGACTTTGCCTGCGAATTCCCGCAGGGGAGTCTCCCTTGTCGTTCGTACTCGGGTTGTGCGCCGGGGACCGTTCGTCGCGAGAGTCGTCGGTTGATGCGGGAAAGCAACCCGACGTGCGAACCGGCGCCGAGCGTCGCGAGGCGATGGAGAGACAGTTCGTGGAACTGGCAGATGCCAGGCCGGGACTGGAAGCGCTCACTCGTGGAGGCCCGCGACGATGGCCGGAGATCCTCAGCACGACACTCCTTTCCGGCGGGAACGATCGGCCTTTTGCGGTCGACACGATTGAATTACCGGTCAACAATCCCTGGGCCTGCCAGGTGCGGCCGACGGGATTCGATTTTTTCGCGGACGGCGATCGAGCGGCGTTGTGCACTTGGGACGGCGATGTGTGGCTGCTGCGAGGATTCGGCAGCCGCGCCGCGGCGCCGACAATTCAGTGGCAGCGCATCGCTTCGGGGCTATTCCAGCCGCTGGGCCTGAAGATCGTCGACGACCGCATTTACCTGACATGCCGCGACCAACTGGTGGTCTTGCGCGATCTGAACGGCGATGGCGAGTCCGATCTTCTGGAATGCGTCAACAGCGACCACCAGGTCACGGAGCATTTCCACGAGTTTGCGATGGGGTTACAGGTGGACGGCGACGGAAATTTTTACTACGCCAAGTCCGCTCGACATGCCTTGCCCGCGCTCGTTCCACACCATGGCACTCTGCTGCGCGTCGCCGGCGATGGGTCGAGAACCGACATTCTGGCCAATGGCTTTCGCGCGGCCAACGGCGTTTGTTTGAATCCCGACGGAACATTCGTGGTCACCGATCAGGAGGGACACTGGAATCCCAAGAATCGCATCAACTGGGTTCGGCCACCGGCGAACGGCGAGCCGCCGCGATTCTACGGCAACATGATGGGCTACCATCAGGTCACCGATTCGTCGGATGCGGCGATGGAGCGGCCGCTCTGCTGGATCACCAACGCCTTCGATCGATCGCCGTCGGAACTGTTGTGGGTCACGAGTGAATCGTGGGAACCGCTGCGTGGAACCCTTTTGAATTTCTCGTACGGATATGGCAAGGCTTACATTGTGCCGCACCAACAGCTGCCGGACGGGCGGGTTCAGGGCGGGATGTGTGAGCTGCCGATTCCGCCATTTCCCACTGGCATCATGCGCGGCCGGTTTCACGTCGGCGACGGACACCTCTACGTCTGCGGAATGTTCGCCTGGGCGGGAAACGCCACACAGCCGGGTGGCTTCTATCGGATCCGCCGCGGCACCGCACCGCTCCACGTCCCCCGGTCGCTCGAAGTCCACGGCGATGAACTGCGGATCGGATTCACCGCCGCGCTGCGGCGCGAATCGGCCGAAAATACCAGCAACTACTCGCTGCAAGCCTGGGACCTTAAACGCTCGCGCGAATATGGGTCGGCGCATTACAATGAGCGACCGCTTAAGACGGAAAAAGCGACGCTCGACGCGGACGGCCGGACCGTCGTGTTGAAGATCGCTTCGCTGGCGCCCACCTGGTGCATGTCGGTCGGATTCTCCCTGACCGCGGACGACGGCTCGCCCGTCCAGGGAGTCATCCACAACACGATTCACTCCACGGGGCGCTGATCGGGGTGCTGATCGGGCTGGAAGTGTGGCGAGCAGCTCTCACCGCGCCGTTGCTCGTCAGTCTCGTCGTTCAAAAGTTGGGTTGCCTCGCGGATGCTCCTGGCTCGCCACTTGTCGCGCGGCATCGCAGTCGCCAATCCCAGGCGTTGCAGCTTCGCGATTGCGTCCGCCACTTCGAAGTCGACGCCCGTGGGAAGCATCGATGCGAGGCAGGCTTCGACGGCATGGTCGAGTTCGTCGGCGGACCAGCCGGAGACGGGAGCGTCCCGCCAAAGAAGAAAATACGCCAGGATTGTCTCGCGAAACTCTTGGTCCTCGGCTTCGTCGAGGATCCGGAACAGCACGCCGGAATTACTGTCCAGGTTCTGGTAATAGAGGTTCCGGGTAACGTTCAACTGATACTTGTTCTTGGTGTTCAGGTAACCAAACACCGATTTCACGCCGTAGCCCAGCGTGGCGCCGACGAAGCATAAGAACGCGACCATCCCCTGCAACCCGGTATAAACTAGCAGCAGCGTGCCCTGGATGATCTTCCAGAGCGTCATTCCGATCCCCGAGAGCGTCGGGAACAGGATCTTGCCCTGATCGAACCAGCTCATTCGAACGCGCGTCCCCGGCAGCATCATTTCCAGATCGGCTTTGGGAATGTTCTTGAACAGCTTGATGAAGATCGCATTCGGATCAACGTCCCGTTCCAGCGGCCGGTCTGGTCGCAGCCGAAAGATGACCGCCAGACGGCGGTAGGTCGGAACGTCGATCGTCTTGCGGCGATACAAGGTGCGCCAGGAGCAACGCACGCGCCGGCCGATCGTGTCGCCGCGCGCGTAAACTTCCAGCTCCGCGAAGATGTCGAAGTCGATATATAGGTCGATACCCCAGTCGCTGGTGGCACCCAGGGCACTTTCAATGTCCTCCCGCTTCAACCGCATGTAGTTGGCTTTTTCGAGGAGTGCGGTGAATTGCCGGACCACCGAACTCCCCATCGCCTCCTGTTCCTCGTCGGGCGGACGGGTCGCGACGAGTTCCGCGTCGGGATCAAACGGCGCGTAGGCGCATTTCAGTCGCTCCAACCGTTCGCGAAATTCCCGGTGCAGCCGGCGGGAAACCGTATCACAGAATTCGAGAAACTGACGGCGATCGACCGGCGTGAGCCCGTCGCTGAGCAACAGGCGCTGGACCAGTTCCCCTTTCTGGATCGGAATGAAGTGTTCCTGTCGCGATGGGGTGTGGGTGGAACTCATACGTGCGATCGCGGGGGACGGAACGGCAAATGGAACGCACCCCGTTGTAACCTATTCCATGTTGCGATGGCAGGGCAATCGGATCCCCATTGCCACAATGTTCGCAGTTCGGTAGAACCCGGCTATGTCGCCCACCAGCCCTTTACGAGCGGTCGTCTTCGATCTGGACGGCCTGATGTTCAATACGGAGCAGCTCTATTACCACGTCGGCAGCGAGATGCTTCGTCGGCGTGGCAAGGTATTGACGCAGGAGTTGATCGATCAGATGATCGGCCGACCCAGCCGCGTCGCGCTGCAGACAATGATCGATTGGCATCAGCTGGACGATACGGTCGAGACACTGCTGCGGGACAACGACGCGATCTTCGACGAGTTATTGCCGACCCGCCTGGCACCAATGCCGGGCCTGTTGACGCTACTCGCGTCGCTCGACCAGGTCGAGATTCCCAAGGCGATCGGTACCAGCAGTCGACGGGTGTTTGTCGACAAAGTCCTCCGGCCGTTCTCGCTGGGATCCCGATTTCAGTTTTTGTTGACGTCGGAAAGTGTCGATCGGGGCAAGCCGGATCCGGAGATCTACCTGCTGGCGGCCGAGCGTTTTGGCATTCGTCCGTCCGAGATGATGGTGCTGGAGGACAGCGAAATCGGCTGCCGCGCCGCGGTGGCATCCGGCGCCTTCGCCGTCGCGGTCCCGGGCGACCATAGTGCGGATCACTGTTTCGACGGCGCGCAGTTCGTCGCGGATTCGCTCGAAGACACACGCATCTACGCATCGCTCGGAATCGCCCCCGCCGCCGCCACCTGACCCGGACCGAACGCACCGTTCGGCAAAAACGGCGCGACCGCCTTGCGGCCGCGCCGAACATCACGGCACAATGTCGCTCACGGTACAGTGTCGAACAGTTGGAACCGGAATCTGGATTCGCAAAGGATCGTTTCGATCATGTCCCACCCGCGGTTGATCAGCGTGCACGAAGCGCGAAAAACGGAGTCGATAGGGCTGACAGCAAGGCTGCAGGGCTGGATCCGCACCCGCCGCGACTCGAAAGGCGGTTTCAGTTTTCTCGAGGTCAATGACGGATCGTGCCTGGCCAACATCCAGGTCATTGCGGATGCTAAGCTGCCCAATTACGAGTCGGAGATCAGGCACCTGGGCGCCGGTTGCAGCGTTACCATCGACGGCGAAATCAAAGCTTCGGGCGGCAAAGGGCAGTCGACGGAACTGCTGGCGGCGGCGCTCACCCTGCATGGGGGCGCCGATCCCGAAACCTACCCGCTGCAGAAGAAGCAACATTCGTTCGAGAAGTTGCGCGAGTGGGCGCATCTGCGTCCACGCACGAATACGTTCGGCGCGGTGGCCCGAGTCCGCAATTGCATCTGCCGTTCGATCCACGATTTTTTCCAGGAGGACGGATTTCTCTACGTCCATACTCCCGTAATCACCGCCAGCGACTGTGAAGGAGCCGGCGCGATGTTCCGCGTTACCACACTCGACCCGGAAAAGTTGCCCAAGCTGGATGGTAAGACCGATTACAGCCAGGATTTTTTCCAGAAGCCGGCATTTCTCACAGTCAGCGGCCAGCTGGAAGCGGAGATTTTCGCGTGCGCCTTGAGCAAAGTGTATACGTTCGGTCCCACGTTTCGAGCCGAAAACTCGAACACGGCCCGTCATCTGGCCGAGTTCTGGATGATCGAGCCCGAAGTCGCATTCTGCGATCTGGCCGGCAACATGGATCTGGCGGAACGATTCCTGAAGCGATTGATCGCCGATGTGCTGACGCGCTGTCCTGAGGATATTGCGTTCTTCAACGAGCGAATCGAACCCAATCTGATGAAGTTACTGGAGCAGGTGCTTCACAGTGAGTTTGTGCGGTTGAGCTATACGGAAGCGGTGGCGATCCTGGAGTCGTGCGGTGAACCGTTCGAGTACCCGGTGCGCTGGGGTATCGATCTGCAATCCGAGCATGAACGGTACCTGACCGAGAAAAAATTCCAGGCCCCCGTGATTCTCTACGACTACCCGAAGGAGATCAAAGCGTTCTACATGCGGCTGAACGACGACGGCAAAACGGTGCGCGCCATGGACGTGCTCGTGCCCGGTGTCGGGGAGATTATCGGCGGAAGTCAGCGCGAGGAGCGACTGGACGTGCTGGAGAGCCGCTTGCGCGAAATGCGACTCGACCCGGCCAGCTACTGGTGGTATCTCGACCTGCGACGATTCGGGACCGTACCGCACTCCGGATTCGGCTTGGGCCTGGAACGGGCGGTGCAGTTCATCACCGGAATGGCCAACATTCGCGACGTGATTCCTTTCCCGCGAACGCCCGCCAACGCGGAGTTCTGATTTGGATCCGTGGGCGAACGTCGAGGATGATCTGCCGCCGTTTCTGGTCGCGGCCGTCGACGGCGTCTTGCGCCCCGAGGAGTTTCTGTCGGGAGCAGGTTGCGTTCTGCGCATTTCCCCACCACGACGCGATGAGCCGCGGTGGGAGTTGTTCCAGGGGCAACTGCTGGGCCCGGACCAGACACGGCGCACGCAGCCGTTTGTCCGCTGGGACCTGTTCCTCGACGTTGCACCCGATGCGTCGAACGAACACACTGCCGGCTGGAAGTGCGACGCACCGATCATCGTACTGCTCTATTCGGCAACCCAAAACCGCCTGTTCCTGGTGCGCAGCCTTCAGGTTTACGGCTGGCAGGCGTCGGAAACGTCTCCAGGGGTAATCGTTTCGCACGCCGCCCTGCTGACGCGCTGGGAACTTGTCGGGTCTCTGGCCGTGCCTGCCGCGGCGGAAGTCCCAGCGACGCGGCGAGGCCGGGACGTCTCCCGCGATCAAGAGTCGCCGCCGCTGTCGATCGCCGATGGATTGCGAACGTTGCTGCGCATGGCTTGCACCGGAATCAGCCGGCTGCCGATTCTCTCGGTCGAAGCTCCCCACCCGGCGTTCACATTCGGAAACCTCTGTGCGGGGCTTGGCGCATGGCACGACTCTGCCGCATCGGGGGACCGCGACGCGGCACCCTTGTCGGATCCGATTGCGGCCTGGGATCTCGAAGTTGCATTCGCCTTGCGGCATGCATCCTTGCCGCGGCCGTGGGTCGTCGAGTTCATCCTGCGAATGATCCCCGCGCACAGGCTCGCAATGCTGGCGCAGCGCATCAAGGCAGCGACAGCTCCCTGCGACAATGGCCTGCCCGATACCGTCCCGCATGAACGTGCCTTGCCGGTTTGGGACATGCCGGCACTGTTGCGTTCCGTTTTCCACCAGGTCTCGCTGACACCGGCCACCGATTTTCTGGAAAAGTTTGTCGAACTGCTTCGTTTGCTGCCGCAACAGAACGGCGCGAAGAACAACGTTTCCGTGGCGGAGATGTTCGACCTGTGTGGATTTTTCGTTCGCCAGTTATGCCGGCACCTTAACGCCTATGACCTGCGTCGATTCCACAGTTACGGTGCCAATTATCCCGACGCGATCTTGATCGACGGGCTGCTGGTGCTGCTGGTCGAGTGGGGAATCGCGCATCCGGAACTGCTCGATGGCTCCGCACCGGCGCCGATCGCGAGGCGCCAAGCATTGCTGCACGCCTGGCTGACGCGCGGCGGTTACGAAGGGTTGCCTGTTCCGGAGCATCCCACGACCCAGGGCGAGAATTTACGGATGATCCCAGGCCGAGCACGGCTGGATGAGGGACAGATCGTCGATCCGGAAAGACGGGACAAACGATTGTTCCAGGGCGAGCGCACGGCCGACGAGATCGCGGCTCCTTTACGGGATCGACTGTCGGACGCCGTTGCCGATCTCCGTGATCCGACGCTGGTTCGGGAATTTGGAATGGCCCTGTTCCTCGATCGTCCGTTCGGCGTCGGCAAAGACATGGGCGAACTCGATCGCACTCCCCTGATCGCTTCGACCGCGCACAGTTGCCAGATCGCCCGCAGTCGTATCGAGCGGCTGCGATCGCACGGCTTTGCGGTCCCGGAGACCGGGGTCGCAGGGGATCTGAGGGACGGTCGGCATTCGGCCGGAGATTTTGACGGAATTCCGGCGTTACGCTATCCATCGACTCCACGGCCCGGGGTGATCTGCCAGCACGACGCATTGCAGACGGCCGATGATTTTCGCTGGCGGTACACGGTGCGCAGCTCGCGGCGCATCTTGCTCGACCAGCTGCTGCCCGAAGCGAGCGACATTCCGGCTGCCGAACCCGGACTGTTGTTGCGCACGGCAGACCTGGCCGCAGCGCGGCGTGGACTCCCCTTCTTGACCTGGTTCGGTCCCGACTGGAATCTCCGCGCTCAATGGCAATTCACGAAAACCGCTCTGGCGGCCTCCAATGGATCGGGTCGAGCGCCTGCTTACGACGAGTCGTGTGGTTCCGAACGACTGCTGACAAAGCTGGAACGCACGCGCTGACGGATCGGGCCAGGCAGCGCGCGGCGAACCGGATAACGGATGCCTGCGCCGGATCAGATGAATTACGGCTTGCGATCGGGTTGTGCCAGTGCCTCGATTTCCGCCCCGTCGAGCGCCCGTCGATAGACCCTTACGTCGGCCAGGGAACCGTACAGAGAATCACCACTGCCGGCGCCGATGCGGAAAGGCGACGGTTGCGACAAGTCGTACGAAGGCAAATCTTCGAACGACGATTCCGCCATGCAACGGCCGTCAACAAACAGCCGCAACTCCTTGCCGGACCGCTGCGCTGCAAGATGGTGCCAGCCGTCGGGGAACGGTTGGTCCCATGTGATGCATGCGCCGGCGGACATCGACCAGATTTTTCCGGAAGGTAACGTCGACGCGAAGAGTCGTCCCTGGAATTGTGCCATGGTCCAGACGCGACGGTATTTGGTGTCGGGCGTCGTATCGAGTTGTTTCAGAGCGGTCCAGCTCGCCGGGCCGTCAAGCCGGTAGATTTCGCCGGACGGCAGCGTACCCGCGTACAGTTTGCCGTTGTGGACGAGCATTCCCATCACTTCCAGTTCATTGCCCAGCCGGCCTCGATCGATCCATCGGGTGGGAAGTGACAGCTCGAAGACTTTTCCTGTCCGCCAGGTGGAGACGAGCAGGCTCCCATGATAGGTCGCGAAGGCATACGTCTGAGTATTTTCCTCTTCGCCAACACGTCCCAGGTCGATCCAGTCCGTTCCGTCAAAACGATAGACGTGGGCTTCGTCATAGCCGGTTGCCCAGAGATACCCGTTGTACACAGCCAGTGCTTCTACGCGTTTTCCGTTAGGAACTTCCATCCGCTGCCATTGATGGTTGGTGTCGCAGCAGTGGAATGCCGCCGGCTTGTAGAGCGACGACACATAGAGTTTGCCGCGGTATTCGACCATGCCGCCGACCGCTTCCATCTCCGGAAAATGGGCAATTTCCGTCCAGGCATCGTTGTCCTCGAGCCGGAAGACGCGACCGCCGAGCCGGGTATTTTCGGACTCCGGAAGGGCCGATCCGCCCAGCCGATACTTACCTGACCCGGCATAAAGCCGGCCTTGAAAACTCGCCATGGCGGTGATGCTGTTGCAGCGATCGGGTGAACCGAGATCGGTCCATGTTCCGGGGCCACGGTAGCGGTAGACGTGGCAGGCCTGATCGACACCCGGTTCACAGGTCCCGACATACAGATTTCCCGCGTGAACGACGAGGGAATGTCCGTAGACCGAGTTGCCTGGCCGTCCCTCATCGCGGAAGCGGGGCTCGCTGCCAGCGTCGATTCCGAACTGCAGTTGCCGCGCATTGGCGAGACTATGGGTCACGCCGGTGTTATTGCGCAATCCCAGATGGAATCCGGTTCGGCTCATCGGCTCGAACTGCGAGACAATATCACCGAGGTCGTCGGCGAGCTCCGCGCTTGTGTGGATCCATAAGGCAAGCGTGAAATCGTCACGGCCGAGGGACAATGCGGGCGACGGGGGAACCCGCAATTCCGCGCCCCGACCGTCGAAGCTGGCGGTTGCCGAGCGTGAGTCAACGCGTGCGAATGTCACTCCCTGATTCTGCGCATGCAACTCGAACCTGCCGGAGTCTCGCGCGTCTCCACGCAGAGTCCAGTGGGCGGTCGGAGGCTCGCCGGCAGCAAGCTGCGGCATCGTCGCGAGCAGACTGAAAATCGTGACATAACCGAGGGTAAATTCGTTCATGGCCTGACCGAAGACGGGGTGAATGGGCGTGCGCGGGAAGTTCCGCGAAGGGATATTATGGGCAGCGAGGTTGTCGAAGCCTAGTAACCTGTCGGGCCGAATCTGGTGGGACTCCGTGTCGTGATCCCACTGCTGTATTTATGCCGCTTGCTCGGCGCTGATGCAAAGCCGACTGGCGGGGAGATCAGAAGAAGCGATGCTTGTCCGCGGTAGCGTTCTCGACTTGCGCTGCCAACTCGGCCATGGTTTTTCGTCTGGGACTCGCCGACAAACTCGCTGAATCGGTTCCCCGTTCCCATTGTTGAAAATACAAGTCGACCGCCGCATTGCGGCCCGTCGAATCGGCGATTAGCAGACGACTTTCTCCCTCGCCCCCGGTCGGCAGCGCGTTGAGAAAATTGATCACCAGCAGCGCATCGAGGGGTGCAATGACATTATTCGGGTTCGTGTCACGAAATGGCGGGCCGAGAGGCGAATCGATCGTGAGTTCCAGATTCTCCCTGGCGTTGAGGTAGTTGATAACCAGAATGGCGTCCAAGGGGAAAATCCTGCTGTTGCCATCGACGTCCAACGACTCGAGTGCATTGTGCTGGGGAAACGGCTTGGTGATGTTAATGGTGAATGACTGGGATGGACTCATATCCACACCACCACGATCCGTTAAGCCGTCGTCCTGCAAAGTCACATGGACGGTGGCCAGGCCTCGCACGTTAGCACGTGGCGTGAATGTCAACGTTCCCTCCGCATCGATGGCCGGTGGAACCACGAACAGGTTCGGCAAATCCGTATTAACGATAAAGTGGACCGCTTGACCACTTTCGTTGGCCGGGCCCGGCGAAATCTGCGTGGCCCAATTGGGATAAGTCTGAGCGCCGTCTTCGTCCGCAGCCGACTCACTGCTCCCCTTCACAAAGCCAGGTTCATCGTTCACCGAAAGAACATTGACGGTGAATTGCCGAGTCACCGTGTCAACGCCGTTTGCCGTCCCGCCGCTGTCTTTCACCGTGACCGTGATCACCGCGGATCCAAAAGCATTGGAGACGGGAGCATAACTCAAGGATCCCGTGGCGTTGGGACTGGTATAGTTGACTGTCGGATTCGGGATTAGATTGGGATTGCTTGATTTGGCAGTCACCGTCAGTGTCTGATTCTCTCCCGGACCTGCGCTGATGCCCGTAAGGTTGATCGTCTGCGGACCATCATCCTCCAGAATATCGGCCGGGCTTGCGATCGCGTCCAGCGTCGGCGCCGCATTGACGGGAGGCGTATATTCAATCGACAGGAGCGGCCGATTGCTCGCCGTGGCGACTTCGCGAGAGTCAAAACGCTTTGAAGTCCCGGTCGTGGATTCGCTCGTTGCCTTCAACAGCCAACCAAATTGCGTGGACGGATCTTCTAACCAAGCCTGGACATCCGCCGTGAGTTGGGCACTCGTCCAGGAATAGACGCCGACACCTGCGACCGATTTCGCAGCACTGGCGGTGGAGCGGAAATCCCCCCCTTGTTTGCTCCAGGTTGTCGTGGGAAAGAAGCGATGCAACCAGGTCGCCGAATTGGTCGTGGAGCTTCCGCCCGACCCTTCCTGGCGGGCGGCATCGGTCGAGCCCTCACCCCAATCGGCAAGCAAAGCGTGCAATTCGAAGTCGACGGCACCTGCGTTTGACTTCGAGACATTCAGAGTAAGTGAGGCGCTATCGATTTGCGAGCCCGCCGGTATGACGCTCGCGACGTCGAATTTGAGCGCTGCGCGCCGAATCGCCCCCGACGTCTGGTTGGTTACACCGGCAAATAATCCGATGCCGATTCCATTGCTCAGGGATCCTGTGGCGCTTTCATAGAGCGTATTGTCCACGATCGGGCGCAGGGTGGCCGACGCCAAGAGCAACCGCGGTTCGAGAATCTCCAACTGGGGACGCGAACGGCAGTCGAGCCGATCGCGCCTTGGATTCGAGCAACGCGAGCCCGGCTTGCGAAAACGAGTCAACATGCGTTTCAACCTGAGAATCTACCCCAGAACTTCGCGCGCGCACGGGTCCATCGATCCGTCGCGAAATTTCAGGACCGGCCCTTAATCAAGGGGCGTTGCTGGCGGAATGGGTTGCTGCCATACGCAGACAGCCTCTACTTGATCCCCCTTCTAACTTAACATCCCTTTGGATCAATATGGACGTCTAACCAGCAAACTCCTCCATCCGCGGCTGCTCGATCCGCTCGTAATCGGCAAACAGCATACTGACCGAAATGCCGTGGTCCCCGGCATTGAAGTTGATCGTCTCTTCGCGGATCAGGCTCCCGTCGCACCAGGTCGGGATGTCAAAAAGCTGGCCGAACGGCGGAATGGATCCGGGGGTCAGACCGGTCAGCTCCAGCACCTCGTCGCGGGTCGCAAATCGCAGATCGCGAATTCCCAGCTTGCGCACCGCTTTACTGTTCAACCGCCGATCGGCAGGCAGAACGAACATCGTCATGGTATCGCCCGTACGGCAAATCAACGCCTTCGCGCCACTCGACAGCCGGGTTCCACGCACCGCAGCCGCCTCCTCGCTGGTGTAAACTGGGGCGTGCCGCAGCACCTGAAATGGCACCTGGTGGTTCCGCAATAACTGCTCTAGCCGATCAAATACGGACTGTTCCATGGAGGCAATTTGGGTGAAATGGCGGGAATCGCCGGCGCTTTGACGGTTCCGTCCAAGGCTCGAAGACCATTGTGATCGAATGTTGACGTTTGGCAAGAAACGATTCGACGACCCCGCCGCGGAGGTGTGGGTCCTTGAAAAATGGGTGAGGTCCTCTATTTTGTTAGAGATATCCTTTCGCCGCCAACTGCGTTTTTCGACCGATTCGATCACGGATTGACGACCGCATCACGGGCCAGATCTTACCTGGTAGGCCGGGACGAGCCCGCTAGGTCCTTCCGGCGAAAACAGTGTAGCACGAATGAACCAATTCCTGTGGCATTACCAGCAGGTGGAACCGACGACATGGGCCTACTTGTCGTCGTTGCTGATGCTTGCACTTTTTTTCAAATTTAATCGTGTCTGGAGCGTCAGAAACATCGACCTGTTGCTACTGATTCTGTTGGCGCCCGGCTTGCTGCTTGTGCATCACGCCCAGCAACAGCAGGAGTCGATCGCCGTCCAGATCAAGCAGTTGGAATATCCCGAGCCCCGCTCGCCCGACGCGCGTTCGTCGTGGCGAGGATTGGTGATGCAGGTTTCCTGGCAGGAACCAGAACGGACCAGCCCCTGGGCCGATCGACCGGAAGAGCACCTGGAATACGACCGACTGACCGGTGACTATGCCGAATGGCGGACGGTGGAACGGCGAGGTTTTCTCTGGTTGTTCGCGATTGGCGCAGTGCTGCTCGTGCGCTTGCTATTCGATCCGACCATGGTTCGCCGACCGCTGCTCGATCCCAATCTCTCGACGGGCGGCCTGACATTCATCTGCTGTTCGTTGTTCATCTTCGTCATGGCGAATGTCATCGCCAGCACACCGACCGAATCGGACCTGTACGGACCCAAAGCGGCGGCTCAACTTCTGGTCCGCGATGGGGGCGATTCCCAGAAACAGCTCGAGCGGCACGGTCCGGGATACGCCGTGATCACGTTATTGTCGAGTATTCCCACCATGTCCCTGATGAATCAGCCCGCATCGGACGAGGGATTCGCCTTTTCCGTGGCTGCCAAGGCGATGGCGATCCTCTCCCACCTGGCGGTGGTGCTCGGCATGATCGGCATCGGTTACCGCCATTTCGATAATATCAAGATGGGCATCGGGACGGCCACGATCTACATGATGCTGCCGTACACGACGATCTGGACCGGACGTGTCGAGCATGTGCTGCCGGCCGCATTGCTGATCTGGGCCGTATTGAACTACCAGCGGCCGTTGATCGCCGGTTTGTGTATCGGCTCCGCGATCGGCGTGGTCTATTATCCGATGTTCCTGTTGCCACTCTGGGTCAGTTTCTATTGGCAGCGTGGCGTCTGGCGATTCGTGCTCGGTACCTTGACCAGCCTTTCGATCATGACCGCGTCCTTGTTGTTCGTGTCGAAGGACCTGTCGGCGTTCTGGGCCAATGTGCAGACGATGTTCGGTTTGTGGCTGCCGATCCTCGAAGGACTCGAAGGTGTCTGGGGATTGGGATGGGATCCCGTCTATCGGATTCCGGTGCTGGTGGCGTTCATCGCGCTCAGCAGCACGCTGGCGATCTGGCCGGCACGCAAGAATCTGGGGACGCTTCTGAGTTGTTCCGCGGCGGTCATGGTCGCCGTGCAGTTCTGGCACGGGTTTGGCGGTGGACTCTTTGTCGGCTGGTACCTGCCGCTGACACTGTTGACGATTTTCCGACCGAATCTGGAAGATCGCGTGGCGCTGGCAGTCCTTACCGAAAACTGGTTCCCGCTTTAGCGGCGTAGCGGCCCGCGGCTCGTTCGAGCGGCATAGCGCGGACGGCGACCGCTCAGAGGATGAACTTGCTCAAGTCCTCGTTTTCTGCCAGCGGCTCCAGGCGTTTCTCGACGTAGTCCGCGTCAATCGTCATCTTGACCAGTTTTTTCCGCGAACCGATGCGAGGTGCGTCGAAACTCAACTCTTCGAGCATTCGTTCCAGGATGGTATAAAGACGGCGCGCGCCGATGTTCTGCATCGACTGGTTCACCCGGTAGGCGTAGGCGGCCAGTGTTTCGATCGCCTGCGGCGTGAATTCGAGCAGCACGCCCTCGGTTTTGAGTAATGCGGTGTACTGGCGAGTCAGTGAATTCTGCGGTTCGGCGAGAATGCGGATGAAATCCTCTTTGGAGAGATTCTGCAACTCGACGCGAATCGGAAAACGGCCTTGCAACTCCGGCATCAGATCGCTGGGGCTGCTCTTGTGGAACGCTCCGGCGGCCACAAACAGCACATGATCGGTTCGCACGTAGCCATAGCGCGTCTGGACGGTGGTGCCTTCGACGATCGGCAACAGATCCCGCTGTACTCCCTGCCGGGAAACGTCGGCCCCTTTGCCTTCGCTGGCGACGACTTTGTCGAGCTCGTCGATAAAAATGATCCCTAGATTCTCCGCCAGTTCGATTGCCGCGGCGTTGATCTTTTCCGCGTCGAGCAGCGCGTCGCACGATTGTTCGAAAAGCACTTCACGGGCCTGTTTGACGGTCATTCGCCGGCGCTGCGAGTTCTTGGGGAGGATTTTCTCGAACATCGATTGCAGATCGCCATCCAGGTGTTCCATCCCGATGCTGCCGATCATCATCCGCGAAGCACGTTGTTCGGTGACTATTTCGACGAATTGATCGTCCAACTCGCCCCGGTCGAGCATCGATCCGATTTTGGCGCGGGTCCGTTCCAGCGAATCACTGGCTTCGCCGTCGGCCTCGCCACCGAAATCGCCGGCGAGCGTGGGCGCGGGCGCCAGCAATTCGAGCAGCCTGCTGCGCGTACGTTCGAGCGCCTCCTGCTCCACGCCACGGCGTTCCGCTTCGCGGACCAGCCCGATCGCATTCTCAACTAGTTCCCGCACCATGCTCTCGACGTCGCGACCGTAGTAGCCGACTTCGGTGTACTTGGTCGCTTCGACTTTGATGAAGGGGGCCCCGGTCAGACGGGCAAGCCGCCGGGCGATTTCCGTCTTTCCAACCCCTGTGGGGCCGATCATCAGAATGTTCTTGGGCGCGATCTCCCGCCGCAGTTCCTCGGGCAACTGTTGTCGACGCCAGCGATTGCGGACGGCGATCGCCACGGCACGCTTGGCGTCGGCCTGGCCGATGATGTACTGATCGAGCGCCTCGACCAATTCCTGGGGCGTCATCGTTCTCGGCCGCAGTTGCGTCGAGCCCGATCGAGCCGCATTCCGTTTCAGCACGCCAGTTCCTCCACGACAATATTGGTATTGGTATAGATATCCAACTCCCCGGCGATTCGCAGCGACGCCCGAACGATCTCCGCGGCGGAGAGCGCCGAAAATTCCGACAGTGCCCGAGCGGCCGACAGCGCATAAGCCCCTCCCGATCCGATCCCGATGATGCCGTCGCTGGGTTGGATCACGTCGCCGGTACCACTGATCAGCAGCGAATGGCGAGCGTCCGCGACCGTCATCAGCGCCTCCAACCGGCGCAGCGCGCGATCGGTACGCCATTCTTTCGCGAGTTCGGTGGCCGCCCGCGGAACATTCTGGGGAAAATCCTTGAGTTTCATCTCAAATCGTTCGACCAAGGCAAACGCATCGGCCGCGGAACCGGCGAATCCGCACAATACCCGCCCTTCCATCAGCCGCCGGATCTTCACGGCATCGGCTTTCATGACCGTCGTGCCCAGCGTGACCTGCCCGTCGCAACCCATGGCAAGCATTCCCCGGTGACGCACCGTCAGTATCGTGGTGGCATGAAACTGCACTTCTCACCTCTACGAAAAGCGATCACACTGGGGCCAACGTCGATCCATCTCCGCATTCTCCCGAAATTCATCGCCCGACTCCATCCCCCACTCGTTTGACTTACCCTGCATGCCGATCCACCGGTGCGCTACGTTTCTGATCCCGGCCCTGGATTGCCCGGAAGAATTTCGCTTGATTCGCGCGGGTCTGGAACCGGTCCCGGGCGTCATCGAAATCACGCCGGTCTATCTGCAGCGGTCCCTGAAGGTGACGTACGATCCTGGCCGCGTCGAGGCGCAGCGGCTGGCGCGGCGTCTACAGGAGATCGGTTTCGCCCCTCAGTCGGTCGCGGAGTCTCCGACGACCGACGGTCAGAGCCCACTCTCCCGAAATCGCGCAGCCACGGTTTTCGACCGGCGTGCGCAAAGTACGATGGTCGGCGCACTGCTGCTGATCGTTGCAGTCCTCTGGCAATTGGCGCAGCCCGGCGTCCTTGGCCCGCGCATCCTGGCCGTGCTGTCGGCACTGATCGGCGGAATCCCGGTCCTGGCGGCGGCGACGCGTGCCTTGCGATTACGGCGCATCGACATGAATATGCTGATGTCCTTGGCCGCAATCGGAGCACTACTGACGGCGCCGCGCAGCGGCGAGTGGTTCGAAGCGCCTACCGCCGTCTGTCTGTTTGGCGTCGCACTCTGGTTGGAACGATCGGCGATGGACCGCGCTCGTCGGGCTGTCGAGTCGCTACTGACGCTCTATCCGGCCGTCGCCCATCGGCGCGACGCCGATCATCAGATCCACGACGTCGCGCTCGATCAGATCGTGACCGGCGATCGGATCCTGGTCCTGCCAGGCGAGCGATTCCCGACCGACGGCGTCGTGGAACAAGGGGAATCGTGGGTCAACAGTTCTGCGATCACTGGCGAATCAACTCCCTTCGATGCCAGCCCCAGGTCCACCGTAAGATCCGGATCGCTGAACGGCGAAGGAGTGCTCGAACTGCGGGTGACTCATCCCGCGGCGGAGAGCACGCTGGCCAACATCGCGCGACTGATTGAACAAGCCCAGTCGCGCCGCTCGGAAACGGAACGATTCGTCGACCGCTTCGCCCGCTGGTACACACCCTTAGTGGTGGCCCTTGCGATCGTGATCGCCACCCTCCCCTGGATGGCGGACGGACTCGCGTTAACCGGTTTACCCGATTGGAATCGGGAAGCGTGGAACCTGGAGGCAGCCTCAAGAGGGGATTGGCTGCATCGGGGACTGGTGCTGCTGGTGATCGCTTGCCCCTGCGCCCTGGTGCTGTCGACGCCGCTGACGATTGTCTGTGGGCTGCGGCAAGCCGCCCGCGGCGGGATCCTGGTCAAAGGCGGAGCATCGCTGGAAGCCGCCGGAAAGGTCACCGCCATCGCCTTCGACAAGACCGGAACGCTCACCCAAGCACAGCCGTGCGTGGTGAGCACCCATCCCCATCCCGGCGTCACTGTGGATTCATTATTATCGGTCGCCGCATCCATCGAATCGCGCAGCGAACATCCGATCGCCCAGGCAATCGTCCAGTACGCCCGCGATGCCGGGATCGATTTGCGCGCCGTCACCGATTCCGTGGTGCTGCGCGGCAGCGGCGTCCAGGGCACAATCGACGGCGTGGTCTATCGCGCTACCCACCGAACGGCACTCGAGCAGTGGCATGGCGAAGGCATTGCAGGCCGTGCCCGGGAAGGAACGGCCATCGACGCGGAGCCGCAGGGCGACACCGTCGTCTGGATCGGTTCGCAGTCCAGGATCCTCGGCGCGATGGTACTCAGCGACGCAATTCGAGACGATGCGCGGAACGCCCTCGACCAACTTCGCCGCCGCGGAATTCAAAACCTGTTCATGCTCACGGGTGACCGAATGGAATCGGCTCAGCGCGTGGCGCAACAACTGGGAATCGTCGAATTCCAAGCCGGACTGCTTCCCGATCAAAAACTGGACGCCGTCGTGCGATTGCGAGACAAATTTCCGTTGCTGGCCATGGTAGGCGACGGCGTCAATGATGGCCCGGCGCTGGCGGCCGCGCGCGTCGGGATCGCTCTGGGCGCCGAAGCCAGCGACACCGCAATGGAGACCGCCGACGTCGTCATCCTGGCGCCTCAACTGAGCAAACTTGCCCAGCTGATCGACCTCAGTCGCGCGACCCGCCGACTGCTCTGGCAGAACGTGTTCCTGGCTCTGACAATCAAAGCGATCGTTCTTGGAATCGCCGCCGTCGGACACGGAACGCTCTGGCTGGCCGTCGCCGCCGATGTCGGAGCCAGCCTGCTGGTCATCTTCAACGGCATGAGAATCCTCGATTCGAAAGTCTTGTAGCAAAGAACGTCGGTCGTAGGACGGGTCTCCCGACCCGTCTTCTCGCCGTACCGCCAACGCTCGCTCGTTTTGTCGACGCCAATTCGCACTTCTGGACGGGCCTGGAGGCCCATCCTACGTCCCATTCCACGTCCCAACCTACGTTCCATCCCTTGCTCCGCCCGGTCCCACGCTTGGCACCACCCTACTCTCGATCCTACGAAAAACTGCGATGGGGGGCTTGGTGGACGGGGTTTCGTTCATAAAGTCTAATAGGCCCCAATAAGGAGTTGGACGTAATCGTGGCAGAAGATCCCCATTTGTCTCAGGTTCGTCCCCATCGCAGTCAGCGCACGGTCGCAGTCACCGGCGCTACCGGTTTGGTCGGCACCGCGCTGATTTGCGCGTTGGACAGCAACCCCTCACCCGCCACGCCCTCCGCCGGCCCGGATACTGGTCCTTGGTCGGTTCGGAGGATCACTCGAAAGCCGCGCGCCGGCGAATTCCTGTGGGATGCCGCGTCGAATCAGATCGACCCGGCCGCGTTCGACGGTGCGGACACGGTCGTGCATCTCGCGGGCGAGAACATCGCCGGCGGCCGTTGGAATGCGTCGCTCAAGCAGCGGATCCAGGACAGCCGAGTCCTTGGAACGCGTGCGGTATGCGCGGCCCTGGGGAAGGCAAACCGACGCCCCGCGGTGTTGGTGGCGGCATCCGCGATCGGCTTTTATGGCGATCGGCAGGACGAGGAATTAGACGAAAGTTCCGCAGTGGGCAGCGGGTTTCTTGCCGAGGTGTGCCAGGCCTGGGAAGAAGAGGCGCGGGCCGCCGAGCAGTTTGGAGTGCGCGTGGTCCATTTGCGAATCGGCGTCGTGCTCAGCCGCCATGGCGGCGCCCTGCAACGTATGCTGCTGCCGTTCCGATTGGGATTAGGTGGACGCGTGGGGTCGGGGAAGCAGTATTGGAGTTGGGTCGAACTTTCGGACCTGATCGGCATGATCGTCCATGCAATCGATACGCCCTCACTGACCGGCGCCGTGAACGCCGTGGCACCACAACCGGTTACGAATGCTGAGTTCACTCGCGATCTGGGCAAGGTGTTGAAACGGCCAACCGTCTTTCCGATGCCTGCCTTCGCCGCGCGACTGGCGTTGGGCGAAATGGCGGACGCGCTGCTGTTGTCGAGCTCAAGGGTCCTGCCGCGAAAGCTCGTCAATTCCGGGTTCCAGCACCGGTTCCCCGATCTGCCGAGTGCCTTGCGGCATGCGATTCAGACCTAGTTCAGACGCATCAAGCGCATCACCAGCGCCCAGGTCGGGATCACCAGCACAATCACCAGCCCCAGCATGCTGGCGCTCAGCAGTTGGATGCGAGCTCGCAGACGCTGCAGGTCGTTGCCGATCGCCCGCTGGTAACTTTCCTGCACGACAACTCCCAGTCCCGGCTCGCCCGTCCGTAACGGAATCGGCACTTGCACCGCCAGCCAGCGTTGCCGGTATTCGGCCCCCATCGGAACATCGGCCAGCGGGTCATGGTAATCGGTCTGGTAATGGACGGCGTCTCCGTCCAATCGTCGCCAGGAATTCCGCGGAATCCGATAGTTATGAAACCGAACTGGCAGGCGTGAATCGGTTGCCGCCAGCACACGCTCGTACATTGGATGCTGTAGAACGACAGCGCCGTTTCATCCAGACTTAATCCGTCCAGAAATCGGAAACGGATCGCCGCGCGCTGATCTTCGGGAAGGCCGGCCAGCGCAACCTGCAAAGCCTGGGTCGCTTCCCGAACCGCCACCGACTGACTTGGACTGCGCGTGGAGGCCGCAAGCAGTTCGACAATCGCGCGCCAGGAGCTTTTGTCCGGAGATCCGCGCAGGATCGTCTGACCACCTCCGCGCTTCTTGCGACGCTCGGTGCGCAACGCGTCCTGGATCCGATGGTCGGCGATTGCCCGCAAACAGGCATGAAAATGGCCCGAAGTGCGAGGCTCATACTTGCGAATACAGCGGAACGCGGCCACAAACGTCTGCTGCAGCACATCATCCACATCGACAACCGACTGCAGAACGCCCGGAAGACAGGCCCGCACGTGGCGTTCCAGTGCGCCGTATCGAGAAAGCAGCAGACGTTCCAAGGCCGGAATATCGCCCTGCACAGCTTGCGCGATCAGATGCGGTTCCTCTTGCTGCCACATGAACTCATCATAGCCCAGGCATTACGACCAATGAAGGGTCTCGTCTTTCATTTAATAGTTCGTTAGGCTGGTCCCAGAATTGGTCGCGTGCCCCCGCGAAAATCCGCTTTTGAGGACCACGCATGAACGATCAAGCGCCGCCGGACAAGCGGGTAGAGTTGCTGGAAGAGCAACCGACCACCGTGCAACTGTGCGGCAGAGCAGCCGGCATAATCCTCGCAGGACTCACCTATCCGCTGTTGCGCTTTTGCTCGGATCAAGTCACCGAACCGCAGGCGGGGGCGGCGGCCGTCACCGTCCTGATGGCGGTCTGGTGGATGACCGAGGCACTTCCACTGGCGGTCACGTCACTGCTTCCGCTGATCCTCTGCCCCCTGCTGGGAGTCCTTTCGATCGAGGAGGCAGCGCGGCCCTATGCGGATAAGAGCATCTTTCTGTTCATGGGGGGGTTCATGATCGCACTGGCGATCGAAAAGTGGGGCTTGCATCGACGGCTCGCGCTGGTGACCGTATCGGCAGCCGGAACCAACCCGTCGCGTTTGATCGGCGGAGTGATGCTGGCGACCGGATTTACCAGCATGTGGATCAGCAATACAGCCACGGCCGCAATGATGCTGCCGATCGGGCAGAGTTTGGTGACGCTGCTGTCGGAACGGGTCGCCGATTCGGAGGATCATTCCTCATCCGACAAGGAAAATTCACCTTCACGCCGATTCGCTGTCTGCATGATGCTGGGGATCGCCTATGCCGCGAGTATCGGCGGGATGGGAACTTTGATAGGGACACCAACCAATGTCACGTTGGCTGGATTCGCTGCCAAGGTCGGCATGGAGATCCGTTTCGCTTCCTGGATGAAGTTGGGGATGCCGCTCGCCCTGATCTATTTGATCTGCGCCTGGATACTGTTGACCCAGTTCCTGTTTCCGATCCGAATTCGGGCGATTCCCGGCGGTCGGGAACTGATCCGTGACGAGTTACGAAAACTCGGTCGGCCCTCGTCGGCGGAACTGGTGGTGCTGAGCATCTTTGTCGCGACCACCCTGCTCTGGCTATTGCGGCAGCCGCTGCAAAGTTGGCTGCGAATCCCCACCGGACGGTTCGACGACTCGGTCATCGCGATGTTCGGCGCGCTGGCATTGTTTGTGATTCCCGTCGACAGGACCTGGCGACGCGTCGCGCTCGACTGGCACACAGCCGCTCGACTCCCCTGGGGAGTGTTGTTGTTATTCGGTGGCGGATTCGCCTTGGCAGCCGCGATGCAGGCCAGCGGTTTGGACCTGCTGATCGGCGCCCAGATCCGGTCGCTCGGCAATCAGGTCCCGCTCTGGCTGATGGTCGTTGCGATCGTGACGATTGTTGTATTCTTCAGCGAACTTGCGAGCAACACACCGACCGCCGCGACGTTTCTTCCGATCACTTATGGCGTTGCCGAGGCGATCGGCGTGCCTGCACTTTTCCTGCTGGTTCCGGTAACTCTGGCCGCAAGCTGCGGCTTCATGCTCCCCGTGGCGACTCCTCCCAACGCCATTGCCTTTGGAAGCGGTTATGTCACAATTCGGCAAATGATCCGCGCCGGCTGGCGCTTGAATTTGATCGGGATCGCCCTGATCACTTTGGCGATCTACGCCATCGGACCCTGGGCGTTTCTCGACAATCAACACCCGCAGAAGAACCCTGGAAATGGAGAAGTCACCGATGTCCTTGAGCGTTGAGAACCTGAGAAAACTGGCCCGTTTCGATTCGCCGACCATCTGCAATGTCATCGAGTTGTTCGAAGTACGGCCACGCAATCGAGGCTACATGGACGGTCGAGTCCGCGCCAACTTCCCCGAAATGGCGCCGGCGGTCGGCTATGCCTGCACGGCCGCATTCCGCTCGGACGCTCCCCCCGCCAGCGGTGACGCCTATGGCAGCATCCAGAAACAACTCGAACAATTCGCTCAGCTCCCCGGGCCGGCAATGGTCGTTTTCCAGGACCTCGACGACCCTCCCGCGGCGGCAGTATTCGGGGAGGTCATGTGCTCGACCTACCGGGCATTCGGCTCCTCCGGACTAGTGACCAACGGCGGCGGGCGCGATCTGGAACAAGTTCGAGCGCTCGGCTATCCCGTTTTCACCGGTTCGACGATCGTCTCGCACGGCTACTGCCATATGCTGCATCTCGGCCTTCCGGTACGCGTGGGCGGATTGATGGTCAATCAAGGTGATCTGCTTCATGCCGACGCCAACGGCGTCACGAATATTCCGCCCGAGATCGCCGATCAGGTCGCGGACGTCGCCGACGAATTTGTGGCCGCGGAAGCGATTATCATGGACTACGTCAAAGCCCCCGGAGAAAAGAGCGTCGCCCGCTACGACGAACTCCGCAAGCAGTTTCAAACGGTCGTCGCGGCACTGGCAAAACGGGTGCGCAAGTCGTAAGCGGGAGGATGTCGTAAACACGGGGATTTCGCTGGCGAGAGGAACACCCTTGCGGATCTGGGCCGATCGAGTCTGGGATGGTCTGGCATCGTCGCCGCAGCGCGACCAAAGTGTTGTTGTCCAGTCGGGTGTGATCCAGGGACTGATTCCAGAAACGCCGGAAGCGACGAGCATCGATGCCGACCAGGAGATGCAGCGTTTTCCAGGCTGCACGATTCTCCCGGGACTGATCGATACCCATGTACATCTGGTGATGTCAGCACAATCCACGAATCAGGCGATCGTGGAGCAGGTTACTACGGAGAGTGATGCACAGCGTTTGGCTCGGATCGCGGCCAACGCCTGCGCCGCCCTTCGCGCGGGATTAACCACGATCCGCGACTGCGGCGGCACCAAGGACCACGTGCAACTCGTGCGCGATCGTGTCCGCGCCGGCGCCTTGCCGGGGCCAGACATCCTGGCGTGTGGTTCGCCGATCACAACTCGACGCGGCCATTGCCATTGGCTGGGGCTTACGGCCGACACCGATGACGAAATTGAGCTGGCAGCGGCGAAAATGCTCGATCAGAGCGCCGACTTCCTCAAAGTGATGGCGACGGGTGGCAATATGACGCCCTCCAGCGATCCGATGCAGGCCCAGTACAACCCGCAGCAGCTGAAGATCGTCGCCGATCGGGCTCGACAGGCCGGCCGGCACGCCGCCGCGCACGTGCTCAGCCGCAGCGCTCTCCCGGGCGTGGTCGCGGCGCGCTACCGCACCATCGAACATTGTGACTGGCGGGTCGAGGAGTTTCGCTACGAATTCGACCCGGAACTGGCACGCAAGATCATCGATCAGGATCAGTTCGTCGGCCTGACCATGTCCGGCCTGGCACGCCGGGCCCTGCTGCCCCCCTTTCCCGATGCCGATTCGGGCCCCGTCCGACGACTCGACGCGCGCTTCCGTTGCGAACGGCAGATGATCGATTTTGGAGTGCGATTTACCATCCATTCCGACGCCGGCGTTCGGCTCTGCCCGATCGACCGCTTCGATCTCGGATTGCGAGCCGCCGAAATCGAACTGCGTTTGAAGCCGGTCGAAATTCTCCGCGCAGTAACCAGTTCCGCCGCGGAAGCGATCGGTCTGGACGATCGGGGCGTCCTGCGAGCGGGAAAAAGGGCAGATCTGATCGTCGTGGAAGGCGATCCGACACGCGACTTGAAATGCCTGGAAAGAATCCGGGCCGTCATGAAGGCCGGCCAGTGGATGCCGATGGACGCCGCGACCTAAGAGATGCTCGACAATCGGCGACCAACTCAATCCTCAAGTCGATAGGTCGTAAACGGTGTCAGGCAGGGGTTTCCGCGGCTGACGTGCAGACAGCCCGAGTCGGGCTGGGCGATCAACGCCGCCACCGTCTGACCGCCACTCGCAAGCATCGGATGGTCGATGCCCCTGTGCGCGTGCCGGCAGATGCCTATCGGGAATCCGTCATGATCGGAAAGAAACCGCTTGAGGTCCGCCACCGACAGCGGCTCGGAAGACTCCCGCAGCAGCTGCTCCAGGCGCGATTGCCGGCTTACCGAATCCGGCAGACTCTGGCGCAAGTTCTCAGGGCAACAGTACGCCGCGCAATGATAGTGGTTGGAATGAACGATCCAACCGCCGTCGGTGGCCGGCAACTCCTCGGGCCCGGCGGAAGTGAGTTCGATATCGGTGATCTCGCCACCGCCATCACAGAGCACGTAATTGCCGTTGGAGCAGACAGGTATCGAACGCATCAGGCCGCGAACCGCTCGCAGATCTTCCTGCTCCAGGAACAGGCGTTTCAGCGGATAATGCGACAGCGCGAAATTCCAGCCGGGTCCGCCGCCGAGGGCATTGGCAAAGTGAGCAAGGCCGTGTGAATTGATCCCGTGATAGCCGATCATGCCCCCAAACGTCCAGATCAAGATCCGCGGACCGCGCTCGGGAATCAACCGCAACACGTAGCCAAACTGGATCAGTTCGGGCGGGTTGTCGCTGTTCTGCCCGATGAGCGTCCCACCGTCGGCGGTCAGCCGCCGTGGAATCGCAAACGCCGTGCACGCGCCCTCGCGGACCGCCGCCAATTCGCCTCGCAATTGGACCGTCATCGCTTCCGGCAGGGAGATCGCCGCGCCCTGGGCGAGCCCCGCGACTTCCTCCAGCAGGTGCGGACAGAACTTTCGAAACAACGGTTCGAACCGCATTGCCCGCTCCGCAAGCGTTGCCCGATCGAGCCGCAATGACGCCTGCAGGTAATCGAGAAACCCTCGGATCTGTTCCGCCGCCTGCGCGCCGTGCATTCGTCCCAGTTCCAACGGCCGGCCACGCGCCGTGTAGACTGGATAGCTGTCGGATTGGTTAAGCATCGAGCACCTGCCGTGGAGGAATCGACTCGCGGGTCAAACTGATCAGTCGAAAACTCAAACTTCACGGAACCCGAACGGTCGCTTCGCTGATCACCTTCGTCGAACCGTCCAGGTCGCCTTCCGCGCGAAAACGCAGGACTCTCGTCGACGACGGCGCTGAGGTACCGGCCGCGGTAACCGCGGATCGAGTCGCAGCGGAACGTATCTCCCCCGACTCCGCTGCCGCGCCCGCGGCCGTTGCCACGCGCCGCAACGTCATCGTTGCGTCCCCGGATCCGGACGGTATCGACAACGGTTCCGCTTCGACTCCCAGATCGGTGCTCAGCAGCCGCAACGTCACTGGCCCGCCGAACCGTGGGCTGCGCTCCAGGCGAAATCGGCATTCGGCCCGGCCGGTTGCATCAAAGATCGCTTCCGTGTCGAGCGGCCGCAACATCGCCACGGTGGGCAGCGTGCGGATCATGCAACGCATCTCCGAAACAACGCAGGTCGTCTGCCGACCGCCCCAGCGATCATCAAACGCGGCGATTCCCTGAGCATAGACATTCGAATGCGCCTGCACGTTGATATGCATCGATTCCGGCAGGTACAACGGCAACATGATTTGCGACTCCCCCTCGGGAATCGTCACTTCCAACACCTCGACTCCGTCCAGATCCTTGTTCTGACGGTCGGCAATCTGCAGCCGGATCGGGCCCTGAAAACCGCGCAGGCGCTCGACCTGCATCAAATAATGGTGGACCGTGCCGCGATGCGCATATTGGTACGCCTCGCTGCAGAACAGGCGAAAGACGGGGGGATGGATCACCGTGAGATGGAACCACTCGGATGTCGCTTCACCGACCGCAACCGCTTCCATGTCGCGGCCCAGATGCGGAACCGTAGCGCTGCGAACCACCAACTGACCGTCGAGTTCGGCGGTGCCTTGCACGCGCAGCAGCACGTCGGCCGGCGGCGTCGTGTCGGTTTCGGAAACCAATATCCATTTGGCCGTTGTAACGTTGGCGGGAATCTCCAAAGGTTCCGCTCGCACTCCCTCCGGCAATGGCTCGCCGCTGACACGCACCGGTCCGTTAAATCCTCCCAGTCGCTTCAGCTGAATGTCGATTTCCGTGCGCCCTCCAGGTAGATGATTGACCGCTCCCGACTTCAGGCTCAATCGAAAGTCGGGCCGCGATCGTTCGACGAGTATCCGGTAGGCATATTCCGCCCCGCCAGCGACTCCCTGCTGGACATCGCGCACGCGCAAGGCATATCGACCCGCACTGGCCGGTGTCCAGTTTTCGATCGCCGGGAGCCGTTCCGCGTCGTCCACCGCACTGGCACGCACCAGTTCGACACCCGCCGGATCATGCAGGCTGATTACCGGCAAGGTCGGCAAGCCAACGCCGGCCGACTGGCAGCGAACCGTCAGCGACTTGCCCGCTTCCGCCTCGAATGCGAACCAGTCCTCATCGACGCGATCCTCCAGCCGCCCTTGGACGATCGCCGGAAACTCGACCAGTTGGGCCTGATCGAGCCGCGAATTCGGCTCCGCTTCCAACCGACCCGGAAGGTCGATCGCCTCGAACGGCAGGTCAACTAGCCCGTCCCCACGATGGAGAAATCGGACCGGTTGAGCGGGAAACTGCAGCGGTCGCCGACTCCAGGCCGGCGTATCGCACCCCGTCAGCAGAAGCCAATCCAGATCAAGGTTTGAGCCCGGTCGGCCAAAGTTGGGATAGGCCAGCCGCGGGTAAGGCCGCGACGATACCGTGATCCGGTAGACGAAACTCGGACCTCCAGACAGCCCCAGATTTCCGACCGACATCCGAACCCGTCCCGATTCGCGGATCGGTATCGCAAACACCGGATCGCTGCCGACACGCTCTTCGCGCGCAGCCAGTCGCTCTCCGGTTTCGCGGAAGAACTCCAGGACCGGTTCCAGCGGCGAACCAATTCGGCCAGCGCAGACGTCGACGATCATCACCTCGCCTTGCTGCGCGGGAAACTCATAGAAATCCAGGTCCCGCTCACCACAAATCCGCCCGTTCAGCGTCACGGGGACCGAAACGCTCTCCGCCTGCTGAGGCAGAGAATTCGATTCCGATTCCAACTGTTCTGGAAGGTCTCCGACGACAAACACCCGCGCGGCGGTTCCTCCGCGCGCACACGCCAGCCACCACAGGTGCGTGCCGAGTCGCGCGTCTGCGGCAATCGTCCATTCCGATTCCCATTCCTTGGGATAGTTTACATGCTGCTCTCCCGGACGCCGGCGCGGTGACGGTTCTCCTTGCGGCGACGCGCGGTGCACCAGCAGCGACGGTGCCTGGATCGATTCCGAATCCAATCGCAGTCGAGTTTCCGGCGGCAGGCATTCACCGCCAATGCGCACCGCAAACGTGGTGCCGCGACGGGCCCCCGCCGGATAGATATGGGTGCTGGTGGGATCGGTCGCGACTTGCTGGGCCCGGACCACTTTCACGTTCCAAGGCCCAATCGCATGGATCAACGAGGCCAAGACCAGGATCAAGGATCGGTTCATAGCCGGCGGCTCTCACTGCGGTCAAAACAGTTCCTTGACAGGTCGCCCGCCGGCGGCCAGTTGCACGGGACGTCCCACAGGCGTGTGCAGGATCGTCTGCGGATCGATGCCGAGCGCGGTCAACAACGTCGCGGCGAAGTCCGCGGGAGTCACCGGTCGATCGACGACCGTTGCGGCGTCTTTATCCGTGGCACCGACGATGCGGCCCGGTTGGATCCCGCCGCCCGCCATCACAACCGAAAACGCGCCGGGCCAATGATCCCTGCCGGCCATCGCATTGATTCGGGGAGTACGTCCGAATTCGGTGGCGACCACGACCAGCGTGGAATCGAGCATTCCGCGCTGATCGAGATCGACCAGCAAGGCCGCCAAGCCCTGATCCAACGGCGGAACCAGCAAGTCACGCAGACTCATCGTGTTCTGGCGATGTGTGTCCCAATGCCCGTTCTCGATGGTAACGAAGCGGCACCCCGCTTCGACCAGTCGCCGGGCCATCAGGCAGCATTGGCCGAGACTGGTGAGCCCGTACTGTTCGCGGAGACGCTCGTCTTCGCGTCCAATGTCAAACGCGATTTTGGCTTCCCGGGAAGTCATCAACGCGTAGGCTTTCTGCTGGAAGACGTCGAGCGCTGCGCCTTGCTGTCCGGAACGTTCAAACTGCTGTTGATATTCGCGAACCCTCCGCAAGGCACTCTGGCGCCGCAGATTCCGCCCGTCGGAAACGCCTTCCGGCAAAACGATATCGCGGACACTGAAATCCGGCGCGGCGGGATCGGCTTCGATCACGAACGGCGCGGCACTGGGTCCAAGAAATGCTGGACCGCCGCTGTTCAGAAAATTCGGCATCGAAACATAAGGTGGCAGTGAGCTTGCGTTCTGGCCGAGCCGCGCCAGCATCGATCCAAAGCTGGGGTGCACATTGTTGTTGGCGACGTTGCGATTAAACGCCGGACCCGTCCCGGGGTGCTGACCGGTCATCATGACGTGATAGCCGGCCGTGTGATCGGGGTCGTTGTGGGTCATCGAGCGAATCAGGGACAGCTTGTCCGCCACCTGTGAGACCCGTGGCAGGATCTCGCTGAACATCGTTCCGGGGATCCGAGTGGCGATCGGCGAGAAATCGCCGCGGACCTCGGCCGCCGCTTCACTTTTCGGATCCCATAAGTCCTGATGTGCCATTCCACCAATGATGAAGATGAATATGCAATTGACATCGCGGCCGCGCGCGAGGTCGGCCTGCGCCTGACGCAAGCGCAAGACCTGGGCGAGGCTCAATCCAGCGAGCGACCCGACCTTCAAGAAGCCTCGGCGGCTACCCGCGGCAGTTGCTTGTTGTTGCATATCGGTCTCCGTCGCGTCGGTCCATGCTGCAAACGATGCGTTTCCGCGATTTGAGTGTACTCATTCTACCGCGTGACGCGAAGGTTTTCGCGGCGGAATTCAATTCCCATGTGATATCAACTCGCAGGACGAAACGGCCTGCTCGCATAATTAGCCCGCCCTGATGGCGTGTCGTATTTCAACTTCAGAAAACAAGCTCACGTTAGAGGGCCGCTTATTTTACAAAAGGCCATCACCGTAAAATAAGGAGGCTCAGCCACCGTTCCTATTCAACCCGCGAAGAACAAGCATGGACGAGGCTTCCGCATATCAATGGTTGAGCAGAAAGTCGGGTGAATTCAGCAACGTCCAGAGAAAATCCGCGGCGGCGTCACGCGGCGGCGATGCCGCGAAAAGCTCGAGACCGATCTGGCGTTCCTGCGAGTTTGGCGGGCGACCTACCGCCGCGAGCGACAGTTCCTCGACGATCTCGCCTGCCGCCGCGCCCGCGGCCAGCAACCGGTCGACCCTGCTGCCTGGCGCCACGAGCCGCGACTCGACTTCCGGCGCATTCATCAAGTGCAACGCTTGAGCCATCGTCGGCTCATTTGACCTGCCACACTCGCAGGGACTGGTCCGCTCCGGCCGCCCGAAGATCTCGAGGAAGTAGTTCGGCAGACGGTTATCCCACAGCTGGACCGCGCGCGTACTTGGTGCACGCCCTGGAAACGGCTCGGGGATTCCCGTCACGTCGGAAATGGCGTCCAGCAGGATCTCGGCGTTCAGCCTGCGCGGGTAATAGTGTGAAAAATTCTGCTCGTCGTCCGCATTGCCAGCGACAGTCTGCGACGACGCCTGATAGGTGTCCGAAACGGCGATTTCCCGCAGCACGGCCCGCAAATCGTATCGGGTTGCCGCAACGCGCTCCGACAGATAACGCAGCAGCTCAGGGTTGGACGCGGGGTTGGTGGTACGCAGATCGTCCTCCGGTTCCACCAGGCCTCGTCCGAACATCTGCTTCCACAAACGATTGGCGATCAGTTCAGCGAACCAGGGATTCGACGGCGCCACCAGCCAGTCCGCGAGTGCCACGCGAATATCACCCGCATAGCGATCGATCGGCGGTCCGTCGAGTACGTGGGGCGCAATGACGCGCTGCGAATTGGGAATGCGCGTTTCGCGCACACCCGCGTGATAAACCAGTACCCGATCCGCGCCGATCGGCTGCCGCTCGAGCCCCTGAAAGAACGCTGCCAGCCCATAGAAATCGTCCTGCGACCAGCGTTCGAACGGGTGGTGGTGGCACTGGGCACACTCCAGCCGAACGCCCAGGAACGCCTGGGAAATCAACCGTGCAAGTCCTTCGGCATTCTCCACCGTGCGGAACAAGTTCGCCGGTCCGCTGCGGGCCGAATTCCCGGAGCCGGTGATCAAGTCGCGCACCAGTTCGTCGTAGGGCCGGTGCCGCGCGAGTTGCTCGCGCAGCCAGCGGTGTAATTCATACGCGCCCCGCTCGCCTAATTTGCGCCGGTCAACCAGCAGGATGTCGGCCAATTTCAAAGCCCAGATGTCGGCGAATTCTCCCGACTCCAGCAGATCGTTCACCCATCGCTCACGTTTGTCCGGCCGCCCGTCGGCCAGAAACCGCCGGACTTCCGCGGGGGTCGGCAAACGGCCAGCAATATCGACGGTTACACGACGCAGAAAGGTCGGATCGTCCGCGCCCGGCGAAGCCGGAATGCCCAGCAGACGCAGGCGCGCTGTGACCTGCTGATCGATCGCCGAACGGCCTTCGATACGCGGCCGCTCGGTCGCGACCGAATCCGCGCGTGGCATCAATAATCGGACGGCACCCACCTGTCCCATGTAGGCCACGGTGATCGTTGCCTGGCCCGGCGTCAGACCAACCTGCACGCGACCCTGCGCATCGACTTCCGCCAGTTGCGACGCGTTGGAAGCATACGCCGCCGCAGCGGTCACATCACGCTCGCGACCGTCGGAGTAGATCGCGGTGGCGAGTATCCGCATGCGTCCACCAACGTGGATCACGCGTTCCTGCGGCTCCACGCGGAGTCCGATCAGACGAGGCGCATCGCTGCTGCCCCAAGGCATCCCCTGGCGAATCCATTCCAACATCAACAGGTGATCCGAAGAATCCGGCGCCATCCTCTGGCCACCACCATGCGGCACGCCGCCGGTCGGCTTCGTCAGCAATAAACTGCGATCCGGCTGCGCTGGAAAAATCCGCCGTCCCCGGCCCTCCTTGGTCAAGGCGTCGTAATCGGCCTGGGGATCGAATGCGAATACCGAGAGCTTAAACCCGTTTTGACCCGCGGCGCGGCCGTGACAACCTCCGCTATTGCAGCCCAGCTTTGAGAAGATCGGCGTCACATCGTTTTCAAAATGGACGGTCGGGCGCCTCGCGAATTCGGTCACCCGCACCGGCACGACGATCGTCGTGCTCCCCAAGGCCGCATGCAATTGGGTCTCTCCGTCCCCCGCCGCGACCATCGTTGTTCCCTCGACCCGGGCGACGTCCCGATTCAGCGACGCAAGCGTTACCAGATCGGTGCAATCGAACGTCGTTCCTTGCGCATCGGTTGCCGCGAAGACGACCTGCTGACGGCGATTGTTGGGATGCAAGTCAATTCGAAGGGGCGCTGCCCGAAGCGATTCGATCCGCGGGAACGCTCCGTCCTCCACGCGAGCTACCTGCGCCATGCGCGTTTCGACGCCGGTCAACGAAGCGGGCGGCACGGGTGGCTCGAATGCCCACGCCACAAGCCCCGGCGCGATCGCCGCCGCCGCGACGAGTCCCGCCGCCACGCGCGCGAACATATTCCACGCAGAAAGGACCACCGCCACGCTACCGTGCCGACACCCGATGTTGTTTCGGCACGTCGGCATTCGCGTCGCGCTCCTCACATTCAAGAGAAGGAATGAACTGCCCGTTACTCGCGGTTTTCCACGGCCGCTGTCGGCGATCCGGACACCAGTTTCGTCTCCCGATTCTCGCGAATCGCGACCGCTTTGTCGATTGCTTGCACAATGGTGCCCCGCGTGATCGGCCCTTCAAAGAGAATCACTGGCTTGCCCGGCGCCGGAAAAACCGCATACAGCGGCAACTGATGGCTGGTATGGCCCAGCGCGTTCATCAATTCGGCGATCTCAGGCCGCTCTCCCGTATAGTCCGCTCGGAAGGTAATCACCTCGTTTCGCGCCAGCAACCGATTCGTTTCTTCCACGTTGATGACGAGCCGCTCGTTGGCCTTGCAGACCAGACACCATTCGGCGGTGAAGTCGACGAGCACGATCTTGCCGCTTTGCAGCGATTCCTGGAACGCGGCCGTGGTGAATTCCGTCCAGAATTTGTGGGGGACAAGCAACCAAAACGAAGCGTATCCGACCCCCGCCGCCATGGCGATGGCGACGGCCCACGCCTTGAGCTTCTGATCGATTTCGGCGGTAATCGAGGTGCGGCCGATCCACCAGCATGCAGCCCAGATTCCCACCAAGAGTCCAAACGTCGCCGCGACAAACTGCGATTTCAAGAACGAGAAAATGAAGGCCACCGTCGCCAGCAGCACGAAACCCATCACCTGCTTGAACGTTTCCATCCACATTCCCGGTTTGGGCAGGAATTTTACGAAGGCCGGAAAGACTCCAATCACAAGGTACGGCGCGGCCATCCCGACGCCTAACGACGCAAACGTCAGAAAGGTGGTTGCCGGAGGCTGTTGCACCGACCAGGTCAACGCCGAACCCATAAAGGGACCCGTGCAGGGCGTGGCCAGCAAGGTCGTGAGAATTCCTTTGCAAAAGGCGCCGAAAGGGCCTTCACGTTCGGCCATCTTCGCCGTCGAGCCGGACCCGACAAAGCCGGGAATCGGGATCTCCCACACTCCCAGCATGCTCAACGCGAACGCGAAGACCAGGCATGCCAGGATGATCGTAAACGGAGCGCTGTTGAACTGTTCACCCCAGCCCAACTGCGACGTAATCGCGACAGCCGCCAGCCCGAGAAACACCGAAATAATACCGAGGGAATAGGTCAAGTTGAGGATAAAGATCTGCTTGCGACTTCCGTGACTCTGACTGACAAAGGAGAGCACTTTCAAGCCGATCACCGGGAGCACGCAAGGCATGAAGTTCAACGAGAACCCACCCAGGAACGCCAGTCCGATCGCGGCGAACAATGTCAGACCGGCTGCCCCACCCGAGCCATCCAGGGTCTGCGTCTCGAATTTCTGCTTTGATGCCAGCGCGGTAGGCGGATCCGATTCACCGCCAGCCGAATCTCCGTTGGACGAGTTGCCCACCGACGGAGTCGACTGCGAACCAGCATCAGGCAGAACTGCCGATTCGTCGCGCGCCAGTGAGGGCGCATCTCCCGTGTCGCCCTGCAAGTTCCGCTGGGACCATTCCGCAGCTAGAGCGTACTTGGCGGGAGCAATCTCCGCCGCCGCGACCCGCGGGCTGCTACCTAAGCTCACGGTGAGCTGGAATTGGGCGCCGGTCGGGGCCTCACAAGCGTCTTCGTTGCAAACCTGAAATCCGACGAAACCTCGGATGGCATAGTCGCCCGGTCTGGCGTCGGCCGGAATTTGAACAGGGATCGACCAGCCAATCTTCTCGCGATAGTACGCAGCGTCTGGCTTGGACACGTCGGGGACCCGATCCGGCTGCGCCGCGTCGCGCTTCCAACCCTTGGGCAGTTCCAGACCGATCACCGTGGGCTTATTTACTCCCGCGCCCACGTCTCCGGAATTTTCCAGTGCGTAAACATGAAACGGACTTTCGGGGATTGCGGCGACGTTGATCGTAAACCGACTTCCGGGCGCAGGCCGATCGGTAGTTGAGTTGATCTCGATCGAGCAATGCGTCGTCTTGGGGCGGTAGGGACCCGGCTTGCCCTGAGCAAGTCGGGGCAGCGTGGCCGCAGTGCCACTCGCCGAATTTGAACTGCGTTCCGTCGATGTCGACGGAAAGCCTATTAGCTTTACTTTGACCTTTTCGCTGAACTGCACACAAACGTTTTTGCAGGCCTGCCCTTTTGCCTCGAGCTCTACTTTCCAGGTACCGACGTTCACGCCGGCCGGCAACTGCACGGGGGCACGCCAGATCACTTTTCCCGAATGCTCCTCGACGGGCACTTCGTACTCCGGCACGGTCCGTATCTCCGGCGCGACGTCGGGCCGAAACGGTCCCTTCAATTCGATCGCGGGAGTCGATTTCAGACTGAGCTTTGTCGGCAGCGGCCCGCCTCGTTTCTGGGTTGTCGAGTAAATATGCCAATCGTCCTGCACCGATGCGGTAACGATCAGCTCACCCGTCGGTCCGCCGTTGGTCGCTTCGATTCTCGCTTCGACCGTTACGTTCGAAACTTGAAACAACGAATTGTCCGCGCCTTGCTGGTCAGGGAAAAGCGACAGCTTGGGCGCGTCTTGTTGCGCAGTTGTTACTCCAGTTGCCGCGAAAATTACGCCCACAAATGCGATCCAACGGAGCCATCGAGCGGGGCAACTGTGTCTGGAATCGAAAGTCTCATGCGACGGGAACATCTAGATACCTCTGTTTTTCAGCCTGATTCCATGATTATTCAACTGAGATTCGCCACACGGCCACAACGATTCATTGCGTGTGGATCAATTGTACTCAACCCCGTTTTGCAGGGTCAATCGAAGCAGGGAGTGCATGAACAACGTCCGCCATCCGGCATAATCGACGAAACGACTCCAGGAACCGCAGTTCAACCGCGTTGGGATCTTCAAATCGGCGCCGTTCCAGCAACAACCATTGCAGCCATTGCATCGGAGTCAGAAACGCGGCTGACGCGTCCAGCAACGTCACCAGTTCGCGCTCCGAGTCGCCCAGTTCGCCAACCGCGGCATAATCGTCCAAACATTCGCCCCATGGCATCTCGATATATTGCAGCAGACTACCCAGCAGCCTGGACAAATCACCCGCAACCGTCTCATGCCTCATCGCCCCAAAATCGACGACGCCCACCAGTTGGGACGCATCGAAAAAGAGATGCGCATGCCAGATGTCCCGTATGCACGGCACGATGGGTACCGCGTGTTTCCAGGACGACAACTGCCGGCGAAGTCGTTCCGCACCGCCGCGAAACATCTCCACCGTTGGCCGAACGAACTCCCGCAGTGCCGACCAGCCAGTCTCCGGCGGAACTCCAACCAATTGCGAAACCACGGAGCGCTGGTACTCGTCGATCTGCCGCAGTCTCGCCCCGACCACCTCGGGGACGCCCATCCGTCGTGCCCCATCGATTTGCACGGCCTCGCGGTGGAAATCGGCTAGAAACCGTACTGCGGCTAATACCCTTTCACGGCTTGGCCGCACGGCAAAATCGGCCTGGCCCGGCATCCAGGCGGTCCATTCCCACAATGCACCGCCATGGCTCAGAATCGTCGAGCCGGCTTGGTTAGGAATCGGGGCCGCGACCGGAAGCCGTACGTTATGCCGTAATCCCAACAAGACCTTGTGAATCCAGGCCAGCCTGTCCACCGACGGGTGCCCCTGCGGCCAGCGCCGCAGGCAGAAAGTCCTGCAGGCACCCCCATCTTGGAGTTGCGGGCGGGAATCTACGGCCCAATCGTGACCCCCTACCGCTTCGGCTGCGTAGGTATGCTCCGTGCGACCTTGAATTCGCCATAATCGGGCCCCGCTGAACCCGCCAGCTCCGGCCAGATCCTCGACCCGATCGACGAGATCGACCGGAATGAACTGACCGACGACAGATTTGATATTGGCTGGCACGGACATAACGCCGCGTTTTGCACCTGCGCCCCAGAAATCGCCCCCCGTCAGACTGGGCGAACTGGAAAAGCGGCTAATTTAGGCTATATTTATCGGTCGCATCGATTTTTGGAGTATCGCCGATCTACCCAACTAAATCCAGTGAGTTCCCCGCCATGAGACTGTTCGCCACCTGGGGTTTCTGCCTCGGTATCTTTGCACTGTCCGTCAATCCGGCTCCTGCGGATGACCCGAAACCGAACACCGCGTCCGCGCCGGATAAAGTCGCCGCTGGAGAGGCGCCCGGAGCACCGAGCGGCCAACCCGGTACACCGCCCGCCGCCGCTGCGCCGCCTTATGCCTCCATTTTGAAAGACGCGAAGCCAGTCAGCGGATTGATGACCATGTACCAAAAGGGCGGCGGGTTGCTCGCGGAACTTGGCCCCGGAGGTGAATACAACAGCGAGTACATCATTTTGATTTCGATCGCCAAAGGCATCAGCCAAGGACAATTGCTCGGCGGCATGAGCTGGGGATTCGGCGACGATTGGATCTGGACCTTCCGCAAGATCGACGACAAAGTGCATATCGTGCGCAAGAACGTGCGGTTCCGAGCCAACCCGCGAACCCCCGAAGCCGCGGCAGTCGGAAAGGCTTATACCGATTCGGTCCTTTTCAGCCTGCCGATTATCGCTCAAGGTCCGCGCGGCGGTGACCTGGTTGACTTCGGATCAGTGTTCATGAGCGATCTGCCACAGATCTCGCATGCTCTGCCCGGATTCAGTTTCGCTCAAAATCGATCGACCTGGGCAGCCGTCAAAGGATTCGCCGACAACATGGAGTTGGAAGTCGCGGCAACGTACGCTTCCGCCGGAATTCTGGATCTGGATACCGTTCCCGATTCGCGCGGTGTAACGATCAACGTGCACTACTCCATCAGCAAGCTGACCAGTTCAGGATATGCACCGCGCCAGGCCGACGACCGCGTTGGCTACTTCATCACCGCGGTCAAGGATTTTTCCTTCGGCGGACCGAAAGACCAATTCATCCGCTACATCAATCGCTGGCACTTGGAACGGCCCGCCGGCGCCCCGGAAGGACCCTGCCCGCCGAAAGATCCCATCGTCTTTTGGATCGAAAAGACCGTTCCGATCAAGTTCCGTAAGCCAATTCGCGAAGGCATCAGCGAATGGAATAAGGCGTTTGAACAGGCTGGCTGGCTGAACGCGATCGAAGTCCGCCAACAACCGGATGACGCCACCTGGGACCCCGAGGACATTCACTACAACACCTTCCGCTGGATCACTGCCAACGCCGGGTTCGCCATGGGCCCGTCACGCGTCAACCCCTACACGGGGCAGATTCTGGACGCCGATATCATCTTCGATGCCGATTTCCTCACCCACTGGAAAAGCGAATTCGAGACCCTGACTCCCAAGACGATCGCGGCACTGACCGGCGGGGATCTCGAGCCGGGCCTGTCGAAGAACGACCCTTTGTTCGGACGCATCGGTCACCAATGTAACTTGCGTGAAGGACTGTCGTTTCAGTTCGCGTTTGGAACCGCCGCCATCCAGGCGAACCCTGACCCGAAAGCCACCGCGGAATTGCAGGACAAGCTGATCATGCAGGGCCTGAAAGAAGTGACGATGCACGAAGTCGGCCACACGCTCGGCCTGCGCCACAACTTCAAGGCCAGCCGCTGGCTCAGCCTGAAGGATCTCAACGACCCGGAGAAAACAAAGAACGGTATGGTCGCCTCCGTAATGGACTACACACCGACCAATATCGTGCCCAAGGAATGGAAGCAGGGCGACTTCTACACGACCACCGTTGGACCGTACGATTACTGGGCAATTGAATACGGCTACAAGCCGCTCCCCGGCGGACCGATGGGCGAGGTCGGTGAGTTGAAAAAGATCGCCTCGCGAAGCGGTGAACCGGCCTTGGCCTATTCTACGGATGAGGATACGCGAGGATTCGATCCCGACCCGGAATCGAATCGATTCGACATGGGTTCCGACGCGCTTGAATTCGCCCGGATGCGAGCCCAAATCGTCACGGAACTGATGCCCGGACTGGTCGACAGAATGGTCAAGGATGGCGACGATTACACGATCGCTCGCCGGGCATTCAACGTGCTACTGTCGCAGCAAGGACAAGCGATGTTCTTCGCCGCACGGAATATCGGCGGCCTGCAGACCAGCCGTAGCCACAAAGGCGACAAGGACGGCAAACCACCGGTGACGCTGCTTGACGTCAAAACGCAGCGCGACGCGCTGGCGCTGCTGGAACAGGATGTACTCAGTGATAAGCCATTCCAGTTCCCTCCCGATATTTACAACAAGCTGGGAACCTCGAACTGGACGCACTGGGGTACAAACGAGGCGATGCGGAAAGATTTTGCCGTACATGACGTCGTGCTCAGCTGGCAGGAACGGGTGTTGGATCAGATACTCTCCACCACCGTGCTTCGACGCATTCACGACGCCGAACTGAAGGTCGCGCCGGAAACCGACGTGCTCACTACCGCGGAGCTGATCGAACGAGTCACCAAGGCCGTGTTCGCGGAAGTGGAAGCGGTCAAGGAAGGCGAGTTCAATAATCGCAAACCGGCCATTTCCAGTTTGCGTCGCAACCTGCAGCGCAGTTTCCTGAAGCGGCTTTCGAATCTGGCGATGGGGCGTTCCGGGGCGCCCGAAGATTGCCAGACGATCGCGTTCGCCGAAATCGGATCGCTGCACGCACGCATCGAACAACTGCTCAAGAGCAACGTCAAGCTCGACAGTTACACTCGGGCCCACCTTCAGGAATCGGCCAGCCGAATCCAAAAAGTGCTGGACGCCCGGCTGATGCTGGCAGGTCCTTGATCCCAACCGATTACGGCTTGCAATTACCGGCTATGCCGGCGGCACGAACCTCGCGCCGCCGGCTGACCGCTCGAATCACGCCAATCCTCGCAGACAGCGACATTTCTGTCGCCCGCGCGTCAAGTACGGCCCTCGCTGCTTACGCTTCAAGCAAGCTCGCGGGCTGAGATTTCTCAGGCGGCCTTTCTGCCGGACGCCAGTTTCGTGCCCAGCGCTGTACCGGTTGCTCCACGAATCGGTAGAACATCAATGCCGTACATAAGCTACAGGCAAATGCCGCCAACATGACCGCGATCGCCCGCCAGGGACTACCTGCAACGAACCCGGCCATCGATGTGGTGACAATCCAATTCACCAGGTAGTGAATCAGGAACAGACTGTACGAAATCCGCCCCAGCGGAATCAGGGGAACGGCAAGCCGATGAATGAACGGAGATCGCATCGACACCGCCAACGAAACAACGGTCACGACCGCCAGCGCCAGGCGGCAGCGAAAGTCGGCGGCCAACGATAGACCAACAGCCGCGACCAGCATCGCAAATAACGACGTGGAAAGAAAACGCTGCCGCCAGAACGCCAGGCCGACGCCCAACACCAATGGTGCCAGGAAATAGAACACCCTGCTGTCACCTCCGGGGTCCCGGTTCCAATCCCACGCCGACCAGATTCCCAACGGAAACAAGATCGCCATCACGATCTGTCGGGTCGCGATCTCCGACCACATGCGACCACTCACAAATCGCCCCAGCGCTACGACCAGCAGATAAAGGGCGGCGAACTGCATGTCGATACAGAGGTACCAGATGCCCGCCGAAATATTCCCGTAACCGAACAGATCCTGCAGGAAGAAAAGGTGAGCAATCAATTGGGGACCGCTGACCGAATCGATCAGCGGCGGATCAAAAGCACGGCCGCGCATCGCAAGTGACGCGACAAGCAATATCGCCAGCATCGCGACGTAGGGCGCTCCAATGCGAAGATATCGCCAGGCGAAGGCACGCAACACCCCGCGACCGTCCAACCGCTCGATCTGAATCGATGTCGCAAGCGCGAACCCGCCGATCACGAGGAATACGTACACTACCATCCTGCCGTATTCGTATAGGAAACGAATCGGACCCAACGCGACACTTGCCGCGATGTCCGGCAGCGGCCCGTACGCCGTCAGATGGTGGGCCACGATCAAACAGGCGGCAATCCCCCGCCCCGCCTCAATCAGCGGCAGCCGATCCGCAACAAGACCAGTGGCGGGCGAACAAGTCGCGGCAGATGCGACGGCAGCGTTGAGAACATTACGGTCGGCGGCGGTGCGAGCGGCGGACATGGCAAGCTTGGTCGTTCGGGCATCCATGTCCCAAGGAAAGAAATACCGAATATTACGATTTTGTCAGTCGTTCAAAATAACGGCCCATTTCCATGAATCAATACTCCGGCGCTCAAATCCCTAATAAATGACCCTCCAGAAAGTGAATGCCCCCGGCCGCCTACGGCCGGACACCGTCGGGTAACGTCAATTCGTTGTGTTTGGTGGCCACAACCTCGTCGGGCATCCCGGAATCCCAAGACGATGGAGCCTGCTTGCCTTGCCCGTAAAGCGATTCCATCGGCCCCCACACCACGTCCACCTTGTCGGTGAACAAATCGCCGATCAGCAGATCCGTAACTTTGCCACGCAAATCGGGGAAATTGCGGACAAAGTTGCCGAAACTGAACCCTTCGTAATACTCGCAGACCAGGCGTCGCATGCGGTCGATACCCTGGTTGAGCAGTGGACCCCAATGGCCCAATCGGGCGGCCGACGTGTCGCCATTGCGCAGCCCGTCGCAAATCGCGTCCGCAGCCATTTCTCCTGACTTCAACGCCAACAATACCCCCGAAGAATACAGCGGATCCAGAAACCCGAACGCGTCACCAATCACCACCCAGCCATCGCCCGCCACGCGTTCCGACCGGTAGGAGTAATCGCGCGTCGCGAAGTAACCCGTGATCCGCCGCGCCGAAGCCACCCGCTCCGCGACCGCCGGGCACCGTTCAACCTCCTCGTTGTAGATCTGTTCGTGGCTGCCGCGGCCCTTGAAGAGATAATCAAACGGCGCCACAACACCAACGCTGACGCGATTGTCATGCAACGGAATGTACCAGAACCAGCCAAGCCGATTGGACGTCTGCAAGACCATCGTTGCTCCTTCATCCTTGCCTGTGTCCCGGTACGCGCCCTCCCAATAGGTCCACACCGCGCCTTTGTTCAACAACGGATCCCAGACACGCATTTTCAGCTTGTTCATCATGATGCCGGTCTGGCCGCTCGCATCAACGATGACTTTGGCGAAGAGCTCGCGAATTCCACCGTCCGGTTCCTGAACTCGAACGCCTACGGCACGCTCACCGTTCATCAAAACATCCAGGACCCGAACGGCTTCCCGGGCGTCGACGCCGTGCTCGCGAGCGTTATTCAACATCATGGTGTCGAACTCGCTGCGCACCACCTGCCACGTCTGGGAACACTCGTGAGGCTTGTTGTCCCAGAAATAGAACGGAGCCGACTGCTTGCCGCTGGAGGTGACGAATTGCACGCTGTATTTCTTCACGAAACGGCTGGCCTGCATTTTGGGCAGCATATTCAGCCGCTTTAGAACCCAGTACGTCTCGGGAATCAGCGATTCTCCGATGTGAAAGCGAGGGAACCGTTCGCGCTCCAGCAGCCGAACCCGGTACCCCTGCTGTGCGATCAGTGTGGAGGCCGTGGAGCCCGCCGGCCCGCCTCCGATCACGATCACATCCAGTTCGTCGATGGATCGGTCCATTTCGCTTCGTTGCGCATCCGCAATCATCATAGTCGTGCCTCCGATTCCATCCCTGAAGGAAATGTGACGAGTGATCGATCCGACGTGGAAACGCGACGGGAGCGTCGCGCTGCATGCGATCCGTCCGCAATCTTACCCGCCGCCCATTTACTTGTCCAGACAACTATCGTCCCGACGGTTCAGGGGACGGGGACGGCTCGGGCGAGAACCGGTTACGCAGTACATCGATCGATTCGACCGATCCAAGAAACATCCGCTCGGGAAAGGTCCTGCGCTCCAGAATTTCGCGGTAGATCAACCCCTCCCAGTACTTGCTCGAATGGAAGCCGGCCAGGTACTGCAGACGCAGGTTGCGATCCCGGTTACGTTCGGCCCCCGCCAGCCACTCCGCCAGGTCTTTGGCTGAACTTGCGTAGGTGCCGAGCAGGTCGTGGACCGAGGACAACCCGACCTCGGTGAGTGATTCGCCCACAGGGGCGAATTCGGGCAACGTCATGCGAGTGATCAGTTCGTCGACACGGATTTGCAATGGAAGTTCCTGTCCCACCATCACGACATCGTAGCCGGATCCACCATGGTCGTTGCCCCACACGGTTCCTTCCGGGAAAAGGTCGAAAAACGTCGCGAACTCGCTTTGCACCACCGCCAGGCTGCTTTCGTAAAGCGGCACCCATTGCGAGATCATTCCACCTGGTTTGAGCCGTCGCTTGCAGAGTTCGAAGTACTCGCGCGTGTACAGGGTCGCCGCGCCTTTGACCCAGGGATGGATTGGGTCCGAGGTGATGATGTCGAATTGCTCGCGACAGGTCCGCACAAAATGGCGCGCGTCGTCATAGACGATTTCCACGCGCGGGTCGTTCACGACGTTGTAGTTCTGCACTGCGAAATAAGGGGCGACATGGCGCGGAATCAGCGGTTCGAGTTCGCAGATCACCACGCGTTCAATGCCCGGGTGGACCAGGAAGGAACCGGCGGTGACCCCTGCGCCGCAGCCCACGACGAGTACCGATTTGGGTTCCGGATGCAGCACAGCGGGAAGATGTCCCAGCATCCTTTGCAGCCGCATATCGGCGGGGATACTGGACGCTTCGACCTTGCCGCTGACATGAAACGACAACGACTGGTTGTAATCCTGACTGACGGCGACGGAGGAACTTGTTCCCTCACCACTATATAGAAATTGATAGCGCCCTTTGAGTTTCACCAGATAACGTCCCAGGCCGATGAACTCGCCGGTTGTCGGCGGCACCAGGGGCACGAGCGCCGCGGCGACCGCCAGCAGAACGATGACAGCGAACACTCGCGGCCCAGGCCAATAACGCCGCCCGCGCGGCGAGCGTCCCGAAGTTCTGGTGGAGAGCCACCAGGGAATGGCTGCCAGAATCGCTGCGAGCAGTGCGATCACGACGATGGCTCGCTGCGCGTTTTGCGTCCCAAATCGCGGCACGATCAGGTCACTGAACAAAAGGGCGCCGACAATCGCCCCGACGGTATTGGCCGCATAGACACCGCCAACCAGCTTGCCGGGATCGTGACCGTCTCGAGCGGCCGCGGCCAACGCCAACGGAAAGCTGGCACCCCAGAGACACGACGCGGGGAGCACCACCCACATACATCGCACGACGTCGACCTGGAACTGGAGCCATGGATCGATGGTGAGTATCGGATCGATCGGCCAAAAAGCGACCGACTTGCCGATCTGCACCGCGGCCCAGGTTACCGCCGCCGCCAGCAGCCATTGGCAACAGGCCAGGCTGGCCGCCGCGTTCTTCGACCGGGCCAGACCCGATCCGACACTACTGCCGATACCTAACCCCAGCAGAAAAGCCGACAAGATCACCGAGAATGTGTAGACGGTTCCGCCCAGCAGCAACGACAGCAACCGCGTCCAGACAACTTCGGCACCCAGAGCACCCAGGCCCGACAATCCAATCGCCAGGAGAATCCAGGCAGCGGAAGACGATGGGACGGGTGCCGGGAGCTGGGAGGCCACTTGGGACGGCAACGCGGGCTCACACCTGCCGCCGTCGTCCGTCGAAGGCTGTGGATGGACGCTTGTCGCACATCGGCGATTCGGCATCCAACGCGCAAGCAGGAAACCGATCGCCGCAACCAACCCATTGATGGCGACCGCAACGAAGGTCGCGATCTGCATGTCAAAAACCCGCAACAGATAGAATCCGGCCAGCAGGCAGCCAAACACAGCGCCGGCAATATTGCCACCATAAAAAAACCCCAACCATGCCACTCCCTGCGGCGTCGCGCGCACTCCCCGCGCGACCGCCGGCAACGTCGCGCCCATCAGGAAGGTCGGTGGCAGCAGGCAGACGCTGCAGACCAGTGTCCGCAATACAAAGCCCATTTGACCACTGGTGGCATTCGCGACGTAGAGCGAATCGACGATCGGCACCAGGCCCAATTCGAGCAACCCAAAAATCCCGATCGCTAATTCCAGCCACGCGTAAACGCGCATCGGATGAGCCGCCGTGCCGACGATCCGGGCAAGGCAGAAACTCCCCAGGCACATCCCTCCCATGAACGTCGCCAAGAGAATTCCCAGGGAGATTGCCGACGATCCGATGATGAACTGTAGCAGCTGGAACCAGACGATTTCGTAAATCAACGCCGCGCAACCGCTGCCGAAGAACAAAACGATCACAATCGGCAAGAAGCCGCGATCGGAATCGCCCATCGAAGGCAGACCCGTCGAAGGCAGACCAGATGCAGTACTTGATTCCGGCAAAACACCGATTCCAGTCGTTGCGAATGACCGCAGTGCAGCAGGCTAGATTCTACGACCGCAACCACAATTCACAAGTACGCTCGACGACTTTGCCGTCATGCCGCTCGCTTCGTCCCCGGAGTGGCTACTTTTTTTGGGAATCGAGCGGCGTGCGCGTTCGGCTACCGGTTGTCTTGTCGTTTTGTTGGAACAAATGGAGAAATTCTCCGTATCCCTCCCGTTCCAGGTTGGCCTTCGGGATAAACCGCAATGCGCAGGAATTGATGCAATACCGCATCCCGCCACGATCGGCCGGACCGTCATCGAAAACGTGCCCCAGGTGCGAGTCGGCATGTTTTGAGCGGACTTCGACGCGCGGCATCGATTCCTGCCGATCTTCGCGATAGACCAGGTTTTCGGACTGCAACGGTTTAACAAAAGACGGCCAACCGGTGCCAGAATCAAATTTGTCAACCGAAGCGAACAAAGGTTCGCCGGAAACAACATCGACGTAGATTCCCTGCGAATGATGGTTCCAATAGGCGTTATGGAAAGCGGTTTCCGTTCCGTTGTTCTGCGTCACTCGAAATTGGGCCGGAGTCAAACGCTTGCGAAGCTCGATCAGTCCCGGCTTCTTAAAATCCTCCCAACGTTTCTTCGTTCGATCGGAGGACGGTGTTTCGCCCGCGTCATTTTTTTCCGAGTCTGGGAATGCGCCGGGTAACGTCAGCTCGTTTGCGCGATCCCCCCAGTATTTGGCCACAAACTCGTCCCGTCCACAGGTCGAACGATACGAATGATAGGCGAGGGGATTCTTCAAGCGGTAGTTCTGATGGTATTCTTCCGCCGGCCAGAATTCCGCTTGTTGCAAGATCGGCAAGGTGATCGGCTTTTTGTAGATCTTCATCTCGTCGAACGCGCGGATCACACGTTGGGCTTCCGCCCGCTCGCTTTCGGTCGCCACGAATATGGCAGGGGCGTATTTGGTGCCGCGATCGATAAACGATCCGCCCTTATCGACAGGGTCCACATGCTTGAGCAGGAATTCGACCAGTCCCGCGAAGGTCACCTTACCTGGATCGTACTTCACCAAGATCACTTCCCGGTGGCCGCCGGAGGAATAATTTCCATAGGTCGGATTCCGCGATTTTCCCCCGGCATAACCGACCTCGACGCCAATCACTCCCGGTGCCTTTTCAAAATCGGTCTGAGCGCTCCAGAAACAACCGGCCGCGAACATCGCGGTCGCTTCTTCTCGAACGCTCTGCGATTCGCCCGTCTGCCCGGCGCCCTTTCGTGCGTCGCCCGTCCCTGCCGCCTGGCCGCCGTCGATTAGGCGCTCCCCGGCATCCGGCGGCTGCACCGGTCGCTGTCCCGAAACGGTTCGATCGGCCAGAACGGTACACGCGAGAAAGAACGCCCCGACAACGATTACCGCTGACCGGGAACGGCAGATCGACCACCGCCGCGGATTCCGAATGAAGAATTGCATTGCGCCTCCAACGGGCCCCCAGGGCGCGCTTTGCCCGGCAAACCGCACCGCTCACCATCCCATTATTATTAGCGCCTCGGATTTTCCAAGGCAAGTCGGATTTCAGCCGGGCCCTCGTTGCGATTGACTTCGGGCATCGGAGCCGTTCAATTCAGCCCTGTCCAGACCAACGCCAGCCCGACATTTCGAGGAAATCTCCCATGAATCGTGCATTCTTTTGCATCGTCTTGTTTCTAGGGGGACAATCCTCGTTCCTCTTGCGATTGTCGGACGCAGCGGACAACCTGCCTCGTGCCACACCCGAGTCCCAAGGCATTTCCTCCAAGGCGATTCGGGACTTTATCGAATCCACCGATGCGACAATCGACGGACTGCATAGTTTCATGCTGCTCCGAAATGGTGCCGTCGTCTGCGAATGCTGGTGGGAACCGTACGGTCGTGAGACGCGCCACGAGTTGTATTCCCTGAGCAAGAGTTTCACCTCGACGGCGGTCGGACTTGCCATCACCGAAGGCCGATTCAGCCTCGATGACGAAGTTATCAAGTTCTTTCCAGACGAAGCGCCGGCGGAGCCCAGCCGCAACCTGCGCGCGATGCGCGTGAGGGATCTGCTGATGATGTCCACGGGACATCAGACGGAACCGCGTCTCATCGGCAGCGACTCAACCTGGGTCAAGGTATTTCTTGCACACGAGGTCGCGCACAAGCCGGGAGCCCACTTCATGTACAACACTCCCGCTACCTATATGCTCTCCGCAATTGTCCAGAAGCAGACGGGCGAGACGGTTCTCGAGTACCTTCGCCCGCGGTTGTTCGAGCCGCTAGGTATCGCCGATCCAACCTGGGGCACCTGCCCCAACGGCATTACGCTTGGAGGCTACGGGCTCAATGTGCGGACAGAGGACATCGCGCGATTCGGTGAAGTGTATCGAAACGAGGGGCGTGTCGGTGAACGACAACTCTTGCCATCAAGCTGGGTACGGCAAGCCACCGGGCGCCAAACTTCCAATGGCAGCAACCCGCAAAGTGATTGGGACCAAGGTTACGGATTCCAGTTCTGGCGCTGCCGCAACGGCTGCTATCGCGGCGACGGAGCATTCGGACAATACTGTATCGTGTTGCCCGAGCATCACGCGGTGATTGCAATCACCGCGGGTGTCAAGGACATGCAGTCCGTGCTGAACTTGATCTGGGACAAGCTACTGCCGGCCATGCAACCCGCCACGCTCCCCGCGGACGGTATCGCCGTGCGGCAATTGACCGAACGCTTGAACCGTCTGCAGATTCCCCGCGTAAAGGGATCCAAAACAGCGGCGGATAGCAAGAAGCTCCTCGGTAGAACCTATCGACTAAGCAAGAACAATCGACAGTTGGACTCCCTCAAATTGGAACTCAACGGGAATGGCGATCTTGTCCTGGCAATGCAAGTCAAAGACACCGTCCAGAACCTGATTTGCGGCCATGACACATGGGTCAAGGGTGAATTGGCTTGGGGGGGACAGGCCAAGCAGCCAGTAGCCGCAAGTGGCGCGTGGATCGACAACCATACATTTGCCGCGAAAATCTGTGCCTATGAGACGCCGTATTGCACGACCCTGGTACTGAAGTTCAACGAGAAGGACCTGGAGATCGAAATGCAAACCAACGTATCGTTCGGTCCAACCATGCAACCGAAAATTACCGGAACCCCCGCCGATTCCCTCTGAAGCAATTCCATCGGCGACTTGGTAATCGCCCGCCCAGCCATTCTTGCTTCAATCCAGGCGCCGCAGCCCATTCCCATCGACCCCTCGACAGCCTGTGACTCAAAGCGGCAGGCCCCCCCGATGCCCTCTTCAGGCGAGCCGACGCCAGCCTGGTGTGCCGTTCAGGGGCTCGGCGAGTTTCGGCGAGTAAGTGGTTCGAGGGCCTGCTGGATGATGCGGGCACTGGCGCGCAACTGAATTGTCTCTTCGGCACTCAGGGGCAATGGAAATGTTGGTGGCGACGACGAGCACTGCGTCGGGCGCATATTGAAGGACTGCCGGGACCACGTCGTTGAAAACGGCCGCATTGCGCTGCAACAGTTGCAGTCGCGATTCACCTGGCTTCTGTCCGACACCGGCGCAGACGAGTACCACTCGACAAACGGTCAGATCGACATAATCGCCGGCGCGGATTTCCAGTGGATGAGCGAACGGCACCGCGTGGCGGATGTCGTCTGCCTGGGCAGCGGCCGCGACATATTCCGATCGACCAGTACGAGTTCACGACCAACCCCCTGCATGACCAGCGCATAGCCGGCGGTCGCACCCACGAAGCCGCTACTGACGATTCCTACTTTCATGAAGGAATTCCTTTCCACGTTCGATCTCGCCCCGCACGCGACGAATCCCGTCCGACCACGTTACGACGCTCCTCGGGAATCAGGCCACCTTTCGGTCGTCGCGCTTGGACAGCTTTTTCAGTCGCCGGCGTTCTGCGCGGGTCAGCCCCGCGGAATCGGCATCGGGTTCGTCATCCTGGTCGGCGGATTCCATCGAAGCCACCACGGCAGGCGCAACAGGCGACGGCACTCTGTGCTTTGCGTTGGCGTCACTACCTGTTTTTACCTGGAGTACCGGTTTGCGCGCGATGCCAGCCTTTTCGCAGCTGGAGGCAGCAGGCTGCCCGCCCGCAACTGCCGGCAAACGTGAAGTTGCCGTGGATGGATCATCTAGATCGGAGCGCCGACTGGCTCCCACGGCCGCGTTGCGAACGGACGAGGAATCGCTTCCCGAGTGGCCGGCAATTTCCGAACGCTTCTCGGCAACATCCGCGGCATCAACGGCCTCCGCCGACCTGGCAGCGCGGGACGACCGGATTTTGCGACGGGCAACGCCATGCAACTGCAGCAGTCCTTGGGAATCAAGATAGACATGGCGTCCAAAAATCATGATCGCCGCCAGCAAGAAGACCTCCGCGGTAAGTCGACACGAAGCAGTGATCAAAACTCCGTAACGCGGTAACTCCATCGGCAACCAGCCGAAATGGCTTAACCAGGCGGCACCATAGGCAACCGACGCGGCAAGCGTCGCAAGCAAGGCGGCGCGGCTGGGCCGAACTTCGATCGCCAGGCGAATCAAGCAGAACATCGCCATCAGACTGACCATGGCCCAACATAAACCGTGCGTTTGCGCAACGAGCGCGGAATCCGGCAGAAACTTCCGAACCCCAATTCGTACCGCGTCAAACGCCAGATGGTGGAATCCGGTTGAAACCTCCATGCTGGCCATGAACAGGAGCAGTGCCGCCGATATCCAGACTCGGTAGCGCGCATGAAAATCGTCGGTCTTGTGGCGGCGCAACGAGAAGATCACTAGCGACAGAATGCCGGCCCAACCGAGCATCGCCGATGACAGCCATCGCGAAAGGCTGCCGGGAGCCTGCGGGTTGATCAGCGCCACAGCATCAGCGTTCAACTCGGCCGCCCAGGACTCCGAATAGGCGTGGACCACGCCCAACGCAATGATCAAGAAAGCCAGTATTGCCAGCGCCAGTAACTGCACCCAACGTCGCAACGGGATCAGATCGGTGACCCGCGGCTGATTCTCCGCCAGCGCCGATTCCGAGTACGATCGACTGCCACGGGACGCCGACCGCGGCCGGCGTATCACGGCCGGTTCCGCCGACTCGTCGATGGCCCCATCCGTTTCCTCGAGGAGAACTCGGCGGCGGCGTTGATTGGCGGGAGCGCTGCGGCGATAGTCCATGGACCTGTTCGATTCGGGACAACGGCCGTCAATGCTTACGCTCCTTCCCTGGAGCGCCATGACGAACCACCGGGCATATAGTCCCTAGTTCGGCAGCTAGGGGCCGCAAATTCAACTCCGCCCACGGAGCGTGACAACCTGGGAGAACTGAGAGGTTGCTTCCGATGCCGTGGAGTTTGACGACCGCCTGAGCACGTGTACCGGCAAGGAAAGCAACTCGCAGGCTATGAAGCATTAAGTCACCGCCCGCCAGGCGGACCTGCGGACCAACAGGCCTGCGGATCGTCGTCGTCGCCGACTTCCTCCGAGTCGTCATCGTCCGCTACCAACCGCACGTTGACTCGTCGTTGGAAGAATCGGAATCTCCGAACTGACCGTTTGTCAGGCGCTGCCTGCGGTGTCGGCGTTTGCCCCCAGCAACCCGACATTGCGCTGGATCGTTTCGCAGAAGACGTCCAACGGCAGGTCGTTGTCATCCTGTCCGAACGGATCTTCGATTTCGACGCCAATCTCTTCGATTCCGACCAGCAGGTAGGCGATCAACATCGTGCAGATGGGCGTCCACCAGACGAAGTCCTTGAGCAATGAGAACGGGACGGTGAAGCAGTAAATCAGGATCGCGCGCCGTAAATGCACCACGTAGGCGAACGGCAGCGGCGTATTACGGATCCGTTCGCACGAGCCAATGTAATCGATCAGCAACTGCACATTCTGGTCGAGCGCCACGACCAGGTAGTCGGAGATGATGCCGGCATTGCGGGCTTCGATCCAATGCCGCGAGATTTCCAGCGCGACGGCCAGCGGCGGATGGTCGCTGGCCTGAATGCGGCTGCCGGACTCCGGCGGTAACGTGTGGGCGAATTTACCCAGGTTCTTCTGCCCGCGCAGGTGATAGCGCATGGCGTCGGGAAAGCACTGGATCCAACACAGCAACCGGCGACGGAAATCGTCATTCTGCGCGAAGACAGCGGACGTCAGCCGCGCCAGGTTACGGGACTCGTTGATGATATTCCCCCACATCTTCCGGCCTTCCCAGAAGCGATCGTAGGAGGCATTGGTGCGAAACACGAGCAGCAAAGCCAGCGCAGGTCCGACCAGCATATGCGCCGCACTCGGAATGGCACATTCGTGAACCGTGCAATGGAACCAGGTGATTCCAGTCGCCCAGAGAACACAGGCGAGAATCCGGGATGTGATTTCGCGCAACATCGACCCACGGATATCGCACAGATGGGAACGCCAGTCATGGGGATCGTAGTCGATCATGCCGGCAATTCGTCCCAGGGCGGTCGCCAGAACGGGATCCGCGGGAAAAAGGTTGTCAACAGGTCGATGGTGGTGCGTGTGGAGACGGTAAGCTGCTTTTCGCGAATGGCAACCTGGCAGTCAAGTTGCCCTAGCAGCAGCTGCATCAAATCCGCCATGCCGCAGGTCACGTAACTGCGGCCGACTCGACCCGAATCGAGGCGAACCTGGCGGCGGTTGTAAACCAGCCGGAATCGGTGTTCGCCGACGACAAATCCCAGTTCGCCCGCCGGTGCCTCGCATTGCCGCACACGTTCCAACAGCAGTGGTTCGAGTCGACGGAGGAAGTCCAGCGGGTCAAGGACTTTGGCCATCAACGTCTGGCCGCCGTCGGTTGGTCGATTTCGGAATTGACCTCCGGCGGCCTTGAATACCTGATGCAGCTGCGCGTTGGGTGGCGCATCGAGTCGCACGATATCGATGTCGCGTTCGATCGCGTCGCCGCAGACGCGCGTGAGCAGTTGCCCCACGGCGTAGGGGCGATTCGGATCGGTCATCATTTCCACAATACGTCCGGCCTTGGTAACGGCGTATCCGATCACGGGCGTTTCGTCCAGATCGAGTTTGTCGCGGCCTTCGATGACCACATAGATACTGTCGTAGCCGCGGCGACTTACCAGCCAACGCCAATAATCGTCACTTCGCACCAGCGCGCCGTAAGCATTGACGGGATTGGCGGCGTAGAGGCGCATCAAAGCGCCGCGTTCAACATGCCGCCAGATGCGTGTGCTGAGCGGGAGGCTCTTCGATTCGCTGCGGACCGCGTTCTCCCGACTCTGCCGATCCTGCTCCATGACGTTCCACTGCGCCAGGATGTCGCGGGTACGTGCGACCGAATAGCAGTGTCGTCCCCAGACGATCCATCCTCGGCGCGCGAACAGTTCGGGCACGGTCGTGCGAACGAACCCGGCGACCGCACCTTCGTCGCGCATGCGATCTTCGGCGGCCGACAGCAGTGCCGAGGCGAGCCCGCGGTGGCGGTAAGGGGACAGCGTCGCCAGCTCCGCGACGCCGGTCATCGGCAATACCAGCGGACCGAAGCGAATTTCGCGCTGGAACATCCGCAGGTGGGCGACGATCCGCGTTCCATGTTTGACGATCAGTCTGTCGGTCGGTTCATAAAACGGTTCCTCCAGCTGCGCCTGAAACTCCGACGATGAGGGAGCACGAAAAACGCCGACCAGAAAATCAAAGATCGGATAATGATCGCCGGCGTTTGCTGATCCCAGCCTCAGCGCGGCCGGCGCCGTGGCGGTCACCAGAGGCGACACAGTGCGCTGGGGTGTGGACGCCGGCTGCTGCGGCACACTCGCCGGCGCAACGACCGTCGGAATGACGCCGGCTGTTGCGCGGGATGAATTCGGGCTGGCCGAGCATTTCGATTTCGAGGAGACGTTGCCTTTTCGAACCCGACTTCCAGCGGTTGCACTCATGCGAGAATCCCTTCAAACCGTTCCAGGACGCTCCGTCAGCGATCCTTCTGGGACTACTAACTTATGGTCTGTCCGCGGAAAGTTCCAGTAGCAACGAGCGTAAAAAATCTCCTGGGAAGAGTGGAAACGCAAACTCGCGCCCGCGGAGCAAGCGCGTGCGGGCCGCACCGGCCACGACCCGCTCGTGTTCCAAGCACAGTGCGTGCCTCCGGTCGGCAACAAACGGCTGGAGCTGCGCGGAGAGGTCACGGATCGCTAGGCAACGACGCTTGCGCTCCGCCGAAGCGACGGCCGCCCGCCGAATCCACTGCTGCTTCTGTTCGATCAACCGCTGCGCCTCCGCTGCAACCGGTTCCGTACCGCTCAAGTAACTTTCCGGTACCCAGCGCAGGTCGCGCAGGTCCCGTTCGACGCGCCGAACATCCTCCCCCCGTGTGTCCCGCGCTGAAATCGGTAATTGCGCCGTCGCTGTCGTGACCAGATAGCCGGGCGGGGCGATGCCAAGAAAAAGAGCCATGATGCGGTCGGTGACCTGATCGTATTTCGCCCCACCGATGCCGTGGATGAACAGATCCCCCAGGCAGCTGCGGGCGTACAGTGTGGTGATCAACGCCCGGGGACGGATGCGCCAGCCGTCCCGCGCCAGATCCTGCCACTGGTCGGCGAACGCCTCGGGGTCGGACGTACGCCGGATCGAAGCAAACCGATTTCCATCCATGCCATCGTAAAACCGCCAGCCGTTTTTCGTCGATTCCAGGGCAAGTCGTCTACGCAGAGGCGACCCGCAATTCCAGACCCAGAATGGCGTTTCCAGGCGAGATTCGGCGGCGACCAGATCGGGAACCGGATGCGTTGCGCCGCGCAAGCGGTGGAGCCGTCGATATTCCCGCAATGACTCATTATGTATCCGTTGAAAATCCGGCAGGCGTTGCAGAATTTGCCAGGCGAAGCGGGCGAAACAACGGCCTTTGGCGACCGAACTGAGCGGTAGTTCGAGTGTCTCCAGCCCCCAGGCAGCCTCCGTCTGATGGCGGGCGCGCGCCAGACTTTGGCCGAGTCGATTTGTTTCGCGAGCGGCGGCGGTGGCAAACGGCCAGAATTCAGCGATGAGCGGGTGGGCTAACATCTGCGCCATCGTCTGCCGAACGCGGCAGGAGAACGTGGCCCAACTGCCGAAATCGCGGACCGTTCGCTCCTCGAAAGGAACTTCATCCGTCGTCTCGTCAAACGGTACAAGCTGCAGGCCCGGCTCCGCGGCCGTGCCGCTGGGAACTCGAATCGCCGCCGACCGAATCGTATCGGAGTCGATGATCAGGTTGATCGCCCAGGCATTCGCCTGCCGCGCCAGGTTCGAGGCGACGAAATTCTTCAACCAGACTCCGGGATGAAACAGCTGTGGCTGGTGGCCTGTTAAGATCAGCGCCAATTCCCGCGTCGGCGGCGGTTCTGGAATATCGACATATCCACTGGTATAGCGAAGAGCCAGTTCCAGCAGTTCGCGTTGCGCCGACCTGGAAAACTCGGCCAGTGTCTGTCCGGCGACCTGGGCGGTTGACGCCAATCTCCGCTGGCGATTGGCCTGGAACAAAGCGTTGCATGCGTTCAGGGGCGGAACGAACAGCGTCGCACGATTCTCAGCAGGTGCTCGCAGGCGCCGATAATCCAGGGGGGCATCGACCACGGTCATCCGGTCTTTTCCCCGCGCGTGGCAGTCGGCCGCGGCCATTTCCCGGCTTCGACCGCCGCGGCCAGGCTGCGATCCAGTGTCTGGTGATAATACTGTAGCCGAGTCGCGGCATCGTCGAGTGATCCGCCAAACGAACGGCTGGCATCCAAGTAGATTAACGGCACCGGCATTTCGCGGATCCGCAGTCCCGCAGCCGCTGCTTGAACCCAAAGCTCCAGCGGCATCGCGTAACCACTTTCATGTAGTTCCAGGGATCGCAATGCGGGAACCGAATAGGCTTTGAATCCGCAAAAGGCATCCGTCAATTGCAATCCAAGTCGCCGGTTGATCTCCGCGGTAATCTGCTGATTGACCCAGCGCCGCTGCACCGGCGGCTGACTATCCCCTTCGAAAACCTGCAGGTAACGGCTCCCCGAGACAATATCACAATCCCGCCCAGCTGAGATAAATTCCGGGATTAACTGCGGTTCGTGCTGGCCGTCACAATCGATCGTCACCAGCAGGTCATAGTCCTGGGCCTGTGCGAAGGCAAATGCCGAGCGAAGCGCCACGCCATACCCCTGATTCTTTTCATGCGTAACGACATGAATATCGCGACGCTGCGCCAGTAGTTCGGCCGTGCCGTCGCTGGACCCATCGTTAACCACCAGGATTTCCGGGCAAAAACGGCGCACCTCGTCCAAAACGGCCATGACATGTCGCACTTCGTTATAAACCGGCAACGCCGTGAGTGCCCGACAAAGCATGGCAAAAGATCCTGGGACGACAATAAAAACTGGGGGGAATTCCTGGCGCCGTGTTGGCGATGGGCGTGTCGAGAGGAGCGAAACCCGAAATCGACGTGGTACCGCCGGGCCGGGTGACACCAATCAGCGACGCGCCAGCCGTCATTCTAGGTGGCCAGAAAGTTGGGTCAACGACTCGCCCAGCCTGACGAGGATAGAATCTTTGATTCGCCGGCGTTAAAATTCCTCAGTCGCCGCCCGCGATCAGGACGGCGATCCGTTTGGTTTGACCGAATGGGGAGTCAAGAATCTTGGATAATGGGAACGGACAGAATTTCGTGAATTGGGAGTCGGCGATGGAAGCGGTCGGGGGTGACCACGACCTGCTGCTGGAACTGATCGACGCCTTTGTCAAGGACGCCCCAATGCAACTCGATTCGCTCCGCGCCGCCATTCTCGCGGGCGACATGGCGACAACCCGTCGCGCCGCTCACACGCTTAAGGGAAACAGTCGCTACTTTGGAGCCCATTCCGTCGTCGACGTCGCTTTGGAACTGGAAGAACAGGCCCGCCAGGGGACCCTGACGAACCCACAAGAATTGTTAGACAAATTGTCGGGCATGTTGCAGAACTTGACCTCCAGTCTGCTAGACTACTTGAAGGTGGAAGTGATCAAAATCAATGTCAACGATTATGATCGTCGATGATTCCGAAGTCACGATGACCAAACTTCTCGGTGGTGTTCTGGAACCGGCGACGGTACCGTAGATCCGATTTTGCCATGAATAAAGACAAGTCGGACTTCGACCCATTCCAGATCACACGGCCCGACCGGGTGCTGTTGAAGCACTACATGATTCAGGCTTTGTTCGGCGGCCCGCTGTTCCCGATCTTGGCACTGCCACTTTATTTCAAATATGAAACGTTGAAATATCGTTTCGATAACGACGGGATTTCGATGAGTTGGGGAATCCTGTTCCGCCACGAAGTCTACCTGACTTATCGCCGCATCCAGGACATTCACTTGACGCGCGGGATCATCCAGCGATGGCTGGGTCTGTCGACCATCTCCGTCCAGACCGCCAGCGGCAGTTCGACGCCAGAAATGAGTATTGAAGGAGTGCTTCAGGCGGAATTGCTGCGTGATTTTCTTTACGCCAAGATGCGCGGCTCGCACCAGGCTGACGATGCCCAGACTGTCCCGAGCGGGTCGTCGGCGGTGGGAGCAGTCCAGCAAAACGCCCGATCAGCAACCGACCTGGCTGGCTCCGGTGCGACCGGCGACGACGAAGTGCTGCTGCTGCTGCGCGAAATCCGCGATGGGCTGCGAGCGATGGCCGGGAATCGTGGAGCGAGGCAATGAGCGAACCGTTGCGGGACGCGTCGCGTTGGGTATACCGAGGCGTCTGGTCGATCCTTTTGCGTTGGTTTCACGTCCCCGGTGAACCGCCGACACTGCCCGTTCCGTCCGGCGAACGGTTGGAGTCATTCGCGCCCTCGGAAAACTGGTTGCGCTATCTCAAGTTGAATTTCTGGATTTTGTTTGTGCTGCAGAAGTCTCTTTGGTTGGCGCTATGCGTCGCCTTGATCATCGCTGTACCGCTTGTCGGTCTGCTGCTGACATTGCCGTTTCTGGCGATCCTGTCGCTGCTGGCAATGATGATGTACCTGGCGCTGCACTTGCGGTTCGATACGACGCGCTACGTCATGAGCAGCAAGAGCATGCGGATCCGTCGCGGCATCTGGGTGATTCATGAGACGACGATCACGTTCGAGAACATCCAGAACGTTTCGGTCTCGCAAGGACCATTGCAGCGTTATTTCGGAATCGCCGACGTCGTGGTACAGACGGCGGGTGGAGGCGGACATGGTGGCGGGCAGCCCGGGCACGGCGGTAACATGGGCGCTCATTTCGGCCTGATCGAAGGGATCGGCAACGCGCAAGAAGTGCGCGACAGGATCTTGAAGCAATTAATGCAGTCCCGTTCCGCCGGGCTGGGCGACGAACCGGCATCGAGTCGGCGCGGCCTCGCCATGCCAGCCAGGGGCTGGCAAGCCGACCAAGTAGCACTGCTGCGCGACATCCGTGACGCAGTGGCGGAGCTTGCACGCGCCTGAGCGCAAGTTCGCGGTGCATTGGCCCAAGAGGCGCTGGACCCAAGGCTCCGACATTCCCCCCGTCTTCGCCCCGCCGGAGCCGGCGGCGCGAGCCTTGTGACCATGGAATGGCACTGCTAGAATCGCCGCATTATTCGAACGGCCTTTGGTTTCCAGGAGTGTTCAACGTGAGTGCGTCGGCGCTGAAATTGGCAATTATTCCCGGAGATGGCACCGGCCCGGAAGTTACGGCCGAGGCATTGAAAGTGCTTGCCGCCGTCGCTCGACTGGAAAGATTCAATTATTCCACCAAGGAATTTGATTGGGGTGGGGAACGCTACCTGCGAACGAACGAAACGCTGCCCGCCGGCGCCGTCGAAGCATTGCGGGAATTCGACGCGATTTACCTGGGCGCCGTGGGACACCCCGAAGTCAAACCAGGCATCCTGGAAAAAGGACTCCTGCTGGAATTACGATTCCAGCTCGATCAATACATCAATCTGCGCCCCGTGAAACTGTACGCCGGTGTCGAAACGCCCCTGGCCGGCAAGACCAGCAAAGACATCGATTTCGTCGTCGTCCGCGAAAACACCGAGGACATGTACTGTGGCACCGGTGGATTCCTGAAGAAAGGGACGGCCGATGAAGTCGCCACGCAAACCGCTGTCTACACACGCAAAGGGTGCGAACGGTGCATTCGCTGGGCGTTCGAGTACACGCGCAAACGGAACAACCCGAAAGGTAAGCGTTTGACCCTGGTTGCCAAGACCAACGTGCTCACCTTCGGCCACGATCTCTGGTGGAGGACATTTGAATCGGTCGCCCGGGAATATCCCGACGTCGAAATGGACTATAACCACGTCGACGCCTGTTGCATGTGGATGGTGAAGAACCCCGAGCATTACGACGTGATTGTTACGACCAATATGTTTGGCGACATTATCACCGACCTGGGCGCGATCATCCAAGGCGGACTTGGAGTTGCCGCCGGCGGCAATATCAATCCCGATCCGGGCGGCGTGAGCATGTTCGAGCCGATGGGCGGGAGTGCCCCCAAATACACCGGCTTGAATGTGATCAACCCGATCGCCGCGATCAGCGCCATGTCCATGCTGCTGGAGCATAGCGGGCAACCCGCGGCGGGAGCCCGGATCATGAAAGCAATCCAGGTGGTTACCGGCACGAAAATGGCAAGCCAGTCGGCGGGCAAGATGGGATGCTCTACCAGCGAAGTCGGCAACCTGGTCGTTGCCGCGCTCTGAAACAGCGAAGAGGAGACAGATCGCATGAACAAACTCTGGGACTTGTCGGGACGTGTCGCGCTCGTCACGGGCGGCAGCAAAGGAATTGGTAAAGCGATCGCGCGGGGCTATGCGGAAGCCGGCGCCCATGTGGCGATCAGCGCCCGACACGCGGACGAATTGCGGGACGCTGTCGACTCGATCCGCGACGGGCTGCAGGTCCGCGTCGAATCCTTGGTCGCCGATATGAAGCAGCGCGATCAATCGGACGCACTCGCGACTTGGGCGCTCAAGACTTTCGGCCGAGTCGATATCCTTGTCAACAATGCCGGCAGCAATAAGCCCCAGACGCTTGTCGAGACGGATGACGACACCTGGGACGGAATCGTGGAGCTGAATCTCACGAGTTGCATGCGGTTGTCCCGGGCCGTCGTCAAGCCGATGATCGAACGCAAGTGGGGCCGAATCATCTACATCTCGTCGATCATGGGACTCGCCTCGAATCCGGCACGCGGTTGCTATTCCGCCACCAAGGCCGCCCTGATCGGCATGACACGCGCTCAAGCGCTCGAACTCGGACCTCACGGCATCACCGTCAACTGTATCGCGCCAGGACCGGTGGCCACCGACCTGCCGATGACGATTTTGAACGATCAGCAAAAGCAGAAGTTCGCCGAGCTGACCGCCGTGAAGCGCTGGGGACAACCGATCGATATGGTCGGCCCAGCATTAATGCTCGGCACCGACGCCGGCGCATTTGTTACCGGCAATGTTATCGTCGCGGACGGCGGAACTCTCTGCAGAACTTTCGACTGAAAGACGGCGATGAGCAGTGACGGGTTCCAAACTGCAACATTGGGCGGTGGCTGCTTCTGGTGCACCGAAGCGGTGTTTCGGGAATTGCGGGGCGTGCAGTCGGTCGTCTCGGGTTACTGTGGCGGCGGCGGCGCCAATCCAAGCTATAAACAGGTATGCAGCGGTGATACGGGACATGCCGAGGCCATCCAGGTGCGCTTCGACCCCAGCCAGGTGTCGTTCGCACAGCTGCTCGAGGTCTTTTTCAAGACCCACGATCCGACGACCAGGAACCGCCAGGGAAACGACGTGGGAACCCAGTACCGCTCGGTCATTTTTCATCACGACGATCCCCAACTGGCGACGGCCCAGGACTGTATCCGCCGGCTGGATGCGGCCGGCGCATTTTCTCGGCCGATCGTGACGACATGCGAGCCCTACCGGACGTTTTATCCGGCGGAACACGAGCATCAGGAATTCTACGAGCGCAATCCGTGGCAGCCGTACTGCATCGCCGTCATCCGACCCAAGATCGACAAGTTCCGAGAGGCATTCGCCGAATTGCTGCGCTCCTGACTTTGTTCCCCGTTCCCGACATTGCAAAGCGAACGGGCGGAAAGTATGACAAAGGCAGGATCGATCCTTGGGCGGGAGTGGAGTGTTCGCGATGTTAGGGGACGGTTTTCGATCAATCGGGCGGCGTGAATTCCTGGCGGATGCGGGAATGGGCTTTACCGGGCTGGCGCTCGGGTCGTTGCTGCACCAGGATCGAATTGCTCGCGCCGCGGATGGTGTTGTCAGTGGCGCATCGGACGGTAAGCCGCATTTCAAGCCCCGGGCCAAAAGCGTCATCTGGATCTTTTTAATTGGCGGCATGAGTCAGATGGAGAGCTTTGACCCGAAACCGGAGCTCAACAAGTATGCCGGCAAGACGATCGACCAGACTCCGTACAAGGAGGCGCTCGATTCTCCTTATCTCAAAAAGAACCTGCGGGAGCTGGTCGTTGGGCTGCACAAGGTGCACCCGTCCGTGTTCCCGATGCAGGTTGGATTCGGCCGGCACGGCGAGAGCGGCCTGGAGATCAGTGACTGGTGGCCGCACCTCGCCCAGTCGGCCGACGACGTCGCGCTGGTGCGGAGCATGTGGACAACCGACAACAATCACGGTGCTCAACTGCAGTTCCACACCGGTCGCCATGTGTTGGAAGGTCCTTTGCCGACCATCGGGGCCTGGACCCATTATGGACTCGGAACCCTCAACGAGACGCTGCCCCAGTTCATTGTGATGGGCACTCCGATCGCCGACTGTTGCGGTGGCGTCGGCGGGCATGGAGCGAATTATCTTGGTCCGGAACATAACGGCGTGCAGCTGGCGATCGATCCCGCGAACCCGCTTCCGTTCGCCGTTCCTGGACGGGAAGTGTATCGCGAAGAACAGGAAGCGGAATTTCGACTGCTGGGTCGTTTGAATCGTCTGGCCGGCATCGAGTATCCGGACGATCCGCAGCTGGCAGCCCGGATCAAATCGTACGAACTGGCGTTCCACATGCAGACGGCGGTGCCGAACATTGTCGACTTCGCGGCGGAGACGGCGTCGACGTTGGACGCTTACGGGCTGAACAAGCCAGCCACCAAGACATTCGGACAGCAATGCCTGGCGGCGCGGCGATTGGTCGAGCAAGGAGTTCGCTTCGTGCAGATTTTCCACGGTAGCAACGGCGGGGCCGGTGACTGGGATGCCCATGGAGGCCTCAAAGCCGGCCATGCGAAGCTCTGTGAACAGGTCGATCAGCCGATCGGCTCGTTGCTGCGCGACCTGAAGCAGCGCGGTTTATTGGACGAAACGATCGTCGTACTCGGGACCGAATTCGGCCGTACTCCTGGCGCCCAGGGCGGCGACGGCCGCGACCACCATCCTTACGGATTCTCGGTCTTGATGGCCGGCGGCGGGATTCGCAGCGGTGTGGCGCATGGCAAGACCGACGAACTGGGGTTCCATGCGGTCGAGGACCGCCATTATGTCACGGATATCCATGCGACGGTGTTGCACCTGCTGGGACTCGACCCGCGTCGGCTGGAGATTCCTGGCCGCAAACGGCTGGATATTGATTTCGGTCAGCCGATTCGCCCGATCCTCGCCTGACGCTCGGGCTCGACTCTTGTCACGCCGCGGCCTCCCTGAAGATAATAGGCGCATGTGGCCCACGGGAGAGACAACTCAGGAGCTTCTGGCGGAAGTCCGATCGGGCGATGCCGATGCGGTGAACCGGTTGCTCGAGCGGCATCGGGACAGTGTAAAGCGGCTGGTGAAAATGCGGTTGGACGCCCGGATCCAGAAGCGGCTGGACGTCAGCGACGTGGTGCAGGACGTGTTGGTTGAAGCGCACCGTCGGCTGTCGGGCTATCTTGAGAACCCGTTGCTCGACTTTCATCTCTGGTTGCGTCAGATCGCGCGCGACCGGATCATTGATGCGCATCGCCGCCATCGAGGCTCGGGCAAACGCAGCGTCGACCGCGAGCAGCCGAACCAATTGCCGCCGGGCATGGACCACTCCACGATGGACCTTGCGGCGCAGTTGATGGATCGCGAGATAACTCCCGCGGCGGCGGCGGCACAACGGGAACTGGCGCAGGTCGTCGAACAGGCTCTGGTGCGGCTGGATGAGGCGGACCACGAGATCATATTGATGCGGCATTACGAACAACTGACGAATCAGGAAGTCGCCGCCGTGCTGGGATTGAGCGAACCGGCGGCCAGCATGCGGTACCTGCGCGCGATCCGCAAACTCCGCTCCTTTTTTGACGGCACCGTCCGGGAGTCGGATGCGACATGAAAACGCTTAGGGTCGAAAGAACGAAACTGCCGTGAATGACACCCGTGTCGACGACGCGCGGGACGCTCGTCTCGCGGACCTGCTGACCCGACTCTCCGAATGCGCCCAACGTGGACAGGTTGTCGACCTCGAGGCCGAGTGCCGTCAGCATCCCGATCTGGCGGACGAGCTTCGTTATCTCTGGGGTGCGGTGGTCGTTTCGGCCGCGGCGGGTGGGACGGCGAGCAGTCTCGCCGCTGCCAGCCCGGTGCGCGGTGGTGCTCCAATATCGGATACGCAGGCCGAGTCGCCCGAGGCGCGGGACGCCGACCCTGATCGGTGGAATCTGAGCGCAGTCGTCGCTGGCGAGTCACTGCCGGGCCGGATCGGCGACTACGAATTTCTGGCGGAGATCGGGCGTGGCGGGATGGGGGTGGTTTATCTCGCGCGTCAGATCAGCCTGGACCGCGAAGTGGCGGTGAAGATGATTTTGCGCGGCCAACTCGCCACTCCCGCCGACCGGCAACGGTTCCGTTTCGAGGCCGAGGCAGCCGCGCGGCTGCACCATCCGGGGATTGTGCCAGTGTATGAAGTCGGCGAGCTGAACGGGCAGCCGTTCTACAGCATGAAATACGTTGCGGGGGAGACACTCGCGCAACGACTCGGCCGCGGGCCGCTACCGGGCAGAGAGGCGGCGCGCGTAATCGCCAAGGTGGCGCGCGCCGTCCATTTCGCCCATAGCCAGGGTGTACTGCATCGGGATCTCAAGCCATCGAATATTCTGCTTGATACCACCGGAGAACCGCACGTCGTCGACTTCGGGCTTGCCAAACGCGCGGCCGCCGGCGACAGCCTGACGCGTACCGGGTCGATCCTTGGCACCCCCGCCTACATGGCGCCGGAACAGGCGGCCGGGGATCGCGGAATCTTGGGACCCGGCACCGACGTCTTCAGCCTTGGATCAATTCTCTATCATGCGGTCACCGGTCGTCCGCCGTTTCAAGGTCCGACGCCGCTTGATACCGTGTTGATGGTTTTGGGCGAAGACCCCGTTCCACCGCGAATCGCATACCCTCCGGCGGATCGCGACCTGGAATTGGTGACGCTGCGGTGCCTGCAGAAGCCACGCGACCTTCGCTATCCCTCCGCCGCCCAGCTCGCGGACGATCTCGAAGCCTACCTCCAGGACGAACCGCTGATGGCGCGGAGCGGACGGCTCAGCCAGGTTGTCGCCAGGCTGTTCCGCGAAACCCATCACGCAACGGTACTCGAAAATTGGGGGCTGCTCTGGATGTGGCATAGCCTGGTGCTGTGGGTGGTCTGCCTGATGACCAGCCTGCTCTCTTGGCAAGGAGACCGCAATCGCTGGCATTACGTCGCGCTTTGGACGCTCGCGCTCTGGACCTGGGCGGGCGTGTTCTGGCTGCTGCGACGACGAATCGGACCTGTGCTGTTCGTCGAACGGCAGATTGCCCACGTCTGGGCGGCGTCGATGATCTGCATAGCGCTGCTGTTCCCGCTGGAAGCCTGGCTGGGCCTGGAAGTCCTTCGCTTGTCGCCCGTGCTGGGCCTGATCACGGGCATGGTGTTCCTGGTCAAAGCCGGAATTTTGTCGGGGATGTTCTACTTCGCATCGGCGGCGCTATTCGCTTCCGCCGCCGCCATGGCTTTCTGGCCGGAATGGAGCCATCTGATTTTCGGCACCGTCTCGGCCCTGGCTTTCTTCGTGCCGGGCCTCAAATACTATCGCCAGCGGCGACGACTCGAGTCGTCGCGCTAAGCGAACGATCGCCGGCACGCGCGCAACTCGTTTCCCACCGATCCGTGACGACTGTTTATCAGCATATAGACTGGAAGCCCCTGCCACGCGCTCACACGAAGGCGCAACTTAATCCTCGGCCAGGCTGCCGTCGTCGCACATTTTCACGATGCGAGGATCGAAGCGGGCCAGGACCTCGACCAGATCCGACTGCTCCCGCATGACGTCGTGAATGTCCTTGTAGACTCCCGGCACTTCGTCGGCGCCGGCGGAGAGAATATGGACACCCTGTTTCTCGAGCTCGCGCTTGACCGACTTGAAGTTGAATGCATCGCGAGCCGCCTTGCGCGACATGCGGCGCCCCGCCCCATGGGACGCGGAACAGAGCGAGCGAGGATTTCCCTTGCCTCTCACGACGAACGCCGGAGAAGCCATGGAGCCGGGAATCACACCCAGTTCACCCATGCCCGCCGGTGTCGCTCCCTTGCGATGCACAATCCACTTCTTGCCTTGATGCGACTCCTTCCAGGCAAAGTTATGGTGGTTTTCGACGCCGGTGATGATCGAGGCTCCCAACAGTTTGCTCACCAACTTGTGGATTATCTCGTGGTTCGCCGCCGCGTACTCTCCCATCAGGTTCATCGCCGCCCAGTATTCCTGTCCCGCCTCACTGCTCAAGTCCAGCCACGCCAGCCTCCCCAGGTCCTGGTATCGCTGCGGCAGCCTCGACTGCGCGATGGCACTGTAGGTGGAGCAGACCGCCGCACCCGCGCCGCGACTGCCGCTGTGGCTCATGATCGCTACGTACCGGCCCGGATCGAGCGCTAATTCCGCCACCGGTTCGCTCAACGATAACGTACCAAATTCCACAAAGTGGTTCCCCGAACCAGATGTTCCCAGTTGCTTCCAGGCTCGATCTCTGCGTTCCCGCGTAATCCGCGTGATCGACCAGTCGCGGTCCATCACCGGATGCGACTGCGGTCGTTCATGCTCCGCGCCGACTCCGAAACGAGTCCCCTTTTCCAGCGCCTGGCAGTAGATCGGAAACCGCGATTCCAGCGTCTCGGGGTCGATGTCGAGCACGGAGAGCTTCATGCGGCAGGCGATATCGACACCGACTGCATACGGAATCACCGCGTTATCACAAGCCAAAACTCCGCCGATCGGCAATCCATATCCCACGTGCGCGTCCGGCATCAATGCTCCCGCAGTCGCCACAGGCACACTGCACGCCTGGCGCATCTGCACGTGGGAAGCGACGTCGATGCCTGCCTCACCCCAGGTTGTATACGCGACCGGCTCCGGGCGGACAAACGCGCGCTCCCGAATCAGCGACCGGGCGAAATCGGCGAAGTATGCGTCCGAAAGATACTCCTCCGGTGCCGCAAGAATCGCGCGAATCGTCACCTTCACCTCCTTCGATCGCGCTTCCCCAGCAGATACAACCCGCTGAATGCCTTGGATCGCGTCCCGGATGCACTCCGAAGGAACTCCCAACTTCTCCAACTGTCGACTGTTCATCCATCCGCCTCACTCACTCCGAGGCATCCCGCGCCGAGTTGTTTCCCCGACTTTCACACGATGCCACGATCCACAGACACCATCCACGGAGAAACCGTTCGCGCGCTCCTGTTGCGGCCCCCATCGAATACGCTATCGCCAATCGATGGCGGACGGAAGCGCCACAGCAGACGCTCCTCGAAAGGCCGCTCGCCCGCGTATCTTGTCGCCGGATTGTTATTGACGAGGCCGTTTCGGGCTCGTAACCTATCAAATAGCATCGATGAATAAGCGCGTTGATGGCCCACCTTAAAGGCGATCCACGGTGCCCGCTTGTTGCTGGCTCGGCGTCGGTGATGCCGAAGCGGTTGGAGCGCGGCATGCGAGTCCTCCCCGGACTCGAACCGAGCATCGGCTTGGTTCTGTTGGTTGCCGCACGTTGCATTTGGAAACAATCCTACCTTTAGCAGATCGAGGCTGGGATCATGAGTTGTCGCTGGTCCCTGGACCGCTGGCTTCATGCAGGTCGTCCTGTGACAGGTTGGCGCCGGACGGTATTCGGCTGCCTGCTGCTGGCTGTGGGGCCTTTGTTGGCCCAGGCAGTGTTGGCCCAGGAGGGGGCCGAGTCGCTTTCTCGGCGGATCGATCAACTGCTCAGCGTCGGCAGCGTGGACGGCCTTGGCACGGCGGCGGCGGCAGCGCCGATCGCCAGCGATCAGGAATTCGTTCGCCGAGTTTATCTCGATCTGGCCGGTCGGGTACCAAGTCCGCAGGAGGCGAGGGAATTCGTCGCGGATCAGGCGGGCAACAAGCGGGAGGTACTGATCGACAGGCTCATCGCGGCACCCGAGTTTACAAGGCACTTTGCCACCGCGCTGGACGTGATGTTGCAGGAGCGGCGTCCGGACAAGGCTGTATCGCTCGCCGAATGGCAAAAGTACCTGTTCGATTCGGTCGCGGCGAACAAGCCGTTTGATCAGCTCGCGCGCGAGATTCTTTCCGCGGACGGAGTCGATCCGGCGATGCGTCCCGCGGCGAAGTTCTATCTCGATCGTGACGGGGAACCGAATCTGTTGACCCGTGACATTGGCCGAATTTTTTTCGGCGTGGATCTGCAGTGTGCCCAGTGCCACGACCACCCGCTGATCGACGACTTCTACCAGACCGATTATTACGGTCTGTACGCGTTCGTGAACCGCAGTTTTGTCTATACGGACAAGAAAGACAACAACAAACTCTACTTCGCCGAGAAGGCCGATGGCGACGTCAATTTCTCGTCGGTCTTTACCAAGAAAATCGGTTTGACGGACCCGCGTCTTCCCACAGGCGATTCGATCGCGGACCCGGTTTTGAATCCGGGTGAGGAGTACACTGTGGCGCCGGCGGAGAACGTGCGTCCGGTTCCGAAGTACAGCCGTCGCGCTCAACTTGCAGCGTTGGCGACTGGCGGCAGCAATCGCGCATTCAACCGTAACCTGGCGAATCGGCTGTGGGCTTTTATGATGGGCCGCGGCCTCGTAGAGCCGGTCGACCTGCACCATGCGGGCAACCCGCCGTCGAACCCGAAGGTTCTGGATGCGGTGACGGATGAGGTCGTGCGGCAGAAGTTCAACATGCGCGCGATCGTGGCCGAATTGGCGCGGACGCAGGCCTACCAGAGGTCGTACGAAGTACCGATGAACGCGCTGGACGCCGCTGCGACCGCGGCGTTGCCGATGGAGAAGTTCCAGGCGGAACGCGCAGCGATTGCAACCATGGCCGAGCAATTGTTGAAGGCGCTTGAGGAGGCAGCCAAGCAGCGCGATGCGGCCAATGAGGCAGCGTCGCCGTTGGCTCAAGAATTCGCGAAAGCGACCGCGGCGGCGATCGCGGCGTGGCAGGCGGCGGACAAAGCGAACGCGGCATTGGCGGAATCGCAAAAGCAGTTGGCCGCGAAGCAGGAAATCAGCCAGGCGGTTGCCACCGCTGCGACCGCCAGCCAGGAAGCGGCGAAGCGGATTCCCGACGATAAAGAACTGGCGGGAGCCGCCGAGAAATTCGCGGCCAAAGCGACTTCGCTCGCCACCGAACTCGCGGCGGCCCAGAAATCGGTCGCCGATCTGACTCCGCCCGCGAAGGCGGCGGACGACGCTCTGGTCGCGGCGCGCAATGCGAAGACGGAAGCCGCAGGGAAGCTGGCTCCCGTGCAGGCACAGTGGGCCGCGGCCACGAATGCCTGGTTCGCGGCGGCGGAAAAATCGCGACAGGAACACCTTCGTTTGAAGTCTCTTGATGTTCTGATCGCCGATACGCAGCAACTTCTCGACCTGCGACAACGTCAGGTCCAGCTCGTGGCCGATACGCAGGCCGTGGAGAAACTCGGCTCGGAACTCACCGTCGCCCAGCAGACCCTGGATCAAACAACCACCGCGCTGCCCGGTCTGCAGGCCGAAATAGCAGGGATGGAAAAAATCCAGGAAGAGTCGCGTAAGCAGTTGGAGCAGTCCCAACTACAAGTCGCCTCGCGGCAGGAGGTCGCCAAGCCGATTGCCGACGCTGCGGCCCAGGCGGCGATCGTCAAGTCCAAACTGCCCAACGATGCCGAAATCGGCCAGGCTGCCGACCGTATTCAGGCGAGTAGCGAGCAGTTGGCGGCGCAGGTCACGGATTTACAAAAAGTGATGCAGGCGCGCGAGTCGGAGTTCAATGCCTCCACGGCGAAAGTCGACACTGCGAAGCAGGCATTGGCGACAATGACAGCTAAGGCGGAAATGTTGAAGTCACAGCTGCCGGCGATGCGGGAACAGATCGAGGTCGCGCAAGCAAGAATCAGCCAGACTCGTGCCGCCCTTCCAACCCTGGAACAGTCGATCGTGCAGCGCTCGGCGGAACGGTTCTACACCAGCCCGCTCCGTGCACTCACCCCCGAACAGTTGGGTTGGAGCGTGATGAAGGTTGCGGGGCTCGTCGAAAGCCACCGCCTCGCGGTCGAGGCGGAATTGAACAAGACGGCACCGCTCGACGCAGCCGCGATGGCCGACCCCGCCCGGCGAGCCGAACGCAATCGACAACTGGAAGCCGGGGTCGATGAGAAACTCAAAGGGAACCTGGGACAGTTCGTGTCACTCTACGGTTCGGGCGCTGGACAAGCCCAGGAGTATTTCGCGACCGTCGACCAGGCGTTGTTCTTTTCCAACGGGGGAACCATTGCCGGTTGGTTGGCCCCTGCGGCTGGAAACTTGACCGAGCGATTGCTCAAATTGGACGACGCGGGAGCACTCGCCGAAGAATTGTATATGACGATCCTGTCCCGCAAGCCTGTTGCTTCGGAGGTTGCCGAAGTGTCCCGCTACCTGGCGGCCCGAGGAAGCGAGAAAACTGCCGCCGTGCAGGAACTCGCCTGGGGACTCCTGGCAACCGCCGAATTCCGCTTCAATCACTAGAGGAGTGTTGCAACCATGAAATGCACCTATGCCTGCCAATCGGCCGAACATCTGCTCGCAAGACGCTCGTTTCTGGGAGGGATGGCCGCTGGCGTGGGAGCGGTCGTGGGTGGCTTGGGTGCGCTGGCTCGCCCGGCCCTATCCGACCAGCTGGTCAAAGAACAGAAGCGGATCATTGTCGTCAATATGCATGGTGGCTTGAGTCAACTGGAAAGCTGGGACCCGAAACCCGGCACCGACACCGGTGGCCCGTTCCGAGCGATTCCGACGTCGGTTCCCGGTCTGCAAATTTCCGAGCTGCTGCCGGAGACCGCCAAGGTGATGCACCATCTGGCGGTCGTCCGCAGCATAAACACGGCCGAAGGCGACCACGGCAAAGGGGCCTATATGATGCTAACCGGCCGCCGACAGACACCGGCCGCCGAATTTCCGCAGATCGGCGCGGTCGCCGCCAAGTCGCTTGCGGCCGACCGAGCGGGCTTACCCGGGCATATCCGCATTACACCGGGAGGCGGTGGTGGGCGCGGCAACGATTCCGCTTACCTTGGACCGCAATTCGCCAGTGTCGCGCTCGACAATGGCAAAGCGCCCGCCAATTCCGCGCGTCCCGCCAATGTCTCGGAACAGGCCGACGGCCAACGGCAGGATTTTCGCCGCAAGGCCAATGACCATTTCGCCTCCAAGCGACGTACGGCGATGACCGATGCCTACACGTCGAATTACGAACAGGGACTGCAGCTCATGCAGCAGAACCATGTCTTCGACCTGACAAAGGAACCGGAAAAGGACCATGACCGTTACGGGAAACACGATTTCGGCCGGCACTGCCTGCTGGCCCGCCGCCTCGTCGAACATGGCATCGCCTTCGTACAGGTCTCCCATTCGAATTACGACACACACAACGAGAACTTTAATTTCCATTTCGAACAGATGGGTGAATTCGACAAGCCGTTCGCGACGCTGGTAACCGACCTGGCCGATCGCGGACTGCTCAAGCACACATTGATTGTCGTGCTGAGCGAATTCGGACGTACGCCGAATATCAATCAGTACTACGGTCGGGACCATTGGGGCAATGCCTGGTCCGTAGTGCTCGGCGGATGCCGCGTTCAACCTGGCGCTGTGATCGGCAAGACCAACGCCAACGGAACGGCCGTTTCCGATCGACAGGTCGACCACGCCAATCTGTTCCATACCTACCTGCAAGCCACCGGCGTCGATTCCCTCGGCTCCTTCGACATCGGCGGTCGACAACTCCCGATCGCCGACCCAGCATCGTCGCCGATTAAGGAATTGCTGGTCTAAGCGAGGACCGAACGTGCCAACCGATCCGACCAAAGCTCATGTCGCCAGCCAGTGGGCCCATACCAGCCCGCTGATCGCCTGCCGATTTGACCCGCTGAACCGTTTTGTCTTTTCCACCGCGGAGGATAACACCATCCAGCGCTGGAAGCTGGACTCGGGCGAAAAGATCGCCTTCACTGCACACGACAGTTGGGTCTTCGCCCTGGCGGTAACCGCTAATGGCGAAACGCTGCTTTCCGCGGGGGGCGACGGGCGGTTGGTCTGGTGGCCTGTGGCCACCGAGAAGCCGGAACCGATTCGCAAGGTCGAAGCCCATCAAGGCTGGATTCGGGCTGTAACCTTGAGTCCCGACGGCAGCCTGATCGCAACCGTTGGCAACGACCAGATCGTAAAGGTCTGGTCAACCGCCGACGGGACTTTGGTGAGGCAGATGTCGGGTCACGAGAACCAGATTTACAGCGCGCTGTTCCACCCCACAGGCCAGTTTCTACTGTCGGGAGACTTGCTCGGGATTGTCTGTCAATGGGAAGTCGCGACGGGCAATCTGGTTCGCAAGTTCGAGGCCAAGGAATTGCACTCGTACAACGGCGGCCAGGGAGTCCACTTCGGCGGCGTACGTTCAATGGCGTTCAATCCGCAAACTCAGCATTTTTCCTGTGGCGGATTGTATAAGTCCGAGAACCCTTTAGGCGCCGTCCTGGAACCGCTGGTGAATGTCTACGAATGGGAATCCCAGAAACTGGTACAGTCGCAGATCGCTGAAGGCATCAAAGGACCCCTGTGGCGCATCGTGAATCACCCGGAATCGTACCTGATCGGGGCGTGCGGCGGCAACAGCGGCGGCTTCCTGCTGTTCTGGCGGCCCGATCAGAACAAGGAGTTCCACCGTTTTCAATTGCCAAATCTGGTGAGGGACCTCGATCTGAGCAGCGATGGGATCCAGATTGCCACGATCCACTTCGACAAGCACCTGCGGATCACACGGCTGGAAGCCAAAGCCGAAGCCAAAACGTAGCCGCGAAGCCGCGGCCCTGCGTAGGCGGGTCGATCATTACACGGGGGGTCGAGGCACTCTTAGACCCACCCTGCCCGTCGGAATTTAGCGCGACGAAGTGTCACCGCGCCATGCGGCCGGAGCGCCTTCCAGCGTATCCGCCAGAATTTCGCGAACCGCCGTCCGATCCTCGGTCGTCAGATGCCGGAATTCCGGCGACAGGTCGCTGCCTTCCAGAATCTCGCTGAATCGGCGAATTACGTAATCCTTCGCCTCGATCGGAAGCTGCTGGAAGCTCTGGGAATAGACCAGGTAACTGCACGGATACTTGAACAGTCGTCGCGACAGGTCCAGATCCCGAAGCGACCGCGACCGCGAATCACGCACACCCAAAGCCGGAAACTCGGCGGCAAATTGGGAGGTGCCTAGAATTGGTTCGTTGATCCGGGCCTCCTTCGAGAACAGCAGGTAACGCACGAGCGGCTCGCAGGCACTGCGGATCCGCGCGGTCGTGCTGTCCCACCGCTTGTCCTTGTCTTCTTTCAGCTCTGAATTCAACGACTTCTCAAAATGCAGCGCCTGCCGCGTGAGGAAACTGGCGCGCGTCAACAGATTGTGACCTTCCACCTGGTGCTCGAGCACCATCAACGCCACGATGTCACTGTGGGGAGTCAGATAGGACGTGGTGCGAAAGCGGTCGCCCAGTTCCTTGAGATTCATTCCCGCCGAATTATCGACATCCTCGGGGCGCGTTCGCGCCTCCGCAATCATATTTCCAAGGTGTTTCTGGGCGCCATGTGTGCCGGTCACGTACCAGCCGCCCCAGCGGTTTTCGATCGGGCTGGTGTGATCGATGCGGAAGGTACCGGAGGCCAGCAACGGGAATCCCCGCGAATCGGGATAAACCGAGCGGACCAGGTGCCCGGGGACATGCTGGGTATTGGATGACGCATGGCAGATCAGGCAGTTGTCGCCTTGCCGCGAGAAGCGCGGCCGTTCGGGGTCGCGCTGATCAAGGGTATAAAACACCGCGCCGAGTCGCGGATCAACGGCCGACAGTTCCATCACGTCTCCGCTCTGGCAGAAACCGACGTAGACGTCATCATTGAAGTAGATCGCTCGCGGCGTACGTGGAGCAATTCGCTCCCGCTGCAGGCTTGTCTTGGAAAACACCAGCATCTGGGAGCTCAGCGGTACGCGCAACGCCTCCAGCGCGGAGCGCAGATAACCAAAATGGTCCTCGTATCGCAACGTCACTTTGCCAGCGTCGATCTCGGCCTGCAACCGCGTAACAATATTGTCCGGCGTCGACTGGCTGTACTTGATCGGCTCCTGCTCGAATTCGTCCGCTCGACACGGTGTGATCAGGCCCAGCAACAGCAGTAGCAGCAGCGCGTTGACCAGCACAACGCGCACCCTAGACGAGGGAATCGAGGAACGAAGCCGGCGGCGGGTAGGTAGGTGGGTATTCATACGGCCCGTTTATCTGCAAACGGTGGGCCTTTTCCAGGTGGGCGTGTCGGTGGGGGCACAGAATCGGTCGAAAGAGGCAAGAACTCCGTGCCGCAGCTATCCTAGAGCGCCGCACGGCTCCCGATCAAGGTCATACCCCGCCGATCGCTCGAAACCGGCGCGACAGTACCGCCCACATCTGTGACAAATGGCAGCGCTCACCGACTGCAAAGCGACCGCACGAGCTTGCCGCCCTGATTCACTGGCACCGGTCGCCCGTCCCCGGTTCGCAATTCCAGGTCCGGGTCGATACCTAGCAAGGTGTAAATGGTACGCGCCAGATCATTCGGCGAAATCGGCTCGTCGACCGGGCTTTCGCCAACCTGATCGCTCGCCCCGATCACCTGTCCTCCCGGTACACCTCCACCCGCCATGACCGCGCTGAAGACGCGCGGCCAATGATCGCGGCCGCCGCGCACATTCAGTTTCGGTGTCCGCCCGAATTCACCCAGTGCAATCACCAGCGTCTCGTCCAAGAGTCCGCGCAGCGCCAGATCTTCCAGTAGCGCCGCAAATCCAAGATCAAAGGTTGGTACCAGCCCCACACCCACTTTTGCACCCGAATAGCCTTGCTTCAGCTGCAGGACCAGCCCCTCGTGCGTGTCCCAACCGGTGTTGATGACGCTCACGAACGGCACTCCGCGCTCGACGAGCCGACGCGCCAATAGGCAACTCTGCCCGAACATCCGCGGACCGTAGCGCACCCGGACCGAGTCCGGTTCCTGGGACAGATCAAATGCGCTCTTTGCCTCGCGCGACGTCGCAAGTCGGTACGCTCGTTCCCAAGCTGGATCGCCCACCGAGTCCGACGATTCCACCGCCGCTTGCGCCGCGTCGAAGGACCGCAGATAATCGCGCCTTCGCCGCAATCGGGCCGCATCGATTCCAGGAAACCAATCGAGGTCGCGGACGCGGAAATCGGGCTTCGAGGGATCGCCGCCGGTGGCGAAGGGCTCCACGGTCGAACCAAGAAATCCGGCGCCGCCCGTCCGCGGTTCCGGAATCGTCACATAGCGCGGCAGCAGTCCATCGTCGCGGCGTTGATGAGCAACCACGGCACCGTAGCTTGGGTACTGCAATACCGGCGACGGCTTGTACCCGGTCAGCAGATAATTGTTGGCCAGTCCGTGTTCTCCCAATGGCGAGGTCAACGAACGAATGATCGCCAGCTTGTCGGCCTGTTTTGCGGTCTCCGGCAGCAGTTCGCTGATCTGGATCCCGGCGACCTGGGTGGCAATGGGCTGAAACGGCCCGCGCACTTCCAGCGGAGCCTCGGGTTTCAAATCGAGTGTTTCCAAATGACTGGGGCCACCGTCTAACCAGAGCAATATGCAGGAGCGCGCAGCGCTGCGGCCGAGATGCTCTCCGGCCATCGCCTGCCCGCCCAATCGGACCGATCGCAGCCGCAGAAAATCGGCCACTCCAACGCCGAGTGCCGTCAGGCAGCCGATTCGGAGACTGTCTCGGCGGGTCACCGCCCCGCGGGGCTTCGAATAAGGATTCCGCATACTGCAAACCTCGGAACTCGCTTAGTGGTTCTCGGCAAACTGCCGGCTGTTGAGCAAACTCCAGACGAAGTCTTCCAGCCGCCGCCGTCGCTCGTCGCGGTCGGTTACTTCGAGTTCCTCAAGCCAGGCCGATCGTTCATCGACAGTGGCCCGCCGCGACAGTCCGTGCAAGTAAAACTCATTCACAATTTCTTCCGTCGTGCATCCCGCTGCGATCCGCAGATGCAATCGTCCTAGATCGCTCGCCAGTTTCGCGTTGATCAAAGCACTGTTAAGCAGGTGTAATCGAGCTGGTAACGTCGCATTTCTGACCAACGTTTCCTCGCAAGCGGCGGCCCGATTACAGCGACCGAGCGTATCCAGGGTGGGCGCGGGAAACAACGGATCAATGACGGCAACAGCGCGGGAATACACCCCGTCACCAAACGTTTCGGCGACGCCCGTAACGTCCGCAATTGCGTCCACGAGTACCTCGGGGTCGAGCGGGCGGCGAAGGGCGTGGGAGTAGAACTGGTCGTCCGGGCCATTGTTGTCCAGCGGCGTTGCGCTGCGAGCGTAAGTATCGCTGAGCGCGATTCCACGCAGCGCATGTCGGATCTGGAACCGATGTTTAGCGAAGTCGGCGGCGAGCCACTCCAGCAGTTCGGGATGCGTTGCCGGATTGGTGTCCCGCAAATCGTCGGGCGGTTCGATCAATCCGCGGCCGAACATGGCTCGCCAGAGTCGATTCACGGTGGCCCGGGCGAAGTAATTATTCGGGCCGGTTACAGCCCATTGGAAAACCGCCTCGCGGTGATCGCCGTCGGCGGGCAGGTCGCGCAGGCCAGGGATTCGCGGTACCGCAGGTTCGCCCGTCCGCAGGTTCGTAACCGAGCCGCGCGCCGAGAGTTCCACGATCCGACCACGTTCGAGCCGCGCAAAAATCGCCGCTAGACCGTGGTAGTCGTCCTGCGTCCACTTGTCGAGCGGGTGGTTGTGGCAGTTGGCACAACCCAGTCGCATTCCCAGAAAAAATCGACCCACCAGTTCCGCGTGGGCTCGAGGGTCCGCGGCCATCCGTCCGAAGTTCGCCGGTCCGATGACGTGGGAATCGCCGGTTGCCGTCAACAATTGGCGGGCCATTTCATCCCATCCCGTTCCCCCGGAAATTCCGCTCCGTAGCCATCCGGCGTAGGCTGCCAGCCCCTGTTGCTCGTTCGGCAACGAGTGCATTTGCAGCAACCGGGAAAACCGCAGCGTCCAGAAGTCAACGAATGCGTCGCTCGATAACAACCGATCGACCATCCGCTCCCGCTTTTCCCGACGGCTGCTACCATCGGTCTGCAAGAACAGAGCGACAAGCGTGGGATCGGGTAATCGCCCCGTGAGGTCCAACGTAACGCGACGCAGCCACTCCGTGTCGGTCGCCGGCGGAGAGGCGGGAATTCGTAACTCGTCGAGCAACCGCATGACGTGGCGATCGATGACTTCTTCGGGTGAGGAGTCGGAATCATCGACCGGTACGCGTTCCGACGTCGCAGCATCCGTCCTCGCAGCATCCGTCCTCGCAGCATCTGACCTCGCAGCATCTGGCGCCGCCCAGGGAACGACAAGCACCATCGGTTCGACGCGATGCAGGAACCGCGCCAGAATCAAGTGCTGTCCGCGGCGATGGATTCGCGCGCGATGATCGTCGCCGATCGTTACGGCCGACGGATCGGCGGATTGAAAGATCGTCCAGGCGGTAACATCTTCCGGCCGCCCCTCGTCAAATCTTGCCGTAGCCTCGAGCGTTACCTCGGCGGGAATCGTTGCGAGCCGAGCGCGGCGCGGTGAGACCTCGAATGCCGAAAGTCGCCGTGGGGACGTTCGCAAAGCGCCTTCCTGAATCCAGCGCACTATCCGCTCGGCTCCGGGGCTATCCGCATCGAGCAGCATTCCGCCGCCATGGTCGAGATGCCCCGTGGGTTTGCGTAATAACAGGCTTTTACGCGGGTGAACCCAGTTGATCCGCCGTCCTTCGAACGCGTGGGCAATCGCCTCATGGTCGGCTGCGGGATCGGCGCCGAGCAGCGACAAGTGCAAACCACCGCGCCCCGCCGCCGCGCCGTGGCAGGCGCCGGCGTTGCAACCGGATCGAGTCAGAACCGGCACGATTTCCGTATCGAAGTCGATCGGCCGTTCGGGCTCCGCGGCCAGCAACATCAGCCCGAACCAGACCAAGCCGATCATTGCTTTTTCTCCGCGGGACGTTCCGTCGGCCCTTTCCGCAACTCTTTGGCCCACTTGCGCAAATACTCTTGGGCTCGTGCCGTGCCATAATTTTCCAGCTTGCCCGAATCGACGATCGTATTGGCGATGCGAGCGACTTCTTTGCGCACCGCCTCGTCCTTTTCCACTCGCTCCTCAATCGCCTTCGCCGCTCGATCGACGTCCTCGTCGCTCGCTTCACGCCGAATCAACGGCGCCATCAGGGGACGCAGGTTGGGAGCTTCCTCGCGCGAAGACATGTTCCTCATCATCTCTCGCATGCCGGGCAGTTCCTCGAGCTTCGGTACGCTCCCGCCAGCCACCGACACGACACTTTCCAGGATCTTTGGCAAGTCGACTTGCAGACTTGGCTGCACCAAGGCAAAGTTTCCAGCCACCAGCCCATCCTTTCCGACCAGGATCGTCAGCATCACGTTGCGATTCAAACCGTAGGACCCGGGCCCTTCGCGTCCCTCGACGGATACGCCGGTCGGCACTTTCGGAGTCAATGCATGCCGAATCCGCTTGAGCTGGTTCTCCGCCGCCGTCGCGTCCTCATCCAGCCATACGACTCCCGTTACCAAGCCGTCCTTCGCGCGGCCAAGCGTATATTCAGAGAGAATCCTGACCATGCTCACCGATTGCCGATTCACGTCGTGAACGAAAATCAACACGATCGGCTTGCCGTCGGCGGCCGCGACAAAGTCGAGATCCTTGCCCGCATCCTGGTCAAAGACGCCTCGGACCTTGAATCGAACCAGTCGCTCACCGACCTGCGGGCCCGAAAACAACTTGTCTTCCGCGCCCGGCAGCAACCCGCCAGCCATCGCCAGGACCAACCAAGGGACCATCCAACCCGCAAGATCTGATCGCCTCATCACCGCATCCTCCAACAGACAGCCGAGGACCGAAATCGCGGGAACATTACGACGACGAATTCGGCGAGCTCATCCCCCTCGCATCGGATCGCCTGGGCCATGGGGTCCATTCTATCATTCGCCGATCGACCGCCGATAGCCGAACTTGACGATCGCGCGACGGCGTTCCACGGTACGACTTCCCTCGACTGGAGGCCAGGATCGGCTTGCGATACAATGCTCGCCGAACCACTCGGCCGCGGCAATTGTCCTCCGAATCGCGGCTGCACATGGGCCACGCAACGGCTGCGGCTCCGTCGGAGGAGTTTTTGGCAAAGGTCGCCGGGAGCGGAAAAGTCGGCGGCGGGAGCGCGGGGACGGAGAGGAAATGACACAAAGACGGATCCTGGTAACGGCCGCCTTACCGTATGCCAACGGACCTATTCATATCGGGCATCTGGTCGAGTATATCCAGACCGACATCTGGGTCCGGTATCAGAAGCTGGCGGGCAACCGCTGCGTGTTCCTTTGCGCCGACGATACCCATGGCACGGCGATCATGATCCGGGCGCGGCAGGAAGGGCGGAGCGAGGAACAGGTCATCGCCGAAATGCAGCAGCGGCACGAGCGGGACTTTGCCGGATTTGAAGTCGGCTTCGATCACTATGGCAGTACGAACAGTCCCGCAAACCGGCAACTCTGCGGGCAGATCTGGCAAGCGCTTCGCCAGAAAGGAATGGTCTCCGAACGGGCCGTTACCCAGCTGTTTGATCCGGTCGCCGGCACGTTTCTCGCCGACCGGTTCGTCAAAGGCACCTGTCCGGTCTGCAAGGCGCCGGACCAGTATGGCGACAATTGCGATCGCTGCTCCAGCACCTATGGCCCGCACGAGTTGATCGATCCGGTCAGCACGCTGTCCGGCGCCAAACCGGAACTTCGACAGGCCGCTCATCTTTTCGTGGAACTCGAGCGGCTGCACCCGTTCCTGGATGAATGGACACGCTCCGCGGACCACCTCGAACCCGAAGTTTCAAATTATCTGCACGGCCATTTCCTCAATAAGCCGCTGCGCGACTGGGACGTTTCCCGCCCCCAGCCCTACTTTGGTTTTGAAATTCCCGACAGCCCCGGGAACTGCTGGTATGTCTGGTTCGATGCACCGATCGGCTATATGGCGTCGACCTGGGAATGGTGCCAGCGGCACGGCGAGAACTTTGACCTCTGGTGGCGCGATCCGGGAACCGAGATCCACCACTTTATCGGCAAGGACATCATGTATTTCCACACGCTGTTCTGGCCCGGGATGCTCCATTCGGCCGGATTGCAGCTGCCAACCAAAGTGCACGTCCACGGTTTTCTCACCGTCGGCGGTCAGAAAATGTCGAAACGGACGGGTACGTTCGTCAAGGCCGAGACCTACCTGCGGCATCTCGATCCGGCCTTCCTCCGTTATTATTACGCGACCAAATTGAGTCCCTCGCTGAACGATCTCGACTTGAACCTGTCGGAATTCGCCAGCAAGGTCAACTCCGATCTGGTAGGCAAGGTGGTGAACCTTGCCTCGCGCACCGCTCGATTCGTGAAGCAGACCGGCTTGTCGGCGACCTATCCGGACGACGAGGCACTGTTTGCGCGCGGCGCGGCTGCTGGCGACGAGATCGCCGCGGCCTATGAAGCCTGCGACTTCGGACGCGCGATGCGGCTGGTTATGGAGCTGGCGGATCGAGCCAACCCTTATGTTGAATCCAATGCACCGTGGACGCTGAGCAAGGACCCGGCGCAGGCCGGTCGTTTGCAGGATGTCTGCAGCGTGGCGCTCAACTTGTTCCGCCAGATCGTCGTCTATCTGTCGCCGGTACTCCCCCGCCTCGCCCGGCAGGCGGATGAACTTTTCGGCGTGCCGATCCGCAATTGGCGCGACGCCGCCAGCCCGCTCGTCGGCACGCCTGTCGCTACGTTTCAACATATGCTTCAGAGAATCGATCCCAAGGATATTCAAGCCATGATTGAGGACAGCAGGGAAAAGGAACTCGACGCCACATCCGCAACGCCCGCCGCCGCGGGCGCGACGACCGTTCCACAGGATACCGAGGAAGCGCTGTTGGCCGAGCCGCTGCAGCCGACCATCCTGATCGATGACTTCGCCAAAGTGGACCTGCGCGTGGCACGGGTGTTGGCCGCTGAGGATGTCCCGGACGCCAAGAAACTGCTGAAACTGACGCTCAGCCTCGGCGGCGAAGTGCGGCGCACCGTATTCGCCGGAATCAAGGCCGCCTACAAGCCGGAACAACTTGTGGGCCGCCTGGTGGTCGTCGTCGCCAATCTGGCGCCGCGACAAATGAAATTCGGCCTGAGCGAAGGCATGATCGTCGCCGTCGGACCCGGCGACAAAGATGTGTTTCTGCTCGGCGTCGATTCGGGCGCCAAAGTCGGACAACGGGTGCACTGAAAGCACGTCCCGCAGGGTGGGTCGGGGCGCTGTTTTCGACGCGAAAAGACTCTGCGTATTCGAATTTCCGTGGCCGACGGGTGACCCGCTCGGAGGCTTGACTTTACCGGCTGTGTGCAAGGCAGCGGCGCAACCGAGTAAACTCAACGATACCGTTCGGCCGACCGATCATGCGTTCAAGTGGTCGCGCGCCTAGGTGCCCTCGTGCCCCTGGTGCGCCTGGTGCCCTGGAGCGCTGCCCGTCAGCGCGTCCAACGATCCTTCCTGTGCCGGCAGCCTCGCGGAGTACGTGCCGATGAAAAATGGCCTGCGTTACAGCCTGGCGATTGTGATCCTGCAACTGGCAGCGGCAGTGTTGCCGGCAGCCGAGAGGCTGCCCATTGTGGCCTCAGGCGAGCAGCGGGCTCAGATCAAATCGCTCGACATCCTCGATCGACCCAATCGGCCCCTGCACGTCTACGGCAACACGGTTCGCCGCCGTGCCTCCCGCTGACCCCGGCAGGGCTATTTTCCGGAGGACGATAAGGCCTGGCGCAACACCGGTTCGAACGCGTCGGCCTGCCGCATAAACCCCAGATCGCTGGCGTGGGAAGCGTCCGTCGCGCCCTCTCCGTCGTCGCCGTAAAGCCGATCGCCTGGAATATAGAACAGTCGGCCAATTCCCGCTTGTATCAGACCGTCGTACGCCGCTTTCAGAGCGGCGTGGTTGTCGTCGTGGAACTTCTCTTTCGCCGGCGTGATCCAACTGTTCGTGAATCGGCGATCTTCCACCAGGACGATCGGCGTGTCGGCGCGCGCTTCGCGGAGCCTGCGCACCAGCGGCGCGCATTTCTCGGTCACCTCCGCCGGTCCCATATTCGGCAGGCAGTCGATGACATAAATCGCCGCATCAAGCTGGACCAGAAACTCCGCGACCGCCAGGTCCATTTTCCCGTTGCCCGAAAACCCCAGATTCACTACCGGTCGATCGAAACGGCGCCCGAGAATCGCCGTATGCACCATCCCCGGCCGGCTGGCACACGCGCCGTGCGTGATGCTGGTTCCGTAGAAGACGATCGGAGATCCCCGCGGCGGAAGCCCCTCGAAAAACGCCGAAGGCGCGACGCCTACCTTGAGAAACTCCACGCCGTTGTAAAGCGGCAGATAGAGCGCATACTCGCGTTTGCCGGGCGCGAGTCCTCCGATCAACAGCGTATTCACTTCCTTCGACGCCGGACGGGAAACCTGCACCCATTTCCACTTACCTTGAGCATCGCGGGCGTACAGATCGACGCCGCTGACCCCTGTCGCCGGCATATGCGGCATCGCCAATCGATCGCTGCGCAGTTCGTAGTGCACATGGATGATCGGCGAGTCGGTCTGGAAGCGGACCATCATCCCCGCGCTGTCGCGACTGAGGTTCCAGACATTCGCCGTCACCTTTCCCTCCGCCGAAGCCGGGAAGCGATCGAACCAGCGGGCCCTCGGTTGCTCCGGCAAGATCCGCCCCTCAACACCCCAACTCGTGATGTCGTGCCAGGAAAGTTCCTCCTGCGCGGACGCGGAATCGGCCGCCGCCACCAGGATCAACACCACCCATGCCCACACGGCCCATGATCTGCGAATCATCGCTAGCTCTCCTGCAAAGGCAAATTTGACCGTGATTCTAGCCGCATCATCCCGGTCGGCCCACCAGGGTACAACGCGAACTTAGTCCGGGCCGGTTCCGCCGGTTCCCTCGTAGCGAACGAGGAACCATTGCGACGACATCGGGAGCGAATACTGGGGAGTGTAATTCTGGTGGATGCCGTTCGCGAAGTCGTCCGGCGCCTGGGAATCAGTACGATGTTCCAACCAGATTGTCTCGTAGCCGCTCGAAAGTTCAAACCGAAGTATCTCACCCGGCGATCGATCAATGGCGGCGATTCGAAACCGATCATCAACGGGCTTCGGTGTCAGCAAGATCAGCGTTGACGGATTCCACTGGGGATAAACCATGATCGGCCCAAGCAATCGATGATCCATGTCACGTTTCGGCCAATCCGCCGTCAGCGTATCACAGATCGATTGAAGCGCAGCGATCTTGCTGGCCATTCGATAACGGCGTCCCTCCCAGGAAATTCGCTGCCAGTTGACATACAGCGCCAGTGCGGCACCCATCATCGTCGTCAATAGAAACAGGTGTCGGAGACTCCGCTGCGTTCGCGCCCCGAAGAAGGCCGCCCCCGCAAAAAGTCCCAGGGAGATCAGGAGTGACCAGGGCAGGACCACGAGCAGCGCGCGATAACCGACCGGGGACAAATCGACTCGAGCCACTAGCAACGACGACAAGCTTACACGCTCCAGTCGTTCGTCGAGAAAGTTCAACAACGCAAGCGAGGCGACGGAGCCAATCAGCGATACGAGGCTGATTCGGATGACCCAGCGGCTCACCGTCGGCCGAGTCCTTCTGGATTGCATATCGACTCACTATTTCGACGGTTTCGTCGGAACATCGGCCGTTCCTGCGGGCGGGTTCGCCTGGCAATGAGCCAGGGCAAGCAGAGCGAAACTCGTGGCCAGGTTGGTATCGTCCTCGAACCAGCGGCGATTCTCGTTGGCCCAGGAACCGTTGGCTGCCTGCCGTTTGGCCAGGGATGCGATCAGATCGAATCGCCAGTCACGTGACGCGCCCGTCGAATCGGTGATCTGGTCAAGTCCCGCCGCGTGCAACGCGGCACTCAACGTATGGTAGTAGTAGTAAACTCCCGCCTGTCCCCGGCCCGGATTCTCGAGAACCGAATAGTGCTTCTGTATCCATTTCCTCGCGGCGGTGACGCGGGGATCCGAAGCCGTCAACCCTGCGTAGATCATGCTCTTGAAGCCCGCGTACGTCATCGTGCCATAGCTGCGCAGGCCCCCGTCAGGAGTGTACGCCTCTTCGTCTTTTGACGGGTCGACGTTTTCCTTCGGGATTTCGTAATAGAATCCGCCGTCGCCTGTTTTGGCGGCAAAGGGCGTCGTGTTATGTTCGCCTGGCAGATTCTGGCAACGGGAAACAAAGGCAAGTGCCGCCTTGACCGCCGGATCGTTGGGCCCCACGTCCAGGGCGCGAAGGGCTTCGATGAGGTAAGCCGTATTCGAAAGATCGGGTCGTCCTTGGGCACCGTAACCGGCACCACCATTCCAGACATCGTCCTTGTCGCCGGTGGAATCGGAACCGACACCATATTGCATTGTTTTCACAAACCGCTTGGCATTCTGCAGGATCGTGTTGTACTTCCCACCACGATTCGCCTCAGCAAAACAGAGAATTCCAATACACGTTTCGTAATTCCTGAGCCTGCCACTTCCGTAGATGCCGCCGTCCGGTTTCACAAACGACTCGAGGGCCGCCATCCCCTTGCTGACCATCGGACTGTCAAGCGGTTCGCCCGATCGAATCGCCGCGGTAATCGCCAGTGCAGTGATGCCAGGTCCCGCTTTAATCGTTAACGTGCCGTCCTCGCTCTGGCTCTGACGCAAATACTGCAGCCCCCGTTCGATCGTCCTTAACCGTAGTTCCTCCGAAGTTTTTTTCGCGACCTTTGCGGTGTCTTCCTGAGCGACGACGAAGTGCGGAAGGAACGTGATTGTGAACATCGCGAGCAGGCACAAGACGGAACATGATCTCTTCATTTTGAACGCCTCCATTTTTCGTCGGTAATCTCCCTCCGACACCGAGCCAGGAACGTTCGAGCCAGCCGCTGGTGAATTCCTCGACACGGCGCGGTGAATTGCGCTCCAACTCGTTCAGCGAAACTCCGGTTTTTCCCGGCTGAACCCGGTCGAACGGCAGTCGCTACGTCGCAAAAGGCAAACACCATGCCAATGCCACGCTGGCGGCGAGCAGTAGCTCGAAACTTGTTTCGAGCACAAAACCCACCTGGGGACTGGATTTGCTCAACGAAACGCTTTCTTGGCGTTTGGCGCCGGATTGTGTTCGGAATAAGGTTCGGGCTGCTTCTCGCAACAAGTTTCGAGCTCGGTTTTGGGCGCGAAGATTCGGGGTACTTTTTGGGGGCGGCAAGGTGGAATCGGCCATTGCCACCGGTTATGCTGTTGGACGCGCGAGGTAGCTCGAAACTTGTTTCGAGCAGTGCGTTCGCAAAACGTTCCGGGTCCCAGCAGGAGTGTCTTCATGTCGAAGCAGCCAAAGTCGCTTCATCGGCGTCGTTTTCTCAATACCAGTCTAGCGGCGGTGGGGACAGGCATCGCCCTGCCGACGATCATTCCGAGTTCTGCCTTGGGGCTGGACGGCGCGGTACCGCCCAGCGAACGGATCGTGGTGGGAGGCATCGGGATCGGGAACCGCGGCACCTACGACCTGGGGTGTTTCCTGGAGCAGAAGGATGTGCAGTTCGCTGCGGTCTGCGACGCCAAGGAAGCGCGGCGGGTGGCCGTCAAGAAAATCGCCGACGACAAATACGGCAACCAGAACTGCAAGATGTATCGCGACTTTCGAGAACTGCTCGATCGCAGCGATATCGATGCCGTGCTGATCGCGACGGGACCGAACTGGCATTGCACTGCATCGATGTATGCTGCCAAGGCCGGAAAGGACATCTATTGCGAAAAACCGTGTACCAAGAACGTCGCACAGAGCCTGATTCTCAAAGACACGATCCGCCGCACGGGGCGAGTATTTCAGGCCGGAACCCAGCGGCGGAATCTGCCACATTTTGCCTTTGCCTGCGAGTTGGCTCGCACCGGAAAGCTCGGCAAACTCACCCGAGTCTATGCTCACCCGGCCGGCATGCAGGCGATGACCAGCGGTTGGCTGGCACCCGAACCGGAACCGGATAAGAACGTTGTCGATTGGAACATGTATCTGGGGCCGGCCGCCTGGCGGCCGTTCAATCCGAAATTGCTCGACGGATTCAACTTCGAAAAAGGCGGCGGCCTGGTCGGCGGGGGTGTGCTCGAATGGGGTTCGCACTGCGTCGATCTCTGCCAGTGGGCGGTGAATGACGTGCTACCGCCTGTCGAATACAACGCGCCCAAAGACGGGCAACTTGTGGCACGTTATGCCGATGGGGTGGAACTGGTATTCCGCGAAACCGGCTGGATTCCGCTCGGCTCCTGCCCGGTTCGTTTCGAAGGAGCGAACGGCTGGGTCGAGGCCGGCGACAGCGGAAAGCTCGTATTGAGTTCTCCCGAACTCCTTGCGGGTCGCACCGTGGCGGAAATTGACGGTTACCCCGCCACGTTCCACGTCCGCGATTTCCTCGATTGCGTGAAATCCCGGAGTCAGCCCAAGGGGAACGCCGAAGCGGCATGCAACGCGCACATCGCGTGCCACGCCGCGAATATTGCGTTGTACTTGAACCGACAGGTGAAATTCGATCCGGTGACCAATGAGTTTGTGGGAGACGAACATGCCAATCGGCTGCGTTCTGAAGCCCTGCGGGAACCCTGGAGACTGTAAATAAGTCGTCGACGGGACCGTTTCGGTGACTCCACTTCCAACGAATTCACACCTCAACATAACGGACGATCAATCATGCAACTGAAACTTACTAATCGAACAATCGTCTTCCTGTTTGCGTTTTTCTGCGGGCTGGGGACGGGAGTGTTGCGTGCGGCGGATAACGCTGCCGACAGTACGCAGCGCGAGAAGGAGCTGATTGCGGTTTTGCGCAGTGACGCGCCGGCCGCGGAGAAAGCGCTGGCCTGCAAACATCTGGCGGTTCATGGTTCGAGCGCCGCCGTCGCCGATCTGGCGCCCCTGTTATCGAATGAGCAACTGGCGTCGTGGGCCAGGATTCCGCTGGAAGTGATTCCCGGTCCGGCGGCCGACGAGGCGTTGCGCAAGGCCATCGACAATTTGAACGGCAACCTGCTGGTGGGTGCGATCAATTCGATCGGAGTGCGTCGCGACGCGGCGGCGGTCGGCGCATTGGCGGCGCGCCTTAAACATGAAGACGTGGAAGTCGCATCGGCCTCGGCAGTCGCCTTGGGAAGAATCGGCAACGACGCGGCAAGCGGCGCGTTGCGCGCGGCATTGAAGACCGCCGACGCCAAGGTTCGATCCGCCGTGGCCGAGGGTTGCGTGCTCTGCGCCGAGCAGCGGCTGTTGGGCGGTCGTCAAGCCGAGGCGGCCGACATCTATGACGAAGTACGCAAGTCCGACGTCCCCAAACAGCGAGTACTGGAGGCGATGCGTGGCGCGATATTGGCTCGCGGAAAGGATGGCGTCGAGCTGCTGGTCGAACAGCTGCGTTCCCGCGACAAGCTCCTGTTCCAGATCGCCTTGGGCACGGCGCGCGAGATGGCTGGTGATCAGATTGATAAGGCGCTGGCCGACGAGTTGCCGAAGGCAAAGCCCGAACGGGCAGCGCTGCTGATTGCGGCGATGGCGGATCGCAAGGAAACGGTACAACTGCCGGCGATACTGAAAGCGGCTGCCGACGGCGATAAGGCAGTGCGCATGGCCGCCCTCCAGGCATTGGGGCGTGTCGGAAACGCATCCTGTCTGGCGGCCCTGCTGGAGGTCGCAACCCAGGAAGACGCCGATTTGGCTCAGGCAGCCAAAGGCGCTTTGACCGATTTGACCGGCGATGCCGTGAATCAGGAAATCATCGCTCGCCTGGCGAAACCCGACGGGAAGTCTTACCCCGTATTGTTGCAGCTGGTTGGCAGTCGCCGCGTTGCCGCGGAGTCGGCGCTGATCAAGGCACTCGACCATGCCGACAAGAACATCCGTTCGGCCGCGCTCGTGTCGCTCGGCGCGACCGTCTCGGCCGACAAGCTGCCGGTGCTGATCGGGCAGGTGGTCTCTCCCAAGAACGCGGCCGACAGCGCGGTGGCACAAAAAGCACTCAAGGAAGCCTGCGTGCGGATGCCCGATCGCGATGCCTGCGCGGATCTGCTGAGCGCCGCGATGGCCAAAGCGCCGGCCGGTACGAAACCGGTACTGCTTGAAATCCTCGGGGCCGTCGGTGGCGGCAACGCGCTGAAATCGATCGCCGCGTCCGCCAAGAGCAACGACCCGCAATTGCAGGATACCGGAAGCCGGTTATTGGGCGAATGGATGACGATCGATGCCGCGCCCGTTCTGCTCGACCTTGCCAAGACCGCGCCCGGAGAAAAGTACCAGGTGCGGGCCCTGCGAGGTTACCTGCGAATCGCCAGGCAGTTCGTGATGGCCGATGCGCAGCGCGCGGAGATGTGCGAGAAGGCGCTGGATGCCGCTCGCAACTCCACGGAGCAGAAACTGGTCGTGGAAATTCTCAAACGCTACCCGAGCGTCGATACGCTCAAGGTGGCCGTGAAAGCCGCCCAGATCCAGGAAGTCAAGGAAGAGGCCGTGCAAGCGGCGACCGTGATCGCGCAAAAGCTCACAACCAAAAGTGATGCCGTTCGTGAGCTGATCGAGAAAATCGGCGTGGCGAAAGTGAAACTCGAAATCGTCAAAGCCGAATATGGGGCGGGATCGACGCTCAAGGATGTGACTGCGATTGTCAAGAAGAATGCGGGTGATTCCCTGCTGATCGCACTCGATTCCCCCAGCTTCAACACCAGCTTCGGCGATCCGACACCGGGCGTTACCAAACAGCTCAAGATCCAATTCAAGGTCAATGGCAAGTCAGGCGAGGCGGCATTCAACGAGAACGAGTTAATTCTGTTGCCGATGCCCAAATAACGATTCGATCATTGGATCGTTGCCAACGATCGACGGGCAAGTCGCTCATAGTGGAGGCGACTGCCCTCGATCGCGCGCTGCTCGTGGTCGTCACCGAGTAACTGATAGAACACGTTTCGCTGTCGGGGCGTGTATCCCAATTCAGTGATCGCGTCACGGATCTGGTCCAGCGTCAGGTAGTGCACGGTGCCCGCCTCGGCCACTACGTTTTCCTCGATCATCAGACTGCCCATGTCGTTGGCGCCAAACAGTAAAGCCAGCTGACCGATCTTCAACCCTTGCGTTACCCAGCTGGATTGGATGTTGGGGATATTATCCAGGTAGAGACGGGCTACGGCCTGAGTCTTGAGGTACTCGAAAGCGCTCGCGCGAGCGAAATGCGCCATTTCGGTATGCTCGGGCTGAAATGTCCAGCAGATGAAGGCGCTGAAGCCGCCGGTTTCGTCCTGCAGCGATCGAACCCGATCCAGGTGCTCCACACGCTCCGCCAGCGTTTCGGCGTGGCCAAACATCATCGTGGCGCTGCTGCGTCCGCCCAGTTCGTGCCAGACACGCATGACGTTCAGCCAATCGTCGCTCAGCACTTTCCCGCGTGTAATCTCGCGGCGCACTCGATCGACAAGGATCTCCGCGCCACCGCCCGGAATGCTCCCCAGCCCGGCAGCCCGCAGCCGTTCCAAGACCGTGCGAATCGGCAGCTTGTTGATCTTCGTGAAATGATGTAATTCAGGCGGACTGAATCCGTGGATGTTGATTCGCGGAAACCGCGTCTTGATGTCGGTCAACAGCTGCTCGTACCACTCCAGTTTGAAATCGGGATGCAGTCCACCCTGAAGCAGAATCTGGTCCCCGCCCAGCAACTCGGTTTCCGCGACCTTTTGCAGCAGCTCTTCCCGCGGCAGTACGTACCCTTCCTGGCTTTTTGGCGTCCGGTAGAACGCGCAGAAATCACAGACGGCGGTACAGATATTCGTGTAGTTGATGTTCCGATCGATGTTGTAGGTGCGGTATGGCTCCGGGTGCAGACGCCGCGAAACCGATTCTGCCGCCCGTCCGATCGCCGTCAGGTCCGACGACTCTAACAGCGTCAACGCGTCGGCCTGAGACAACCGCTCGCCCGCCACCGCTCGCTCGAGGATCTCGGATACTGTTTTGCGGTTGGATGCGATCATGGCAACGGTCAGACGACGGCGGTGAGCGTGGGCGATGAAACAAATTCCAGTGGCATTGAACACGACGGCGCGAGACCCAGATTCTGTGCACGGCGCCGGAACAGCTCCAGGCCGTTCCTTTCCGAGTTTCCTAATTGGAAGTGCAGATTGTCCCGCAAATAGACCAGACACTCCTTCGGCGACAAACCGACCAGCGTTGCCTCCGCCGCGGCGATCGAATCCAGATCCCGCACCCCGGCGTCGCGCGCCTGCCGCAACGCAAGGTCGAGTTCACTCCAATCCCGATCCTTGCGGCCTATCCACATCGCAAATACGAACGGCAATTGGCACCACCGCGTCCACTCGTCACCCAAGTCCCAACTTCCGACAAACGGACCTCGTGGCGGATGGATCGCTCGATCCCCAATCAATAACACGGCATCCGTAGTCGTTTCCAGCACCGATCCACCGATCGGCAACAGCTCGCAACGCGGGGTCAACCCAAACCGCTCTTGCAAGAGAATCCGCGTCAAGGCAACGCTGGTTCGCGAACCCTCATCGAGCGTCAGCGAACGGATCTTTTCGAACGGAACGCGCGAGAACAGCTTTACGCTCAGCACCGGTCCACGGCAGGCGATGCAGGCATCCGAAATGATGCCGTAGGCCGGGTCCTGAAATGCTTCGACCGAGGGAATCAATGCCACATCCAACTCGCGGCAGGCAAGCCGATCCGCCAGCCGGCTGGGCAGATCAAAAACCAGTTCGATCCCGGGCGCAAATTGCCTCAGTTTGTGCACCAGCGGTTTGGTGTTCAGGTACGATACCGCCCCTACCCGGGGCTTGTTGGAAATGTTCATAACGCACCGATTATAGCTAGCCGGCAGGGCATCGCAAAGGAGCCAGCCGCCCCGCCCGACCGCGCCGTCCAAGCACGCCGTCGAAACCCGCCGTCCAAACACTCCGTCTAAGCGCGCCGCCCAACTTGCGGCCTCCCACCAACGAACCGCTCGCGATGGAGCCGATTAACCGCCCGCCCCTCACGATCCAAGCGGTTTCTTTGCGAGAAAGAGCGTCTTTGCGAGAAAAACGAAGAAACGACCCGTTATTTACGCCGGGGCCTGGGTCGACGCGCGGCGTGCTGCTCGAAAATGGAGCACGCGCTTGACAATCACAAAGCCGATCAGTCCGACGACGACCGCGGCCAGGATCGGCACCACAAGTGCCAGGACGGAGAGGACAATCGACATCAACAGTTCGAACGTTGCGACCAGGGGATTGCCGATCCCGGCGGTGGCAGCGGTCGAACCGCCGCGGGCCAGCACTGTGAATCCCTTGATCGAAGCGGCGAGCCCACCACCGGCGATGATGGCGGTCGACCATTGCAGAAACGGCGAAAGCTCCGCCACGCACGCCGCCGTGGTGGCCGTCCCGGCAACCACCGCCGACGGCGCGGCGATCGTATCCAGCAGATGGTCGAACCACGGCACATAGAAGCCGGCGATTTCCACAATCGTCGCGACAAAGAAGGCGATGAACGCAGGCCAGCTTCCAATCCAGTCCCATCCCGACGACAACTCCAGCAGTCCCGATTTCACGGCGATGCTCATCATCAGCATCGGCACAAAGACTCGAAACCCGCAGGAGGCTGCCAGGCCCAATCCAACCGACACCGATGTTATCGTACCGAAGATCGTTTCCATGAATCAGGATCCGGCTCACCGCTTTACAGTTCGCGGCTATTTCCGCTTGAGTGTAAAGCTCAAGAAGTGGAAGCCGCTTTCGTCGTTCGTCAACATGCCTCCGCCTGGCGCCAGGTATTTTGCCAGCACCGAGAAGGGCGGCAACGGATGTTCCTGTAATGCCGAGTCGATCGTTTTCAGGAATTCGTTATTCGCCGCTCCGGACGAGAGATTGCTGCGCGTGTCGTTAGCCAGGAGCAAGTCGTACATGAATCGCATCCCTTCCTCGGGGCGACCAAAGGAGATCATGCCCGGTTCGACGCCGCCCGCCTGACGACGAATTTTGCTGGCGATCAGTTTGAAATCCAATTCGTTTGCCAATTGCTTCATTTCGTCGCTCATCGCCGCAATGCAATGTTCGAGCGTCCGTGCACTGTCGGTGAACACGAGATAATCGCTGACCACCGCGAGCGTGATTTGCTGAGCGCGAAGGCTGAGTTGCGCGCGTCCCTGCTGCGAATCCAAATCCAGATTGGTATTGTTGGGGTTGATCGTGGTCGAATAGTAGGTTACTCCGCCGAACGCCTTGCGGCTGAACGTATCGGAAAATCGACCCATCACTGCATCCAGGCTGGCGCTTGCCGCTTTGGGGTCCTTGACCTGAATCGCGACGATTTGGGTATTGCTGTTGAATCGGATCGGTTTTTCGACCAGTCCCGCATAGCTGACGCGGCCGGTCAACTGCTGAATGATGTCGGCTTCAAAATCGATGCCCAGTTGTTCCGAAACGCGTGACTTCAGGAGATTTGAAAACGCACCCTCGCCTTGAAAACTGTTGACCAGCTTGCCGACTTCCCGCAACGTGGCCTCAAAGTCCCAGTGGATCGTCATGTAGTTAATCACGTCGTTCGCGATGAACGGTTCGGGCGTTGCGTCGCCGGAGGCAACCGCCAGTGCCTTGACGACCCCCGATCGCGGGCTGCCCAGCAGGACATGCAAATGGGTCAGGTTTTCGTACTCCCCCGTAATCAGGAACATGCTTCCGCCAATCCCTTCGATTCCGTCAATGCCGACCACCGGCAAGAAAGCGAGCGCGGTACGAACAGCGGCATTGGTCCGGCCAATCGCGCGGATGATCTCGATCGGATCGACAAAGAACGTGAGCTGGGGACGTTCGTCGGTGGTTCCGGCGCAGCGATTCATGATCGAAGTGAACTTGCGACTCTCCGCCAGCGGCACGAACGGCTTACCGTTGATCGTCGCGTCGCCCCGCCACGCGGCCAGAACACCTTTGGCCACCGTCACACTCGTGGAAATACCGATGGTCCCTTGCTTCTGAAACAGAACCAGATTGCGGGGACCGTCACCCGCCGGCGGGGTGTATATATCGATCTTCGCGTCGCCGTCGACTTCGGTCGTTTTGGGAACGCCTTGCTGCTCGAGTAATGCTTCGGCGCGAGCGATCAACGTCTGCGCCCGCACGATCTGGTTGCCCGTATCGATCAGGAAAAACGGCTGGGGCAGAGAATCCTCGACCGGCACCACCGCCAGAAACGCTTCGCCCTGCGGTATCGACAGGATCTGTTCCAGCGGCAATCCAACCTGATCCTGGATCTGCGAGAATGCCTGCGCCATCGAACCGTACAGCTTGTCGGCCAGCGGCTTCACCTGCTCGTCCTTGATCATCCGGCCGATCGCCGCTTCGTTCATCTTGGCAAGGAACTCCCGAGAGTCGCTCATGCGGAAGTAAGCCAGCGTCGTATCCGGCAGCAGGTAGGGCGCGGTTGGACGTGCCTGGGCCCAGCCGGTCTCGTGACAGCAGAGTCCAGCCAGCAAGGTAATCAAGGAAAACCACTTTTTGCCTACCATGGGAAATACACCTCTCTAAAGATTTGGACATGACTCGCTGGGCACCCGTTTATCGTTAGATACCCCGGTTCGAGCAGGTTGGATTCAGCGATGCCGCCAATTCCTGTCCCCCCCTGCCATTATGCGGTACGCACAGCGGGGTGTGCCACCTTGCCACACCGTCCTGGGTGTTGGAGAATCTTGGCATCTCCGAACTCCCCCGCCTCAATATTCTCACCGGACAGTATCTTAGATGATGCGACATTTCGGAATCCTCTCCATCGTCGGAATCTTCAGCGGACTGACGGTTGCCGCGGCCTGGATCGCACCTGGATTGCTCGGCAATGAAAAGCAGCCGCCCTTGGCAGGTCTGCCTCCTCTTCCGATTCCCGCGGACAATCCGTCTACCGATGCCAAGATTTCGCTCGGGCGTCAACTTTATTTTGATCCGCGGCTGTCAAGCGATGATTCGGTCAGTTGCGCGTCGTGCCACGATCCCCAGAAGGGATGGAGCAACAACGAGTCGGTAGCTACCGGAATTCGCGGTCAGAAGGGTGGCCGCAGCGCGCCGACGATTATCAATGCCGGATATGTTGACTTTCAATTCTGGGACGGACGCGCATGGAAACTGGAGGGCCAGGCCCTCGGCCCGATCCAGAACCCGATCGAAATGGATATGAAGCTGGAAGACCTGATCGCGAAGTTAAACAAGATCGACGGCTATCGCCGGCAGTTCCAGGAGGTCTTCGGCAGCGACGCCACTGCGGATGGAATTGCCAAAGCGATCGCGGCATTCGAACGTACTGTGATTTCCGGGGACGCCCCCTATGATCGGCAAAAGCTAGGCAAGACGGGAGCGCTCAGCGCGTCGGCCGAACGCGGCATGAAAGTGTTCTTTAACACCGCCCAATGCAGCGCATGCCATTCCGGCCCCAGTTTTACCGATGGCGCATTCCATAATATCGGAATCGGCATGGAAAGATCCGATCCAGATTTGGGCCGATTTTCCCAGACGAAGATGCCGGGCGACCGCGGTGCGTTCAAAACCCCGACGCTGCGCGAGATCTCCCGCACCGCACCTTACATGCATGACGGCCGCTTTCAGACTCTGGAAGAGGTCGTCGATTACTACGACAAGGGAGGATTTCCCAATCCCACGCTGGATGAAGAGATCTTTCCTTTGAAACTGACCGCGCAGCAGAAAGCCGATCTGGTGACGTTCCTCAAGGAAGGTCTCAGCAGCCAAAGCTACCCGGCCATTGCCCGCCCCGAATTGCCCAAGTAAAAATCCAAATTTTTCAGGAGTCGTGTCATGAGTCGCGTGCTTGCCGGACTTGCCGTTTCGCTGTTGATGGCGGCTACCGTCGCCGCCCAACCCAAGGTTGAGGTCGTTGTTTCGGGATTGGATAACCCCTGCGGCGTGGCGGTGCAGCCCGAAACGGGTCATCTATTCGTGGCCGACAGCGGCGCGGGACGCGTCGTGCGGATCGTTGACGGAAAGATCGAGGACGTCATCACCGGTTATCCATTGGACGTCTATGGCAAAGGACCGATGTACAACATCGGACCGCTCGGGCTCGTATTCCTCGACAAAGACACGCTCGTCGTCGGCGATGGCGGTTTCAAGGACGGTGAAGAGTGCCTGCGCGTTTACGCTGTCCCGGCCGCGGGGAAGCCGGCGCTGAAGTACGAGGACAGCAAAGCGAAGGCCGGCCCGCTGGCAGCCAATGATCAAGTCAAAGGTGAAGGCAACCTGTACGGACTGGTCGCGACAAAGGCCGGTATTTTCGTCACCTGCAACGGCGACGATACCAAAGGCTGGATCGCGAAGTGCGACATCAATGGCCAGAAGATCGGCGAACTGAAGCGGTTCATCGCCACCAAAGAAGCAGTGGAAGTCGATGCGCCGGTCGCCATCACCCTGGGCACGAAAGGGGAACTGGTCGTCGGACAAATGGGGGAAATCAACGTGCCTGGGGACAGCCTGCTGAGTTTTTACAATCCGAATTCCGGCAAGTTGCTGTTGAACCTCAAGACCGGCCTGTATGACATCGCCAGTCTGGCTTATCACCCCAAGAACGAACAACTTTATGCGATCGATTTCGCCTGGATGAAGACCGAAGACGGAGGTCTGTTCCGGCTGGAACGCGAAACAAAAGATGGCCAGCAAGCGATCAAGCCGGTAAAGGTCGCCGGGCTCGACAAACCGACGGCGATGGCGTTTAACAAGGCGGGTGAACTGTTCATTACGGTCATCGGTCCGAAGAAGGACGGCGAAGGCGCAAAGTCGGGACAACTGCTGAAAATTTCCAGCGGGCTGTGATCGGTTTGCCGCGGTGGAAGCCGTCGCGGTGGCCACGGAGCGATCGCCGATGAGAAATCCCCAATGAGAATCTGTCGCTTTGCAACCCCCGCCGCAACGGCGGCAGTCGGATTCTATTTCGACGACCGGCTGGTGCCTTTCGATCGAGCCCTGGGGAAACTCGCCGACGCGACGGAGCAAAATCTCTGGCAGGAATCCCGGCGAACCGGCGAACCGGTCTCGGTGCTGGACTTCCTGCCGCCGCAAGGCCGCTTCGCCCAACTGGCCCGTACCCTGCACCAACGCATGGCCGCCGACGCGACCATCGTCGAAAAGCTGGCGCTCCTTACCAGCTCGGTGCAGCTTCTTGTACCGATCCCACGACCGAACAAACTGTTGCTGCTTGCCGGAAACTACAATGAACACATCAAGGAAGGCGGCGGCACGGCGACGGAACGCGCCGAAACTTTTCCCTATGTGTTTATGAAGCCGCCCTCCACCACACTCGTCGATCCCGATGCGCCCCTGACAATCCCCGCCGTTTCGCCTCACGCAATCGACTGGGAACTGGAGTTGGCGGTGGTGATCGGCGAAAAGTGTAAAGGAGTACGGGAATCGGATGCGCTGAAGTCAGTCGCCGGTTACACGATCGTGAACGACATCTCCGATCGAAAGTTCCGGCCCAATCCGGGAAGAAAGAAACGCGAGCGCGACAGTTTTTTTGACTGGCTGCACGGCAAATGGCACGACGGATTCTGCCCATGCGGCCCCGCCATTCTGTCCGCGGATGACCTGCCCGATCCCCAGTCCGTCACGATGCGGTTGCAACGGAACGGACGAACGATGCAGGATGCGACCACGGCTCAACAGATTTTTTCCGTGGCCGCGGTCATTGAGTTCATTTCCAGTTTTGTGACATTGGAGCCGGGCGATATTATCTCCACGGGCACGCCCGCCGGCGTGGGAAACTCCACCGGCACCTATCTCCAACCAGGCGACCTGCTCGAAGCGACACTCGCGCCGATCGGCACCCTGCGCACTCCCGTCGTCGGCGGTCGCGCGTAGCACGAAACTTGTTTCGAGATCGAGCAGCCACGCCGAAATAAGTTTCGCGCTTCGAGTTGCGAAACACGTTTGGCGCTGCGAATCACGAAACAAGTTTCGTGCTACCAAGTTTCGCGCTACGAGGCAGTATTTTTTCGCGCGGAAATGGTCGACTGCCGAAAAGCCGTTCACGGTATAGCGTCAAACCGCGAATGGCGTGATAGAGCGCTCCGCATTCGAGATCGACATCGGAAGTCGCTTCGAGTAACTCGCACAGATTCACCGCGGCGCGGCGCAGCCAATCTTCCCGGACCTGCTGATCGTTAGACGCCATCACCAGAAACTCGAAAGTATGTCCCGTCGCATGCAGGCTGGTTTTGATTTCGAGTGAGCTCCCCGGACCGGAAAAGAAACGGGTCGATAACGAACCGTCGGCGTTCTGGTACTCGCGGGCAAGCAACTGGCACTCCCGCACTTTCTCGTCCGCCGCGGCCCAGGCTCCCTCCAGCGCACCGCCCTGCTGCTTGTGACGGTTCAATGCCATGACGATTCCGCCCATGCGATGCGTGCCTCCGCAGGCACTGCCCGACAGATCGTGGCCGACCTCCGTCTCCAGCAATTGAGGCACGGACCATCGTTTCCCGTCGCTCGCGGTCCACTCGTGGCTGGTCGGAAAGTAGGTGGTTAATGCCATCAATGTCCAACTGTACTCACGCGTCTCGTTCGCTGGCACGTCCCATTCCGCTTGCCGCAACATATCCGCCAGGGTGTAATCCCGTCCGGCGACTTTGATCACCTGATCGATCGGCAGATTGCAATCGGCCAGATATCCAAGCCACTGGTCGGCGTGTCCTTGCCCAATGGTGCTTCCGGCGTCGAGCACCGCGACGATACCGCGACGCCCGCTCTCGCTCAATTCGACACCAGGCCGCAATACCCAACCTTGCATCTCCCCACCGTCGAGCAGGTGCTGGAGTGCCGGGACCAGCCGTCCCTGTTCATCGGAAACAATAAAATCGTGTTCGTAAGCCAGAATTCCATGGACGATCTGCCAGGCAGCGTGATCGCGAAGGTTGAGCCTTCGATTCAGGTAAGCACTGTCCGTGGTGGCATCGATCATGTCCCGCAGAGCCAGATCCGCGGGAAGTTCGTCCACCGGGAGCAGCGCGGCGAGTTTACTCTTGTCGACACCACAACCGGCGACAAACACCAGGCCCAGCACCATCGCCAGGGCGCCGTTCCGCATCGCGGGCCGCGATACGCCCAGCGAGTTTCGTTGCATTCCGACTCGAACCGAAGCGGGAAAATCGATCAAATTGCGTATCATGATTACCAGAGCTGTCAAGGGTTATGACCGCGACAATCGGTGCGATTATCAAGTCCGGCGCGGTCCGAACAGAACATTATCTTCCGTACCCCATATTAGTTCAGACCGTTCGGCCCGTAAAATAGGCCGGCCGACAAAGTCCGGCCGAAATCGAGCTGGCTGCGAACTTGTCGTCAAGGCGATAACGACCAACAATTGATCGGGCGATCGGCTCCCAGGGGAGAAAAACCCGTCCGCGTTTCAGACTGGGGTCGACGCGGCGAATAACTCAACGAAAGACGGGCTTGACCGAGGGATTTGAACGAGGGCGGAAAATAGTTCGGGAGGAAATTCCATGTTCATGTATTACGACTTCCTTTACCTGTTGGCGATCTCCCCAGCGGTGATACTGGGCCTGATCGCGCAGGGGCTGGTTTCATCGGCCTACCATCGCGGGCAACAGATTCCCGCCAAGACGACCGGATTCGGAGCCGCACGCCGGATTCTCGATTCCGCGGGGTTGAACGACGTGGAGATCGAACAGGTTCCAGGTCACATGAGCGACCATTACGACCCGCGCGCGCGCGTCTTGAGGCTGAGCCCGGAAGTTTATCAGAGCCACTCACTGACCGCGGTGGGAATCGCCGCCCATGAGGCCGGCCATGCCCTGCAGCACGCGCACGGCTACCTGGCGCTGGGAATCCGTAACATGGCGGTCCCCATCGCGAACTTCGGCAGTGGGATCGGCATGATCCTGCTGATGATCGGCATCGGGTTCCACCTGAAAATGCTGGCGATCATCGGACTGTTGCTTTTCGGCAGCGTCGCTGCGTTTCAGATCATCAATTTGCCGGTCGAATTCAATGCCAGTTCCAGGGCCAAGGCGGAACTGGTGGGATTGGGTATCGTGGCACATCAGGATATGGGCCCGGTCAACCGCGTGCTGAACGCGGCCGCATTGACCTACGTCGCGGCTACATTGCAGTCGATTCTGGCGGTGCTGTATTACGCCTACAGGCTCTTCGGAGCGTCGATGCGCAGTTCCAGCGACGATTAAATGAACAGCGCCGCTTTGCGGCGGGCTGCCACGGGCACAGCACACGAACGCCGGTTCGATCGCCACGATTCGTCGTCGTTACCGTTTCGGTCTCGGCGACGTCGGTTGGTGCGCGGGGCCGGTACACTCGACCGGGCTGGACCCAGTTTATGCCGCTGCCGAGGTACTCCGAGCCAGCAAAGTGGCGCTGTCCAATTCGATCAGCGTTTCGTCGCCAGTTCTTCGAGTTTGCCGCGGAGTTCCTCGGCTACCGTGCTCTGCGCCCGCTTCAGTGCCTGCTGGTAAAAAACGCGTGCCGCTCCCAATTCACCACGCGCCTCATGCTGACGGCCTTTATCGCGCAGCTCCAAAACGGCCGTATCGCGAGCCGCGTCATCCGCGGCTTGCCGCCGCCGGATTTCCGCCAAACTCAGGTCACCTCGTACAGCCGAACTGCCCGCCGAGCTCGACGATGATCGTGATGCTTCCACCGATCGGTCTCGCGACAACTCACCTTCGGCCCCAAATCCCGGATCGGCCGGCGCCTCGACACGACGACGAACCATCGAACCGCGTTCGCCGCTGCGCAGCCGGTGTAGTCGCTCCTCAAGCAGACTCGTGCTGCCGTCGCCAACCACCGGAACGACTCCCGTCACAAATGGCCGCAACTCGGAACTCATGACCTCGCCATAGCCGCCGTTCGGCAAGGTCAGAATCGCACTGTTGGACACGATCGATCGACTGTTGCCATTGGCTGCGAACAGGTTGAAGTATCCGTTCCGTCCGGCAAATCCGAATTGTCCTTGCGTATTGGGATCAAACCCGCCGAACACCGGCACCGGACCCGGCCCGCCGTTATCAAAAAAGAACCCGCGACCGTGAATCCCCCAGCGAATCCCAAACCGCTCGTAGAAGCCGTCCGACACCACGACGCGACCGGCCCTGACCGTCGATTGTAATCCCTGCTGCGCGGTGGCATCGCGAATGTCGGGCGCGGCAGTCAACAGGTAACTCAACGTCGCGAGCGCGATAAGAAATTGCGGTTCCTGATTCGTGGAGAACATCTTGGAACTCCGATGCGCGGGTTGGAACGCGCCCGATATTCTAGCGGCTATCGGCGGCCGTTGCCACCGATCCGCGCGGCGCTGCCACGCCGGGGACGCGGTCAAACGGTACCGAGTGGACGTCCCGTCACGTCTGCGGTTCAATTGGGGCATGGCGACTGACCCCATATGCGGAATGACCGTCGAGGAATCGAGTGCGATCTTTGCCGATCGCGATGGAGTTCGGTTCTATTTCTGTTGTCCCAGGTGCCAGCAGCGGTTTTTGGCCGGCGAAAGCGGGAAGCCGGCCCGGGGATCGGGCTCGATGGTGCCTTTGGATCTAGGAGGGTCTTCGCCCGCCGGTACCTGTTGCGGCTCGACCCAGGCGGCGGCGGCGACGACGACAATCGACCACGGTTCATGCCACGCCGGCTTGCCTGCCAGCGTACGAACAACAGGTACGCAGGAGGGCATCGTTTACATCTGCTCAATGTGCCCCAGCGCGCGCAGCCCCGTTCCTGGCGATTGTCCGATTTGCGGGATGGCACTCGAACCTGAGCTGCCAGGTGCCGCTTCCGACGTCTACCAGCAGGAACTCCGCATTATGCAGCGCCGGTTGGCCGGCAGTTTGATCCTGGGCCTGCCGGTACTGGCAACCGCGATGTCGAGCATGATCCGTGGCCATGGCCTGCCACGGTATCTGCAGCTGGTGAATTTCGTGCTGGCCGCGCTGGTGGCATTCTGGCCGGGCGGGTTCCTCTTCCTGCGGGCCTGGCAATCGGTTCGTACCCGCAACCTGAACATGTTCTCCTTGATCGGATTGGGGATCGGCGCCGCGATGCTGGAGAGCGCCATTGCTTTGCTGCGGCCGGACTGGTTCCCGGAGTCGATGCTGCACCACGGTGAACCGATGCAGTACGTGGAATCGGCGGTGGTGATCACGATTCTGGTTCTTGTCGGCCAGGTCCTGGAGATTCGCGCCCGCCATCGGACCGGCGACGCGATCCGCGGACTGCTGGAACTGCAGCCGGCGGTCGTACGGCGGGTTACGCCGGCTGGCGACGAACAAGTCGCGATCGAGTCGGTGGTACCGGGCGACCAGCTGCGTGTCTTGCCCGGTGATCGTGTCCCGGTGGACTGCGTGATTAACGAGGGATCTTCCACGATCGACGAGTCGATGCTGACGGGAGAGCCGATGCCGGTGGAGAAAAAGCCGGGGGATGAGTTGTTCGGTGGGACGATGAATCTGAGCGGGTCGCTGCTCGTCGCAGCCACTCGGTTGGGAAACCAGGGAACACTGGCTCGCATCGTGCAACTGGTCGCCGAGGCACAACGCAGCCGCGCGCCGATTCAGCGCTACGCCGATCGGGTTTCCTTTTGGTTTGTGCCCGCGGTCGTCGGCGTCGCGCTGATCGCGTTTCTGGCCTGGTGGCGATTTGGCGGCCAGGAGGGCCTCGTACGGGCATTGACCAGTTCGATTTCGGTGCTGGTCATCGCCTGCCCTTGCGCTCTGGGCCTGGCCACTCCCATGTCGATCATGGTTGGCATGGGGCGAGGCGCCCGCGCCGGCGTGCTGATCCGCGAGGTGGAGGTTCTGGAGATCCTGGAGCGAACGACGATCGTCGCGTTTGACAAGACCGGGACGCTGACGGAGGGCCGTCCGCGACTCGTCGAGGTTCGCGCGGTCGGAGGCGGCGAAGCCGAACTGCTGCGTCGTGTCGCGGCGCTCGAACGCCACAGCGCGCATCCGATCGCGCGGGCGATCCTCGCGGAAGCCGAACGTTCCGGCACGGTTCTTGGCGAGGCTACCGACGTCGGTGCCGTCCAGGGTGGAGGCGTGCGGGGTTGGATCGACGGACGCCAGATCCTGGCGGGCAACCGTGAATTTCTGCGCAAGGCCGGCGTTCATGGCTTGCCGGATGAAAGCGACGACGTCGATGCCTACCGTGCCCAGGGCGCTACCATTGTCTGGATCGCCGAGTCGGGGGCTTACTCGGGGAGGATGGTCGTCGCGGACACGATCAAACCAACCGGTCCCCAAGTCATCGCGGCCTTGCACCAGATGGGAATCGCCACGGTGATGCTGACCGGCGACCATGCCTCGACCGCCGCCTCGATCGGCGGAAAACTGGGCATCGAGACAATCGAGGCCTCGCTCCGTCCCGACGACAAGATCCGCCGGATTCGTGAACTTCGCCTGCCGCGATCGGCTGTTCCGGTCGCCCAACCGCAATCGCCGGTCGTGGTCATGGTGGGCGACGGAATCAACGACGCGCCGGCCCTGGCTGCCGCCACCGTCGGTGTCGCCATGGGCACGGGAAGCGACATCGCGATCGAAGCCGCCAGCGTCAGTCTGATCGGCGGCGACCTGACCGGTGTTGTGCGCGCGGTACAGCTCAGTCGCGCTGTGATGCGAAATATCCGTCAGAATCTGGTATTCGCTTTCTCGTACAACATCATCGGCATTCCGCTGGCCGCGGGAGCACTCGTCCCCGTGACCGGGATCGCGCTGCATCCAATGTTCGCCGCCACCGCGATGATGTTCAGCTCGCTGTGTGTCATCGGCAACGCACTGCGACTGCGCAACGCACGCATCGAAAGTGCGATCCACTGACGCCCGCTCGACCCGCACCTCGTCGAATACCGACCGACGCAACAGGCGATCGACGACCACCGGATCGAGGAACAACAGGTAGGAGCTGATCATGATCGCGCCGAAAAACTGCAGGTTCAAAAACACCTCGAAGGTAAGATGCAAGGCCATTCCCGCCAGAAGCACCATCCACCGCAAATCCTCGATCCAGACCCCTACTCCGATCGCGATCTGCGTCGCCAGCGTCCCCCAGGTGGCCAGTCGAGTCCAGACAATACCGCGCAGGCAATTCGGCAAACGAACGCGCCGAAACGCCTCGATCTGCGTCGGATAATAGGCCGCGGTTCCCTCCGGCCAACACTTGCCGCGCAATTTCCAGTGCACCGTGCGCAAATAGACAATGCTGACTTGCAACTGCATTAGGCGCTCGCACCAGGCGGACGCGATCGAATTCGCGCCGAGTTCTCCGGTCGCCAGCCAGACATCGACTGACAGCCATGCGCCGGACCGACTGAATATCAACAGAAACGTAAGCAATCGCATCAACGAATCGCCGGAATGGAATACGGCCGGATTGCGGTGATGGAACGATACTAGTGTCACAAACACAATTACGCCGCTCAGCCGCGTACAGAATCCGACCGTCAGTCCGACTGCCGCCAGGAGATGCACGGCCAGCAGGAGTGGGGCCGTCATGTTCGATTCCGGCAGCCAACGAAAAAGGCAAAGGCGGGATCGTCCGTACGAGGCACGATATTCGGATGCCGACAACAGGCCCCCGGGACCAAAATACCTGTTGACGTCTCGAATCAGCACAATACCATTGGCGATCAACAGCAAGCCCCAGACGATGCGGAACAGACCGATCGTCGACGGCAAAGTCTGGGAATGGAAGAACTGCGTCCAGGCCGCGCCGACATGTTCCCACGCGATCATCGCCGTAACTCCTGCGCGCTGGATCGATCGATCCCCGCGTTCCCGCTGTCAGCTCGAATCGTGCGCGACCGCGTCAGCGGGGAAACGTCCAACACCCACAGCGTTTTTCGCTCCCACGGTTGGCTCGTCGGGGCACCGTTCGGCGGTGCGACGGGTTGCTGATAGAGCGCCAATTCCACGCCCGTCACCTGCCGTTGCCAACTGGAAAATGCTCGCGCCAGATATTCGCAGAACGCGGGGCGCAGGAACCGCATCGACTCCTGAGCCAGATTGTCGAGGAACTTGCGGTCGCGCACTTCCAAAAACGCGGCGAACCAGCCGAGTTCACTGCAATGCGGCGGCCGCCAGATCGCCTGGCTGCCGTCCGCAAAACTCAACCAGGCCTCCCAGCGGCGATTGACCATCAACGGCTCGGGCGCGAACATGTTCCAGCCGTGCCAGAGTCCGAGATACAGAATGGCCGATCGCCATGGAGCGATCGCGCGCTTCAACAGATAGCTGTCGGGTAGATTCCAGGCCCAAGCCGCCAGAAGGTAGGCAGCCACGAAAAGATCGATCGGCAGACGCTCCATGGCCCGCTCTCCTCCCTGCCGACCATGGCGGCTCCCACCCAATCTGCCCGAAAGAACGATTCAAGCAAGCGGTCCAGGCAATCGGTCGGGAATCGCCACGACGGGAACGTCGCCGATCTCAATATACTTATAGTAGAGGGTACTAGTAAATTGTAAAGGGGGTTGCGCGATTGCCTGTGCGGACGGCGGACGGTCGAACCGTAACTGGCATCGCTCCGTAAACAGGCCGGGAAGGCACCCCAGGCAGCCCAGGTCACACGGAGTCCTGGGGGAAAACCGAGTCGGGCGGAACCCGGTGCACGCCGCCGGGATTCTGGCAGCCGTTACTTTGGTAGGCTATGCTCATGGCTCGTTCGAATCCACACCAAGACCACGAATTACGTTCGAAACGGGTTGGCGCGAAATTCCCGCCCCCGGGGAGATCGGTCGGATGCAGTTGAATCGGCCCGTCGGCGACGACGATGGCGTACCGGTGGCTTTGCGCGAACTTGTCGGCCAGCTCCAGTCGAACATGGGGCAAGTGGTCTTTGGAAAGGACGAAGTGATTCGGTTGACGGTCATCGCGCTATTGGCGGGGGAACATCTATTGCTTGAGGATGTCCCTGGCGTCGGTAAGACGTTGGTGGGTAAGGCATTAGCGAAGAGCGTCGCGGGCGAATTCTGCCGGATTCAGTTCACTCCTGACCTGCTGCCGAGCGACATTGTTGGCAGCAGCGTCTTCAATTCGAAGTCGCTCGAATTTGTCTACAACAAGGGACCGATTTTCGCCAACATCGTCTTGGCGGACGAAATCAACCGCGCGCCGCCCCGTACGCAGAGCGCACTCTTGGAAGCGATGAGTGACGGGCAGGTGACGGTGGACGGCAAGACGCATGAATTGCCGCGCCCATTCATGGTGATTGCCACGCAGAATCCGTTCGAATTTGAAGGGACTTATGCCTTACCGGAGAGCCAGATGGATCGATTTCTGTTGCGGGTGTCGATGGGATATCCGCTGCGGGAGGACGAGCGTCAGGTGCTCACCAGTCATCGGATGGGACAGCCAATCGACGACCTTGCGCCGGTCCTATCGTGCGAACAGGTGATGACGTTGCAACGGGCGGTGCGGGACATCGAAGTGGACGAGTCGTTGTACGATTACATCCTGGACATCGTCGAGGCGACTCGCAAATCACCCGACTTGCATGTCGGAGTCAGCACGCGTGGGGCGCTTTGCTTGTATCGGGCGGCGCAGGCCGGCGCGCTGGTCGGCGGTCGATCGTACGTGACACCCGACGACATCAAACAGCTCTCGGTTCCAATTCTCGCGCATCGAGTGATTTCACGAACGCACCTCCAGGGAGCGCACCGCGCGGCGGTGGAATCGCTGATCGGGCGATTAGTGGAGAGTGTACCGGTACCGACTTAATAGCTGGTCCTGCCATGGCACATCCCACTCGCCTGACCCGCGAAGGCGTCTATTACCTGTTCATGCTGTTGTTTGTGATTGGCGGCGCGGTTTTCCGTGAAGTCAATCTGTTGCTGGTGATCGCGGCGATCATGATTGGCCCGATCGTCTTCAGCTGGCGGATCGTCACGGCGACGCTTTCGAACTTGCGGGTGTCGCGCCGCGTGGCGTCGAGTGTGGAAGCGGGAATGCCACTGGGTGTCGAATTGCTGGTGGAGAATCGGCGCCGGCGCTTGGCATCCTGGGCGCTGGAAGTCCGCGATCGCGTGGAATCGCTGAATCCGATAACGACGTCGGACATCCGCGTTTCGCGGGTGCTGATCCCGTCCGTTCCCGCCGGCACGACGGTCCGGACGCATTACGCGGTTCGCCCGACGCGGCGCGGCCGGATCCAAATCACCGCGTCCGCGGTTTCCACTCGTTTTCCCTGGGGCTTCGTCGCCGGAGAGCGCGCGATCAACCTCGTCGACGAAATCCTGGTGACGCCCCGGCTGGGACGACTCACTTCGCAGTGGTCGCAATTCATCGGCGCGAGGGAATCGGAGGGCCAGCAGTCGGAACGGACTCGGGCGACAGCACAGCGCCGAGGTTTCTCCGAAGGTGATTATTACGGGCTGCGCGAGTGGCGACCTGGCGACAGCCGACGCTGGATCCATTGGAGAACTTCCGCCAAGATCGGCGGGATGGCGGTCCTGCAGTTCGAACAGCGCCGGAACAAGGACCTGATTCTGATCGTCGATCTCTGGAACCCGTCAACCGCGGAGGAGCGTCACCAGCTGGCCGTCGAATGGACCGTCAGTTTCGCCGGCACGATCGTCGCCGATATCTGCCACCGGGCGGCGGGCAACCTGACGTTGGCGATCGTCGGCCAGGAGACGCGCAGCTGGGATCGCGCCGCTTCGCCGTTGTTGGCACGGGAAGTCCTCGAGTACCTTGCGGAGGTCCAACCCGGAAGCGGGTACGAACCCGCGAAGCTGAATTTGGCCTCCCTGCGCAACGCCTCCAGCGGGACCAAGGTCATCGTCGCCAGTACGCGAGCGCCTGACCCCCAGATGCCTGCGGTGGCCGACGGTACGGAACTGCAATGGATCGAAGCCGGTTCCTCACGATTCAAGCAACTGTTTTTGGGCGAGTCCTGAGAAAATTCGGACCACGGTTGTCGTATGAAAGTCGAACGTATTTTTCAGATCAGCGTCGCGCTGCTCACCGTTCTCGGCTCGATCTTCCTGGGGCTGGGCAAGGGTGACATTGTCTATCCGCTGGCGATGGCGCTGGTCGCCGTCACATCGCTGTTCTTCACCGACACGCTGGGATTCGGAATCGGCCGCCCTGTCGCCGGCACCGCCACGCTGTTGTTCCTGGTCTATTCGTTCTCCAACATTGCTGGACGGGAGGATCGCAACCGCCTGGAGACAATAACCAACCTGCTGATCTTCCTGCAGGTGATGCTGCTCTATCTGGAAAAGCGGCATAGCATTTACTGGCTGCTGATCGTGCTGAGCCTGCTGGAGGTGGTTGTGGCGGCCGCATTGAATGTCGGCGTCGAATTTGGCATGCTGCTGGTCGTATTCATGATCCTGAATTTTGTCACGTTGACCTTGTTCTACGTGTTACGCGAAACGGCACCGGCGGGGACTCGCTTGACAGCCAATTCGACCGGCAGCGAATCCGACAATTCGCAGGCTTGGATCCGCGGCGATGCGCTGGTCGTGGAACCGGCACTCACCGACGGGCAGTTGCTTTGTTTTCCGTTCATGCGCCAGATCGGCGCGATTTGCCTGATCTCCGTCGTCTTTGCCGTGTTTGCTTTCTACGCAATGCGACGCGTGCCGAATCTATCGTGGCAGTCCGGGCGGGGCGCTCGGCAGTCGACGGTCGGCTTTTCGCCCCGGGTTTCGCTCGACGAAATGGGGAAAGTGCTGCAGAGCGACGAGATCGCAATGCGGGTTGGACTCGAGGAAGCCCGCAGCGGTAACCCGTACATTCTGGTCGAGGAACCATACTTCCGTGGACTGGTGCTCACCAACTACAGCCAACGCGATCGTTCGGCGGTCTGGCAGCCGTCCCAGCAGGACACGCTGGTAAAAGTGCCGGCTGCCACGACGTCGAATAACATCGTTCTGCAGCATATCTACCTCGCCCCCACGACCGACAGCACGGTGTTCTCGGTATTTCCGCCCCGGGCCGTCGCAGGCACGCCGCCGGAACTGTTCATGGACAATGCGAATGGCCGGATCGTGCGTCTCTCGCCCCCACGCGACTCGACACCAAGCGCCCAACCTTTCTATTACACTCTCGGCACCGACGGCCTTCGCGGTGGCCGATCGATGCAGGTCGTCCCGATTTCCGGACCTCGGCCCTTGATGAACGACAATGAGGAACGGCAATTTCGCGAACAATTCCCGATCTTGCGTCGGGTCGCCGATGAAGTGTTGCGCGCGGAACAGAGTGAGGGAATGGACTGGTACAAACAGGCCAAGGCGCTGGAGAGGCATTTCACCGAATCGGGGAGATACCAATATACGCTGAATTTCAATTTCGCCCGCAACGAGGAACTCGATCCGATCGAGGACTTCGTCGCAAATCATAAGCAGGGACACTGCGAGTATTTCGCAAGTGCGCTGGCGCTGATGCTGCGAACCCAGGGGATCCCCGCTCGGCTCGTCGTCGGATACCACGGCGGCGAATACAACCGTCTAGGGGACTATTATCTGGTTCGGCAATCGGATGCGCACGCCTGGGTCGAGGTCTACATGCGCCCCACCGACCTGCTGGCGGCCGGGATCGTCGACGTGTCCAACTATCCCTCGGGCGGATGGTTGCGATTGGACCCGACCCCCGGCAGTTCCGCCTTCCTGGCGACCGCACCCGAAATGTCGTTTCTCGATCGACTGGGAAATGTATTGGACTATGCCCAATTTCTCTGGAACGACTATGTGCTCGGCTTCCATCCGCAGGCAACTCGACGCGGCACCGAGCTTGGGCCGGACGAGTTGGCCGAGTATATGCTGGCCTCGATTAACTACGACGTGATCTTGAATTCGCTCTGGCAATCATGGCACGCTTCGGAACGATCGATCTGGGCTCAAATCTGGCGGGTAAGTCTGGTGGCAATCATACTGGTGCTCGCAACCTGGATCGTTCTGCGAATGCGTCAATGGTACGGGGCGCGGCTGGCCTCCTGGTGGCGCCGGATGCAAATCAAGTTGCGACTGTCAAGGGAAACCGTTCCGGATCGCCATCGCCGCATGACGGAGTTCTATCTTCAATTCGAACGGGTCATGGCCCGCCACGGCTGGCGCCGCGCGGCTTCGCAGACTCCCGAGGAGTTTGGCCGGCAGCTGGTGAACCTGCTCGCGGAACGCGCACCAGAGTTGATCGATCCATGCCGCCGCATTATCCGCGCCTTCTATCAGGTCCGCTTTGGCGGGTCCACCCTGGACAAAACGCAAACCCAAGCGATAGAACATCACCTGCTGGAAATACGGAGCGGGTTGGAGCAACGAGCCTCGGCGCGGGAGTTGGGATGAAAATCGGTATTGTCGGCTATCAAGGCTCGGGTAAAAGCACTCTGTTCTCCTGGCTCACCGGCGTTGACGCCGATCCAGCTCTTGCGCACGTCACCCAGAGTCACATGACCGAGGTGCTCGATCCGCGCATGAAACGGCTTTACGAAATCTACAAGCCGAAGAAAGAAACGCATGCACGGCTGGAGATCGTCGATACGCCCGGGCTCAGCCGATCCCACGAAGGCAGCGCCCAAAAACTGGCATTGATTCGGGAGGCCGGCTGCCTGATTGTCGTTGTGGCCGCCTACGACGCTACCGATCCGGCGGCGGACTTGCGCAACTTTGCCGACGATCTGCTGATCGCCGACCTGGATATCGTTTCGGGCCGGGTTGAACGGCTGCGGGACGCGGTCAAGAAGCCCCGCGCCAATCGGGAGGAACAGGTTGAGGAACTGGAAGCGCTGGAACCGCTGCTGAAAATGATCGAAGGCGGTCAGCCGCTGCATACCATCCCGCTCACGCCAGAACAGGAACGTGCCATCAAGTCGTTCCAGCTATTCGCGCGCAAGCCCCGTTTCGTGATCTTCAACACGTCCGAACTGGAATCGAATCCCGGTCGCTTCCCGCAGATCGCGGGGCCGGAAGTGCCGTCGGCCGCCGTCTCCGTGGCAATGCAACGCGACCTGTCTCGGATGGAGGAAGCGGAGCGGGGCGAGTTCTGCGCCGAAATGGGCGTGATGGTCCTTGACCGGCAGGAACTGATCCAGCGGATCATGGATGCCTCCGGCCAGATGGTCTTTTTCACCGCCGGCGAAAAGGAGATCCGAACCTGGTTGATCCGCCGCGGGTCGACGGCGGTCGAAGCCGCCGGCGCGATCCATACCGACCTGGCACGGGGTTTCGTACGCGCCGAGACGATGACCTGCGATGACCTGTTCCGCCTCGGCAGCGAACGGGAAATCAAAGCCCAAAACCTGATGCGCCAGGAACCCAAGGACTACGTGATCCGCGACGGTGATATCATCACCATCCGCCACAACGCTTGAATCGTCCCGGCACGCCACACCGAACAACCGTGTCCCTGGCAGCTCCTCCTCACGGTTGACCGGGGATCACTCCTGTACGCTCCCGCACTTCCGCGGAATGGGTGGCGCGAATCCAGGCCTCGAGCAACTGCAGCGCATCGTTGTCCACCACGGTGGATGCCACGTGGGGCATGCGTCCCAGGCCTAGCTTGCCCATGCGGGCGAGGATCAGCGACCGGTCGGGCCGACCCGGTTGAAGAATCCGCGATTCGGGAATATCGAACGTTCCCTGCCCCGCGCGGGTGCCGAGAATCCCCGTTTCCTTCAGCGACAAGGAGGCCAGCAGTATAAAGTCGGCGTTGCCGCCGCCCCACTTGCGATGGCAATGCGAGCAATTCGAGTGTAAATACGAACGCGCGCGGAGATGCAGATCCTGCGACGCGTCACGGTAGTCGGCGAGACGCGGATAATTCGAGGCCGGTTTGGGCATCGGCTCTGTGAACATCCCGATATGGTTCAGAGTCTCCAACTGGTTGGCGACGACGCCTCCGTAGTTATGGTCGCGGTTCATCTGCAGCGTATTGACCCCCAGCGCGTACTTGGCCGCCATGGTGTGGCAGAGCGTGCATTCGGCGCGGCTGGGAAAATGCCAGGTCTGTTCGCGACTCGCGCCCCGTTCTCGAATCGTGAATTTGCGGTCCAGGCCCTGCGGGCCAAGTAACTCCGCGTCGGTCTGCTCGTCGTTCCAGACATAGGTGTAACCCAGCCAATACTGGTCGCCGTACTCCTCCGTCCCCGGCATATGCTTATGATGTAACAACCGCGTTTCCAACCTGCGGCGACTCTCCGGCTTGCCCGGTTCCAGCTCCAGCGAAAATGTCTTGACGAGCACCGTGTCGTGGGGAAACCGCCAACCCGGTTCCGCGCCCGGCGCACCATTCGGATAGAGCACCGTGTCGAATTCAATCTTCTCGTCGCCAGGGACCGCCAGATAACGCTCCTTGATCGCGCCGTCCGACCAAAGTTCTGAATTCACGGAATAAGGAATCACGCCGGACGCCGGAGTCAGATCCCTGGTGGAACTGAACAGGCCGGTCTGGCTCAGCTTGCGTGGAAAATCGTCCGTGGATTCGACCGTCGGAGGCGCGGGAACCAGCCAATGAATGCCGCCGCCAGCGAAATCGACAAAAAATACCTCGCCCGCCGCATCCTGGCCGAAGGCAACAACTCGCAATTGAGTGTCTTCCAATTCCCGATGCTCGCTGACCGACTTGCCATCGTACTTCAATCCCCAGATCCGGCCGGTGTCGTAGTCACCGTAGATATACGTGCCACGCAGCTCGGGAATCCGCATGCTCTCCGTCACGTAGCCGCCGGTAATCGAACGGAAGTCGGAATGCGGGTGCTCGACCAGCGGAGTCAGGATCGGAGTCGGACCACGTTTGCGTTCGGGGCGGAACGGATGGGCGCCTTCCTGAACGCTCCAACCATAATTTCCGCCTTTTTGCACGAGGTAAATCATCTCCCAGAGATCCTGACCAACTTCTCCGGCCCAGAGACGGCCCTGCCGATCAAACGAAAACCGCCAGACCTGACGATGCCCGTACGAGTAGATTTCCGGTCGAGCGCGCGCCAGATCGACAAACGGATTATCCGCGGGAATTCCATAATCACGTCCGCCCGCCGGACGATCGACGTCAATGCGGACGATCGCCCCCAGTAAATCGGTCAGGTCCTGCCCTGTTTCCAACTGATCGGCGATCCCGCTGCCGTCCCCGGTGGCAAGATAGAGGAAGCCATCCGGGCCAAACTGCAGGCAACCTCCGTTGTGGCCGCCCGAAGGCCATTCGAAAATCACTTTTTCGGAACCGGCGTCGGCTTGCAGCGGCAGTTGGTCGGGTCGGGAAACGGTGAATCGGGAGATACGGCTTCCCCGCGGCGATTCGGCCGGATCGACAATCGACGTCAGGTACAGGTATCCATTCGTCGCGAATTGGGGATGAAACGCCATTCCGTACACGGGGCGTTTGATATCGAGCATCAGTTCGGCGGCGGCGACATCCCGCCGATTATCGAACGTAAGCACACGTCCCGGCCGTTCGGCGACCGCCAACCGCGGCAGTCCAGGCACTTGAGCCAGCACCAGCGGCTCGTGAAACCGCAATTTGGGAAAAGCATTCTGGGCGCGAAACGGTGGAGCCGGATCGGGTGTCCCGTGGACGCGAGAACTGGTCCAGGGAACCCTTTTGTCTAGTCCAGAGGCGCGTCGCTTGGGCGCGGTGTCACCACCGTTCGCCGCCGCCAGCCCCAACAACCCGATCGCTATCGTCCCCAACGCTCCGATCCGATTCCCCATGATCCGTCTTCCTTTGAGTTGCCTTGAGCCAGCGGAATGTCATCCCACAAGTTCCCGAATCGGTTGCCCCTCGGGCAACAGCGGCACGGGGCGATTTTGCCGGTCGGGCAGCGACTGGTCGGGATCGACGCCGATCGCGTGATACATGGTCGCCAGCAGGCAGCCAGGGGTCAACGGTCGGTCGAGCGGTCGACCGCCATCGGCCGTCGTCGAACCGACAATCTGCCCGCCGCGTATTCCGCCGCCGCAGAGCACCGCCGCCATCGCGCCGGGCCAGTGCCCGCGACCCGCACCGGCATCGATGCGCGGTGCACGGCCAAATTCGCCAAACGCCGCCACCATCACATCCTGGGACATGCCGCGGTCGTCGAGGTCCTCGATCAGCGCAGCCAAAGCTTGATCGTACAGCGGCAGACGTTTGCGTAAATTCACCTCGATCGTGTAATGATCATCCCACCAATCGACATCCTTCTCGTAGAGATTGATCGTGACAAACGTCACTCCCGCCTGCACAAGCCGTCGCGCCAGCAGTGCCGACTGGCCGTAGGCGTGCCGGCCGTAACGTTGCTTCAACGCATCAGGCTCCGCCGCCAGGTCAAAAGCTTCGCGCGCTCGCCGACCTGTAATCAAGTCGATCGCCTCGCGGTAGGAATCGTCCAAGGCGGCATAGGCTTCACTCGCCCCCAAAGTCCGTCGAAACTGATCGAACGACTGTCGCAGCAACCGCCGATCATGCAGTCGATCCAGCGTCAATTCTTCGGGTAATCGGAAATCGGGCGGCCGATAGTTTCCCAGGCTTGGGTCACCTCCGGCGTTGACAGCGTTGAATCGTGAACTCAAGTAGGCCGCCGACTGATAGAAGCCCAGGTGCCGCCGGTAATCCTCCGGAATACATACATAGGGTGGCATATCGGTCTGATTCGCGCCGCGCAACGCAGCGATCACCGAACCCTGACAAGGGTGCGTCTGCCCGCGTTGCCGAGCATCAAGCAGCGGGTAGCCGGTCTGCATCCAATGGGACGCGTCGTCGTGATTGCCATGCTCGTGGGAGATCGATCGCACCACCGCAAGTCGATCCGCGATCGCGGCGTGCCGCGGCATCAGTTCGCACACTTGCAGTCCGGGCAGTCGCGTATCGATCGGGCGAAAGGGGCCTCGCACCTCCGCCGGTGCGTCAGGCTTCAAATCGTACATATCCAAGTGCGAAGGTCCGCCAGCCATCCAGAACAGGATTATGGAGCGCGGATTTCGCGACCGCTGCGAAGCGTCCGCACCCAGCGCGTTTTTTTGCGAGCGTAACCAGTCCGCCAGCGAAAATCCGGCGAAGCCCAACGACCCGAACCGCAGGAATCCGCGGCGGGCTATCCGGCCTCCGCCAACACCACCGCCGCCGAGTTCAATCATGGTCGAACCTGCTCATACAAATTGCTGGCCCCAATCCCAGCCGAACGACCGATTGGCCGCCCGGCCGAAAACAACCCGATCCGGGTCTTACCTGTCCTTGAGTCTACGCTTCCAAACCTGTGGAATTCAAGCTGAGAAGACGACGGACGACGTCGCGATCGGAATAATAACCACGAATTGAACAATCCCCGGAACCGATGGCTTACACACTGCGCAGCACGCGATCGGCCCGTTCGCACAACTCGGCGGCTTCCGCCGCGGTCGGAGCTTCACTGATCGCCCGCACGATCGGTTCCGTGTTGCTGGCCCGAACCAGGAGCCATTTGCCGGGCCAGTCGAGACGCAGTCCATCCAGGCGGTCGCAAGCCGCATCCGGCTCACTGGCGGCCAGCGCCTCCAGCGCGGCTGCGATCCGTTCCCGAGGCAACTCGACCTTGGACTTGTGAATCGCATAGCGAGGGATCCGCGCAACCAGCTGGCTCAGCGACTCTCCTTGGACGGACATCGCGTCCAGCACCAGCGCCATGCCGACAAAACTATCGCGGACAAAACCGACCTGGGGGTCGATTGGCCCACCGTTGCCCTCGCCGCCGAAAACCGCGCCGCGCGCCTTCATCAAGTCGACGACGTTGGCCTCGCCGACCGCTGAGCGGAAGAATGGAACGCCGTGGCGGCCCGCCAGATCCTCCGTCATGCGGCTGGTCGAACAGTTGGTTACGACCGGGCCCTTGCGGGATCGCAGCACGTGGTCGACGCAGATTGCCAACGTAAATTCCTCACCGATATACGTTCCGGAAGCGTCGATCAATGCCAGCCGATCGGCATCCGGATCCTGGCAGAATCCGACGACCGCATTCGCCGCGCGAACCTGTTTTCCCACCGCCACCAGATTCTCCGCGGTCGGCTCGGGAGGATGCGCGAACAGCCCCGTTGGCTCCGCTCCCAAAACCGTCACCCGACAGCCCAGATGTTCCAGGAGCCGTCGGCCAAGCAATGCGCCGGCGCCGTGGTTGGCGTCGAGCAATACGTGGTATCCAAAGCTCCGAATCCGTTCCAGATCGACCACGGCGGTCACCAGTCCCAGGTGGTCGGTCGTGGTGTCCTCACATGGTTCCACCCTGCCGATCTTCTGATAAGGAACCCAGTTCGGTGTCCCCTGCTGGAATTTCTGAAGCACGACCCGTCCCGCCTCCGCGGTCAACACCCGCCCGTCCGGGGCGAAAAGTTTCAGGCCGTTGTATTCGGGCGGATTGTGGCTGGCGGAAATCTGGATTCCGCCTGCCGCCCGGCGCGCGCGAACCAGGACACCCAACGTCGGTGTCGCGGCCACGTCGGCGTCGATCACCGATCGACCGGCCGCACACAGCGCGCCGCGGATCAGGTCGGCCAGCATGCGGCCGGTCGTGCGACCGTCGCGCGACAGAACCACCGGCCCATCGGACAAATCGGAGGCAAACGCCAGTGAAAACCGGATCGCCAGTTCCGGTGTCAAACTGTCGCCCACGATCCCGCGTAATCCCGACACACTGATGATCGGTTCGCTCATCTTCTCGCCCCGCAAAAAACGACTATGCAAGAAATTGTGGCCCGCGTCGCGCTACCAGTGCATCACGAACCCGCCATCCACATTGATCGTCTGTCCGGTCACCTGACACGAGCGACGGCTCGACAAGAACACGATCATGTCCGCGATATTTTCCGCCGTCTGCCAACTCCCCATTGGGATCAAATTGCGAATCTTTTCTCCGGCCCAATCCTCGTAATCGCGCCTCTTCTCCGGTGGCTGGCGGTCGTGCCAGGCCTGCCAGACGGCCCGATTCAACGCCGTCTGCACCATTCCGGGGCAGACGGTATTCACGCGGATTCCACGCGGTGCGAGATCCTTGGCCATGCATTGCGCAAAGTTGATATTGGCCGCCTTGGACGCGCTATAAGGTGGATCGGTCTGCGAACCGATCTGACCCGCGACGGAAGCGACAAAGACCATCGTTCCCTGGCCACGCTCCAACATCGTCGGCGCCACGGCGTGCGCGACTTGAACCATGCCCAGGATGTTCACGTTCAACGTCCTGATCCAATCCTCGGGAATCAGGTTCGTGAAGGGGAACCCGAATTTTCCGGAGCCGATCGCGGCGGAATGCACAAGATGGTCGATCGCCCCGAGCGTCGCACGAGTCGCTTGGAGGGCCGTGGCCACCGATGCGGCATCGGTCACGTCGGCTTGCACTCCGATCGCTTCGACACCGTGCTCCGCCGCGATCTGCCGCGCCACTTCGGTTACCGAATCGGCCAGGTCCCAGAGTGCGACGCGGACGCCTTCCCGGGCCAGTCCGCGAGCGGCCGCATGGCCAATCCCGCTGGCGCCGCCCGTGACCACTGCACCATTGCCGGAAATCCCCAGGTCCATCCCGCCGATCCCTTTTTCCGAGTCCCGCTCAACCCGATCCGCGCCCCAGGTTCAGGAAGACAAAACCGGCGCCCGCGGCGATCAATGCGAAGCCTACCAGATAATTCCAGCGGAACGGCTCCCGCAAGTACAAAATCGAGAAGCCGGCAAAGACCAACAGCGTGATCACTTCCTGAATCGTCTTTAATTGGGCCGTTGTCAAGCCGGAAATCGCCCCCAGCCGATTCGCAGGGACCTGAAAGCAGTACTCAAAAAACGCAATCCCCCAGCTTGCCAGCACCACCATCCAAAGCGGAGACGCTTTGTGATTCTTGAGGTGGCCATACCAGGCAAAGGTCATGAACAGATTGGAGATCACCAGCAGCAGAATCGTGGTCGAGGTCTTCATCTTATTCGTAGTGCAATGCCTGGACGACATCGACGTTGGACGCGCGGCGTGCCGGCAACCAGGCCGCGAAAACTGTCAAGCCCAACCCGCCCAGCAGCGCGCCGGTCACCAAGAACGGGTGCGATCCGAATCCGATCGGATGACCGATACTCGGCTCCATCAGAATATTAATCAACCAGGCGACAAAGATCCCCGCTCCCACGCCCGGCACCACACCCACGGCCCCGATGACCATCGCCTGACAGAGGACCGCCCGCCGCGTCTGGGCTCGCGTCATCGCCACGATCCGCAGAATCGCCAGCTCGCGCGTCTGCTCCAGGACATTCATCGTCAGCGTATTCACGACGCCGAACGAGGCGACCACGAACATCAGCGTCACCAAGGCCCAAAGCAGAGTATTCAGGCCTTGAACTTTGTCCTCGACGATCTTGCGAATGTCACCGACCGTATGCAGCAGTACGCCATGCTTTCTGGCGATCGGCTTGAGCGCCGCCTGAACCGCATCGCGATTCGCGGGATAGGTAAACGCGACATATCCGTCGCAACCTGTGATCCCCAGCAATTTTTCTCCCAGGGAACGGTGAATGTAGAGCGAAAGTCCACCCACCAGATAATCGTTGGTAATGCCGGCGACCTCCAGTTTCCGTGGACCCTCGACCGTCTGGAGTTCAATGAAGTCGCCGACTTTGAGATTCTGACGCAGGGCCAACACGCTGCCGATCACGACCTTGCCGTTCATCAGTTCGGCGACCAGTTGCCGGGCATCGCCGCTGATCGCGTCGAACGGCACCTCCTGCGGATCGGAGAATTCCCGCGCGATCACGACCACCTGCTGCTCTCCGATCTGATTCTCCACGAATGAAATCGATTCCAAAGTGCGAATACCGGGGACTTTGCGCAGGTCATCTCCCAGCGCTTCGGGCAGGTCGGCCGAGTCGCCCGTCTTGAAATCGGGGATCATCGCTCGTATGAAAAAGTCGCCCCGGATCGCCTGGCGATACCATTGCCGGACATCCTCGACATTATCCAGAATCGCATAGCCTAGTCCGATCCCGGTGCTGGCCGCGACGAAGACCACGCCCGCCGTCAGGTTGGTGCGCACCCGATGCCGCAGGATCTGCCGCGATGCCAGTTCCGCCTCGACGCCCACCAGCGGGCGCAGAAACGCAACGATTATCGGCGCACAGGGCACGACGATGACCTCGTAGAGAAACACCGCCCCCATCAGCAGCAGCACGCCGAAGTATTTGTCGGTGGAGTTCGGCACCAGCTGGTAATAGACGCAGCCCAGGCCGATCGCCGCGATTCCGATCAGCGCCGCGCCCGAAAGGCGCACACCCCTCGACGAGCCCGCCAGATCGGCGCGGGACACACGGTCCAGCCCCTCCAGCGGCGAAATCGTGCCGGCGTGCCAGGCCGGAACAACCGCCCCCAGAAACGACATCCCGAACCCAATCAATGGCGCCAAAACAAAAGGAACCCAAGTCAACTCCATCGCCGGCAGCGGAACCTCGAAGACACTCGTAATGATCCGATTCGCCACCGATGCCAGTCCAATACCGCTCAAGACCCCCAGACCGGTTCCCACAAGTCCCATCGCCAGACTCTCGACAATAATCGCGCCGATCACCTGCCCACGCGACGCGCCAATCGCGCGAAGTATCGCCAGCTGCCTCCGCCGTTCGCTTACATTCATGAAAAACGTATTGAGAATGATGAAGCAGGCCAGCAGTACACAGAACAAAGTCGCCAGGTGCAGCCCTTCCTCCGTCGCAAACAACGTCTCTTTCATCAACTGCGTTTCCGAGACCGGTGGACGCACCTGCAGTCCTTGCGGCAACAGCTTCGCCACCTCCTCGCGAACCTGCTCCGTCTTGACGCCCGAATCCAAGACCAATTGAATCGAGTCGACATGATTCCGCGTTCGGTACCGGTAATATTTGTGGGCCTGCGCGATCGGAATGTAGACCAGACCGGCCTGGGTAATCGTGTTGCCACCCTTCGGCTCCCAGAGTCCGGTGACCGTAAAGTTCTTGATCCCGGAATGCGTCATCAAACGCACTTCCTGCCCGACTTTGATCCCTAAACTCTCGGCAAACCCGGCGTCAATCATCGCTTCGTCGCCCGACTGGATCGCCCGCCCTTCCTTGGCCGCGTAATCACGCACCAGACGGTCCCGCTCCGGATCGATTCCCAGCAATTGCAGCCGAACCCGATTGGACGCAGGCGACGAAGAATCGCGCGCTTCATCGCCGTCTTCGCCGCCGCTACGATCTCGACCGCCGTCAACCTCTTCCCGGTCCTGTTCACGGTCCTCGTCGTCCGAATCCTCCGCATCGCGCCGACCCGACCCGAGATAGAGCACGCTGTATTGCTTGAGCAACGGCACGGCCGCTTTAACACCCGCGATCGACTCGATCTCGGCTTGAATTCCGCCATCGAATCCGCCGATGTCCGCGGAAACCACCTCCAGCTGTGCCTTCCCGATCACCGTCGCGAACATCTGCTTGTAGGCATCGCGCGACGTGTTGGCGACCAGCGTGATCGCCACCGTTGCTCCCACACCGATCACGATGCTGGCAACCGTCAGAAATGCACGGCCAGGGCGCTGGAAGACCGCCCGACGCCGAAATGTCTTCAAACTCATCGGGCTACCGCTCCGCCACGAAACTCGAAGCTTCATTCGCCGACAGAGACGTCTCTTCGCGATCGACATACCCGTCCGCCAGATGGATGATCCGGTCAGCCTGGGCCGCCATTCCTGGATCGTGAGTCACCAGCACGATCGTCTGCCCCTGTTCCTCGACCAGCTTCCGCAACATGGCCGTCACACGCTGCCCATTCACCGAATCGAGGTTGCCTGTCGGCTCATCCGCCAGCAGAATCGCCGGCCGAATCACCAGCGCCCGCGCAATGGCCACCCGCTGCTGCTCGCCCCCCGACATCTTGCTCGGCAAATGCCCGCGTCGCGAAAAAAGGCCCACCGACTCCAATACCTCGACGGCCCGCTTCCGCGCTTCGAGCGCCGGCACTCCGTCCAGTTCCAGCGGCAAGGCCACGTTCTCCTCCGCCGACAAGATCGGCAGCAGATTGAACGACTGGAACACAAAGCCAATGCGACGGCGCCGAATCAGAGTCCGGGCCGTGTCGTCCATCGTCGCTAGATCCTTGCCTTCCAACATCACCTGGCCCGACGTCGGCACATCCACACCGCCAAGCAAGGTCAGGAGCGTACTCTTGCCCGAGCCTGAGCGACCCATGATCGCCACCATCTCGCCCGTTCGAACCCCAAAATTCACTCCCTTGAGTGCTTCTACGGCGGCTTCCCCCTCGCCGAACGTCTTTCTCAGATCGCGTGCTTGCAATACGTGCATGTGATGCCGGTAACCTCGTGATACAATCTGCGAACCTTGAAGGGGTCCGTACCACTATCCGCCATCCCTGGCCGGTTGAAAAGGCCCTGCATTGTCAAAATGGGATAAATAGGTGGGCTACGTGGAGCGTTCCGGCGCTGCTGCGAGCGTGAATTGGCGATATCCGGTGCATGGGAATACCAATGATCTCTATCAGCTTGATCGTCATCGCCGCCTGCACACTAGTCGTCGCCACGGTAATCGGCCTCGATTTTCAATTCGGGATCCGCAGAATCGATAACCTGCAGCAGCAACCGCCGCAATGGGGAAAGGAACTGCCGATGGTGTCGGTCATCGTGCCGGCGCGGAATGAAGAACGGCAGATCGAACAGGCGCTGCGGTCCCTGCTGCGACTCGACTATCCGCGTTTGGAAATCACCGTCGTCAACGACCGGTCCACGGACGGCACCGGCGCGATCCTGGCGCGGATGAAGGCGTTCGATCCTCGACTGAATATCGTATCGATCGAGCAGCTTCCCCAAGGATGGCTGGGCAAGAATCATGCGATGCAGTACGGGGCGGATCGATCGCGGGGTGAATGGCTGTTGTTCACGGATGCCGATGTGGTTTTCGAGCCCACCGTGTTGCGGCGTGCGATTCCGTTCGCGTTGCGAAACCGCCTGGATCACTTGACGATGGCTCCTGACACGTGCATGCCGGGCTGGTTCCTGCAATCGTTTGTGGTCTGCTTCGCTTTCTATTTTTACGCATATCTGCGCCCGTGGAAGGTACGCGATCAGCGCAGCAGCACTCATCTGGGAATCGGCGCTTTCAACCTGGTTCGTCGTGAACATTATCGCGCGGCGGGCGGGCACGCCGCGCTCGCGATGCGGCCGGACGACGATCTGAAGCTGGCGAAAGTGCTTAAGCGGTGTGGCGGCCGCGCCGAGTGCCTGAACGGGATGGGCATGATCAGCGTGGAGTGGTATTCGAGTTTTCGTGAGCTGGTGGTGGGACTGGAAAAGAACACCTTTGCGGTGGCCGAATACCAGGTCGCGATGGTCGCGGCGACGTCACTGGCCGTTTTCATGATGCATGTCTGGCCGTTTCTAGCAGTTGGGATCTACAGCGGCGTCGCCTGGTGGCTGAATTTGGGGTCGATTGCCATCTTGCTTTCGCTGGTAGCTCAAACGGCGAACCTGCAACGGATGTCGCCTTGGCGCTCGCTCGCTTTACCATTCGCCGCCGCGACGATGATCTGGATCCAGTGGCGTTCGATGCTGATTGCCCTGCGCAGCGGCGGGATCCGCTGGCGCGACACGCACTACGCGTTACGCGAACTGCGCGCCAATCGCGTGTAACCATTTCGATGGAATCGGCCGGACAAGACTTGGGCCAAGTCGCCGGTTATTCATCCTTCATTTTCTCGAAAGTGCCGAATAGGTGCCCGCCGACTTTGTCGTGCGACCAGGTTCCGGCATACGATTTTTCGTGAAACAGGACGCGCGCGCCAAATGTTCCCAGGCCGGGAATGGTGAGTTTATCGAGCGTAATCACGGGCGTCTCCGCAGCCCATTGGATCTCCAACGGCAGCGGCACGGTAAGATCGTGATCGCCGTACTTGATCCGTGCGTTCAGCAGCCACATCTCGCCCTGATCAAGCTTCTTCGCGCTGAGAATATAGTACTCCTCTTTCACCAGCGGGCCGTCCTTGCCATGAATGGTGAAGTTGCCGGTCAGCTTGACGCGGTGCAGTTTCTCGGCGAGTTCCTTATAGAGTTCCTGCCGGTCGCGCGGCGGTTTCGACGTCGCGGCGGCGGGGGCTCCCTGCGCCGGTTGGTCGGCGCTCGTGCTGGATGGGACGATCAGCGCGCAGACAAGCAGGAAGCTTCCAACGAGCCGTCCGTATTGAAGTCGCATGCCAGGCTCCTTTGAATGGTTGAGATCAATTGGAACTTAATTCCAATGCCGCCTTCACTTCGGCCGCGACGCGTTCCGCGGTCAACCCAAAGTGCTTGTAGAGTACGCCGGCGGGTGCCGACGCTCCGAAGGTCGACATGCCGACAAAACGTCCCTGCGGACCCAAGTACCGTTCCCATCCTTGTTGGATTCCGGCCTCGACAGCGACCCGCGCCGTGATCCCCGCGGGCAATACCTGGGCCCGGTACTCGGCCGGCTGAAGTTCGAACAACTCCCACGAGGGCATGCTCACCAGGCGAACAGCCATTCCCGCCACCGCCAGCGACTCGTACGCCGCCACGCAGATCGCCAGCTCACTGCCCGTTCCGATCAAGATCGCCCGCGGATTGGACGAGGTCTCCGCCAGCACATAGGCTCCTTGGGCTGCACCCGTGGCAGGCGCATAGCGCGTTCGATCCAACGTCGGAACATTCTGACGGCTCAGTACCAGCGCGGACGGCCGATCGTGGATCGACAATACGGCGCGGTAGATCTCGGAAACCTCATTGGCGTCTCCAGGCCGGGCGACGATCAGTCCGGGGATCGCCCGGCACGCCGCGAGATGCTCGACCGGCTGATGCGTCGGACCATCTTCCCCCAGTCCGATCGAATCATGGGTGAAGACATAGGTCACTCCAAGCCGCATCAATGCGCTGAGGCGCATCGCGGGACGGAGATAGTCGCTGAAGACGAAAAACGTCGCGCCATAGGGTCGTAATCCGACCAGCGCCATGCCGTTGCACGCCGCCGCCATTCCGTGTTCGCGGATCCCAAAGTGGAAATTCCGTCCCGAATAGTGTTCGCCGCTGAAGTGGCCTGCCTCGGGCGCTTCGATCAATGTCATCGTGGAGGGGGCGAGGTCGGCGGAGCCGCCGAGGAACCAGGGAAAACTTCGAGCGAGACTATTAATCACTTTGCCGGAGGAGACGCGAGTCGCCAGCCCCTTGGCGTCGGCCGGAAATGTCGGAATACCGTGTTCCCAGTTCATCGGCCGCTGGCCGCTCCAGATCGCCTGCAGTTCGGCCGACAGTTCCGGGTAATGCGACGTATACGCGGCAAATCGCTCCACCCAGCCGGCTCGAATCGCGCCGCCTCGTTTACCGATCCCCGCGGCGAAATGCGCCCGGACCTCGTCCGGAACGAGGAAGTTCGCGTCCGCCGGCCATCCGTAGACCTGCTTCGTCTTGCGCACTTCCTCCTCGCCCAGCGGCGCTCCGTGCGCACCATGCGTGTTGGCTTTGTTGGGCGATCCATAACCGATCACGCTGCGCACAATGATCAGGGTCGGACGATCGGTCGTGTTCAGGAACGCGCGAAAACCTTCAGCGAGCGCCGTCAGGTCATTTGCGTCCGCGACGTGCACCACATTCCATCCCAAACCTTCAAAGCGACGCCCCACATCCTCGCTGAACGCCAGCTCGGTTTCGCCTTCAATCGTGATCCGATTATCGTCGTAGATCCAGCAGAGATTCGAGAGTTTCAAATGTCCGGCAATCGATGCCGCTTCGCATCCCACACCTTCCATCAGGTCGCCGTCGCTGCAGAGCGCGAAAACGTCGAACTCGAACATCTCGTACCCCGGCCGATCGTAGCGCGCCGCCATCCATTTCGCGCCGATCGCCATCCCGACACTCGTCGCAATCCCCTGGCCCAGCGGTCCGGTCGTCACCTCGATCCCCGCCGCTTCGCGATACTCCGGATGCCCGGCGCACGGACTGTGAAGCTGCCGGAAATTCTTCAAATCTTCCAGCGTGATCGCCAACGATTCGGCCCCGTCCGACTTGCGTATTCCGGCCAGATGCAGGACCGAAAAGAGCAGCATGCTGGCGTGGCCACACGAAAGCACGAACCGGTCGCGCGCCGGCCAGTTCGGGTGGCACGGATCATAGCGCATGAATTCCTGCCAGAGCTGATAGACAACAGGCGCTAACGCCATCGGTGTGCCGGGATGACCGCTGTTGGCCTTCTGCACTCCGTCCATCGAAAGTGTGCGAATCGTATTTATCGCAAGCTGCTCGATGCTCATGCCCGCACTTTCCTTACTGCCGCCCCAAGGTACCAAATCAGCGACGAGTTTAGCGGTGAGCCACCGCGATCGTCAACGAGAGGAAAAGGCCGCCCGAACCAATGAAAGGGGCACGAACAACCCCGGACCGAGCACAGAAGTCGTTGCGCTGCCGACTGGCACAGCGTCTTCGACATCAAGTTCGACATCAAGAAGGTCAGCATTCCCGGCAACCGAGCGAAGCGAGGGCCACGCTGGGTTGGTCACTAATCGCCCAGGCTCGGCAAGCGATCGCGTGCATCGCGGTCGTTTCCAAAGTAGAGAATCGCTGCCGCAATCGACTCCAACGGATCCTGAAACTCAGCATCACGAAAACCGATGTTATCCCCAACCTTGGCCGTCAAATTATCGCCGTGGAATGTCGGATATACAAGCGTCGCGTCGATAAGCAACGATCGCACCATCGGCAAACCAACGACATTCACGGAGCGCAGCGTCTCCCAAGGAATCCAGGCAGTTTGTTTCTTAAATCCTTGCAGTGTCAGAATGAGCCACATCAGGCGCACGATGGGGGGAACCAGCGGTACGCCGTCAAGGCTCGAAGCGCCAATCACATTAAGTTCGAGACCTTCCTTGCAAATTCTCAACAGGGGCTTCCGCCGCGCATGAATATCAAACCAGCCGAGCAGCGCGACGGAACAGAATGGACCCGCCATGATCGACAGCGCGATGCCAGCATCGGTTCCAGGTCTTCCATCCGCCCTTTTCAAAATGTCGAACAAATAAAGTGGCCCCAGTACACTGCTAAAAACAGCCAGTGTCGTAGTCACACTTACCCCGACGTAGCGATACCACATCTTTGAGTAAAATACGGGCGCCAGGTTGGAAGCTGAATGGATCACACAAAAAACTCTAAGTGGATCGTTAGAGCCCTTCAATACTCGATCTTTACCTGCGTGCTGAGCGACCAGTCGTTGTGACCGCCGGGAATTTCGTGAAAGCGGGCTCGCTGACACTGGCCCGCGAGATTCTTGGCGTGGTCGCACGGAATGATGTCGTCATCCCGAGCGCCAAAAATGTCGATCGGACCGCTGTACGATCGAAGTGCATCGACGTTGTCCCAGCGGTCGAGCAGCAGCAGCGATACCGGAAGGATGAAGAAGCGGCGAGAGGCAACGCGGTGCAGGGCGTCAAAAGGGACAATCAGGACCAGCTTGTCGGGCCGACGCGGTGCCGTCGCCAAGTACGACGCGGGACCGCTGCCAATCGATTCGCCAATGACGCAGAGCCGCGTGTCCGGATACTTCTTGGCAAGGACATTGTATGCCTGAAGGGCCGCGTCATCGAACGATGAGCGGGACGGTTTGCCGGGCCGGGCGCCATATCCCGGATATTCAAGCACGTAGAGCGCATCGGATGCAGGAAGACGGTCAAGGACATAGTCGCGATCCGATGCCTGCCCGGCGTTGCCGTGCATCATCAGCCACACCGTGTCGGGATTCGTAACCTCGCGGCAGTACCCGACGACCAATCCCGCTTCCGACCAGGCGGAAAGCCTCCCCTCGGGCGCGTCGTGCGATGGGAAGTACAGCAACGATCTCTGAAGGCCGAACATGGCCGAGCAAACCACGACGTAAATCACGCCACACCGGGCAGCGATGCGCAACAGAGATCTTGTCGGCGTACTCTTCTTCATCCTGCTGGTTACCACCGAAGAAATAACCGAAGCTCGATTAGGTCCCGGAGCGAACCTGGGCGACCGAGCCACCGAACACAGCACCGCATAAGATAGCAGAAACGTAACCGACACCGGCACCAATGCTGCCAAGAATCGGACCGATCGGGAAGATCAGAAGCATTGCGGCCAGCATGCAGTTTTCGCAGCGTACGACATTCGGCGGCAACGTCGCGGCGTACCGTGCATCCAAGTACAGACCACGGATTCCAAGGAAAGCGATCGGCAGAAAAACGATGAAAAAGCCAACGGCAGCCCAGCGACGCGGGGAAGGCGGGCGAGCTGTTTCCGCCGAGACATCGTTCCCGGGTGACGCATAAGGATTGTCCATCATGGCCCTCGCCCGACCATCCGGTCGTCACGAGGATCGATGCACTCCATTACGCGTCTTCGGCACCAGCGGTTCGCTGCGCGGAAGTCGAAGGGCAAATCGGGCCGCAGTGCGCAACCCGCCGTTGAGGACCGTCGCTTGCTGGCAGTTCGGACAAACAAACGAGATCGTTCGATTAACCCACGCTAAGCCTGCCACGGAATCCCCGAGCGGCATAATACGATTCCGCCCCGTTGTGGTAGACAAAGACCTGGTTGTAGCGACGATCGCAGAACAGGGCTCCGCCGAGCTCTCGGATCACCAAAGGTGTCTCCACCCAACTTGAAGTTTTCGTATCGAATTTTCCAAGCTGCTGCAGATCCCGATATTGGGCTTCCGTAAGCAGCTCAATACCCATCGCGGTCGCCATTTCCAGGGCACTGGTTTTCGGCTTGTTTTCCTTGCGGGACTCCAGAGCGTCGCGATCGTAACAGACACTTCGGCGGCCTTGAGGGCTCTCCGCCGAGCAATCACAAAAAATGTACGCCCCTGTCTTTCGGTCATGGCCAACAACGTCGGGCTCGCCGCCGGTTCTCTCCATTTCCTGGAGTGACCACAGTTTTCCAGCATCGGCTTCCAATCTCTTCTTTACTTTGGCCCACTCCAGGCCAGGATGGCGATTGCTGTTGGACTCAAATCGGGCTTCCAGTACCCTCAGCAGTTCGCCCCGTTGTTTTGCCGTCAGGTCTTTGACGCGTTGCATTTCTGTCATTATCCCTTCTGCCGGAATTCGTTACTCGGTCCACCACGGCGGCAACGTCGTTTCTTAGCACAATATTCTATCGACTCTTTCCGCGGGTTGAGGAAGATACTGATACGGAAATAGAAAGGCTGATTTTCCGCTCCAGGCCACAGGAGCCGTCAAGCAACGCGGAACGATATTTCTTGGGCCTTTCCGGCGATTTTCCGCGGGTGGTGATGGACGAGCGCCGGGAGTCGGTGTTCAATTGGTGGCCGTGGTCCGGCCCGGACCTGAGCTGCATTGCCATTTTCGGAATCAGGCCATGTCGGACAACGGATCCAACGCGCCAGGCGTGCCACCCGCGGACTCCCCGGATTGCCGGCCGCCGGGATGGCCGATCTGGATTCCCGCATTCGCCATGATGCTGGTTTCTTTGATCAGCTACGTCGATCGCAATGTGCTGGCGGTACTCGCGCCGACGATCCGCGACGCGACGAAAATCAATGAGACCGATTATGGTTGGGCCATCACCGGTTTTTCGATCGCCTATATGATTGGAAACCCGGTCTGGGGTTGGATCCTGGATCGGTTTGGACTGCGGATCGGCATGACGGCTGCCGTACTGTTCTGGACAGTCGCCTCGGCATCCCACGCCTGGGTCAACGGGTTCTGGGAGTTAGCGATCGCGAGGGCGTTCCTGGGCTTTGGCGAAGGGGCGACATTTCCCGGCGGCTTGCGCGCGGTGATGCTCTCATTGCCCGCGCACTCCCGGGCGAGGGGCGTTGCGATCGCCTACAGCGGCGGTTCCCTGGGCGCCATCGTGGCGCCTTGGATCGTCACGCCGATCGAGGCAGTCTGGGGCTGGCGCGCCGCATTCCTGTTCACCGGCTTGATCGGTGTCGCCTGGGTAATTGCCTGGCAGTTCGTCGCCCGACGGCCCGACATGCGGCACGCGCGGATCGCGGCACAAGAATCCGACGACTCGGCGGAACGTCCAAGTTGGTTCGACGGCCGAAGTTGGGCGTTCATGTTCGCTTACGCGCTGGGCGGCTCTCCGTTGGGGTTCATACTTTACTATTCCGCGAGCTACCTGAAATCGACATTTGGCTTGTCGCAAACCGCCTTGGGAGCGTACCTCTGGATCCCGCCGTTGGGATGGGAGATCGGTTATTTTTTCTGGGGCTGGGCCGCCGATCGCTGGATCCAGTCCGCGACCGATCGCCGGGCCGCGCATTGGCTACTGTTCCTGCTGCTGAGCGCGCTGAGCCTGCTGCTGGCTCTGCTGCCGTTCTGCAGCGCGTTCCCGCTCGTAATGGCCTTGATGTTTCTGGCCATGTCGACCGCGGCCGGATTCATCATTGTCGCGATCGCCTACGCCACCGGGGAGTACTCGCGCCAGAGTTCAGGATTGATCGCCGGCATGGGCGCGGGTGCCTGGGGCGCCGGAGTTGCTATCGTCAGCCCTCTGCATGGTTTTCTGTTTGACCGAAAACTGTACACGCTGTCGTTCGGCCTGGGAGCGACAATTCCGATCGCTGGACTCGTGCTCTGGTGGGCCCTTTCCCGCAACCGCCGGCATCCACAAGCCGCGCCGCCTTCGTCGGTTCGCTGAACGTAGGATGGGTCGCGGTACGCCGACGCCCACCCGAATGCGGTTCCATGAGCGCCTCATCACGCCACGCGGCGGCGCATCGTCCGCAAGTCCGCGCTCCCTTGTCAGCCCCCCGCCTCGACCAGTAACGTGGAACGAAAAGGAACTTGTCGAATGCCGTATACCTCGAGCGACGTCACCAACCGGCAGCTGGTCGCCTGGGTCAAGACCATCGAAGAGTTATGCCAGCCCGATGCGGTGCACTGGTGCGATGGGTCGGTCGAGGAATACGACCGACTGTGCGAGGAAATGATCGGCACCGGCACACTTGTGCGGCTCAACGCAGAGCGCCGCCCCAATTCCTACCTCGCCCGATCGGACCCCTCCGACGTGGCGCGCATGGAGGATCGCACCTTCATCTGCAGTTTGAGCAAAGGCGATGCGGGGCCGACCAATAACTGGGTACACCCCAAGGAAATGAAGGCCGAGCTGCAGGCGCGCTTCGACGGTTCGATGCGCGGCCGGACGATGTATGTGATTCCGTTCAGCATGGGACCGCTGGGTTCGCCGATTGCCCACATCGGCGTGCAGCTGACCGACTCGCGTTACGTCGCCGCCAGCATGCGGATCATGACGCGGATGGGGCAATCGGTGATTGAACAATTGGGAAGCGGGGACTTCGTGCAGTGCCTGCACTCCTTGGGAATGCCGCTGGAACCTGGACATTCGGACGTTCCTTGGCCCTGCAATCGCCAGTACCGGTACGTCGTTCATTTTCCCGAGGAGAGTTCGATCTGGTCTTACGGCAGCGGATACGGCGGCAACGCGCTGCTGGGAAAAAAGTGTTTCGCGCTGCGGATCGCATCGGTGCTGGCACGGCACGAGGGCTGGCTGGCCGAGCATATGTTGATCCTGGGGGTCGAATCGCCCGGTGGTGAGAAGACTTATGTGGCGGCGGCGTTCCCCAGCGCCTGCGGCAAGACCAACTTCGCGATGATGGTTCCACCGCCCGCCTTGCGGGAAAAAGGTTGGAAAGTGACCACCGTCGGCGACGATATCGCCTGGATCAAACCGGGGGCGGACGGGACGATTTACGCGATCAATCCGGAGTACGGCTTTTTTGGCGTGGCCCCAGGAACCTCGGAACAATCGAACCCCAACGCGATGGCCGCCATCCGGGCGAACACCATTTTTACCAACGTCGCTTTGACGGACGACGGCGACGTCTGGTGGGAGGGCATGGCGCCGGAACCGCCGCGCCACCTGATCGACTGGACCGGCCAGGACTGGGTGCCGGGCTGCGGCCGAACGGCGGCCCATCCCAATGCCCGCTTTACCGCGCCTCTGGCACAATGTCCGTCGATCGACCCGCAGTACGATAATCCGCAGGGAGTTCCGATTTCGGCGTTCATCTTCGGCGGGCGTCGCAGTACCGCGACGCCACTGGTCTATCAAGCGGTAAGCTGGAGTTTCGGGATCTACGCCGCCGCGACCATGGGTTCCGAAAAGACCGCAGCCGCCAGCGGCACCGTTGGTCAGGTACGCCGCGATCCGTTCGCTATGCTGCCCTTCTGCGGCTACCATATGGCCGATTACTTTAACCACTGGCTGCAGTTCGGGCGCAGCATCCATAATCCACCGCGAATTTTCCATGTGAACTGGTTTCGCAAAGGGGCCGATGGCCGATACCTCTGGCCTGGATATGGCGAGAACATGCGGATCCTCAAATGGATTGTCGAACGGGCCCGCGGCCGCGCCGCCAGCATCGAAAGTCCACTCGGCTGGATGCCCCAATACCGCGATATCGATTGGACCGGTCTGGAAAGTTTTTCCGAATCGGATTTCGAGGCAATGATGTCGGTCAATCGCGAGGCCTGGATGCAGGAAATGATCTCGCACGCCGAGTTATTCGCGCGGTTGTATGATCGTTTGCCCAAGGAGATGGTCTATATCCGCGAGTTGATCCTCTCTGGATTGTGGCGCTCACCGGAGCGTTGGGAGACGACGCCGGCCCATCGTTGAGCCAGCTCGGCCGCGCTCACGGGTTCGGCACGGCAACACCTTGCGGGACGATCGGAGTCACTTCGTCAGGGCCGTTTCCCGAGCCATTTTCGCCCTGCGTACCGCCCGTGCCGGTGACCACGCGGGAACTCGACGCGCGATTGTCGGACGGCCCGGGCGTTGGGGCGGACCCCGGCGGGACCGAGGAGCCACGAATCAGTACGGAGGACGCATCCGCGCGACGAAGCCGAACGACCCCGGATACCCCGGATGCCACCGCCCTCGAATTGGAAAAGGGTTGTTGCAGCCCAACGACCCCCAGGGTAACCTGCCATGATTCCCGAGCGCGGACCGAGCGCGGACGCTGATGAACTACTTCACGCATGGACGGCGATTCCTGCACGACCCCTATTTCGTGGCGGGGACGGCTGTTCCGGACTGGCTGCGCGTTGCGGACCGCACCAACCGCGTTCGATCGAAAACGGCAACCCCTTGGGCGGTCAGCGCCGTTCCGCATATCGCGGCCGTCGCCAACGGCATCCTGCAGCATCTTCACGATGACCAGTGGTTCCACGGAACGCGGGCATTTGTGGAGTTATCCTGGGAGTTTACCCGCCGAATTCGCGACCTGCTGGGACACGATGCGTCGATGCGTCCGAGTTTTGTCGGACATATTCTGGTCGAAATGCTGTTGGACGCCGAACTGGCCGCTCTCGCACCGGAGTCGCTCGATCGGTACTACCAGGCGCTGCGGAACATCGATATATCCAGCGTTTGCCAGGCCGTCGATTGTTGTGCCCTCCGGCCCGCTCGAAACATGGCGGCACTGATCGACCGATTTTGTGCCGATCCATTCTTGTACGACTATTCCGAGGATGGGAAACTGCTGAGGCGATTGAACATGGTAATGCGGCGCGTCGGCCTGCCGGAGCTCTCGGATTGCATCCGCGATCTGCTGCCCGATGCCCGTGTTCTGGTAAGACTACGTCGATCCGAGTTGCTTTCTGGAGAGTGCGAATGAAGTTCGGGATGAATCTGCTGTTGTGGACCGGGGAACTGCACGACGGAATGTTGCCCGTTCTGGAATCGATCAAGCGATTGGGCTACGACGGCGTGGAGCTGCCGATTTTCAATACCGAATTGGACTATGCGGCCTGGGGCAAACGGCTCGATTCGCTCGGCTTGTTGCGGACAGCCGTCACGGTGCGCGGTGCGGACGACAACCCGATCAGTTCCGATCCGGCGATCCGGGCTCGCGGCGTAGAGCTGACCCGAAAAGTCCTCGATTGTTGCGAAGCGGTCGGCGCCACAACCCTTGTCGGTCCCTACCATTCGGCATTGGGCCATTTTTCCGGCAAAGGGCCGACCGCCGACGAATGGAAATGGGGAATCGACAGCATGCGTCAGGTCGCCGAACATGCCGCGAAAACACATGTCATGCTGGGCGTGGAGTGCTTGAACCGGTTCGAGACTTACCTGTTGAACACGCATGCCGACTCCGCCCGATTTGTGCGCGAGATCGGCCATCCCAACTGCCGGATGATGTATGACACGTTTCATGCCAACATCGAGGAAAAAAGCATCTCCCGCGCGATCCACTCCTGCGCGGATGTGCTCTGCCACGTGCACATTTCAGAAAACGACCGCAGCACGCCGGGCCAGGGGAATGTCCGTTGGTGCGAGAACTTCGACGCGTTACGGCAGATCAACTACGACGGCTGGTTGATGGTCGAAGCGTTTGGGCTGGCACTGCCGGAACTGGCGGCGGCCACGAAGATCTGGCGGAAAATGTTCGAAAGTGAAGAACAACTCTGCAGGGACGCGCTGGCGTTTATGCGGGCCGAAGTCGCGAAGCGTTGGTGATCCCCAACGCTTCGCGCGGATCGACCCATCGCGTGGGATCTACTTGATCAACTTCTGCGATGTCACCAGCCGCAGGTCCAGTTTCACCGGCAGGTCCATGTTATTGATCGTAAAGTCCATCGTGCCTTCGATTCGCGTCGAATCGGACTCGCTGACACTTAACCCCTGCTTGTTGTCGAATAAGATCTCGCCACGCGTTTCCGTGGCCTTGAGCTTGGTATTCGTGACCGTAAAAGGAAGCGGGGAATTCTTCTCCAGACCGAAGTCGACCGCCACCACCTTGGATGTGATTCTTTCCAGCTCCTGGCCGTTGACATTCACCTGTCCTTCGTAAGTGAACTCGACATCAACCGTCATCACCTGACCGCTCCCCAGGTTCTTCTTTTCGCTGACCCGCCAGCTGTCGCCCTTGGACACCGCCGATTTGGGAAATCGATCGAGGTCCCGAATCGCTTCTTGCTTCAGTGCATCCGGGCTGAGCTGGTCCCCTACCTGCTTGCGGCTCTCCTCAGGTAACGTCGACAGGATATCGGGCTGAAAGGCGACGCTGACGACTTTGTCGTCCTTGTCGAACGTCGTCACCGCAGTGCGGCCCATCGTCGCCTTATGGATACCGCGCAGTATCCCGTCAAAGGCCAACGTCCCCGCCTTGTCGGGCGACTGCGAGTCAAACGCATAATCCATCCCCTGGGCGGACATGTTCACTTGCAGTTGCTCGATTGTCGCCGAGACCGTGACCTGGCCCGCGCCATCCCTTTTTCCTGTCTTCAGCGCTTGAACTTGCCGATTTTCCGACCGTGAATCGATATCCATGCCCGCGATCGAAAGTACTTGTTTGGCTTTCTGTACCAATTCGCTGCGTGTTTCCCGTCCCTCCACCAGTTTCGGTCCAATGCGGACCTGCCCCCAGCAGGCCGCTGTGGATGCCGTCGTGAACATCAATGCCAGTAAAATCGCCGGAACATCATCGTGCACCTTGTGTTAAAACCAATGAACTGTCGCCTGGGACTCGCCAAATCATAATGCGTCATCACGGCACCAGGCGCCTCAGCGATTCTCCAAAAGATCACCCCCGGCCCCCGTTCCGCGTCCCCCATTCTCCATTCCCCGTTCCCCGTTCCCCCGTTCCCCGTTCCCCGTTCCCCAACCGCCCGCGCAAAAAAACCCGCAGGCAAAAAATGCCTGCGGGCAAGGTGGAATTGCCGGAGCGGTATCCAATCTTTCCGCTTTTCGGGTATGCGGAAAGCGTGGCACTCAGCACCTTAGTTGATCTTGGCCGTTCGGACGGAGGCTCGATTCAGTCCGCGTCGCAGCGTCAAGGATCGCTCCGTCGTGCAGTGCGTGTTCTCGGCGTGGGTCTTCGTCCCTTTCACGACGACCTGTTCGATCGTCTTACTCGCTTCATGGGCGCTGACCTTCTTCTTTTCGGGAGGCAGGATGACGCTGTCGATCACATGGATCACGCCATTCGAGGCATTGATGTCGGTCGCGACCAGATTCGCGTCGTTGACCTTCGCCTTGCCACCGATGACATTGATCTTGATCATGTCCCCCTGGAGTGTCTCGGCCTTCTGCGCGGCCACTGCCTGCTCAGAGAATACCCGGCCCGATACCACGTGATACTTGAGGATCGCGGCCAGCTTCGCCTTATTCTCCGGCTTTAGCAGCGATTCCACGGTGCCCGCGGGCAACTTCGCGAACGCCTCGTCGGTCGGAGCGAAGACTGTGAACGGACCCTTGCCGGACAGTGCCTCGGCAAGGCCTGCAGCCTGGGCGGCGGCCAGGAGTGTCTTGAAGGAGCCCGCGTTAGACGCGACCGTAACGATATTATCGTTCACCGGCAGGATCACACTGTCGATGACGTGGATGATCCCGTTCGTGCATTCGATATCGGTTTTCACCACCTTGGCCTTATCCACCGATACGGCACCGTTCTCGACGCTGATGCTCACTCGCTGACCGTTCAGCGTCGGAGCGCCCTTCAGACCGACAACTTTCTTGGCAGGTGTCGAGCCAGCGACAACGTGATATTTCAGGACCGCGGCGAGCTGTTCCTTGTTCTCCGGCTTCAATAACGTTTCCACGGTGCCTGCGGGCAGTTTGGCAAACGCATCATCGGTGGGTGCGAACACCGTGAAGGGACCTGCGCCTTTCAAGGCGTTGACCAGATCCGCGGCTCCAAGTGCGGCAGCCAGTGTCTTGAATGAACCAGCCTCTACCGCCGTTTCGACAATGTTCTTCTTGTCTGCCGCTGACGCGACCGCAGTCGCCAGTAACAGAATCGATGCGGCGAGTGCCGTCATCAGTTGGTGCATGGACGTTTTCATCTACAGACTCCTTGAAAAGCCGTGAAATGGCTTGCCTGGCAGACTTACCAGCAAGTTCGGAAGAGGGCGGAACACCGCGATTTACCCCGTCGGTTTCCCTTTGGACTTCCCTTGTTGCAGGCACTCTAGTGCGAAGCGGATTGATGCCAACTGTTAACCAGAAAAAATGTCGCAGGATGGCTCAAGCTGTACCGGAATAGTCCGAAACCGACCTTCGTTGGTCGCCGGACACCTTCACTTGCCGCACCCGGCAGTGCACGGTACGTTGGGGTCCACAATCCGGGCGAGCCCCGTTGCACACAACTTCAAGCGTGTCAACGTATTGCGGGTGATGCTACGTTGCACAAGGGCTGAGCAAGGCGTCGGGAAACGGAGTCGATCGTATGACAACACACTTCCGGTGGATCGTTTTCGCACTGGTGGCTGCCGCTCTGGTTGCTGGCTGCGATTCAAGTCGATCGCCGGTGAGTAATGCGCCGAAGGTGAAACCGACCGTCGGCGATGAACGGACGGGGTCCTCGGTCGCTGCGGCCGACGCCGATCGGACGCCGACGACGTCGCCCGAAGTCGAACGCACGGCGGACTCGGTCCCGCTGGCTCCAGCGACAGAGCCGCTCGACGGATATGTGCTGATCGCGCCGCTGCGATCGCGCGAAACCTACCTGTTGAATAACGACAGGCAGATCGTGCATCGCTGGACGAGCAACTATCCGCCTGGCGCGTCGGTATATCTACTGAAGAATGGCGACCTGCTGCGTTGTGGCCGCGATCCCGATTACAAGAAATTCCAGGCCGGGGGCGTGGGCGGAATCGTCGAACGATTCAGTTGGGACGGCGAACTGCTCTGGTCGTTCCGTCACCAGAGCGACGACTACTGCAGCCACCATGACATTCAGCCACTGCCCAACGGCAATCTGCTGATGATCGCCTGGGAGCGCAAGTCGAACGAAGACGCGATCGCTCAGGGCCGCGATCCCAAGTTGTTGAAAGACGACTTGTGGCCCGATTATGTGATCGAAGTTCAGCCCGAAGGTAGCCAGGGTGGGAAGATCGTCTGGGAATGGCACATGTGGGATCATCTCGTCCAGGATTTCGATCGCGAAAAGCCGAACTTCGGGGTGATTTACGAGCATCCCGAATGGATCGATTTGAACAACACCGGTTCCACACCTCCCGCGACGCCGGAGGAACTCCGTAAACTGCGTGCCGTCGGATACGCAGGCGGCGGGGATGACACCCAGCATGGCGGGAACCGGCAGCGCGCCGATTGGATGCACACCAATGCGATCAACTACAATCCGGATCTCGATCAGATCGCGCTCAGCGCCAAGAACTTCAGCGAACTCTGGATCATCGATCATTCCACTACCACCCAGGAAGCCGCCAGCCATCGTGGCGGCGGACGGGGCAAGGGAGGTGATCTGCTCTACCGCTGGGGCAACCCCTGGGCCTACAAATCCGGCACCATCGAAGACAAGAAGCTGTTTGACCAGCATGACGTGCGCTGGATTCCAAAGAGGTTGCCGGGTGCGGGGCGAATGACGATTTTCAACAATGGCCAGGGCCGGCAATTCAGTTCGGTTGTTGAAATCGCGCTTCCGCTCGATCGCAACGGCGATTACGTTCTCGGCGAAGATGGTCGCTTCGGTCCTCAAGAGCTTGCCTGGGAATACGCCGCCGAGAACAAGAAGGAGTTCTACTCCAGTTTTATCTCCGGCGCGACGCGGCTTGCGAACGGAAACACGATGATCTGCGAAGGAGCTACGGGCCGATTCTTCGAAGTGAACACGCGCGGTGAAACGCTCTGGCAGCTCGTCAACCCCTATGGTGGTGAACTGGATATGGACGGCCACCCCAACGATGTCCAACAAGAAGCCCGCAAGTTGCTCAGCGGCGAGAAGCAGCCGTTTGTGAGCAACAATGCGCTGTTTCGCGCCACTAAGTTCGCAAAGGACTATCCAGGCTTCCAGGGACGAACCTTGGAGCCACTGAGCGAGCAACCCGTGCCTTTCAGCCAACTCGTCAACGAGGCACTGGAGAAAGTGAAAGCCGAAGAAGCCAGCAAGCCGGCGGCCGAGAGCAAGCCTGGCGAGGAGCCGTGACGCGGCGTGCGGCCACGACGAACAGCAGGTAGTAAGCGGCCTTGCTCGGGCATTGCGGGTCCCGGAAGGCCAATCCGAAGTCGCGAAAGAGGATTTTCAAGTGCCACGCGTCTTGCCGCTTGGCGGCCGATGGTCATCGCTGGAACCGACCGTGGTTGTTTCCGGGCTTCCTCGCTCCGGGACTTCCATGATGATGCAGGTGCTCGCCGCCGGCGGATTATCGATCCTCTCGGACAGCGTCCGCGCCGCCGACCAGGACAATCCGCGAGGTTACTTCGAATTGGAAGCGGTCAAGCGCACGAAGCAGGATTCAAGCTGGCTGGTCGGTTCCGAAGGCAAGGTCGTGAAAATGATCTATGCGCTGCTGCCGGACCTGCCGACCGATCGGCCGTATCGAGTGAATTGGGTCCGTAGTGCCCTCGAGTTGCGCCAGCATCGACTTGCCGTCCAGGGGATGCAGCGTGTGGGCGCGAAACGATTAGGGGTATTCCGCCGCGAGCCCATCTAATGTCGGCGTACGAATCTCACTGCCATAACAACCCAGGTCGCTGAAACCAAGATCATCGGCGACCACAATCAATACGTTGGGGCGCGGCGCGTCGGCAAGAACCGCCAGTCCGCAAACCAGATGCACGACGAAAACCGACAGGAGAAGGCCTGCCCCAATGAGGGCTCACGGCGCGGAGCCTGGGGCTGTGACCCGGTTGCTATTCACGATCACCACCTGCTCGATCACCACCTGCATGAACAGCCTCTGACTGCGAACCGACACCGGAATCTACCCAACTCCCCCCGGCCCCACCGGACAATTTGCCCCTGCAATGTAACAAACGGTCACGTTTGTTTCGAGCGAAAAGCAGGGTCGGCGCACTCCACGACATTATTCCACGACATTGCGGTACTTGGTTGAAAGCCCCCGGTCAGAATGCTAATTTGCGGGCGGCGACGCTCCTTCTGTGTGAGAGGTTTTCTATGAATTTTCAACAACGGGTCTGGATTCCGCATCCGCGTTGGGCCGTTTGGGCATTGGTCTTTTGTCTGATGGCGGTAGCTCCGGTTCGTGCCACGGCCGACGAACTCGACGCGTTAATCCAACAGTTGCAATCACCCGAGCCGTTCGCGCGACTCGGTGCCGCAGCCAAGATCAGTGAACTCGGCCCGAAAGCGGTCGCCGCCGTTCCGGTGTTGATCGAGGCGCTGAAGTGCGAGCGTATGGATATCCTGTTTGAGATGCCACAGATCGCCGCGGGGCGATCGCAATTCGCCAACGCGCTGGTCAAGATTGGCGATCAGGCCGCGGCAGACCTGTTGCGATCGTTGGAGCACGAAAATGGACTGGTGCGCGTCTGGTCGGCGCAGGCTTTGTACCAGTTGGACGGTGCGCGTCATCGAGCGAAGGTCCTTCCGGTCTTGACCGAGGCACTTCAACAGGAGACGGAAGTGGCAACCGACGCCGCTGTGGTGCTCGAGCGATTCGGGGAGGACGCCACGTCTGCGATCCCGGCGCTGATCCAGCAGCTTGGCCATCGTGAGTTTTCCGTACGCTGCAATGTTGCCCACGCGCTGGCGGCCGTCGTCAAACCCGCGCAGGCGCACTCCCTGGCCGCGAAACTTGAAGATGCGAACCCGATCGCGCGGGTCGGCGCTGCCTATGCGCTGCAACGCGTCGATGCGGCATCCGAATCCAGGACGCATCCGGTGATCGCAGCCGCGCTTCAAGGGGATTCACGCGAAGCGCGACGCCAGGCAGTCTGGGCGATCGGGCAGCTCGGGGTCGCCGCGCAGTCTTTGGCGCCGACGCTGATTGCCGAGTTGGGGAAGCTCGAGCCGGATCCGATCGAGTACTTCTTTGGTGGCCGAGGCATCGGCCGGCTGACCGTCGATCCATCGCTGGTTCTGGTGGCCACGGGCCCGGCCTGCAAACCTGCGCTGATCGCTGCGCTGGAATCGGGCGAAGTGCGCGCACGAGTCATGTCCGCCGTGGCCCTGATGCGAATGGACAAGGAATTGGCTGAACGAATCGCTCCGATATTGAAAGACGCCCGCACCGAATCCGATCAGGGAGTTTCATTTCTTGTCGAGATGAATCAGATACCCGCACCGAATGCGGATGGCCAGGGGATTGATGGCTTGATCGAGTCGGTATTGGCGACGGACGGATTTGGCCCTCCCTCGCCCGCCGCGGGACAGTTGATCCAACGCGGGGCCGAAGCCGTCGCACCGCTGATGGCGGTGCTCCATCGGGGTGACGCCCTCGCGGCGCGCAAAGCGGGAAATGTGCTGGCACGGATCGGCGCTCCCGCGATGCCCGCGTTGGCGGAAGCAATGAAAAGTGGAGACGACCGCCTGCGTGTCTTTGCCGTGGGCGCGCTGGCGCAAATGCGCGAACCGGCCGTGCCGCTGCTGGTGGAGGCTTTGAACGACGACCTCTATCCCGTCCGCCGTACGGCGCGTTACTCACTGCGGGCGATCGGTACCAACGAAGCCCTGGAAGCACTGCGAACATCGATCGACAACCCCAAGGGGAGATCGTGATATGCACCGTACCGTTGGCACCGTTTGGCTTTACCTGGCACTCCTCACTCTGCCGGCGGCCGCGGAAGAACCGTATCGGTTTCGCGGCATCTCGAATCTGCCGTTGATCATCATCGATACGGCAAACCGGCCAATTCCCAACGACCCGAAAATCGGCGCCACCATGTCGGTGATCGATCATGGCGATGGAAAGCCAAATTCGCCGGACGATCCGCCAACAACTTCGACACGGATCAGGATCGAAGTCCGAGGTTCCTCATCGCAGATGTTTGACAAGAAGCCATATGGGTTCGAAACAGTCGACGATAACGACGCGGACAAAAAACTGCCACTGCTCGGCCTGCCGGCGGAGTCGGATTGGATCCTGTATGGACCCTATTCCGACAAATCGCTGATGCGCAATTACCTGGTTTATGGACTGAGCAACAAGATCGGCCGCTATGCGCCGCGTGCCCGTTTCGCCGAACTGTTCCTGCGCGATTCCTCGGCGGCATTGGAGGAGCAATACGCTGGCGTCTATTTGTTGATCGAGACGATCAAACGCGGCACCGATCGCGTCGACGTTTCGCGATTGAGGCCGACGGAAGGGAACGAGTTCTCGGGTGGATACATTGTCAAAGTCGACCGGGTGGGAGGCCCGGAAACCTACTTCACCTCGGAACTCGGAAGCGTATTGGGATTCGTATCTCCACGCGGCGATCGATTAAACGACGAACAGCGAGCCTGGATCAAGCAGGACTTCAGCCGCATGGAACGAGCACTGGCAGGGCCCGATTTTCTCGACCCGCAAAACGGTTATCACCGCTATCTCGATGCCGACTCATTCGTGGATTGCTTCCTGCTCAACGAACTTTTCAAAAACGTCGATTCCTACTTCCTGAGCACCTTCCTGCACAAACGGGACGACGGCAAGCTCGCCATGGGCCCGATCTGGGACTTTGACCTCAGTTCGGGTAACGCATCGTACGGCGGCGTCTGGAAATCCGAAGGCTGGATGTTGTTTCCGCAGGACCCCCAGCGCGCCGGCGGGGCGCCGTTCTGGTGGGATCGCCTGTTCGAGGACCCGGCCTTCCGCGATCGCATCGCACGACGCTGGCGCGAATTGCGGCTCGAGCCTTTCTCGGAAAGCGCACTCTTCTCGACGATCGACGAGACCGCCGGGCAGATCGAATCGGCCCAACGCAGGAACTTCGAACGATGGCCGACCTGGGGAACCTACGTCTGGCCCAACCCCAGACCGTATGCCATAAGTTACGCGCAAGAAATACGCAATCTAAAGACCTGGTTCACGCGGCGGATCGAATGGGTCGACGCAAATATCGATCGCCTGCCCTCCTCGATTTCCCCCCTTGCCGCTACCGAGGCCCCCACTGCGCCTGCCGCAAACGCCACGACAGATTCTGAAAAGTAAGGCAGCCCGATGCAATTCATGCCAATGGCCGCTCGACTCGCCGCTCGCACCGCGGTCTCACACGCCGTGAACCAGACTCTCGCAATGCTGATTGCGGCGTTTACCGCTGGAATCGTGGCCGGCCTGGGTGGCAGTGCTGTGACAGGCGAAGAACCGGTCGTTTCCCGAATTGCGTTTGGTTCCTGCATCAAGCAGGATCAACCGACGCCGATCTGGGACGCTGTGATCGAAACCAATCCCCAGCTGTTCGTCTTTCTGGGGGATAACATCTACGGCGATACTCTCGATATTCAACTGCTGCGTCAAAAGTACTCTCAACTTGCCGACCAGCCAGGACTGCGCCGATTGAAACAAACTTGTCGCATCCTCGGTACCTGGGACGACCACGACTATGGACAGGACGACGTCGGTGCCGAATATCCACGGAAGCGGGAATCGCAACAGGCATTTCTCGACTTCTTTGCCGTTCCGCCGGATGATCCGCGCCGAACGCAAGAGGGCGTCTATTCATCCCAGGTCGTTGGGCCGCCAGGCAAGCGCATTCAGCTCATTCTGCTCGACGGCCGCTACTTCCGCTCACCGCTCAAGACGGGATTCAAACCCGGCGAGCCCGGCGATGGGTACCGGGGAAAATATATGCCGAACCTCGATCCCGATTCGACGTTGCTCGGCGCGGCGCAGTGGCGCTGGCTGGAGGGGCAGCTGCGAGTGCCGGCTGAGTTGCGGATCATCGGCTCGGGGATTCAAATTCTGGCGGACGAGCACGGTTCGGAGAAATGGGAAAATTTTCCGCATGAACGGCAACGGCTGCTCGATCTTATCCGGACCAGCGGTGCGTCCGGCGTCGTGCTGCTCTCGGGTGACCGGCACCTTGCCGAGATCGCTCGGCTGCCCACCGCCTCCCCGGGCACGGTGGGGTACCCGCTGTATGAAGTTACCAGCAGCAGCATGAATGCCCCCAGCGGTAACATCACCAAAGCTGGCGCGCGGTTCGCGAACGAAATCAATGCGTACCGCATCGGTCTGACATTTTTTGAGGTCAACTTCGGCGCGGTGTTGGTCGACTGGAAAGCGGCCGATCCGGTGGTGCGGCTGCAGGTCCGCGACGAGAAAGGGGCCGTGGTGTTACAGCAGCGGTTTCCGCTGAGCCAATTGCGATCGCCGCAGGCGAAACCGTAGAACTGCTCCGCCCACTCAGCGTCTCGCTCTGTTTTGTTCCCTGCGCCATCCATTGGCGGTCTCCGTGGGTCGCGCCAATCGCGCGACGTCGTCGACAGGATCGCCGTTTTCAGGGATCGGGATGGAACGCAGGCGGTCGAGCGTCAATTCGCAAGCGACACGAGTAAGCAGCGATGCCAGCTGGCCATCGCGAACCATTTCGAAGGCGTGTAATCCGATCGCCCGCTCGTCGCCCGCCGGGCGGCAACCGCCGGCGATTGCTCCGCAGACGCTGGCGAGCAGACCCTTGGCCAGCAGATACAGGGCGACTTGGAGGTTGACCCCCGTCGCCAGGGGGCCGGTCGACGTATCGTTCAAGTTTCTCCGGCTTTTCATCGGCCGTTTTCGGAATCAGCCCGGTTCCGCTCCAGTTTTGGCCTGCATGCGAGGGGTAACGGTGCTTAATCACGCGGGCACCGCAGGGGCGTAATTCGACCTTTTCAGGTCGTCTCGTCGACCCGAAAGGGTTGACGCAGGCCCGAATCAAGAGTCGGTCAGGCGCGGATAATGCGGTTTCTGGCAGTCCGCCGGTGCGGACATGTAGCGATCTGGCACGACTTGTACAAGCGGAACTTTCATTCGCGGAAGCGGAAAGTATAATGAAATCCGCGTCCGCATGGCCTGCACAAACTGCGCTCGTAACAGCACTTCCGTCATGGGAATTCGGTTCTATTGTCCGCAGGGACACAAACTGCACGTCAAGACTTTCCAAGCGGGTAAGAAAGGAGTTTGTCCCCACTGTGGTAGTCGGTTCGTGATTCCGCTGGAGAGCCAGCGGCAGTCGTCGAAGTCATATCGCGACGATTCGCGCGCAGGTGCGGGCGGTAGCCAAGGAAAAGATGGTACGGGGGAACGCAATGGACAGGGGGACGATGACGACCATGAAGCCGAGGAAATTCAGGTAGCGGAGGAATCCTCGATTGGTGCAGCTTCTTCCGCGACGGCCCCTCTGCACTCCGGCCATCGCGAGTCCGGAGTCAACGACCCGATCGAAGAGTTGCCCAACGCCGTCTGGTATGTCCGTCCGCCCTCCGGCGGACAATACGGTCCCGCGCGTGGCGATGTCATGAAGAAATGGATTGCCGAGGGACGCGTCGGCCCCGATTCTCTTGTTTGGCGCGAAGGATGGAGCGATTGGAGGTCGGCCCAATCGGCGCTGCCCACGGTCGCTCGTCCTAATCCTGGACGTGCGGCCGAGCGAGTCGTTCCACCGACTCCCCAAGCCGCTCCCGCCGCCGCTCCTCCATCGACGCAGCCATCGGAAAAAACGGAAGCTGCGGAATCGGTGCCAGTCGCGGCGAGCGGCACGGTGGCGTCCGTTCTGCCGGCCACGCAGGCACCATCAAGCCCCGTAGCGGGCCCCGTTATTCAGGGATCGGCGTCGAACGTACACCCTGAGTCCGTCATGACGGCAGCTTCGGTAGCTCCGATCGGAGTCCCGGGCCCCGTGAGTCTGCGATCGAATCCTGCTTCTTCAGGCAGCAGTGCCGATTCGAGCACAAAGTGGGCGATTGCGGCTGTGATCGCCTTGGCGATAGTTGCGGTCGGACTATCGGTTGCGTTAGTCTACGTTCTGTGGATTCGCTGATTCTGTGATCTTTGTCCGGATTGGAGTGATCCGGCGCATCGGGATCCACGGGACTCACTATTCCGGGAGGAAACTGCAATGACGATACGCACTCGCAATCTATTGGGAATGGCACTGCTCGGTTGGTTGGGACTTGTCGCCCCCCGGCTTGCCGCAGACGACGCGGAGGGCAGCGCCTTTGTGATCGCTGACGGAAAGCTGACGATGTCGGCGCCGAAAGGTTGGGTCCGCAAGCAGCCGTCGGTGCGGATCATCGAGCATGAGTTTGCCGCCCCCAAGGCGGAGGGTGACGATGCCGATGGGCGATTCACGGTCATGGCAGCCGGAGGCAGCATCGAAGCCAATATCGATCGTTGGATCGGCCAATTTTCCCAACCCGACGGCAGCTCCACCAAGGAAAAGACCAGGCAGGAACAGCTGACGGTCGGCAAGAACAAGATCCAGGTCGTCGACATCTCCGGCAGTTATAAAGATCAGCGCGGGCCGATGACTCCGGCGGTCACACGGGAAGATTACCGGATGCTCGGTGCGATCATCTCGACCGAGAATTCCGGTCTGATTTTCCTCAAATTCTACGGACCGAAGAAGACGATCGCGGCCAATGAAAAGGGATTTCAGGAAATGCTGAAATCGATCAAGGCGAAATGAACGGCGCGTCGGCCCACGAGCAGGTCGGTCGGCCGCCGCCGCGGCACGGGGGCGCGCTTCTGTTCGCCCTCGCCTTCCCGACGCTGGTGGCCTGGATCTATTTCATCTTGCTGGCGGAAGCGCCAGCGGGTCTGCAGCGCGTCACCTATGCCGTGGGCAAGATCATTCAATTTGCTTTCCCTGTTCTTTGGGTTTGGCGGGTGGAACGGCGCCGTCTCTTCCGACCGATCAGTGTGCGGGGAACAGGCGTCGGAATCGCGGCCGGCGTGGCCGTGGTCGCCGCCATGTTCGCGCTCTATTTCCTCTGGTTGCAGTCAAGCTCGGTCTTCCAGATCGCCGGCGACCAAATCCGAAAACGAATCGCCAGCATCGGCATCGACAGTGGCGCATCGTTCGCTGTCGTGGGACTGTTTTATGTGTTGATGCACAGCGGTTTTGAAGAATACTACTGGCGCTGGTTTGTGTTCCGCGGCCTGCGCGAGCGATTCGGGTTCCCCGCTTCCGCGCTCGTCTCCAGCCTCGGCTTCATGTCCCATCATGTGCTCGTGCTGGGACTCTACTTCGGCGCTATATCGCCCGCCACCGCCCTGTTCTCCGCGGCGGTCGCGATTGGCGGAGCAATCTGGGCCTGGGTCTACGAAAAATGTGATTCGCTTGTCGGTCCCTGGATCAGCCATGCGCTGGTCGACGCCGGAATCTTCATCGTTGGCTACGACATCGCGCGCGAGGTGCTGCAATGAAAGGACCGTACGAACGGCTAAAATATGACGGACGACGCGTCTGGGAATGTCCGGCCTGCCAGCATCGCGAACGAACGCTGGGCTCCGTCACTTTCCAGTTCTGCAAGTGCCAGGCCAATGAGCCAGCGGCACAACGCCGGCCGATGCATCTGCTGGAGGAGGGATTCAAACAGTATGCTCCCCGAGCGCTACCCTTGGGTCCGAACCACCCCAAGAACCCGGAAGCCACGGAGCTCGTCCCCGCCGACCCGGCGCCGCCGACCAATCCAGAAAACCCCGAGGATAGCGGGTAGTACCTGAGCCCGTGTCTGGGGCATCCTGCCCCAGCTATTGCTTGGACTTGAGCAGCACCTCCGAGTACATCTCAGCGTCAAATCCGACCAGAAGCGTGTTGCCGACGCGCAAGGCCGGGGCACGCAAGTTGCCTGACGGACCGACCAGCAGCGACTGCAACGTTGCTTCGTCCGGCTGGACGGTCTTCAGTTCAAGGCGGATGACTTTCTTCCCTTTGGTTGCGTATAGCAATTTGACGCCTTGCAGCACCATGGAGATTTCATCAGCGGGAATCGTCGCTTTACGTGCGTCCACCTGTTCGTCGGGTTTCAGCCCATGCTTCGCAAGAAACTCTTGCGTACGACCGCACGTCGTTCAGTTCGCGCGGTGATAACTCCATTTCGGATTCATTTCGGTTAGCTCCCTGAGGGTCAGGATAAATCGGTCGCAAACGCAAAGACGGCTATTTCTTACCCGATCGACGCTGCGCTTGAAAGAACCCGCTGAGGATCGCGCCGCACCGATCGGCCAGTACGTCCGGAATGACTTCGCACTGGTGATTAAGTCGAGCGTCTTCGAGCAGTCGGAACAGGCTGCGTACGGCGCCCGCCTTCGGGTCGCTGGCGCCGTACACGACAACGGGCAGGCGCGCCTGGACAATCGCACCGGCGCACATGGAGCACGGCTCGAGCGTCACGCAAAGAACACATTGTTCCAATCGCCAGTCACCGATCGCGGCCGCGGCCTGGGTGATGGCAATCATTTCCGCGTGGGCGGTCGGATCCTTGAGCTGTTCGCGCTGGTTGTGCGCCGATGCAATCAATTGCCCATCACGAAATATCGCCGCGCCGACAGGCACTTCGTCTTCCTGTAGCGCTTGCTCCGCCTCGCGCAACGCCTGCAGCATCCATTCGTCGTAGGGTGTCACCAGGTTGCCGCCTACTCTTTCAAGTCGAGCAGTCGGTATTTGAAATCACGGATCGCCGCGCGCGTGAGATACGTCGAAATCCCCAGTGGCTTAGATGGATTCACTTCCGACCGTGTGCTGATCCGCCGTCCCTTGATATCCTGATCGACCATCTGTTTGTCGTCGATCCAGGCTTCCAGCTTCTCCGGGCGGACCCGCACGCGGATCTTATACCATTTCTTGTTTTCGAACCGCATCACCTGCGTCGTTTCGTTTTCCGAGGCATCCTGTCCGTCAATTGACGAAATGCCAACGACGCTGCCGGCCCAGCCACCCACAATGAAACTGCAGTGCGACTCCTTTACCGGAAAAGTCAACCCGCAGAAAAAATCGCCTCCATCCACACGCATCGCTTCCAGGCTGATTTCATAATCGGACTTCGGAAAATCTTTCTTTTTCGAGGTGATCCCTGACATCGGTTGCCCGAAATCGATCAGCAACCTGCCGTCCTCGACCGTGACTTCGCCCTGCCCTCCAAAATCGGTGATCAACCAGCCGTCGAGTGACTTGCCGTCGAATAGCGGAATCCACTTCTGCTTGCGTTCCGCCGCGGTTTCGTCCGCCTCAACGCGAGCGGCCGTGCCCGCGGTCCAAGGGAACCTGACAAGAGGCAGTGAAAGCACGATCACGGCGACGGGCAATAATGTGATTTGCGCTCGATTCAAACGGAATCTCATGGCAGCAGCTCCCTGGTCGGTTCCGGGCGAGTTCCTCTCGGCTTCCAAGTCGCATTCGCAAAAACGGCGATTGCTACTATACTGGTTCACTCGCTGCACTTCTTGTACACCGTCTATCCCTCAGGCACAAGCTTATCCAACCCGAAATCAATTCGAGGGAATCTCCCGCCATGAGCAATCGATGGCGCTGGCTGGACTTCATCCTGGCCGGTTACTGGACGTTGATCTTCGTGGGAACTCATCTTCCGATGGCGCCGTCGCAGCATTTCAATCTCTCGCCGATCCCACTGGACAAGATCGCTCATTTCAGTGCGTTCGGCCTGCTGGGGCTGCTGCTGATTGCCTCGATCCGCGACATTCGTCGGCCGATCCAGGTGCTGCTTTTCCTGACAGCCGTGATCGCGGCGTACGGCGTGCTGGACGAATTAACCCAGAAGCTGGTCCCCTCGCGATCGGCCGATTTCTGGGATTGGGTCGCCGATATGCTCGGGGGCTGCACCGGGCTGCTGGTCGGCCTGGCGATCCGCCTCAATGCCCCACGCGCACGCATTCCCGAGCGACCACACAGTACGTAGGATGGGACGAGGCAACTTCGAGACCGACGCTCCAACTGGCCGAGCGCAGCGGCGGCACCCTGTTCCCTAACGCGGCGGCAAACGCCACAATGGTCTGGCACCAGGAGAATTCGATCGATGAACCGTTGTTATTTGGCCGGAATGCTTGTGGTGACTTTGACCTTGAACAGGTCGGGCGATGCCCAGCAAGTGTACGCGCCCACCGAGGCACAGATCAGAGCGGCCGAGTCGTCGATCCATGAGCAGGCTTTGCGGGGCCATATCCGCTTCCTCGCCGACGATTTGCTGGAGGGACGCGGTCCCGGTTCGCGCGGCGATCGATTGGCCCAATGCTATCTGGCGGCCCAGTTTCAGTCGTTCGGATGCCGCCCGGCTGGCAAGGATGGCAGCTGGTTCCAGCCGGTGCCGTTGGTGGGCGTGACCGCGCACCCGCCGGAGACGGTGCAATTCACATCGGGCGGTAACAGCCTTTCCCTGCGGCGGCACGATGATTGGGTTTTGGCTGCCGGGCGGCCGCAGCCCAACCATGCGATCCGAAATGCCGAAGTGGTCTTCGTGGGATACGGTATCGAGGCCCCGGAGTACGATTGGAACGACTACAAGGGAGTCGACCTGAAGGGAAAAGTCCTGTTGATGATGAACAACGATCCGGCCGACGATCCACAGTTGTTCGCCGGTAAACGCCGACTGTACTACGGACGCTGGGATTACAAGTACGCCAGTGCCGCCCGGCAAGGGGCGGTCGGTGCCTTGATTATTCACACCGAAGCGTCCGCAGGCTATCCGTTTCAGGTCGTGCAGACATCGTGGAGCGGCGAGGAATTCGAATTAGCGGAATCGGAAGGTCCGCGCGTCGATGTCCGCGGCTGGCTGACAGAAGATGCGTCGAAAAAGCTCGTCGCACTTGCGGGCAAAGATCTAGATGCCTTGCGCGCCTCGGCGGAGAAACGCGACTTCCACCCGGTGCCGCTCGACGTGCGCGTGTCGCTGTCGTTTCCCTGCGACGTCAGGCCACAAGAAACCGCGAATGTGTTGGGACTGCTGCCGGGCAGCGATCCGAAGTTGGCCGACCAGGCCGTCGTCTTCATGGCCCATCACGATCATCTGGGGATGGCGGCGACGCGTAATGCAGACGGCGACAATATCTATAACGGAGCGATCGACAACGCTTCGGGCACCGGTGCGCTGGTCACGATCGCGCGCGCGATTTCCAGTCTTCCTCAGCGACCGGCGCGATCGATCCTTTTCGCAGCGGTTGGGGCCGAAGAACAAGGACTGCTCGGTTCGCTCTATCTCGCTCAGAACTCGCCGCTGCCGGTCGGCAACCTGGCTGCCGTCATCAACATCGACGGACTCAACATCATCGGGCCAACACGCGACGTGAATGTGATCGGAATCGGCAAGTCCAGCCTCGATCTGCTGGTGGAAGGCGCCGCACGCTGGCAAAAGCGGATCGTGACCCCCGATCATTTTCCGGACCGCGGATACTATTACCGGTCCGATCAGTTCAGCCTGGCAAAAGTAGGCGTACCCGGCGTCTACCTGCACTCGGGCATCGAAGTAATTGACAAACCGGAAGGCTGGGGCAAACAACAGCTCGAAGAATGGACGAAGACCCGGTACCATCAACCGAGCGATGAATACCGCGACGATTGGGACCTGCGCGGCGCGGTCGACGATACTCGCCTGCTGTACTACGTCGGTTTGCAGGCGGCCCAGCAGGCCGAATTGCCGGCCTGGAACCCGGGTGATGAATTTGAAGCGGCGAGAAAATCCGCGCTCTCCGCCCTCAAAAAGAACTGACGTTGTTCACCGCGGAGGAATTCTTTCACCGCCGAGGGCACAGAGGAACGCGGAGACAGACGAAAATAGTTTCAATAGGAATTCAAGCAGTCGGGCTTGAACGCCGTTGACCAAACATTGTTATGCCTACGACTGCAAACAACCGGAACTATTCGGCATACAACTCTCTGCCTATCTATCCAGTCCTCCCCCTCCGCGTTCCTCCGTGCCCACCGCGGTAAAAAATCTCTTCACCGCGGTAATCAGAACGCGCAGAGTTCGGGAATCGGCTTGCCGTCGTGGAGAATTGGAATCGGGCGGCCGGCGAAGTCGGGGATGGCGATCTGATCGGCCGGGATTCCCAGGTGGCGGTAGATTGTGGCGAGGAAGTCCTGGACGCCGACGCGTCGATCGACGGCATATTCCCCGCGACGATCGGTGGCACCGATGATCTGTCCGGTCCGCATTCCGCCGCCGCTGAACAGAAATGACATGGCGCTGGGCCAGTGATCCCGGCCGGGCTGCACCACGCCCTGCTCGGCGCTGGCGACGCCCCCGCCGGTACTTGGCGCGTAGCTGATCTTGGGAGTGCGGCCGAAGTCGCCGCCCACGATCAACATTACGCGGCGGTCGAGTCCACGCTCGTAGAGTTCCTCGACCAGCGCGGCGACGGCCTGGTCGGCGAAAGGAGCTCGGTACTTCATTCCCTCGAAGACGTTGTGGTTGACGGCATGGTCGTCCCAGTTGCCGACGCGGCCGCAGAGTTCACCGTTGAAGGTCACCGTCAGCAGATCGACGCCTGCCTCGACCAATCGTCGCGCCAAGAGGCATTGCTGGCCCCAGGAGTTTCGTCCATAGCGGTCGCGGACCTTTTTTGGCTCCCTGGTTAGATCGAACGCCTCGGCCGTTTCGGGACGGGTCATGAGATTCCAGGCCTGCCGTTCAAAAGCATCCATGGCCTGCATATTGCCTTCGCGATCGAGTTCTCGCCGCAGACGGTCGAAGCCTTTGCGCAAGTCGATGCGATCGCCGATCCGACCGCGGGCCTTTTCATCGGCCAAGCCGATGTTCGGGATGCGGAAGTCGGGCGCGTTGGGGTTGCCGTGGATGGCGAACACACCGTAGGTCGGACCGAGATAAGCGGAGCCCAGGTAGGGTATCGGGTTCACGCCAATATAGTTCGGCAGGTGGCGTCGTGGATCGCGCCGCACGAAATTAGCGATCGAGAAAAGATCGGGGTGGTCGGGGGCAAGTCGTCGACCTTGCAGCGGGTGCCCCGTGAAGATCTGTTGCGGCCCGTCGTCGTGGCAGAAACCGGTATGCACCATCGATCGGAGAACATTCCAGCGCTGCGCCACCGCCGCTTGACGAGGGAACAGTTCGCAGAACTGCAGACCGGGTAGCGCGGTATCGATCGGTGCGAACGGGCCCCGGTATTCGCTGGTGGCGAGCGGCTTTGGATCATACGACTCCAAATGACTTGCGCCGCCATGGTACCAGACCACGATAATGGCGGTCCGTTCGCCCGTCGCCGGTGATTCGGCCAGCGCTCGGCGCCGCAGCAACTCCGCAAGCGGCAACGAGGCAACGCCGGCCAGCCCGATCCGAAAAAACTCCCGGCGACCGATCTGCTGCTCGCGAGCCAAGTTCTGAGTGATGCTGTTCACTTGGAAATCGGCCTCGCAATTATTAGGCGTCGATCAAGGCTTCGGCTCTGGCTTCGTTTCAGGAGCCGGTTTGCCGCGCTTCTCTTCGGCAATCTTGATTACGTTCAGGAGCCAAGCCCGAGCCCGATCTTTGAGCATCGGATCTTTTTCGCATTCCTTGAGGATCTCCAGCACACGGTCATGTTGAATGGCCAGCGAAACGGCAGAAATGATCGCGGGCCGCGCAATCCGAAAATTGGCCATCGCGGCGCGGTTGGTGGTGTCCTCGGGGGGGCTGGGCATTTCGCCAGGCTGCGGGTCGCTCGGCGCAATCTGAAAGAAGTCGACGATCCTCCGCACCGGTTTGTCGTCCCCGGTCGCGAAGAACCATTCCCAGAGTTGATCCAGGTGGTAGGGCTCGAAAGCCATCGGTCCGCCGGCCACGATCGGTGGAGGAGCACGGCGGGACAACTCAACCTTGCCGTGATCCAACAGCCATTTCTTCGCTTCGTCGGTCTGCGAAACCCAGGCGGCGCGGTGGACGACAGCCCGGTCGACCACCGGCAGATCATTCAACTCGTCCAGCCAGTCCGCGATCTTATCGGGATTCGCCCGCATCACCTGGCCCAGGAACATTTCGTACGCTTCCGGCCGGTTGCCGCGCAACAATTTCAACTCGGCCATCTGCCGTACGCGTCGCGTAATCTGGTCCGGTTCGGGGTGCCGGTAAAAGGACATGACCCAGCGTCCCAATTCGGCCGGCGTGGGCAAATCGTCCAGGCCGAGTGCCCGGTTACCCCCGAGGAGAAGCCCGTCGAGGCACGACAGGAGTGCCACCAGAACGAATACGGACGATCGCAAACGGAGAGGCTGCAAAGTGTGGATCATGCTTGAAGCATACTCGATTTTCCACTGTTTCCAAGAGCTTTTGTCACCCCCTTTTTCCCGACGGAGCCCAGGGGTACTCTACAAGCGGTTGCGGCGCGCCAAGCGACGGGCAGGGCACCGTATTCCCGCGAACGCCTTTTGTCGACGGAAGGTAAGTCAGGCCGATGAGCGATCCCTATTTCCAGCAGTTGTTTGCCGAACGAATTGGCGGTGTGAATTACGGTAAAGGCACGGAAATCTATAAATTCGAGAAGATCAAGCGGGCGAAACGCAAAGCATTGACGGACTACCCCCAACGGGCCCTGGTCGATTTCGGTATTGGCGAGAACGACGCGATGGCGCCCGAATCCGTGCGGCGGGTGATGGTCGAGGAGATCAACCGTCCGGAGAACCGCGGTTATGCCGACAATGGGATCGCACTCTACAAAGAAGCGGTGGCGCGGTTCATGCAGCGTACGTTCCAAGTGACGCTCGATCCGCAGAAAGAGATCAATCACTGCATCGGTTCGAAGACCGCCCTGGCGATGCTGCCCGCCTGCTTCATCGATCCGGGCGACGTGACGCTGATGACCGTACCCGGCTATCCCGTCGCCGGAACGCATACCCGCTACTATGGCGGCAGCGTGCATCGGCTGCCGCTTCTGGCCGAGAACGGTTTTCTTCCCGACCTGGCTTCGATCCCGGCCGACGTTCGGGAGCGCGCCAAGCTGTTGGTGATCAACTATCCGAACAGTCCCACGGGCGTGGTGGCGACGCGTCGGTTCTACGAACAGGTCATCCAATGGGCACTCGACAATAAAGTCGTGGTCGTGCAGGACGCGGCGCATATCATATTGAGTTACGACGGCGAACCGCTGAGCTTCCTGTCGGTGCCCGGCGCCAAGGACGTTGGCGTCGAAATCCATTCGATGTCCAAAGGCTATGATATGATCGGCTGGCGGATCGGCTGGGTCTGCGGCAACGAACGGATCGTCCAGGCGTTGGCTGACGTCAAGGACAATTCCGATTCCGGCCAGTTCATCGCCATCCAACGGGCCGCGGCCGCCGCGCTGGACGATACGTCGATTCCTGATCGCACACGGGAAAAATACCGGCGGCGTCTGCAAAAGCTGGTGACCATGCTCTCCAGCGCCGGGTTCCAGTGCAAAATGCCGGGCGGTACCTATTTCCTTTACGCGCGCGCGCCGAGCGCCGCGCGGGATGGAGCCTTGTTCGCCAACGCCGAATCGGCCAGCCAGTACCTGATTACCCAGCACTCGATCGTCACCGTGCCCTGGGACGACGCCGGGCCGTTTCTGCGTTTTTCGGTAACCTACGAAGCCGACGACGAGCGCGCGGAGGATGCTCTGATGGCGGAGGCTTTACAGCGATTGACGTCGGCCGAACTCAAGTTCAATTGAATCGTTCCCGACTGAACCAGCCGGCCAACCCCCATGACCGAACCGCTGCTCCCTTCTTCGTTCCTCTTCAACTTCGCCGTCCCCTGCCGGTCGAAGGACCATCTCTGGTCGACGGCGGGAGCGAAGCTCGACGAGTCCTATCGCCTGCCGCACCTGGGGACCATGGACGGAAAGTCGACTTGGGCCGATCTGCGGATGGCATGGAGCTCGGAGGGGTTCGGGATCACGTTGATCGTGAGTGGCAAACGGCAGCCGCCCTGGTGCCGCGGAACGCGGATCGAGGACAGCGACGGATTGCAGATCTGGATCGACACGCGCAACACTGCAAACATCCATCGCGCCAATCGATTCTGTCATCGCTTCGCCTTCCTGCCCACCGGCGGCGGTCGCAACCTGGAAAGTCCTTTTGCCGTGATGCTGGGGATCAATCGGGCTCGCGAGAGCCCCAAACCGGTTCCCCACGGAACCCTGCCCGTGCTCTGCGCGCGCCGCATCGACGGCTATCGGCTCGAAGCGCACATTCCCGCCGCGGCGCTCACCGGCTTCGACCCCGTGGAACAACCCCGGGTGGGATTCATGTACGCGGTGATCGATCGCGAGTTAGGCTGGCAAACGTTGCGGCTGGGTCCGGAATTCCCGATCGACGAGGATCCGGAAATGTGGAGTTCCATGGAGCTGCGGTGAGCGGTGCGACTTGTGGCGACCGTTCAGGCGGTGATCCGCTGCGCGTCGGCCCACAGGTCCTCCAGGCGGTAGAACGCCCTCGCTTCCTCCGTGAACAACTGCACAACGACGTCACCGTGGTCGAGCACAATCCAGCGGCTCTCGGCATAGCCTTCCATGTTGCGACGCCGATCGCCCATCTCGATGCGCAGCACGCGGTCGATCTCATCGGCGATCGCTCGCAACTGCCGCCCGCTGCGTCCGCTCACCAGGACAAAGTAGTCGAAGATCGACGTCAGCTTGCGCACATCCAGGATCAGAATCTCCTGGCCATTGTTTTCCGCCGCCGTGCGGGCCGCCGCCAATGCGAGTTCCCGTCCACGGGTTGAATTCGTTGCTTGCGACTTCTGGACGTCCACCGCGCTACTTGCCACTCGTACTCCTCCCGTCCCTGGGGGACGGCACAAACTCGAATCCAACCCCAACCTCTGCTTTCCATTCTACACCGGTCCGCCAGGAAGGGTAGTGCGACGAATCCGCGGCGGCCGACGACGATATAATCGCACATGGCCCCCGCCATCAGAGATTTCAGCGTACGAGTCAAAACGGCCACCTTGATAAAAATATGGACGCCATGCGACAGACAAGGACCATAACACGGCGGCCAGCGCTGCAAATCGTGGGTTGGATCGCCATCGCGACAAACCTCTTACCAGCCTCGACCGCCAGCCTTGCCCTACCCTGTTTCGACGGCGGCAGCAAGACATCGGACCGAGTGCCCGTAAACGGCGACTCCGTCATTCGAGCCAGGTCGGGATCGTCGGAGATTGTGATTACGACCACGAATCGGCTGGCGGGAGCGATCCATTCGCTGACCTGGAACGGCAAGGAATTCATCGACAGCCATGATCACGGCCGGCAACTGCAATCGGCGGCCAGTTTCGATCGAGCTGCTTCCGGGGAATTCTGGGCGGAGTGTTACAATCCCACCGAGGCAGGCTCCCGCGCCGACGGCAGCGGCGGGAGATCGACGAGCCAACTTCTGCAAATCAGCGCCGAGGGACGCGAACTGCGGACAAGCACACGGATGGCGTTCTGGCTTGCGCCCGGCGAGAGATCCTCGGGCAGGCCGGCACTGAACAGCACGATCTTGTCGAATCACCTGGTGACAAAACGCGTTCAGATCGGAGGCAGCTCGGAATTTGTTGCGCGTGCCAGGAAGGCGCTGGAGAATATCGTTGAATACGATGTCACATTTATCGTGCCGAAGGAGGAAGCGCACACCTACGCGCAGTTCGAAGCAGTGACGGGGTACATGCCGTCCGAATTCAGTCGATTCTGGAAATTGCCACGGAGTACCAGAAAGCTCGAACCGCTGGACGATGGACCTGGGGAACAGCCGCATCCCGTGATCTTCTCCAATCCGAGCGGCAGTCACGCGATGGGCGTATTTTCGCCGGACCAGCCCTCGCCCGGATTCGAAGATGCCGGTTATGGGCGGTTCCGATTCGAGCAGGAAAAAGTCGTGAAATGGAACTGTGTTTTTCGCCTGCGAGACAAACAAGGCATCGCAGCCGGCGAGTATCGCTTCCGCCAGTTCGTCGCTGTCGGCACATTGCAGGACGTCACGCGGGTGCTCGAAACACTATTCGACCTGTTCCCCAAGGAGCAGCCAGACAAATGACCAACCAGGAATGACCGCAGCCGATCCTTCGCGGCAATAACTTACACGCGTGTCGCGACCGCAGTTTGGTAGCGGGCGAGTGACCCGTCATTCCCGGCGGCGGGGGGCCATGCTTGGAACGCGTTGATTGGCGGCGTACCAGGTGCGCCAGGCGCGTTGGTCGTAGCCGTAGCCGTAGTTGCCGGTGATGCGGTGCAAGGCTGTCAGGACCTCCTCGTTCTGCATCGGCACGATAACCACGTTCGATCCCTTGCCGACCGACAATGCGGCATTGTCCTGGCCGGCGCCCGGCCCGGAAACCGCTCGCGAAATCGTCGCCGTGTGCGTGCCCGCTTCGGAGCCGTCGGAAATCACCACTCGGTGCCGCGTGATCAACGCCTCGATCAGCGGCGGCACCGACGCCGGATCACTCAGGTGGCCCAGGGCGAACGCCGCCCGATTGACCTGGTCGTTCCGTACCGCGCGCAGCGCCAGCACATACGCATCCACCACACCCGGCGCGCGCAAATCGACCAGGCAATCGATGCATTTGTAAAACAGGTCGCTATCGTTCGATTCCAGCGAAGTGTTGATCAGCGCTTCCAGTGCCGTCACGTGCTCGATTCGCGCAATCACGTCGACATAAAACAGCCGCAGCCAGGGAAGCGGCTCGGCATTCAGAAGCTGCAGCAGTCCCTTGATCGCCAGTGGATCGCGGATCGCCGCCAGTTCGCCCCTGAAGCGATTCAAGCGATCTTGATCCTGCACCGACCGGCGCAGATTCTTCAGTCGCAACGTCCAATCGCGGATCGCCTGCCGCGTCTGCAATTTTTCCTCGATCGCCTCGATCTCCTGCGGCAACCGCCAGCGGCCCTGGAAATACTCCATGCCCCGCTCGCGCGGAATCTCGCCCGGGAGCACCCAACGACCGTCGACATGCGTATAACCCAGCCCGTGACGCGCCTCGACGCAGTCCGGATCAAGTTCGATAATCCGCCGCAAATGGTGCGTTCGGAATTCCGGCAGCCGATTTTCACGGCACCATTCCGCCAGCTCCCATTGGGCGGGGACGCTGTTTTGCGTTCGAGGAGCGCGGCGCACGTACTCCTGCTCCCGCGGCCGCTCCGATTCGATCCGCAGCAGGTCTTCACGAAACAATCGGATCTCGCCTCCCGACGTCGTGACGATGGTGAGCCACTCGGACCCGGCCGCCTGCCCGGGAGGAATCGTTCCCTCGATCGTACCTCCGTTGCGCAAATGCAACGTCTCCGCGCCGCAAGGCCGGAGCGGGAACAGCGCCACAAACGCCAGCACCGCGACCCCAGGCGCGGAAGCCCGCCCGTCGGCCCGCAAGACAGCCTTTCCGCGATATTGACCGAACGGTGCCACGCCATCCTCTCCTTCCACTCATTTGAGTATAGGAAGGCGGCGCAAGCAAATTCAATCGGTCAGGCGGCGGCCAGGTCATCCCCCAGATATTTGCGTTTGACTTCCGGGTGCACGCGCACTTCCGCCGGCGTGCCGTGGAACAGCACATGCCCTTCATCGATCACATAGCAATGATCGACAATCTGCAGGATTTCCCGGGCCGCATGGTCGGTGATCAGGATCGCGATCCCCTGACGACTGAGTCCGCGGATGATCCCTTGAATGCTCTGGACCGTCACCGGGTCGATCCCGGCGAACGGTTCGTCCAGCAGGATGATCTCGGGGTCGGAAATCAGGCAGCGGGCGATTTCCAGTCGCCGTCGCTCGCCACCGGAGAGAGCGTGGGCTCGCGACTTGCGCAGGTCGAGGATATCGAACTGCTGCAGCAGTTCGCGGCAGCGGGCCTTTCGTGCGGAACGGCTCATGCCCAGCAATTCCATCATGCCCAGCAGATTCTGTTCCACCGTAAGCTTGCGGAAGATACTCGACTCCTGCGCCAGGTATCCCATCCCTCCATCGCGCGCCCGTCGGTACAGCGGCCAGCTTGTCACGTCCTGGCCATTCAGCATCACCGTTCCCGCGTCGGGTTCAATCAATCCGCAGGTCATGCGGAAGCTGGTGGTCTTGCCCGCTCCGTTGGGCCCCAACAGTCCGACGATTTCACCGCGGTCGACCTCGAAACTGACGCCGTCGACCACACGTCGAGCGCCGAATGACTTCACTAATCCCTGCACCGACAGCACTGGCATCGCTCAACCCTCCATGGTTCATGAGCCTGGGGCGATTAATGGATCAGTCGCATCTTCTTCACATTGGGCAACAGGGGCACCGGCCGATTCCAGGAGTGCGGCCAATAGACCACCGCCGCCTTGCCGATCAACAGCTCGCGTTCCACGTACTTTTCCGACCAGCCGCGTGCATCCGCGCTGTGGGCGCTGTTGTCACCCATCGGAAAGTATTGGTCTGGTCCTAGCGGAAAATCCCGCTCGTGCCGCGCCCGGAACAAGCGGTCTGTCTTCCAGGTCGCCGGATTACGGAATACCACCGGGATCGACTGATCGATTCCCGGAAAATGGTCGTAGTCGGACTCATAAGCCGAGGTGGAAGCGATGTAGTAGATGTCGCGCCACACGCGCATGCCTTGCGCGGTCACGCGCGCGCCGCGCGCCGCGATGCCGACCGGTTGCAAGTCGCCAGAATCGTCCGGGCTCCAGACGGGAACCACGACGCGGTCGGGTGTCCCCGCGTAGGTTGTCGGTTTCGCGAAGGGCACCAGTTCGTCGTTCACCCACAAGCGAATTTCATCGTCGAAATTGGAATACCTCACCGCGTATTTTCCTGGGCCGCGAATCGCCGTCTCCGCGGTCGGTTCGCCGTCGTCAAACACGATTTGTTCGCTGGATGTCGAGAGAGTCGCCTTCCCCGTCGCCAGTTCGATGGTGCAGTAGAAGTGCACTCCGCCCTCGACCAGGTCGAGCACCAGTTGCCCCTGCTTGTCCGCAACCACCAGCTCCGCTTCGATCGCCAGATCACCGACCCAGTTCTTGCCCAGCTGGCTCGGTTCAGGCTGGTATCGAGCCGTGGAATCGACCTTGAAACTCGACGGCAATACCGACGGCACTTTGGGCACCGCATTGTACGCGCCGAAATCGGATACCAGCTCGCCGGCGAACTCGTGCGGCAGCCCGAAGTCGTTCCCGCTCTCTACCGCCCGCTCGATACTCGACCAGGTCGGCCCATCAGGAACAACGTGGCGATAGCGCAACCACTGTTCGCCATCGTGCCCGTCGATCTCCACACCTTGCAGATCCGATTCCAACAAGCGCAGGCCTTGCGAATCGGGAAAAAACTGCCAGCGCGAAGGCCAGGAAACTTTGTGCAGATCCGCGATCGCCGCGGTATGCGAAATATCATCGACCAGCTGCATCATCGCGATCTGCTTGTGGGGCGGCTTGCGAGCGATGCGGAACTCGGACTCACCTTCCTTGCGGATAAACACATCGCCGTATTTCAGCTTGATCGTCTCGTTGGGCAGGCCGATCAGCCGCTTGATATAGTTCACTTTCCCGTTTCCGGGAAACTTGAATACGATCACGTCCCAGCGTTCGGGTTCCGAAAGATCGTAGCTGAATTTGCTGACCAGAATCCGATCGCCCGTGAACGTTCCCTGATTGGCGTCCTCGTTCCAATCGAGCGTCATCGTATACCGGCACAGCGGACAGGTCGTGGCAACCGCGGTGCCCCAATCGTTGCCGGCCTGCCGGTCGTCGTTCTCGCAGCTGGCGCCCCCCTGATATGCGTGACCGCACTTCGAGCAGGTGACATCCTTATGGTTGCCCATCAACGTGGGTGCCATCGACCCTGTCGGGATCACGAACGCTTCGGCCACGAATGTACGAAACAGGAACGCCAGCATGACCGCCACCACGATCGATTCCACCGTTTCCCGGTTGCTCTGGGGCGGGGCCGTTTTCTGGCCATCTTTCGGCTCATTTTTCGAGCCATCTTTGGCAGATTTCTTGTCGGTCATGAGTTCCCCGTTCCAGGTTTCGCATTCGTGGCAGGTTCGGCGGCGGCGGTCGTCGCGGCCACGTCCACCGTCATCCGATTCGTGTGGATGGCCCGATTATTGTCGATGGGCCTGCGCGCATCGGGAACGGAATATAGCGAATAATCCGTTCGGCCGGTACGCGAAGTTGCCGGTGAAATGCCATCAGCCGGCAAAAACCGGCGGCTCAGGAACCGCCCTGATTTGCGGCACCCGCTGCAATCTTGCCGGCATTCCCGGCATTCGGAGTGGGGACCTGCCGCAGCAGCCTGCGGGCCTCGCCCAGCAGGAATTTCGGGTCATTGAACGGGTCAAAGCCGATGTCCTGCCAGCGGACCAGGCCGTCGCTATCGATGAGGAAAGTGCCGTGCAAAGGCAATTTTTCGAAGTCGTCGTGACAGCGATATGCTTTGAACGCCGAGAGGTCGGGATTGGCCAGAAGCTGGATCGGCATCGGCCCATCCTTGTAGTTTTCGATCGACTTGCGCAGGCCGTCGAGGTCATCCGAACTGATCGCCACCAGCGAGATGTTTAACTCGGCGAACTCTTTAGCCATCGGTCCGAACGCTTGCAGCTGTTCGGCGCAATGCAGACAGCCAGAGCCGAGATAGTAGATCAGGATCAAGTTGCGGCCGCGGTATTCGGCCAGGGAATGGGCCTGACCTTGCGCGTCCGGTAACGTCCAGGATTGGGCCGGCTGCGGCGTCCAGCGGAACGGTCCCAGGCTGTCCAGATTCGGCCGGTTGCCGATGTCCGATTTGGGCTGCGCCGGCATGCGCCAGTCGTCGGGCCATTGCAATTCGCGGGCGATCGGCAACAGTCGAGCGAACGTCGGCACGGAAAGATCGTCGATCTCCGCCGAGATCGCACGCAGCTTCTGGAACGCCTCGGTCGCCTCCTGTTTCTTGTCCAAGGCCCAGAGCACCTCCACCTGGCGCGCCAACGGCTGAATCTCGTTGACATTTCCATTGACGAAATTCCGTGCCTGGTTTTCCGCCTCCTGCTTCTCGCCTGCCATCAGGTAGATCCAGGCAAGGTAACCGTTCTTGGAAGTCTCCGCGATCTTGAACTGAGTCAGGGCTCCTGCATAGTCGGTGCGATAGACGGCTTCATGGCCTTCCAACTCGGCGACTACTTTTTCCAGGTCTTTGACAGGCCCTTCCTGGCCTTTGCGAGCGTCCTCTTTGGCTTTGTCGATTTCGGGCTGAGGCTTATTCTCGGTCTTGGCTTTGTTCTCCGCCTCCAATCCGGCTTTGTCCATCGCTTCGCGCTTGGCGTTGAGGCGCTGCCTTACCTCGGCCATGACGGTCTGGGCTTTTTCCGCTTTTCCGGTTCGGAACAGCGCGATGCCAAGAAACCGCAGCCGCTTCAGCTGCTCATTTTCGTTGTCGGTCGGCTCCAGGTAGGGCGTGTCGCAGAGTTCCACGAGCTGATCCCAGAGCTCGAAGGTGTTCAGGACTTCGAACAGCCGCATCCGTCCGTAATGAGAGCTGCCGTTGGAGATCGAGTTATAGCGGGGATGGCGCGGCAGTTCGCACATGTTCTTGGCCATGTCCATTGCGGCCCGCACGCGTCCGATATGGACGAGGTCGCGAATCAGCCATTCATTATTGTGAGCAAAATTGTGGATTTGATCGGGGAGAATTCGATCGCGGATCATATGCGCGTGGTCGACGCGGGCGGACGCTTCCTGTTGCCAGGCGGCATCGTCATACCGTTTGAGTCCGGCGAAGATATGGCCGCCCATATGCCACATATGGGCGACGCCGGGCGAACTCTGACCGCTCAGCGCGGCCGAGGCCAATGCGCGTTCCGTCTTCTCGTTGTCCCAGAGATGGATCCGGTAGTGGTGGGCCGGGTGCATCGGATCGACGGCGAAAATCTCGCTCAGCAAAGCGTCGATACTCAGGTAACTGGAAATCGGGATGCCGACGTCACGATCGCGCCAGAGTCGCAGCGTCAGCAGTGCTTTGGCTTCGATATCCTGCGGGTATTTGTAGAGGATTTTTTCGAGCGACCGCGTGAATTTTTCGTGGCGTTCTTTGTTCTTGGAGCTGCCGGCCTCGAAGTAGGCATGTAAACCGTCGATATACATCTTTTCGCGTTCGTCGGCTTTTTCCCGCCGTTTGTGCGCTTCGGCGATGAATCCTTTGCCGCGATTTTCGTTGTCAAAATTGGCCATCGCCATTCCCCAGTAGGCCATGGCACAGTCCGGGTCGATGGCGGCGACCTGGCGGAACGAACGCTCGGATTCAAAATTCCAGAATCCGTGCAACTGTCCCACCCCCTGGTTGAAGAATGCCTGGGCCTGTGGATCCTTGCAGGTGATTCGGAAGTCGATTTTCGGCATCTCTGACATCAGATAGGCGGCTTGCCGCGGCCCTTCGTTAAAGACCTCGCCGTGGAACGAGTGCCCTGGCCGCTTCATGGTGTCGGCGGCGGCCGGCGCGCCTTCCTGCTTCGCTTCGGGTTTTGCCTCCTGACCGATGAGTAAGCAAGGCAGCGACGTGAAAACGGTCACAGCCAGCGTGCGGAAAAGAACGCGTGTCATCGATGAGTCTCGTGCAAGGGGAACTCGGGGCAAGGGGAACTCGGGGCAAGGGGAACTCGGGGCAAGGGGAAATGGTGCAGCAGGAGTTGGTTCCTCGGCAGGGCACCGACTTTGTTATATTCTAGTCCACCGGTTTCGCCGATTGCTAGCCACGCGAGGAAGTTCCATGCCGATGCTGTACAAGATCGCCGGCGTCCAGATGGACGTCGAACTGGGGAATAGGGAGCGAAATTGCGAGCGGATGATCGCGGCACTTCGCGATTCGTGCCGGGCCGGGAACATGTTGACCGTTTTTCCGGAGTGTGCATTGACCGGATACTGTTTCGACAGCCTGGAGGAAGCTCGGCAGTACGCCGAACCGATCCCCGGTCCCTCCACGCAGCGGATCTGCGCCGCGGCGTGGGAATGCGGCGGACATATCGCCTTCGGAATGCTGGAGCGCGAGGGCGACCGAGTGTTCAATGCGTGCGTGCTGGCGGGACCCGCCGGTGTCGTGGCCAGTTATCGTAAAGTCCATCTGCCTTACCTGGGCGTCGATCGCTTTACCACGCCCGGTGATCGCCCGTTCGCTGTCCATGAAATCAGCGGCCTGCGCGTGGGCATGACGATCTGCTACGACGCCGCATTCCCCGAAGCGGCGCGCTGCCTGGCACTGGAAGGCGCGGACTTGATCATCCTGCCAACCAACTGGCCGCCCGGCGCGCAGTGCACCGCCGCCTGCGTGATCAACACCCGCGCATTGGAAAATGCCGTCTACTATATGGCCGTGGATCGTGTCGGCGAGGAGCGCGGGTTTCGCTTCATCGGCAAAAGTCGTATTTGTAACACCAGCGGCGAGACGATCGCCATCGCCGATCACGCCGACCCGGCGATAATCCAAGCCGAAATCGACGTCGAAAAGGCGCGCAACAAACGCATTGTTCGAGTCCCCGGACTGCATGTGATCGATCGCTTCAACGATCGCCGCCCCGAGTTCTACCAGCCCGTCACGGCACCCAAACCACCCCGTTGACCCGCAATCACCTCCCCCATACCACATCCTTAACCGCGCCCAGGAGCAACTCATGGTTCGACTGCTCGTGCTCTACGGACATCCCCAGGATCCCGCCGCATTCGACAAGTACTACCACGAAGTCCATATCCCGATCGCGCGACGAATGAAAGGGCTGAAGAAATGGACGATCGGAAAAGCAATCGATACGCCGACGGGAGCGCCGTCGCCGTACTACCTCGTCGCCGAATTGTATATGGACACGCGGGAAGACTTTGATCGGCTGCTGGCGTCACCGGAAGGCCAAGACGCTGTCGCCGACGTTCCCAAGTTCGCGACAGGGGGCGTAACGTTTCTATTTACCGAAGTCGTGAACGTGGACTACTGATGAACGCCAACATTGCGGCCAGCGAAACAGCCGGGGCCAAAACAACTGCCCGCATCGGAATCGTGACGGTCTCGGATCGGGCCAGCCGCGGCGAGTATCAGGATCGCGGTGGGCCGGCGATCGGTGACTATCTTCGCGAGACGTTGAATAGCGCCTGGAGCGCCATCGAGCGGGTCATCCCCGACGAGCGTCCCACCATCGAAGCGACGCTGCGCGCCCTGGCCGATGACGAGCATTGTTGCCTGATCGTGACCACCGGCGGCACCGGTCCGGCACCACGCGACGTCACCCCCGAAGCGACACTCGCCGTCTGCGAAAAACCGCTCCCCGGATTCGGCGAACTGATGCGCAAAGTCTCGTTGGAAAAAGTACCCACCGCCATCCTCTCCCGACAAACGGCCGGAATACGAGGCCGCTGCCTGATCGTGAATCTGCCCGGTCAGCCCAAAGCGATCCGCGAATGCCTGGACGCCGTTATGCCGGCGATTCCGTACTGCATCGATCTGATCGGCGGTCCGTTTCTGACCACCGTCCCGGAGCGGGTCCAGGCGTTCCGCCCCGCGAAATGACCGCGGTGGGCGGGAAAAGAATTACCGCGGAGGGCGCGGGGGAACGCGGAGAAGAGGAGTTGCGGGATTTTCGATCGTCGGTTCGAGCGTGGGCGGCGGTGGACCTTGACACACCCGACCCGCCCTGGGCTGCCTAGAATTGATGATCTTCTGATTGTCGGGGCACTAAGGCTGGGGCGGGACGCGGAGCACGCTGTAGGGATGTAGCGCCAGGATGTTGACGCTTCCGTCTTTGGTTTCGCACACGCCCAAAATGACGTAGCGCGTCGTCATCTTGCCATTTTCCAATTTGAAGAACCCGGCGTGAAACGGCAGCGGCTTGCCGCTGGCATCGGTGAATTCGGTGAAGCTGGGGTTGAGGACTTCGACCACGCCCAGGTCGATGGGAGCCGCTTCACCCGGCCGGTAGCGCACCAGGTGCAGATAATTGACCCCTTGCACCACCTCGGTGATCGCGCACCAGGCGGTGCCGCTCGGCCCCACGCACATTGCGCGGCAATCGACCGTTTTTGCATTCGGGATCAGCGTACCGACGGTGCGGCCCGGCAGCATGTTGCCTTCGGCTGTCAGGTCGTAGGCATACAGGGCGTTTCCGGACATCGGCTGCGCATAGAGCGTTTTTCCGTCGGGCGAAATGTCCCAGTTAATCGGATCGGGACTTGGGTCGGTCAGCGCCAGTCGCGTGGCGGCGGTGGGGGGCTGCCCGTCGATCGTCTGTTTCAGACGGTCCAATCGCCCGCTGTTCGGATCGTAGCGCGCGATGTCGCCGCCCAGGATCGGATGGTAAGCGCGCCCCAGGTAATCGACGACGATGAAGCCGTAAAAGTGTTCGGTATCGATCAGTTCCTTGTACTTGCCGGTTTTCAAGTCGAGTACCAGGAAAATTGCGTTCTCGCCGGGACCGGGCCGGTGATCGGAACAGGTGGAAATGTAAGCCAACCCGCGCGATTCGTCGGGGGTGATGCTGTTGATGCCATGGTGCGGCACGGGGATCGGGAAGACTTTGGTCTTTCCGGTCTGGGGATCGTAGACCATCGGATAGCCGCCGGGGTAGTCCTCGCGTTTTTCCGTCGCCGTCGGATAGCCTTGCTTGGTGCCGAAGTAGATCTGTCCGGTCAACTGCCCAACATTGTTGCGGGTGTGGATCTTCGATTGCGCGGCAAAGCCCTTGGCATCGGTGCCGATCGCCTGGTGGGCATCGACGACCACGCGCATTTTTTCGGCGGCCGGATCGAACTCCACCAGCCACGAATTCACGGCGTTGGCGTGCGTACCGATATACAGACGCCGGTTGTGGCCTTCGATAATCGCAAAGTAGCCTTCGCCCTCCGTTGCCGTTTCCTTCGGTATCACATAGGCCTTCGCGGCCACCCAACGGCTCGGAAGCGGTTCCGCCGACCACAGACAGGTTGGGCCAAGGTGCGTTGAAATCAGCTGCACTACGCAGGCCAGCGTGCAATACAGGTACGTCCAACTCGCTTTCATGGCGCGTCTCCTCAATCCGGTGTTCAAAACAAGGTTCCATGTTTGACGCCGCCGCGCGAAAAAGCAAGTCCCGCAGTCACGGCTCGATGACGATGCGCTGGTCCGCGGCAACCGCGCGACGGGGCTGGAGAAGCAACCTCGTTGTGGGCACAATACAGCTCCAGAAACTCAACCCAACTCCAACCCTGTTCATCCCATAGGTTCGGCGTGGAACACTCGTCCACCACGGAGCCGAAAATGACGCTTCCGTTGCGACCTTCCCCAGGCAGTCCGGCCGAGCGTGGCTATCGCTGGCCGGCGGAATGGGAGCCGCAGTCGCGTCTGTGGCTGTCCTGGCCGCATAACCGGCGTACCTGGCCGGGACGCTTCGAAGGCATTCCGGAAATCATGGCCCGGTACGTACGCGAGGTGGCTCAGTTTCAGCCGGTCGATATTCTGGCGGGTGGCGATGACGTGATGCGGGAGGCGACCGACGCGGTCGGGGGTCTGGCGAATGTCACGCTGCACGACATTCTGACAAATGACGCCTGGTGTCGGGACCATGGCCCCACGTTCCTGGCTGGTAGTTCTTCCTTGCCGCCGGCGTTGGTCGATTGGGGCTATAACGCCTGGGGTGGAAAATACCCGCCGTACGATCTCGATGACGCGGTGCCCCAGCGCATTGCCGAAGGAATGGGACGCATCGCTTTTACTCCCGGAGTCATCCTGGAAGGGGGCGCGATCGACGGGAACGGCCGTGGCACAATTCTGACCACGGAGAGCTGCCTGTTGAATCCGAACCGCAACGGTCCGATCGGCAAGAGCCGGCTGGAGCAACTGCTGGCTGATTTTGTGGGGGCCCGCTTGGTGATCTGGTTGACCGGCGGCGATCTGGCCGGTGACGACACCGATGGCCATGTCGATCAGCTGGCTCGGTTCGTCGATCCGTGCACGGTGGTCGTAGCGCACGAACCCGATCCGGCGGACATCAATCACCAACCGCTGGCTCGAAACCTGAAGCAGCTGCGGAACCTCACTAACGAAACCGGAACACCTTTGCGCGTCGTGACGCTGGAGATGCCACGGCCCGTGCTAGTGGATGGACAGAGATTGCCGGCCAGTTACTGCAATTTTCAGATCGGCAACCGGTTTGTGATCGTGCCGCAGTTCGACGATCCCAACGACGCACCGGCGATCACAACCTTGCGGGACTGTTTTCCGGATCGGCGAGTGATCGGGCTGCCGGCTCGGGACCTGGTGTGGGGGCTCGGCGCGTACCATTGCCTGTCGCAGCAGGAAGCGGTCATTTGAAATTGATGGAAGCGGCGCAAGCCAGCCCGATCATGACGCGCGTGCGGCGCGCTGGTGCAGCGGAGTCGAACGTAACAGGATGCAACCTTCCGATATTTCGGCCTTTCCGGGTGCGCCAACCGCCGCCGTGGGGCAGGCGATCCAACCGTGCAGCGCGTGCCAGGAATGCCGGAGTGCGAACGGAATCGAGCAGGAACTCACGTTACCGACCTGGCCGGTGACATCGTTTATCACCGTGGCCTGAATTCCCAGCTGTTCAAATTTCATTCCTGCCAGCCGTACGATTGCCGAACCTGCCTGATGGGGAACCACAAAATGCACGTCGGTCGCGGGGAGTCCTCGGGAACGCAGGCAGGACTGGAGCGCGCTGGCCATCGCCCGCGGCGCGAGTTCGGCGATGTTCATGCCGTCCAGTTGGAAAACGATCCGGCTTCCGACCCGCGTGCGGCCGGCGGAAGCGTCGGGGGAAAGCACGTTTTCTTTGCGTGCAAAATCAAAATAGGCCGCTGGCGCGGGTCGCCGTAAAGCGAATGCGTCGTGGATCTCAAAATGCACGGGAAACAGGGCGCTATCGTAGCGTGCAATGACGGTCGCCGACGCCAGATCGCCGAACAAGGGGCCCGTTGATGCGCACTCGTAATCCGTAATCCGGCTAATTCGGCTGGCGACGGCCACCAACACGAACTGCTCACGCCCCAACCCCAACATGGGCACGACGATTCGCCGCACGATTTCCAGCGCCTTGGAGTAGCCGCTGCAAAACCAATTCATGCCATAGACGGGGCAGGCTGGAATACCTAACCGGCGCGCGAGCCGACGGGCCGAGCAGAACAGATCCTCGCGGCGCACCCGATCGGGATCGGCCCACCGGCGGGCGACCGCACGCGGGAGATGCGATGGCGACACATAGACGATCGCCGCGCAATGCCGCAAATCGACACCCCATTCATGCTGCAGATTGCGCACCGCTCCGCATGCCAGATCGACCTCGGAACGGTCCGAAATCCGACGGGACCGCGTGCCCGTATGTTTCACGAATTTCCGCGGCAACGATTCGGCAAACCAGGCATTGTCCAGCGATCGATTCGGCTCGTAGACCGAAATTGCGGCAATGCCAAGCGCGGAAGGGCCGATTTTGGATGGAAGGACGGTATTCATACAGGTCGGCGTCGAAGAGTTCCCCAAATCCTTGTTTCGACAACGGGCGCCACGGACTGAACTCGATATCTCGCGACCTGGGAAAAAGGGACAGGCAAATCGCGAAGTCTGTGGAATCTCTGCGGGTCCGGCAAACGGGCCGATCACGTCGGTTGGCGTCGGCCGATTCAAGGTTCGACGACGACGCAAAAGCTGGTGGCATTGTCACGTTCGCCGGGCGGCTGCTGCGGACGCGAAGGCGCCGAAGGATCGAGGTCCTCGTAGAGCAGCGGCGAATCTTTCTCGTAACTTCGCCCGCGAAGCAACAGATGGAAGTCCGGATCGGGCTGCTCGTCGAACGTGCATTGTCCACCCGCGTCGACTACCAGGACTTCGCCGCCTATCTGGAAATGGCGCGAAGTGACTGTTTCTCCTGGTTCGCGGAAGTTCCGTTTCGAATGTTGAACCCGGACCTGCTGGACAACACCGCCGGTCTCTCGGACGTCAATTTCGGAATCAAATACGCTGATCGCGACACCTGATCAGTACCTCACCTTTCAATTTCGTGTCTATGCACCGTCCGGTGACGCCGATCGTGGTCTCGGTACGGCCCACTTCAGCCTGGAACCGTCGCTGCTGTACTGGAGCCGCTGGAGCGACCGCGTGACCTTGCAGGCGGAACTGCGTAAATGGGCCTCGCTGTCCGACTCGATCAATCCACAGAACGGGGAGAAATTCTCCGGTAATGTCATTCGCTACGGTGTCGGATTAGGCTACGACTTGATTCCTTCCGACGATGTAAGCTGCTGCCGTCGGTTGACCGCGGTCACCGAATTCGTTGGCTGGGCCATTCGAGGCGGCTACGTGACAACCGCCGGCGGCCCGGTGAGCACTTCGGGCGATTCGATACTTAACGTCAAGGTTGGAGCCCGGTATACTTTGGGCGTGAGCAGCCTGTACGCCGGTTATGGACACGCCCTGACCAGCGATGTCTGGTACCAGGACATTTTCCGGCTCGAATGGCGTCGCTCGTTCTGACATCAATTCGATCCGAGATCAACGTGACCATGGTCGATGCACCGACGAGGCTCAGGGGTTGCTGCGAAACTGCGCCTCGAGATCATCGGCCACCAACCAGCGCTGCTTGGCGCGTAATGCGAACAAACTCGAATTGGTCCTCGGGTTGTTCTTCGAGCAAGGCCGGCATGATGCTGCGAATGGCAGCCCTGTTTCTTGTGTCCACGCTGCTCGAAGCCACCTCCGTCACGGCGGTGGAACCAGCGGCCACCGCCGGTTCGGACGGCCTGTCGAAGCGTATTCAAGAATGCATCGACCGCCATCCGGGAGTCGCCGCCATCGCGCTGCGGCACGTTGAATCGGGGTTCGCCTTTTCCCACCGAGGCGATGAACCAATGCCGACCGCCAGCCTGATCAAACTTGCCGTGATGATTGAGGCGTACCGTCAGGCGGAAGAGAAGAAGCTCGATCTGCAGACAATGATTCGCCTGCGCGACGAAGATAGGGTGCCAGGCTCGGGAATCCTCACTGCCCATTTTTCCGAAGGGGCGACGTTTTCCTTGCGCGATTATCTACATTTGATGATCGCTTTTTCCGACAACACGGCAACGAATGTCGTGATCGATGCGATCGGATTGAACAGCACCGCCGAGACGATGCATTCCCTGGGCTGGCCGAATACGAAGCTGCACTCCAAAGTTTTCCGCCGCGACACGACGTTGTTTCCGGAACGCAGCAGGCAGTTCGGGTTGGGCAGCACGACGGCACACGAAATGCGCGAGATCCTGCAGCGACTTCACAATCGCGAACTGGTATCGCCCGTGGCCAGCGAAGCGATGCTGGCCCACCTGCACAAGTGCGAGGATCGCTCCACATTCCGTCGCGATATTCCTCGTTCGACGACTGTCGCCCATAAGACCGGCGCTGTCACCGGTGTGCGAACCGATGCCGGATTGATCGAGTTGCCCGGCAGCCACATCATTCTGTGCGTATTGACGAAGGACAATCCACCGCCCGCTGCGGGACTGCCGGACGCAGGAGAATCGCTTTGCGCCGAGATCGCCAGACTCGCGGTCGATGCCTTCCCCGCCTCAACCGATAAGTCCGACAGGACTGTCCCCCGGCTGCAGGAAGGCGATTCGGGCGAAGAAGTCCGGCGTGTCCAGCAACGCTTGAACAAGGTGCTGAATCCGCGTCCGGAATTGGCGGTGGACGGCGAGTTCGGACCGATGACCCGCGCGGCGGTCGAACGATTTCAGAAACAAGCCGGCCTGCCGGCGACGGGCGCCGTGGATGGGCCAACACGGGAGAAGCTGTTGGAGAACCGCTGAAGCTTACTGCATACTGGCACGATCCGCTTGAAGGCAGCATAATGCACCAGACAAATCCCCAGAAATTGGAGACTCAACGGTGTCACTGCCTCATTCCCTTTCGCGTTGTGTCTTCTGCCTGACCGCCTGTTTGACTTTGACGATCGCTGGTGTTTTTTCGATCGCGCGGGCCCAAGATCCCAAAGCACAGGATTCCAAGAGACAACGATCCACCGAGCAGAATGCCAGGCCGATCCGCGCGCTCCTGGTCCTGGGCGGCTGTTGCCACGATTACAAAGAACAGCAGACGCTGCTCACCAAAGGCATCTCGGCCCGCATCAACGTCCAATGGACGATCGCCTACGACCCAGACACCGGCACCAGGCACCTCAACCCTTGGTACGAAAAAGAGAACTGGGCGAAGGGCTTCGATGTGGTCGTGCACGACGAATGTTGTTCCGACGTGAACGACCTGAAAACGGTCGAGAAAATCTTGAAGCCGCATCGCGACGGGCTGCCGGCGGTGTTGCTGCATTGTGGAATTCACAGTTATCGCACCGAAGGATACCCGGACCGCACCCTTTGGTTTGATTTCACCGGCCTCGCCAGCACCGGCCATGGACCGCAAGTTCCGATCCAGATCACGTACCTGGATGACGGCCATCCGATCACGCACGGGTTGAAAGGCTGGAAGACGCAGAACGAGGAACTTTACAACAACTTCGCCGGCCGGTTGATGGACACCGCCCAGCCCCTGGCGACCGGCAAGCAAGTCTACAAGGACAAAAACGGTACCGACGTTACGGCCGAGGCGATCTGCGTCTGGACCAATAAATACAACGACAAGACCAAAGTGTTCGCCACGACACTCGGCCATAACAACGCCACAGTCGCCGATGACCGTTATCTCGATCTGGTCGCCCGCGGCCTGCTGTGGTCCGTCGGTAAACTCGATGATGACGCCTATTTTCGACCGGCGGACCGAGTGCTGATCGATGGAAAATGAGCGCAACAGCTCGAACGATTTGCGGAGCAATGACATGTCGTTGACTCGCCGGGAGATTCTCAAGTCCGCTGTTGTCGCCGGATCTGCGGCAACTGTTCTGCCAACAGGAACCAGTCTCATGCATGCCGAAGAAAGCAAGCTCAAAGGTCGCATCAAACATTCGGTCGTTTTCTGGTGCTTCAATATCGCCGGCGAGAAATGGGACATCGATCGAACCTGTTCGGTTGCCCGAAGCCTGGGCTGCAAGTCGGTGGAGATTTGCGGGCCGGCCGAGTGGCCGACGCTGAAGAAGTACGGACTGACGTGCGCCCTGGCATCCAACGGCATGCCGGGCGCACCGTTCATGAAGGGCCTGAACAACCTTCGCTATCACGATGAAGTGATCGCGACGACGACGAAAATGGTCGACGACTGCCATGCCGCCGGCTTCCCCGCGGTGATCGCGTTCACGGGCTATAAGTGGCGGGACGCCGAGGACCCGAAAAGCGGCGAGATCAGCCTGGAAGAAGGCGCCGCCAACTGCGTCGCCGGATTGAAGAAACTCGCGCTGAACGCCGAAAAGAAAAACGTCACCATCTGCCTGGAACACCTCAACACGCGCGACGACAGCCATCCGATGAAGGGCCATCCCGGATACCAGGGTGATGACATCGATTATGTCGCGGACATTGTCCGCAAGGTCGGTTCACCGCGCATCAAGCTGCTGTTTGACATCTACCATGTGCAGATCATGAACGGCGACATCATTCGACGGATCGAGGCATGCAAAGACGTGATCGGTCACATTCACACGGCCGGGAATCCCGGCCGCGCGGAAATGGACGACAAACAGGAGATCAACTACCCGCCGATCATGCGCAAGCTGGCCGAAATCGGGTACGGAGGCTACGTGGGCCACGAGTTCATTCCGACCCGTAACCCGCTCGCCGGGTTGCGCGAAGCCGTGCAGCTCTGCGACGTCTGATTGGCAGGTTGTTGGTCGCCGTCGTCCACGGAAGCGTTCAGCCCTTCACGCGGTAACCGCGGCTGCTGAGGATTTCGCGGATGCGATCCAGCTGTTCGCCTTGAATTTCCAGGCAATCGTCTTTGATCGTTCCGCCCGCGCCGCAATCGGACTTGAGGCGACTCAACAATTCGAGCAGGTCGTTCGCTTCCGGTGCCAACCCGCGGATGACAGTCACAATTTTTCCCTTTTTACGTTTCTCGACCGACAACTTCGCCAGTTGCTTTTCGGGCGGAATCCAACTGGCTGCGGGAGGCGTACAGGTGCATTGCGATTCCAGCTCTCCGCATCGTTCGCATCGCGGAGGTCGATCAAAAGGCGTACCAGCAAATAATCGCATTGAAGTACTTACTCCCGCTCAACCATAAGCAGCTCCCATCGCCCCCCCCGGTTCCCGCATTTTCCATTTTCCATTTTCCATTTTCCATTTTCCATTTTCCATTTTCCATTTTCCATTTTCCATTTTCCATTTTCCATTTTCCGTAACCCGTAACCCATTCACTCCTCTTTCCGCAGCGCGTCGCGCACGAATTCGCGGCGTGCGACAAGGTGCTGCCGCAGTGCATCGCAGACTTGCAGTAGCTGTGCCGACGCCGCCTGCTCGTCACCGCCACGCAGCCTGGCTCGCAAACGGACTTCCGGTTCCAATGCGACTTGCATCTGTTCGATCTTGGGAAACATCGCCTCTTCCGTGAAAAACGGATCGGTCATTTCTGTCAGTCGTTTTTTGAATCGGGCGTAGAATTCCCGGTGCGCCAGCAGCGGGCGGGACAAGTCGCCGCCATCCCGCCACCAGAACGGGCGTCCAATGCCGAACCGGGGAAACCCATCGCCGACCCAGTGTTGCCCGACGTTGCGAATGACGCGTCGGATCGATTTCATACGTTAACTCCCTGCGGCGCCCGCCTTGGAGGAATCCAAGGGAGCATTTGTTTTCCAATGAGATTTAGTTCCGCTGATCATGACCGCTTCGAGACGATTCGTCGAGCAGCAAGCCGCTGAGGGCCTTTTCGATCATCTCTTTTCGTGCCAGACCGGTGCGCCACAAGCACTTCGTGGTGGAAAATTCCTTGCATCAGCCCAGATGATTGCCGCTGGCTCGACGGGTGTGTATCCTGGCAGTGCGTTGAATTCCCAGAAATTGGCGATCCGGAGCGGGACCATGACGGCAAGCAGAAACCACTTTCTCATTGCGATCGTGGCTGCGTTATCTCTGAACAGCAGCGATCGATTGGCTTATGGAGAGCGGCCCAGCAACTGGACGTCGTGGCGGGGGCAACGAGCGACGGGCAGCACCGAGGCTGGCAGTTACCCGCACAAGTTTGACGCGACGGATTATCAATGGCGGGCGGAACTGCCCGGCAAGGGTTGCTCGACACCGATCGTGCTCGACGAACAGATCTATCTCACGGCATCCGCCGACGGAAACGATGCCTTGCTCTGCTTCGATTTTTCGGGCGCCGAAAAATGGCGCACCGTGTTCGGCAAGGAAGACCCGGGAAAACACCGCAACGGCTCGGGCAGCAATGCTTCACCGGTGACCGACGGCAAGGCGGTGTTCGTCTATTACAAGAGTGGCACGCTGGCCGCGGTGGAACTCGACGGCAAAACGCGCTGGAAGACCGACCTCGTCGAACGATTTGGCCGCGATACGTTGTTCTGGGACCATGGCACATCGCCGGTACTCACCGAACGACACGTCATCATGGCCCGCATGCATGCCGGCGAATCATGGCTGGCGGCGTTCGACAAGGAATCGGGGGAGATCGCCTGGAAGGTGCCCCGCAACTATAAGACACCCACCGAGTGCGATCATGGTTATTCCACGCCGCTGGTGATCGAATATCAGGGCCAGAGCGCAATCCTGGTCTGGGGTGCCGAACACCTGACGATTCACAATGCGCGGGATGGCCAGGTCGTCTGGTCCTGCGGCAACTTCAATCCCGACGCCAACAAGCTCTGGCCCGCGATCGCGACACCCGTCATCGTCGGCGATACCGCCGTGATTGCCTACGGACGCAACGATCGTGGAGTTCCACGCCTGCACGGGATCCGATTGAGTGGAACTGGCGATGTCACGGCCACCAACCATATCTGGATGCGCGACGACGTCGGCACCTTCGTCCCTTCGCCCGCCGTCTATAACGGAAATGTGATCCTGGTGCGCGACCGCGGTGAAGTCGAGTGTATCGATCCGGCCAGCGGCAAGAATGTCTGGCAGGGCGCGTTTCCCAAACATCGCACCAACTTCTATGCCTCGCCGCTGATCGCCGGAGGAAAGCTGTACGCCGCACGGGAAGATGGCACGGTGTTCGTGGCCCGAATTGCCGGCGACAAAATGGAACTGCTCGCGGAAAACGACATGCAGGAACCGGTCATCGGCTCTCCCGTGCCGGCCGGCAATCGAATTCTCATCCGCGGCGAAAAACACCTGTTTTGCATCGCGTCCGCCAGCGGCAGCGGCAGCTGACCGTCGCCGCGAGCCCGACACACGGTACCAGTTATCGCATCGTTTTACGTTGTTGCCGCCCACCCGCGCCACGAGGGAAACGAACTGGTGCTCCAACAGCTTCAAGAACAGCCGCCCAAAGAATTCAAGAAGCCGCCGTTCCCAATCCGCGTCCGCAAGTAATCGCGCGAGACACGCAACGCGGGGCGAAGCCCATCGGTGGGCCCCCGCGATCGTGGCCATCCGACGGCAGCCACTGGTCAGATCCTGCGATATTCTTTATTCCGCGATCGTCAACGCCGACGCCGTCGGCAGCACAAAGATCTTGCCGTCGCCCATACGGCCCGTTCGCGCCACTTCGACGATCTTTCGCAGAATCTCCTCCACGCGTTCGTCGTCCACCCACATCGCGATCTCTACCTTGGGCAGAAAGATCTGGGAGTACTCGTTCTCACCGTATTGATCCAGGTAGTCCTTCTGCCGGCCGAAGCCTTTGACTTCTCGAACGCTGAGCGCCTCCAGCGGCGCCAACTTGAGGCCCTCGAGGACCTTCTCCGCCAGATACGGTTTGACGACCGCGATGATTTCTCTCATGCCATCCCGGCCGTTTGCTGAAACCGTGTAGCCGTTCTTAACTGAAGAAGTTCTCGCCGAACAGATTCACTTCCGGGCCGCTCTCGACTTCAATGTCGCCATTGACCTGAGTCATGCAGGCCAGCCGCATCGTTGCTTCGTTGCCGAGATACATCAGGCAACAAGGAACCGGGTCAGGGAAAGGCAGCTTGAATTTCATTTTCTCGCGAACGGTCATCGGGTTGGTGTTTTCCATTCCCTTGACGATATTGACGCGGCAGGTTCCACACATGCCGAACCCGTGGCAATTGACGAACTTGTTCAGCGTTTCGCCAAAACCGTTAACGCCGCAATTCAGATTAATTCCGGCCTTGGCCGCCTCCGCCCGCAGCCAGGCGCCCTGAGGGACTTCGATTTCCTTCTTCTCTTTGACGAATTTGACGATCGGCATGGTTCAGGCACCTTGGGGGAACTCGGCAAATACGGGCCGCGGCAAAGTAAAAAATCTACCGCGCTTTCGATCAACCGATAAGGGGGTGGCGGATTCCGCGGGCTTTCGCCCGCCAGCCATCTCCCCCCTCGCCGCAAGCGACCCCAAGACCTGCTTTGACAAGGCACTAGCGGGCCGCGGGGAAAATCACGTCGTCCTGCAAGTGCTTTCGCTGCCGCTTCATAACGTCCAGAAACTTCTCCAGGTTCACCGGTTTGGTGACATAATCGTCCACCCGTAACACCTGGCATTTTTCCCGATCGGTGGCGGCGTCCGACGACGTCATGACAATCACCGGGATCGTCGCCAGATCGGGTGTCGACTTCAGTTCCCGTAAGACCTCAAAACCGTCCTTCGTAGGCAGCAAAAGGTCGAGCAAAATAATGTCGGGCCGAGGGGCGCGGGCAAACACCCCGCTGCGCTTGACAAATTGCAGCGCCTCCTCCCCATCGAATACCAGTGTCAGGCGGTGCTGCGTCAGTCCCTTCCGCAATGCCGTAATCGTCAGTCGAGCGTCGATCAGACTGTCCTCGATCAACAGGATCTCCAGCGGACGCCCTACGGCCGCGATGCTCATATCGGCCTCGATTTCGAAAACTCCGCCGGAACGTGCGACACGGTCTATTCGCTGCCACCCAGATCGTCGTCGTACGCCTGCTGGATCAGTTCGTTCTCGCGAGACTCGTGCTGCCCGAACCGATGGTGAAATCGCATGAACGCTCCCGCCAGCACCACAGTCCAACTCGGCAACTGCCCCCGATACTGATGCCGTTCCGCCTGCTCCACAATCTGCGAGATCTCCAAATATAATTCCCGATGCTGCGCTCGCAATGACTCCGCCACCCGTCCAAGCTGCGGCGCGACGAATACCGGATCGTCAAAGTAACCGTACGCCTCCTCCAAAGCGAAATGCAGCGCCAATTGATCCCGCAACTCCGCTAACTTCGCCACAAACGAAACACCGTCCATCGTGAACGGCACCGGACGCGACAAGATCTGTCGTACCTCCGACAACCGATGGAATAACTCCTGGTTGACTTCTTTGATCTCCTGCAGAAACGCCGCGTTCACCGTGACCGTCAATGTGGCTGTCGTCGTCGCCATGACAATGTCTCCCGTTTCCTCGCCGCGAGTGATCACGTCTGAGCATGATCGGTTACCCCAACCAGCCATCCAAGCTATGCCAGCCCAGTCAGAGTGTCAAACGGAATGGGTTGCGGGTGCGAATTACGGGGAACGGAGCGTGTGCCACGGGTGAGGGCCGTCCCGAACCCGTGCCTAAGGGACAGAGCAAACGTTGAGCATTCAGGGCATCGTAGGGTCGGAGAAGCTGAGGCAGAACTCGTAAACAGCACGGGCTCCGGAGAAGCCCTCAACCGTGGCACTTATAAGCCGGCTCAACACGTCGACAACGACAGCCGCTTCGCTGCCTTCGAATTCGACAATTTCCCTGCGGCAACGCCCTGCCACACGGGCCTAACGAATCTTGAAGAGATTGAATGTCAGGTGAGCCTGGCCCTGGTGGTGGGCTTCGTGGAAGCCGATGATATGCAGCACCTCCAGTAAAGTCAGCCCCCGCTCCTTGAAGGCCTCCGGAATCGTCCCCAGCTGATCTTCGCGCAAACCAAGCAGTGTATCGCGCAGGTGCTCCCGCGAATCGGCCAGAACCTGGCGGATTTCCGCGGGGGTCGGAATCCGATCGTCGGGCGTGCTTCCGCCTCGAAAACGCGGCCAAAGGTCCTTGAACGCACCCGGCTTGGTCGGACAAAGTCGCTCCGTAGCGAAAATCTCCTCCGTGATCCCCACATGCATCAATTGCCAGCCGATATGGGCTCGACCCGACCCGGGCCGCCATCCCAAAGCCGTCGACGCATCCGATTCCTTTTCGATTCTCTCCAGCAGTCCCAACGTGCGAACCCGCTGGAAGTCGAAATGCCGAATTAAAATTCCGATCGTACTCAACGGTCCCACGCCTGCTAATTATTGATGACAGGTTTGCCCTTCGATGCGGAGCGCGACTTCGACCTCCGCCGACCATTCGCGGATCCGCCCGACGCCAACGTGTTGGGAGCGGGCTGCCGTGTCGCCGTTCGTCGAGTCGCGCGTCCTGCCACTCGACTCGCCGCCCGCGTTGGCGTTCTTTTCGCCAAGTTTTGCCCGATCGCAGCGTCCATCGCAGTTGAATCCTCGCGGGCAATCACCGCATCGAGCTGCAGTAAGTGGAAGTACAACTTGCTGCCATCGTCGCATTCCAATTCGTCGAGCGTTGACCCGCGAAAATCGATGACCCGCTGGCGGACTGCCTCTCGCCCCATGACAGCGGCAATCATCCGAGCGTCCGTCAGATAGGTCGACTGAAACGGCGATTTTCTGTCGCCAGTTCCTGTGGCTCCGATCCCACCGATACAGCACTGCGCTCGCGAGCGATAAAAACCCATGCGGGTTGGATCGCCAACCTCCTCCGCCGCGACCCCTGCCAGAAAATAGAGGCGAGGACTCAGCGGATACCGGTCCACAAGCTCTTCGGCCTGCTCGAGAACCTGGTCAAACCGCCGCAACTGGAACAGAACTTCCAGTGCCTGAAAATCAAACACGTCGACCGGCGGCGATCCGCCCAATCGAGCAACAGCAACGCGACGAGCCGCTAAATAGGTTCGCTTGGACGGTCGGCGGAAAAACTGCTCAATTGCGTTCGGCATGCGGCTTAGTTACCACGCCACGGCATCGCACGGAGGCTCACGCTGCCCTTAGGTTAACCAAGTTTCAATTACTTACAAGTGTCTTTGATCAAGCGTGCGATAAATCGCGGCGGTCATCCCCAGGAGGTCGTACCACCTGTGACATCGCGTTCGTAGTGATGACACCCGGTCTGAAATCGCAGTAACGCGCTCGAAGGCGAATCCGATTTCGGTCCCTACTTCGCCCGCGAATTCCGTCACCCAGCGCCGTCTCTCGTACTCAGCGAAGCGGTACTCCTACTCGGACTCGGACTCGTACATGGGTCGTCGATCGAGTACGAGTACCGCTTCGCTGAGTAGGAGTACGAGTAGGGATAGGAGTACGAAAAAAGCACGTCTACCCTACGCTCTTGGTGGGCTGCGGGGCGCCTCGAACCACTCCGCGGTGCTCGTCCGGGCCAAGTACGATAAGGAAACTACCGAAAATCGGACGATATTAGCGAATCGGGCGGCCCCAGATAGTTCCGGTCAGCTTTAGGAGCAGCCAAGCGAGGTCTCCAGCTTCCCCAGCTTGCCGAACTATCGCTTTTCCTTGGCCGTATTACTCAACTGATCAGTTCAATTCACTTGACGCGGTGCGGTCGCCAGGAAACAATTGCAACATATGAAATGTCTGGACCGTATTGTTGCCGGAATCCTCGCCGCGGTGTTGGCGCTGAATGCTGCGCTGGTGCCGTTGGCGCACGGACCTGGCTGCCATCTGGCCAGCGGTTCCGCGTCGGGTTGTACGGTCGATTGTGGCTCCAGTCATGGGCATCACGGCCATCGGCATCACCCGCACGCCACCGGAACAAACGGCAGTCGCGGTTTCGGGGCCCACGATACGTTCGCGACACCGCGCGGCCGTGCCGGAGTCCCGATCATCCAGGGTGGCGGCCGCCACGGCGTGGGTGTCCACGACCATCATCTCTGCTTGGCATGCCAGTATCTATCGGAGTTTCAAGCAGCGGTTGCGGCCCCGGCCGGTGCAATGTCGGCCGATGTTGTTTGTGCCTGGATCGGTTTTCCAGTCCGAGTCGACTCGATTCAGACGTTCTCTCCGTTTTCCGCGCGAGCGCCCCCCGGCAATTTGGCTTAGTTGCTGCCAATTGTCGCTGAAGCTGGACTTCGGGTTCCGGTTTCGTTTTTAATCGCTCGCAGGCCGCATTTGGGAATCGCGGCAGTCTTACTTCGGGAGTCGGGACGATGCATCGTCGCAAGAACACAGGTTTTACGCTCGTTGAACTACTGGTGGTCATCGCCATTATCGGCATTTTGACCGCCCTTTTACTGCCGGCAGTACAGGCCGCGCGCGAGGCGGCTCGACGCACTTCCTGCGTCAATAATCTCAAGCAGATCGGTCTGGCACTGCACCATTACCACGATATCCATCAGTCCTTGCCACCTGGCTGGATGGCGTGGGACGCCGCCAGCAACCTGCCGCACGTGGAAGACCAACCGGGCTGGGGTTGGGCATCCAGGATCCTACCGGTGATGGAACAAGGCAAATTGCGAGACAACTTGATCGTTGACACCCTGCCGATCACCGACCCCCGCAATGACGCGGCCAGGGTCTATCTCCTGCCGAATTTTCGCTGCCTCTCGGATGTCGGCAGGCCGACGTTCACGCTGCCATTGGAGTCCGATCCGAGCCAAGGTCTGACCGAACTGGCAACCAGTAACTACATCGGCGTTTTCGGGACGATGGAACTCGACGACGTCCTCGGTTCACCCATCGGCGTGGTGGGGCGCGGGGATGGTTCGTTCTGGCACCACGAGGCATGCCGCTTCGCCGACATTCTGGATGGACTGAGCAACACGTTGGTTGTTGGTGAACGATCGGCAAGGTACGGGTATTCGACCTGGACCGGCGCTGTGCCGGGTGGCGAAGAATTTCTGCAACGGGTATTGGGCATTACCGATCACCCGCCGAACCATCCCGGTGCGCACCTGGACGATTTCACCAGCGAACATCCCGCGGGAGTCAATTTCCTGTTAGGGGACGGTTCGGTACGATTGTTCACACCGTTGATCAATCTCGATGTCTACAAATCGATGGCGACGCGCGCCGGCGGCGAGTCGATTCTGACCGACGATTGAGCGTTTGACCGAATTGCAGGCCGCCGGCCTGGGCGACGAGGAGGGGCGAGGACGAGGTGAGCGGGATGGAGACGTGCCGGCGGGTTGGCGTCATCGGACTTGGTTTGATGGGAACGGCCATCGCCGAGCGACTACTGGGGGCCGGCTTTGAGGTCGTCGCCTGGAATCGGACGCCCGACAAAATCCTGCCGCTAAGGGACGCGGGAGCGAAGTGGAGCGACAATCCGTTTCGCGAATGCTCGCGGATCATCCTGAGCCTCTACAACAGCGATGTGGTGGCGGAGGTCCTGTCGCGGTTTGAGGATGCGATGCGTCCAGGCCAGCTGATCATCGACACGACCACGGGGGCGCCCAGTGACGCGGAAGCGATGGCCAGGCGCTGCCGTGAACAGAAGGTCTCCTACCTGGAAGCGCCGGTATCGGGTTCGAGTGCACAACTGCGACGCGGGGAGGCAACGGTGATTGTCGGCGGCGACCTGGCCGCCTATCAAGCCTGTGCCGACTTATGGCCCCTATTCGGCGCCAAGGTGTTTCACGTCGGAGAAAGCGGCGCCGCGTCGCGAATGAAACTCGTTACAAACCTCGTGCTGGGGTTGAATCGCGCCGCGCTCGCCGAAGGACTGGTATTCGCCGAAGCGATCGGCGTGGACGGCGCGCAGGCATTGCAGGTTCTGAAACAGAGCGCCGCCTATTCGACCGTGATGGACATCAAAGGCGGTAAGATGCTGCAGCATGACTTTGCGCCGCAGGCCAAACTGTCGCAGCATCTGAAGGACGTGCGACTGATCCTGGACGCCGCCAAGGAACACAACGCTGCGCTCTGTCTGGCGGAGCTCCATCGTGAGTTGCTGGAAGCGGCCGAAACGGCCGGACTGGGCGAACTCGATAATTGCGCCATCATTGAAGCAATCAGGTTGCGCGCGCGATCCGCAAACGGATCCTGTTCTCCCTTCTCCACCGGCACTCCGGGAGAAACGGGGCGGGGATGAGCGGCCGGGCAAGACGGGGCGCTACGTTACCGGCCGTTGCTCGATAAAACGACGGGCCGTCGTCGAGCTTCCGCGGAACAATCGACCAGACCAACCCGATGCCTCGATGCAACGCCACTGCATGCCGCGGCGCGCGGAGATCGAGCGGATCTGATCAAGATTCTGGTGAATTGCGGGATGTCGGCCGATGTTCGCGGAGGATGCGATCAGGCCACCCCCCTGCACCTGGCGGCCTGGAACGATTGCCTGGAAGCCGCAAAAGCCCTTGTCGACTCTGGCGCCGACAAGGACGCCAAGTCGGGTAACTTGCATAACAACTCGCCGGCCGGCTGGGCCATCGTTGCCGGTTCTGCAAAAGTCTTTGATTACTTGATCGCCACCGGGGCGAAGCACTTCCCCTGGTTTGGCGACGACGCACGCGAAGCCTGCAACGGTCGTTTCGATGCCATCAGCGCTGCATCGAAGGAACGAAGACGCGAAATTCTGGCGCGACTGAACGCCGAATGATTCCGCATTTGCCTTGAGCGAACAAAACGGCGGACGACATTCCTGGCCGTCCATTCTCCGTTCCCCATTCCCCGTAACCCATAACCCTCTGCCCCCGTTCCCCCACGCCCTGCGGTATATTGTTTCGGATGCCGACGCGACCCTTTACCCTGAACAGCAGCCACACGTAGCCGCCGACGGCGGATCACCGTTCCTCTTCCTTTTGGATGGAGTATGAACTCATGCGCCACGCGATTGCTTCCGTCGTACCGCTGATTGTTATCCTCTGGAGCGTCGCTCAGGCCGCGGAACCGCCCCGACTGTCACTCGTCGAGCACGTGGAACGGCAGCCGCTGGTCGCGCAGGTCCAGCGATTGATCGACGCATTGGAGTTCCTCGGCACGCCGCTGAGTAAGTCAGATCGCGCAGCGCTGCAGGCCGCGATGGACGACACCAATGACAAGGCGGCGGTGGCCGGTATTCAAACGGTGTTGGATCCGCTCTGCCTGCTCGCCGTTGAACTCAAGTCCGAGAAGGAACTCGTGGCTCAAACCGGCCCAACGAAAAAACAGCTTGTCGAACAGGGCTGGAGCCAGTTTCTGGTGAAGATCCGTAACTCGTCTGACTTGAAGGGAGTCCTTCGCGCTGCCAGCCCGAACGCGCAACGCCTCGCCGGTTCACCGGCGTCGGAGGTCGAGAATCGCTGGCTCGATCTGCAGATGTTTGACCAGCAGCCGCTGCTGCCGCATTTGAGTGGCTTGGAGCTGGAATATCGGATCATCCAGCTTTACAGCCGCGACACCGGGCCTCGTGAGGCGGCACTGTCGCTGGAATACGTGGTCCGCGCCGCAACGCCCGCGGTTCGCGATACACCTCGACGTCCCGAGGAGGTCACCCGCAGCAATCCGTTGAAAATCCCGTTCGATTGCGCTGCCTCGCACGAAGTGACCTTTCACGTCGCTGACGAAAACGGCAAGCCAACCACGGCCGCGTTCCTGATTCGCGATCCGCAGGGACGAGTCTACCCTTCCCAGGCCAAGCGTCTCGCTCCGGACTTCGCCTTCCATCCGCAAATCTACCGCGCGGATGGCGAAAAAGTGAAATTGCCCGTCGGGAACTACTCCATCGATTGCCTGCGCGGTCCGGAATCCATTCCCGAATCGAAATCGCTGACGGTCGCCGGACAACCCACCGAGTTTTCCTATCAGGTCCGTCGTTGGGTCGACCCGACGAAGCTGGGATGGTATTCCGGCGACCATCACATTCACGCGGCCGGCTGCGCCCATTATTCCAATCCGACAGAAGGAGTCCATGCGGACGACATGATGCGACATTGCCTGGGCGAAGATCTGAAGGTTGGCTGCAATCTGACATGGGGACCGTGCTTCGACTACCAGTTGCAGTTCTTCACCGGCAAAGACGATGCGGTCTCGCAATTTCCCTATCTATTGCGCTACGATATCGAAGTCTCGGGTTTCGGCTCACACAATTCGGGGCATCTTTGCCTGCTGCGGCTTACGGAACGCAACTATCCCGGCGGTGATTCCAACAAGCATTGGCCAACGCTGGGATTGAACACGCTCAAATGGGCGAAGCGTCAAGATGCGATTACCGGTCCAGCGCATTCCGCGTCCGGCTTGGCTCCCTCGGCCGAGCGAATCGAGGGGCCCGACGGTCCCAACAGTCTGCCGAGCTACGCGATTCCACAGTACAACGGCATCGGCGCGAATGAGTACATCGTCGACATCACGCACAATGTCCCCGGCAGGGATGGCACGCTGGTCCCCGCCATCGACTTCATCTCCACCATGGATACGAACCGGCAACAAGAATTTAACATGTGGTATCACACGCTCAACTGCGGTTTCCGTGTCCGAGCCAGCGGGGAGACCGACTTTCCCTGTATTTCCGGTCAACGGGTTGGTATGGGGCGAGTTTATGTCAAAGTGAACGGCAACTTGAACTACGAGGATTGGTGCGAAGGCATCCGGGAAGGACGCAGTTACGTCAGTGATGGGACGAGCCACTTGATGGAGTTTACGGTTCAACCCAAGGGGAAAGCGAAAGCGTCGGTCCCGGTTGGCTCGCAAGGAAGTGAATTGAAGCTCGACAAACCTTCGACGATTCAGATTACGGCGAAGGGCGCGGCGCGTTCGGACGGCCGCAAAGTGCCGCTCGAAGTCATCGTCAACGGCTACCCCGTCGCGAAACAAGAGATCATCGCGGACGGTTCGACCCAAGATGTCTCACTGGAAGTCACGATCGACCATAGCAGTTGGGTCGCATTACGACACTTCCCGTCAGCGCATACGAATCCGGTTTTCGTGCTGGTCGGCGACAAGCCGATCCGAGCCTCGCGGCGAAGTGCGGAATGGTGCCTGCGTGGCGTCGACCAATGTTGGGCGCAGAAACAACAGTTCTACGCCGCGGCGGAAAAAGACGAAGCAGCGGCAGCCTACGAACACGCCCGCCGCGCCTACCGAAAAATCCTCGACGAAAGCGAGACCAACTAATCACGAAAGCAGAGTGGGTCCCTACGAACTCCCTTCTAACTTTAAACTTCCCAAATATATGCATGCAAAGATTACTCTGTTGGTTCTGGTTTGTTGCGTGGCCGCGGCCATGCCGGCGATCGCCGCCGACGAAACGACGACGACGCGCGTGCCGTGGCGCTCGTCACGTCTGACCGGGTCACCCGACCCGCCGCCGCCCTTCGTGGCGACACACGCCTTTTCTGAAGTCCAGCTCAAAGAGCCTGTGTTCATTGTCTGGTCGCCGGATTTGAAACGGTACTTCGTCGGCGAAAAGCGCGGTGTCATTTCGTCGCTCGTGAATCGGCCTGATGCGAAACCGGAACTTGCATTCGACATCACCATGCAGCTCGACAAGTCCACCTGGCCCCAGCATGCCGGTGGCATCGATTCACTTTACGCCATCGCGTTCCATCCAAAATTCGCCGAGAATCGCACCTGTTACGTCTGCTACACCTTGGCCCACAAGAACAACAAGGTGCCTAATCTGGCGGACGGTTCACGGGTCTCGCGCTTTCGCGTGCTCGACGAAAACCCGCCACGCCTCGATCCCGAGAGCGAAGAGGTCATGCTGACCTGGGAACAGGGCGGTCACAACGGGTGTGAGCTGAAATTCGGACCGGAGGGCTATCTCTACATTTCGACCGGCGATGCTCGACCACCCAATCCGCCGGATGAGCTTCACACCGGCCAGGACATCACCGACCTGTTGTCGTCGGTGTTGCGTATCGACGTCGATCGGCGCGAAGCTGGCAAACAATATGCCATCCCGTCCGATAACCCGTTTATCGGAATGTCGGTTGGCGAAAAATCGGCGCGGCCCGAAGTTTGGGCCTACGGCTTTCGAAACCCCTGGCGGATGAGCTTTGACCGCCAGACCGGCCAACTCTGGCTTGCGGACGTCGGGTGGGAACTCTGGGAGATGGTCCACAGGGTCGAACGCGGCGGCAACTATGGTTGGAGCGTCGTCGAGGGGCGACAGCTCATTCACGCCGACGATCTTCCGGGTCCGACACCCATTCAGACACCGCTGCTTGAATTGCCTCACACGATCGCCGCGAGCATTACCGGCGGATATGTTTATCGAGGCAAGCGGTTTCCGGAACTTGCCGGCGCCTACATCTTCGGCGATTGGGAGTTCCGCCGCCTGTGGGCCGCGCAGTTTGAAAGTGACCGCCTGGCGTCGCTGACGGAACTCACGCGGCCAACCGTTCGTGTGGTGTCGTTTGGCGAGGACCCCGAGGGAGAATTGCTTTTCCTGGACTACGACACCGGGTTCGTGCACACACTCGAACGAAACGACGGGCGAGGCCGGAACGAGGATTTTCCGGTCAAGCTTTCCGACACGGGGCTATTCGCGCTCGAATCCGAACCGCGGCGCGGCGCGGAGTCGCCGGCCGCCGGCGTCATCCCCTTCGAAATCAATGCGCCCCAATGGCAGGACGGTGCCCAGGCCCAGCGATGGCTGGCTCTGCCCGGGACATCGAGCATCACCGTCTACGGCGGCGAAGGCAAGCCGATGCCGAGCCAGGTGTTCTGGCATAACTTCCGCTTGCATTTTCCCCAGGACGCGGTGCTCGTCAAAACCCTGTCGCTCGAGACGACTCCCGGCGATCCGGCATCGCGACGCAAGATCGAGACGCAGCTGCTGCACTTTGACGGCGCCGACTGGCGCGCTTACTCGTACGCGTGGCGCGACGACCAGACCGACGCCGATCTGGTTCCCGCCGCCGGCGACGAGAAAACCATTGTTCTCCGGGATGACACTCAGCCGTCGGGGCAGCGTCCCTACGTGTGGCAATTCCAGGACCGCACCCAGTGCCTGCAATGCCACAGTCAGTGGCCACAGTACGCCATTGCGTTTAACCTGGCTCAGCTGAACCGTGATGTCGCATCGGACTCCGGCAGCCACGTCAATCAACTCGTGCAGCTCAGCCGAACGGGGCACCTGGTTCGCCACGCGCTCGATGACAGCGTGCAACCACCGTATGACGCCCGGTCGGCAGCGGACGAGGATCGTTTACCCGACCCGTTGGATGCTGCCGCGGCGCCGATCGCGGCGCGCGCGCGTTCGTATCTGCACGCGAATTGCTCGCACTGCCACCGCTTCAATGGCGGCGGTATTGTCGGTCTCGATTTGTTATTCCAAAAGACCGTCGCCGAGGCCCGCATTCTTGAATCGCCGATCCGCGGCGATTTCGGGCTCCCTGAAGCGCGAATTGTCGCGCCCGGGCACCCCGAACGAAGCACGCTCTATTTCCGCATGGCCAAATTCGGTCGGGATCGAATGCCCCACGTCGGCTCCGAACGACCGGACGAGGCCGGGCTGCGGCTGATCGGCGACTGGATCGCTTCGTTGGATGCGAATGCCCAGCGAATCGACGATTCCCCAGCGGCGTCCGGTATCGAGCAACAATTGACGCAACCACAGCTCGCCCAGCGCTGGGCGCGGCGGCTCGGCCGCGGCGAACTGCCGGCGGTCGAGCGAACGAGCCTGATTCGGGCCGCCATGTCGCTCGAACCGGGTGCGGTGCGCGACCTGTTCGATGGCTACCTTCCCGTCGACGGTCACGAGCCCAAACTGGGCCCGCGACCAAGGCCAGCGTCGATCGCTGCGCACGCCGGAGACCTCGAGCGCGGCAAGAAACTGTTCTGGGACAAGTCGTCGAATTGCGCAACGTGCCACAAGATCGGCAACGAAGGCGTCAACCTGGGACCCGAGCTGACACGGATCGGGCAGAAGCGGACGCGCGACGAGCTGCTCGACAGCTTGCTGAACCCCTCGCGAACCGTCGACCCGGCTTTTGCCGCCTACCTGGCCGTCACCAAGGACGGCCGCCCGATCTCCGGACTGCTGGTGCGTCGTACCTCAACCGAAGTCGTCGTGCGCGACGCCAAGAACAAAGAATTTGCCATCCCCGTCGACGAACTCGAACGGCTCGCCGTTTCGCGCGTTTCGCTGATGCCGGACGGCTTGCTGGCCGGCTTCACCGCGCAACAGGCGGCGGACCTGGTGGCGTATCTCGCCAGTCTGCGCGAGTAGTGTGCCGGGGATAATGGGGCCGGGAGAGCCGTGACGCAACGTTACCGAACGAATCTCGCCACGCGACCGCCGGGACCAACCGTCCAGCCGTTACCGGTGGGATCGAATCCGACACTGTTGTAATTCTGTTGGTCGATTGCCGTCCACGTCGTACTGCCGTCCAGCGATTCGTCCGAGCCTGACGTCCCCACCACAACCCAACGGTCCTTTGCCCACGCCGCGCACGAGCGAAATGGGAACGGTTTTTCGAGGAGTACCCAGGTCTTGCCCCCATCCTTCGTTCGGGCTGCTGTGGTTCCGAGTTCATTCGGTTGGCGATAATCGCCACCGACAATGAGGCCTTGATCTCGATCCCGAAATGCAATGGAAAACGCCCCGCACGATTCGTTGTTTGAAAAAATCGGCGTCTCAACAACCGTCCAGTGTTGACCCCGATCATGGGAATGAAAGATTCTCGAAGACTTGCCTCCTCCGGTGCAGAACATGACACCGTTTTCGCCGTGGGTAATCAGGCATGTGCCGCTGGCAGCGAAGGCACTCTCGTTGGCAAGTGCCGGCGGAAGGTCTTTGGCCTCCAGCCGTTTCCAGTTCGCTCCTCCATCCTCGGTGATGATCAATCGAAATTGTCCTTGGACGGGGTCACTCAACGCAACACCATGGCGGTCGTCCCAAAAGGCGATGGCATCAAAGAACGCATCCGGGTCGGGATTTTTGAATTGCAGCACCCAGTTACGGCCGGCATCAACCGTCTTGTAAATCCGCGAATTCTCGCCAGGGCCGATACTCAGCAGAAAGGCGGTCGACGCGCCAAATGCTTCGACATCGCGGAAATCAAGCTCTTCGGCCCCCGGCACGGTTCCCTCAATCCAGGTCTTCCCGCCGTCGGTCGTTTGAGCGTACATCGCCTGCTTGCCGCTGATCCAGGCAATCTTCTCGCTGACAACCGACAGGCCACGCAAATCGGCCTGCGACCGGATCTTCTGCACCTGCCATTCGCCAGCAGCCATTGAATCAGAAAACACGAACATCAAGACAACGAGCAGGTAAAGTCTCATGACATTGATCCAACGTTGGAATCGACACCGGAAGTCGCCACGTAATGCGCGCGATCCTACCCTCTCGGAACAAATTGCACCATGCGCCCTTACGATTCGCTTGACTTCGGTGATCGGAATGCCCCCGGCTTGCCCGGGGGCATTCGAGGAATGACGTAACGAAATCAGGGTAGCTCGAATCCAATAAGGCGGATCCCCTGCCGACTGGGTGACTCTCCTCCAGCCGAATGTTACACTGGGCGCCGCAGAGGATCTTTCTGGTTCCGTGAGCCATCATCGAAATAGTCGTTTGTTGTCTTGTGATTTCGTGGAGAAGCCTGCTATGACCAACCTGCCACATCTATCCCGCCGTTCATTCTTTCGAACCTCCGCTGCCGTTGCGGCGGCTCCTGTGTTTTTGCAGGGAATTCCGCAACTGGTTGCAGCTCCCGCGCCGCGTCCAATTTTGAAAACGCTCAAGATCGGCATGGTGGGTGTACCTGGTTCGCTTACCGACAAATTGAAGGCGGCGAAACAGGCCGGCTTCGATGGCATTGAACTCGACGCGCCGGGATTCAATCTGGAGGAAGCGAAAAAAGCGATCGCCGAAACGGGCCTGCCAGTGGATGGCACGGTATGTTCGTCCCATTGGAACGTGCGACACACGAGTCCGGATGCGGCGACGCGTAAGAAGGCGCTGGAACATTTGGAGACAGCGTTGCGCGACACCCATGCAATTGGTGGCAATACCGTGTTGTTGGTCGTGGGCAAAGGCGAGGATGGACCGGAATCGGAGATCTGGCCACGGTCGATCGAGAACATTTCGAAAGCAATCCCGCTGGCCGCATCGCTGGGCGTGTACATTGCGATCGAAAATGTCTGGAATCAATTCCTGTACGATCACGATGGCAGTAACAATCAGACCGCCGATAAGTTCGTGAAATACGTTGACGAACTGAACTCGCCGTGGGTGGGAATGCAGTTCGATATTGGTAATCACTGGAAGTATGGCGATCCAGGGGCGTGGATTCGGCAGCTCGGTCGTCGTGTCGTGAAGCTCGATATCAAAGGCTTTTCGCGGGCGCAAAACAACTTCACACCGATCAGCAAGTGCGATCTGCCGTGGGACTCCGTACGTTCGGCGTTGACGGAAATTGGATTCTCGGGCTGGTGCGCAGCCGAAGTCGGTGGCGGCAACGTCGAGTATCTGCGAGGCGTCGCCAACGAGATCAAGGAAGTATTGAAACTGGCATAGTCGGCGAAATTGTCCCCGTCTTAGTTGAAAAGGTGGCGGCTCCTGTGTCCGGGGTTTAGATTCCGGACAAGCCATTTTCCTCAAGAACAGGAGTACACCACCATGTCGCGGAAGTACCAGAAGTCGAAGGTCATTCGCAACTCTTTTACCGAGCGGACAAAAATCCGAGGTCAGGCGAAAGCTCAAGCTCGCGAAGTTCAGCTTCCGTTGGACGTGGAGAGCCTCGTTGAGATGTCACGCACGGCGCTATCCAGTTTTGCCGCGGAAGTGGGCCTCATTGTCGCGCAGCGGCTGTTGGAGGACGAAGCGACACAGTTCTGCGGCGAACGGCACGAAAGGCAGACGAAACGGGAAATGACGCGTTTTGGGCATTCACGCGGCTATGTGACGCTCGCTAGTCAAAAGGGCCGTATCCACAAGCCACGTGTCCGCTATGTGAAAAAGGACGGCGAAGTCGAATTGGAGCGATACCGTTTGCTTCAGTCGCCAGATGCAATGCCTCAGGCGGCGTTGAACCAACTGGTAAATGGGGTTTCGACGCGTCGCTATGAGCATGTCGTGGAGTTGGTAGAGAAGGTTATGGTGTAAAGAAATCGAGCGTTAGCCGTGGCTTTATTCGAGCTTCGGCCAACGAGCTCAAGAGCCTTACGGAACGGAGGATCGATGACGAACGGTTTGCCGCGATCTTCATTGATGCCCAACCGTATGCGGGCGAAATGATGGTTGTGGCCCTTGGAATCACGATCCAGGGGCACAAACGGATTCTTGGCTTGCGCCA
>Ga0194121_10000025_pt1 | contig 237294 bp, 225 predicted proteins | sample TA2MahCa50mmetaG_FD_148609 | JGI IMG/M metagenome (GOLD analysis project Ga0194121, IMG submission 148609) | Freshwater microbial communities from Lake Tanganyika, Tanzania - TA2015020 Mahale Deep Cast 50m | ecosystem: Environmental > Aquatic > Freshwater > Lake | place: Tanzania: Lake... | reverse complement strand
TGTAACCGTGCACCACTCAGTTTGGTTAAACAATAACCGAAGTTTATCAAATATGGCCCTGTAGTTTAATGGATAAAACGAGCGTTTCCTAAACGCTTGATATGAGTTCGATTCTCGTCGGGGCTACCAAACCCACTTCAATTTGGGAGTTCTACGGATTACCGCTAACGGTTCGGGGCTTGGCGAAGGTGGCGAATACAAAGCACAAAACTGTCTGCCAGCACTAAACTTGATACGAAGCACAAATCTCCAAGTTTGCACGTCACCCCGCTTTTGCAAAACGGCTGTTAGCGGAAGTTTTTTATCCATTGAATACTGCTCTCAGACATTTTTTTGTATTCGTGTCCTACGCTCTTTATTGTGTCAATCTTCCAGTTAAACGTCAAATTATTTTGGTCAGCATATTGTTTAGCAGCATCAAAAATGCGAACTGCAAATGTACCTGACAGCGCAGGGAGGGGTGGGAAGGATTCATGCATTTATTATTTACTTTTGAAAGAAAATGAAGAGAATAGTTTTAATATTTAGTATTTGCTTTTTATCATTTGTGGTATTTGCTCAAAATCCACGAGCAGTTTGCAATCCGATGAATTTGAATTACAGGTTTACCTTATCGGACGGCACAAAAGCCAATCACCGCGAAGCGGCAGATCCATCGGTAGTGTATTATAATAACCGTTACTGGCTGTTTGCTTCTAAGTCGGGTGGTTATTGGAGTTCGACCAATATGATAGATTGGGAATTTATTACCCCTACCGGCCTTCCAATTGAAGCATATGCCCCCGATGTTTTTGTTATCAATGATTATTTTTATTATGGAGCCAACGATGGAGCCGGTTTGTATTCCACACAAAATCCATTGATAAACAATTGGACAGAGGTACAAAGTGTGTACGGCGGAGGAGATAAACATCAATTTTTGGATGACGATGGTCACTTTTACAAATTCTGGGGTCTTTCGCCCAATGCACCGATAAGTGTTGTTGAACTTAATCCAACTACTTTTGAAGAAACAGGTCCAAAGCCCGGATTATTTCTACTCCATTCAGATCTTTATGGTTGGGAACAAAGGGGAGAAGATCACACATCAACTCAGGCGGGCTACCTTGAAGGCTCATGGATGACAAAACACAATGGCAAATATTATCTACAATATGCCAGTCCCGGTACTCAGTTCAATATTTATAACGATGGCGTATATATCGCAAATTCACCCTTGGGACCATATACTATTCAACGCCACAATCCTTATTCGTATAAGCCAACGGGTTTTATGACAAGTGCAGGACATGGTTGCTCGTTTTATGATACCTATGGCAATTTATGGCACATGACTACTATGCGCATTTCGCTCAGAGCTGGATTTGAGCGACGATTGGGTTTATTTCCTGCCGGATTTGATCAGGACGGAGTTTTATTTTGTAATACTCGCTTTGGCGATTACCCGATGAATATGCCGACATCGAAATGGAATCCATGGCAGAATAGTTTTGCAGGTTTAATGCTTCTATCGCTCAATAAGCCCGTTACGGTAAGTTCTGTAAGAAATAATCGGCTTGCATCATACGCTTTAGATGAGGATGTGCGCACTTACTGGGCAGGTCAAACCAAACAAAATGAGTGGATGCAGGTAGATCTCGGCGAACAAATGTCGGTAGCTGCATTTCAGGTAAATCTGGCCGAAGAAGAATGTTTTCAATCGGGTAGAACCGGAACATCTCAAATAGTTAACTATCTGGTTGAAGGTTCAGCAAATGGTAGTACGTGGATTACTCTTGTTGACAAATCTAATTTCAATCAAGACCTACCTCACGATTTTGTCAGACTTTCGACTCCGGCAGATATTCGTTATGTCAAGGTAAAACTTCTAAATATGCCCGGTGGCGGTTATTGTGCGCTTTCCGGATTTCGTGTATTCGGAAACAAAGCAGGAACACCACCAGGCAAGGTTTCGTCAGTTACATCAAACCGCCTTTCGGATAAGAGGCTGATGGATGTTGCGTGGAATATAGTCGCCGGAGCACATGGATACAATGTTTTTTGGGGTATCGAACCTAATAAACTCTATAATTGTATGCAGGTTTACGGTAGAAATAACGCTCAAATCAAAGCACTTTCAGTAAATGAAACCTACTATGTGGCAGTTGAGGCTTTCGGTGAAACCGGTGTGGGAGTCCGTTCGGATGTTGTAGCAGTTAATAATTCAACAACCACAAGTATAAAGATTGCCCAATCACCCGAATCTTCGGCATTTTCAATGTACTGTAAGTATCCCTAAAAAGCAGACGGTTTAAAACTTGAGTATTAACCTTAAATTTAAACTGTCATGAAAAAATCCCGATTCACGGAGGCGCAGATTGTCTCCGCCCTTAAAAAGCAAGAAGCCGGTATCTCTACCCGGGAGGTTTGCCGCGAGTTAGGCGTTACGGAAGCCACATTTTACAACTGGAAGGCCAAGTACGGCGGCATGGAGCTCTCGGATGTCAAAAAAATGAAGTCTCTTGAAGAAGAGAATGCCAGGCTCAAGAAGATGTACGCTGACCTGGCAATTGACAATCAGATTCTCAAGGATCTTTTCACAAAAAAAGGCTGGGCCCTGCCACAAAAAAGCAATTAGCAGAAGAACTGGTACGTGATCAAGGCGTACCGGTGAGCAGGGCCTGCAAGTTGGTTTCTTTTCCTCGTTCTCAGTTTTACTACAGCAGCAAACGAGATGATAAAGAGTTGATGGAAGCATTACAAGAGCTGGCATTTAAACATCCCTCGTATGGCTTCAGGAAGCTGTTTGCTTATCTCAGAAGGTCTGGCAAGACTTGGAACCACAAAAAGGTATATAGGGTCTACAAGCTGCTAAAACTGAACAAGAAGCGAAGAGGTAAACGCAGGCTTCCTGCCAGAGTAAAACAACCACTGGTTCAGCAGGAACGTATCAACAGTGGCTGGAGTATGGATTTTATGAGCGACAGCCTAATGGGCATACGTAAGTTCAGGACCTTCAACGTAATGGATGATTGCTCCAGAGAGGCGCTAGCTATTGAGATTGACACGTCACTATCTTCTAAACGGATCATTCGTACACTTGAACGCATTATTACACACCGAGGTAAACCCAAAACAATCAGAACAGACAACGGACCAGAGTTCACTTCCAAAGATTTTGAACTGTGGTGTAAAGATCAGGGGATTGAAAATCAATACATCCAACCTGGTAAACCCATGCAAAACGGTTACATAGAGCGATTCAACAGGCTATATCGAGAAGCTATCCTCGATGCCTATGTATTCATGGACCTTGATGAGGTGAGATACCTGACAAGAGAATGGATAGAAGAATACAACTACCGAAGACCTCACGAAGCCCTGAATAATCTAACACCGGAAGAATGGAAAAGTAAACTAGAAATTACTGAAATTCACAAACTAAACACTGTCTGTTAAAAGGGGCACGTACATTATGGGCAGGTTTAAAAAACGACACAGTTTGAGAAGACAGACAAGAGAACCACCATTATTACGGTTTGACAGTTCCTAACTGCCAAGCATATTGACTTTTCCGACAGTCAAAAAAATCGGGTGACAAATTTTCAATTCAAATTCAACATTAAAACTAAAATATCTTTATGGCTCAAACAATTCCACAATTCAAAAACGAACCAATAGTAGTATTACTACTTGGTATTGTAACCTGCGGTTTATATCTCATATACTGGAATATAAAAGCATCTCAAGTTATGAATGCTGTAGCAGAAAGGGAGGTCATTTCCCAACCCATTGCAATTTTTGCAGGTTGTTGCTTGCCTGTCAATTTATACTTTTACTATTTAGCAGGTAAGGAAGGATTACCAAAAATTTATGAGAAAACAGGTCAGACAAGCAAAGACCAATCAACACTTCTCTTGATACTTGGTTTCCTTTTTCCAGTGGTTGCTGCTATGATAGTGCAAGGTGATATCAATAAACTTTATGAGCAGCGTTAAAATCACTCGTAAGATATATGGAATTGCCGGTGCATTACTGATACTGGCAATTCCATATTTTATTATGCTTCATAATGACAATGGACACATTGAAACTACTCAATCATTATGTCCTTTCAAAATGCTGACAGGTTTTCCTTGTCCAGGTTGCGGTATAACAAAATCCTTAATTTTTTTGTATGAGGGAAATTTCTCAAAAAGCATTTACTATCATCTTTTCGGACCATTTACCTTTTTATTTTGTGTCATTGCAATCTTCGTATTAAAAATAGAACTAATCACAAAGAGAGATTATTTTCAGAAATTTTTATACAGTAAAAAACTTGCTTACTTCTTAGGGACAACTTTAGCAATCTATCACCTGACAAGAATTATTTTTTTCGTTTCAATGAACAATCTTGACGACATTTTGCGACAATCAATTTGGAAATAATAAGACGAAATGAAAATAAAACCTGCCCATAACAGCACCTACCCAAAAGGCGGGGTTTCGTGTTTCAAAGACAGTTTTGTGGTATAAGTCCCGCCCTTCGGGTAGCTGCCAAACGTTATGGGCAAGTGTAAGTGACAGCACCAAAAAAAAATTGAAATGAATATCTGGTCATCAGCATTGGATAACATCACAAAACAGACCTCAGATGAATTTGGGTCATTGACTAGTGAACAATTGAATTGGAAACCTAATTCAAACACTTGGAGTATTGCTCAGAATTTAGACCATTTGATTGTGGTAAATGAAACTTATTATCCTGTTTTAGCATCCTTAAAAGAAGGGACATATAAAACACCTTTCATAGCGAAAATTGGTTTTATGGTTTCATTCTTAGGTAAGATAGTATTAAAAGCTGTGCAACCGGACAGGCAGAAAAAAATGAAGACGTTTCCAATTTGGGAGCCAACAACAAGCAATGTGATTGGCAACATTCTAAATAGGTTTCAAATTCATCAAAATGAACTAAAACAAAAAATAGAAGAAGTACAAACACTTATTGAAAAAGGAGTTGTTATTTGTTCACCAGCAAGCAGGAATATTGTTTACAAATTGGAAACTGCATTTGACATTATTGTTTCACACGAACATAGACATATTGAACAGTCAAAGGCACTATTAAGCCTAATGAAAAATAACACCAGCCACTAACAGCCGTTTTGCGTAATGGCGAGTGCAGTGCTAAATTGAAAGTAAGTGCCGAAAATCCGCCACTGCGCCAAGCGCCAAACCGTATGAGTCAGGTAGTGATTACTACACCATAGCAGCAGAACCAAAAATAATTTCCTCTTTCATCAACAACCAAGCAGCGTACCGGGGCCCATAGTGCGCATCAACTGCGCCACGACGGATCTTAAGCGTAGGCGTGAGAAAGCCATTAGCGATTGTCCATTCGTCTCGCACAATAATCAATTTGGCTAACTGTTGGTGGTGCTCAACTTCCAGGTTGATCTGCTGGCGAATTGTTGAAAGTAGTTGCTGCAATTGATCCCGATCACTGTTTGCGTCAGGCGATAACATGCACAAGGCCAGTGCGTGTGATTCGCCAGATCCAACAACGCAAGCTTGGCTTATAATAGGATGCTCAAGCAGTCTTTCTTCAATTGGCGCTGGAGCCACATATTTCCCCTTACTGGTTTTAAACAGGTCTTTAATGCGTCCGGTAATTGTTAAATAGCCATCCTGATCAAGCCTGCCCTCATCACCCGTTTTTAAAAATCCATCTTCAAAACTGGCTGCGGTTAACTCGGGTTCTTTATAATAGCCGATCATATTAGCCTGGCTTTTTACCATCACTTCATTATCTGCGCCTAAGAAAAGTTCAACTCCTTTATACGATTGACCAACCGTACCAAAGCGAGCGGTTGCCTTTCGGTTGATAGTAGAGAGTGCCATATTCTCGGTCATACCATACGCTTCCTGAATGATAATTCCAAGTTTAGAAAACCAAATGGGTACAGAAGGATGCAATGGCGAAGCACCTGAAAGCGCGTACCTCACACGCGACAATCCCAGTTTTTTGCGCATTAGTTTTTTCAATAGGCTGCCCAACAGCGGAATGTTTAGTAGGATATTCAGTCGATGCTGTGGAATTTTCTTGAGTATTTCTTCTCGAAATTTTTCCCAGATTCGTGGTACTGCTAGAAATATAGTGGGCTGAGCGGCCTCAAGATCACGTGAAAAAGTAGCGAGTGATTCTGGAAAATAAATGGTTCCCCCGGTAAAAATTCCACAATATTCCACAACCATTCTTTCTGCAATATGGCTGAGTGGTAAGTAAGAGAAAAAAACTTCGTCTTTTAGTTCCTCCCCCAGCGCATCCAATACGGTAAGCAAACTAAAACTATGCGCAAAATGTGTGTGCATGACCCCCTTGGGATCTCCGGTTGTTCCAGAGGTATATAAAATACAACTGAGTGATTGCGGGTCAGGAATAAAATGGGTCCGAATCGGATCAACACCTTTTGAAAAACTATCCCAGGCTTCGCAACCAGGCCAAGCCCAATGAGGAAAGTGTATACATTTAACTGCACCAGGTATGCCTGACTGCAGTGGTTCAATGGCATCCAACTTGCCTACAAACAACACCTGACTTTCGCTATGCGTTAGTATTTGGCAAAGAGTAGCGGCTGTCACTGTCGGGTAAATTGGAACAGCAACATGTCCTGCCATAGTAATGGCAAGGTCTGCCATGATCCAGTGAGCAGAGTTTTTGCCAATGATTGCCATGCGAGATCCCGCAGGCAAATTCAAGGCCAGCAATGCAGCTGCCATTTTCCGAATGGACATTCCTGCTTCCTGCCAGGTATGCGACACGGCTTTCCCTGCAAATGGCTCGGAAAGAAATACTTGATTGGCTTTTTCTTTTTCAAAGCCGTAAAACATTTCTAATAACAGAGGATGATTAGTGGGTGCTTTCTTAAACATTAAATTGGTTTTTTGTTTCAGCCATTCCCTTTGATGGAATTTTCCCTTGAATGGGAGCAAAAAAACGAAGGATCAGATCAAAATCTGTTTTTTCACAATCACTGGTGTAAAATGGCTCACTTACTATAATCCTCCGGTTCTTAAAATCAAACCCAACCATTACAATGGGTATTCCTGCCTTTTTTGCAATATGATAAAACCCGGTTCGTAAGTGATCTACTTTATTGCGAGTCCCCTCTGGAGAAAGCGCAATCATCATTTCGCTTTCCTTAGTTAAGATGTCAACCACCTGATCAACAACATTATGCTTGCTAAATCGATCTGCAGGTATCCCGCCCACCCAACGAAAAAAGAAACCAAGTGGGCCATCAAACAATTCCTTTTTTCCCAGAAAACGGGCATTTTTTAATCGCAGGATACTACGGTAAGCCAATCCTATCGGAAAATCCATCCAATGGGTATGTGGACCGGCAATGATTACACATTTCTTTACATCATTGGGAAACTGTACATCAGTATTCCACCCTAAAATTCGTAATAAAATTGTCCAGCATACGCGTTGCACAACTACGGCTTTGTAACAAGATAAGCATATGAAAAATAAGATTGAAATAATAGTAGAAAAAACAAGGAAAGACTATTCGTTGAGTGTCGCAAGGCTGGCTATCAACGTGAAAGCATTTTCTGAAAAAATGGACAGCTTTACAATTTAGCAGCTCATCATTAAAGCACCAAGAGGGGTAAAATCAGCTCCTTCCAAATTGCATATCCTTTGGCATTCATGTGCAAATTGTCTTTGATAAACAAATCCGGAAAAACCTGACCAGCAGGACTCAACATAGGGGTATGAACATCAATATAATGCGTGTTGCGTTTGGATTTAAGAAAAGAACTAATCAGCTCATTGGCTGCTACAAATTTTGATTCAAGCTGCCAACGTGCAACGCTTGGTTTAATAGAAACGAAAATAATTTTTGTTTTTTTACCCTGACTTTTTCTGATAGCACTAAACACCCTTTTGAATCTTGCAGCAACCTCAGCTGGGGTAACAGTAGCGCTGGCGGCAAAGTCATTCTCACCACAATAAATAAATACCTGCTTGGGGTTGTATTGCAACACGGTTTCCTCCAAGCGGTCTATCAAATCCAGCAAAGTTGAACCACCAAAACCTCGATTCAAAATAGGGAAACCGCGAAAATCGTTATACATACTTGCCCAAAGTCTAAATGAAGAACTTCCGGCAAACACGTTAGGGTTTTGAGGAGGCTCTTGTAAACTATCCTGCTTCTTAAAAGCATCCATCTCTGCTTGAAACGGCTTTATGGGTTGCGAAAAAACAGGAGTGATGATCAAAAAACAGAGTGTCAACCATATGCTCTTTTGAAAAAACATTTGCAGTGATTTAGCTTCAAGGTACGAGGAAAAATCCTCGGCCTTTACTTCACTATTTACAGCCGGGTGTACCCTTGTAGCTGATCCTTGAGAAAAAGGAACGGTCTGGACTTCTTTAAACCAGTGCCAATGGATTTCTTAGGATAGATTATCTTGCACCTCCTTAATTAAGTGGGCATGAAATTCTATAACACATTAATCAAATACAGGTTTGTAATTGGCATTGTTTGTGTACTCTTAGGTGTTGGTGCCAACCTGGCCTTTAGTTTCTGGCCTTCCTTTCCCCTTTATTTGATCGGTGTATTGCTAATAGCCGGGCATTTCTTTTTTGGGCCACTGCGACTGATTCAGGAATACATGGAAGGTGGTGATATGGATGGTGCAGAAAAAGTATTGGCGTCTATCAAATATCCCAACCTCCTGTATAAACCCATTCGTTCTGTTTATTTCACACTGAAAGGGAATTTAGCCATGATGAAACAGGATTTTGATGGTGCAGAGAAATTGATGAAAAAAGGACTGGATCTGGGTATGCCTATGAAAGAGGCGGAGGGTGCCAGCTTGTTACAAATGGGAATGTTAGCGATGCAAAAAAATGATCTAAAGCAGGCTGAAAGTTATATCAGACAGGCATTGCGTAAGGGATTGCCGGATAAAGAAAATCAAGCCGCTGCTTATTTACAAATGTGCAGTTTGATGATGAACAAGAGAGAGTTCCGGGCAGCTAAAGATTTTTTTCGCAAAGCCAAGGCCTTAAAGCCCACCACACCGCAACTGGTTGATCAAATCAAACAGATCGAAAAATATATTTCCAGAATTCCCGGTTAATCATCTACGTATATTTACGTATTAATTCTTAAATAGTTCACTAAGCAATAGCCGAAATCAATATCTTGCCACAAGCATTCCAGTATTAGATAAGTCTGCCTGTTGGATAGAGCAAGATGCCATGAAAAAAATCAAACTCTATATAGTTGATGACCACCGCATGATCCTAGACATGTGGGCAACCCTATTAGCCGCTAACCCAAGATTTGAGGTGGTGGGAACCTCCCTGGATGCCGAAACTGCAATACATGAAATAAGCCTCAAACCTCCGGATGTGCTGCTACTGGACATTTCACTTCCCGGTACCTCCGGCATTGCATTAACCAAGCAGCTAAAAGAAAAACACCCTGCCATCAAAATATTGGGCGTGTCCATGCACACCCATATTATTTTGATCAAACAGTTATTGATTAGTGGTGCAAGCGGGTATGTTTCAATGACCTCATCATTTGATGAAATGATTACAGCTATTATAGCCGTCTACGAGGGTAATAGGTATATCTGTAGAGACAGTAAGGATTATATCACCAATCAAGTGATAAGCGAGCAACAGACAGATCCGGTATATCGGATCAATCAGCTGACAAGGAGGGAATTAGAAATCGTGAATTTGATTAAGGAGGGACACTCTTCCAATGAGATCAGTGATAAGTTGTTACTCTCCAAGCGAACGGTAGAAGTGCATCGCTATAATATTTTTAGAAAGCTGGGAGTAAATAACATCATCTCTTTGATCAGCGTACTCAATAAGTCAATTGTTTAATCAGGAAAAAGTTAATCCCTATGTCGATCAGTCGCGGGCAATTGGAATTGAAGTTCCGAGAGGAGTATCAGCGCTTAAATGAGCAACAACAAAAAGCGGTACAAGCCATTGAGGGTCCTGTAATGGTTATTGCCGGGCCCGGTACCGGAAAAACTCAAATATTAGCTTGCCGCATTGGTAAAATATTATTAGACACCGACGTTAAGCCCGAAAATATCCTTTGCCTTACCTATACAGAAGCCGGGGTGATAGCTATGCGCAAGCGTTTACAGCATTTTATTGGACCTGCTGCCTATAAAGTGCAATTGGGCACCTTTCATTCTTTTTGCAATGAAATAATTCAAGACAACCTACCCTACTTCGAAAAACATTCGCTGGACCCCATCTCTGAGCTTGAAAGAATTCAACTTTTTAAAGAACATATAGATTCTTTTTCAAAAAGCCACCCTTTTAAAAAATATCGAGGCGACGTTTACCACGAGGCCAAGAATATGATGCACCTGTTCAGCACTATGAAACGGGAAGGATGGACCCCCTCCTATATCTTGGAAAAGATTGATCAATACCTGGCTTCACTTCCTGAACGAGACCAATATATTGCCAAGCGGGCTACCAAAGAATTTAAAAAAGGAGAATTACGAACAGATCGTATCGAGAATGAAAAAGAGAAAATGAACCGACTGCGCGCTGCAGTGTTAGAATTTGAGCCGGTTCAACGGCTAATGAAAAAACGAAATCGATATGACTTTGAGGATATGATCAATTGGGTAATTCAAGCTTTTGAGCAACATCCATCACTGCTCTCCGATTATCAGGAACGTTATCAATATATTTTGGTCGACGAATACCAAGATACCAGTGGATCGCAGAACAAATTAGTGGAGCTGCTGATCAGTTATTGGGAACTGCCCAACATTTTTGTTGTGGGAGACGACGACCAAAGCATTTTCAGGTTTCAAGGTGCTAACGTAGCCAATATGACAGGGCTTGCTAAGCGGTACTCCAATGAACTGCTGCGAATTGTGCTGGCCGAAAATTATCGATCCTCACAGCCCATACTGGATGTTTCTACCGCTTTAATCCAGCGCAACCAGGAAAGATTAATTAATACTATCCCTGATTTAACTAAAGAGTTGGTAGCCGCGCATGAACATAAAAAAACAATCAAACACCAGCCACGTATCTGGGAGTTTGACACCCAACGATTGGAAATTATTGGGATCGCTAAACAAGTTCAGGATTTGATTCAACAAGGAATAGAACCCGGACGAATCGGCATTATTTATAAAGAACACAAATACGGGGAAGAGATTACAGGCTATTTGCAACAATTACAAATACCTTATTACATCAAACGAAGTGCAGACCTTTTACAATTACCCCTGATCAAAAAAATAGTATTGCTACTCCGATTTTTGCAAGCAGAACAGGATGTGCCTTTTAGCGGTGATGAATTATTGTTTGAATTGCTGCACCTGGATCTTTTTGGAATAGCCCCCCTGGAAATTGCAAAACTTTCACTGGAAGCAGCCGGAAAAAAACAGTACGATCTAAACGGTTCTATACGGGCTCTCTTGCACGAAAAAACAACTGGTGCGGGAGCCGACTTATTTACCAATACCCAGCCACTTGCCAAAGCATTCAGCTTGCTAGAGGATTTGATCGCAGCGGTTCCCAACTCTACCTTGCAACAATTACTGGAAAAAATAATTCAACAAACAGGATTACTGGCACAGGTGATGCAGCATGCCGAAAAGCATGAAATGCTTCGTATCCTAACCACCTTTTTTGATTATATAAAAGAAGAGACGCATCGCAAACCGGATTTAACCGTAGAGGGGCTGATGAATTTGATAGACTTAATGCAGAAGGAAGAAATTACCCTCCCCTATGTGCAAGTTAGCGGGCATGAGAAAGGAGTTAATTTACTAACGGCACATGGTTCTAAGGGGCTGGAGTTTCAATACGTATTTATTGCAGGTGCGTTAGCAGACAAATGGGAGAAAAAAAGAAAACCTCCCGATGGGTACAGTTACCCGGATAATCTATTTGGATTAAGCACCGCAGGCTCCAATGAAGAAGAGCTTCGTCGATTATTTTATGTAGCCGTAACACGTGCAGAGGAGCATTTAATTGTTTCGTATAGTAAGTATAATAATAGTGGCAAAGAGTTGGAGCCCTCTCGTTTTGTAACGGAATTGGCAGACGGTTTTGACATACCTGTTGAAAAGATATTACTTGATCAGGAGGTTATCAGTATGTTCTACAGTTTGGCATGGGCCCCGCCAACCAGACCTGAGATTGCCCAAATAGAGGAAGATGCGCTGGCTCCCTTACTTTCACGGTTTACCATGAATGTTACTGCACTGAATAATTATTTACACTGCCCGCTTGAATTTTACTACCGGACCTTGATTCGTATTCCGTCACCCAAAAATGAAGCCACTGAATTTGGATCTGCCGTGCATACTGCCCTTGAAAAATTATTCAGACGTATGTTAGATAGTGGCACAGCAACTTTCCCGGACAAATCAATATTTATTCAGGACTTTGAACATCACATGCGTCGTTTTCGCGAAAGTTTTACCAAGGAGCAGTTCAAACGTCGCATGGAATATGGCCAATTAATTCTCACCGACTATTACAACCATTCCTTGGAGGGTTTCAATAAAATTGTAGTCATTGAGCGTAATATTCGTAATGTAGTTGTCGATGGCATCCCTCTTAAAGGAAAGTTGGATAAACTGGAATTTGATGGGAAAATGGTGAATGTAGTAGACTATAAAACAGGCGATCCCGACAGAGCGATGGAAAAGCTAAGCGGCCCTAATGCAAAAAATCCATTGGGCGGCGACTATTGGAGACAAGCTGTTTTTTACAAAATACTGGTGGGTCATTACGAACAAAGGGGATGGCAGGCTATTAGCACAGAGTTTGATTTTATTGAACCAGATAAACAAAAGGAATACCAACGCAAGAAAATTATTATTACCCCGGCGGATGTAGAAATAGTAAAGGGACAGATCAAAATGGTTTGGGATAAAATTCAGGCCAAGGACTTCTATACTGGCTGCGGAAAAGCAGACTGTCACTGGTGCAATTTTGTTAAATCGCACCAACTGGCAGTGGAATTACACGAATTGGAGGAGGGAAATGATTCCCAGGATTAACGGAGCTTTCACGCTAAACCCTGTAAGTTTGCAATCCATGAAACAACATTGGTTTATAGCTGGACTGCTGTGTTTTGCTTCTGGTTTATCATTGCTCATGAGCCCGGGTTGTGCCAACATTGTTCCGCCACAAGGGGGTCCTCTTGATACTCTTCCTCCCGTGTTGCTCCATGTAACTCCAGGAGACTCCAGCACCAGATTTACCAGTAAAAAGATCGATTTCTACTTTGACGAATATATTGATGTACAGGATCCGCAAGCACAATTACTGGTATCACCGTATCCCACCGTTAGCCCTATTGTGGATGCCCGCTTACGCGATTTAAGTGTTCGTCTCAAAGATTCATTATTGCCTAACACTACTTACACCATTGATTTTGGCAACTCCATTAGGGATTTTACAGAGGGCAATATAGCCAAGGGTATTCGTTATATTTTTTCTACAGGCAACTACTTCGACTCACTTGAGATCAAGGGACAAGTTATTTTAGCTCAAACAGGCAAGACCGATAGCACATTGATTGTGATGCTTCATACTGATCCGGAGGATTCTGCCGTATACAAAAAAAAGCCCGTCTACATTGCACGACTGGATAAAGAAGGCCGATTTGGTTTTCAGCATTTGCCTGCCCAAACTTTTTATCTCTATGCGTTGAAGGACCAATCAGGGATGCCTCGGTATAACGATAAAAAACAATTGTTTGCTTTTGCACAAGCGTCTGTTAACACTATCCGGCAAAAAGACAGTATTACCCTCTATGCTTTTGTAGCAGATCAAACTGCGGATAATACATTATCTCTGGCTACTCCTGAAAGCGCTACCAAAACAACTGACACGGATAAAAGATTGAAATATCAGACCAGTATTCAAAATAATCAACAAGATATATTATTGCCATTTCAATTTCAATTTGAAAATAGGATCCAGCAACTAAATAGTTCCGGCATACGCTTATACCGCGATTCTACCTATACGCCTGTTGATAGTTTTCAATTAAAGCTGGATACAACAGGACGTCAATTAACCTTGACCACAAATTGGGAAAAAGGGCAATCTTACCATTTGGTGCTCACCAAGGGTGCGGCAGCAGATACCTTAGGGAAACAATGGATCAAAACGGATACCATTTCATTCACTACTAAGCGAAGCACTGATTATGGAAAAATAAAAATCAGGCTTCGAAATCTGGATATGAGTCAACAACCCGTTTTACAATTTGTGCAAGGCGAACGTGTGGTGAAAGCTGTTCGGTTAACAGGTCCGCTCTATGAGGAAGGGCTGTTCTATCCCGGCGAATACCAACTTAGAATCTTATTAGACAAAAATGAGAATGGCAGTTGGGATACGGGATCTTTTTATGGTGATCGAAAACAACCCGAACAGGTGATTCCTCTTGAAAAACGAATTTCCATCAAAGCAAACTGGTTGAACGAATACGAACTGGAAACGGGTAGCCGTTAGTCCAGCACTTATCTTTGTACTATGCAACTTTCTTCTCAATTACTGGAAAAAGCGGTCAGTGCCTTTGCTAAACTACCCGGGATCGGAAAGAAAACTGCGCTGCGGCTGGTTTTACATCTTTTAAAACAAGAACCCGGGGAGGTAGCCCAATTGAGTGAGGCGATTACCCGACTTCGAAGCGAAATTCAATTTTGCACGCGTTGTGGCAACATTGCAGATGGTCCACAATGTTCCATTTGTTTGAACACAGGAAGAAAGCAGCAACTAATTTGTGTTGTAGAAAGTATCCGGGATGTTATTGCTATTGAGAGCACACATCAATACAATGGGGTATATCATATTCTTGGTGGAATAATTTCGCCTTTAGACGGAATCGGACCGGATCAATTAACTATTGATGCTTTATTAGCGCGTATTAGCACTGAAAAGACGGAAGAACTCATTTTTGCGTTGAATCCCACTATCCAAGGAGATACTACTATTTATTACATACAGAAAAAACTACAGGAACACCCCATACGTGTTACTACCATTGCCAGAGGTGTTGCTTTTGGTGGCGAATTGGAATATGCAGATGAAATGACCTTGGCAAGAAGTCTGCAAAACCGCCTTCCGATAGATCGATATGTCAATAGTCGCTAACCCTTATTTTTTGGGGGATTAAAGCCTTTTTTTTACCTTTGCAGTCACTTACGGCGGATTTGTTTATTGTTCGGCCACCCAACGGAACTAATAAACGCAGGATACTCTCTTCATTAACCCTCGTTTTAGTAGTTCAAAGGTCCCCTGAGCAAGCTCCACCAAAAGTGTACGCGGTTCAACAGATCCATTATGAAAAGTATTCAAGCAACTCTGCGAGAGCGCATTTTGGTCATTGATGGTGCTATGGGCACCATGATACAGCGCCACAAACTAACCGAAGCCGATTTTAGGGGCGAACGATTTAAAGATTGGCCCAGTGACCTCAAAGGGAATAATGATCTGTTGAGTATTACCAAGCGAGACATTATTGTAAGCATACACAAACAATACCTGGATGCAGGAGCAGATATCATAGAAACCAACACCTTTAGCAGCACCTCCATTGCAATGGCGGATTATGGAATGCAAGCGCTGGTAAAGGAGTTAAATGTAGCGGCAGCAACCTGTGCCAAAGAAGCGGTCAGACAATCCGGTAAAGTAGCCTGGGTAGCTGGTGCCATTGGTCCGCTCAACAAAACATTATCCCTTTCGCCGGATGTAAATCAACCGGGGTTTCGCGCTATTACTTTTGATGAAGTGGTTGCGGCTTATTACGAGCAAGTCAGCGGATTAGTGGAAGGCGGAGTGGATGTATTATTGGTTGAAACCATTTTTGATACGCTGAACGCCAAAGGGGCTATCTACGCGATCAAGCAATATTTTGATGACAAAAAACAAGCACCGCTGCCAATCATGATTAGTGGCACCATTACGGATGCCTCAGGCAGGACGTTGAGCGGACAAACTTTAGAAGCCTTCTATATATCTGTGATGCATGCTAATCCGCTAAGTGTGGGATTAAATTGTGCACTGGGTGCAAAAGAAATGCGGCCTCATATTGAAGAACTGTCCACCTTAGCCAGCTGTTATGTGTCCGCTTATCCCAACGCAGGACTACCCAATGCCATGGGCGAATATGACGAAACCCCCGATGTTACAGGACATTATTTGGAAGAATGGGCCCGTGAAGGATTTGTCAATATTGTAGGAGGCTGTTGTGGTACCACCCCGGATCATATCCAACATATTGCCGAACAGGTAAAAGGATTAACCCCACGGGTTTTACCCACTGTTGAAGCATGTTTATCCTAAACCAGTATTTTCTGTATGAAAGAAAAGATATCGATTAAACCTTTTTTACGATTAGCCGGATTGGAGCCCTTAGTGGTAAGACCTGAAACTAATTTTGTAAATGTGGGCGAACGAACCAATTTGACCGGTTCAAAAAAGTTTGCGCGTTTGATTCGAGAAAAGAGATTTGAGGAGGCATTAAGTGTAGCACGTCAACAAGTAGAAAATGGCGCACAGGTATTGGACATCAACATGGACGATGCGCTTTTAGATGGAGTGGAGGCTATGACCACCTATTTGAATCTGTTGCAAAGTGAACCTGATATTGCACGGATCCCCATTATGATTGACAGTTCAAAGTTTGAGGTCATTGAAGCGGGCCTCAAATGCGTACAAGGAAAATGTATTGTAAACTCAATTTCGCTAAAAGAAGGAGAAGAAAAATTTCTGCAACAAGCACGCATTTGTCAACGTTTTGGAGCAGCCGTGATTGTTATGGCCTTTGATGAAAAAGGACAAGCCGATACTATGCTGCGGAAAGTGGAAATTGCTGAGCGTGCCTATCGATTACTGCTTACAAAGCTTTCCTTCCCCCCTCAGGATATTATTTTTGACCCTAACATTTTTGCGGTTGCCACCGGACTCGAAGAACATAATAATTACGGGGTAGATTTTATAGAAGCTATCCGCCTGATCAAAGAAAAAATGCCACTCACTAAAGTGAGTGGCGGAGTAAGTAACCTTTCTTTTTCATTTCGCGGAAACGATCACGTACGGGAAGCCATGCATGCCGTATTTCTATACCATGCCATCAAAGCAGGTATGGATATGGGAATTGTAAATGCAGGTCAATTGGTGGTATACGATCAAATTGAACCCACCCTGCGCAATTTATGCGAAGAGGTGATCTTAAATTGTAATAACCACAACAGCGAGGCCACCGAAAAATTAATTGCCTTTGCCGCAACGGTTAAAGCCAAAGAAAAAACAGAGGTTAAAGATGAGACATGGCGTAATAATGCGATAGAGGAAAGACTGAAACATGCCTTAATCAATGGTATTACCGAATATATCGATACAGACACAGAAGAAGCCAGATTGAAATATGCAAGACCATTGGATGTGATTGAAGGACCCCTAATGGCCGGAATGAATGTTGTCGGTGATCTGTTTGGCGCAGGGAAAATGTTCTTGCCACAGGTAGTAAAAAGCGCAAGGGTAATGAAAAAAAGTGTGGCCTGGCTTACCCCTTTTATTGAAGAAGAGAAAAAAAATAATCCAAGTGCAACCGTGGGCAAAGTGCCCAAAGTATTACTCGCGACGGTAAAAGGAGACGTGCATGATATTGGAAAAAATATCGTGGGAGTAGTACTGGGTTGTAATGGTTACGATATCATAGACATGGGCGTAATGGTACCCGCCGATAAAATAATAGAAACGGCCCAAAAAGAAAATGTAGACATTGTCGGTTTAAGTGGATTGATCACTCCCTCCTTGGATGAAATGGTGCATGTGGCCCATGAGATGAAGCGTTGTGGTTTGCAACAACCCTTATTGATTGGAGGGGCTACTACTTCCAGAATGCACACTGCAGTGAAAATTGCACCACAGTACCAACATGGCGTATTCCATGTATTGGATGCCTCACGTAGTGTAACCATGGCCAGCTCCTTACTAAATAAAGAACAGAAAAAAGAATTGTTGACCCAAACCGAACTAGCTTATCAACATTTACAATACCAGTTTAGCAACAAGAATAAAAAAACACTGATCCCCTATTCAGAGGCGATAGTATGCAAGGAGTATGTTGATTGGAAAAAATATCAACCGACCACTCCAACATTTTTGGGGAAAAAAGTATTCAAACAAGTTGATCTGGCTACTCTTGCACGCTATATTGACTGGGGTCCTTTTTTTATAGCTTGGGAAATGCCTGGTCGTTATCCGGAAGTACTCAGTGATGCTGTATTGGGGAAAGAGGCCCAACAACTTTTCAATGATGCCCAAGAATTATTAGAACAAATCATTGCTGAAAATTGGTTTCAGGCAGATGGGGTGATAGGATTTTGGCCAGCGGTAAGCAATAATGCAGACACCGTTACCTTACAAACAGCACATGGTCCTGTGCGATTAGAATTCTTGCGTCAGCAACTTAAAAAAGCAATTGGCCAACCCAGTTTTTCCTTAGCGGATTTTGTTTGCCCGGCCGAATTGGGGACAGACTTTATGGGTTCCTTTGCCGTTACCATCCATGGAGCTAAAAAACACATAGATCGCTTTGCAGCTGAGCAGCATGAGTACAATAAGATCAATGTGCAGATCTTGGCTGACCGTATGGTGGAAGCTTTTGCCGAGTATATGCACGAACAAGTGCGTAAAGAGTATTGGGGCTACACAAAAAGTGAATCCCTTACCAATAAACAACTGATCCGGGAGGAGTATGAAGGTATTCGTCCTGCGCCGGGTTATCCCGCCTGTCCGGATCACACCGAAAAACTAAAACTGTTTTCTTTATTAAATGCAACGGAAGAAATAGGTATTACGCTTACGGAAAATCTAGCGATGAACCCGCCTGCTTCTGTCTGCGGTTGGTATTTTGCGCATCCACAAAGCCACTACTTTGGATTAGGAAAGATCGATATCGACCAGCTCAAGGATTATGCACAACGTAAGCAGATAACGTTAGAAGAGGCAGAGAAATGGTTACGTCCTGTGTTGGAATAAGCTTTAATGAGTTTACCCCGTTGAGGTGAAGGAACTAATGCCCCTTAATCCCTAATTGTTCCAACCCCACTTTCAATTGAGGAGCTGATTGAAAATGAATGCCGCGCAACCCTAACGCCTCACCTGCTTTTACATTGTGTAAGTTATCGTCGATAAAAACGGCAGAGGAAGGATTGATCTGATAGCGGGAAAATAATAATTGATAAAATTCAGGGAAAGGCTTACGCGTGCCTTCTTCCCCACTCACCAAACGGCCGTCAAACCAATGTAAAAAATCAAATCGGGCCAGTGCAATATGAAAAGTTTCAGCACTCCAATTGGTCAGTGCAAAAAATTTATACCTCCGTTGTTCTTTTAAGGCGCGAAATATTTCCACGGTATCAGGCAGTGATCCCCTTAACATTTCAACCCAACGACCATAAAAATCTTGAATGGGTTGTTGCCATTTAGGATCGGGAAAGGCAACCAGTTTTTCTGCAGTAGCTTTTAACAAAGGATAGCCGGCATCTTGTTGTTCATTCCAGGCTTGGGTGCAGATGTGCGAAAAGAAATAATCACGATCAGCCTCACTGTCAAAATAATCCTGATCATAAACATAGTTGGGGCTCCAATCCACTAATACGCCGCCCAAATCCCATACAATGGTGTCAATAGGCACACTCATTTTTTCCCATACTTCAGTTTAAACGCAATCATAATTCCAGACATCAACAACATCACTACATTGGTGAGAATAATTACAAGGTTGTCGATCATAAATCCATAGACCAGCCACATGACCTCATTGATAAATGCAATCAAGAACATGGTCAGCGAAATATCACGTGCTGATTTTTCGCGCCAGGTTTTGATTACCTGGGGTATAAAAGTAAATGCGGTTACTGCGCCTGCCGCATAGCCCAACATATCTGCTCCACTCATAATTAAAGTTTAGGATGCGAAGGTAAGTACTCTACTTTTTCTCAAATAACCACCACAGTCTTCTGCGTGGCTTTATCTGATAATTGGAGCAAATGTAGCGTTGAATATGGGCCATAGCCATCTCTACATCGTCAGTTAATAGTAAAAGAGCTAAATCCTTGGAAGAGATGGTACCTTCTTGCTGCATTTTTGTGAAAACATCCATCAAGGGTTGGTAATACGCTTTGCCAAATAAGATAATAGGAAATTGGGTAATAATCTTGGTTTGCACCAACGTGAGTGTTTCAAAAAGTTCATCCATGGTGCCAAAACCGCCGGGCATGATCACAAACGCGTAAGAATACTTTACTAATATTACTTTGCGCACAAAGAAATGCTCAAAGGTTACGGATCGGTGTAAATAAGGATTCTCCTTCTGCTCAAAGGGTAACTCAATATTACAGCCAAAGGATTGTCCGCCATTTTCAAATGCTCCTCGATTGGCTGCTTCCATGATCCCAGGCCCCCCTCCTGTCAGCGTGGTGAGACCCATTTGTGCAATGCGCTTTCCAAACTCACGTGCTTGTTTATAATAGAGATGGCCCTCCTCAAAACGTGCTGACCCAAACACCGTAATACAAGGACCGGCAAAATGTAGGGTTCGAAATCCCTTTACAAATTGCTTGAATACGCGCCAGGCAAAAGCTAGTTCGTACCCACGACTCTTGGGGCCATCGAGGTAAACATGGTGTTTGGGAGGGATCAGTTGGGGTTTCTGTTTTTTATTTTCTGTGGGAGACATAGTTGATATCTTTACTACTTCACAAAATTATGCGGATCATATCTTACAATGTAAATGGAATTCGTGCAGCTACAAGAAAAGGGTTGATCGATTGGTTGCAAACAAACCCGGCTGATATCCTTTGTTTGCAGGAAACAAAGGCCAGACAGGAGGATGTAGACTGTACACCCTTTCATGCAATGGGGTATCAAGACTTTTGGTTTAGTGCAGAAAAAAAGGGTTACAGCGGAGTTGCCGTATTTACCAAAATAAAACCAGATCATGTGGAATTGGGCAATGGGCATGGGCAAAGTGACCAGGAAGGACGGGTCATTCAATTAGATTTTGGCGATATACGATTGATCAACGCCTACTTCCCAAGTGGGACCAGTGGAGACGAAAGGCAACAATATAAATACCAATGGTTGAACGAATGTTATAACTGGCTGGAAAAACTTAAAAAAAAACATCCACAACTGATATTGTGCGGCGATTACAATATTGCTCATCAGGAAATTGACATACACGATCCTAAGGGAAATAAAAATTCATCTGGATTTCAGCCTGCTGAACGGGCTTGGATGACAAAACTATTTGAAAGCGGTTGGACAGACACCTTTAGAAAAATTAATCTGGAACCGCATCACTATAGCTGGTGGAGTCAACGTTTTCCAAGTGTACGCTTACAAAATAAAGGATGGCGCATTGACTATATCAATGTCACTTCGGCATTGGAGAAGAAAATAAAGGAGGCTTATTTGCTACCCACTGTAAAGCACTCTGACCACTGCCCCGTTTATCTGGCATTAAAATAATAATCCATGTATATATATAATGTAACCGTAAAAGTGGACCACCCCATTGCCAGGGAATGGATGCAATGGTTAAAAACAGAACATATTCCTGAGGTTATTGGAACAGGATGTTTCTGCAACGCAACCATACTTGAACTGGTGGAAAATGTGGATAAAGAAGGGGCTTCGTTTGCCGTGCAATACAAAACAGCCAATCTCGAAGATTACAAACATTATATTACTGAATTTGCGCCAAGCTTACAGCAAAAAGGGCTGGATAAATGGGGTGAGCGGTTCATTGCTTTTCGCACATTGATGAAAATCGTGGATTAAGGGTGCATAACCCCTATTTTTCTTTTCCCTCAATGAAAAAGCAATTAAATTTGTCCCTCTTCACTTTTTAAAACACAACGCATGAATAAGGGAGACTTGATCAATAAGGTAGCAGACGACGCCGGAATAACAAAGGCGCAAGCCAACGAAGCCATTGATTCTCTGATTGAGGCAATTGGGAAAACACTGAAGGCTGGTGGGAAAGTTACCCTGGTTGGTTTTGGCACGTTTACTGTTTCTACACATGCTGCGCGCAATGGAATAAACCCAAAAACCAGAGAGATCATTAAAAGAAAAGCACGCAAAGTGGCTCGTTTCAAAGCGGGTAAAGAATTGGCTGAATTATTATAAACAAAACACATAAACCACTGAATCAATACTACCATGGGAAGAGGTGATAAGAAAACCGCTAAAGGAAAACGCTTCAAAGGTTCATTCGGCAAGAGCCGTCCTGCCAAGACTACCCAAAAAGCTGCTCCCAAGAAAACTAAATAAAACGGTTTGCGTACAAAATGAAAAAGGAAGGTATACTCCCTTTTTTTATTTAACCAGTGTTCCTACTTTCTCGCCGGTTACCACCCTGCTGAGATTGCCCGATTGATTTATATTAAATACAATTATAGGGAGTTTGTTCTCCATACATAGCGTAAATGCTGTTGTATCCATCACCTTTAATTGTTTGGACAAACAATCCGAAAAACTGATTTCCTCAAAACGAGTTGCCTTTGGGTCTTTTTCTGGATCTGCTGAATAAATCCCATCCACACGCGTGCCTTTCAAAATCACATCCGCTCCGATCTCAATAGCGCGTAAAGAACCTGCCGTATCCGTAGTGAAATAAGGGTTACCGGTACCCGCTCCAAATATCACTACTCTTCCTTTTTGCAAATGACGGATGGCTCTGCGACGAATATAGGACTCCGCTATCTGCTCCATCTTGATAGCGCTTTGTAAACGCGTGTAAATACCAATTCTTTCCAATCCGGCTTGTAAGGCCATTCCGTTAATAACGGTAGCCAGCATGCCCATATAATCTCCGTGTGCACGCTCAATTCCCGTCTCCTGTTCGTTCATCCCTCTGTAAATATTACCACCCCCAATTACCACTGCCACTTGAACACCCAATTCGGTGATGGCCTTAATATCTTTAGCATATTGAGAAATGATGGCGGTGTCAAACCCAAAACTCTTATCCCCCATCAGGGCCTCTCCTGATAATTTCAATAAAATGCGTTTGTAAACAGGTAGCATGTAGGTGTCTTTGGTGAGCGAAGATAACCAAATTACAAGGCCAAAAAAAAGCGCCCGTATATACGGACGCTTATATAAATATTGTTATTGCAGCAATTAACCCAGCGCAACACGCTTAAAGCTGATCACTTTTACATCCCCGGATTCTTTCAGATAATCACCTACTGACTTGCTGGCATCTTTTACAAAAGCCTGAGCCGTGAGTGTCTGTTCTTTGAAGAAAGCGCCCATTTTACCTTCAGCGATCTTAGCGATCATCTCTGCAGACTTTCCAGCCATCTTAGGGTCTTGATTCATCAATTCCACTACAATGCTTTTTTCGCGCTTGATAACCTCAGCAGGAACGGAGCTGGCATCAACGGCAACTGGATTCAGGGCAGCAATTTGCATGGCTACGTCTTTACCAGCTTCTGCTGCAGGTTTGTCCATACCCACCAATACACCAATGCGGTAAGCACCATGGATATAAGAAGCTACATATGGAGCATCTATTCGCTCAAACTTTGTTACTCCAATTTTTTCACCAATAGTAGTCAGCTTTTCATCAACCATACCAGCGATGGGTAAAGCACCAATCTTTACGCTGAGCAACTCTTCCATTGAATTCACGTTATTAGCGATGGCGGCATCGGCAATACTTTTTCCAAAAGCAACAAAGTCTGCATTTTTGGAAACAAAATCAGTTTCGCAGCTCACACAAACTACAATTCCGATTTTGTTATCAGCAGTAGTCTGCGCAATGACCACACCTTCCTTTGCCTCACGATCGCTACGTTTGGCAGCTACCTTCTGTCCTTGCTTGCGCAACCAGTCAATAGCCGCTTCAAAATCGCCATTTGTTTCAGTCAACGCTTTACGGCAGTCCATCATTCCGGCGCCGGTTGTTTGACGAAGTTTATTGATATCCTGTGCACTAATAGTAACGGTACTCATACTGATTTAAAATTTTTAGGGGAAACACTTTCGTGTAGACCACAGATCTAAATAAAAAATAAATTACTTCCGGGCTCCACCAGGTCCACGGCTAGCACTACCCCCTATAGTACGACGACGTGTTCCTGTTCCACCACGACGGGCTCCACCGCGTCCGCCTTCCGTTTCTGCTTCTGCAAGAAGTTTAGCCGCTTTTCTTTCTTTTTCGTCATCGGTGTTCTCTTCTGCTTCGTCGTCCTTAGCAGCTTGACGCTCTGCCAAACCTTCTTCAATTGCTGCAGTGATATAGTTCACCAAAATAGCAATTGATTTAGTTGCATCGTCGTTTGCAGGCACCGCAAAATCCACTTTGTTAGGATCGCAGTTAGTATCAACCAAACCAAAAGTGGTAATACCTAAACGCCTGGCCTCTGCCAATGCAATATGCTCATGCCCGATATCAACCAGGAACAGCGCGGCAGGGATGCGTCCCAATTGGGATATACCACCTAATACTTTTTCCATTTTGTCCCTATCCCGACTGAGGGTAAGGCGCTCTTTCTTTGTAATACTGTCAAAAGAATCATCACCCAGCATTTTTTCAATGCTCTGCATTTTTTTAACACTCTTACGAACGGTGTTAAAGTTGGTCAACATGCCCCCCAACCAACGCTCCGTTACATAAGGCATGTTTACACGCTTAGCACACTCATTTACGATGTCCTTTGCTTGTTTTTTTGTTCCTACGAAAAGGATCTTTTTTCCACTACGTGCAATTTGCTTTAACGCAGCTACTGTTTCCTGTAAACAATCAACCGTTTTATTCAGGTCGATGATGTGAATACCTTTCTTCTCTGCAAAGATGTAAGGCAACATCTTGGGATTCCACTTCTTTTTCAGGTGGCCAAAATGTACACCGGCTTCAAGAAGTTGCTGCTGTAAGGATGTATTATTTTCCATATGCAATAGAAGTACTTTAAAATTGATTAAGGGCAATTAACGTTTGGAGAACTGGTAACTACGACGCGCTTTCTTGTGACCGAACTTCTTACGCTCTACGGAACGTGGATCACGTTTCAGCAATCCGGCTGCTTTTAATGCAGGACGAAATTCAGGATTCAAGTCTACCAATATGCGGGAAATACCCAACATAGCAGCTTCTGCTTGACCTTTTACACCTCCGCCGGTGGCATTAATATTTACATCGTATTTGTCCATCACTTCAACAGTTTTGAGTGGACGTTCAACTTGATTCTGTAAATAGACCAGAGAGAAATATTGTTTGTAGTCTTTGTCATTCACCGTAATTTTTCCGTTACCCTTGGTAACGAAAACGCGTGTTACGGCTTCTTTACGACGACCTACGCTGTTCTTTTGCTTTTCCATTGATTAGTTATTGGTACGATTGATTTCAGAATTTAAGTTCCTTGGGTTGTTGTGCGCCATGCGGATGTGCAGCACCTTGGTACACAAATAATTTCTTGATCATTTTGCGGCCTAATCTGTTTTTAGGGAGCATTCCTTTTACGGCACGCTCAATGACCATTTCAGGACGACGCTTCAATAAACTGGAAGCTACTTCTTCTTTTAAACCGCCTGGGTAACCGGTAAAATGATCATACATTTTTTGATCCAATTTGTTTCCGGTCAATACAACCTTTTCGCAATTGGTTACAATTACATAATCCCCGGTGTCTACGTGTGGAGTGTAGCTGGCTTTGGTCTTTCCGCGTAATACGGCTGCAATACGAGAACACATACGACCCACGGTTTGATTAGTACCGTCCACAACAAACCAGTTGCGCTTAACGGTAGCCTCGTTCGCATGTTTGGTAGTGAAACGTAGTTTACTCATGATGTTTTATTTGAGTTCCCGCTATCCCGGGACCTGATTAAAAATGGACGGCGAAAGTAAGTGGGCCTGCTCAAAACACCTTGAAAAAGAGGATTAATTTTTAAAGCTGCCTTTGTAACAAATTGATTATCAATAAAAATTTTGACTGACTTTTTTAATCATTACTAAAAAGCCGTTATAGCCGCAATGAAAAATTGCTTGTGGCTCCCTTGATCCTAAATTGTTTTGTGGGGAGTGTCGATATGGTTGTTTGCTTCAAAAACCCGTTTCCATTTCTAAACAGGATGGCAACTTTTAGTATTGTTTCGCCCGGAAACTCCTTTTCATAGGGCAGCATTTAGGACAATTAGGAATAGAACAAGTAATATGTTTTTGCAACACATTAACTAGTTGAAATATTACTTATAGCTTAGCGCTCATGTACAGGAAAGAGCAGACCCACAAATGGATGGAGCGAACCCAAACCCTGCTTCAAGCGCTAAAAAAGGGAATACCCGCTGCTGTCATTGAAGAGCTGAGGGCGGTCCTGCGTTTTCATGAAAACCGGTATTATATTTTATCGGATCCATTGCTTTCTGATTATGCGTACGATCAACTTTTCAAGGCACTTGAAAAAATTGAAAAGGAACATCCAACGCTGATCAGGCCTGACTCCCCCACTCAGCGAGTGGCACATGAATTAACAAAGGAATTTCCCACGGTGCAACACCTGGTACCCATGTTGTCCTTGGACAATTCTTACAATGCCGAGGACTTACTGGATTTTGACAGAAAAGTTCGTGAATTATCGGGGCTAACGGCTGTACCTTATTGCGTGGAGCCAAAATTTGACGGGGGTAGTATTTCGTTGATCTATGAAAATGACAAATTAGTGCGGGCAGCAACGCGTGGAGACGGAGTAGCGGGAGATGAAGTGACCAATAATATTCGACAAATACGGTCCGTTCCATTAACAGCGTCCTTCTCCACCTGTGGTATAAAACAGGCAGAGATCCGTGGAGAGGTTTTGATGAATAAAGAAAATTTTAATGGCTATAACCAACATCTAACGGCACAGGGATTAGTGCCCTTGGCCAACCCGCGCAATGCGGCCAGTGGCACATTGCGTCTTAAAGATCCCCGAGAGGTGGCCAAGCGCAACCTGGAAGTATTTGTATACCACTTAAGCTACTTTTCCCTGCAAAAAGAAGAACAATGGCCCTTGGCACTCCAATCACATGCAGCTACGCTGGGTTTACTTTGGGAATTGGGATTTAGAAGTCCGGAACATGAAAAAATAGTATTCAGCACCATTCAAGAAGTAATTGACTACTGTACTGCATTTGAAGCCACTCGGGATGCGTTGCCCTATGAAATTGACGGGATGGTTATCAAAGTAAATGAGGTAGCGGTTCAGGAAAAACTGGGCATGACCTCGCATCATCCACGCTGGGCAGTGGCCTATAAATTCAAAGCCAGACAAGCAACCACACAATTAATTGGCATTGAATTTCAGGTTGGTCGAACCGGAGCCGTTACGCCGGTTGCAAAATTAGAACCTGTTGCGGTAGGCGGTGTAATGGTGTCGAGCATCTCCGTACATAACCAGGAATATATTGCCGAAAAAGATCTTCGGATCGGAGATCAGGTATTGATCGAGAGAGCCGGAGATGTGATCCCACAAATTGTGAAATCACTAACGGAAGCACGTTCGGGAAAAGAAAAACCCATAGAATTTCCAAGTGTTTGTCCTGTTTGTGCCAGTAAGTTATTTAAGGAAGAAGAAGAAGCCGTGTGGCGGTGTATCAATACAGAATGTCCGGCTCAAATAGTAGAGCGAATCATTCACTTTGTTAGTAAGGACGCACTTGATATTCGGGGGTTTGGAGAGGCCAATGTCAGAAAATTTGTGGAACTGGGTTTACTCCATGATATTCCAGGCATCTACACACTTGATTTTACACAAATAGCCACCTTAGAAGGTTTTGGTAAAAAGTCCATTGATAATTTGCAACAAGCAATTGAGCTTTCAAAAAAACAACCACTGCATCGCTTGATTTATGCATTGGGGATCCGTTACGTGGGAGAAACTACTGCACGAACCTTAGCCAATGCCGTTACGCATCTGCTGGATTTTCAACAATTCACTGAAGAACAGCTGCAGCAATTGGAGGATGTAGGCACCAAGGTTGCCGGCAGTATTTTTCAGTTCTTTAGCAACGCCGAGCATATTGCCCTATTGCAGAGATTGGAAAAATTGGGATTAACATTACGCAATGAAAAGAAAGCATCCCCTGCCTCCGGAAGCCTTATTGGTAAAACATTTCTTTTTACTGGCACCCTTTCCAAACTAAAAAGAAGTGAGGCAGAAGAAATGGTAAGAACTCACGGAGGACAATTGTTGAGCGGAGTGAGTGCCAAATTGAATTACCTCGTAGCGGGTGAGGAAGCCGGCAGTAAAGTAGAAAAAGCAAAAAAAAATCCTTCCATTCATATTATCAATGAACAGGAATTTATCAATCTACTGGGAAAATAGTGATGCTAGATCAATTGTTGTGCGCCACTGCAGGTTTGCTGTCTATGGCCGTTTGCATTCCCACTACTTTATATTTTTTCCGGCATAGACTACTTCTTTACCCACGGATTTTTGGAAGCAACGGGGATCAATGCTGTTATTGGAAAATTACGCTCCTGTAAAACCTGGATCATTTTAGTACCCACTAATCCGGTGGCGCCCACTACTGCAACTTTCATCTTAAGTTTATTTGAATTGCGCATGTAATACGCAGGTGAATTTTTCTGACCAATTCACAGAAAAAAAACAAAACAAAAGCTTGACAAACAAATGAGCAACTGTTAGTTTTTCATGGTGAAAAATCAACTCTTTCTCCTATTGTTATTGACGGCGCTAATCTGTGATAATTGGGCAATTGCACAAGCGCATCATCGATTGATTGTCCAGGAAATCATGGCAGATCCCACTCCGGCTGTAGCATTGCCCGCTTATGAGTGGGTTGAAATAAAAAATACATCAAAAGAAGTAATAGCGCTTCAGCATTGGCGCTTCACAGCTGGTACTTCCCTGAGCAGTCCTTTCCCTGTCTATTTTCTTGCACCGGATAGTTTGTTAATTCTATGTAGCGCTGTTGCACAAACAGCACTTGGCAAATATGGAAAAACTATGGGGCTGCCCGTTTTTCCCTCGCTTAGCAATGAGGGAGAAACTGTTTCATTGAGGGATCCGTCCGGAAAAACGGTACATGCCGTAACGTATTCAACGGAATGGTATGCGTTTCCCTGGAAAGCCGAGGGAGGATGGAGCCTGGAATTAATTGATGCAGCCAATCCATGTCAGGAACAAGACAATTGGAAAGCCAGCATTGATGTCAATGGGGGAACTCCGGGTCAACAAAACCAAACCAGCACCATCCCTGTTGGAGTGGTAAGCACAAAAGCAACTTATGCGTTTTTTAAAGACGCATCCACTATGCAGGTGGTGTTTAACCGACCGGTAGATAGTTGCACGATCAGTAAAGGAGAATGGATCCACATTTCTCCAGGAATTTCCTGGCAATCGATTCGATTAGTTCCTCCAAAATACACGGAGGCCATACTCCATTTTTCTCAACCGGTATTACCAGATAGTGTTGTTCAACTGACCATCACAAAACTCGCAAACTGTTCGGGCATGAAAGAGTCAGCATCCTGGACCATTAAAACAGGCTTGGCCGGTACTGCCATACGCAATTCCGTAACATTGAACGAGATACTTTTCAATCCACGTTCAGGTGGCGAAGAGTTTGTGGAATGTTTAAATACCAGTAAAAAAATAATTGCTTTGTCAGATCTGAGAATAGCGCTAAGAAATAGTGGTGGCCAATTGGGAAGTAGTTATAAGTTAGCCGGAGACCCCATCGCGTTATTACCTGGACAATATATAGCTTTCTCCAAGGACCCCTATGCCATTCAAAGGGAATACCTGATACCTGCTTCCGCAACCTTGCAAAAAATACATCCGTTTGTAACGCTGCCCAATGAAGAAGGTCGAATTGTGCTGTTAAACACGCAGGGAGAAGTACTGGATGAACTTCACTATGACGAATCCTGGCACTTTGAATTGCTACAACAAAAAGAAGGTGTTTCATTGGAAAAACTTGACCCGACTGGTGTAACACAAAACAGGAATAACTGGCATAGCGCCGCTTCTACAGCCGGATTTGCCACACCCGGACAAAAAAATTCTCAATCAATTTCCAGCACCTCCTCGCAGGGTAATTTTGAGATAATACCCCCTGTGTTTTCGCCGGACTTAGATGGCTGGGAGGATTTCTGCAGTTTGCAATACAGGGGTATGGGAACTGGGCAAGTAATTTCAGTAACAGTTGTGGATGTTAGCGGCGCTTTTATAATAAAACTAGTTCCCCGAGCCCTCTTATCTACCCATGGCCATTTTAGTTGGAATGGCACTACAGCATCAGGTAAGTCCTGCAAATCAGGCACTTATGTATTTATTATTGAACAATACGATTTATCCGGAAAAACAAAAATCAGCAGACTCCCGGTAACCATTACATATAGCTTAAAGAAGGTTTAACATTTGTGGATCGAACACAGTGCAGCATTATTTATCTTGTGATAGTCATTATAACAAATTCAACTTTATGCAAAAGCAAATTGTGGTCCTTGTAGCGCTAATAGGTGGTTTATTTATTTCCGGTAGCCAAGCACAAAGGATGCCTAGTCAATTTCAAGAAGCAGCCCCTCGCCAAAATATATACACTGAATTGGGCGGAAACGGGATTGCATTCAATGCCATGTATGAGACTCGTTTAAAAAAGGCAGCAGATGGTATAGGTTTTAAAGTTGGTTTAGGAGGATTCACCAGTGCCTACGAAAAATTATTCACCCTGCCACTGGGCGTAAACTGGCTACTTACTAAAGACAATAAGCACTTCTTTGAAATGGGATTTGGAGCCACTTTTTTGCATTATGACGACAAATATGATTGGGGTGGGGGTGGTAACTATGACCCCTACCCTGTGGACGTGGCAGGATTATCTATTGATGCTAAAAATTCAGTATTTGGTCATATGGCTTTGGGCTATCGCAGACAACCTGAGAATGGCGGCATCATGTGGGGTGTTGCCGTTACGCCCCATTTTAATGAAAACGGATTTTGGCCAGTGTGGTTTGGCGTAAAATTCGGATATTCATTTGCGCGGAAATAAAAGCAATTGGACGGTGCGCAAAAGCAGAAAGGCTTTAGGAAAGTTCAATATCAAAATTGACCAGATCCTGGAACAAGCGAATACGCCCGTTGATATCGTCTTGGTTCACTTCTTTCAATCGAGTTGGTCCAAACTTTTCTACACAGAAGCTGGCTAACGCAGATCCCGCAATGATTCCCCTTTTCATGTTTGCAAAAGAGATATCGCCGGTCTTTGCCAAAAAGCCCATAAAACCTCCGGCAAAACTATCTCCGGCACCAGTGGGATCAAACACATCTTTCAGGGGTAAGGCAGGTGCATAAAATACCTGATCAAAATGAAAGAGAAGTGCGCCGTGTTCGCCCTTTTTTATGATCAGGTACTTGGGGCCCATTTCCATTATGCTTTTTGCAGCTTTTACTAATGAAAATTGTCCGGAGAGCTGTCTTGCTTCGCTGTCATTTACCATCAGCATATCTACATAGCGTAACACAATCTTTAAATCTGACATGGCTGTTTCCATCCAAAAATTCATGGTGTCCATAGCAATAAAGCGAGGACGGGTACGCAACTCCTGGATCACATTCAATTGTAGCTTGGGTAAGAGATTTCCCAACATTAAAAACTCCGCTCCCTGATAGGATTCCGGCACCTTAGGGTCAAAATCAGCCAGCACATTCAGATCAGTTACCAAAGTGTCACGATTATTCATATCCTCATGATAACGTCCCTTCCAAAAAAAGGAGGGTTTGTCGGATACCACTTCCACTCCATCCAATTGAACGCCACGTGCACGCAAATCAAAAAGTTCCTCCGACGGAAAATCATTTCCAATAATGGAAATCTGCTGTACAGGTTTAATAAAGTTGCTGGCTGAGTAAGCTACATAGGTTGCAGACCCGCCTACAATTCGGTCTGTTTTGCCAAATGGTGTTTCAATGGCATCAAAGGCCATGGTTCCAACAGATATTAATGACATGGGGCAAACCTATGTTAATTCATCCTATAAAAAAAGCCGGTAATTCACTACCTTCCCACTCTTTATTTGTCTATGGCAAAAACTCCTGGAAAGAAAGCATCCAAAAAGGGATTAATACTGCTGAAAGCAGCTAGTATGTTTCGTCAACGTGGTTTTTCAGCCACCTCCATGCGAGACCTGGCTGAAGAAGTGGGCATTGAAGCTGCCAGCTTATACAATCACATTCGCTCTAAACAAGAAATTCTAGAGGCCATCTGTTTTGAGATGGCTAATCTATTCAACGAACATATGGATCAGGTGGAAAGCAGTTCAGCCAACACCATTGCCAAAATTGAGCGTATCATTCGTTTTCATATTCAACAAATTATTGATAATTACGAACAGGTTTTTGTAGCTGATCGGGAATGGCGTCATTTGGAAGAACCCTATTTATCAAATTTTCAAACGCAACGCCGAACCTATCGGAAACGTTTTGCAGCCCTGTTTGAACAGGGAATTGAGAAAAAAGAAATCAGGTATATTGATGCTCCAACTGCTGTTTTAATTTTATTACATGCAATTGGTGGTATTGAAAGCTGGCATCGAAGCCGGAAAAAAATCAATGCCCGCGAATTAGAAGAGAATATGCTGACTATTTTAATTGACGGGCTGCGCAAAAACGATTAAACATGTCGTTGCACTTTTACCGATTACCCATTAAAGAGGTAAGGAAAGAAACCGAAGAATGTGTGTCCCTCCTTTTTGAAGTTCCCGACTCCTTGTTCTCTGTTTTTCAATTTACACAAGGGCAAAATCTGGTATTGAAAGCTGTGGTGAACGAACAAGAAATTCGCCGTAGTTATTCTATCTGCTCTTCCCCATTGGATCAAGAACTACGTGTTGCCATAAAAAAAATCAACGGAGGTGTTTTTTCTACTTTTGCCAATGAAAACCTGCAAGCCGGGGACGTATTGGAAGTAATGCCCCCCACCGGAAAATTTTACTCGCCGCTTGATTCCACGCAACAGAAAAATTATTTGGCGCTGGCTGCCGGAAGTGGGATCACTCCCCTTCTTTCTATTATTAAAACAACATTGGCTACTGAACCTCATAGCAATTTTGTATTGGTGTATGGTAATCGTAGCCGACATTCCATTATTTTCTTTGAACAATTAGAAGCTTTGAAAAATCAATATATGAATCGCTTTCAGCTGATCCATATATTGAGTCGCGAAAAAACAGATAGCACACTCAACTCTGGAAGGATCGATCAGGAAAAACTTGCAAGTCTATATAAGCTGATCCCTTTTCAACAACTTGATGAGGTGTTTTTATGCGGCCCTCGTGAAATGACTGATACAGCCATGGACTTTTTGCAACAACAGGGGTTGGAAAAGAAAAAATTACACACAGAACTTTTCACTGCAGGTAACACAACTACAGCCACTGGCACTAAAACCAGTGGCGGAAAGAGCACGGTGAAAAGTCAAATCAGCATACGTTTGGACGATCGACAATTTGAAATTGTGATCCCCCTGAACAGCAAAACCACCATTCTGGATGCGACCCTGGAGCAAGGAGCAGATCTACCCTTTGCCTGCAAAGGAGGGATGTGTTGTACCTGTAAAGCCAAACTATTAGAAGGAGAGGTCAGCATGGATGTTCACTGGGGGCTGGAACAAGAAGAGATTGAACAGGGTTATATCTTGACCTGCCAAAGTCATCCCCGAACAGAAAAAATTGTGATAGATTTTGATAAATAATGGTTGTGACCGTTTAAATTTGCCCTAACACTTGTTAGTTTTTTAATCAACTAACATTTTAAGTCTTTTGCATGGATAGCCATAATCTCGAAGAGCAGTTTCAACACAAGATCGATCAGGAGATAAAAATAGAGCCCAAGGATTGGATGCCTGATGCCTATCGTAAAACAAATATTCGTCAGATCAGTCAGCATGCGCATAGTGAAGTTGTAGGGATGTTGCCAGAAGGAAATTGGGTTTCACGCGCTCCTTCATTAAAACGAAAAGTCATTTTAATTGCCAAAATTCAGGATGAAGGCGGGCATGGATTATACCTATATGCAGCTGCAGAAACATTAGGGCAATCCAGAGAACAAATGATCAACGACTTGCATAGCGGAAAGGCAAAATATTCCTCCATTTTTAATTACCCCGCGCTCACTTGGGCCGACATGGGTGCCATTGGATGGCTGGTAGATGGGGCTGCCATTATGAATCAAGTGATGCTAACCCGTACTTCCTATGGACCTTACGCCAGAGCCATGGTAAGAATTTGTAAAGAAGAAAGTTTTCATCAACGACAAGGCTTTGAATCGCTATTGGTTCTTTCAAAAGGAAGTGAGGGGCAGCGTGTGCTTTGCCAGGATGCCATCAATAGATGGTGGTGGCCGGCACTCATGATGTTTGGACCCCGTGATCACGAAAGCACCAATAGTGACATGAGTATGAAATGGAGGATCAAGCGTAAAACAAATGACGAGCTTCGTCAGCAGTTTGTAGATATGATCGCCGAGCAGATAAAAGTGTTGGGAATGACCTTACCCGATCCTGCCTTACGTTGGAATGCTATCCGTAATCACTATGATTTTGGAGAAATTAATTGGAACGAATTCTGGCAGGTGGTAAAAGGAAATGGCCCCTGTAACAAGGAAAGATTGGAGGCCAGAAAAAAAGCTTGGGGGCAAGGTGCCTGGGTTCGAGAAGCAGCACAAGCTTATGCCAACAAAAAAAATACCCGTACTAAAGCAGCCTGACCCATATGCAACGCTTGATCAAAAAATTATACTACGGAGATATTCCCGATGCCGGTGGTGGCACGGCTCCTTCCAATGATCAACAACCCACAACCGATTGGCCACTCTGGGAAGTTTTTATCCGGAGTAAGCAAGGACTGGATCACAAACATGTGGGAAGCCTGCATGCTTCAGATGCCCAGATGGCAATTGAAAATGCAAGAGATGTCTACACCAGACGTCAGGAAGGCGTAAGCATTTGGGTGGTAGAGAGCAAACGCCTTACGGCTTCCAATCCAGCGGAAGCAGGAGAATTATTTGAACCTGCCGCCGACAAAGTATATCGTCATCCAACTTTTTACAATTTGCCTGACCAGGTCAATTACATATAATTCAACTCATGCAACAAGCGCTTCTTGATTATACCTTATATCTTTCGGATAATTCACTTATACTAGGTCAGCGAAATGCTGCATGGTGCGGTCACGGTCCGGTACTGGAACAAGACATTGCTATCACTAATATCACCCTGGATTTGATTGGCCAGTCCAGAATCCTGTATCAATATGCGGCACAACTGAAGGGAGGAGATGCCACAGAGGATTCCCTGGCTTTTTTGCGTAGTGAAAGAGAGTACAAGAATTGTTTACTGGTGGAGCGACCCAATGGAGATTGGGCACAAACCATTCTTCGGCAATTTTTATTCAGCTGTTTTCAACGTGAACTCTATACACAGCTAACCAAGGAAAAAGATTCCACACTAGCTGCCATTGCTACTAAAGCCCTTAGAGAAGTAAGCTATCATTATCGTTGGAGTAGAGAATGGGTATTGCGTTTAGGAGATGGTACTGCAGAAAGTCATACGCGTCTTGCCTCCGCATTGGAAAACCTATGGCCCTATACGGGCGAACTATTCAAGGGAGCTGACTACGAATTAGCGCTGGGACTTGATCCTGCTATGTTGTACACAAATTGGTTATCAGCCGTTCAATCCACCCTCAAAGAAGCCACACTTTCACTTGCATCATTTGCTTCCTGCTTTATGCAAACGGGAGGTAAAACGGGGATACACACCGAGGAGTTGGGTTTTATTTTAACCGACTTGCAATATATGCAGCGTACATACCCGGGCTGTGATTGGTAAATTATGAACGGCACTCATTTGCACACGGAAGCTACACAAGCATGCTGGGAATTAATGGATCAGATCTATGATCCCGAAATTCCGGTGCTCTCGCTCAACGATCTGGGAATCGTAAGGGTCATTGAAGTAAAAAGTCCACCTGCAGATGCGGGAATTATTGAAGTCACCATCACCACTACCTACTCAGGTTGTCCGGCAATGGATTGGATAGCCAATACTATTAAAATGGAATTAAGTACGCTAGGCTATCAATCGATCACAATAAAACACACCATCTTCCCTGCCTGGACCACGGATTGGATGGCTGAGCGAGGAAAAGAAAAATTAAAAGCGTACGGCATTGCCCCTCCTGAAAAACGATTCAATATTCCAACTGATGGTATTCCTTGCCCACAATGCAAAAGTGAACATACTCGCTTACTCAGTGAGTTTGGAAGTACCTCTTGCAAAGCATTACTACAATGTCAAGACTGTGGAGAGCCTTTTGATTATTTCAAGTGCCACTAAATAGCAAACCCTACCTTTGTCAAAACAGCTTGCATGGGTTCTGTTGTATTTGAAACGAAAGAACAAATAGCCGTTATTACGCTAAATCGGCCTGAAAAATTCAATGCAATTAACAGAGAGATGGCCCTGCAATTACAAGCTGCATTGGATCAATGTACGGACAATAGTTGCCGTGCTGTTTTGATTACAGGAGCAGGTAAAGCATTTTGCGCAGGACAAGATCTAGACGAAGCCATTGATCCGCATGGGCCGGGCATGGAGCGAATATTGAAAGAGCACTACAATCCCCTCATTACACAAATTCGTTCTTTACAAAAACCGGTGGTAGCTGCAGTAAATGGCGTAGCGGCCGGAGCAGGTGCTAATCTGGCTTTGAGCTGTGATCTATGTATTGCCAGTGACAGCGCTACTTTTATACAAGCGTTTTCAAAAATTGGATTAGTGCCTGATTCAGGAGGCAGCTTTTTTCTGCCTCGCTTAGTGGGTTGGCAACGCGCAGCCGGATTGATGATGTTAGGCGAAAAAATAACAGGCGCAGAAGCCCTGCAAATGGGATTGATCTGGAAAACAGTGGTGGCCGAACAACTACAGGAAGAGGCCATGGCCCTGGTCAAGCAACTGGCAGCCATGCCCACCCGGGCACTGGCACTGATTAAAGAGCAATTGAATCAAAGTGCTACCCATAATTTAGCACAACAATTAGCCCTGGAGGACCAATTGCAACAACAAGCCGCTGCTTCCGACGATTTCAAAGAAGGAGTAACCGCATTTTTGGAAAAAAGAAAACCTGTGTTTAAAGGACATTAATATTTTTTATGTCAACACCAGAAAACCAACTAGCGCAACAAGTGGTGCAACGCATGATGCAGGAGGATCGCTTCTCGCAATGGTTAGGTATTGAGGTATTGGAGGTAAAAGAAGGCTATAGTCAAATTCGTATGCTAATACGAGAAGAAATGGTGAATGGATTTGGAATTGTGCATGGAGGAATTATTTTTTCATTGGCAGATAGCGCTTTTGCATTTGCCTGTAACAATAGAAATAATTTATCAGTAGCCTTGGATACTTCTATCAATTTTACCAACCCTGTACAGGTAGGAGATCAGTTAACGGCCACGGCCACAGAATTGCATAATGGAAAAAATACCGGTCTCTATCAGATTGCTATTTATAATCAACAACAAGCATTAGTAGCACAGTTCAAGGGACTTTGTTATCGTACCCATAAAACACTGGTTTAAATTTTACTATGTTCTACTCCTTCAATGGTATCAAACCTATTGTAGGTCCCAGTTCATGAAACAATTGTGTGTGCACTCATCGTAGTTCGAGAAGGAGAAAAAATTCCGGCCCGATCGGTGGTAGTGAATACCGTCAGTTTGTAACAAATCGTTGAAACCTTGCAAGCCCTTGCGAAAACCCCGTACACAAAAAACAATTCAACAATTTTCTTACGCCCCCTGGGGAACAAAAAAGAGATGATCTATTTCGTCAGTACTTGTTCAAGTGTGGCAGCCAGCTGTTGGCCGCGTAATGATTCTGCCACTATTTTTCCGGCAGGGTCTATCAACACATTGTAAGGAATACCCTGAATATTATAGAGCGGAACAACTGGACTTTCCCAATATTGCAGATCACTAACCTGTGTCCAGGTTAACCGATCTTTCATCACTGCATTCATCCAATCATTCTTTCCGTCGGGTTTATCTAATGAAACACCTAATACCGTAAAGTTTCTATTCTTGAATCGGGCATAGGCCTCCACTACGGTAGGATTTTCCATGCGACAAGGCTTGCACCAACTTGCCCAAAAATCCACTAATACGTAGCGACCTCTAAGGGAGCTGAGGCTGATCATTTTCCCATTTGGGTCAGGTAATGAAAACTCAGGAGCGGTTTGTCCAATTAATCCCTGAGGCGCTTTAGGTTGTGCGGCTATCATAATGCTTACCGCTTCCAATCCTTTATGCTTAGGATTTTTATCACTTAATCTTTTGACCATGGATTGAACCTGTTCCATAGTGTATCCTGATAATCCTAACGCTGGGTTGCCAGCCATACTTTGATAATAACCCAGTACCAACATCGTAAATGCAGGATTGGTAGTACTATTCAATGTGGAATCAGTAGTCTGCCGAACAGATTGAATCAACAAGGAACGTTTTGCCGCTAACTCTTCGATAGCGGGCTTTATAACAACAGGTGCTTGTTGCAGACTGTTCAATTGTTTGCCTAGTACAAAAACTTGTTCCAGCTGTTTCTTGAAAACAAGCATGTACGCTTGCAAGGATTTGCTCAAGGGCGAACCCGCTACATCGTAACGATCCGGAAAATCAAGACTATCCGGATTATAGTATAGCGTCAACGAAACAGCCGCAGCATCATTTACCAATGAAGCTGCCGGATATTCTTGATTCTCTACACGAATATTGAAAATAGTTTCTTCCTCCGCTTTTGCCTGAAGCGTGAAAGCGCCGTCTTTATCCGGTTTTACTGAGTCAATCAAAACACGCTGCATGGTTGCCATAGGCACTTCCTCCAGATAAATGATGGAAGCGGAACGGTCCATCATCTTTCCATTAACCGTAAATTTTTTTGCCCCGTTTCCGGCGCAAGCGGCAACAAAAATCAAGATTAAGCCGCCAATGAATTGCTGGATAGACATAGTTGATTAATAAGTAAAATTAAAGCAGTGCTTTGACAGCATTGATCACTGCAGGTAATTGATCGGCTTGCTGTCCTCCAGCCGTTGCCAGTGTTTTTTGTCCCCCTCCACCACCTTGGATCAGGGGAGCTACTTTTTCTTTTATAATTTTTCTGGCATCTAGTCCTTTGGATTGCACAATGGATTCAGCCACACTAACCGCTACATAAGATTTTCCTAGTATTTGAGCAGTTAGTACAGCTACATGATCTGCATGTAGCAATTTTAATGCTGTACAGATCTTTTTCAATGCCTCTGGATTATCTACAGCAATTTGTTTTCCTAAAAAGGCAATCCCGTTTACTGTTTCCATTTCTGGCACCAGGGATTTACTGCGTTCCCGTAGTTCACGCATCTCTAGCCACTCGAATTGCTTTTTTGTTTTGGCATTTTCCGATTGGAGTTGCTCAATAGCACGCAACAACTCTTTAGGATTCTTGAAGGCTTGCTTAACAGCATCCAATAGTTGTAATTGTTCCTGCAGATAAACTTCTGCTTGTTTCCCACAACAGGCTTCTACTCTTCTCACACCGGCAGCCACCGCAGTTTCGCCTGTAATTTTAAAATAGCCCAATTGTCCGGTAGATCCTACATGGGTTCCGCCACATAGCTCCACCGAATAGGATGGATCTATGATCACCACGCGTACAACATCTCCATACTTCTCCCCAAACAATGCCATGGCCCCCAGCCTGAGCGCCTCTTCTTTGGGCATAGACTGAATCACCACAGGAATATTGGCCCTGATTTTTTCATTGACCATGGTTTCCACTTGCAAAATCTCGGTCACACTCATTTTGGCAAAATGAGAAAAGTCAAATCGTAAATTTGCGGCGTGCACCATGGAACCCTTTTGTGCAACATGAACGCCTAATACCTGTCTGAGTGCCGCATGTAATAAATGGGTAGCGCTATGGTGTTGGGCGGTTTCCAAACGATTTGTGGCATTCACCTTAGCCGTAACGGTTGGAGTTACTGCAGAAGGCATAGCAGCAGTAACATGGACAATCAGATCGTTATCCTTTTTTGTATCAATCACCTCAATAGACTTTCCAGCAAAATGTAACCAGCCATTATCGCCAACCTGCCCGCCGCTTTCTGCATAGAATGGCGTTTTTTCCAGGATCCATTGATAGGCTTCTTTTCCCTTTGCCGTTACTTTTCTGTACTTGAGAATCTGCGTAAAAGTTTCCAAACTATCGTAGCCCACAAACTGATTTCCGCCTTCCTTAACCACTACCCAATCTGCAGCATCCACTGCAGTGGCAGCACGGCTGCGATCTTTTTGTTTGATCATTTGATCCTCAAATCCCTTTTCATCAACAGTCAATCCTTTCTCCCCTGCGATCAATCGAGTGAGGTCAATGGGAAACCCATAGGTATCATATAACTCAAAAGCAGCAGCGCCCGCAATAGTACCTGCAGCTGCTGAGATCAATTCTTCAATTCGACGTAATCCCCTTTCAAGCGTACGTAAAAAAGCTTCTTCTTCTTCGCGTACTACGCGCTTAACAAAGTCAACCTGTTGCTGTAATTCGGGAAATACGTTTTCAAATTGATTTGCCAGCACAGGCACCAATTGTTCCAATAATGGTTGCTTGTATCCCAGGTAGGAATAATAGTATCGAACCGCACGACGCAGAATTCTACGAATTACATAACCTGCTCCGGTATTAGAAGGAAGCTGTCCATCTGCAATGGTAAAACTGATGGCACGAATATGATCGGCTAATACACGAAAAGCTACAGCTTCCCAAGTAGCTGAACCATCGTACTTTTTCCCGGTAATGGAGGCCACTTGTTGTATGATGCCGCTAAAGATATCCGTATCGTAATTGGAATCCTTCCCTTGTATCACACGAACCAATCTTTCCAATCCCATGCCCGTATCCACGTGCGTAGAGGGTAAGGGTTCGAGCGATCCATCTTTTTTTCTGTTGTACTGGATAAATACATTATTCCAGATTTCAATTACCTGAGGGTGATCTTTATTGACTAATTGCTCTCCGGGAATTTTCTTGCGTTCCTCATCCGGTCTGCAATCCATATGAATTTCACTGCAAGGACCACAGGGACCCGTATCTCCCATTTCCCAGAAATTATCTTTTTTTTTGCCGAACACAATTCGTTGGTCCGGTAAAATTTCTTTCCATTTTTTTAAGGCAATTAAAGAGGGAGGCAATCCCTCTTTTACATCTCCTTCGAAAACAGAAGCATACAACCGGTCCTTGGGAATTTTGTAAACTTCAGTCAGCAATTGCCAACTCCATTCAATAGCTTCCGCTTTGAAATAATCACCAAAACTCCAGTTTCCCAACATCTCAAACATAGTGTGGTGATAGGTGTCCACTCCCACTTCTTCCAGATCATTATGCTTTCCACTAACACGCAAACATTTTTGAGTGTCGGCCGCTCTTGAATAAGGGGCCTTTTTATTTCCCAGGAAATAGTTTTTGAATTGGTTCATCCCTGCATTGGTAAACATGAGGGTGGGATCATTCTTCACCACAATGGGAGCCGAGGGGACAATGGTATGTCCTTTAGCCTGAAAAAAGTCAAAAAAAGCCTGTCGGATTTCACCGGAAGTCATCATACGAGTAAATACTATATTTGTTTGCCTGCGAACGGGACAAAGGTAAGACAATAAAGGAAGTTAGCTCCTGCATGAAAAAGGTCAAATACTACTATAACACCCATACTCTTCGCTATGAAAAAGCGATGACCCCGATACAGGTAAAACTGTTGCGTGTATTTGGTTTTGTGGCAGCTTCATTGGTTACCGCATCACTGATTGCCTATTTTGCTTTTCGATTTGTGGGTTCGCCCCGTGAAAAAATGCTGGAACTCCAAAATAAAGAAATGCGGGAGGATTATTACCAGCTTGTAGAAAAAGCAAATATCCTGGATCAACAGATGAAGGAATTAGAGACCAGAGATAATGATATTTACCGCGCCATTTTTGAAGCCACCCCCATCCCCGATAGCGTAAGGGCTAAAAAAATTGAAACGGAGTTGGAGATTGCAAAAATTGAAAAGATCAGTAGTAAACAATTAACAAGCTCGGTAGCTGCTACATTGGATAATCTGGTTCAGCGGATCCGTTCTCAAGAAAAGTCCTATGAAGAAGTGGATCAGTTGGTGAAAGATAAGGAGCGACTCCTGGCACATACACCCGCCATTCAACCGGTGAGCAATAAGAATTTAAAACGAATTGCTTCCGGATTCGGTTATCGTATCGATCCAATTTATAAAACTCCCCGTTTGCATCCCGGGTTAGATTTTACAGCTCCTCAAGGCACGCCTATTTATGCAACGGCTAACGGAAAAGTGGAAGTAGCCGGAAATCTTGGAGATGGATATGGCAGACATGTGATCATTGCTCACGGTTATGGTTATAAAACCTTGTATGGTCATATGGTCCGTATCAAAGCGCGGATAGGTCAAACTGTTAAGCGAGGGGAAGTAATTGGCTGGGTGGGCAGCACCGGAAAATCAACCGGACCGCATTGCCATTACGAGGTTATAAAAAATGGATCCCCTATAGATCCTATCTACTTTTTTTATAACGACCTTACCCCTGCACAATTTGACCGCATCCTAAAACAGGCGGCGGCTTCTAACCAAAGCATGGATTAAACACGTTTTTTCCACAGGTTGCGTTTTAATTCACAAAAGTCCTTGGCTTTGTTATCTTTACAAGAGTCTATGAAAAAGAAGCCGTTGACACAAATCAGTATTGATTTTGAGGATCTTTCCGCAGCGCGGGAAGAAACTTCGGCTAGCAATAATCCTGCAACAACCATTGAGGGATTAATCCCCGTCAATGCGACATCCCACACTCAAGTTGAATCAATCTTGGAAAGCGGCGTTGGTATCAGAGCTATTCGAAAAAAGGAAGTGAGTACTGTTGGAAAAAGAGGAAGAAAATCCATGCGCGAAATGGCTTGCCGGATTGATCAGCTACAAGTGCCCGCGGATGAGGAACTTTTCAAGAAACAATACTACACCATAGGCGAAGTGGCAAAGATGTTTCAGGAGAATCAGTCGTTGATTCGTTATTGGGAGTCCGAGTTTGATATCCTGAAGCCACGGAAGAATAAAAAAGGGGATCGATATTTCCGTCCCATAGATGTAAAAAATCTGGTGTTGATCTATGATTTGTTACGGCGCAGGAAATTTACCATTGATGGAGCTCGTGATTTTTTGAAAAAAAATAAAAAGGTCGAGGAAAAATTTGCCTTGATCCAATCCTTACAACAATTGCGTGCCTTCCTGGTAGAATTACGCTCCAATTTATAGCCCCCATGAAAAAAAATGTTTTCTTGCTCTCCGCTGTGTTTTTCTTTTGCACAGGTCAGGCGCAAAATCGCTTTGAGGTATTGGTAGAGCGCCCGAACGAAAAATCACTGGTAGGCCTCTTATCCAAAAAGGTGCTGAGCAGTGACACTAGTTTTTCCTGGTACGCTGAAAATCACAAAGCTTATCAGCCCCATGCCCAGGGGCTTGCCACCTTAAAAAATTATCGGGACTCCATTCAATTACTTGCCTTTATGGGAACCTGGTGTGAAGATTCACAGTTTATTATCCCACGCTTTTTTGCTTTGACCGAACAGGCTGGCATAGACTCCAGCCGTTTAGTATTATTTGGCGTAAATCGAAAAAAAGAAACCTGGGGAAACCTGGCCAAAACATTGGGCATTGCACTTGTTCCTACTTTGTTGGTGTTTAGAAACGGAAAAGAAATTGGACGCGTAATTGAATATGGGAAATTCGGACAGTTTGATCGGGAACTGGGCGAGATTATTCAACAATCATTCGGTGGGCCACACTAAACCCAGGGTGTGCGCCGCATGTAATAATTCAAGATTCACCGCTTCTCTAATTACATTGAATTCAGCCATAGGCAGAGCAGCTGTGTAATACTCCATTTCCACCACAATCCGATTTAAACGAAGATCACTCAGTAACACACTGCTTTGTTTCACCGCTTCACGTTGCAAAATGATGCGTGCTCTTTCTACAAATTCCTGGATCACATAGGGCGTGTTGGAACTGGCAAATTCTAATTTTAATTCAGCCCGACGTTGTGTGCGTAATGAAAAATTATCGAGCACACTATCCACCATTTGCTTATTGGGTACTATTACAAATGTTTTTTGTTCCGTGCGAATACGCGTACTACGCAATCCGATTTTTTCTACCGTGCCGGTTATAGCATTCACTTTTACCAGATCGCCGGTAGTAAAGGGTTTATCGAAGAAAATAATAAAGGAAGCAATTAAATTTTCCAAGCTTTCTTTAAGTGCTAACGCAATAGCCGCACCCAAGATGCTCAATCCTGTCAATAAGCTACCAATGTTCAAGCCAAATGCAAAGCGAAGGACAACTAACCCGGATACAGTAATGAGTAAGACCTTGAAAAAATCCTTGAAAAATACAATCAATTGATTATCGGAATGATCAGGAGTTTGTCCGGCACGTTGCTCCAATAAGATAGCGGCAAAGTCGATGGCGCGAATTATCAATGAAGTAAAGGTTGAGATCAGCAAGAGGGTACCCAAGCTGTTTAACAACTCTTTAGTATCAAACTTGTAGACCGGAAAATTTAGTGCAGGGGGAAAATTCAACCGATAAAGCATCACCACCGTAACCAGCACCAACACAAATTTTTCCAGTGGTCCAATTACCAGTTCGTTGAATAAAGGACGCTCTACTTTTTTTAACAGGTGACGCAGCCACCTGAATAACAGGCCTGCAAAATAGTTGGAAATAGAGTGTCGCAAGATCCACACAAAAGAGACTGTTAAGCACACAAGCAGGTAGTCTGCAATTCCATTGTTGCCATATTGTTGCTGCCAAATACTGTTCATAACAATAACTGCTAATTAAATATACCAAATAATACCGGTGAAGTAATCAGCGATCGGGTCTTATAATAGATGACTCAGTTTTCCGATAATCCTTTAAGGAAACCGATGTTCCCTCAAGTACTGCATAGGTGTTATAACGTATCCAGTCTCCGAGATTAATATAACGAGCCTCCCTTGAAAGTGCGGCTTCACTAATTGGCCAATCAATAGGGAGGTGTCGGTGCCCGAAAATAAAATAATCAACGGGTTGGGTTTTTAAGTACCCCCTACAGTATTGAAGCAACCATTCCCTATCCGGACCCAGAAAGTGTTCTTCGCGGTCAGCTATTTGTGCCCTACTCTTTTGGCTAAAATAGGAAGCGAGTCCCAGCCCTACTTGAGGCGGAAGCATCCCAAACAACCATTGACACAATGAGTTTCTAAAAATTAGTTTGAGTCTTTTGTACCCCTTGTCACCTGGCCCTAATCCGTCTCCATGTCCCAAATGAATTCGTAAGCCATTTCGAACAATGGTGGTGGGCTCAAAATAAATTTTCAAATTCAATTCCTTCGAAAAATAATCCCGTACCCACATATCATGGTTTCCCACAAAAAAATGCAACACTATCCCTTGGTCGCTTAATTCGGCCAATTTACCCAATAAACGGGTGTACCCTTTTGGGACCACTTTTTTATACTCAAACCAAAAATCAAAAAGGTCCCCCACCAAAAAGATCTCCGTAGCATCCTGTCTTGCCTCGTCTAAAAATTTACAAATTGTCTTTTCTCGTTCAAGACTACATGGTGGATCCGGAGCGCCAAGATGAAAATCAGAAAGAAAATAAATTTTTAGTGCAGGTGCCACAGTCAATATTTAATTACATGAAAATTGAAAACTTTTTTGAATCTCAAGCCTCTACCAAAAACAGATAAACTTCTTTTGGTCCATGAACCCCAACCACCAGCGTTTTTTCGATATCTGCAGTCCGGCTAGGCCCTGTGGCCAAGGAAAGTAAGGAAGGAAAATGCGGGCCGTATTTTTCACGGATCCCCTGGAATGCATCCTTGATATCATATACAAGTTGATCAACAAATGCAATACAGATATGTATGGGAGCATATACACTTGCCGTTCTTCCTTGTATTTGTGCACTACTCAATAAAATGGAACCTGTTCTGGCCACCAAAAATTCACAACCAGTAACCGCTACATTACATCCTGCCAAGTCTGTTTGTGTCAACCGCTCTTCCAGCGGCTCTCCCACTAACTGAATTAGTTTTTGATCGGCACAAAATATAGGAACCCAATCTTGTTTTCTGACCAAGCTTCCAAATTGAAAGGCCAATTCTTGACGATTGATGCAGTAAATAAATTTTCCTTGTAATTGAATGAACTGCTCAGCAAATTCTATTTCCAACTCCTGGGTGGGTCCTGGAAAAACAACCCCATCCTTTTCACTGTTTGGAAATGGCATAGGGGTCTCGTGTGCCAGTGCTTTCCGGATTCGTTTAAGAATATTTTCCTTGGCAGGTAAGATATTCATGATCAAGCTTTGCTTTCAGTAGTGCTGTTCTCTTGCCTGGTTGATGATGTTGTTGTTGGAATGGATTCAGCAGCAGTAGTTGTTTCTTCTGTAGCAATAATCTTTTTTGCTCCAAATAGACGCTTGCCAATCAAGTCCTCCACATCACTTTGAAACAATACCTCTTTTTCCAAGAGTGCATTAGCCAGTTTCTCTACTTCTTCTTTCTTACCCATCAACAATTTTTTTGTGCGTTCGTAAGCGGAATCAATTAAATGACGCACTTCGTAATCAATCAACTTAGCCGTATCGTCAGAATAGGGTTTTGTAAATGCATTCTCTTGCTGCGGATCGTAGAAGCTTACGTTACCGACCTTTTCGTTCATCCCATATACCGTTACCATTGCATAAGCCGTACGGGTAATTTGCTGCAGATCATTTTGTGCTCCAGTAGAGATCTTTCCAAAGAAAATATCCTCACTGGCCCTGCCGCCCAGTGTCATACAGATCTGATCATTGAGTTGATCGGTATTGTAGAGATATTGCTCTTTGGGTGTATACTGCGCATAACCTAATGCAGCGGTACCACGAGGAACAATGGTCACTTTCAAAAGCGGGTAAGCATGCTCCAGGAACCATCCACAAATGGCATGACCTGCTTCGTGATAGGCGATGATCTTTTTCTCTTCTGGAGAAATGATCTTACTCTTTTTTTCTAACCCACCAATCACACGATCCACTGCATCTTGAAAATCCTGCATGTCTACGGCTTCTTTATTGTTACGTGCTGCAATCAACGCGGCTTCATTGCACACATTGGCAATATCCGCACCCGCAAATCCAGGTGTTTGTTCTGCCAGCTTATGGATGTCCAGTGATCTGGAAATTTTTATTGCCTTGAGGTGCACTTTAAAAATATCCTCCCTTCCTTTCAGGTCTGGTTTATCAATAGATATCTGCCGATCAAAACGACCCGGGCGCAATAACGCACTATCCAATACATCCGGACGGTTAGTGGCAGCCAAGACAATAATGCCGGCATCCGTACCAAAGCCATCCATCTCCACCAACATTTGATTGAGCGTACTCTCCCGTTCGTCATTACTCATCATTGCATTCTTGCCGCGTGTACGACCAATGGCATCAATTTCATCTATGAAAATGATACAGGGGGCTTTTTCACGGGCCTGTTTGAAAAGATCTCGTACACGACTGGCACCAACTCCCACAAACATTTCTACAAAATCCGAGCCACTCAAACTAAAGAAGGGAACCTGTGCTTCGCCTGCCATTGCTTTAGCCAATAATGTTTTGCCGGTACCGGGAGGGCCAACTAACAAGGCACCCTTTGGAATTTTACCTCCCAAGTTGGTATACTTCTTAGGATTCTTTAGAAAGTCTACAATTTCCATGACCTCAACCTTGGCTTCATCTAAACCAGCCACGTCGGCAAAGGTGATGTTCACTGTTGTTCCTTTATCAAACAAAGTGGCCTTGGATTTACCAATACTAAAAATACCTCCTCCGCCAGGTCCCCCACCTGCGCCACCACCCATCTTGCGCATCATCAGCACCCAAATGGCCACAAATAATAAAATGGGAAGGATCAATTGAATAGCGCCTCCGAACCAATCTCTTTCACTTTCTACTTCGTAGGGCACTTCTGTTGCCGTATAGGGCACCTGATCACGGGCAGCGTTATCTCTTTTTTCTCTGTAAAAATCATCCATGGATTTTTTAAATCCATCGGCACCCGTAACCTTAAATGACATGTGAGGACCTTTGGGTACTACCTTGCCAGCTGCTTCATTAATTATTTTGGTATGTGCTTTTTGACCAGCGGCATTGAGATAAACTTTTACCAACTTTCTGTTATCAATGATGGTGTAGTGATCGACCTGACCTTGTGCAACCATGTTCTTGAACTCAAGCTCATTAATCTTGGCCATATTTGGAGTCCAGGGACCAAATAAGGAAGATCCAACCAAAAAGACCAGAATAATAGCATAAAGCCAATAAATATTGAATTGAGGGCCCTTCCGATTGGAAGCTCCCGGAGGAAAATTTCCTGTTTTTCTACTTTCTTTGTTTGGTACCATAAACTTTATTCTTCTATAGCTATAATGCTGAAACGCGAATATGTTTAATCCTTTATCATTTTGAGACGCCAATCTCTGTGCAATCCGCATCACTCCACATCTCCTCCAGTTTGTAAAAACGACGGAATTCCGGAGTAATCACATGCACCACTACATCCACGTAGTCAATCAACACCCATTGCATTTGCCTTTGCCCCTCTTGCCGATAGGGCTTTTCAGCGCATCGATCCCGCACTTCATCCATTACATAGTCCGAAATGGCTCTGATCTGGGGTTGATTGCCGGCCTCGCAAATAATAAAAAAGTCAGCGACTGCCTCGTTGATCTTCCGTAGGTCTAACAAAACAATTTTCTCGCCCTTTTTAGCTTCCATGGCAACAATGACAGTTTTGATGATCTTGGAGCTCTTGGTGAGACGTTTGACCCCTTTTTTCCCAGCAGAGGATCCCTTTGTCCTTCCCCCGGCTAGTAATGCCAGTTGTTCCAACTATTCGATTGCTTTAGTTTCGTATTTCCTTTAACCTTGCAAAAATACATAATTAATTGCCACCTCTTCCATACCCCTTAGGTACCCCTTTTGTAAACCTTCCTTCGGTGGACAGCACCAATGAGGAGGCTCGTCGATATATTTTATCAGGAAAAGCAACTCCCGGACTGGCTATTTTCACTGCGGATCAGCAAAGAGGAAAGGGCCAACGCGGAAAAAATTGGCAGGGAGAGAAAAACCAGGGAATTGCATTAAGCCTACTTATTAAACCTGTTTTTTTAACGATTCAGCAACAATTTCTGCTCAGTGCACTGATTGCCCTTGGAACCCGGGCCTGGTTGGCATCGCATGCAACTACCGATCGATTCCGTATTAAATGGCCTAATGATCTATACTGGAATAATCAGAAAATCGGGGGTATTCTGATTGAGAATATCGTAACCAGTGGCGGAGAATGGAGCTGGGCCATTACTGGCATTGGGATTAATCTCAATCAAGAGCAATTTTCCAGTGACTTACCAAATCCTGTCTCTCTGTTTCAACTTATTGGGAAAAAATCAGAACCGGCAACAACTGCAAAAAGTTTGTGCACATCGCTGTCGGATTATTTGCAAAAAGCAACGACCTGGAATCAAGAAAAAATTTTAGAGCAATACCAACAGCTTCTTTACTGCCGAGGTGAACTTTGTAGTTTTTCAAGAGCAGGCACCAGCTTTGAAGCCATTCCACTTGGTGTTAACGCTAATGGCGAATTATTACTTGACAGCATTGAAAAGCCCATACAATATGGTCAATTGGAATGGAGGATCAAATCCGGCTAGACTATAGTAACACACGCACTATCGTTTCTTTTTTTTAGCGATTTTTTTTTGGCTTGATTTTTTTACCGGAGGCTTATAGGGAGCTCGCTTGATCCACCAGATTTTAGTGGTGCTATTTCCCACCAGATCCTCTACGGTTACCTTTAACTTATGTATTCCGTAAGGACAACGCTCATCAAATCGATAAATCCAACTGCGACCCTTGTCATTAGTAAATCGTACCCAACTATCATTTAGTTCAGCGCGGAAATGTTTAATAGTACCTAAATTATCAGTGGGAGTAAATATCAAACGCGAAATGGCGCTTACATTAATGGTATCTCCCTTACCAGCCAGTGTAACCTGTGGTGGGATGGTATCTACAAATGCCTGGAAATAACCAAATTCGTCAAATTCCGCAGCTACCCATTGACCCTCAAAATTTGCTTTTTTTACTTTTTTAACTGCCCCATAGGATTGTTGCACAACTACTTTGTCCCTAAGGTTTGCAGGAATTTCACGCTCAGGCTTTAATCGTACTGTAAAATTGAGATGAACCGGAGTGGTTGGGTCATTCAACTGATAACGCGCAGTTATGGCCCCAGGCAAGATTGGGAATAGGTCCCGGCGATAATAAATGGGTAGACTATCATAAAGTCCCATGGCAGGGAATTCAATCTGAAAATCAGGCTCTCGAATCGATAACGGGTTGCGGGGGACAAAATGAGTTGGTTTCTTCCCAGGCAATTTAGCCGGATTGGCAGCAGGGCCCAACCAGGGATTGGTAGTCTTTAATAGAAACTGAAGCACTGATTTGTTATGGTATGGATCTGTAACAATAATTGCAACCTGGTGAGGTAAGGTATCTGTTAATCTAATTACTCCGTCAGATTGATAAGGGTGGTATGCAACGCCTCCCTCCCCCGGCAACATGGAAAGGTGCTGATAGAAAGCGCCCCCAGCCTGTTTATGCCTGTAATCAATATGCGCATTGATATATCTTGTTTGTTCATAATCGATTCTATCCAAAATAAAAGCAAGCATTGCTTGCCCATCTACTTCAAGGGTGGCTGAATAAATTCCATTAGGGTTTGAGGAGCCACTTACCAGATCTATAGCTTGAATGGCCAACCCAACTTGGCTGAGTGAAGTGGTGAGCATCTCGGCATTAACCAATGTATAACCCGTTGGTGTTTTTTTTATGGGGACTACTTTGGGAGACTGCCCATTAATGGAGCGACCTCTGTCATATAATGCCAGTCCTTTGATTACCGGAGGCACTTTATCCTCCAATGGAAAATCAAAAAGCAGTGGGTTTAAACGATGTTCCGTTTGGGTATCCATAATTTCAAAATGCAAGTGCGGTCCTGCTGATCCACCGGTATTTCCACTAGATCCTATGCATGTTCCCTTGGATACCGGGAATTGATCGGGAGAAAATTTGAGTTCAATGGCCCATGATTCCTGTTGATATTGTTGATTGGTTACGTAGGTTTCCAACTCCGGTGCAAAATCATTCAGGTGTGCATACAATGTAGACAGCCCATTGGGATGATTGATAATGATAAAACGACCAAAACTGAGCGGCCTTACCCCTACTGAAGCAATATAACCACCAGCCGCTGCGTAAACGGGCAGATTCTCCTTGGCTTTTGTACGGATATCTAACCCCATGTGCCAGTGGTGTGTACGAAGTTCTCCAAAGTTGGCAGTAAGCTCCATGGGAATACCCATAGGATTTCTAAAATAGCTTCTGGGGGTTTGAGGAGACTGTGCAAGAGTGATGAGAAAAGCGAAAAAAAGAAAAGAAAAAAGCAGTAGTTTTTTTTGCATGCGTAAAGGTAAGGCCCCTGCCCAGAAATTTATGCCGCAAACACTCTTCACAACCCTTGATTTCCCTTAACTTTGCACAATTTGTTTTTTTTAAAATGCCAAAAGATACCTCCATTCGATCCGTGATGATTATCGGCTCAGGGCCCATCATTATCGGTCAAGCCTGTGAGTTTGACTATTCTGGTACGCAAGCCGCCCGTTCTCTTCGCGAGGAGGGCATTAAGGTAATACTGATCAATAGTAATCCTGCCACCATTATGACGGACCCCATGATGGCAGACAGGGTATATCTGTTACCGCTAACGGTAGAGAGCATTGAAAAGATTTTACAGGAGAATGAGATTGATGCTGTGCTACCCACCATGGGAGGACAAACTGCATTGAATCTGGCTAAGGAAGCAGAGGAGTTGGGGATCTGGAAACAATATAATGTTCGTTTGATAGGGGTAGACATAAAAGCCATTGAAAAAGCAGAGGATCGAGAAAAGTTCAGGCAATGGATGATTCAGTTGGGAGTGCAGGTGGCCACAGCAAAAACAGCAAATTCATTTTTAGAGGGAAAAGAATTTGCACAGGAAATTGGTTTTCCGCTGGTGATCCGTCCTTCGTTTACACTGGGAGGAACAGGGAGTGGATTGGTGCATGATAAAAATGATTTGGATGAAGCGCTTCATCGAGGTTTACAAGCTTCTCCGATTCATGAAGTATTGGTAGAACAGGCTGTGTTAGGATGGAAAGAATTTGAATTAGAGTTATTACGCGATGCCGCCGATAACGTTTGTATAATCTGTACGGTTGAGAATTTTGATCCCATGGGGGTTCACACCGGTGATTCCATTACGGTGGCTCCCGCTATGACACTCAGCGATACGGCCATGCAGCTGATGCGTAACACGGCTATACGGATGATGCGCGATCTGGGAAATTTTTCCGGAGGATGTAACGTACAGTTTGCCCTCAACCCCGATACAGAGGAGATCATTGCCATTGAGATCAACCCACGTGTAAGCCGTTCTTCTGCATTAGCCAGTAAAGCAACTGGTTATCCGATCGCTAAAATCGCAACAAAGCTGGCCATTGGTTATCATTTGGACGAACTGGAGAATCAGATCACAAAAACCACTTCTGCCTATTTTGAACCAACTCTGGATTATGTGATCGTAAAAATTCCGCGCTGGAACTTTGATAAATTCAAAGGGGCCAATGATACATTGGGATTGCAAATGAAAAGTGTGGGGGAAGTAATGGCTATTGGACGCAGTTTCACTGAGGCCATTCAAAAAGCTTGTCAAAGTTTGGAGAATAATGCAGTAGGGCTTGGTTATTATGGCAAGAGCTTAATGCACGCCGAAGAGTTGCTGGATTATATCAAAACACCAAAATGGGATCGCTTATTCCGCATTAAAGATGCCTTGCAAGCTGGAATTTCAGTGAGCTCCATATCCAAAGCCACCAATGGCATTGATCGTTGGTTCTTATATGAGATCCAAAAAATTGTCAACCTTGAAAAAGAGTTGGCAAAATATAGTTTGGACGAACTTCCGCTGTCCTTATTGAAGGAAGCAAAAGTGGAAGGATTTAGTGACGAACAAATTGCACGTATTGTTCGTAATGGCGATGAAGATGCGGTCTATGAAAAAAGAAAAAAGGCCGGTATCACACGCGTATATAAAATGGTAGATACCTGTGCAGCTGAGTTTGAGGCAAAGACCCCTTATTTCTATTCCACCTTTGAAAAAGGGAACCATTCAGAAAGTGTGGTTGCTGATAAGAAAAGGATCATTGTGATTGGATCCGGACCCAATAGAATTGGGCAGGGAATTGAATTTGATTACTGTTGTGTGCATGGTTTGCTAGCCATCAAAGAAGCCGGGTTTGAAGCTATCATGGTCAACTGTAATCCCGAAACAGTATCCACGGACTTTGACATGGCGGATAAATTATATTTTGAACCGGTTTATTGGGAGCATCTCTGGGAAATTGTAGAACATGAAAAACCCGAAGGTGTTATTGTACAGCTGGGAGGACAAACCGCCTTGAAACTGGCCGAACGTTTACATCAACGAGGTATCAAAATAATCGGCACCTCCTTTGACAGCTTGGATATTGCGGAAGATCGTGGTCGATTCAGCGATATGCTTAAAGAGCTTGGTGTTCCTTATCCTGAATATGGCACAGCCTGGAATGTAGACGAAGCCGTTACAGTAGCCAATAAAGTAGGATACCCAGTTTTGGTTCGTCCTTCTTATGTACTAGGCGGACAACGCATGCGGATTGTGATCAATGATGAAGAAGTTGAGAAGGCCGTAGTGAGTTTGCTCAAACACATTCCTGGAAATAAAATTTTGATCGATCATTTTCTGGATCGATGTCAAGAAGCAGAGATCGATGCCATTTTTGATGGCACTGATTTTCATGTGATGGGGGTGATGGAACACATTGAGCCAGCCGGCATCCACTCAGGCGACAGTAATGCGGTGTTGCCTGCTTTCAATCTTTCTCCATTGCTTGTGCAGAAGATGGAGGAATACGCAGAGAAAATTGCCCGTGCTTTGAAAATTCAAGGATTGATCAATATTCAATTTGCCATCAAAGACGGAAAAGTATATGTGATTGAAGCAAATCCACGTGCCTCAAGAACTACACCGTTTATCGCCAAAGCGTATCAGATCCCTTATTTGAATGTGGCTACCAAGGTGATGTTGGGAACGCATAAGCTAAAAGATTTCAAGTTTGAGAAAAAACTCAAAGGCTTTGCTATCAAAGAGCCCGTATTTAGTTTCAATAAATTCCCTAAAGTTAACAAAGAACTGGGCCCTGAAATGAAATCGACCGGTGAGGCCATTCGTTTTATCGATGATTTACGTGATCCTTACTTCCGTCAGTTATACAAGGATAGAAGTATGTATCTGAGTAAATAAGTTTTGCCTCTTGCTTTGATCAAATAAGGCTATTATACTGGCAGCGTGTTACAAGCGCTGCTTTTTTTTATTAATCGTACCCCTTTTTTCTTTCCATTCCTGGGACTTTTTCTGGGCATACTGATAGCGGAGTATCTGCCCCCTACTCCTATAACTAAAATACTGCCAGCCAGTGCAGGCCTTCTATTACTTGCATTATTTTTTTTCTTTCCTCAAAGAAAAAAATTTCAATGGCAACATCTGCTACCCTTTGCCTATCTGTTATTCTTTATTACCGCCGGACAGCTCTTATTGATACAAAAAAATGTTCGTCAACAAAAAAACTGGATCGGGAAACTGGACCTTGCATTTCCGGCATCTGCATTGGAGCTAATTATTGAAACCACTCCTGTTGAAAAATTACAGGCAACGCAAGTAGTGGCTAAGGTGGTGACATTACATCGAGGAAAAACACCGCAGCCGGCAACGGGGAAAATTTTACTTACTAGTTACCAAAAAGAAGTGCTGGCAGCATTGCTTCCCGGAAATAAGATCTTATTACTAAAAGCACCAACGCTGTTGGTACATACAGGTAATCCAGGTGAGAGAAATTGGGCAACTTATTTTGCTCGTCAGCAAATCACACATCGATGCACAGTGAAAATCGATGATTTTATACTCCTTGATAGTAGCCCCCGTAACTACGTGTTTACCAGATTGCTTAGCAGGCTCCAACAAAAAATAGTGTCATTGCTTGATTCAACCATTCAGGATCCTCAATCCGCAGGACTAGCCGCTGCATTGTTGATCGGTTATAGACAACATTTGGATCCCACATTGCAAGAAAGCTATAGCAAAACAGGTGTGGTTCATATCATTGCTATCTCGGGCATGCACTTAGCATTACTGGGATGGTTGCTACAATTTTTTGTAGGTCCATTTGAAAAAAACAAAATAGGACGCTGGCTATCCCAGTTGCTGATAATCCCAATTATTTGGCTGTTTACCTGCCTTGCAGGAGCTACCCCTTCGGTATTACGAGCGGCCCTGGCCTTTACAATAGCATCCACTGGAAAAATGCTTGGGCGTAAACCCTCGTCGCTGAATACTTTGGCGGCAGCAGGCTTTTTATTGTTGGTAATTCAACCCTACTGGCTTTGGGATTTGGGTTTTCAATTGTCTTTTATTGCCGTATTAAGCATACTACTATTTGCAAAACCACTTCAGGAGATACTACCTACGCCATATCGCTTGATAAAACTCATGACCACACTCATCAGCGTAACGCTTGCCGCCCAATTCCTGACCACGCCTTTTACCTTATTCTATTTTCAGCAATTCCCGCTTGGATTTTTATTGAGTAACCTGATAGCTGTACCGTTATCCAGTTGTATTCTGTATGTGTTGCTTTTTTTAATGATCACGGCTAATATCCCTTATCTAAATAGGGCAATGGGGATGCTTGCAGAAAAATTGATCCTTTGGATGAATCAATACATTCAATCAATCAGTGAAATACCCGGTATTCAGTTAGACAAACTGCATTGGACCTGGGGAGAGGCCGTTTTGCTACTGGGTATCCTTTGTACCGGAGCCGGATGGGTATTGCTGAAAAGTAAGTCCGGCGCAATAATTACGGGTTGCCTGGGTTGTTTTTTGATAGCCTTGCAATGTGGAGATATTTTCTTTCATCAACAGCAAGAAGCGTTAGTGATCTACCAATCAAAATCTGGTTCTATGATCAGTTGGATCAAAGGAAATCATGCCCTACACCTACTGGACAGTACCGCCCGTACAAGCGAAATGAAAAAAAATGGATTGGTCGTGGCCAGTAATCGATTCTATCGGGTCCAACAGCAAATGGACACGCTGTTAACCCCCTACTTTCAAATTGGAAAATGGACAGTTATAGTACCCCATCGCAAGTTTGAACCGCCTGTTCCCGCTACAACGGGAAGCGAAACCATACTGCTTGTAACAAGGACTGCCGCTTACGATGGAGAAAGTTGGATACAACACAATACTATATCGATAGCCATACTGGATGGGACCCTTGGTGCACGAACCCGCGAAAATTGGAAAAAATTACTGCTGGCACATGGCATTCCTGTTCATGATATGCTGACCAATGGCGCTTTTGTATACTCCCCACCATCAAGTACATTTGCTCTTCTTTCAACGCTCCATACTCCATGAATAAAACAATCCGCACTGCCCTCATTTCAGTTTTTTATAAAGACGGGCTGGAACCCTTAATTCGTTTATTGCATCAACAAGGGGTAACACTTTACTCCACCGGTGGAACGCAAACTTTTATTGAATCGCTGGGTGTGTCGGTTGTGCCTGTTGAGCAATTAACAGGGTATCCCTCCATTTTAGGAGGACGCGTAAAAACCTTACACCCTTCTGTTTTTGGGGGGATCTTATACAAACGAGAGGAGGATACACATGTGCAGGAAATGGAGCACTATCGTATTCCTTCATTGGACCTGGTGATCGTGGATCTTTATCCATTTGAAGAAACCGTAGCCTCCACCAACGACCAAAAAGCAATTATTGAAAAAATTGATATTGGTGGGGCCTCGATGATTCGTGCTGCAGCAAAAAATTTTAATAGTGTAACTGTTGTTGCTGCAAAAACTGAATATGCCCCACTGGTAGAACTACTCACACAACAACAAGGTGTCACCACATTGGAGCAACGAAAAGAATTTGCCGCCAAAGCATTCCAGGTGGTTGCCCGTTATGATGTGGCCATTGCAAAATATTTTGACCCGGCTTCAACATTGCAATTTGTAGAAGCCGCCGGTAATCCACGTTCTTTACGCTATGGCGAAAATCCCCACCAGGCAGCTACCTTCTATGGAGATCTGACTGCATTATTTACTCAGCAAGGAGGTAAAGAACTTTCCTATAATAATCTGGTGGATGTAGATGCAGCCCTACAGCTTATTGGCGAGTTTGATGCTCCCACATTTGCAATTATCAAACACACTAATGTATGTGGCGTTGCGCAACGGGCCACGGTAAAAGAAAGTTGGGATGCCGCACTGGCAGGCGATCCGGAGAGTGCTTTTGGGGGCGTGTTAATTACCAATAAAACCATAAACACTGAAACGGCAGCAGCGATCAATTCTATTTTCTTTGAAGTATTAATTGCCCCGGCATTTGATCCGGAGGCACTGGCAACCTTGCAAAGCAAAAAGAATCGAATCTTGCTGCAACAAAAGCAACATTTATCAGAGCCCCTTACATTCAAAGGCGTATTGGGGGGTGTACTTACACAAGGTCCCGATCAAGGCAATGCAGCAACCTGGAATGAAGCAGGCGGGCGCAATTGCAGCGATGTAGAAAAAGCGGACTTGTTATTTGCCAATATTGTTTGCAAACATTTAAAGTCAAATGCCATTGCGTTGGTAAAAAATAAACAATTGATCGGAAAGGGATGTGGGCAGACCAGTCGTATTGAGTCCTTAAGACAGGCTGTTGAAAAAGCCAAACAGTTTAGCGCTGATTTAAATGGTACCGTTATGGCCAGTGATGCTTTTTTCCCATTTAATGATTGCGTAAGAATGGGACATGAAGCGGGTATTACTGCATTTATTCAACCCGGAGGTTCCATTCGAGATCAGGACTCTATTGACTATTGTAAACAAAACGGACTGGCCATGGTTATCACCGGGCTTCGTCACTTCAAACACTGATGGGACGGTTTGATTTTAACCGGCTGTTCCTTCAATCCCCTGCGGAAAAGCTCAGGAGGTTGGCCGAATTCAATCCTATTACCCTTCACAAAAAAGGAACGCGAACCAAAGCCATTTTTGCTTTGGCAGCCGTTTGCATCTTGTGGGGAACAACCTGGGTTGCTTCAAAAGAAGGTGTTAGACATATCCCTGCCTTGCAAATGGCCGGGTTAAGACAACTGATCGCAGGAATACTTTTTGTCACTTATTTTTTAATCATCAAAGCCCCTTTCCCAAAAGAAAAAGAATGGCCACCAATATTTTTATTGGCCCTCTTAAATTTTGCGCTGAGCAATGGACTAAGTACTTGGGGCATTAAATATATTTCAGCGGGACTAGCGGCAATCATGGGAGCCATCTTTCCCATTTGGCTGGTGGTGATTGGGTTGTTTACTTCCAATGAAAGATTACCGCGTAAAGCCATTACAGGTCTGCTGATAGGATTTTCTGGTGTCTGTATAATCTTTTATGATCACCTGCAGGATTTTCTGGATCCATCATTTCGGTTTGGCATTCTGCTTTCTTTATTAGCTACCTGGAGTTGGGCATTTGCCACACTTTACACCAAACAGCAAGCGGCTCACTTCAACCCGTATTTCAGTATGGGAATTCAGATGTTACTTTCAGGTATTGTGCTTACGGCTGGCACTTACTTCACTGGCTTTGCCATTTCGCTCGAATCTATACCCTGGCAATCCTGGGCTGTAATAGGATACATGGTATTAATGGGATCTATTTTTGCTTTCTTGTGTTACCTCTTTGCCTTACAACATTTACCTACGGAGCAGGTCTCCATTTACGCCTATGTCAATCCGGTGGTAGCTCTTTTATTGGGAACATGGTTATTTGACGAAAAAATTTCATTCTTCATCTTACTTGGGGGCGCTATTGCGCTACTGGGCGTATGGCTGGTCAATCAAGCTTTCAAAAATATCACCAGTGTGGAGCATCCTGAAACAGAAGGGATGTGAGATTTACTGATCGCCGTATTTATCGCGCCATTGTTGATTGAACGATCGATCCGGAAATAAGAGTGGCCCTCGATGAGCTGTCCAGGCAGTAAATACTTTATTGACAAACCAATTTTTCATTTTCCCATTTACCATATTCATGGCTGGGCGGAATAGCATAGCTTGCTTCCAGGCTTGCCAGACTGCTTTTTCTTTCCAGTTATTCTTTTTTTCACGAACGGATTGATTTCTATTTTCCAGTAATAATTCGTGAAGATTAATTTTAACGGCACAAACGGAGGTGCAGTGGCCGCAGAGCGAAGAAGCGTAACTAAGATGTTTATATTCGGCTAATCCTTGCAGGTGGGGTGTAATCACAGATCCTATCGGGCCACTATAGGTAACGCCATAGGCATGTCCACCAATATTTTTATAAACCGGACAAGCATTCAAACAAGCCCCGCACCGAATACAGTATAAACTTTCGCGTTGTTTTTCGTCAGCTAAAATAGTGGTACGGCCATTATCCAATAAAATCACAATCATTTCCTGTGGCCCATCAGTTTCCTGCGGCTGGCGAGGGCCCGTCAATAAAGAATTATAAACCGTAACACGCTGTCCTGTTCCATAGGTAGCCAGTAAGGGCCAGAAAAGTTGAAGATCACTCCAGGAGGAAATTACCTTTTCGATTCCCACCACTACAATATGCGTGGAAGGCCATGCACAACTCAAGCGGGCATTGCCTTCGTTTTCTGTAACAGCTATTCCTCCCACATCCGCTACAATAAAATTTCCGCCGGTCAATCCCACTTCCGCCTGCACATATTTATCACGAAGCACTTCTCGTGCTTTCAAGGTTAATTGCTCAGGAGTAGCTTTGGGATCTGTCCCGAGTTTTTTCGCAAAAAGTTTAGCTACGTCTTCTTTGCTTTTATGCATGGCAGGTGTAACAATGTGATAAGGAGGTTCGCCATCCAATTGCTGGATGTATTCGCCCAAATCCGTTTCTACACTCTCCACTCCGATAGAAGCCAGGTAATCGTTGAGATGAATCTCTTCGGTTACCATGCTTTTGCTTTTTACCAGTGTCTTGCAATTTTTTTCCCGACAGATTTTTCCAATGGCTTCCTGTGCCTGTGCAGCATCTTCGACCCAAATTACTTTTGCTCCACGCGCCGTGATAATAGATTCAAAAAGTTCTAACTGTTTGTCAAGGGTGGCAATAGCTTTCCATTTGGCATTCTTTGCTTTTTCACGGGCCAATTCAACGTTCATGAATTGCTGCTTCCCCTTAGGCACCGCTGCATTGTACTTGCCAATATTAAAATTGATTTTACGACGATGTTCCCGATCAGCAGCCCTGACCGTGCTACTAGCCATAAATTGTTCCTGAATTGCTTTCGCCTCCATATAAATGCTGCAGTACTCTCGAAGATAAACTACTCTTTTTGTTTCCATTCACCTTTTGCCAACTTATTCAGGGCTTTCCAAAAAGGCAACCCCCATTTACGAACAATGGGTTCTTTTAGTTTCTTACCCAATTGGCCGGCCGGCAAGCACACTTTTGGTTGGGGTTCGTAATTGATCCGTTCTGTAGTGGCATATTCACTCTGATCGGCTATGATTGGATACAGGTGACAACTAACGGGCTTTCCCCAATCTATTTTTTTTTCGACATAGGCTTTTTCAAAAGCACAATGGATGGTTCCGTTTTTTTCGCGTAAGCCGTACACACAAATTTCCTTATCGCTGGGTAAGGTAGGAGTAACCCAACCAAATTCATCGCGTCAAACATACTTTCCATTTTTTTTAAGCTCCTTTACGGCCTCCTTAGTTAAATAGGGACTTATTATTTCATACACGGTTCGATGATGGTTTTTTCTGCTTCCTTTAGGGGTGCTCCAGCATCGCCATCCTCACAACAAGCCCCTTTGCATTTGGTCAGATCGCATACAAATTGCTTCTCAAGCACATCGTCGCTGATAATTTTATTGTCTACAAGTAGCATGCTTATTTTTTATTGCCCGCGTTTCTCCACCGGAGTGTTTGAATCAAATGCAACAAATCTTCTTTTAAAAAATTATTCACCACCCCCAATGAATCTGCGTTGGGGGTTGCATCAAAATAAAGTGCCCCCCTTAAAAAATGTTGCGTAGAGTCAGTTACAAAAAATTGATTGGCCGTGGCGGTATTTCCTCCTAAATCAAAATAAATTCCCTCTATGCCCACAGACGTTTGGAATACACTGTCTTTAATTCCGGTAGCGATGTTGATGTGTTGACGGTAGGCCATTCTAAATCCATCTTCCACTAAAGAATCAAGCTTATTGTTGTTATCGATCGGTTTGTAACTAATATGAATGCTTCCGGCAAAACGAGGAAATTCAATATTGATCCACCAATCCTCTGCCCGATCCTGAAAAAATGTAGAATCTTTTTTCACTTGTGCATATACCGGGTATTCAAATGTATAAGGATATCCAGGCTGATCAAAATGCTGGTATTGCTTGGCAGGGAATTCAATAGCAAAATAGCCTCGCTTTTTCCCTACTGTATATGGACTGTTACAGCTACTGATTGCTGCAGCCGCGAATAAGAAAAATCCTATGAAACTTATCAGGCGCATTTTTTCAAGAGGAATAATGAATAGATACTTGAACACGTTGGATGCTATTGTGTTCCAACTCCACTACTTTAAATTCAAAATCTCCAAAAACGATTACTTGACCTTTTGCAGGCAGCGCACCCACGCGTTCCGATAATAATCCGGCCAACGAATCACTGTTTCCTTTTACTGCTTCGAATGTATCCGAAGGAACTGATAGCGCCCTGCATAAATCAGTCAGCAGGGTTTTACCTTCGAATAGAAAGGTATGATTATCTAGTTGTTGCCCGGTGATTTCCTCCTCATCGAACTCATCGCGGATATCCCCAATTACTTCTTCCAGAATATCCTCCATCGTAACTATTCCACTGGTTCCTCCAAACTCGTCCACCACCACCGCAAAATGAATCCGTTGCTGCTGAAACGTTTTTAGCAAGTCCTCAATAAGTTTGGGCTCCGGAACAAAATAAGGGGCGCGTAATAATTGATGCCAATCGAAATCAGCGGCGGCGTCCAAGTGAGGAAGTAAGTCCTTTGTATTAAGTATCCCCACTACTTCATCTAAACTTCCCTTATACACGGGCAATCTTGAATAATGTAATTCTTGAACACGTTGTAACAAATCAGCAAAAGAAAGTTTATAGTCAATACCGGAAACATCCAGCCGGCTTCGCATGATTTGTTTAACGGCAATATCACCAAACTTAACCATACCCCTCATGATATTTTGCTCTGCCGGAGTTGCTTCCCCATCAGATTTAAATTCAATAGCCTCGTCTAATTCTTGTTTGCTGATCTTCTGCAATCGGTTTGCGCCGGTGGTTCTTGCTAGTTGATCGGCCAGTTTCACTATCCAATTGCTAAAGCCGTATAACATGGCGTTTAGTCCCCCTGCCACAAAAGACCAATCATGGGCAAAGCGAAGATTGTGTTGCGTACCCCAGATCCTTGGAAGTATTCTTGCAGTAAAAAAAACTAAAAAAACAAGTAGTAAAATACGAACCAAAACGGCCAGCCATCCCGAAGGGAACAAGGGTAGTAAGAGATAGTTTGCCAATAAGATACTGCAAATATTGACAAACGTACCTGATATGAGTAGTGTGGCATATAGCTGTTTGGGCGCAGCCAGCAATTGCACTATTCGTCGGGCAGATTCATGTTGCTTGGTCTTAAGGATATCAATATCTTTTTTGGATAGCGAAAATAGCGCAGCCTCGTTACCGGCAATCACAAAGGATAAAAGCAACAGTAGCACCAATAGCACAACCAGGAAAGTAACTCCTTGTGGCACTACAGCCAGGACGTTGAGTAATAAATGGGGAACAATTATTAGTCCGTATGACGGAGGCTCCAAGCGAATTGTTTTTGATTAACGCGTTACAAATTTATTGAATTTACCGCGTATGCTTAGAATAGAATAGTTTGAGTGGCAATTGCGGATAAATATTGATTGATCAGCTGTGGAAAGGCTTGGGATTTCAGTGCATCAGCGTGCTGCCATTTCCATTCTTTATCCAGTGCAGGTTTCTTTCGCAATCGGATACGAATAAATTGCCCAGCAATAAGCTGATGAGACAATGTTTGCCGATAAAGCGCCGAAATGGACTCAACAACATAAGCATTGGCCGGAATCAGTTTGTTTTTCTCTGCCAACTTCAATAATGCTTTTATGGAGGTTTCTTTTTCCCTTTCCAACATCGGAAAAGCAGCCAGACCCTGCCAAATATCTTTTTCAGTACGAATTTTTACAGGCAATTGACCCCGATAGGAAGGCAATAGAAAATAAAACCACCGATGCTTCAATACAATCTTTTTATGCTTAACGGGCAATTGGCTAACTTTTTTCCCCAGAAAGGCAAGACAGGTTTTTTTAAAGGGACAGCTTTGACAATTGGGTGCACGTGGCTTACAAATGGTAGCACCAAAATCCATGATTGCCTGATTATAAGTACCAGGTTGTTCACGATCCATCATGGAATTGGCCAATTCGGTAAATTTCTTTTTGCCTTCAGTTGAGTCAATAGGGAGTTCTATACCAAAAACCCTGGCCAGTACGCGAAACACATTCCCATCCACCACCGCATGAGGCAGATCAAAGGCAAAAGAGGCAATGGCCGCTGCGGTGTAAGGCCCCACCCCCTTCAGCGACTTTAGCTCCTCAAAAGAGTCAGGAAAGACCCCCCTCTTTTTGTCAGCAATAAATCGAGCCGTTTCCAGCAAATTTCTGCACCGGGAATAGTAGCCCAAGCCCTCCCAAATTTTAAACACTTGATTATCATCAGCTTTTGCAAGCTTTTTAACCGTCGGATACGCTTTTAGCATCCGCTTATAATATCCCAATCCTTGCTCCACCCTCGTTTGCTGTAAAATAATCTCACTTAACCAGATCCTGTAGGGGTCTTTTTCTCCTTTCCAGGGCATTTTTCGATGGTTTTTTGTCAAATTCCATGCAAAAAGGGTGGAAGAAAAGGAGCTTTTAGACTTTTTGAGGAGCATTGCACTATAAAGCTAAAAAAAAATACACCTATTTATTTGATAATCACAATATTTAAACTTAATTTGGCAGAGTAAACCCAAAACACGCATCATGAGAAAGGCCGACCTTGTAAATCAGATCGCGGAAAAAACTGGCATACCTAAGGTGGATGTCCTTATGGCTCTTGAAACTATGTTCAAGGAAGTCAAAGATACACTTGCTGGTGGCGAAAACATTTACATAAGGGGATTCGGCAGTTTCATCACAAAGAAGCGGGCCGCGAAAATTGGCCGAAATATCAAGAAAAATGTGGCCGTTCACATTCCGGAACATTACATTCCCGCCTTTAAACCTGCAAAAGAATTTGTTGCCGAGGTGAAGAAACTGAAAGAGCCCAAACCCGACACCGGACCTGGTGAATAAGGTTAAGCTATCAATCCGGTAACTTTGCCTGAAAAATTTAGATCGTGAAAAAACCCCAATTGATATTGGCGGGCATTGGCTTGTCCCTGGTATTCATTCTTTTTGTTTTTGGTCGCTTTGTCCCTGAAAAAGAAAAGGTTAGCAAACCAACTATAGCAACTACTGCATCTGCCAACTCTTTTTCCATTGACTCTGCCCGTAGTTCGGCAGAAAAAAACATATCAGACCAATTTAATTTAGCGCTGAAAAACTTGGAGCAAAAGCTTAGATCAGCCTCCACGCTTGCTGCGCAACTTGCTGCCTATCACGAACTTGCCCATTTTTGGTCAGAAAAGGTTAATTTTTTTGAACTATATGCCTGGAACGAAGCTCTTGCTGCACGATTGGAAAATTCCGAAAAAAGCCTCAACTTCGCAGCCCGTTTGTTCCTGGATAACCTGCAAGAGGATCCGGATGGCCCACGACGCCAATGGAAAGCTTTGCAAGCCAAGGACCTATACGAGCGCTCTTTGAAGATCAATCCCAATAACGATTCCACCAAGGTTGGACTGGGTGCTTGCTACTTGTTTGGCAACATCAATAACAGCCCCATGGAAGGAATTGCACTTATCCGGGAAGTAGTTCAGCGAGACAGTGCCAATGTTTACGCTCAACTAACCCTGGTAAAAGCTTCCATGCTGTCCGGACAGTTTGATAAAGGAATAACTCGTTTACAAACTGTAATTCAGGTAACCCCTCAAAACATAGAAGCCCATTTGCTACTGGCAGACCTCTATGAAAGAACGGACGACAAGAAGGAAGCTATAAAGTGGTATGAAAAAAGCATGCAACTGATTGCACAACCTGAAATCAGACAAGCTATAAAGGATAGGATCGGAGCACTCAAGCAATAGTTCCAAAACAAATTGAAAACTAATTTTTAACAAATAAAAAAAATTCTGGTATGCCTTGTGGTAAAAAGAGGAAGCGTCATAAGATTGCGACTCACAAGCGTAAAAAAAGACTGAGAAAAAATCGTCATAAGAAGAGAAACAAATAAGTAATCGGCCCTTCTTGGCCCGGTACTTGCTTTTTGTTTTCAGTCTCCGGTTGTTTCCGACTATTTATTCGAAACTGTTCTCGAACATTGTAGCCGTTTACGCAATTGCGTATTTAGTCAGCCGGTGTTTACCGCCCCTGCCCATACAATTGGTGGGACAGGTTCCATAGGCAATACAGTATCCAAGTTGTAATGAACAAAGAATTAATCATCAATGTCACCGGGCAAGGTGTGGAAATAGCCTTGCTTGAGGATAAGAAACTCGTTGAATTACATAACGAGAAAAGCGACGCCCGTTTTGCGGTGGGCGATCTCTACCTGGGAAAGGTTAAAAAACTAATTCCCGGCCTAAATGCAGCTTTTGTGGATGTAGGATTTGAAAAAGACGCCTTTCTCCACTATACAGACCTAAGCCCCTACATCAAATCGCTGTTGAAGTTCACTCAATTTTCCGTGAATGATCAAAGTGAGAAAGGATTGGACTTTAGCAAGTTTACCGTTGAACCTGAAATTCTAAAAACAGGAAAAATCAGCGAAGTGATGAACGGAAAACCCTCCGTGCTGGTGCAGATCTTAAAAGAACCCATCGCTGCTAAAGGACCTCGCTTAAGCTGTGAAATTTCACTACCCGGCCGGTTTGTGGTGTTGACTCCATTTAATGATGTGGTGGCCGTATCCCGAAAAATACATTCGTCTGAGGAAAGAAAACGTTTGCAAAAACTGATTGAAGCCATTAAGCCTAAGAATTTTGGCGTTATAGTTCGTACAGCGGCCGAAGGCAAAAAAACAGCGGACCTGCACGAGGACCTGGTTACACTTACTGCTACTTGGACTACCATTCAACAGAATTTAAAAGGCGCTGCTCCTCCGGCAAAAATTCTGAGTGAACAAACCAAGACCACAAGCATGCTGCGTGACTTGCTCAATGCAGAATTTAATCGCATTGTAATCAACGATAAAACGCTTTATAGCGATACTAAAAGTTATATCCAACGCATAGCGCCTGAAAAAGAAGAAATTGTTTCCTTTTATGGAAGCGATTCCTCCATTTACGATACCTATGGAATTACCAAACAAGTAAAATCTGCATTTGGGCAAACAGTTAATCTGGATAGTGGCGCTTATATCATTATTGAACATACCGAAGCCTTGCATGTAATTGATGTAAACAGTGGTTATAAAAACTTGGAAAGTAACCAGGAACAAAATTCACTGGAAACAAATCTTGAGGCCGCGGAGGAAATTGCACGCCAGTTACGATTGCGCGACCTGGGAGGCATTATTGTAGTAGATTTTATTGATATGAAGTTGCCGGAAAACAAACGCAAACTTCATGATAAAATGGAAGAGTGCTTATCTCAGGACCGGGCAAAGCACACCGTACTTCCCATCTCCAAATTTGGCATCATGCAGATTACCCGCCAGCGCATGAAGCCAGAGGTAATCATCAACACACAAGAAGCTTGTCCAACCTGTAATGGTACCGGAAAAATTACTTCAACCTTATTGCTGGAAGATGAGATCGAAAAGAACTTATGCTATCTGATTACCCATAAACACCAACAATTCAAGTTAATTGTACATCCCATTCTCTATGCCTACCTCACTAAGGGTTGGTTCTGGAAAACCAAGATGGCGGTATGGAATAAAAAATTCGGTCAGAAAACAACTGTCGTTGCAGACAGCTCCTACCATCTGACCGAATATCGTTTTTTTGATAATAACGAAGAAGAGATAAAACTCTCCTGAGACTACTACACTAGCGTTCGCGGTTGTTCAGGTAAATCATGATATACTGAATCAGCGTAACCACCGCAGCAAGTGCAGCAACAACATAAGTAGTAGCGGCCCATTTCAATGCATCTTTTGCCAATGGATATTCCTCTGAGTTGGTAACATTGGTTTGTTCCAGCCATGCCAAGGCGCGCTTGCTGGCGTCAAACTCCACAGGCAAGGTGATCAAACTAAATAAAACCGTAAGAGACATCATGATGATACCAATCAACAACACCGTTGCATCATTACTTACTGCCAACATGATGATACCGGCCATTAATACCCAGTTTACGATGGTAGAGCTAAACTGAACTACAGGTACCATGCGACTTCTGAAAACCAGGGGACCATAGGCTGTTGCATGTTGTACGGCGTGGCCACATTCGTGGGCGGCAACGGCAGCAGCTGAAACAGAAGCCCCGTGGTAAACGTCAGGGCTCAGATTCACTGTTTTATTGAGCGGGTTATAATGATCGGAAAGAAACCCTTCCACGGAGGTTACCGTTACGTCATAAATACCGTTTTCACGCAGCATTTTCTCAGCTATCGCCTTGCCTGACAAGCCTTTAGACAACTGAAGCTTACTGTAACGGCTAAACTTCCCCTTTAAGATGGAAGACACCAAAAAGCTGATCCCCAGGAACAGAATGGAGACAAACATAATTTCGTCGGTCATGTAAATTGAATATTTTAGTACTCAATATTACTACAAATTTAGCGCCAATGGCTCGGCCTCTTTTAAATGAGTCTTTTTGTCATCCTAAGAATGCTAAAAAATATTTAAAACTGAGGGTTACCCCCGGTTCGACGGTAAAAAAAATATTTTATTATTGATTATCAATCTATTAGACATATATCTTTCCACCATTTACCGCCGCTGTCAACCAGTTGTGACAACCCAAAAGTTATGCACACCCACTAAATTTTTTTTTAAAAATTACCCCTCACTCGCTAATTTAGCAGAGGAATTTAATGGGTTAGTAAGTAAAAGGGTCAGTCGAAAGATTGGCCCTTTTCATTTTTAAGTATGAGTAAAACTGAAAAAATGTTTTTCTGCCAACACTGCGGTCATCAAAGCGTAAAGTGGTTGGGCCAATGCCCTGGATGTGGCACATGGAATAGTTATGTAGAAGAGATCGTTCACAAAGACAATGCAAAGGAGCATCAGGACTGGTCTGCTTACGGAGAAGAAAAAAGAAAAGGAAAGATCACCACGCTTGATCAGGTTAAAAGCAATCAGGAGCGACATATGGTAACGATCGATGCTGAATTGAATCGTGTACTTGGCGGCGGAATTGTGCATGGAAGTTTAATATTGGTTGCCGGAGAACCGGGTATTGGAAAGTCAACCTTGTTTTTACAAACAGGGCTTGGGTTGAAAAATGTTTCGGTACTCTATATCAGTGGTGAAGAAAGTGAGCAGCAGATTAAAATGAGAGCAGATCGTTTACAATTACAAAACCCGGATTTTTATTTATTGACAGAAATCAACACCAGTGTAATTTTTCAGGAGATAAAAAAATTGAAACCTGGATTGATCATAGTAGATTCGATTCAAACACTTCAAACACCTTTTTTAGATGCTTCTGCAGGATCTGTATCGCAGATCAGAGAATGTGCAGCAGAATTTCAACGATTTGCTAAAGCAACCAACACACCCGTATTTCTGATTGGCCACATTACTAAAGAAGGACAGATTGCAGGCCCCAAAGTATTGGAGCATATGGTAGACACGGTCCTGCAATTTGAAGGGGACAGACACTATGCCTATCGGATACTGCGTACACTCAAGAATCGTTTTGGGAGTGCTGCCGAATTAGGTGTTTATGAGATGAGCGAAACCGGCATGCGTGGTGTGCTTAATCCCAGTGAAATATTACTCACACAAAAAGAGGAAGCGCTTAGTGGAATTGCTATTGCTGCCACCCTCGAGGGAATGCGGCCACTATTGATCGAAGTACAAGCACTGGTTACACAATCCGTTTACGGTACACCACAGCGAACAGTGAGTGGATTTGATCTGCGGCGTTTACAATTATTATTGGCGGTTTTGGAAAAAAGAGGCGGTTTTCAATTTGGCAATAAAGATGTGTTCCTGAATATTGCGGGAGGGCTCAAGGTGGAAGATCCCTCTATTGATTTAGCCGTTTTATGTGCGCTACTTTCCTCTTATGAGGACATACCTCTCCCCTCCACCATTTGTTTTGCCGGTGAGGTTGGATTGAGTGGAGAAATAAGAGCGGTTAACCGAATTGAACAACGCATTGCTGAAGGTGCCAAACTGGGCTTTGAAAAAATTATTGTTTCCCGTTATAATTACAAAGAAAAAAAGGGTCGACCAGCTTCCAAACAAAGCGGTATTGAAGTAGTGGCGCTTGCCCGGGTCGAAGAACTCTATCGTTACTTATTCGAAAGATAATATAGCCGTGGGTCTATTAGCCAATTGGGCAGAGGCGGCCGTTTGCCTTTTTTTCCCGCATTATTGTGCGGGTTGTGGTGTAGATCGCCTGGACCAACAAACTGAAATTTGCTTACGTTGCTTACATCGATTACCCCAGACTCATTTTACAGGACAATCTGATAATCCGGTAGAAAAAATTTTTTGGGGACGAACGCCGGTGCAAGCAGCCACCAGTCTCTTTTTTTATTCGCAGGACTCCGTAGTGCAAGCCTTATTACATCAACTAAAATACCGGGGTAATCAGGCATTAGGAATTCAGTTGGGAAGTTTATTAGGCGCAGCACTTAAAAATAACAGTCGCTTTCAAGTGGAGGTTTTGGTTCCGGTTCCGCTTTATCCTACCAAAGAAAAAAGCAGAGGGTTCAATCAGGCCACGCTTATTTGTCAAGGTATTGCCGCCGTAACCGGACTACCGGTTTGTACAACAATGCTTCGAAGAAATGCCGAACGAAGCACGCAAACAAAAAAAGACCGTGCTGAACGATGGGAAAACATGCAAGATGTTTTTGAGGCAATGCCTGCCGACCAATCGAAGTATAAAAATATATTGCTGGTTGACGATGTAATTACTACCGGTGCCACATTGGAAGCCTGTGGCCAGGCTTTGCTGAAAGGCGGTGAGCGAAAGTTATGGATAGCCAGTGTTTGTTATAGTTGTCGTTAACCATTTTTGAAGTAAATTGCATTACTCAAATGCCTGCTCATGAAACTTATATTAGCTTTGATGGCTACCCTTTTTATGCTAAATACAGAAAATGCTATTTATCAATTTTCCGTACCCGGATTAGAGGGCAATACCATTGATTTTGCCAGCTTTAAAGGCAAAAAAATATTGATAGTGAATACGGCCTCTAAATGCGGCCTAACCCCGCAATATGAAGGGCTAGAACAACTTTATAAAACCTACCGGAAAAAACTAGTGATAGTAGGTTTCCCGGCCAATAATTTCATGGGACAGGAACCTGGCTCTAATGAAGAGATCAGTGCTTTTTGTAAACGCAATTACGGCGTTAGTTTCCCGATGGCTGCAAAGGTTTCTGTAAAAGGAAGTGATGTTCATCCATTATATAAATACCTCAAGGAGCAGGCTAAGGCTAAGAAATTGGACGATCCAGTAACCTGGAACTTTGGAAAATTTTTACTGGACGAAAATGGAGAACTCACTGCAACGTTTTCTCCCCGTACCTCCCCACTTAGTGAAGAGATTACTAGATGGCTACAATAAGTTGCAATAATTGAGGGGCGCTGTCCTTTGATTTAGAGAAGGGAAACCCTACATTCGCCATGCATGAGCTGGAATGCACTGATTGGTCAGGAGCCACTAAAAAAACAATTAACTGAGTTGGTGTTGCAAAACCGACTTAGTCATGCCCTTCTTTTTCTTGGAAAGGAAGGTGTAGGTGCATTGCCACTTGCTATTGCATTTGCACAATATTTGGTTTGCGAAAAAGCAGCGGTTGCTAACCTTTCTGCACCTTGTGGGGGATGTGCAGCTTGTAAAAAAGCCAGTGAGCTGGTGCATCCCGATATCCATTTTTCATATCCAACCGTTACAAAAAAACCTGGCGAAAAACCCATTGCCACTGATTTTATAAAAGAGTGGCGGGAGTTTATAACACAGTATCCCTACGGAAATCTCTTTGACTGGATTGAATTGATCAAAGAAAAAGATAACAGCCAGGGAAAAATTACAGCCGAAGAATGTAACGATATTCTGCGAAAACTAAGTTTAAAAAGTTTTGAGAGCCCCTGGAAAATTTTAATACTATGGCTGCCTGAATTGATGGGGAACGAAGGGAACAAACTGCTCAAATTGATTGAAGAACCCCCTCCGCAAACGCTCTTATTACTGGTGAGCGAAAATGAGAGTGGGATACTTTCTACCATCGTGAGTCGTTGTCAACTCATCAAAGTTCCCCCGTTGAAAACCACTGATATTGAAAAGGCGCTGATCCACAGCAATAAAACCGCCCCTGCAATTGCCGGCCAATTAGCAGCATTGGCAGATGGAAATTATCGAGAGGCCTTAATGCTCGTACAACATGCCGAAGAAGACTGGCAAGAACTGATTCGAAGTTGGTTGAACTCCATATTAAAGACAGGCCCGGTTGCACAAACTAAATGGGTGGAAGAAATTGCCAAACTGGGAAGGGAAAAACAAAAACAACTTTTACGATACTTCAATCATTTACTGGAGCAAGCCGTTCATTATAGAATTCAAGGAGAAAATTTACTGATCAGCGAAACAGAAAAGGATTTTGCAGCCAGATTAAATCGAATTGCAGGTTTTGAACAACAAGAAGCCATGATGCGTGAAGTTGATCAGGCCTATTATCATGTAGAGAGAAATGCAAACGCCAAGATTCTCTTTCATGCCTTGACAATCAAGCTCTACCACATCATTCAGGACAATACCGTACTTTTGTTAGCATGAGTTGTTCTGGATGCGGGACCGCAACTGGCGGAGAACCAAATGGATGTAAAAGTAACGGCGGATGTAGTTCAGGCGGATGTAACCGTATGAATGCACATGATTGGTTACGTAATCTCCCATTGTTAGGCACAGACAGCCAATGCCGGGTAGTTGAAGTAAGCTTTAGTCAGGGCACCCGCAAAGAGTTTTTCCGCAACCCCTCTTTACAGCAATTTGAAAAAGGAGGCCTGATAGCCGTGGAAGGCGTTGGAGGATTTGATCTAGGGGAAGTATCGCTCACGGGAGAGATTGTTCGTTTGCAATTGAAAAAAAAAGGTGTCAAGGAAGATAATCCCGAGATGAAAAAAGTATTACGATTAGCAACTGATCGGGATATTGAATTACTCAAACAAAATAAAGCGCGTGAACCTGAAGCGGTTATTCGCAGCCGGGCCATTGCTAAACAACTTCGACTGGATATGAAAATTAGCCAGGTAGAGATGCAGGCAGACGGACGTAAAGCTACTTTCTTCTATATCGCCGATGGGCGCGTAGATTTTCGTGAATTGATTAAAGTGTACGCATCGGAGTTCAAAGTAAAAGTAGAAATGCGGCAGATTGGCGCCAGACAAGAAGCTGGCAAAGTGGGTGGTATTGGAAGTTGTGGCCGCGAACTTTGTTGCAGTACCTGGTTAACTGAATTTAAATCCGTCAATACAGCGGCGGCTCGTTATCAAAATTTATCCATCAATCAAACTAAATTAAGTGGCCAGTGTGGCCGCCTTAAATGTTGTTTGAATTACGAACTAGATACCTATTTGGATGCGCTCCAGCATTTTCCTGATAACTGTGATGTATTACAGGTTGCAAAAGGAAATGCATTCTTGATAAAGAAAGATATTTTCAAAAATCTAATGTGGTATACGTTGCCCGATAGCAATAAACAATACCCTTTAACACTGGAGCGAGTAAGAAAAATAAAAGAACTCAACAAGCAGGGTGTTCGTCCGGAAGAATTGGAACCAATAGAAATCACTGCTTCCAAACCCAAAGAGGATGTCCCCGAATTTGTGGAATTAGTAGGACAGTTTAGTCTTAAAACGCTGGATCGAGCCGCACAACGTAAAAGACAACAGCAGCAACAACAACGGAATCCTCGCAACAACAATAATAATGGTGGAAATAAACCGGGTGGTCTGCAAGGCCCTTCAAATCGCGGACCGCAACGTCCTCCACAAAACCAACCCCGCGGCCCGCGTGGTAATACACCTCCAAGAAAGGAAGGGTAATTATTGCTTAGTCAGTCGTCAACACCAATTGCCCGATAAATCGCATCTTGGATGCGTCCTCTGATCTGCAGTTGGCCTAGCAAATTGTTAGCACGTGTGGGATTAACTCGGTTTGAAAGAAATACATATACCAGCTCTTGTTTGGGGTCAACCCATACACAGGTACCGGTAAAACCAGTATGCCCAAATGTGGCAGGTGAAGCTAAAAGAGAAGGATAGGGATCTTTTTTAAACTGGTTGTCTTTTTCTGGCTTATCAAACCCTAAACCACGTCTACTATTTTCCAATTGGTAATTGGTAAACAGTTGGATGGTGGATTCTTTTAAATACCGTCTGCCATTAAACTTTCCTCCTTGTAATAGCATTTGATAGAGCATGGCCAAATCATAGGCATTAGAAAACAATCCTGCATGCCCTGCTACACCGCCGAATAAAGAAGCTCCTTCGTCATGAACATCCCCACGCATAGTTTGTTTTCTAAACTGCGTTTCGGTTTCCGTAGGAACGATTGTTTGTACCGGAAAACGACGGCGAGGAGTGAATCCTGTAGTATACATTCCCAAAGGGCGATAAAAATTATCCTGTACGTATTGCTCAAGCGTTTTGCCGGTGAGTTGTTCTACAATCAAACCCAAAAAAATAAAATCATTATCACTATACACATATTTACCCTGTGGCCCGAGTGGGCTTGTTAAAATACGTGCAAGCAAGGTGTCCTTCCAATCGTCTCTACGGTATAAATTTTCTGCAACCCGTACCGTGAATCCTTTTTTAGAAACCGTAGTGTACAAACTTGTGTCGGGGTTTCCCATTGCGTCGATGGTCTCTTTGTAAAAAGGAATGAAGGGAACCAAACCGGCCTGATGCAATAAAATGTCTTTAATATTCAATGATTCTTTGTCTGATCCCATGACCCAGGGCAGGTAATCTTTAAGTTGCCCTGTTAGCTTCAGTTTTCCCTCTTCAACTAATTTCATTACGGCCACAGTAGTGGCTGAAATTTTTGTCACGGAGGCCAGATCAAAAATATACTCAGGTTGAATGGGCGTGGAATCAGTAACCGCTTGTTGTCCCACTGATTTTTGGTAGAGAATAGACCCTTGTTGCACGGCTAATACTACCGCTCCGGGATATGCTTTTTTTGCAAGTCCCTCCTCTAAAATGTAATCAACTTCCTTTAACCGCTTACTGAGTTGAACGGAAGAACGCTTTACGTCGGGTTGTTGTATCCCATGACTTAATGAAAAATCACAAACGTTAACTTGTAATCGACCACGAGCCGGAAAATCACCTTGTAGCCAGTCTGCTGCAATTTGATTGGTGATTGAATCATCTTGTTGTAATGCCACCAATGATTTGGCTGAACAGAAATTTTTTGCAGCTAAGACGTTTCCAAAAAGTAGGGTGAGCGTGCTATCTCCCTGCAATGCATTACCCAGATTAATAGCTGCCGTACTGATATTGAAATTATTCATTGGTTTGTTGGCGTAATTATGTAAACCAATCAATACTATGTCAAAACCTTTTGTTTTTACTTCAGTCAAGATAGCGTCGGCCTTTACAATAGAGTCGAGATAACTTAAATGATAGGAAGCCGCGTTCCAGTCTTGCTGTAATCTTTTCCCAAAAACAGTAAGTTCATTACCCCCCAGTTGAACATAGGCAACGCGTGGCTGCTCTTTCTTGAGTTGGGCGCGTAAAGTGGCAGGCATTTGTCTAAGCAGCGTAAGTCCTTTGCGAGCAGCTTCCTTTCGCAAAGAGGCGGATTTTTCATTGAGCTCTGCAATCAAATTTGTGGTACCTACAAATTGTGGCCGATTTAACCCCAATGCATATTTTGCATTCAGTACTTTTTTAACCTTGGCATCTACTTCCGCTTGTGTTAATCTTCCATCGGTGATAGCCTGTTGTATAGCCTGAATAGACTCTGAAACACTGGCTGGCAAACAAAGTATATCATTCCCAGCAATAATAGCTTCCACAGCAATAGTTCCACCCGGATAATGTTTTGCAATTCCTTTCATCTCCAACGCATCCGTAAAAGCGAGTCCCTGAAAATTCAATCGGTTACGCAATATGCCGGTAATGGCAGGTTTTGAAATAGAAGTTGGTCGATTGGTAGTGGTATCAATGGCAGGCACGGAAAGGTGCGCCACCATGGCACTACCAATTCCTGCTTCAAAAACTTTTTTAAATGGATACAACTCTACTGCATCCAGTTGGTCGATTGATTTGCTAATGATCGGTAAATCGTAGTGTGAATCAACGTCAACATCGCCATGCCCGGGAAAATGTTTTGCGCAAGCCATGATTCCCACATCCTGCATTCCCTTTGTAATGGCCACGGCAAACTTGGCTACTTTTTCTTTATCGGCACCAAATGATCGAAATCCAATTACCGGATTGTTTGGATTACTATTTACGTCTACTACGGGTGCATAGTTTACATGAATACCCAAACGCTTGCATTGTTCGCCCATGGCTATTCCAATGCGGTATAATAAAGAAGCGTCATTAACAGCCCCCAAGCTAAGTTGATAGGGTAACCGATCTACACTATCAAGTCGCATACCTACTCCCCATTCTCCATCGATAGTAATAAGCAAGGGGGTTTGGGCTATGGACTGATATTGATTGGTGAGTAAGGCATGCCTGACAGGTCCGCCCTGAAAAAAACAAAGTCCGCCCACATTATAATTTCTAATATCACTTTCCACTTTAGCAATGTGATCCGCTCCCAGGTTAGAATGCGCGCGAATCACCATGAGCTGTGCTATACGTTGCTTGGAAGTTAAACTGTTAAAAACACTGTCCACCCATTTTTGCCGGGTGTGTTCCTGAGTGTTTTGTGCGTTGGCATTTAAAGTGGTTGTTAGCACCAGCAGCAAGCAAGCCCGTCGTATAATTGCCCTCATTGGCTAAAAGTACTTCATTTGAAGCAAGTAATTTGTTGGCTGTATCGAGGGCAAAGCCGTATTTTTGAAGGCTCGAAAAGTGGCACTCCTTGATACAGATTTTACCCGACCATATTGCCAATCAGATTGCCGCAGGCGAAGTAATTCAACGTCCTGCCAGTGCGGTCAAGGAGTTGTTAGAGAACGCCGTGGATGCGGGTGCAACATCTATTGAGCTGATCATTCAGGATGCAGGCAAATCGTTGGTACAGGTAATAGACAACGGAAAGGGCATGTCGGTAGAGGATGCTCGTCTCTGTTTTGCCCGGCATGCTACTTCCAAAATCAGCAGCATTGAGGACCTGTTCCATATCCGAACCATGGGTTTTCGGGGAGAGGCATTGGCCAGTATCGCTGCTGTGGCACAAGTGGAGCTAAAAACAAAACTTGCTACCAACCCATCAGGCATATTTATTGAGGTTGAACACAGTGCTATTACGCGTGAGGAGCCCATTGGTATAGTCACCGGCACCAGCCTGGCCATGAAGAATTTGTTTTTCAATATTCCGGCCCGTAGAAATTTTTTGAAAAGCAATGCGGCAGAGATGCGTCATATTATAGAGGAGTTCACAAGGGTGGCCATGGCATTTCCGACTATTCAATTTTCGCTGCACGCCAATAATCAACAACTCTATCAATTGGAGGCGGGTAGTTTAAAACAGCGCATTGTCCAATTATTGGGAAGTAATTATGCTTCCAAACTGGTAGGAGTACAAGAAGAAACTGACTACTTGACCATCCGTGGTTTTGTAGGCAAACCGGATTTTGCACGCAAAACAAGGGGAGATCAGTACTTTTTTGTCAATAACCGGTTTATTAAAAGTTCGTATCTCCATCATGCAGTGATGAATGCTTTTCAGGCTTTATTACCTGCGGATCATTTTCCGCTTTATGTATTGTTTATAGACCTTGATCCACAGCAAGTAGACATCAATGTTCATCCAACCAAACAAGAGATTAAGTTTGAGGACGATAAAATTGTGTACGCCTTTGTGCAGGCCGCTATCCGACATGCCCTGGCACAATTTAGTATTACCCCTACCCTTGATTTTGAACTAGATGCTTCGATACAGCAACTGGACTCCATACAACAACCTTTTACCGAGCAAACCCGTTCGGCTATTCAGGAGGGTAACTTGTATCAGCATTTTAAGCAGAAAGATCAAGCCCATCGGATCGAGCCGGATTCCACGCAACCTGCTAAAAATTGGAAGCCATTTCAACCACTTACTGCAGATTATAGCTCCATGGGAAAAGAAAATTTCTTAACAGAATCTGAATTGGGTTTACGTTCAACTGTTCCTACTTCTTCAGCGCCAAATACTACAATTCAACTGTTACAATCTTATATTCTTTTTACTCAAGTCCACACTTGCACCCTGATCAATCAACAAGCGGCGCATGAAAGAATTCTCTATGAAAAATTTATTCAACAGCGTGCCGATAAAAAAACAACTACTCAGCCTTTGTTATTTCCCAATACCATTGCGCTGAGCATAACCGACGCCAGCTTGCTCGAAGAGTTGTTAGCAGATTTAACAACCTTAGGTTTTTTGATCAAAAAAATAAATACAACCGATTTTCTAATTCAAGGTGTTCCTGCCGGATTTGAAAATGGAAAAGAAGAGACTATTTTGGAAACGGTGCTGGAGGAATACAAACACTTTAATGCAGCGCTTGCACTACCCCTTCATGAAAAGCTATGTCGGAGTTTGGCAAAACAACAAGCCATCAAAGCAGGAACGCCCTTGAGCGAGCGTGAGATGAACCGATTAATTACTGATCTATTTGCCTGTAAGGAGTCGCATTTGTCTCCATTTGGTGTACCTGTTTTTCGGACCTTGCAAAAAGAAGAAATAGAACAGCTGTTGCTGAACCGTTGATCAATAAGCAGCCCTGACATGGGTGAAGAATTTTTCAATTTGCCTTCTGATTTCAGCGGTACTGGAACGATGATTATTCACCAACGTTGAAAATAAAAGCAATTTTCCCTTCTTTGTATACAGATAACCGCTCAAGGCAACCACTCCGCTGAGCGTACCGGTTTTTGCATAGATAAATCCACTATCCTGTTTGTAATATTTCGTTAACGAACCCTCGCCCCCCGAAGGAAAAATTACTTTGATCCGATCCATTCCAAATTGATCCTTCATTTTTTCAAGGATACGCACAAAGTCCTGAGGCGAAAACAGATTATACCGACTCAGTCCGGATCCATCGACCCAACGAGGTTGTTGTGGAAGATCGGCAAAATCATTTTTTAGCAAGGTGTCGATTAATTGCTCATCACTCATCCGATTCAATAATCGTTGGCTGACCATCAGCAGAGATTGCTCTGCAAAAAAATTATCACTGCGATGCATGATGAGTTTGAGCAAAGAATCAGTAGGAATAGAATAAATTAACTTCCCCGCTGGTTGTCCATTGGATAATTGAACGGAAGCGGCAATTCCAACTCGCTGCAAAGTGTCTTGTAAAAATTGAAAAGTTGTAACACCATCCTTGGTTTTGAAAGGTAGGATAGCCCCACGAAAAGTTCCTGCAGCCGGTATAATACTGAATTGATTTTGATCGGGTGAGCGAGTTATTTGGAACTGATCGCCTTTTCCTAACTGCTGCATCATCGACTCATTCATAAAGGGCGGGCGCAATGCCAATGATGGAATCGAATGAAGCTGGTTATTTTTTCGCTGAAAACTAATCACATTGCCATAAATAGGAAAGGCACTTCGCTCGGCCAAATAAGCTTCCTGGTAATCGTCCCAGGACCACCCGCTTCCATAGGGTGTAAATGTATTTTGCGTGGAATAATCAATTACCACTGGGCCGTCTGCCAAACGCATTTTATCCCAGAGTGGTTGGTGGTCAAATTCAGCTAATAAAAAAGTGGGATCCCCCAACGGAGTAATATAGCAAGCTCCTGCACTATCCCAAACATAGGCGCTTGGTAAACTATCTCCCAGATACTTCATAGCTGCATAACAAGTGGGGATCTTGATATTACTTGCCGGAACAAAATATTTATCGCCCTGGTAATTGAGCCAATATTTTTTGGTGGATGGATCGTAGATGCTAATTCCAACGTGAGCCGTTTGAAATGAGGTCTGTTTAATGATTTCTTTGTTCGCCTTGCGTTGTAAAGCTTGCGGAATACTGCATCCTGCCAGACTCCCACTGATAAGGAATATTACAAATGGTAAGCTGTATTTATTCATGGGACTATTATCCTCTTTCCTGCGCGCGTAACCAGCGTTCCGGAATTTCGTTACTGCTTGCCAACAGATAATCTTTATAACTGCAGGCAATAAATTTTTTATCTGGCAATTGCATCCACCAACGTCCGGTTTTTTTGCTTTGCAAGAACACCGTTTCCACCTCGGCAAAAGCCATATAGTACTCATTGAAAGAATCCTTTTCTGTGAGTGAGGCTTCTCTTTTACCTCGGCTTCTTCCGTCTAATAAATACCAGAGCTGTTGTGCAATTTGTTTAGCGGTAAGTTCCTGTCGATCTAACCGCGGATCATATCCATACACACCTACTGAGTTTACGGCAGGACTCATGCCTGCATAGCGGAATAAGGCACAGGCTTCTTCGCCCGTTAACCCATTGGGAGAAATGGTACTGGCCGGAGAATGGGCATTGCTCAATGCACTAATATCAAAACTAAAGAGATGACTATTGCGGATCACGGGTTCCATTTCGTCCAAGGATTCTTTTACATTACCTACCCGATAACAGTCAAAACGTAATTTGTCAAGGGTTTCCAACACAGTGGGATGAACATAGTAACTCTGAAAAGCAATATGATTATAGTGCTTTAGATAATTAGGCATACCCGTGAGCATTTCCATCAGAAAATGCTCAACTGGTAAAATTGCATCGGGTTGCAGGTCAATTAATGCATCAACACAAGTGGCCTCTATCAGCTGGCGGGTACTGGCATAGGCCTGATATTGTGCCAGGGTAAGATCGTGCGAACCGCCAAGTATTATTACTGTTTTCCCTTCTGTGATGAGCGCTTGTACTACGGTTCGAAGGGCTGCATAGGTATCGGTGATACTGGCTCCCATCCGAACATTGCCCAGATCTGCAAGTTTTAAATCTGCATGCCAATAGTACAATGCATAAAACTGACCACGAATAACGTCAGGGGCATCCGTTTGTTGTTGTTCAATACCGGCACCACGGTGTTCCGGACATCCCACCAGTACAAATGAAACGTCTTCCAATTCGGGCATAAATTCCTCATAGGTGGCAACCGAATACCCTACCTGGCCTTCTTTATATCCTGCATCCTGCGAAAGAAAGGCTTTATTAACCGGCGATAAAAAATCGGCAATCCCAAGCTGATCGGACATACACGCAAGATACTTAATTGCAGGTTTGGACTTACTTTTGTCAGATGAAGAATCTCCGGGATCAAATCAAAAATCTTCGTCAGGAAATCAGCGCATTTCAAACACAAGACCTTACACAGGTAGAGGAATTTCGTATTAAGTACCTGGGCACAAAGGGGCTGCTTAAAAATTTAATGGGCCAATTGAAAGAGGTTGCTCCCGAGCAAAAGAAAGAAGCCGGCCTGCTTTTGAATGAATTTAAACAGTTTACCGAAGCTCATTATGAATCACTTCGCACGGCGGCCACTCCCGCTGCATCATCAAAAGATTCACCAGCTGATTTATCCTTACCTGGGGATGTTTTTCCGGTAGGATCCCGTCATCCGGTAACCTTAATGCGTAATCAGATTGTATCCATTTTTCAACGACTGGGATTTGCGGTGGCTGAAGGACCTGAAATTGAAGACGACTGGCACAATTTTGGCGCCTTGAACTTACCGGCGCATCATCCTGCAAGAGATATGCAGGACACTTTCTATATCCAACAAAATCCCGACTGGGTATTACGTACGCATACCAGTAGTGTTCAAATTCGGGAAATGGAAAAAGGAAAACTTCCGATCCGTATGCTAATGCCTGGTCGTGTTTATCGAAATGAGACCATTAGTGCACGTAGTCACTGCTTTTTTCATCAAATCGAAGGACTCTATATCGATAAGGACGTTTCATTCGCAGACCTGAAACAAACCCTTTATTTTTTTGTACAAGAGATGTATGGCCCACAAGCAAAAGTTCGTTTTAGACCTTCTTATTTTCCTTTCACTGAACCCAGTGCTGAAATGGATGTAAGTTGTTTTATCTGTGATCGCAAAGGTTGTCATGTTTGTAAAAAAACAGGTTGGGTCGAAATTCTGGGCTGTGGCATGGTTCATCCTAATGTTTTAACTAATTGTGGTATTGACCCGGAACAATACAGCGGATTTGCTTTTGGCATGGGTGTGGAACGTCCGGCCATGTTGAAATACGGAGTAAATGATCTAAGACTCTTCAGTGAAAATGACGTTCGCTTCTTAAAACAGTTTACAGCCGCTACCTGATAAATCTGTGCGTATGGATATCCAAACAATTGGGGTTTGTGGTGCCGGTACCATGGGAAGGGGCATTGCGCTTACTATGGCGCGTGCTGGCTTTGCCACCTTTCTTTTTGATTTAAATCCACAGGCGCTGGCACAGGCGCAACTGGAGCATGAAAAAGAGTTGGCAAAAGGAAAGATTTCGGAGGCGGAGAAATCAAAAACAAGGGCACTGATCCGCTATACTCCTGAACTGGAGGAATGTTTGGCTGAATTATTTATAGAAGCCATTGTAGAAAAGCCTGCAGCTAAGGTGGCTCTCTTTAATCAATTGGCAGAACTGAATCATGGTGATTGCATTTTTGCAAGTAACACTTCTTCCTTGTCCATTACAGAAATGGCCAAACAAATTTTACACCCTGAACGGGTAATTGGTTTACATTTTTTTAATCCGGCTACCTTAATGAAATTGGTGGAGGTGGTGCAAACTTCATTTACCAAACCTGAAATTATTGATACAGCCGTTGCACTCATCAAACAAATTGGAAAAACGGCCGTAGTTTGTGCTGACGCACCTGGTTTTATTGTAAATCGCGTTGCCCGTCCTTACTATATAGAATCCCTGCGATTAGCCGAAAACAATGCGGGTAGTTTTGAACAAATTGACCGTTTGTTGGCATCAGCAGGTTTTAGAATGGGGCCCTTCCGATTGATGGACCTGATAGGAAACGATATCAATTATGCCGTAAGTTGTTCCGTATATGAACAATTAGGAAAACCGGAGCGGCTGGAACCTTCCTGGATTCAACATCAATTAGTGCAACAGGGTAAGTGGGGTAAAAAATCCGGGGAAGGCTATTACGCTTATCACGCATGATAAATAAAATTCTGCTTACCGGTGGAACTGGCTTTCTGGGTTCCTATATTTTAGCGGCTCTTGTTCAACAGGGCTATACCGTGTATGCTTTGCGACGTGATTCAACCATTCCGCATTGGATAGATCCTGCCGTAATGGGTAAGGTGCAATGGATAAATGGAGATGTGCTGGATATTGTAGGACTGGAGGAAGCCATGGAAAATATAGATGCCGTAATTCATGCAGCAGCCATAATATCATTTACTGCAAGCGAAAGAAAAGCCCTCTATCAGATCAATGTGGAGGGTACCGCCAATATTGTTAATGCCTGTTTGGAGAAAAAGGTAAATCGCCTGGTGCATATTAGTTCAGTGGCAGCGCTGGGAAGAAAGGTAGGCGGAGGTCATGTAGATGAAACAGCAAAATGGGAAGAAAATCCGCTGCAAACGCATTATGCGCGTAGCAAATATAAAGCTGAGCTGCACGTATGGCGGGGGCATTGCGAAGGTCTCGATACTGTTATTCTCAACCCCAGCACTATTCTGGGCTTTGGAGATTGGACTAAGAGCAGCTGCGCTATATTTAAACAAATGCATGATGGATTCAAGTGGTATACCCCCGGTCTCAATGGGTTTGTAGATGTTCAGGATGTGGCAAAGGCAACATTATTATTATTGGAAGAGGGGAAAAATGGAGAACGCTATGTGGTGAACGGAGATACTTGGCCTTTTCAAAAATTACAAGCACAAATTGCAAACGGCTTCAATAAACCGGTTCCCCGATTAAAAGCCAATGCGTTTATATTAGGGCTGGCCTGGCGGATAGAGGCCATTCGTTCCATGATCACAGGCAAAAAGCCGCTGCTGACAAGGGAAAGTGCACAAGTAGCTCAAAGCAAAACAGCGTTTGATAAGCGAAAATTACTTTCCACTTTTCCTTCTTTTCAATATACTCCGCTAACTAAAACCATTGAGCAGGCCTGTGCGCGTTATAGTCAGCACTACGCTTGAGTGCTTTTGATTTTTTTCCAGATCTCAGGAATACGTTTGATCCAAATTAGTTCTCTTTTTTTTCTCATGGCAGTATCAGCAGGCGTACCAAAGTAAATTTTATTTCCAATAAGGTTACCGGGCACTCCGCTTTGCGCTAACACTGTGGCACCTTTCCCAATTTGGAGGGTTTTGTTTACGCCTACCTGGCCCCATAGCGTTACTTCATCTTCAATGGTAACAGCCCCCGCTATAGCTACCTGTGCGGCCAATAAACAATTGCGGCCAATAACGGTATCGTGCCCAACATGAACCTGATTATCCAGCTTAGTTCCTGTTCCAATGATGGTATCGGATGTTACGCCCCGGTCAATGGTACAGCCGGCTCCTATTTCCACCTCACCATGAATCAACACCCGTCCGCAGCTATTCATTTTTTTATACTGTACCGGACGGTTTGTTTTTCTATTGTAGTAAAATGCATCACTACCAATTACCGTACCGGCTTGAATCACTACATTGTTACCGATAATACAATGATCCAAAATGGTAACGTTGGGGTGGATAATACAATTAGTACCAATCCGTACATGGTTGCCAATATATACTCCTGGCAGTACTTGTGTGTCCTTCCCAATTACAGCTGTTGTACTGATAGGTTGCAGTGATGGTTTAAAGGGGCGGTATGCTTCTACAATACGCAGATAGGCCTCAAAAGGGTTCTCTACAACCAACAGCGCTTTTCCTGCAGGCACTTCCACTTTCTGGTTTATGATGATAAAACTCGCTGCAGACTGAATACACGTGTTATAGTATTTGGGATGATCGACAAAAACTAAATCGCCTGCTTGCACGCGATGAATTTCATTGATACCATTTGCTGCAAACCCATTATCTCCTATGAGTGTTGCATCAATTAACGGTGCAATTGTGGTAAGCGGAATGGGATTTTCAAATTGCATATGATTTGATTTTTGCAAAGGTAGTAACGATAGCAATGCAGCCTTTCAATTACGCTTATCCACATGAATTTTTAAAATGTTGATAAAATAGATCCTAAAAAAATTTTTTAATAAACAAATAAGTGCTTAATATTGTGAAGGGAAATTCGTTTCCCAGTACTTACTAACCCATCCATATAGATCCCTCCGATTACGGAGGGATTTTTTATTTACCAATTCTGATACCTTTACACAAAGCAATGCTATGCTTAACTCCATGACCGGCTTTGGCAGAGCCGCTGTTTCCGTAGGCGATAAGCTGTTTTCCATTGATCTCAAAGCTCTCAATGGCAAACAGTTTGAGCTACAATTAAAAATGCCAGCCTTACTCAAACCATATGAGTTTGAAATTCGAAAATGCTTAGCAGAAAATTTAGGACGGGGCAGCATTGACTGTCAAATCAGTTTAAAAGAAGCAGGCCCCACTGTTCCTGTATCGATCAATACGCAGGTGGCTCGTTCCTACTACCAACCGTTAGCACAATTGGCCGCTGAACTTGGCTTGGACACCAGCCAATTGTTACCCTCTCTGTTAAAATTACCGGATGTGATTATTTCCGGAAGCGATGGGCTGACAGAAGCAGAGTGGGTGCTATTTAAACAAGGTTTACAAGGGGCTATTACTGCCATAAATAAACATCGTAAAGAGGAAGGAAAAGCATTGGAAGCAGATTTGCTGGAGCGAATTAATCAAATAGAGAAGCGACAAACAGCAATTGCTGCATTAGATCCGGTGCGTCGTGAAAAACTTCGTGCTTCGATGAATAAGTCCATGAAAGAGCAGCTCAAGGACGAAGCCATTGACCGGAACAGAATGGAGCAGGAGCTGATCTATTATATCGAAAAGATGGATATCACTGAGGAGTTGGTTCGCCTTAGCAACCATTGCAGTTATTTTCGAGAGCAGGTTGCAACTGCCGAAGAGGGAAAGGGGAAAAAACTCTCCTTTATTCTACAAGAAATAGGTCGCGAAATCAATACAACAGGCTCCAAGGCCTATGATGCCGGCATCCAGCGATTAGTGGTAGAAATGAAGGACGAACTGGAAAAGGCAAAAGAACAGGCGCTTAACATACTTTAGCAGCAGAATCCCTGTTTTTTCGGCTTAATTTTGTTGCATGTGTAAATCGCGTTTTCCCTTTACACTGGGCTACCTATTCCTGCTCAGTACAAGCAACTTTTCTTGTACCCCCATCAATTTATATGAGCAAACTTTTGCTATTCCTGCCCACCGATGGAATAGTAGTTTTATTCCCCAGTTTGCTTTTGTAATTACTGACACGACCGCCCGTTATGACCTTTCAATCACAATCCGGCATCGAGACCTGTATCACTATAACAATATTTGGTTGGAAATAAGCTTGCAAAGTCCAGACGGAAATCAATACAGATTCAAGACGGAAAAACAACTGGGCACCAATCAGGCAGGATGGCTGGGCACCGGTATGGACGATATCTACGAACACCGCATTCCCTTGCTCAATGAATTAATAGAAAACCAGGTGTCCTTTCGAAAAAAAGGAAAATATATCGTGTCCATCAAACAAATTATGCGCGAAGACCCTTTGGAGCAAGTGCTGAATATTGGTCTTCGAATTGAAAAAAGACGTTGATGGCAGCAGATACTCGCAAACTAAAACTCAGAAGAACCACCATCGTGTACTGGTCCTTACTGGCCTATATTCTTGCCGCACTACTTTGGTGGTTGATTTCACTTGAAAACCAAAATCAACAAATCCGTGCCGAGCAACTTCAACTTTTGGAGTTGCAGACGCCGCAGTTAGACCTGGCTGAAAAAGAAAAAAGAGTAGTAGCTATTGAATCCCTGACCAGCAGAAACAGTACAAAATACTATGGCGAAGGAATCACTTTTTTTATAGTGATACTGATTGGTGCGATAGGCGTATTTAGGGCTGTTCGCAGACAGCTCCGGGCACAGCAACAACAGCAGCAATTTATGATGGCGGTTTCCCACGAGTTAAAAACGCCTATAGCCGTAACCCGGTTGAATCTGGAAACCATGCAACGCTATAAGCTGGAACCAGAAAAACAAGAGAAACTTATCCGCATTGCGTTAGAGGAAACCAGTCGATTGAATTTTTTGACTAATAATATCCTGGTTTCCGCACAGTTGGAAAATAATGGTTTTGCCAGCGAAAAGGAAGAACTGGATTTTTCGTTGTTGGTAACAGACTGTATCAAAGATATGGGCAATCGATTCCCGGGTCGGGTGATTGAATCCACTATTGAACAGGAAATAGATTTACAGGGAGATGCATTGCTGCTTCAAATGCTAATGAATAACCTTTTGGAAAACGCTATAAACTATTCACCAGCGCAATCCGTCATTACGGTTCAGCTTAACAAAACAGGAAATGAAGTGTTATTGGAAGTGGCTGACCAAGGAGAAGGCATAGCGGATACAGAAAAGAAAAAAATCTTTGAACGATTTTATCGAATCGGCAACGAAGCTACTCGTACTACCAAGGGTACGGGCCTCGGATTATATTTATGCGAACGTATTGCTCACCACCACAAGGCCACCCTGGGAGTCAGGGATAATGCTCCAAAAGGCAGTGTATTCCACATTAACTTTGCTCCATGTACCAGCCGGAAAAAGGATCCATCCTTTTAGTGGAGGATGAAGAAAACTTACATGAAGCACTCAAATTAAATCTCGAGTTGGAAGGTTATGGCGTTAGTTCGGCCTACGATGGTGCCGCTGCCTTAAAAGCAATCGCTAACGAATATTTTGACCTACTTATTCTAGATGTAATGCTTCCTGAGATGAATGGACTGGATGTTGCAGAATCAATCCGTATCAGCAATAATGAAATCCCCATCATCATCCTAAGTGCAAAAAATACCAGCGCGGACCGGGTCTGTGGATTAAAAAAAGGGGCTGATGATTACCTGACCAAACCCTTTAATCTTGAAGAACTTCTATTGCGCGTTCACAAGCTCATTGATAAAAACAAAAGGCTACAGGACAGAAACTCGATAGACTTACAATATCAATTTGGGCCCAACACCATTGACTTCAAAGCGCAGGAAGCCATTGGGGTAGCTGGAACACGTATTCAGCTTTCCAAGAAGGAAACCATGTTATTGAAACTACTCATCGAGAATAAGAACGAGGTAGTGCCTCGGGAAAAAATTTTGCAAACAGTTTGGGGATATCAGGTATACCCCACCACCCGCACCATTGATAATTTTATCCTGAATTTTAGAAAGTATTTTGAAACAGATAGTCGTAATCCCCGCTACTTTCATGCTGTCCGTAGTGTAGGATATAAGTACGCGGAGTAATAGGTTATAGATCTCCTAACCGAGGGCGCAACACAATTTGCTCTACGCAGGCCTGAGGCGACAATTGAGCAGCTTGTAGCACCATTTTAGCTACATCGTCAGCTTCCAAGATTCGCCCTGATGAATTATCAAAATCACCCCAGGAATCCGTCAGTACCGCTCCTGGATACACTCCGGTTACTTTAACTCCGGTAGGTTTTAACTCTTCCCGAAGGTTTTGAGTAAACCCATGCAACGCGTGCTTGCTGATGCAATAAGAACCCCCGTTAGGATAGGCCTGTAGCGAAGCAATGGAACAGATATTAAAAATATGCCCTGTGCCTCGTTGGATCATGGTGGGAAGTAAGACACGAGTCAGATGATAAGCGCTACCTAAATTTACTTGTAAATGTTTCTCCAGTTGACCCGCCGGTTCATCTTTGAGTGACCCGGGCTGATATAATCCTGCATTATTGATTAAAATATCAGGAGTGGAAAAAGAGAGACACCATTGACCCAACTCCATGGCTTGCTCCGCAATGGACAGATCTACTGCTTTTTTATGAATCTTGCTATTAGGGAATTGTTCGCGCAACTGCTTAACCGTAACCGCTAGTCCTTCCGCATGTCTGGCTGATAACAATAACTCATACCCTGCTGCGGCAAATTGAATAGCCAATGCCTTTCCAATTCCACGAGATGCTCCTGTAATAACTACTGTTAATGCCATACCCATTGTTTATCCTTATTTTGCAAAGGTATCAACCCCTGTTTAAATCAATTCAAGTGTCTTCCGCAATTACCTACAAACATATATTCTTTGATCTGGATCATACCCTTTGGGATTTTGAAGCCAATGCAAAAGCAACCTTGCAACACCTTTATTCAGCATTGGACTTAGCCACCCGTGGGGTGGATGACTTTGAACGGTTCTATAGGAATTATCTGCTACATAATGAGAAATTATGGGGACGCTATCGAAATGGTATTATACCTCAAGAAGAACTACGTATCAAGCGGATGCGTCTTAGCCTATTGGATTTTAAAATAGCAGATGAGGCCTTAGCGGAGGCATTGAGTACAGAATTTCTGTCCCTGCTTCCCAGTAGGACTTTGCTTTTCCCTCACGCTATTGAAATACTGGATTACTTACGGAACAAAGGGTATTCGCTGCACTTAATTACCAATGGTTTTGAAAAAACACAACATAGTAAACTGAAATATTCGGGCCTCACTCCTTATTTTAAAGCTGTGGTCACTTCTGAGGCATCTGGCAGTTTGAAGCCAAGGCCTGAAATTTTTACTTATGCGTTTGAAAAAGCAGGTGCGGTGGCAGCTGAGAGTGTGATGATCGGAGATACCTTGGAAGTAGATATTCTGGGTGCGCGTAATGCGGGCATTCATCAGATCCACGTGAATCATATTACGCAAGAGATAGAGTCGCTTTCCGATGGAAGCTTTCCCACCCACACCGTATTTTCTTTGCTTGAACTAAAAAAAATCCTCTGATCAGAGCGTGGCCAATACCGTAACACCACCTTGAGGCTTATCGCCCAATTTGATTAGAATTTTTGCATCAAGGGGCAATAATAAATCTACCCTTGATCCAAATTTGATAAACCCCATTTCCTCGGTTTGTTGTACCGCTTGGCCCGGTTTTAAATAATTGACTATGCGTTTAGCCAACGCGCCGGCAATTTGTTTTACCAGAATTTCTTTGCCCTGCGATTTATATACTACGCTGTGTCTTTCGTTTTCTGTAGAAGATTTTGGATGCCAGGCTACCAGATGCTTACCGGGATGATATTGACTATACATCACTTGGCCACTTACCGGATTACGATTCACATGTACATTTAATGGACCCATGAAAATAGATACCTGAATACGACGATCACTAAAGTATTCGTCCGCTTGTACTTCCTCGATCACCACTACTTGCCCGTCCGCAGGTGCAATTACAGCGCCTTCTTGCAGGGTATGCGTACGGGATGGTACGCGAAAAAAAGAAAGGATAAAAAGCCAAAAGCATATGGTAATAAATAAAGTTAGACCCATCACTAGGGTAGAAGCACTGGCATAACAGACGCCGGCATTAATGAGCACTACTGCCGTTGTTACCAATAAAATAGTGGGAGTACCTTCGCGATGTAAAGTCATTGCATGCGCATTTATTGGACGCAAATATAGGTATTGCCATTTCTAAGAAAGAAACATTCGAATATAAAGCCAAACAGCAGGTGTGGTAATCAATATTGAATCAAACCGGTCCAAAAATCCTCCATGCCCAGGCAAGATGGAACCACTATCTTTTATGCCCGCCATTCGTTTAAGCTTAGACTCAAGTAAATCTCCCAAGGTTCCGGCAATAGCCGCTAACAGGGCAATCAGGTACCAATGATAGGAATCAATTGGAGTCAATTGCCCCTGCATCAGCAAATCTCCCAATAAAAAATCCGCAATACTCCCACCTACCAATAGTGTAAGTAGTATACCCCCTATTGTACCCTCCCATGTTTTTTTTGGAGAAATAGACGAAAGCGGTGTTTTACCAATGGAAGTACCCACTAAGTAAGCCATGGTATCATTGATCCACATAAACACAAAAACAACTAAGGGCCACTGAGCCCAGGCAGGAGCAGTAAGTCCTGTGCTTGCATGGTAAAACGTAGAATAATACAGATCCAAAAATAACACCCAACTCAGCGTGATATAAACAAGCCCCAAGAGAATATACAGAAGAGCATGCCTGAATCCTTGAATAATTTTTTGATACTCTATCCAGCAGCCTGCATGAATTACTACCATCAACATCCAAAAACTGATATCATTCCACAAAAGCGCCGTTAGCATCACCACCACAAAGAAAAAAGAAGTGGTGACTCTGGTGGAAAATACCGAACGGTTAAATGGCATTGGGCCTGTTGTTATTCCTTTGTTGTTGTTTCCTCCGTTTCGATCTGTTCATCGGATACAGGATTACCATGATTGATCATCCAATGCAAATTCATGGTTACCATCAGCGCACTGATCAATCCTGCATAAAGTAGTGCGTCCTGTGCAACCACAGGTTCTTCATTTAACATAGTTGGATTAAAATAGACCAACGTGATAAGCGTAGTATCATATACAAAATGGGCCAGTATGGCTACCCATAAACTACCGCTATACCAATAGATGGCTCCTAACAATATTCCCAATGCAAACCGTGGAAAGAAACCATAAAATTGCATATGCAATGTCGCAAATAAGAAAGCCGAAAAAATTATGGCAGGCCAGGCCTGACCAAACTGTCGAACAAAAATGCGTTGAACTACTCCGCGAAATAACAACTCCTCTCCCACGGCGGCTAATCCTGCCACAAAAAATAAATTCAAAAAAAGATCTTTCACTGAATGTCGAGACAGTAAAGCTTTCACTGTTTCATTGACTTCATTCTCCTTGGAACGAATCCAGTTAGTGAATTCAGCAGGAAATTCAATAGCCCGATTGACCTCACCCAACCATTGCACCATGGGTAGTGCAATTAATATAGCAACCGTTCCCACAAACCAAAAACCCGGATAATTTGGTTTTTGTAATCCCAGGTATTTTACAGTTGATTGTGATGTAAAATATTTTCCCGCAAACCAACTGGGTATTAAAAAAAGTCCAATAAACTGAACCGCCTGCATTCCTCGAATAAAAAAAGGAAGCCAGGGATGTTTAGGATCAATGGTATCCAATGCCGCTACTTGTTCCAGCGTAATACCCGTCATTATTGTCAACGCATAAGTGCCCATCATTCCAATCACAAAAAAACTAAGGAGTGAGATACTGAGTAATAAAAAAAGTTGTTGACCTGCTGTTTTATACTGAAAAAGTCCCTTCATGAATCCGTGGCTGTTTAGGTTGTAAATTTGTGCGTTCTTATTGAACTGCGTAATGATCAAAAATAAGTAAAACCAATCGATGGTCAGAATTGGCACCATTTCTTTACCTGACTTCCCGCTTTTGCTGGCCCCCATGGAGGATGTAAGTGATCCGCCTTTTCGTGCCGTATGCAAGGATAATGGAGCCGATCTGATGTATACGGAGTTTATTTCCTCTGAGGGATTGATTCGAGATGCCATTAAAAGCAGGAAAAAGTTGGACATTTTTGATTACGAACGTCCCATTGGTATACAAATTTTTGGAGGGGATGAAGAAAGCTTGGCGCTTGCAGCCAAAATCGTAGAAGTTACTCAACCCGATTTGCTGGATATTAATTTTGGTTGCCCGGTAAAAAAAGTGGCCATGAAAGGAGCCGGCGCCGGTGTGCTGCGGGATATTGACCTGATGGTGCGATTAACAGCCGCTGTTGTAAAATCTACTTCATTGCCCGTTACAGTCAAAACACGTTTAGGTTGGGATCAGGATAATAAAAACATAGAAGAAGTAGCGGAACGCTTGCAAGATGTCGGCATACAAGCACTGGCCATACATGGACGAACAAGAATGCAACTCTATAAAGGAGAAGCGGATTGGACACTTATTGGGAAAGTAAAGAATAACCCTCGTATCAAAATACCCATTTTTGGAAATGGAGATATCGATTCGCCTGAAAAAGCACTGGTTTATAAAAATCGATACGGTGTAGACGGAATTATGATTGGCAGAGCCGCCATTGGATACCCGTGGATCTTCCGTGAGATCAATCATTTTTTAAAAACCGGTCAACACATAGATCCACCCAGTGTGGAAGAAAGAGTAGCAGTGTGCCGTAAACACCTGCGTTTTTCCATTGATTGGAAAAATCCAGTGGTTGGCGTCAATGAAATGAGAAGACATTACGCAAATTATCTCAAAGGACTCCCTAACATCAAAGAGTTTCGCAACCAACTGGTTACTTTAAAAACCGAAGTAGAGATCAATGCGGTTCTGGACCAGGTGGCCAGTACTGATGCTGGTTATCAATTTGAAAAAACTCCGATTGAATTAATCAACTACCACCAACATTGCCCTGTTAATTAAGGAGCAATGGCTTTGATCAATCGAGGGTCAAGCGGAGATACAGAAGGGCCAATGTAATGCGTAAGCCTTCCCTCCTCATCAATTAAATACTTAGAGAAATTCCAAACAGGTTCCTGTTTGTTCCATCCATTTTTTGAGGAATCTGTAAGCCATTGATAAACGGAATGCTGACTAATCCCTTTTTTTACATCCGCCTTTTGAAATAAAGGAAAGGTAACCCCATAATTTACCTGACAAAAGGAAGCAATTTCCTGTTCACTGCCCTTTTCCTGTTCCTTGAATTGATTGCAAGGAAATCCTAAAATAACCAAACGATCAGCATACTGCTTATGCAAACTTTGCAACTCGGCATACTGCGACGTATACCCACAATCGCTGGCCGTATTTACGATCAATATTTTTTTTCCTTTTAACCCGGACCAATCAAAAGCTTCTCCCTGTAAACGCACTGCAGCAAGTGAATAAAAAGATGTTGGAGCCGGAGTGGCTACCCGTACAACAAACTGGGTGTTTTTATTGCCTGCCTGGGTAAGCCAAAGTAAAGCAGGATAAATTGTTTTTAATACTTGTTGTCGAAAAGTCATTGTACGATTGCTGCGGTTTTGCCAGAAAAAATAAAAAACACCTGCCAGAAGCACAACCCCTAATGCTGTTTTAAAAGGAAATCGATTTTTCATCCAATTAACTTTTTAAATATCCACAGTTTTCCGCGAAAGGGCGGATACTTGACAGAAGGATCTGTCCAGGTGGGTGTTTTCAAAATACTCTTCCGATGACTGAATGTATCAAAAGAATATCTACCATGATAGGCGCCCACTCCACTGGTTCCGCGACCACCAAATGGAAGACGATGATTCAATAAATGAAACACCGAATTATTAACACAGGCCCCGCCTGCAGGGATACGTTGTAACCATTGTTTTTCTTTTTCTCGGCTTTCCGTATATACATAAAAAGCAAGCGGGTTAGGCTTACGTGTTATGATGGAGCAAGCTTCCTCGAAAGAGGTAAACGAAAGTATCGGAAGCAAGGGCCCAAAAATTTCTTCCTGCATCAATGGAGAATCCATTTTTACATCCGTCAACAAAGTAGGAGCAATAAATAGTGTATTCCGATCATACGTTCCTCCAGCCAATATGGTTCCCATGGAAAGATAATTGACCAGCCGATCAAATTGTCGGGTATTGATAATTCGTCCATAATGATCGCACTGCGATGGATCAGCTGAGAAAAATTGTTCCATCACCTTTTGCAACACGGCAATAAATCGATCCCGCACCGACGCATGTATTAAAATATAATCAGGCGCCACACACATTTGCCCGGCATTATTCCATTTGGCTAACGCAATTCGTTTAGCCGCTACTACAATGGAGGCATCATCCTCCACTACACAGGGACATTTTCCACCAAGTTCCAATGTAACGGGTGTTAATTTATCTGCCGCCATTCGGTAAATAATTCGCCCTACTGCTGTGCTACCGGTATAAAACACATGATCAAAACGGAATGAGTCCATCAACGATGGAACCACAGTAGCTCCGTCTCCTTCCATCAAATAAACATAAGTGGGTTCAAAAACTGATGCAATAATTGTTTTCATGATGGCAGTTGTTGCAGGCGCAAATTCGCTGGGCTTCAGTACCACGCAGTTTCCGGCTGCAATAGCCCCTACCAGTGGATTGAATAAAAGCTGTAGGGGATAATTCCAGGGTGCAATGATCAACACCACGCCCAGTGGCTCAGACATAATGCGGCTGGAAGAAGGAAGGTTGAGCAGGTTAGTACTAACGGTTTGTGGTCGAACCCACTGATCCAGTTTTTTAAGGGCCAGATTAATTTCAGCAATTACTAAACCTGTTTCTGCCACCCATACTTCTTCCGGACTCTTGTGTAAATCTTGATACAAGGCCTCATTAATGGCTTGTTCATGATGCAGAATAGCATCGCGTAATAAGCGTAACTGTTGTTTTCTAAATTCAACTGATTGTGTTACTCCAGATGAAAAATATTCCCGCATCTTTGTTAAGGTTGGAACATAGTCCATATCTAAATTTTGAACCAAGTTAGGAAAACCACCACTATGGATGATGCACATTTCATGAAAATGGCCCTGCAAGAAGCAAAAAATGCAATGCAGGAGGAAGAGGTTCCTGTTGGCGCCGTGGTGGTACAAGATGGAAAAGTGATTGCCAGAGGACATAATATGACAGAGCGTCTGCAGGATCCAACAGCCCATGCTGAGATGATTGCCCTCACGGCTGCTTTTAATGCCCTGGGCAGTAAATACCTGCCTGAAGCTACTTTATATGTAACGGTAGAACCCTGCCCCATGTGTGCTGGTGCTTTGTATTGGAGCAAAATAGGCCGTGTGGTATATGGCACCGCCGACGAAAAAAATGGATATAGGCGATTAGCGGGATCAAACTGGGCACTGCACCCCCAAACAAAATTGTCCACAGGTTGCTGTGCGGAAGAAGCAGCACAATTAATGAAGGATTTTTTTAAAACCCGTCGTTGACCAGCCAGTCTGTTGTAATTTTGTTATTCTAAAAAAATAAATCATGCCGTTTACATTAGCGCCCCTCCCTTACTCTCACGATGCTCTGGAACCACATATCGATACGCTTACCATGCAAATTCATCATGGAAAACATCATCAGGCTTATGTCGATAACCTGAACAAAGCAGTAGCAGGCACCCTTCATGAAAGCAAATCGATCGAACAGTTAGTAAAAGAAGCGGGAAGCATTTCTCCAGCCGTTCGTAATAATGGAGGGGGACATTGGAATCATACCTTTTTTTGGGAGAGCTTAGCGCCACAAGCAGGTGGAGCTCCTTCCGGCAAACTGGGAGAAGCCATTCAGGCTGCATTTGGATCTTATGCCGGATTTCAGGAAAAATTTGCAGCTGCCGGTTTAACTCGTTTTGGAAGTGGCTGGGCTTGGTTGGTTGTGAAGGAAGGAAAATTAGAGATCTGCTCTACTCCCAATCAGGACAATCCACTCATGGATATTGCCGAAACCAAAGGAAAACCATTGTTAGGCGTTGACGTGTGGGAACATGCGTATTATTTAAAATACCAGAACAGAAGAGCTGATTATTTAGCCGCTTTTTGGAATGTGGTCAATTGGAATGCCATTGCTGCACGCTTTGAAAAGGCGCAGTAAGTACGTTTGTTAAGAAACCGGATCGTAGCCGCTGCTTCCCCAGGGATGACAGCGGCTAATTCTTTTAATAGCTAAGCCTGATCCTTTCCAAAGACCATGCTTTTGTAAAGCTTCTGCTGCATAGTGCGAACAAGAGGGGGTGAATCTGCACTTGGGACCCAGCCAAGGGGAAATCACCCACTGATAAATTCGAATGAGTACTAAAAAAGGAAAAATCAACATTTTTTTTATCATATAGCTGATTGGCCAAGGTTAGTATTTATTTGTTGCAATGCTTTCTCTACCGCTTGATACAATTCCTGAAAATCAGTAAGATCTTGTGCGGTATAAATAAAAAAAAGATCCAATCCCTTTTCGATTGTCTCTGGCAAAACAAGTATTTGCTTTTGTAAACGATAGGATTCCCGAAGTTGACGCTTGATGCGATTGCGGTCTACTGCCTTTTTAAATACTCTTGTCGAAACCCCCACCCCGGCACGAATACCCGTTTGCTCCACGGTTTTATAAAACACACGGATCATCCCCATGTTAAAGTGTTGCCCTTCTTTGAAAAGCTGGTCGATGGACTTTCGGCTTTTTAGTCGCTCTGCTTTGCCAAATGTATTTCGAGTCATCCTGTAGAAATAAAAAAGCTCCGGTTTATCCGGAGCTATAAAGTTATCAAAACCTCAACGGAGGTTTTATTATTTCAATTTACGCTCGTCAGAAACCGTTAGCTTCTTGCGACCTTTTGCACGGCGGCTGGCTAACACTTTACGACCATTAGCAGTTTGCATACGCTTACGAAAACCGTGTACTGTTTTGCGGCGTTTGCGATGCGGTTGAAATGTACGTTTCATAATATTCTCAATTTTTCACGTTTGATGAAAGATGAATCGGGAGAACGATTCGGATTTCCATTTTCCGCGGCAGGTCACCACACCCGACGCTTTGTGAAAGGACGGCAAAGCTAAGGCTTTCAGAGGAGGAGAAAAAGAAAAATAAGGTCTTATTAATCAGTGATTTAGCAGTTAAGCGGCATCAGCCGGACCTCTCGGGAGCTAACAGGGGCTCCAAAAAAATGAGCAGCCTGTTTATCAAAGGCAGCAGTATTGTCTGTGGTACTAAACGTAAATGTAGCTTGTTGCGTACAACGGTTGGCAATCTCGGGATGTCTTTTCAGATAATCTACCAAACTGGCGGCCACAATCTGACCTTGTGAAAGCAATTGCACGTTTGGCGGAAGGCATTGCCGGATTTTTTGCTCTAACAATGGGTAATGGGTGCAGGCCAATAATAAAAGATCAATCGCAGGGTCTTTTTTAAAAATGGCATCAAGATGTTTTTTTACAAAATAATCAGCACCAGGTCCTTCCTGTTCGTTATTCTCAATCAAAGGCACCCAGATGGGACAAGCCTCTTGGTACACTTTTAATTGCGGGTAAAATCTTTCTATTTCTATTGGATAGGATTGGGATTGCACGGTTCCTTCTGTAGCCAGTATTCCTACGGCTCCTGCTTTTGTGTATTGTCCTAATACTTCGGTGGTGGGTCTGATCACGCCTAACACTCGATTGGCAGGGGCCATTTGCGCTAGATCTTTTTGCTGAATGGTGCGCAATGCTTTTGCAGATGCCGTATTACACGCCAAGATTACCAAGGGACAGCCCTGATTGAAAAACCACTGTACGGCTTCTAGTGTGTACTGATAAACGGCCTCAAATGATCGATTGCCATAGGGCGAACGGGCACTGTCCCCCAAATAGCAGAAATCATGTTGTGGAAGTTGCTGCACTAAACTGCGAAGTACAGTCAGTCCTCCATAGCCGGAGTCGAATACACCAATCGGTCCTTTAGCAGTTGAAAGAGGATTCAGCATTGCACAAATGTATGCACCGAAAAGTAAAGCGCCCGATCCTTTGGATCGGGCGTCACTTGCATCTATCAATAATTTATTTAGCGGCCGGCGCTGCAGGAGCCTTTGGCAAGGTCAACTTTAGCTTTGCTGCAACAGCGGCAATCATATCATCCGCATCTGGTGCCACTAGTAAAGATTCCTTGTTCATCACATGCGTATACCCTTTTTCCCTGGCTACTGCACGGATAGCGTCATATATTTTTCTGTAAAGAGGAGCCAGCAATTCATTTTGCTTTGCTTCCATAGCCTGGTTTACAATTTGCTGCCAGTTCTGAATGGTATTAATCAATTGAGGCAACTCTTCTTCCAATTGTTTCTTAACAGCAGCTGGCGGGGGCTTCAAAGTGTCTTTATATACACTGTCCTTGTACTGGTAAGTTTGAATCAAAGAGGCATACTGAGGATTGATAGAATCCTGCTGATAATTGGTGAGGATTGAATCAAATTTGCTGATCTCGGGCATTAAAGAGAGAACATTCTCCACATTAATATAGCCAATCTTGATCTGTGCCTGGGATGCATTTGTAAACCCAAGCAAACCGATCAACGCCATAATCGCTACGTACTTTTTCATGTTATGGTTTTTATAAATAGAAGTTGGTGTTAGCGTATTCCTAATTCTTTCAGGATCTCCTCACTTTTATCAAGTTTGGGGTCGGCAAATATAATGGTAATTCCCTCACTTTTGTCCAGGACAAAATCGTACCCCCGACTGGCAGCAAGCTTTTGAATAGCGTTGTAAACCTTATCCTGTACCGGCTTAACCAGTTCTTGCCTTTTTCTAAAAAGATCTCCTTCAAACCCAAAGCGCTTACGCTGCAGATCTCGTAATTCTTTTTCTTTATTAAAAAGTTGGTCCTCTTTTCTTTTTTTCAATTCGGCCGTAAGCATTACCTGTTCCGCATCAAACTCACGATACAAACGATCCAGAGACAGCTGCATGCTGTCAATTTGTTTTTGCCAGGTTGCGGCCATTACATCCAGCTGTTGTTGTGCAGTTCTGTACTCAGGCATCTTGTCAAGGATATAGCGTGTATCAACTATTGCATATTTCTGTGCAGCACCAAGGAGTGCTGAAATCAGAAAACCGAATACCAGTAAACTTTTTTTCATACTCAATAGTTATTCAGGTTCAAATCCTAGCATAAAGGTGAATCGAGAAATTCCTTTCAATCCATTGGACTGCCCGGGAATAGCGCGGTCTAAACCAAGTCCATAGTCAAATCCAAGTAGTCCAAACATAGGAAGGAAAAAACGCATACCTACTCCCACACTGCGACGTAAGCGGAAGGGATTATAATCTTTGTAATTGTACCATCCATTGGCCGCTTCAAAAAAGCTAAGGGCATATATAGTACTGCTGGGATTGGTTACCAAAGGAAAGCGAGCCTCCAATTGATACTTGTTGAAAATAGTAAAGAATTGGCTGGCACTTTGTTGATCCGGGTTGATCGTTGGGTCAGAAGTCTGATAAACCGGATATCCGCGATGCGCAACTATATCATAACCCAATAATCCAAAGTTATTTGTCAAGCCGGCATCGCCCACTTGGAAACGTTCAAAAGGGGAGTAAGGCAGATCCGGATTATAACGTCCCATGAATCCGTACTTGGCAGCCAACTTCACTACAAACTGACGATTTTTTTCTGCACCCAATGGTTTTCCGATGGGCACATACCATTCCGCATTGAAACGCCATTTGTGGTATTCAGGTCTGCGATACGCATTGTAACCAGATCCAACATTTCCCAATAAAGAATAAGGAGGCGTTAACTGTACACTGGCCAGAAAATTAGCTCCGCTGGTAGGGAATATAGGATTGAATACGGAAGAACGCTGCAAAGCGATTTTTACGCTCACATTATTGGAGGTTCCGGATGTGAAGTCAGCGCTGAAAATCGGATAATTGGCAAGCTTATAACGCGTGTAGTTGAAAGTAAGTACCAGATTAAAATAATCGTCAGGCCATTTCAATTGTTTACCAAACGCAACAGAGAAACCACTGGTGCTGAGATAATTGGTGTCAGAACGTGCCTTGTCAATTCGTCCGGTAAATGGATCAAATGCATTGGAAAAACGGCTGCTGTTAAAACCAAAGGTCAATGAATTTCTTTTCTTTCCTCCCAGCCAGGGCTCGGTAAAGGAAGCACTGTAGGAACGATACGCCCGTCCATTGGACTGTAATCGTACGCTTATTTTTTGTCCGTCTCCTGTTGGAAGTGGATCCCAGGCAGATTTTTTCCAAATATTTTTTACCGAAAAATTATTGAAGGTAACACCCAGGGTACCGGTCAAACCAATACCACCGCCCCAACCGGCAGAAAGCTCTAGCTGATCAGCTGATTTTTCTTCCAACTGCCAATTGATATCAACGGTTCCATCGTCCTGATTAGGAACAACACCCGGATTAATTTTTTCCTGATTAAAGAACTGCAGGTTTCCTAACTCACGTTGCGAGCGGATCAATTGTGCACGGCTGAACAATTCACCCGGAACGGTACGCAATTCACGACGTACCACATGATCCTTTGTTTTTTCATTACCCGCAATGGTTACGTTTTTGATACGTGCCTGCGGACCTTCCATCATTCTGATTTCATAATCAATGGTATCGTTGTAAACAGCAACTTCTACTGGTTCGGCGCGGAAAAATAAATAGCCATCATCCATGTAGTATCCGCTAATATCCCCGCCTTCCTGGGAAGCTTCTTTGCCCAACCTTTTATTCAACACCGCTACGTTGTAAATATCTCCTTTGTTAATCCCCAGCAGCTGATTTAGCAATGAATCAGAGAATTTAGCGTTGCCCTTCCAAATAATATTCCCGAAATAATAACGATGACCCTCGTTGATCTTAAAGTCTATTTTTAAATTGCCCTTTGTGGTGAGATACTGCGTGTCGGCAATTATCTGTGCATCACGATATCCCAGGGAGTTGTAATGGTTGAGTAACTTTTCTTTGTCCTCGTCGTACTTCTTATCATCAAATTTCGCAGAGCTTAATAATTTGAGCCGAACATAAGGATCCAATACACGCTTGGTGCGGCTGGGCGATAGAAAACCAAGGGTCTTAAAATATTCGCGAACACTGGCGCCTGAGTTTGTTCCGTAAGGACCTGTAGCCTGATCTGGACGCAACGTGATTCGCGTAGATTCCTTAGTGCCTTTAAATTGTTTTTTCAATCGCAGATCGTCCACCTGTTCGTTCCCATAAAAATTAATATCGCCAATACGAACTCGGTTACCCTTGGCAACATTGATCAAAAGCATATTTGAATTGGCAAAAGTGGGATCTGGTTTTTCTTCCAGCTTAACCTGAACATTTCTGAAACCTTTTTCGGCATAATGTTTGGAGATTTTTTCAATGATCTCCCTGCGCGTATTTTCAGTGATGATGGTCTGCTTGGCCAGATTGATTTTAGTAAGAATATCTTCTTCCTCCGGTTTGCGAATTCCTATGAATTTGTAATTTCCAAGACGAGGTCTTTCTTGCACACTGATCTCCACCCAAACTTTATCGTCCTCTAATTTTGTAACAAAGACCTGTGCACCAGAGAATAATTTTTGTCTCCATAAATTACTAATGGCCTTCCCAAAAAGTTCAGCGCCGGGATGTACAAACTTATCGCCGGGCTGCAGATTTGCAATTGAATAAACAATTGACGTATCCAGGTAACGAATACCGGTAATTTTTACATCCGCAACGGTATATTCTTTTACAATTCGGGCTTTTTCCCATTCTAATAAACGGGGATCTACAGAAGTGGGTTTAGAAGTGTCCGGGTTTACCTGTGCTTGAAGAAGGGGAAAAAAGCTTAAAGAAGTAAGCCCAAGGAGCAATAAATAGCGGGACAGTGAATTTAAACGCATCAGTTTCAATGTGTTATATAATACCAGCACTTAGCCGGTCGGCAAATTAAGGTTTAAAATCGAAAGTCTTTGTTAAAGCTGCTCACTGATTTTTCCAAAACGCCTATCTCTTTGTTGATACTTCAACAAGGCCTCATACAGATTTTGCTTTCTAAAATCGGGCCAACACACTTCCGTAAAGTACAATTCAGTATAGGCCAATTGAAAAAGTAGGAAATTACTTATCCTGTATTCTCCACTGGTTCTGATCATCAATTCAGGATCTGGAAAAGCATGTGTCGAGAGATGGTCCTGTAGGGTTTGTTCAGTTATTTTAGTCCAATTCAGCTTTTTTTCCTCAACAGAACGGGCAATGCTACGAACTGCCTCCACTAGCTCCCAACGCCCACTGTAACTGAGTGCCATCACTAAATTCAATCCTGTATTAGGGGCCGTCATCTTCAAAGCCTCCGTTAACTCATTTTGTGCAAAATCAGGTAACATACTCAAATCCCCAATCACATGTAAACGAATATTGTTCTTATTAAGCGTGGGAACTTCTTTTCGAATGGTAGTAACCAGGAGTTGCATCAGGCCCGCAACTTCCTCAGCCGGGCGGTCCCAATTTTCTGTAGAAAAAGCATACAGGGTCAAGTACTTAATGCCTAATTCGGCAGCGGCCTCTACAATATCACGCACACTTTCAACTCCGTGGTGATGGCCAAACAAACGGTCTTCCCCTTTATCCTTAGCCCATCGACCATTCCCATCCATGATGATGGCAATGTGGCGAGGCATACGGTTTTTATCTAATGATGGGGGAACAAGAGCCGACATAGGGTGTTCAAGTCAGCTGCAAAGTTATTCATTTTAGTCGGCAGCCGGGCATTTATAGCTAAACAGGTTGAAACTAAATGTAAGTTGAGCCGTAACAAACTGATCTCGCTGCTTACTGCCATTTCCGCGTTGAAGTCCGGGAATTCCAATAGGAGTGCCCAGTACATAAGACCTGTCGCTTAGTAATTGAGCATCAGAAACACCACCAGGAGGTTTTGGAAACGCAGCGGGGTCTACATAGGTAGTGCTAACATCGTCCAGATAATCTGTATTGGTGAACCGATGCACTATTTCCAATCCTATATTATACCGACCCCCACTGAATGCATATTTAATTCCTCCTCCAAAAGGGATGCTTAATGCGGTTGCGCTGTACATTTTCCGATCGGGATACATGGGACTATTTTGCCCTTCTGTGCCAATGGGCAGCTCTCTAAAATAAACACGTTGGTTATTTAAAAACGCATAGGGATCGTGCCTGAAGAGGCCCACACCTAAAGTGATATAAGGAGTAAAGTTAAGCCCAGGTTCCTGAGGATCAAATCGAAAAAAATTAAAATCACCCTGCAGTGCCACTTCCCATACAGCAGAGTTAAAACTTAGGTTACGTTTTAACTGAACTGGGTTTTTTGTGTTGTAAATATCAGAATAACCCAGTTCCGCATAACTCAGGCCTACTCTTGCCGCAATGTAATTGCCTAAGTTCTTTTTAAAATATAAGCTACCGGCAGATTTGGGTCTATTCAAGCGTGTGGTGGTATTGAGATCTCCAAAATAATGGGCAGACCCAAGTCCTATGCCTACTTCCCCCAGCAAATAATCCCCTTGTTGTCCTTGAACCGTAACAACAAAAAACGAAAAAAGAAAAATTCCAAGCAGCGATGACCAATATTTTACCTGCAGCATACAAGAGAAACGTTTAAAAAAGTGATTTGGTATGTATCAATTACGCTTATCGAGCCCCCAGGTAAGTTTGTGGTGTAGCGTTTGTAAGAAATTATTCTCACTCAACCGTAATAAGCTGATGGTAAATTGTTCCTTCTGTATGGCTAGCTGAACATCTTTATGTACAATTTCCCGACGGGCATCCAGTGAACAAATGATTTGCTCCCCCCTGCTTTCTACGTCAAAGGAAATAACATGATCATCGGGTACTACAATCGGGCGAACATTGAGGTTATGCGGAGCCACCGGAGTGATCACAAAACTTTGAGAGTCGGGAAATACAATAGGCCCGTTACAGCTCAACGAATATCCGGTAGAACCCGTAGGTGTAGCTACAATCAATCCATCTGCCCAATATGTATTTAAAAACTCGCCGTTCAGATAGGTATGAATTTTTATTACCGAATTGGTATCCCTTTTGAGGAGAGTAAACTCATTCAATGCATAAGGAACATCCCCAAATAAAGGAATGTTTGCATCAAGGTGAATCAATGTTCGATGATCCTCCACATAGGTTCGGTTGGCCAGCGAATAAATAGCCAGATCAACTTGCTCTTTACCAATACTGGCTAAAAATCCCAAGCGGCCAAAATTGATTCCCATTACCGCAATCTTCTTATTTCGGATTAATGCAATTGTATCCAATAAAGTGCCGTCGCCTCCTAAGCTGATAATATGCTCAATGTCCTTCGTTAACTGTGCTGATTGTGTGAATGTTTTGACTTGTGCTGATAAACGAACCTTATCCTTTATTTGCTCATAAAATGGCAGGTAGATGATTGGCTCAATCTGATGTTTATAGAGTGCCTCAAAAAAAAGTTGCAGCGGAAGAAGTTGGGCTTCATCAAAAACCCGGCTGTATATCGCTGCTTTCATGTCAAAAACTGCTGGTGCGGTGCAAAAATAGTCCGTTTTTACCGAAGTTATTAAAGCTATACTCTATCCGAATGGTTAAATCATATAAGGAGAGTATATCAATTCCTAATCCGGCTGCATGTAAAAACTTGTTTTGCAGAAAATTAAACCCTGGGTCCGGACTATATACGTAGCCTGCATTTGAATACAGTTTTCCAAAAATGCGAAAAGGAACCGTTGTAATTGAGGCTCGCTTTCGAAAAAAGCCAGGCAACGGAATATTGACACAAAATAATTCACGCGCAATACTACTTCGAACATAACCGCCGGCTACCCCATCTACTACATTGTATTCAAACCCGTTCATAAAAATTTCGTTGTATCCTAAAAACCGTCTGTTCACATAGGGTTGACTAAATGGAAGTTTTATTCCGGCATACGACTCAAGTGTCAGTATGTTTTTTAACCCGAGCGGCCAAACCTTCTTGGTTTGCCAATGCAGCTGCCATAAATTGAATGCGGGCGTAATCCCTAATTTGCTAAAGCGAACGTGCGTGGCCAACCCTTTACGCGGATAGGGTATATAATCCATCTTGGCGTAGATGAATTGATAATAAAGTTCAGGGAACTGATTGATACGTCCAGGCGCCTGAAAATAATATGGATTAGCGCGAAGCACGGTGTCGGCCACTTTTTCACGGAAATAAAAGAGCCCAAAATTATGACGGGTAAATAATTTTTTTCGGTACGTTAACTCACCACCCAGGCTGGTAAAAGAGCGAACAAAACCGGGTGTTCTTAAAAAAACCTGTTTGTCGGCAATGGTGTTATAATTTATCTCATGCCCTTTGCCGGTACGGGCAACAAGTCGAAAACCCCATTGCATTTCCCTGTCAAAGTATGGCTTTTCATAACTAATAGATAACTCCTTGGTGTACCCATTGATCAGCCACAGTCGAAGTTTGTCATTATGACCCGTTGTATTATTATGTAATAATTTTAACCCATAGTTTACCCGTTGTAAACTGGCATGCTGATCGATCAACCACTGATTAATGTTGCGATCCACCAGATCAAAAAATGGAAATGGAAATAAATACCAGCGCTCGATCACCTCAACTGTTATCTCCAAGCAGTTTCCCTCAAACTTACTGGCGTAGATGCAGGCCGAATGAAATAATGCCGTATTCATTATTTGTTGTTCGCCCTGCTTAAACAGGTCGATCAATTGCGATAAGGAAAATGACATTCCGGATTTAAAAGGCACTTCACGTAAAACAATATTGGAACGTGTTTTTTTATTGCCAGAAACGATGATGGTGGCAATTAAAAAAGTAGGCCCGGTGTTGGCCTGCTTGGCCGTGTAGGTTGGTATATATTTAAGTACATCAACAAGAGGTGCGGTTGAAGGGATGGAATCAAAAGCACCATCCGCTTGCTGGGCTATCAGTGGATTTACGGACAACGCAAAAACAGCGGCAAGTATAACATATGATTTCCATTGATACATACGGGTGATTATCCAGGGCAGATAGACGGAGAATGTCAAATCTTGAGATAATGAATCAAGTGATCGTAATTGCTTTTTAATTCATTTGCATACTGTTCTTCTCCCACATAATACAGAACAGTATAATCGTAGCGCTGAAATGTTGCAATGATATCGGAAACCTCATATTTATTCAAACGAATGGTCAATTGAATGATCCCTGTTTGTGCATTTATTATTGTATTCAAGTGTTCTAACTGGGCGTCGTTGGACTCCACCAGTTTTGCTACTTCGCTGGCCGTATAATGTTGGGCCTCTTTTTCCAGCACCAACAAGGCACCCCCTTCCTGTAATCCTAAAAATTTTCCAACCGCTGTAAGCAACTCCTGTACACTGATGGCAGCTATTAACTCCTGTTGATCCGTTATTATGGGAACTAGTGTAAGACCTTGCTCGTCCATCAACTGAATGGCTGCCAGAAAATGATCAGCAGGTTTAACAAACGGACGGGGCAACGACCAGGCTAATTGTTGAAGGGTTGTTGAATCGTCCATTACTTCAAATAAGGCCTCTTTGCTTACCAACCCCAAATAGGTATCCCCTTCCACCACAGGAATATGACCCAATTGTTCGTTCTCCATTATAGCAAGAACCGTAGCAACAGATTCCATGTGCTGCACCCAAGGAGATCCGGCGTAATTGAGATCCTGTATTTGCATCTATTAATGGTTAGGAATGCTGTAATTTATTCAAAAAACCATGAAGCATCTTATTGAACTCATCCGGCACTTCCATCATTGGAGCATGCCCACACTTATCAATAAAATGTAATTCGCTGTTTAGGATCAACTTATTGAACTCGTGCCCTACAAAGGGGGGTGTAATAGTATCATTATTTCCCCATATCAACAATGTGGGTTTATTGATCTGTTTCAATTCCTCCCCCAGATTATTTCGAATTGCACTTTTAGCAAGGGCAATGATCTTTATTACCTTCAAGCGATTGTTGGTGATGCTATAAATTTCGTCAACTAGCTCCTTTGTGGCAACGGCAGGATCATAAAAAGTCAACGATGCTTTTTTCTTGATGTACTCATAGTCGCCACGTCTGGGATAAGTATCCCCCATTCCATTTTCAAAGAGCCCTGAACTACCTGTAAGAATTAGTGATTTAACACGTTGGGGATTTTTTAAGGTGTGAACCAGTGCCACATGACCGCCCAGGGAATTACCAAGCAGATGAACATCATTTAACTCGAGCGTTTCCAAAAAACGATTTACATATTTAGCCACTCCCCCCACAGAAGTGTGCAGGATATCCAAATCCAATAAGGGCAGTTGAGGAATAATTACGCGGTTATTGGAACGGAAATATTCAAAAAGACCCGAAAAATTACTAGGGGTGCCAAACAGACCGTGAAGTAGAACCAAGGGTTCTCCCTTTCCTTCCTCCACATATCTGAACTTGTCTTTTTGTTTGATCTCGTATTGCATGGGTTCGCTGGTCAATCGCACCCTGCTAAATTAATAGATTTCAGTCAATAACCAAGGTTATCAGTCAAGGCATTGGGATCTGCTCTTTCACTTTTTCAAAAAAATCCTGTAACTGCTGATACATTCCCCTGAAAACAGGAAACAATTTTGCAAAACAGTCCATCACCCAAGGTCCAATTTCTTTTAGATAAGGGTAGGTGATAGATTGCTCAATTGCTGTTGTTGGAATCAAGGGAATCTGTGATAAATAAAATAAAATGATACTACAGGATACTAAGCAGATGGCCCAATAGAATAAGATCCCTCCCAGCGCATTTATCCATCCAAGCGAAATCAATTGTGCTCCCTTTTCCAACGCATTCGCTCCTAATCGAATCAATAGTAGAACTCCCACTAACACCAATAAAAAAGATAAAGGGGGAACCCATTTCCCTTCCCAGGAAAAATAAGATCGCAGATAGGCGGCAGCTACTACTGATAATTTCATAGCGGCGGCCAAACCCACAATGATAGCCGCCAGGGAAAAAACACCAACAATCAGCCCCTTCTTATACCCGGTATAAGTAGCTAACACCAGTAATATCAATAAAAAGATATCGAGAAACATAAATAAAGATTATTGGCCGCTCAATAATTCACGCACAATCGTAGCAATCATTTTCCCTTCCGCTTTTCCTGCCAATTCCTTATTAGCCAGCCCCATCATTTTTCCCATATCGGCAGGAGAATTGGCTCCGGTCTGTGCCACCAGCTGCACTAAAACAGCACGTACGGCCGCAGCATCCATTTGTTCAGGAAGAAATTTTTCAATCACTGCAATTTCCTCTCTCTCTTTCTGTGCCAAATCCTCACGTCCTTGTTGTGTGAAAATCTCCAACGAGTCTTTTCGTTGTTTGACCATTTTCTGCAACAGCTTAATTTCCCCATCTGTGGTCAGCTTGCCGGCTGCGCCTTCTGAAGTTTTGGCAAGCAGAATAGCTGCTTTAATAGCGCGTAAGGAACGAAGCGCCACTACATTTTTAGCCAGCATAGCGGCTTTAAGTTGGGTCATGATTTGTTGTTCGAGTGCCATAGCGTATTATGCCTTGTGTTGTTTTAATTGTTTTTCTTTGAATTGAGCATAAAATGATTTAGCAAAATTCTTCACGTCTTCCACCTGATCTGCATATTGTGTTGCACGGCCATAGGTATCCGCCATAGTCATGAGCGTTTGATAAAAAAAGTCTGCCATTTCATCGACCATCATTTCTTTGGTCCATAAATCAATCCGTAGCACTGTCTTGTCGGCTGGATCCCAAAAAGAAAGAAACATGGCGCGAGCCGGCTGATTTTCTGCAGCTCCCGTATCACTGGCTTTCCAGCTAATGGCTGAGGGGATGCGATTTTCGTCGGTTTTTACTTCGATATGAATGATTGATTGATGCATAATAATATTGATAAGTGACAAAGATACGCAAGGGTCTATTTGGTATTTCTAATGTCTTTACCCGTTCTTGACAGTTGCCAATAACTGATTAAATGCAGTTTGATTATCCAGAAGCAGAAATAGTGACTGTTGGGTAGCCACTAATTGTTTTCGATAGGACTCATCCTTATAGACACGCATCAGTTGTTCCGCTAATTGATCAATTGGGGTAGCCCCCGCTGTTTCTTTTTCAGGAAGCAATAGTAGCGGGACCTGCAGCTGGCTGGCTTTGCGATATTGAAAATCCAATTGATCGTTAGCCCCCAGCGTTAATAAGGCATAAGCACCTGCTTCCTGATGGGCATCCTGTTCCAGAGTTTGCGCTGGATTAATTACTACAGCTGCTTTGTATTTATAGGAGTTAAGTTTTTGAACAAAAGCAGGGAAAAGCGTTGCGGTATCCTGTGAAAAAATAAATTGTAACTCAGATTGTTGACGTCGTTTAAAAAGTGAAAACGCTTTTAATGCGTTGATCAAGGCAGCTTCACCAGGGATTGTTCCTACTATTTTTATATACAGGGAAGGTGGTTGTAATGGCTGGATTTCATAAACAGGAGCCAGTACCGGTGGTACAATGGCTACCTTGTCCGGAAACGAGTATTGCAGTTTTGTGTATTGATCCAGTAACAGCACGGAGCTAATCACAATTATTTTTGAATCAGCAATTTGCTGTACTACTTTTTTTGACAAGGAAGTGCCACATGGCTGGCTGATCCACAAAAGTTGATTAACCGATTTCGGAACCTGAACACCCGGTTCGGTGATTAACAGATCAGGTTTGAGAGCATTAAGTTGTTGGCGAAGTAAGCAATAGCGTAAAAAAGGAAAATAGTATCCTGATCTTGGCAATACTTTGATCAAACAGGCTGCGATCAATGTGGATGACCTCAATGGCGCCAGCATCACACATTTATCTGCAGGTCTTTCAACGACCCACTTAGCCATCAAATTTGTTAAACCTGAATCCGCATACTGCCTTCGATGCCAGGGGATAAGAAAAATAACTTGCATGTTTGGCAAAGGTAGGTAGCGGCAACTTGTCTGCTAGCGGGAGGTTTATTACCTTTGGAGTTATGGATGCTACTAAAATGGACTACAACACCACCCGTTCTTACTTAAGCATGCGGGAGTATGGCAGGCACGTACAAAGAATGGTTGATCATGTAAAAACTATTCAAGACCCCGAGAGAAAACAGCGAAATGCACAGGCCGTTATTGAACTGATGGGTTTTTTAAATCCTCAACTTAAAAACATGGAGGATTTTCGTCATAAGCTTTGGGATCATTTGTTTTTGATTGCAGACTTTGACCTGGATGTAAAATCTCCCTATCCTATTCCTACCAGGGAATCACTGAAAGCAAAACCTCAACCGCTTCCCTATCCAAAACGCTACCCTCGCTATTCACATTTAGGTAAAAATCTGGAGCTGGTACTTGATAAAGCACTGAAAGAAGAGAATCCCGAGAAAAAATTAGGCTTTGCAAATGCCATTGCCTACTATATGAAGTTGGCTTACAACAACTGGCATAAGGAATTTATTTATGACGATGCCATCCAAAGTGAATTGGATAATCTAACCAACGGGCAACTTACTTTCACCAATACCCCTTACATCAAAGCGTATAGACATCAGCCGGAACGCGATATGGGAAGAGGTAGTTATGGAAAGGGAAGAGGAAAGTACAGGCCTCAGGGTAATGGACGCTCAGCCCGTCCTGGTGGCAATTTTAAGAAAAAACGATATTGATCTTCCCTCGAGGAAGATCTTCCTATGTCGAATCCATCCGATAAGATTATTGTCATTACTGCACCATCGGGAGCTGGCAAAACATCTATTGTTCGTTTTCTATTAGCACGTTTTCAGCAACAACTTGATTTTTCTATTTCCTGTGCTACCCGCAGGCCACGGACAAATGAAAAAGATGGCGTTGATTATTATTTTATCAGCGCGGAACATTTTCAACAAAAGATCAGTGAGAATCAATTTGCCGAATGGGAAATGGTGTATGAGGGAAAATACTACGGGACCTTACGAAGTGAATTAACCCGAATTTGGGCTGATAAAAAAGTTCCCCTATTGGATATTGATGTTAAGGGAGGATTGCGTGTGAAAGAAAATTATCCGCAAAGTCTCTGCCTTTTTATTCAATCTTCTTCGCTGGATGAACTTAAGAAAAGATTGGAGGCAAGAGGAACGGAAACAGCAGCAAGTTTACAAACGCGGTTAGACAAAGCCTCTTTAGAGAGGAGTTGTAGCCATCAATTTGACTATATTATCATCAATGATCAGCTGAATAAGGCTTGTGAAGAAGTAGCAAGACTGGTGGCTGCCTATTTAGCGTAATATGATTGCCTGGGATACACTCTTACTGTTTGTCGCTACCCTGTTGCTAATGGGCTTTTTTGCAGGTATTGAAATGGCTTTTTACAGCGCCAATCGGTTAAGCCTTGAGACCAAAAGAAAAAAGCAAGAACAAGCCGCAAAGATTGTTGGTAATTTTTTTGAAACCCCTGATCGATTTTTAGGAACTACACAACTTGGCTTTATTCTTTTTTTAGTGCTGCTCAGTTTACAGCTCAGTGATGTGATGCAATTATTTTGGCAGCGATTTCAATTTGGATCTGACCTGTTTAGATTATTGACAGAAATCATTATTGCAACGTTGATTGTGATGATAGGGGGTGAATTTTTTCCGCGTGCTCTTTTTCGGGCAAATAGCACCACCTTTCTTCTACGGATCGCCCCTGTTATACAATTGTTTTATCGGCTATTCTACCCGATTGCCACCGCACTGATGGATGTTGCTGAATGGGTGCTGGAAAATGTATTCAATGTGCGCTTGCATCCTCAAAAAGATTCCTTGCACCGGGCAGGCCTTAAAAGTTTATTTGAAGCTGTGGCTGAAGAGAAAAATGAACGTAGTGTTCAGTTGATGGAAAATGCACAAGAACTACCTAAAATACGCGTTAGACAATGTTTGGTTCCCAGAAAGGAAGTAGTTGGCATAGACAGTCAGTTTCCCCTAAAACAGTTACAACAAACATTTATTGATACAAAACTTAGCAAGTTGGTTGTCTATGAAGGTAATATTGATCGGATCATCGGATATGTACACCAACTTGACCTCTTTGCAAATCCTAAACAAATTGTGGACATACTTCATCCTATTCCTGCAGTTCCTGAAAGTATGAGCGCCTCTGACTTGATTGGAAAGTTTAGTCGGGAACGAAAAAGTATTGCCTGGGTAGTAGATGAGTTTGGGGGAACGGCCGGAATTGTAACCATGGAAGATGTGTTGGAAGAACTGTTTGGCGAAATCCAAGATGAATATGATACGGAAGAGTTAATGGAACGCATGCTGGAAAACGGAGACTTTATGCTGTCGGGGCGTTTAGAGTTAGATTATTTGCATGAGAAATATGGGCTGGAATTCCCTGGAGAAGAAGCGGAAACACTGTCTGGCTATATTATCGATTATCACGAAACCATTCCTACTCAAAAAGAACGTATCATCATTGCAGATTACGAATTTGAGATCCTGCATGTATCCGATACAAGAATTGAAACAGTTCAATTGCATCGATTACATCGTTGAGAAAACCCTCCCGGACCTTATCTTTGCATCAGATTTGTTGGTATGTCCCTATTTGATTTCCTAAATAACAGAAAACCTGCTACCGGTGAAATGACATTTATCGATCACCTGGAAGAACTGAGATGGCACATTATCCGCTCAGTGATTGCCGTGATGATTGCTGCCATTTTTACTTTTATTTACTCCGACTTTGTAGTAGACCAATTATTATTTGGCCCCACCAAAGCCGATTTTATTTCTGTGGTATGGCTCTGCAAAATTGGGAACCAACTGGGAATCGGGGACACACTCTGTTTCAAACAAGCGGAAATAACGTTTTTGGAAACAACCATGACCGGACAATTCATTGCCTCATTTATACTTTCTTTCATTGGAGGATTGATCCTGGCCTTTCCTTATGTATTCTGGGAATTTTGGCGTTTTATCAAACCTGCACTTTCGCCTAAAGAGCTTAAAAAAACCCGAGGTGTAATTTTTTGGGTATCTCTACTATTTTTTACCGGGGTGCTGTTCGGCTACTATATCCTTACTCCTTTTATGGTCAACTTTTATTTCAACTATAAATTGAGTGAGCAGATTCAGATCATGCCTTCCTTTTCAGATTATTTAGAAAATCTCATCTATACAACATTTGGTATTGGGCTGCTGTTTCAACTTCCGCTACTCATGAGCTTGCTTACCAGAATTGGAATTGTTTCGGCACGCTTCTTAAGACAATATCGTCGGCACGCATTTGTCATTATTCTAATAGCTGCTGCCATGATTACTCCTTCTACCGATCTTTTTAGCTTAACCCTAGTAACCATTCCACTTTACTTACTCTTTGAAGCCAGTATTATTATTGCATCGCGTATTAACAAACGGCAAGAAAAAGAGCGTGCAGCAGCGTGGAGTTAATTTTTATTTATGAATAGCCCCTTTAATCTGCGGTTGCCTGTTGCATTTGGAGGTGATCATGCTGGCTTTAGTTACAAAGCTCAATTAATTGCTTTCTTGGAAAAAAAAGGAATTCCCGTACTTGATCTGGGACCGTTTAGTGAAGCTTCAGTTGATTATCCTGATTTTGCACATCCTGTTGCACAAGCTGTAGAGAGTGGAAGAGCAGCCTGTGGCGTGTTGATTTGTGGTAGCGGAAATGGAGTTGCCATCACGGCTAATAAACATACGGGTATACGTGCCGCACTTTGCTGGGAAAAAGAATTAGCCCAACTTGCCCGCTCCCACAATAACGCCAATGTGCTTTGTTTGCCAGCCCGCTTTGTATTGATCGAGGTAGCTATAGTAATGCTTGTGGCATTTCTGGAAACGCCCTTCGAGGGCGGTCGGCACGAAAACCGGGTTCAGAAGATCGCTTGCCACTAAGGTTAGCCGCTCAACCCAATTACCGGGGCAAATTAACAATTGATAGTATTTTTATTTTTCCCAATCATCCCGCTATGCATAAATTAACCTCGTTTTTACTCCTGTTAGCCCCTCTGGGCTTGCTGGCACAGCAAAAAGACAAGTTGGTAATAAAGGCTGCCTCAACTATCACTGCTGCAGACCTGCAACGACATTTGTACATCATTGCAGGTGCTGAGATGGAAGGAAGAGATACTCCTTCGCCCGGACTTGAAAAAGCTGCCAGTTATATCGAAAATCATTTTCGTTCATTGGGATTAGTGGCAGGAAACAACGGGAGTTACAGACAGTACTACCCGCTCTATAAGGACTCTATGACACAAGCTTCCTTAACAATCAACGGCAATGCTTTAAAAATGGGAGAACAGTTTGCCCCCTTCCCCACTAATTATAGTGCCGGAATGCGTTTTGCTGAGATTGTATTTGCGGGCTTTGGCATTGTTGACGGAGAGATACGTAATGATTATAAAGACGTAAATGTTGCCGGGAAATTGGTGCTCATTGCCGATGGCACTCCCGCTGATTACAAACCAGCGGCAGAAAACGTTCGTTCAATGAATGCCCCGGGTTCTCTCAATGGAAAATTAATGTCGGCCATGGGCCGAGGCGCAGCAGCTGTATTGATTATTCAATCTAATTTTCCTCGTCGATCCGGCGCTATCAGAAGCCCCAGCTGGAGTATGAATGGGTTCCGAGTCACTCAACCGGTGTTTGGTTTTTATATAGCCGCAGAAAATGCAGCGGCATTATTGCAAACAGAAACAGCCGGATTATTGGATCGAATCAAAAAAGGAGAAGTCGCTGCAAAAACAGTTAAAGCTGAAGTGGTGTTGCAATACGCCAGAGAAACAGTAAAAACAGAAGTCGCTAACGTATTGGGCGTCCTGGAAGGAACCGATAAGAAGGATGAATATGTAGTAATCACTGCGCATTACGATCACGTGGGTATGAAAGCAGATGGCACTATTTACTATGGAGCAGACGACGATGGAAGCGGCACCACGGGTATTTTAGAATTAGCAGAAGCTTTTGCATTAGCCAAGAAAGAAGGAAAAGGGCCTCGTAGAAGTATATTGTTTATGACAGTGAGTGGAGAAGAAAAAGGATTATGGGGAAGCCGTTACTACACAGAGCATCCCGTATTTCCGTTGGATAAAACCACTGTTGATTTGAACATTGATATGATTGGTCGTATCGGTAGCGATTACCTAAAGGATAAGGATTCCTTGAATTACGTGTACATTATCGGTGATGACAAACTGAGTACTGATCTGGCTCCTATTACGGATCAAGTGAACTCCACTTATTCAGGAATGAAACTAGACAGGCGTTTCAATGACCCGAATGATCCCAATCGTTTTTATTACCGAAGTGACCACTACAATTTTGCCGATAAAGGAGTGCCCGTTATTTTCTATTTCAATGGTGTACATGCTGATTACCACAAACCCACGGATACACCTGACAAAATAAATTATCCGCTTATGGCCAAGCGTGCACAGTTTGTGTATTATACGGCTTGGGAAATAGCCAACCGAAATGAAATGCTGAAAAGAGATTTGAAATTGGAGATCCCCCCCCGATAAAAAAACGATCTCACAAAAAAGTCCCGCCGAATACAGCGGGACTTTTTTTATTAGTCGATTGAGTGGGCATTACCACCCTAGGATCCAGGCAAAGATTAAAGGAGCTACAATGGTAGCATCGCTTTCTACAATATACTTGGGTGTGTGAATGTCTAATTTACCCCAGGTAATTTTTTCATTGGGGACAGCGCCCGAGTAAGAACCATATGAAGTGGTTGAGTCACTGATCTGGCAGAAATAACTCCAGAAGGGAACATCATGCCATTCCAGATCCTGATACATCATAGGCACTACACAAATTGGAAAGTCTCCTGCAATTCCACCGCCAATTTGGAAAAATCCCACTCCTTTACCACCTGAATTCTGACGATACCAATCGGCTAACCAGGCCATGTATTCAATACCATTTTTAACGGTGCTGGTTTTTAGTTCGTTCTTAATAACATAGCTGGCAAATATGTTACCGGTAGTGCTATCCTCCCAACCGGGTACTACAATCGGCAGCTTACGCTCGGCTGCCGCCACAATCCAGCTATCCTTGGGGTCTATTTCGTAATACTGTTTTAGATCGCCACTCAACACCACCTTATAAAGAAACTCGTGTGGGAAGTAGCGTTCCCCTTTTGCCTCTGCATCTTTCCATTGTTTTACCAGGTGCTTTTGTAAACGACGAAACGCTTCTTCTTCCGGGATACAGGTATCCGTTACACGGTTGTAATGATTCTCCAAAAGATCCCACTCTTCCAGGGAAGTCAGATCCCGATAATTTGGAATACGTTTGTAATGAGAGTGCGCTACCAGATTCATGACATCTTCCTCCAGGTTGGCTCCTGTGCAACTGATGATATCTACTTTACCTTGACGAATCATTTCAGCAAGTGATACGCCAAGCTCTGCGGTACTCATTGCCCCGGCAAGGGTAACCATCATTTTTCCGCCTTCAGATAAATGCAGTTCGTACCCTTTTGCGGCATCCATCAACGCAGCTGCATTGAAGTGACGATAATGATGTTGAATAAAATGGGAAACCGGGCCTTTGCTCATAGATTAAATTTGATCCGCCTTCAGATCACAATACCGTGAGACAATGCGGGCGGTGCAAAGATATAGTTTCATATAATTGTCAAAATGTACTGAAATTTGTTGCATGCAATTTTTACTATTCCCGCTATTATTGATTTTTACCTCTTTTACGCAGGCACAGCAGACTGGTAAAGATTCCATTGATTGCAGTATTCCTCTACAAGATGGTGCTCTTTCAGGCACCCTGTTTACACCGCGTGGAGTTAGAAAGCCCCCCGTGGTGTTAATCATTGCGGGATCAGGACCTACGGATCGGGACGGAAACAGCAAATTAATAAAAGGAAAAAATAATTCTTTATTGCAACTCGCAGACAGTTTAGCCAAGTATGGTATTGCTTCCTTGCGTTATGATAAAAAAGGAGTCGGGGAAAGTCAGGTTAGAGGTTTAAAGGAGGAGAATATGCGATTTGAAGATGGCGCCAATGATGCATTGGCTTGGATCGCTTGGCTGCGCAAAAAGGGGTATAAAAAAATATATATTGCCGGACATAGCGAAGGTTCGCTAATAGGCCTGGTGGCTGCGCAGCAAGCAAAACTCAAAGGCTTTATTAGTTTGGCGGGCGCAGGAAGACCCATTGATCAGGTGCTTCGAGAGCAATTTAAAGAGGGCGGCGGGCCTGACTCCCTCGTGGTGTTAGCCAATCGCTATCTCGACACCTTGTTGGCAGGCCAACGAATTGCAAAGCCCAATCCATTTTTGTTCTCCATCTTCAGGCCTTCTGTGCAACCCTATATCATTTCTTGGCTACGCTACGACCCGGGCAAATTGCTACAAACACTTCGCTGTCCGGTTTTATTGGTGCAAGGCAATAAAGACATTCAAGTACAAGTAGCCGATGCGTTACTGCTGCAAAAAATTAAACCTGACGCGCGTCTGGCAGTTGTAGAAAATATGAATCATGTTTTTAAGTTGGTTACTTCCGACAATCGAGTTGATAATATCAAAACGTATAACGACCCTGCATTGCCCATCGCTTCTTCAATGGTTCAGGAAATCATAAAATTTATTCGTCCAATTCGTATTTTGTGAGCATGAAAACAAAAAACTGGAAAGCCGATACCCGCTATGTGCATGCCGGGGCACATCCTGATCCTAGTACCGGGGCCATCATGACGCCCATTTATCAAACCTCTACCTATGTACAAGAGTCACCAGGTGTCAATCAGGGATTTGAATATGCCAGAAGCCAAAACCCCACGCGTAAAGCTTTGGAGGAAGCCCTTGCTTTATTGGAGGGCGGTAATTATGGGCTTTCCTTTAGCAGTGGGGTGGCCGCTACCGATGCAGTAATTAAATTATTAGCGGTGGGAGACGAAGTGGTGTGCGGTAATGACATGTATGGAGGAACCTATAGGCAGTTTACAAAAATCTTTCAGCGCTTGGGTATCACTTTTCATATGGTGAATACCACCGATGCTGCCAACGTAGCAAAGGCCATTACGCCTAACACAAAACTGATCTGGCTGGAAACCCCTACCAATCCGTTGATGAACGTGAGTGATATTGAAGCAATTGCCACCCTGGCAAAAAAACAGGGAATATTACTTGCGGTAGATAACACGTTTGCCTCTCCTGCACTACAACAACCCATATTATTAGGAGCAGATATGGTGATGCACTCCGCTACTAAATACCTGGGCGGGCACAGTGATGTAATACAAGGTGCTTTGGTAGTAAAGGATGAATCCCTGCGTGATCAATTACACTTTATTCAAAAAAGTAGTGGTGCAGTACCAGGACCAATGGACTGCTTTCTGGTTCTTCGAGGCCTCAAAACGCTTGGTTTACGAATGAAAGCGCATAATGCGAACGGAGAGAAGATCGCAAACTGGTTAGTTGCACACCCAAAAGTTAAAAAAGTTTACTGGCCTGGTTTGGCTTCTCACCACAATCATCTTGTTGCTAAAAAACAAATGAAAGGATTTGGTGGAATGATCTCCTTTGAGCTAACTGGCGATTCCATAGAAGAAACAAAGCGAGTGCTCTCTGCTACCCGCTTATTTTCATTAGCAGAAAGTTTAGGTGGTGTTGAGTCCCTGATCAATCATCCCGCCACCATGACGCATGCCTCTATTCCTCAAGAGGAACGAATTAAAAATGGTTTGTCTGATACATTAATTCGCTTGTCAGTAGGAATTGAAGATGCCGATGATCTGATTGAAGATCTAGCGCAAGCCCTCGGATAATTGCATCAGCGACTTCTTGTAATTTGAAGCACAAGAACGGGCTTGAATTTTTCAAGACTTCTTTTCAAACATCAATGCGTTGACCTTTCCCTGGTCTTCTTGTTCTCTATGTAGGTCAACCATAGTGCCAAAAACATGATCCCATAGTGTGGAGCTTACGCCAAAACCCTGATGCTCGTTTTTATAATGATGCAAATGATGGTTTCTCCATAGGGGCTTCATCCATTTAAATGGAGGATTCCAGGCATGAATAGCATAATGCATGGAGCCATATAAGAGATAGCCCAAAATAAAACCAGGAAAGAACATAAATACATATGAACCCATTCCCGCGCGCATCAGTAAAAAAAGAGTGGTGGACATTAATAAGCTGGGAAGTGGAGGCATAAACAAACGTTGACGATCTCGTGGATAATGATGATGATTACCATGTAGTGTATATACAAATTTTGTAGCCAGTGGTGACGTTGTAACCCAATGAAATAAGAATCGATGTGCCATATATTCAAAAAAGGACCAAAATAAAATTCCGCCTGAAAAAACCAATGCAATGGTTAGTGTGGGAAAATCAAACGTATTGCCTGAGCGGTATAAAAAATAGACGATAACTGGCAAATACATCCCCCAGATAACCAGTGGGTGCGTTTTAGTGAAGGTTTCCAACAATTGGTTTTCAAACAAACGCGCATGTCCTTTATTATGTATTTTTTCGAATTCCATAGCGCAAAGATAATACGGGTTTCGTTGGAAAAAACTAACAAGGTCATGCCAACATCATTAACTTCGCTTAACGAATGTTGCACCCATGAAATTATTGAGCTACTACAAAGAAGGCTGCGAGCAGCTGGGTGTGTTGAGCAACGGTATTGTTTACGACATGGAGCTGCTTCACCCGGAATTACCAAACAGCATGAATCTGTTGCTCAATTTTTGGGACGATTATTTTCCCGTGGCACAGGCCGGGGAAATGCTCATCAAGGAAGGACAACGCTTGATAAGCGGAGGACAGTCCATTGAAAATTTACAGTTGATGGCCCCTGTTCCTTTTCCCTCCTCCTGCAGAGACGGATATGCTTTTCGGCAACATGTGGCAGCAGCCCGCCGTAACCGAAAAGTGGATATGACCCCCCAGTTTGACGAGTATCCGATTTTTTATTTTACCAATCATCATAGCATCCAAGGGCCAGGGCCTATTCGCTGCATGCCTGATCATTTTGAAAAATTAGACTTTGAACTCGAGGCAGCAATTGTAATTAGCAAACAGGGAAGAAACATTCGCGCTACAGAGGCGGACCAACATATTGCCGGGTTGATGATCATGAATGATATGAGCGCAAGAACCTTACAAATGGAGGAAATGTTGTTAAATCTGGGACCCGCTAAAGGCAAAGATTTTTCAACGGTGATCGGCCCTTGGTTAGTAACATTGGACGAACTGGAACCTTTTGTTACTGCACCAAAACCTAACCACCAGGGGCTGAGCTGGAATCTTTCTATGACCTGCAAGGTGAATGGCGTTCAGGTGAGTGCGGGTAATTTGGGCGATATGGATTGGACCTTTGCAGAGATTATCGAAAGAGCTTCTTATGGAGTAGATCTTTATCCCGGTGATGTGATCGGAAGCGGAACAGTAGGCACGGGGTGTTTTTTAGAACTGAATGGAACAGGAAAATTGAATGACCCACTTTATAAAGAGCAATGGTTGCAGGCAGATGACGTAGTAGAAATGGAAATTGAAAATTTGGGAAAATTAACCAATACCATTGTTAAAGAAGAAGAGAACTGGAGTATTTTGAAACAGAAAAAAAAGGGACCGTCTTAAATGTTATTTGATTTTTCAAAACTAAGCCCGGCAGACCGACAGTATTATTTGCATAATGCTGTAGCACCAAGACCTATTTGTTTTGCATCTACCATCGATCAGAAAGGAAACGTTAATCTAAGTCCGTTTAGTTTCTTTAATGTTTTCTCTTCTAATCCCCCCATTGTAATTTTTTCACCTGCCAGACGGATAAGGGACAATAGCGTTAAACATACCTTAGAAAATGTATCGGCAGTGCCTGAAGTAGCTATCAATATAGTTACATTGGACATGGTGCAACAACAATCGCTGGCCAGTTGTGAGTTTCCCAAGGAAGTAAATGAATTTGAAAAAGCTGGTTTTACTGCTACACCTGCCACCCGCATCAATCCTCCATTGGTAAAAGAAAGTAAGATACAGCTGGAATGTGCGGTTATTGAAGTAAAACCATTGGGCAATGAAAGAGGAGCAGGTAACTTGGTGATATGCGAAGTGCTATGTATGCATATCAACGATACCTTGCTGGATGAAAATAAAAAAATGGACCCCCGTCATCTACCCTTAGTAGGCAGACTTGGAGAGGATTGGTATACGGTTGTAAACGAACAAAATTTATTTCAGGTTCCCAAACCGAATACTTCGCTAGGCATGGGAATTGATTCCTTACCGTCTGCCATTCGGACCAGTCAAATTTTAACCGGGAACGACTTGGGTCAACTGGCTAATTTTGCCAGTATTCCTCCCCTTGATCCGGCATTTCAAGACCCCCATTTAAAACAAATTGTTCACTACTTTTCTGTTAATCCGGACCAGATGGAATTGGAAATACACCGTTATGCCAGCCAATTACTGAGCAAAGGGGAGGCCGGTACTGCCTGGCAGGTCTTGCTTTACTCAGTAGTTTCTTGATTTACAATAAATTAAATCCGAATCCCCTTTAAATATTATCAGGGCGATTCTGCCAAAGTTTAGGGAAACTAAAATATCTTTGCACGCAACAGCTTAAGTAGTAAATGCTTAACTTAGGTTGCCGTTTTAGCTGAACCAAAAAAACTGATATGAAAAAATTGTTTTTCCTGTTTGCACTCCTGACCCCCTTTGCATTACTTGCCCAAAAATCATTGGTAGGTGTTACAGGCGGTATCACAATGGCTAATCAATATGGAACCAAGAGTGGTGCGTTGATTAAAGACGATCAAAAAATTGGCTATGCACTTGGATTAGTAATGGAAACTTCAATTGCAAAAAGCAATTTTAGTTTTCAACCTGGAATTTTTTATTCGCAGAAAGGAAGAATTGAAAATGTTAGCTTCAAAGAGCAGCGTCATTGGAGTCTTCGCTATGCCGAACTGCAAGCCAATATACTTTACAACCATAAGTGCAGCAAAGGTGGTACTTTCTTTGCGGGAGGTGGACCAACTTTAGCTGCCGACTTACCTTCATTTGTAGAAACACGTTTATTGGACACAGATCCAGTTTCCTCACAACAAAATGAATTTGTAGCAAGCGGAGCACGCAGTGTAAGCTTTGGTACACAAGCTGCTTCTGATTTCAAAGGACCTGACTGGGGTGTTAATATGACTATTGGCTATCGTACAAAAGCAGGTTGGTCAATTGGATATAATTACACCATTGGATTGCGTAACATCATGCCTGTAATGGCAGGTGATGATGGCATTCGTAATCACTTTATGGGTCTTCGTATCAGTTACTGGGTAAAGAATAAATAATATTTCCCGCCTTGCGGGATTGTCGAAAGCCTCCTGCATAGGGGGCTTTTGCATTGATACGCCGGACCAAACAAATACCTTTGCGCGCGAAATAGCAGAAAAATCCGAATATGAGTACACTGCAACTTTCAGAACAGGAACAATTAAGACGCGAAAAACTCGCGGAATTGATCATGATGGGTATAGAACCCTATCCGGCACCCTTATATCCGGTCAATACTTATTCCTTGGATATCAAAAAGAAGGTGACTGATAATAACATGGCAGAGTATGCTGATTGCTGCATAGCTGGTCGGATCATGAGCGTGCGTGATATGGGAAAGGCAAATTTTGCTGTGCTACAAGATGCAAAGGGAAGAATGCAAGTGTACATTAAACGTGATGAGATTTGTTCCGGTGAAGACAAACTACTCTATGATGTGGTTTGGAAAAAATTAGTAGACATCGGGGATTTCATTGGAGTCAAAGGATACGTGTTCCGCACAAAGACAGGAGAGCTTACTATTTATGTTAAAGAGTTTACGTTACTAAGTAAGTCATTGCATCCATTACCTATAGTGAAAGAGGCCGAAGGGCAAACCTTTGATGCAGTAACGGATCCTGAATTCAAGTATCGTCAGCGCTATGCGGATTTAATTATCAATCCCACGGTCAAAGAAACGTTTATCAAGCGAACTAAATTGATCAATTCCATACGCACCTTTTTGAATGAGCGTGGGGCCCTGGAAGTGGATACCCCTGTTCTGCAAAGTATACCAGGAGGTGCAGCAGCACGTCCTTTTATTACGCATCATAATGCCTTGGACATGCCACTCTATTTACGTATTGCCAATGAGTTGTATTTAAAGCGATTGATCGTAGGTGGTTTTGATTGGGTGTATGAGTTCAGCCGCAATTTCCGTAACGAAGGCATGGATAGAACCCATAATCCCGAGTTCACCATTCTGGAATTTTATACGGCGTACAAGGATTATTTCTGGATGATGGAAACCACTGAACAGTTGTTGGAGAAAGCAGCGCTTGATGTGTGCGATACAACGGATGTTATCGTAGGCGATAAAACTATTTCATTCAAAGCACCCTTTAAACGCATTAGTATTTTTGATGCCATTCAGGAACACACAGGCATTGATGTCAGCGGAATGAATGAAGAACAATTGCGTACGGTGTGTAAGCAATTGCATATTCATGTTGATAATACCATGGGCAAAGGCAAACTCATTGATGTCATCTTTGATGAAAAGTGTGATAAGCATTATATCCAACCCACTTTTATCATCGACTATCCTGTTGAAATGAGCCCGCTCACCAAGAAACACCGGGATAAGCAAGGATTGGTAGAACGATTTGAGTTAATGATCAACGGAAAAGAAATCGCTAACGCTTATAGCGAATTGAATGACCCTGTCGACCAACGTGAGCGTTTTGAGGAACAAGTGAAATTAGCGGAGCGAGGCGACAATGAAGCCATGTTTATCGATCAGGACTTCTTGCGTGCACTCGAATATGGAATGCCGCCTACTGCGGGTATTGGTTTTGGCATTGATCGACTCTGTATGCTACTGACCAACAATCCATCTATACAAGATGTATTATTGTTCCCACAGATGAAGCCTGAAAAAACATACACTGAGGGAGAGGGAACAACGGAAGTATAAATGCGTTTACGCTGTTGTTAATCAGTTTCATCCAATGCAAATAAATTCTCTCCTGATTTTTTATGAGCAGCACTGCATTTCCCCCTTTAATAAATTATTCATAGAACAATTTGAGTATGCAGTCAATAATTATTTTTGACCCTTCACTCCACAAATAAATCCGTATAGAGTTCAGCACCAGGGACCACCGAATAATGATCCAGGTCGGTGATGCCTTCGCCAGCGAGTACTTGCTCATCGAGAAAAAGGTTTCCTGTGCAAGTAGAGGCAGGTTTGTTTAGAATATAATAGGCAGCATCGGCAAGGATCTCCGGTTTACGGCTCATATTTGCCAGCATTTGTCCTCCTAATAAATTTCTTACGGCCGCCGTGTCGATAGTAGTACGTGGCCAAAGCGCATTGGCAGCAATACCCGCCTGCTTAAATTCCCTCGCCCAACCTATTGTTAGCAAACTCATATCGTATTTGCTAACCGTATAGGCCACATGATTGGCAAACCATTTTGGATCAAGATTCAAGGGGGGAGATAGCGTGAGAATATGCGGGTTGTTGCCTTTGCGAAGGAAAGGAACGCAGGCCTTGGTAACCAGAAAAGTTCCGCGCACGTTTATACTACACATCAGATCAAAGCGCTTTGCTGCTGTTTGTTCCGTAGGAGTTAAAGAAATGGCAGAAGCATTATTGATCAGGATATCAATTCCTCCAAATTGTGCTACGGCTTTATCAACTACCTGTTGAATTTGTTCTTCAAACCGTATATCACAGGGAACAGCTAAGGCCTTACCGCCAGCCGCTTCCATTTCTGCAGCGGCTGTGTAAATAGTACCGCCAAGTTTAGGATTCTCTTCTACACTTTTTGCAGCAATAACAATATTGGCTCCTTCACGGGCCAAGCGAAGTCCTATTGCCTTTCCGATACCGCGTGTGGCACCAGTGATTACAACTGTTTTACCTGCAAAAGACATGATCGATTCAATTAATATTCTGGAAGAACGGGTTTAGTACCGGTTATGGTATCAATACGATTCATCACGTCAGATGTCAACAACTCTAAAACATCCAGCGCTTTCAAATTTTCCAGTAATTGCTCTTTACGTGTGGCTCCCAAAATAGCCGTGGTAACGTTTGGATTTTTTATACACCAGGCAATGCTTAACGCAGGCAAACTAACACCTAACTCAGCTGCCAGTTGGCTCAATGATTGTACGGCATGAAGCACCTTGTCCTGCATCCAACGATCTTTAAGCCATTCAAATCCTTTGATTCCAAAACGACTGCCGCCAGGCACTCCGTTGTTATACTTGCCTGTTAACATACCAGAAGCCAGTGGACTCCAGATAGTGGTACCGAGTCCAACAGTGTTGTAGACCATCAAAAATTCGTTCTCAATTTTATTTCGCTCAAACAAATTGTATTGTGGTTGTTCTACAGTAGGTCCAATCAAATGATGTTGTTGTGCAATTCGATGCGCCTCCATGATCTCTACGCCACTCCACTCGCTGGTACCCCAATATAAAATTTTGCCTTGCGTGATCAGATTGTGCATGGTCCATACTACTTCTTCGATTGGTACATTCTTGTCGGGACGATGACAGAAATAGAGATCCAGGTAATCTGTTTGTAGTCTTTGCAGAGCCTCATGACAAGCTTCTACAATGTGCTTTCGACTCAACCCATGTTGATTAGGCTTATTTCCCTTTCCTCGCCAACCCCAAAATACCTTTGAAGAAACGGTGTAAGAGGTACGATCCCAGTTTTTTTTCTTTAGCACACGTCCCATCATTTTTTCACTTTCGCCAAGTTCATACACTTCGGCATTGTCAAAAAAATTGACCCCATTATCATAGGCAATTCCCATTAATTCATCGGCAATTGTATCGTCAATTTGTTTATGAAAACTTACCCAACTCCCAAAGGAGAGGACACTTAGCTGAAGACCTGTACAACCCATGTTACGGTATTGCATAACTGTAAAAAAGTTGAGGAACGTAAAGTTAACTCTTAATGACTCTTGGGCGCGTTTACCAGTCCGGTAGTAAAGTTAAACGTAATTCGTTTCAAATCCTGTGTGGCTTCCAACCCCTTTCCACCTAAAATTTGTTGACCGGGGCTACGGTAACTGGCAAACTTATCCGTGTAAAAAAGTTTTGATCCCTGATCCCACCAGAGTTCAGGCGATAAGAGCGTGTCCCCTTTTTCAGTAATCACCACAACGCTATCTCGTAGAAATACTTTATTGAGATTTTCGTAATAAATCCCAAATTTTGCGTCTAAACGGGTTTCTATTTTGGCGCTATCGTTATAAAAATCACAATGAAGCGTCTGGGGAAATGTCATTTGAATAGTATCGCCCGCCTCCTTGACCATTATAGGTGCTTTGATACGCGCTTTTAATTTTCCTTCCTGACTGATTGTACTTACCACATCAGTGGCTTCTTCTTTAAGCAGTAATTGTTTAGTCCAGTTAGTCAGCACACGATCGTCGTTCTCGCAGGCGGAGAGTAAAAAAATGAAAATAGCCGGAAAAGCTGTCCTAATGGACTTAATCATATTGTCGCTTGATAAACCAGATATCACTCAGAGAGAATCCAAGGGTGAACCTGAATAAATTATCCTGTAACAAATTCTGCTTGTTGCCCCGCTTGATGTACTCCAATGCTACATTGATAAAAGTGATCTGATTGGGAGTTTGTCGGCTGATGGGAATAGGTAGACCCGCCCCAAAACTGGCGCCAAAACGAGGGGTTTTGTTTATCAAACGAACATAATCAGGCCCTGCAAAAAATCCAAAGCGATAATTGACATTCGTAAAATAACTGTGGCGAGGTACCGGACTAATCTGCGCGCCCACCCGAATTTCCCAGGTATCTTGAATGGAATCTGTTTTTCCAAAAAATCGATAATCACTCCAGGATTGTTTATTGTAATCTGCCCCAATCATCCAACCGCCTTCCTTATTGGGAATAGCGTATTTCTGCCATACAAATCCAATGGTATAAGAAGCCGGTAAGATCATTTTATCCTTACGCCCGCGAATATCAGAAACGCTATCCAAACGAACCTCTCCCTGCCCTTGATCATAATAGAACGTTTCGCGTAGTATGTCCTGCTCGGCATTTAATTCTTGTTTCAGATTTCCATACGCTCCTAAGGTAAGCGTCATGCTTTTATTTAGAGGAATCTGATACTGTAACCCGGCACTGGCTTGTAATTTTCCAAATGTTGTTTTTGTTTGAAAATTTGCCTGATAATAAGACACTGAATCATTGATCAGGCTACGGCGACTGCTATAATCTTTTTTCCCAAATAAATATCCCACGTTAAAGCCCACACTAAATTTTTCTTCCAGTCCAAACTTCTCTTTGCTGAATAAGGAAAGCCCTGTACCGGCAGCGGCTAAATAAGCACCCCCATCTCCCCTGTAACGGGTAATGGCGCTATCGATGGCAGCTCCGGTGATTGGGTCTGTCAATCGTTCGTTCTTATCAATACGATAACTGATTCTGGAGACCGGGCGCAAACCAAAACTCATACCCCACCCCCTAAGAAGAGGTAAGCCTACTTGCATGTAGGAGAAAACTGCATTGCTGGCATTAAAATTATTGGCAACCAAAGGATCTCGTAATGTGCGATTGTCCACATTGACTCCAATATCCAAGATGGCGCGGCCAGAACTTAATTTCTTTGATTTTTTTTCTTTCCATGCCTGAAAGGACGAAAAAGAAGCCGGGTTATTAAAGTTGACAGAAAGCTGATCTGTATAACCCGCAGTAATTCCACCCATACCTCTGTTATTAATATTGGTAGTAGCGGTCAAATCGCCAATTCCGAAACGAGAATAAGGCGAGTTATCCTGTGCAAAACCTGGGGCCAACCAGATGAAAATAAATAGGATGGTTAAGCCGAATGATTTGTGTAACAAATTGATACTGTTAGGAATTATTGACTTCGCTGATGGCATAGAGCCCCTTGTAGATTAAATCAGGGTCCGCAAATATCCTGTTTTTACAGTGGGCAGCCAAATAGGACAGATCTCCACCGGTTAATAGCAAGTTAAAGTTCTCATAACGAGCGCTATACGCATCAATAAATCCATCTATTTCAAAGGCCATCCCCTTAATTACCCCCGATAAAATGTTGGTGGTAGTATCGTACCCGATCAAAGGGGCATCTGCATCTGGTTTGACCAAGGGCAATAACGCCGTGTAATGTTGGAGTGATTTTAAACGCATTTCAAGTCCCGGAGAAATCCCACCCCCAAGAAAAGCATGCTGTGCATTGATAAAATTATACGTAATACAAGAACCCAGTGCTATAACCAGCGTGTGCTGATTGGGATAATAATGAACCGCCGCAGCCGCAATAGCCAGGCGGTCAGCCCCAATTGTTTCAGGTTTCCCCACGGGTGTAGTAAAAGCCAGTCGTGTTTGGTGATTGAGTTTATGAAAGCGAGTGTAATGAGCAAGCACATCTTCCATCTCCGGATTATGATTTACCACCGAAGAAAGAATAGAGTTAACCGGTTGAAAATCTTTGATCAGCTTTTCAATCGTTTCCTTGGTATCGTTCGGAAGGGTAATAGCTTCACGTAAATTAGCTTTGTCAAATACAGCTACTTTACGACGAGTATTGCCAAAATCAAAGCAAAGGGTTATTGCCATGGTGCAAAGTTATTCTTTTTGTAAAGAGTCAAACCAGGTCAATGCAGTAGCAATACTTTGTTCCCAGCTAAATTTTTCCAATAGCTGTATTCGGCTATTTTCTGCCAGCTGAATTCTTAGCGTTGTATTTTCAAACAGCAAAGCAAGTGCTGTAACCATAGCAGTGGTGTTTTCAGTTGGAATCAATAATGCGGTTTGGTTGTCCTTAGCGTAGTCAGCATGACCGCCAATGTTTGTACAAACTACTGCACACCCACAAGCCATTGCTTCTGCCGGAGGTAAGGCCCAACCCTCCCCCAACGACGCGGATAGAAAAATTGCATGTTGATTGTACAGTGTTTTCAAATCCTTGGGTTTTTGGTAATAATTTACCCACGCTGGTAAGGAAGCCGGACGAGGATATACACCAAAAAAATTAAAGCGCAACAACGGATATTTGGCCCGTAGGGGTTGAAGAGCCGCTAGTATATAACGAGTCCCTTTTCTTTTCTCCTCAGAATACAGGGCCAGTACAGATAACGGATCTCGTAAGTGAGGTGCAACAACTTGCAAAAATTGAGTAGTGTCAATGGCGTTGGGTAATAATTGAACCCCCCGCCCCGATTCCTTTTCCACTAAAATGCGAAGCCAATTGGAAATTGCTGCATACCGGAGCGGTAAACGATAAGAAGCATTTACCAAATCGGCTTGTCCGGTCCAGTTTTCATAGTCTTGCACAAGGTTTACAGGAACTCCTTTCTGTGGAGATAATGTAGCCAATGCATAGGCCATTTGCCACCAGGTAGAAAACAGAACGTCTCCATCCGGAACAAAAGAGTCACTAATTTCATCTACGATTGTTGATTTAACTCTTTTATCCAGCGGAAACCAGGCGGGACGTACCGCACCCCTTATTGCAAACACCAATCGCTTCCACCATAATGGTGAGCGCATTTTTTTAAAAGGACGACGCAAAGCATGTAACACCGTTACTTGATGCCCGAGTGCCACAAACCGATTGGCATATTCGTACATAATACGAGCACCACCCACAGGCTTTGTTACCGGAAACGGAAGGAGAATGTTGATGCGCAATTTTTAAAATAGATTTGTAACCATGGCAATTTAGTGAACCATTTTATTAGTTACCAATTAATATGAAAGAACTTCCCCCTCTTTTATTTTATGATTGGTATATAGCCGGAAGAGCCGCCCCGGCAGGTGGGGTACAATATTTACCGGAGCTTTTGGTCTATCAACGAATGCATACCTCTAACGCATCGGTGTTTGGAGAAAGAGCCGGACAAAAAAAGACAAGGCTGATGCATATGGTTGCTGTAAGCGCTCATTGTAAAGCTTTTGCGGAAAGTCCCGGGATAGCTACCATCTCGCATCAACGCTTAATGGAATGGACAACTAATTTGGATAAACTAATTAACCTACGAAAAGCTTGGCCATTATTTGTTTTTATGATGCACCACCAAGCGGATCTTTTTTGCTATAAAAAAAGAAAAATACGATGGCCTTCTCAGCTCAAACATGCCATTGGTTTGATACAAACATATTTGCGGAATAATTAATGTTTATCGTTGCTGTATTACTACGGGCCGATGATTGATCTGCTGTTGAATTTTATTGAACAAAGCAGGGATTGCTTGTAGGTTTTTCCCTGCTGCCAACTGGCGTACCCTACTCCGACTTTTTATGATGGCAGGGATCAACTTTATAAAATCGATATAAGAAAAAAGAGAGGTAAACCGAAAAGTGAGTAATCGAAAAACCAATTCCAGTTTTAATTGCAATAGCCAGCTCAATAAATACAATCCATCTAAGTGTATGGCATGCAACAAGTACTTGTTCCGATAAAAAATACGATCAATCTGTTTTTTTCTCTCGGAAGAACCGATCGTGGAAGAAGTCCGATGCGCACAAATAGCTTTGTGTTCGTAATAATTACTATATCCTAAGCGCCAGGCGCGCAGTGAAAGTTCCGTGTCTTCAACATAATAGGGAGAAAACAATTCATTAAAACCACCTAGTTCCAAAAATAACTTTCGATTGATAAACGCATTGGCCCCCGAGCTATAGAAACAAGGAAAGGAAAAAGTGGATGGTTCGGGCCATGTAGGAATAAAATCGTAACTGGTTTTGATCTTGGCGCCTTGTAATACCGGATACTTTCCTCCGTCCTGAATTTGATCAGTATCCCATCCTACTATTCGGCCGCTGACACTGAATACATCCGAGTGTTGACAATAAGGAAGCATTGATTCAAAATATGCTGGGGTCAACTTCACATCACTGTTTAACAATAATACCCAATTATATGTAGCGGCTTTTATACCTGCATTAGCTGTTTTTGAAAATCCACCGTTCATCGGTACTTGAATGATATGCACCTGCGGAAAGTCACGAGCAAGCATGGCTACTGATCGATCAGTGGACGCATCATCCACAACAATAATTTCATAAATAATTCCTGTAGCTGAGAGTGCTACAATAGCAGGAGGCAGAATTTGCGGCAATAGTTGTTCCCCATTATAATTGGGAATAATCAGTGATATGCCTTCAATGGGTTGCACAGGTTAAAATTAATGCTATCCCGCTTACCTTTACCAACAAGGATAATACTGCATGCAGTGGGAATCGCAATTAGAAAAAATTAAAGCGGGCGACCAAAAAGTACTGGCGCAATTCATTTCTGTTATTGAGAACCAACAGGAAGGATACGTCTCTTTATTGGAGAGTCTTCCCATGGGGACCAAACCTGTTCTTGGCATTACGGGTCCGCCGGGTGCCGGGAAAAGTACATTGGTAGACAAACTGATCGGAAAAGTCGTCGAAGATGGAAAGAAAATTGCGGTATTATGCGTAGACCCTTCGTCGCCCTTCCATCAAGGCGCAATTTTGGGTGACCGCATTCGGATGTCTTCCTGGTATACTCACCCTGATATATACATTCGCTCATTGGCTTCTCGCGGATCATTGGGTGGGCTACACCCCAGGATCATTGAAATCTGTGAGTTATTGCAACAAGGAGATTTTGACTGGATAATTATAGAAACGGTGGGAGTTGGGCAGAGTGAAATAGAAATTGCAGGACTTGCCGATGTTACAGCTGTGGTATTGGTTCCGGAAGGAGGTGACGAAATTCAAACAATGAAGGCCGGGCTGATGGAAATTGCAGATCTAATTGTGGTAAATAAAGCAGATCGTCCTGATACGGCAAAATACCTGAATCACCTTAAACTTATGTTATCGCCAGTGTATGCAAGAAGCGAAAAGGAGATCCCCATCTTACCAACTACTGCTATCACCAACGAAGGAGTCGATCAACTGTATCGCACACTGCAGCATTTAGCAGTTGCAGTAAAACAAGAGGATAAACAAAATGGCCTGTTGGCAGAAAAAGCGTATCGGCTAATTGAAGCTAAAAGATTGCATGATATTGACCGCACTCAATTGGCCGTATTGATAAAAGAAGAAAGAAAGCAGGGCAATTTTAATCTCTATCGTTTTGTATCCACATACTGATCAGCCTTGCCGGTTTTTCTTCCACCAACGGTATCCAATATATCCAACGATGAGAAAAGGGGTAAAAGCCAGGTATAGAATACCTGTATTCATCCCATCAGCCGGCCCCTCTCCCAGCTGTTGAGCAGTTTTAGCACAAATGGAACACTGCGCCTGCGCAATTACTTGTACTAAGAAAAAAACGAATACTAATAGAATTTTCATTTCACTACAAAAATAAAAAAGATTAGGAAGCCTCTGCTTCCATTCTTTTTTGAACTTTTTTACGCTCCTCTTCATTTAAAACCAACTTACGCATACGAATAAAGTTGGGAGTTACCTCAATACACTCATCATGCTGTATGTACTCCATGCACTCTTCCAGCGTCATCCGTGTTTTAGTGGCAAGTCGGGTAGCATCGTCACTCCCACTGGCACGGTGGTTGGTTAATTTTTTAGCTTCAGTTACATTTACTACCAAGTCGCTTGGTTTGATATGCTCTGCCACGATCTGACCCGCATATACATCCTCTCCGGGCTCAATAAAGAAAGTACCGCGATCTTGTAATTTGTCAATAGAGTATCCGGTAGAACGCTCTTGAAACTTAGAGATCAATACCCCGTTATTTCTACCCGGAATAACACCTCTCCATGGTTTGTACTCACTAAAACGATGGGCCATAACCGCTTCGCCAGTTGTAGCCGTTAGCATCTGTGTACGTAAGCCAATCAATCCACGGGAAGGAATGTCAAATTCCAAATGTTGCATTTCACCCTTTGTTTCCATCACCAACATTTCTCCTTTTCTGCGACTGACTAAGCCGATAACCTTTGAAGCAAACTCCTGTGGTATGTCAACCACCAATACTTCGTATGGCTCACATTTTTCCCCATCCACTTCTTTTACAATTACCTGAGGCTGACCCACCGTTAATTCATAGCCCTCTCTACGCATGGTTTCAATTAAAATCCCTAAATGGAGAATGCCTCTTCCATATACCAAAAAGCTATCTCCCTCACCAGTATCCTGCACACGAAGTGCCAAATTCTTTTCGATCTCCTTCATTAATCGATCGCGCAAGTGACGAGAAGTAACAAATTTGCCGTCCTTACCAAAGAAGGGGGAATTGTTAATCGAGAACAACATGTTCATTGTAGGTTCGTCCACACTAATTACCGATAGCGCCTCCGGATTTTCTGCATCGGCAATGGTATCTCCAATAGTAAAATCTTCAATCCCCACCACAGCACATAAGTCGCCGGCAACCACTTCGGTCACTTTTTTCTTACCCATCCCCTCAAAAACATATAACTCCATTACACGCGTCTTGCGAATAGTGCCATCCGCTTGAACCACTGCAATTGGTTGATTTTCTTTTATACTGCCCCGGCTTACCTTACCAATGGCAATGCGTCCTAAAAATGAAGAGTAATCGAGAGAAGTGATCTGTAATTGTAGAGGACCCTCGCTTACTTTAGGAGCCGGAACGTGTTTTAAAATACCGTCCATTAACGGTAGAATATTATCCGTTGACTCAAGTGAATCGTTAAACCATCCCTTTTTTCCGCTACCATAATAAGTTGGGAAGTGCAATTGTTCTTCGCTTGCATCTAAATTGAAAAACAGTTCAAATATGGCATCATGTACTTCATCCGGTCTACAATTGGGCTTGTCTACTTTATTAATTACAACAATGGGGTGTAGATTTAACTGCAATGCTTTTTGCAAAACAAAGCGGGTTTGTGGCATAGGACCTTCAAAGGCATCCACTAAAAGAATAACCCCATCCGCCATTTTAAGAACACGTTCCACTTCACCTCCAAAGTCGGCGTGACCAGGGGTATCAATTACATTGATCTTTACATCATTATACGTAACGGCGGCATTTTTACTAAAAATGGTAATTCCACGCTCACGCTCCAGATCATTACTGTCCATGATCAACTCACCGGTTTCCTGGTTATCCCGAAAAACCTTGGTAGCATGTAAGATCTTGTCCACCAAGGTGGTTTTTCCATGATCAACGTGGGCGATAATGGCAATGTTTCTAATATTCATGAGGGCTTTTTAAAGACGCGCAAAGGTAGTTCATTTCCCGGCAATAAAGGGGTAATTTTAAGTTCAAATCATAGGTATGAAGCCTTTGAAAATAGCAGGTCTGGTGTTTGGACTATTGACCGTTATTTACTTGGCGGGTCCTCGTCCTGCAAAATCAGTATATCAACTCACACTTCCAACCGTGCCCACACAGCTTGATTCGTTGGAACGCTATGTGCAACAACAAGAAAGCAAGCAACTACTCAAACCGGGCAATGAAGCCCAAATCGTTTGGAATAACGACTCGTTAAAAAATCAAACTGAATTTGTCATTGTATATCTGCATGGCTTCTCTGCCTCACAGATGGAAGGAGATCCCGTTCATCGAAATATGGCAAAAAAATTCGGATACAATCTTTATCTAAGTCGATTGGATGATCATGGGATTGACACCAGCGCTCCACTGAGTAAGTTCACGGCAGAAGGATTATGGAATAGCGCACTGGAAGCATTGGCCATTGGAAAAAAATTAGGGAAGAAGGTAGTATTATTCTCTACCTCCACCGGTGGCACATTGGCCTTAAAGTTAGCAGCGGAATTCCCGGAGATTGCGGCTTTATTTCTTTTTTCACCCAACATAGAAATCAATGATAATAAAGCTTGGCTGTTGAACAACCCTTGGGGTTATCAAATTGCAAAGTCAATTGTAGGTGAAATGAGAACCGTTTCTGATACTACTGCAGCTTATGCCAAGTATTGGAACTATCAATACAAGACCTCGTCCGTGGTGCAATTGCAACAATTCCTCGAATCCACCATGAGATCCTCCTTGTTTGAGCGCATCAAACAACCTACGTTGCTTTTATATTATTATAAGAACCAACTGGAACAAGACCTTGTTGTAAAAGTGTCCGCAATGAAGCGAATGTTCCGGCAATTGGGAACACCTGATTCACTCAAATCTGCACTGGCACTCCCCAATACCGGCGATCATGTTTTAGCGTCACCGATTAAATCAAAAGATATTGCTGGCGTAGAAAAAGCTTGCACAGATTTTGCAATTCGTGTGTTGCACTGGAATCTGCAAACTCCCTAAATATTTTCTGGCAGACTAAGATATTGGCTGCACTATTGATGTTGTACCTTTCCGTTTCAATCGCATGCTATGATACGCTCCCGTATTGCAGGAATTGGAAAATACCTGCCCGAACAAATAGTACGTAATCAAGATCTTCTGCGCTATATGGATACCAGTGATGAGTGGATCCAAGAAAGAACCGGTATACAAGAAAGACGATACGCTCACAGAACAGCTGAAACAACCACTACCATGGGAGTTGCTGCGGCCCAAATTGCCATGGATCGCGCAGGGGTAACCGCAGCAGAGATTGATTTTATCGTTTTTGCCACCTTATCTCCTGACTACTACTTTCCGGGTTGTGGAGTTTTGTTACAACGTGCCATGAAAATGAAAGAAATTGGTGCACTGGATGTACGAAATCAATGTAGTGGATTTGTATATGCGCTTAGCATAGCCGATCAGTATATCCGAACCGGCACTTATAAAAACATTTTGGCAGTAGGTGCTGAAAAGCATTCATTCGGTTTGGACTTTAGCACTCGTGGTCGAAATGTTTCCGTAATTTTTGGAGATGGGGCCGGTGCGGTAGTGGTTCAGCCTGCCCGCAACGATCAGGAGGGCATTCTTTCAACTCATCTACACAGCGATGGTGAAAGTGCAGAGCTCTTAGCCATGTTTAATCCAGGCACCCATGCCAATCATTGGAAGGAAGAGGAATATGCTTCTTTTGATGATGCAGCAATTGGACAATTATTTTTCAGTCATACTATGATCGATAAGGGACAGATTTATCCTTATATGGATGGGCCCGCTGTGTTTAAAAAAGCAATCGTGAAATTCCCGGAGGTAATCCTGGAAGCACTGGGGAAAAATGGACTTACCCCTGCTGATCTTAATTTATTGATCCCTCATCAAGCCAATCTACGAATTGCACAGTTTGTACAACAAAAACTTGGTTTACACGATAGTCAAGTGTATAATAATATTCAATATTACGGAAATACCACCGCCGCTTCCGTGCCAATAGCTTTATGTGAAGCCTGGGAAAAAGGAAAAGTAAAAAAAGGGGATTTGATTTGTCTGGCTGCATTTGGAAGCGGATTTACCTGGGGAAGTGTATTATTAAAATGGTAAACAGAAAATTCCTTTATATTATTAATCCAAGTGCAGGAACAGGCAATGCTGTTAACCTTGAGCATTGCATTCTTGCAGAGCAAGCCAAGGTTGACTTTCCATTTGCCATCGAATACGCTAATCCGGAGGGCAATTATCAAACACTTTTTGAGAAAGTAAAGGATCAACTATTTACAGATATAATAATTGCAGGGGGTGACGGAACGGTCAATCAAGTAATTAGTGCCTTTCGGGACTTACCTGTTCAGTTTGGTATCATCCCCGTGGGTTCGGGGAACGGGCTAGCCCGTGCATCCAAGATCCCAACAAATCCATTAAAAGCAATTCGATTTTTATTTGAAAAATCCGCTTTCCCAACAGATGGATTTTTGGTCAATGACTATTTTTCCTGCATGTTAAGCGGAGTGGGTTTTGATGGAACTGTTGCTCATTCTTTCGCCAAGCAATCCACTCGCGGATTGCTCACTTATTGCAAGGAGGTAATTGGCCATTATAGCAATGCAAAAACGTACCCTTTTACGATCCAGGTTGAAAAAACTGTAATTGAAATGGAGGCCTACCTGATCAGCGTTGCCAATGCCAATCAATACGGGAACAATTTTACCATCGCGCCAGCAGCCAAACTCAACGATGGGCTCCTGGATGTAGTAGTTGTAGGGAAGCAATCGAAATTGCAGTTATTAGTAAAAACAATTTTGCAGTTGGTGGGGGTTAACAAAGTTCGATCTGTAGATTCCCTGTCTGCATCCGACTCAATACTTTACTTTCAAACGCCATCAATTACTATTCTGAATCATCAATCTGCAGCAACCCATATCGATGGAGATCCCATCGCTTCCACTAACACCTTACAAATTCAGGTAGTACCCAACGCTTTTCGACTGATCAGAAATAATAATTGAATTAGGGATAATAGTAAGAGCATAGCCACCAATTGGTGAAGCTGTGCCATCCATTCAAAAACGCCCCACTGGCCTGGAATAATTTTTGTGCTGGTTAAAACCGATAAAATTCCTAACACTACTTGCAGCAATACCAAAATAGCCGGCCACTTGCGTGCTTGATAAAACCGTGGAGAACCCTGTTGTTTGTATAATTGTACGGTGTAATATAGAATTGTTAGGAGCAATACATAAGCTAATCCTCTATGAACAAAGTGAATAAAAATTAAATTATCCACCCAGTTAAGTGATCCATCACTATTCCTGTATAATCCCCCGGGTATCCATTCTTGATTGATGGTAGGCCAGGTAGGTGCTGCGGTAGCTGCTTTATGTCCTGCCATAAATGCACCATATAGTAATTGCAATAGCAAAAGGATCATAATCCAACGAAGGGGCTTTTGTAATGACTGATTATATACTTTATCCGCAGCAGGAACCGTCAACTGCAAGGCAAACCAAAACGTATAACAAAGCAATCCTAAAGCAAAAATAAAATGAAGCGCAAGGCGAGTAGGCTTTACATAAATGGCATCACCAGTAAGTCCGCTAACTACCATTATCCAGCCTATGGCACCTTGTAAGGCTCCTAAAAGAAATAAAATAACCAACGGTTTTACCATAGGTGGCTTGAAATAACCACGCCACCAAAAAAATAAAAAAGGAATAGCAAAAACAATTCCAATCAATCGAGCCCAGTTACGATGAAACCATTCCCAGAAATAAATGATCTTAAAATCAACGATCGAAAAATCAAAATTTAAATAGCGGAACTGCGGTGTTGTTTTATACTTTTCAAATTCTATTAACCACTGTGTATCCGAAAGCGGTGGAAGTGCCCCTGTTACTACATTCCATTCTGTTATTGATAAGCCAGACCCCGTTAATCGGGTAATGCCCCCTAATAAAATTTGAACAGCTATCATAACCATACCCGTGTATAGCCAATACACGACAGCGCAGGAAGAAGAGGAGTTTTTCATGGCTTACAAAGGTAACGCCGACATTTTTGACTGTAATTTTTTGTTGAGCAATATTTCGGAATTTGCAGGCATGTTGGCGCCCTTTTTCCAGGATATCCATTTAGAAGCAGGTCTTGATGAAGCGGGTCGAGGCTGTTATGCAGGCTCCGTGTTTGCAGCAGCCGTGATACTGCCAAAAGATTTTTATCATCCTCTTCTCAATGACTCCAAACAGCTAAAGAAAAAAGAAAGAGATCTTTTGCGTCCATGGATTGAAAAAGAAGCTATCGATTTTGCAGTAAGTCAAATCAGTCACGAGGAAATTGATCGAATCAATATTCTGAAAGCCAGTATCAAAGCCATGCATCAGGCTGTTGCTATGTTAAAGAAAAAACCAGGTCTTTTATTAGTAGATGGCAACCGGTTTATCGCCTATAAAAAAATACCGCATCAATGTTTTGTAAAAGGAGATGGTTGTTTTGCCTCGATTGCCGCAGCCAGCATATTGGCTAAAACATACCGCGATGAATGGATGGAAAAACTACATCAGGAGTTCCCCCACTATGGCTGGGATCGTAATAAAGGGTACGGCACCTTACAACACAGAAAAGCCATTGAAAAATGGGGGTTATGCCCCTATCACCGAAAAAGTTTTCGCTTACTTCCTGACCAACAGAAATAATACTAGCGGATAGTCCAGACCTCGTTTCCTTTTAGCAATTTATCTAAATCGGCTGGTTTACGAGAGGCTGCTTCTTCCAATTGTGCAGCCATCACATCCTCATAACAAGGACGGTCTGTTTGATAAAATACACCAAAGGGTCTTGGGAAATGATCGGCTGATTGCGGATCATCAAATATTCTGGTCAATATTTGCGCTTTGTAGATATCTGTTTGGTCATGCACCCAACAATCAGCTGCACTATAGCCTTGCGCAAAATCTATAACAACGGGTTTAAATCCATCCAGCTTGATTCCTTTATCACTAGTGGCGCCAAACACCAACGGTTTGCCCTGCTCCAGGAATAAGGTTTCCGTGGCTTTACTTCCTTTCTCTGTAAAAATTTCAAAGGCACCATCGTTGAAAATATTGCAATTCTGATAGATCTCTAAGAAAGAAGCCCCCTTGTGCGCATTAGCAGAAAGCAACATAGCTTGCAAGTGCTTAGGATCTCGATCCATGGTACGAGCTACGAATGTGGCATCAGCCCCCAACGCTAAAGCGGCCGGATTAAAGGGATGATCAATACTCCCCATTGGAGTACTCTTAGTGATTTTTTTCTCCTCTGAAGTAGGAGAGTACTGCCCCTTGGTTAATCCATAGATCTGATTATTGAAGAGCAGAATGTTCACATCAAAATTTCGACGAAGCAAATGAATGGTATGGTTGCCCCCGATACTCAAGCTATCGCCATCGCCGGTAATAACCCAAACGCTTAATTCAGGTCGGCTGGCCTTTAGTCCACTGGCTATTGCTGTTGCACGACCATGAATAGAATGCATTCCAAACGTATTCATGTAATACGGAAAACGACTACTGCAGCCAATACCAGATATGAATACAATATTCTCCCGGGGAATACCTAATGTGGGCATCACTTTCTGAACCTGTGCAAGAATGGAATAGTCTCCACAACCCGGACACCAACGGACTTCTTGATCAGAAGTAAAATCCTTAGACGTTAAAGAGGCGGAGGTTGTTTCCTGGCTCATACTGATGTATTAACTGCAAAATTAGTGAAACTTAGAAACAGTAGTGCCCCTGCTCCAGCATCTGGTCCGCAATTTGTCTGCGCGCTGACTTGGCATTGAAGGGTTCCGCCTTAGTAAATCGCTTCAAGCCAAGCAAAATCATACGCCCCTCCTCCCCTTCCGCAAATCCATTGATGGCATCCTTACCACATTTATTGACTCGATCTGCCACATCGTATAAATAAGTACGAAGGATATTCATTTGGCCTGATAGGGCTGCCTCGCCTTTCAATTCAACCAACTTCATCACGCGTAACAACGTGCTTTCCGCGTGAAAAACTTCAATAGCCATATCCGCCAAGTTCATCAGGATCTCTTGTTCTTTTTCAATTTTCATCATTAATTTCTGTACTGCCGCGCCTGCAGTCATCAGGATTGCCTTCTTGAGATTGGCTATTAATTTTTGTTCAGCACTAAAAGGTAATTCTTCGGCAGCACCAAAATCAGGGATACTCATTAACTCTTTCTGAACAGCCATCGCTGGTCCCATCAGATCCAGACGTCCGGCCATGGTCCGTTTAAGTATCATGTCCAATGCTAACAAGCGATTGATCTCATTGGTACCTTCAAAAATTCGATTGATCCGACTATCCCGATAAGCTCTTGAAATAGTATACTCTGCACTATACCCGTTTGCGCCATGGATCTGCACCCCTTCGTCAACAGCAAAATCCAACAACTCACTTCCATAAACTTTCAATGCTGCACATTCTATAGCATACTCTTCAGCCCCCGCCAACAGGGCTTCAGCAAATGGTTTGCCTTTGTCCAGTAATTCCTGTTCTTTTTCATCAATCCATTTAGCCGTACGATATAATGCTGATTCGGCTGCATAGGTACGAATGGCCATTTCAGCAAGCTTATGTTTAATGGCGCCAAAATTGGCAATGGGTTGTTTGAATTGTTCTCTTGTTTTTGCATATTGAATAGAGTGATTCAAAACCATTCTTGCGCCACCCAGCGTAGCTGCGCAAAGTTTTAATCGACCAATATTGAGGATATTGAATGCAATTTTGTGTCCTTTCCCTAGTTCGCCCAACATATTTTCCACGGGAATTTTACAATCTTGGAAATATAATTGAACGGTGGACGAACCTTTGATCCCCATTTTTTGCTCCTCCACTCCCTGAGTAAATCCAGGCGTTCCTCTCTCTACGATAAAAGCAGTAAACTTATCTCCGTCCACTTTTGCAAAAATGATATAGACATGCGCAAAGCCGCCGTTTGTAATCCAGCATTTTTGCCCGTTCAAAATATACTGCCTGCCATCAGCACTTAAAGTGGCAGTAGTTTTTGCACCCAATGCATCGCTACCACTATTGGGTTCGGTCAGTCCATAAGCACCTGCCCATTCTCCGCTTACCAGTTTTGGTAAATAGGTCGTTTTTTGTTGTACCGTACCAAAATAAAGTATTGGCAACATCCCGATCCCGGTGTGGGCTCCTATGGCTACTGAATAAGAATTTCCCGGACCCAGGTATTCATTGACAATGGTGGAGGTTACAAAATCTTTACCTGATCCACCATATTCTTCAGGTATAGAGGTTGAAAGCAATCCTAATTCTCCTGTTTTTTGTATCAGGGAGGGCATCAGCCCTTGTTCTAACGAATCAATGCGTTCAACGATAGGAAACACTTCTGTTTCCAAAAATTGAGTGCACATTGATCGTATCATCTGCTGCTCTTCTGTAAATTCCTCCGGAATAAAAGTTTCAGCAGGAAGAGATTCGCGGATCAACCATTCACCCCCTTTTAAACTTTGTTTGTTAATTGCTGCTATTAACATAAGTATTTATTTAAGTGAGTTTAGCCAGATTATCATATACAACTTGGAGTGTTTGTTTACATACGTCCACTTTATCTACAGGCACGCCGCGTAATGCTTCCATCAACGTTTGATCCGCCAATTTAAGGGTCTGTTCCTGTAATTGCTGCCCGTCTTTGGTCAGATAGATCAGGTTAACTCGTCTGTCATTGGCAGCAGCAACCCTTTTTACTAATCCTGTTTTTTCCATATTGTCAACCAATCGTGTAATACTGGGCTTATCTCTGAAGCTAGCTTTACAAAGCTCTTGTTGGCTAATTCCATCTTTTTTCCAAAGATGATAGAGTACACTCCATTGCTCTATGCTCAGATTCAGTCCTGCCTCATTGAATTTTTTTTGCATGCGACGGGCAATGGCTGTAGAGGCAACTCCTGTGATGAAGCTGTACAGTTCTCCGCGCTTGAATTGGTTGTTTGGCATATAGTTGTTTAAGCAACTGTCAAATTTACGTTATCCCCCTTTATTTGCCAATAAGCCACAAAAAATTAACAAAAGAGAGCATGCACGGGCCTTGGTAGATTTGTACCATGCTACTCCCCGGACTTTTGATTTTAGCTACATTACTTTATGGAGGGTTAATCTATTATTTTAGGTGGGGTTGGGAGGCCATACCGCAAGATCCTAATCCGCCAATTCAACAAACAGATTGGCCTACTGTTGCCGTTATAATCCCTGCCCGTAATGAAGAGCAAAATATTGGAAATCTATTGCAAGCTCTGGCAGCACAATCGTATCCACTCAACAAAGTGGAGGTGTTGGTTGTTAATGATCATTCCACAGATAGGACTGCAGCCATTGTGAGTCAATTCCCTTTTGCAAAAAGTATTTTGTTGGAAGAAGAGGGAATTATAGCCTACAAAAAGAAGGCGCTGGAAAAAGGTATTGCTAAGACCAACGCAGCATGGATTTTATGTACAGATGCAGACTGTGTCCCCACCAAGGACTGGGTTTTGACTATGATGAACACCCTACTCACTAAACAGGCTAGTTTTTTAGCTGCTCCGGTTTACCTGAAAAACAATGGCAGTTTATTGGGTCGATTCCAAACGCTTGACTTTTTAGTGTTGCAAGGAATTACCGGAGCCGGACTTCAACTGCGTATGCTTTATATGGCCAATGGGGCCAATATGGGATATCCCCGATATGTGTTTGAATCAGTTAAAGGATACGACGGTAATGAAAAACTAGCTTCTGGCGACGATTTTTTTCTCTTACATAAAATAAAAGAGCAGTACACTTCTCAAATTTATTTCCTAAAAAATCAGCAGGCCATTATGCAAACAGCAGCTATGCCTGATTGGACTTCTTTTATACAACAACAAATTCGCTGGGCCAGCAAGTCACCCTATTACTCAGATTTGGCTTTAAAAGTAGTGTTGGCCAGTGTGTGGATTTATAATGCGCTATTAATTGTTGGTGCGTTGCTTACCGTACTAAATCCCACTACTGGAATTCTACTCCTTGTAGTTTGGCTTTGTAAAACCATTGTAGAGTGGCCTTTTGTTAGAAGTGTAGCAAGATTTTTTAATCACCGCATAGAATGGTTCGAATTTTTTCTGTTTCAGCCCTTGCACGTGCTATATATTGCCGGAACCGGACTATTGGGGCTGAAAGGTTCCTACGAATGGAAAGGCCGACGGATCCGCTGATCAATCGCCTGCTAAAAAATAAATCAAATACTATAGTTTTGACGCACTAACCCACAAACATGCCCAAATTACGTTTGTCCGTTTTTGTTATATTGAATTTGCACTTGGTAGGATCAATTACTAATGCACAGGATGCTACTATTCGAAAATTACAAGTGGAATCATTACGTCCGGTAAAAAAATATGTGCCGGATTCATTAATAAAAAAATGGAAGTCAGGAGGAAACTATACCCTGACAGTTGGACAGGGCAGTTTAAGTAATTGGGCAGCCGGTGGAGATCAGTTCTCCTTTACACTAAATACTATTCTTCAGCTTTATTCTTACTACCGTAAAGGACGTAATAGCTGGGATAACTCCTTGGATATTTTCTTTGGTTATATCAATACTACCTCATTGGGCAGCCGCAAAAACGATGATCGTTTTGATTTGATTTCCAAATATGGTTATTCGTTGAACAACAAAATAAATCTGGCTACGCTTTTTAATGTGCGATCACAATTTATTCCAGGCTATACGTATCCTAATAATGTAAAAACATTTGCATCTACCTTTCTGTCTCCGGGTTATGTTATTTTCAGTCAAGGCCTGGATTTTAGACCTCACAAACAATTTTCAATTTTCTTTTCGCCAATTACGGCTCGTTGGGTTATTGTAACGAATGAAACCTTATCAAATCGTGGGGAGTATGGTGTCAAGCCATTGTCTAAAAGTATTGGACAATTTGGTACTTTTGGGACCCTCACAGTTGAAAAAAATTTTAATAAAAAGGTATTATACAAAGCCAGGATTGACTTATTCTCAAATTACCAGCGTAAGCCACAAAATATAGATCTATTCGTAACCAACGTATTGACCACCAAGATTGGAAAAAATTTGGCACTCAGTTGGAACGTTGATTTAATTTATGACGACGATGTACGGTTGTTTGGACCTAAAAAAACTTCTCCGGGATTGCAGGCAAAATCAATTATTGGGTTTGGATTGCAAGTAAAATTTTAAAATGGGTCAAAAAAAACTGATTCGATTTGCGGAGTTGAAATCATTTCAGCATGTGCTGGAATTTCCTAAAGACGCTTCAGGAAATTGGTCAACAGTTTTTGGCAACAACAACCCTATTACGCTTGAGCTTGCCTGTGGTAAAGGGGAATATGCTTTAGGCTTAGGTGGGTTGTTCCCCGAAAGGAATTTTATTGGTGTAGATATTAAAGGGGATAGAATTTGGGTGGGGGCTCGTAAAGCTTTGCACCAATCCTTATTCAATGTTCGATTTCTTCGTGCACAAATAGAACAGCTTGCTGACTTTTTTGCTCCTCAAGAGGTAAACGAAATTTGGATCACTTTCCCTGACCCACAGCCCCGTTTTTCAAAAGCAAAAAAGAGACTGACACATCCACGATTTCTTCGTCTTTATCAAAAAATTCTTGTCCCCGGAGGACTAATTCATCTAAAAACAGATAGTCCGGCACTTTATGCCTTTACCTGCTTAGTTGCGGCACACTACCAATGTATCATTCATGCCAAGTCAGAAGATGCGTATGGGCAAGTAACTGTATCACCCAGCTTGTCAATCAAAACGCATTACGAGTCGCTGGATATTGCCGGAAGTAATCGAATTTATTATTGTTCGTTTTCCCTACCCGCTTCATTAGGAACTGAAATCATCGATCAATCCTTTAAAGATAAATTGGCGCAACATGAGGGGATCAAAGTATAAGCAATCACTGAATAAGGTTTTACCCTCTGGCAAGCCTGAAAATGATTTCTTTAATCAGGTATGGGATCTGGTACGTCAAATCCCAAAGGGTCGTGTTACTTCGTATGGGGCCATTGCTGCTGTATTAGGCGTTAAGTCAGGAGCCAGAATGGTTGGCTGGGCTATGAATAGCAGCCATGGACAAAATCCTGTGGTGCCCGCTCACCGAGTGGTAAACAGCATGGGACAGTTGTCAGGGAAAAATCATTTTTCCTCCCCTACTCAAATGCAAGAACAGCTTGAAAAAGAAAATATCAAGGTGATCAACGATCAGATTATCAATTTTGAAAAACACTTTTGGGACCCACTTAAGGAATTATAGGTCACTGATAGTAAGGGCTAATTAGCCAGTACACCAACACGCCCGTTACTGCTACATAAAACCAAAAAGGCCAAGTTATTTTAGCCAATTTTTTGTGAACCTCCCATTCGCTGGTCAATGCGCGATAGGCGGTGAATAATATAAACGGAAGGATCAATCCTGCCAGGGGGATATGTGTAAAGAGAATAATGTAGTAAACGGTTTTTAATGTGCCGCTTCCGCCAAAACCAGTTTCCCCTGCTAATAAATGATGGGCAATATAGCTCAGTAGAAATACCACTGACAATAAAAGCGCAGTCATCATAAAATTACGGTGGAGGATATACTGCTTCCGCTTCACGGCCCATAAAGCTGCCAGTAAAAGAATAGCCACCGTACCATTGATAAACGCATTGGCAGCAGCAAAAACATGTACATCAAACCCAAGATCAACGTCTAGTTTTATTTTTCCTAATACTACAACAGCAGTAAAAACCATCAAAGAGAAAGCAATGATCAAGCGGCTGGCCAACTTGTCGTTTTTTTGCAAAAAGGGCTGAAGCATATGCTATGAATTATTTTTCTTTAATACCGCCATCAATAAAAACACACCCAGGATAGCTAGTAAAAATGAAATGGCCATCACCAGTAACTTTCCTTCAAAGAAACTTCTTCGGTTGGGATTTTTTTCCATGGTGAGCAAAATAATATCTCGCTGCAGCTGGGATAACTCTTCAGGGTCTAAACCACTATAGTAGCCGCGCACCTGACGGTTTGCATCAATCAATACAAACTTATCGCTATGAATAAAATTTGTATCTACATTTTCTCCGTCTTGTAGGCCCAATTTCATCTCTTCTAAAGCCAAGGTATAAATCTGTTTTTTATCGCCGGTTAACAACCACCAGGTTTCAGGATTAATCTGAAATCGATTGGCCCAATATTGCAGACGGGCAAGACTATCTCTCTCCGGATCTATACTAAATGAAAGAAAATGAATATCCCGGTTGGTACGATCCCCTACTCTTTTTCCATTATGAATAGTTTCTGCCAAACGCTTCATATTCTGTGTCATGCCAGGACAAATAGTAGGACAGCGGGTAAAAAAGAAGTCAGCAATAATAATTTTCCCCTGAAGCTCCTGCCAGCCCACTTTGTTTCCCAGCTGATTTTGAAATGAAAAGTCGGCTAAGCGGTGCCAGGCTGTATCAGTTATTTTCTTCCCACGTTTAGTGGTTTGATAAATTGAGTCTGGAAAGTAATGCCGGGGTAGCATTATGGCATCATGACTGTTTACCTCTACGATCCAATAAGAAAGTAGTGGAACAATCAACGCTATCAATATTCCGTATATCGCAGTTTTATTCAGGCCTAGTGTTTAGCGGGTATTACCGATTTCTCCTTGTAATGCGCATCGTATCTATTGCGCAGGTTCTTGTAGGAGTTGCCATCCCAGATAAAAGCAGTAATAAACCAAATAAATAGCAACAAGGGCACCACTATGGTCATGATCACATTGCGAATTTCATCGCCTAAGTGCATAAAAACAGAAACAATATAATACGCTTTGGCCGAGGTCAGGATACAAACCATTCCTTTGAACATCAACACCAATAATGCGTTGGGTGCATCCCCTTTGTGAATGTTGTAAATGGTCAACCCGATTATTAACTCAACGACGGTAATCACGGAAAGCAGAATGGTAGTATTCTTTACTTTCTTTTTAAACGTTACATCGTCGGAATGATGATGAAAAGTTACTTCTTCAAATGCAGGATGTTGCATATCAATTCAATTTCGGTTACTAAAATTCGTTTAAATCAAATAAAAACATAAGAATACAAATACCCATACCAGATCTACAAAGTGCCAGTATAATCCGGCTTTTTCAATCATGAGATAATGGCCACGACGAGCAAACACATCTTTTTGCGTCATGAGCAACATGGTGATATTTATAATTACACCGGAGAAAACGTGAAAACCATGAAATCCGGTAATGCCAAAGAAATAACCACCAAAGGCTACGGGACCATTTTCACGAATATGTAATCCTTCTATATCGATTGCTTTAATTAATTCGGTGTCAGGGAGAGATGCAAAATTAATGTGCGTTGCTCCCGCATGTTCATGCCCGCCCATCTCAGCTAAGCGGATCAGCATTTCACGAGGTGTGTTTTGGATAGCTGTAGCAATATCAGCTTGAGCGGCTAATCTGCCCCAGGGGTTGATGCGTGTTGTTTGCCCTACGATATCCAGCTGGCCGTTTACCAATATTGCATGTTCGCCTGTAATCAAGTGGTGCCATTCCCAAGCCTGACAACCCAGGAAGGCGGCTCCGCCAATGATTGTCCAGAACAACCATTTGACCACCCCTTGCTTATCGTTGTTATGCCCTGCATGTACCGCCAATACCATGGTAACAGAAGAAATGATCAGGATAAACGTCATAACGCTCACAAATGCCAAAGGCAAATTTGCATGACCCGCTCCCGGAAAGGCGTTAAAAACCACGTTAGGGTCGGGCCAAAAATTTTGACTGAAGCGAATGGAACCATAGGAGATCAGGAAGGCGCCGAACGTGAAGGTGTCACTCATAAGAAAATACCACATCATGAGTTTTCCATACTCCATGTTAAAGGGGCTTTTACCTCCCGTCCACCATTTTGTTTGTTGCACAGTTGCAGTCGTTGTCATATCTCGAAATTAAACGTTATGTTTTAATCATCGGTTCAGCGCTGGCCAAATACCAAGAAAAATATTAACAAGTAGATCCACAATAAATCTACAAAATGCCAATATGTTACGGCAATTTCAGTCGGAACCGAACTATAAATTTTTACCTCCTCTACAAAAGTTTTTGTTACCAATACCAATAAGGCCAGGATACCCCCTGCAACGTGCAGGGCATGAAAACCAAAAATCACATATAGGAACTGCCCTGCGCCAGACCCCTTAAAAGTGATTTGTTGGTCCCAGAGTTTTTCAAAGCCCACCCATTGCAAACCAATAAATGCAGCCCCTAATAACAGCGTTGCAATCATCAGCAATCGGTAACCTGTTATATTTCTTTCTTTGAAAGAACGCAAGGCCAGGAAAATGGTGCCACTACTTAATAAGATCACAATAGTAGAGGCCCAAAATACCGAGGGCAATGTAACTGGCTTCCACCCTGTTTGGCTGCTTTTTACAATAAATGCGCTGGTCAATCCGGCAAACATCATGATCAGACTGCCCATGGCCACCCACAGAATAAATTTGTGGGGATGCATTTTTTTTGTAGTAGCGTTATTCACCATTTCAATTTTCTTGATCATGTCTGCACTGTTTTGCTCAGCAATAGGGCCAACAAAATCAGCGGCAAGTACAAGTAGCTTCCAAACATAACGGCACGTGCCGCTTTTACCTCCATCGTTTGATAAAGACGAACCGATCGTGCTATCATAAACAGATTGGCAAAAATGACTACTGCAACACTAATTCTACCGGCAGCGTCTTGGTAAGTAGACATCCCGGTAAAAAAGGGTAACAGCGTCACTGGTACCAATAACAACGAATAAAGAACTGTTTGCAGAGCGGTAAACCGCGTAGGACCTTGTTCAGAGGGAAGTAATTTGAACCCCACGGAACTGTAGTCCTCATGCGCCACCCAGGCAATAGCCCAAAAATGGGGAAATTGCCAAAAGAACTGAAAGGCAAATAAAACCCAACCCCCCAACGAAAACCGATCGTCTCCGGCTACCCAACCAATCAAACAAGGCAATGCTCCGGGAACGGCGCCCATTAACACTGCTATAGAATTGATTTTCTTTAGCGGTGTATAAATGAACGCATAAAGGAACAAACTGAATGCCCCAAGCGATGCAGCCATCCAATTGAACCAATACCCCAATAGTACAACTCCAATAATTCCGGTAACGATTGCAAAAAGCCAACCCTCCCCAGGAGTCATGCGGCCTGCGGCAACAGGTCGATGGGCGGTTCTTTTCATCTTCGCATCTGTGTCACGCTCCACCACCTGGTTAATTGCGTTGGCACTGCCTGTAATTAGCCCCCCACTTATAAAGAGCTCGAGTATCATCAGCCAGTTGTATTCAACCACCTGGGGTGACAGCAAGTAAGCAATGATACTGCTGAACACCACCATGATACTCAGCGAAGGCTTCATTAACATCAAATAATCTTTCACTTTCATCGGCGCCTCCGCATTTCAAACAATTTCAATCAACCATTGTTAAGCTTAACAGCTTATCTCAATGTTTGCTTTCGCTCGCACCTACAGGTTCGGTTTGAGGAATAAACTCACGCCCATCCTTTCCGTAATCATAAGGCCAACGGTGAACTTCGGGGATATCGCCCTCCCAGTTACCATGTCCCGGATTGATCGGTGTAGTCCACTCGAGTGTGTTGGCACCCCATGGATTTGCAGTTCGTACTTTTCTTCCTTTATAGATTGAGTAAAAGAAATTAATGATAAAAACAAATTGTGTAACAAAAATAATGATAGAAACTGCGGTGATAAACTTATCCAATTCACCAAACTGATTGAAGTTTACCCAACCACCCTTATCCAAATAACGGCGTGGCACACCCGCAAGTCCTTGATAGTGCATGGGCCAGAAAGTTAAATACGCACCCACAATCGTAACCCAGAAATGGATATATCCCAGTGTATGGTTCAAGTAGCGCCCATACATTTTTGGGAACCAATGGTAAACACCCGCGAACATGCCAAACATGGAGGCCACACCCATTACTATATGGAAGTGGGCTACTACAAACATGGTATCGTGCAAATGAATATCAATAGTGGTGTTACCCAGGAAAATCCCAGTTAAACCCCCAGAAATAAACAAACTCACAAATCCAATTGCAAATAATGCAGCTGGAGTGAAACGAATATTTCCTCTCCAAATAGTTGTTAACCAGTTGAACACTTTAATAGCAGAAGGTACCGCAATCAACAGTGTTAACAAAACGAATACAGATCCCAGGAATGGATTCAATCCTGATACAAACATATGGTGTGCCCAAACCAAGAAGGCAAGAATAGTAATGGCAAATAGAGAGCCTAACATGGCCATGTATCCAAAGATGGGCTTACGGCTATTGACTGAAAGGATTTCAGAAACCATTCCCATTGCAGGTAACAAGATAATATAAACTTCAGGGTGACCAAGGAACCAGAACAAGTGCTGGTACAAAATAGCACTACCCCCTTCGTTGGGGAGTATTTCGCCATTGATCACTATATCACTTAAATAAAAACTGGTGCCTAAGTTACGATCAAACAAAAGCAGAATAGCACCTGAAAGCAATACCGGGAATGATAAAACGCCCAATACTGCAGTGAAAAACAATGCCCAAATCGTTAACGGTAAGCGCGTCATGCTCATACCTTTGGTGCGCATATTAAGGATGGTAGTGATATAGTTTAGCCCTCCAAGTAGTGAGGACACTATAAAGAGTGCCATGCTGATCAACCATAGATCTGTTCCAATTTTCTGCCCATCACCTGCCTGACGCAATGCACTTAGTGGAGGGTACATGGTCCAACCACCAGAAGCAGGACCTGTTTGAACAAAAATGGAGGCCACCATAACAATGCCTGCCATAAAAAAGAACCAATAAGAAAGCATATTCAAAAATGGAGCCGCCATATCGCGTGCACCAATTTGAAGAGGAATAAGAATATTTGCGAAAGTTCCACTGAGTCCGGCCGTTAATACAAAGAATACCAGAATGGTTCCGTGCATAGTTACCAGACTGTAATAAAATTCAGGCTGGATCTGTCCTCCTTTAGCCCACTTACCAAAAAACGTTTCTAAAATGGGAAAAGTAGTATCCGGGTAACCCAGCTGCAAGCGAAACACCACGGAGAACAATCCACCAATAACCGCCCAAACAATACCTGTGATCAGAAATTGTTTACCGATTGTCTTGTGGTCCATACTGAAGATGTACTTCGAAATGAAGGACTGCTGATGGTGGCCATGTTCCCCATGATGGGTTGTTGCATGCTTAGCATCAGCTATGTGTACTGTTGTTGTTTCACTCATGACTCTTCGATTTTTTCGAATACAAAAAATAATTACCTAATGATAGCACCGGTCAAGGGGGCTGCATTTGTGTTTTCCATTTGTCGGGCAGGATCCTTATCAGGATTTGCTACCAGGTATTGCGGCGTTTTAGAAGCTACCCAGGCATCAAATTCCTCCTGCGTTTCTACTACAATTATTCCGCGCATACTCCAGTGACCCTTCCCACACAGTTGATCACAAGAAATTTCATATACAAAATCAGGATTCCCTGTTTTTGCTTTCATTTCTTTAGTGGTGAATTTGGGAGTGAACCACATGGTAGTAGGCGTACCGGGTACAGCATCCATCTTCATCCTAAAATGAACTAATCCCACACTATGAATCACATCCTTAGCACCAATGACCAATTGAACGGGTTTCCCCACAACCAGATGCATTTCCTGTTCTACGAAAACATCATCGTGGTTAGCAGGGTCTTCCCATAATTGGCCTACAGGATTATTATTGGCCGGGTCTATTTTTTTAAAATACTTCTTCCCTAAAATGCCATCCGCTCCCGGATAGCGAAACTCCCAACCAAACTGCTTCCCTACCACTTCCACCACCATGGCATCCTTAGGAGTAAGTCCTGTGATCTTGAACCAATAAAAAATACCAAATCCAACCAGCACGGAAAGTGCAATTGCAGGGATTACAGTCCAAATAAGTTCAAGCGTATTGTTATGTGGATAGTAAAAAGCTTTGCGATTATCTGATTCCTGGTATTTATAAGCAAACCAAAATAGCGCGATCTGTGTAGTCAAAAAAACTACAATGGTGATACCCAGTGTAATGTAAAGCATGCGGTCCACCAATACGCCATGATTAGAAGCGGGTTCTCCTAAGATTTTATCCTTCAATAATTCGTTGCAATAATAAACGCCAATCAATCCCACTACCAGAAAAACCAGTAATAAAAAAGCATTGATCTTGTTACTTTGTTTACGTGCATTTTCGTATCCACGAATCATAGCCACATACTCACTGGCCTTTGCGATCTGGAAAATAACTACCAGAAAGAGAATAAGAATGGCGGAGATAAGTAATGTCTGCATAATTTATCTATCAGCTTTTAAGTTCAGTTTTCAAATTGAATTCACAATCAATTGTCAAAAAATCAGGTATAATGTATCAAACTTTCTTTCACAAATGGATGATTCCGGGCTAATAAAGGTGCTTTTGCCAATGCACGACCAGTGAAGTACATGATCAAACCCACAAATCCAAGTGCTACCCCTAAGTCATAAATAATGTTTGGAACCTTATCAGGCGAAACAGCCGGAAATACCATTTGATAAAAATCTAACCAATGTCCGAAAATAATTACCAACGCCATGAACGTGATGGTACCATAGTTACGCTTTGCACTACGGCGCATCAAAATCAAGAGCGGTGCAATGAAGTTGATGATGAACATCATCCAGAAAATTCCTTTGTATAGGCCATGTGCCCGTGGTTGAAAATAGATAGTCTCTTCAGGTATGTTTGCATACCAAATCAACATAAACTGCGAAAACCAGAGATAAGTCCAAAACACGGAAAAGGCAAACATAAACTTACCCAGATCATGTACGTGTTCATCATTGGTGTATTCCAGATACCCATTGTTTTTTAAGAACACAACAAACAACGCAATAAGCGCAACACCAGATACAAAGGTGCTGGCAAAGGTGTACCAGCTATACATGGTGCTGTACCAGTGTGCATCGATACTCATCAACCAAAGCCAAGGCAAAGAAGACATTACAGTCAGGGAGAACACCACTATATAAAGTGCCGCCCAAACGGTATTTTTAAAAATATAATTTTTACGTTCATCCATTGTTGCCAATGGTTCGTTGTCGATGCTGCGAGATAGCTGACGCATTTTCCATCCAAGAGCAGACCAAAGCAAAACAGTTAAAATAGTTACAACCGTAAAGAAGGTTTTATTTAAGAACCCTTTTTTATGACTGAGGACCGCATCATGTTGTACATGTTCAGCATCTGTCCAATGATAAATAGAATGATTGTCCCCAAATACAATAGCCAGTAAAATAGCCGCACAAATTACGCCCACAACCGGAACCACTGCAGAAATAGCCTCCGGTACACGACGGAAAGACATTTGCCAGCCACCCCAAGCAAGGGTAGTGATACAAACAAAGAACATAGATGCATTCACCACTAACAAAAAGAAAACACTGTTTTGCAATAAGGAAGCCCAGAAGCGTGCTTGTTCCTGAGGATCAGTACTGGAACCACTGGTCACCCAAAGACCAATAATGGAAAGTACACCAATCGCAATTAGCGATAAAGCGACCGGATTGTAATTTTTGGGAGCGGTAAAAGTTGAACGGATTGACATCTTGCTATTTTTAAAAGGCAGGAATTTCGTTTAGTTAACTGCGGCTGTTGCAGGAGCTGCTGCTTCGGCCTGTTTTACTTTGATGTAGGCAACAATTTCCCAGCGCTGCTTGGTGCTTAACTGAGAACCGTAGCCACCCATCAGGTTTTTACCATAGGTGATTGAGTGAAACATAGTACCCTCCGCCAGAGTGGTTGCAAGGGGATCTGTAATCAAATTACGGGGAGCAGCCGGATAAGGTCCGTCGCCACCCTTCCACAGGGGACCATTCCCATCCAATTTTGTGCCATGACAAATACCACAATTGATTAAGTAAATACGCTCCGCTTCCTTCATGTCAACAGCAGCTACATCCAATGGATTTTTAACCACAGCTGAGCGTGCATAACCTGCAGAATCATTTTTAAAAGGATAAGAACCCATTGCACCACGTGCAATAGTACCTTCTACAGGACGTGCATTGTAGTGAATACCGGCCTGTGTCAATGCCTCCGTAGAGGAGTACGTTTCTAACGCACGGCTGTAAGACATATCTGGCATATACACTTTTCCAGTATCTCTTCGCACTTCATTACATCCGATTGTTACCACTAACAGACCAATCATGGAAGTAAGTATCAAAGCTTTTTTCATCATCGATTCGATTTGAATGATTAAATCTTATTGTTACGCAAAACGCATTTTATCATTGGAATAATCACCAAGCCACCATCCTGTTTCCTTTGTTTCCACTTTCACATCGGTAGCACCCGCTGCTTGTAAAAACCTTACCGCCTCTTCCTCATTGGTTGCGCTGGTGCATTCAATAGCCATCACAAAGGTGTCATCGGTAGAGCGAGGATTAAAATGATGTTTCTTAACAAAAGGCGCCAATTGACATAACCAGCAAAAAGTAAGCACCATTCCCACGGCCGCAAACAATACCGTTAACTCAAAGGTTATCGGAATCCATGCAGGAAGTGAAAAATAAGGCTTACCACCAAAATTGATGGCCCAGTCAATGGTTAATGCCCAGGTGATAAATCCAACAGCAGTGGAAGTTCCGGTAATGCCATAGATAAAACCCGCGGTATGTAAACTGGTATCACGTAATCCCATCTCCTTATCCAAACCATGAACAGGAAATGGCGTAAATACATCATGCAGTTTGTAGCCGGCACGACGTACTTTTTTTACGGCAGGAAACAACACGGCTTCATCCGTAAAATTGCCAACAATAAATTTCTTTTTTGCCATATGCTTTAAGTTGCGCGATTAATTAATGATGATCGTGCAAATGATGTTCGCCAAATTGTGTGACTGTGTCTTCCTCTTCTTTACTCATCTTACTCTTGTAATTCTCTCCACTACGTTTTAGAATGTGCTTGATTTCCGCAATGGCAATTACAGGGAAGTATTTAGAGAAAAGAAAATAGCAGGTAAAGAAAAGCCCAAAGGTGCCAAGGTAAAATCCAACCTCCCAGATAGTAGGTACGTAATAGGTGCTCCAGGACGAAGGAAGATAATCGCGATAAACAGAAGTAACGATGATCACAAACCGCTCAAACCACATTCCGATGTTAACCAGTATGGATATAAAGAAGGTCACCAATAGATTACGACGCATCTTGCGGAACCAGAAAATTTGAGGAGATAGCACGTTACAACCCATCATCAGCCAATAACTCCATCCATAAGGACTGTTTAGATTTAAACGATTTTCTTTAAAAGCAAACCACTCGTAATCGAACGCACTGTACCAGGCCATAAATAATTCCGTCAAGTAAGCAATCCCCACAATGGAACCTGTCAATATAATTACTTTGTTCATCACATCAACGTGTTCTATTGTGATATATTCTTCCAGTGATAATACCTTACGCATAACAAGCACTAGCGTTTGTACCATGGCAAATCCGGAGAAGATGGCACCCGCTACAAAGTAGGGTGGGAAAATGGTAGTATGCCAGCCCGGTACCACTGAAGTGGCAAAGTCAAAGGATACGATAGTGTGTACAGAAAGTACTAGTGGTGTGCTTAATCCGGCCAATACCAACAAAAGAGATTCGTGGCGCTGCCAGTGCTTGGTGGAACCCGTCCAGCCAAATGCTGCAATTCCGTAAAAAGTTTTACGCCATTTCAACTTGGCACGATCACGCAAAGTGGCCAAATCGGGAAGCAAACCAGAGTACCAGAATAATAAGGAAACTGTAAAGTAAGTAGAGATCGCAAACACGTCCCACAAGAGTGGTGAGTTGAAGTTCACCCAAAGAGGTCCACGTATGTTTGGATAAGGCAAAACAAAAAATGCGTTCCATACACGACCCATGTGCAAGATAGGAAATTGTCCTGCACACATAACGGCAAAGATGGTCATCGCTTCCGCCGCTCTGTTAACCCCTGTTCTCCATCCTTGACGAAACAACAATAAGATGGCTGAAATCAGGGTTCCGGCGTGACCGATACCTATCCACCAAACAAAGTTGGTAATATCCCAACCCCATCCAATAGTACGATTCAGATTCCATTGCCCCGTTCCGTAAATAACCTCCATGGTTACAGACAAAATACCAAAAAGCAATAGGGCTACAGATATAGAAAATCCAATCAACCATAAGCGGGATGGTTTACTTTCTACAGGACGACAGATATCCTCTGTTATCTGATGATAGTCCTTTGTACCGTCGATCAACGGAGCTCTAACCTGTGATTCGTATCTAAGTAGTGACATAGAAGTGGTTGATAGGGTTGGTTCAGGAATTAATGATGTGCGGTTTCTGGTTTAGCCGGTTTATGTTTAGTCCCGTGTGCAGCAGGAGCAACATGATGTTCTTCTACTTCCAATACTTCATCCGTGTTGCGAACTTTGGCCAGATAGCTTACATTCGGTAACACGTGTAGTTGCTCCAGCACATAGTAACTGCGATTTGTATTGTTAGCACGAACCTCAGTGATAGCACTATTCGGATCATTTACATTACCAAACACAATGGCGTTAGCAGCACAAGCTGTTTGACAAGCTGTTTTTGCTTCGCCATCCTGCAAAGGACGATTTGCTTTTTTGGCCTCCAATTTGGCAGCTTGTAAACGTTGGAAGCAGAAAGAACATTTTTCAATTACCCCACGAGAACGAACAGTAACATCTGGGTTTAACACCATACGTGTTAATTCATCGTTCATTTGTTCTATCACTGGATCCAGCTTACCTACCAATTGCTGATCACGATTATTCGGAAAGCTGTCAGCGCCAGTATAATCCGCCCAGTTGAAGCGACGAACTTTATACGGGCAGTTATTAGCACAATAACGAGTGCCGATACAACGGTTATACGCCATCTGGTTGATTCCCTCCGAGCTATGGTTGGTAGCAGCAACCGGACAAACATTCTCACAAGGAGCATTGTCACAATGCTGACACATCATGGGTTGGAAAACAACACCTTTCAGTTCATCTGGATTTGTAGCATCGCTAACAAAATAACGATCGATACGTAACCAGTGCATATCATGATAGCGCAGTACTTCGCTCTTTCCCACAACAGGAACATTGTTCTCTGCATGACAGGCCACCACACAAGCACCGCAACCATAACAAGCATTCATGTCAATATTCATCCCCCATTTAATACCAGGCTGATCATGCATGGGATAAAGGGTACCTTCTTTGCGAAAGTCAGTTGTTTTCCCATCCTTGCTTTTACCATAAGATTCCTCAAGGTGATTACGGTAATCAGGAATAACACTTGGATGTTTGATCATTGTAGCCAATGTGGTTTCACGCACCACTTCCACCCGATTCTCATAGGTGTTGTGGATCTGAGATTGTGCCACTTTTTCCTTACGACCTGCATCGGCTACAGTTACTGTACCTTGATAAGAAACACCGTTACCGGAGTGAGCAGTAAACAGGTAAGCATTTTTCCCAACGCCAGCACAAGTGCTGCCCAGCTTTTTGCTTCTGCCATATCCCAATGCTACGGCAATGGTGTTGGGCTGCATACCCGGAATAATCAAAACGGGTAATTCCATTTCTTGCCCGCCCATTGTTATTTTGATAACAGGCTTTAGCGGAAAGAATTCGTAATTATTTATTTCTTTCTCCGTGCCATCGATCAAGTTTACGCCCAGTAACTCTTTAGCCATGGCCATGCTAACCAATGCGTAGTTACCCCAGCTGGCTTTTGAAACACCATCAGGTAATTCTTGTAGCCAAGGATTGGTAGCACCCGTTCCGGTTCCGATAGAAGCTTTTTGATACAACACAATTTCGGTTCCTTTTATTGCGGGAGCAGTAGTGATTGCTTGCACTGCGGCTGCCAATGCGGCACTGCTATAAGATCCTGCCGAAACAGGGAGTGCTTTATCTTGTATCCCTTCTTGTAATACTGTATTGAAAGAAGCTTCAGCCCCTAATTCCCCTACCCAATACTGCTTGAAATATTCTTCATAGCTGGTATCGTTTCCGCTCCACTTCAACAATGAAGTTTGGAAAGCCCTTGTTTTGAAAAGCGGATAAATAGTAGGTTGAATAAAACTGGTTACGCCTGCTTTTGGAGAAGCATCGCCCCAGCTCTCCAGGTAATGATTAGAAGGAAGAATGAACTGACAGTGTTCTGTAGTCTCATCCATTCGTTCGCTGAAAGAAATGGTTGTTTTTACTTTTTCCAAAGCGGCTTTGAATACATCTGCCTTGTGATAGGTATACACCGGATTGGCTTCGTACACAAGTAGTGTACCCACTGAGCCCGCTTGCATATCCTTTACCAACTGTTCGAATTCAGCATCAATACCGGCACGGTAATTAACTGACTTTCCCCAATCGATTGTTTTTCCGTAAGCACCAATGGCTTGATTGATTGCATTAACTACAATCTGTGTGTTAGTATCATTGCTTCCGCAGATCACTAAAGAAGCGTCTGCATGCTTACGAAGATCAGCCGCCGCTTTTTCAATTCCCGCTTTTAATTTGGTATCCTTGATTCCCTCTACACCTTTTCCACTTACTGCACTCAACAGCGCATGTGCCACCATACCGGTTTCAGAAGGACGGCACACAAATCTTTCGTCAGCGCTGGAACCGGTCAAACTTAAGTACCCTTCAAATTGGTAGTGCTTGCTCATGACCGGATTTGTCTCGTCGATCTTGCGTCCGGCTGCATAGCCTTTTGCAAACTCAACAGGACTTAACCAGGACCCTAAGAAGTCAGCCCCTAAACTCACAATCACTTTTGCAGCATTGAATTCATAAGAAGGCAAACGACGTCCAAAACCTGTTGCTTCATTGGCTAACAACATGCCGCTGAAAGAAACGGCATCATATTGTACATGTCGTAATCCCGGATATGCAGCAATAATTGCTTTGGTAGAAGGAGAATTTATGGTGCTGGTCAACAACACAGTTGAACCACCAGCAGCTTTGATGGCATCTGCCACCAACTTATCCATTTGCTCATACGTAGGCACCTCTTCAAAACGAGCTTCTTCACCATTGCCTGCCTTCTGTTGAGGAAAGCGAAGGCGGTGCGTATCATACAGGTCTAAAACAGAAGCCTGAACGCGAGCTGAAGTTCCGCCTCCTGTAAATGCATAACGATCATTCCCATCTATTTTGATAGGACGTCCGTCTCTAACCTTAGCTAACACGGGAACCACATCACCCTCCTGCACAAAAGTGGTAGCATAATATTGAGCCACACCTGGAATGATATTCTCGGGGCGATTAGCAAAGGGAATGGCTTTTTTTACCGGAATGGTGCAACTGGCGGCCAAGCTGGCAGCGGCAGTACTAAACCCCAGGTATTTTAAAAAATCCCGGCGGGGTGCCTTGGCATCAAGAAGGCCTTTATCATCAAATCCTTCAAAGGGTAACTCTTCCCGGAATTCATCCTGGTGTTGTTTTTTGAAGCTTTCGCTTTCATTGACCTCCCCGAAGCTCTGCCAGTACTTTTTTTGGCTCATAATTTCCTTAGTTGGTGGGTTCAAATAATTTTAATAGTGACATTTTTGACACTCCAGACCGCCGATATCCTTTACTTTAACACTATCCATTTTCCCGGATTTTAAATCACTATGAAACTTTTCGTAAATACTATAGAATTGATTACCTTTTGTGCTATCGTAGTTGAATTGAACGTTTGTCTCGCGATGGCAATTAATACACCATCCCATGCTCAATTCAGCCACTTGTTTTACCTCGTTCATCTCATTGATTGCACCATGACAGCTCTGGCATTGAACCTTACCGGCGTTTACGTGCTGCGAGTGATTGAAATAAACATAGTCGGGAAGGTTATGAATCTTAACCCACTCGATTGGCTTCTTGATCATGGAAGGATCCCACTTGTTGGGTTGGTTAGGATCAAACCCGGCATATTCATATAATTTCTGAATCTCAGCAGTTCCGTCAATTTCATTCCCATCTTCATCAAACAGTTTGGGTCCTTTTTCATAAACCTGGATGGCTTTGTGGCAATTCATACAAGTGTTCACTGAAGGAATGGCTGCATGTTTGCTCTGTTCTGCACTTCCGTGGCAGTATAAGCAATTGACCTGATTGATACCCGCGTGTACTTTGTGAGAGTAGTAAATTGGCTGCACAGGCTGATAATCTTTCTGATTACCCAAACCAATTGCACCCTTGGCCACCATATAACCACCAAAAACAAATAAACCTATGGAAATCAATGTGATGTAAGTTTTATTGCGCCAGAATGGTATAGCTGTCGGTGTAATTACGCCTTCTGCTTGATCAGAAATTTTTCTCAGGCTACTGTTCACCTGCATTAGGATCAAAGCAATCACACTAAGAAGCAAGGAGACGATCCCAAATAATATTGAATTTCCGCTGCCATTTTCTATTACTTCATCACCTCCAGCAGCTGGTGCCGGTGCTGGTTTTGCGGCCTCATTTACATAAGCAACTATATTTTCAACATCTTGTAGGGTAACATCTGTAAATCCTGTCATCATGGAGCCATACTCCGCTTTCAATCCCTGCGTGTATGGATCCTTGGCCATGTATGCCGCAGGATTATTGATCCAGGCAAGCAATTCCTTATGGTCGGCCCATTTGTGGCGCTCTTCCAATCCGGCCAATGCAGGACCCGTTCCCTTTTTGAGCACATTGTGGCAAGAGGCGCACTTGCTCATGTACATAGTTTTCCCTGCTGCAGCATCCTGTGCATTTGAAATTGTAACAGAGAAAACCAAAAAGGAAGAAAGGAAGCAAAATAGATGCGTTGCAAATTGTTTGATTGACATTATAAACGCGATTATGCTGAAATGTGGAAAAATAATAATTCTCGCGCGCAAAGTTACGTGTTGTAGCCTTCAAAAATGCAGAGAGTTTTACTTTTTTTTATCGCTACCTCTGCTGCGATTCAAGGGATTTTGCAGGGTTGATTGCAAAACAAAATTTACCTGTCATGAAATGGTAAAAATCTGCAAAAACCCGTTTTCAAAGATGAAAAAAAGGGGGTGAAAGTTATTTTTAGAGACCTTTACGCCCTAAAAAAACCGGGTGCAATCATATGTTTGAGCGTTTGCGTAAAAAATGGAAAGTAGGGCCCCTTCAATTGGGGTTGATTCTGTGCACGTTTGCCATCGGAGGAAGCACAACCGGATGGGTCGCTAAAAAAATCATGAATTTTTTAGCCCCACAACAGGATTGGATCTGGGCTATTCTTTACATCCTTATTGTAACGGCATTATGGCCTTTGATGGTCCTGGTGATTAGTATCCCTTTTGGACAGTTTCGTTTTTTTCGTTCCTATATCAAAAAGTTGGGCCAAAAAATGGGCTTTTTGCGTTGAACAAAAAAGGTTCAACCGGCATTCTACATCTTTGTGAAATGAAACGCATCGCCATCTTTGCTTCAGGTACTGGAAGTAATGCGCAAAAAATGCTTGCTCATTTTCAATTCAGTCATAAAGTTAAGGTAGGGTTGATTGTTTCAAACAAACCCCAGGCAGGCGTATTGAATTTTGCAAACGAATATTCAGTACCCATATTATTGCTCGAAAGAGAGCGGTTTTTAAAAGGGGATGGCTATGTATCCGAATTGCAAACAGCAGGAATTGATTGGATAATATTGGCTGGTTTTCTTTGGAAAATCCCTGCAACCCTAAGCAAACACTGGGAAAAAAGAATTGTTAACATTCATCCCGCTTTACTACCTAACTATGGCGGAAAGGGGATGTACGGCCAAGCGGTGCACCGTGCTGTATTAGCTGCTTCGGAAAAAGAAACAGGTATTACCATACACTATGTTGACGAACAATACGATCATGGTGCAACCATCTTTCAAGCCACCTGTCCGGTTCTGCCATCAGATACTCCGGAGAGTTTAGCAAATAGAGTGCATGAACTGGAACATTTGCACTACCCATTAGTGATTGAAAAGGAAATTTTAGCTCAATCAGATTGATCAAGGCAAATGAGCAGACTGCAACATTATATGTTACTTGGATGGATCCTCCTGTCTGGAGCCAACAGTAGTGTTGCACAGTCTTATTTGATCAAAGGAGTGGTGTACGACAGCTCACGCAATTTTCCTCTTGAATTAGTGAGCGTGCTCTCCACAGGGGGCGATGGCGCTGTGACCAATACAGATGGTTACTATCAAATTCGGGTTTCCGATCGAGATTCCATTTGGTTTAGCTATTTGAATAAACCCACCATGAAATTTCCGGTCATAAAAATTGCAAACCCCATGCAGTTTGATATCTCATTACAGATCAGCATTCCGGTGCTTCGAGAGGTGAAGGTATTTCCGCGTAATTACAAATTAGACTCCATTCGCAACCGACAGGAATATGCGAAAATTTTTAATTATGCAAAACCAGGTCTTAAAATTATTACGCCGCAATATGGGGCAGCAGTGGGGCTGGATGTGAACGAACTAATCAACATGTTTCGATTTCGTCGAAACAAGAGTCTGCTGAGCTTTCAACAACGGCTTTTACTGGAAGAACAAGAAAAATTTATTGACTATCGGTTTAATAAAGCCTTGATTCGTCGATTAACATTATTAGAAGGTGCCGAACTGGAAAGATTCATGGACTTATTCAGGCCCTCTTACTTATTTACCAAGCTCTCCGGTGATTATGAATTTAGATTGTACATCAAACAAAGTCTCTATCGGTACAAGAGAGGATTGCCACCACTGGTTTGGGAGGAAGAAGATTTGCTGGATCAATAACCACAGCGTAAAAAACTGCAAACAAAATTGTATCTTTTCAATATGAAAAATTTATCTGTTGTTCTACTTCTATGGGTTACACTAATTACCTCTGGCTGGTCTCAACAATTAGAAGTTGTGTCGGCTCCTCAGGCTGGTGGGTTTTCGGCAGAACGCTTAAAGGTGTTGGATACTCGTTTGAATGAATGGGTAGAAAAAGGATGGATGCAAGGCGGAACAGTACTGATTGCACGCAATGGAAAAATTGTATATCACAAAGCAGTTGGCTATAATGACAGGGAGGCAAAATTACCCATGAAAAAGGATGATATTTTTCGGATCGCTTCACAAACAAAGGCCATTACCAGCGTTGCTATCATGCAATTATTCGAACAAGGGAAATTATTATTGGACGACCCTGTTTCAAAATACCTGCCCGCTTTTCGTAAGCAGCAAGTATTGGCCACCTTCAATGAAGCAGATACCACTTACACAACGGTTCCTGCTAAATCTGAAATTACTATTCGTCAATTATTAACGCACACTTCAGGATTAGGATACGCACAAATCGGATCCAAGGAAGCTAATGCTATTTATGCCAAAGCCAATTTAACAGCTGGTATTGGTGTTGTGAATGATGATCTCTTAAGTGCCATGAATCGACTGGGTAAACTTCCCCTGATGCATCAGCCCGGTGAGCGCTGGACCTATGGCTTGAATACTGACCTATTGGGTTGTTTAGTAGAACAGATCTCTGGCAAATCATTGGATCAATTTTTTAAAGAGCAACTATTTGAACCACTGGGAATGAAGGACACGTATTTTCACTTACCCGCTGCAAAAGCAGATCGATTAGTAAAACTATATCGAGAGATGCCCGATGGAAAATTGGAAAAGTCGGTTGGCAATTTACTTAACGGCCTAACCGTTACTCCGGGTTATCCGCTGGAGAAAAGCACGTATTACTCAGGAGGAGCAGGACTCTCTTCAACCATTGAAGATTATGCCATCTTTTTGCAAATGTTACTGAATGGGGGAATCTATAATGGTAAACGTATACTGGGCAGAAATACCGTAGATATGATGATCACCAATCAAATTGGTGACGTATCTTATAGCAATCAGCACAAGTTTGGTTTAGGATTTTCCATTATCACAGATAAAAGCCAGGGACTAACTCCTGCCAACACAGGCACTTATGCCTGGGGAGGAGCCTTTGCCACTTCGTACTGGGTAGATCCTCAAGAAAAAATGGTGTACTTGTTTTACAGACAATTACAGGGTACCACAAAAGGAGAAATGGTAGAAAAATTCAGGGCCATGGTGTATCAGGCCATACAAGACTAATCAATAAGCCCGTAATTTTTGAATAGAGGCATCCAGTCTTGCCGTTGCTAAAAATTGTTTTTCCAAAACTGTACTAAAGGGAACCGGTGTGTCCAATGAAGCGCAACGCATCACCGGCGCATCCAACCATTCAAAGCAATGTTCCCCGATCCAAGCGGCAATTTCTCCTCCGTAACCACCGGTGAGGGTATCCTCGTGTAATACTAATACCCTACCGGTTTCACGTAAAGCTTTTTTAATTGCACTTGTATCAAGTGGTAAAAGTGTTCGCAAATCAAGAATTCCGATAGAGTAGTCCGGATGAGCGGCTGCATATTCAATGGCCCATCGCACCCCACTACCATAGGTAATAATAAGGATCTCTTCGCCGCTTGAAACTTGCTTGGCCTTACCAATTTCAATTTCATAATATGTTTCAGGCACCAGCCCTGTTATTGAACGATAGAGCGCTTTATGCTCAAAGAATAAAACCGGATTAGGATCGTTCAGCGAAGCAATCAATAAACCTTTTGCATCCAATGGGGTGGAAGGATACACCACTTTTAATCCGGGTGTATGAGTAAACCACGCTTCATTGCTCTGTGAATGAAAGGGTCCCGCACCTACTCCAGCTCCCGTAGGCATCCGAACAACAACATTGGCATTTTGACCCCACCGATAATGAATTTTAGCCAGGTTATTTACGATCTGATTTAGCCCAACCGATACAAAATCCGCAAACTGCATTTCTACCATGGATGGATATCCTTCCAGGGAGAGACCTAATGCGGTGCCGAGAATAGCGCTTTCACAAAGCGGTGTGTTTCTTATGCGTTGCTCGCCAAATTGCTGTACAAATCCTTCGGTAATTTTAAAAGCGCCTCCATACGCGGCAATGTCCTGCCCCATTAAAATAAGTCGGGGATCTTTTTCCAACTGTTGCCGCAACCCTTCACTAATTGCATCTACAAAGCGTAATTCCCTGCCATTATCATCAGCGGTTAAAACCGCCAAGGGTTCCAGGCGAGGGGCGTACACATCATTCAATTCATTTTCAGGCACTGCAACAACAGGAGCAGGTGCTAAGCCAAGGGCAAGTTCAGCTTCAATTTTTTGTTTGAATTCATTCCTGATGTCCGCCACATCAAAAGGGGTCAATACACTTTGTTCAATTAAATAGCGTTCGTAATTTTTTATGGGATCTTTTTGTTCCCAGGTAGTAAACAATTCAGCTGGCACATATTTTGTTCCACTGGCCTCCTCATGTCCACGCATCCGAAACGTCATACACTCGATGAGGTAGGGTTTTTGATGTTCAACACAATAATCTCGAACCCCTTTGATAGTATCGTATACGGTTAAAATATTATTCCCATCAATACAAACCCCCTCTATTCCATAACCTGCCGCTTTATCTACCAGTCGTTCACATCGATATTGATCTTGCACCGGCGTGCTTAATCCGTACCCATTGTTTTCAATAATAAAAATAACAGGCAGCCCCCATACCGCTGCTACATTCAACGCTTCATGAAAATCTCCTTCACTGGTACCCCCATCGCCCGTAAAGGCAAGTGAAACCTTATTTTTTTGCGCTAATTTATAGGCCAACGCTGCTCCATCGGCTATTGCCAATTGAGGGCCCAGGTGTGAAATCATTCCACAGATGTGGTGCTCCTTGCTTCCAAAATGAAAGCTGCGCTCTCTGGCTTTGCTATACCCTTGTTGAGTTCCCTGCCATTGCAGGAATAATTGGTGCAGCGGCATTTGACGTGTGGTGAAAACTCCCAGGTTACGATGCAAGGGCATGATCCATTCATCAGGTTCAAGTGCCAGGGTTGCACCAACGGCAATTGCTTCCTGACCAATTCCACTAAACCATTTAGAAATTTTTCCTTGCCTTAATAACACCAACATTTTATCCTCGATCATGCGAGGCCATAACAAATGCTTGTAAAACGCAAGTAATTGATTGTTTGATAAATCCTTTCGCTCAAAGGTCATGGCACAAATTTCAGAAAATAAATCTAACCGACATCAGACAACCACTAACTCATAAAAGTCAGACGGGTTTAAATACCGTTGCGCCAATTCTTGTAATTGGCGTGCCTTCACAGTACGAATGGTATCAATAGTTCGATAAAAATGAGCAGGGGGTAAATCATTTAAGATAAGGTTTTTCCATCGGGCAATCAGTTGAAACGGCCCATCCAGGTCTCCCAAAAGTCCTCCCATCATATAATTGCGTACCAAATTCAACTCTTCTTCCGATATCGGTTCGTTGCAAATTCGATTCATTTCTGCATAAACCTCCTTTATGGTAGCCTCACAAACTTCTTTCCCTGCTTCGGTACTGATCATCCAGGCAGACGTCTGCTGAAGATTGAGTAAATGGCTGTGGATGCCATAGGTATATCCTTTCTCTTCCCGAATATTATTCATGAGTCTTGAACCAAAAAATCCGCCAAACACTGTATTCAATACAAGTGCCGGTAAAAAATCAGGATGGTGTCTGCCGGGAAAGGGTCTTGCTATACGAATAGCCCCCTGGACACCTGCCGGGTCATTTTGGATGTTGAATTTTTTTTGAACAGAAGGACATATTGTGTGAATAGGTAAATCCGTTTTGTGGATAGGAAGATCTCCAAAATATCGATTTAGCTTTTTCAATAAATCTGCGGGTATTTTTCCGGCTACAAAAAGTTGAAAATGCCCGTGCAAATAATACCGGTCATAAAATGCAAGTATCGCTTCCCGTGTGAGCAAATCAAAAGAGGCAGGAGAGCTGTACCTGCCATAAGGGTGATCCTCCCCAAACAAATAAGCATCAATCAAGCGGCCTGCTACATAATCTGACTTACGCAGATTTACAGACAAACGCTGCTTCATGTTTTGTTGATACAGCAATAATTCATGCGCAGGAAATATTGAATCAGTAAGCACTTCCCTGATCAAGGGTAGCAGCACATCAATATGTTTATTCAAGCAATGCAGTGTGAGTCCTGCCTGTTGATTATAGCAACCACGATTAACATATGCACCGACATAATCAATCTGCTCATCAAGATCGTAGGCGGTGTGTTGGGTGGTTCCTGCTCGCAATAAATAATTGGTAGTAGCAGCAATCAGATTTTGTGACTCATAACAATTGCCGGCTTTATAGAGCCATTCCATTTGTAAAACCTCTTCGGCACCCGCATCAATCATATATACATCCACCCCATTAGCTAATTGGTGATGCGCATAGGGCTTTAGCTCCAGCTGGTAATCTACCGCATCAACTATCGGTGGCATTTTTTGACGATCGATCATGCGGATGGGTTTGCGTAATAATAAAGCGTGTTTTCATTCTCAGAGCGGAACAACTCATTGGATACAGTGGCCACTTGTGCAGTAGTAACGGCTGCGTATTTGCTGAGTTCCTGATTCATCCAGGCCGCATCGCCAAGTAACTCATAATAAGCCAAGCTGCTTGCGCGACTCATTACGCTCATATCTTCAAACGCAATGGCACTCTCCGTTTTATTTTTTACTTTCTCCAATTCCTGCGCCGAAGGTTGTTGTCTTTTGAAGGCATTTAACTGCTCATTCAGGGCCTGCTCTGCTTTTTCCATACTCACGCCTTCCACCAGCTTTCCTTCAATGGTAACCAGCCCCGGATCGCTACTTCCGAAGTGATAACAGTCAATATGCACAAATAATTTTTGCTCCTTGACCAATTGCTGGTGTAACCGTGAGGAAGCACTGCCTCCCAGCATATCAGTTAATAGATCAGTGGCGTGGTAAGAAGGGCCTAGCCGGTCCGTCATATGCCATGTTTTGCAAAGATGATCCAGCGGAACGGGCGCCTGAATTATTTTATAACGAGGGGCTGTTTGTATAGGTTCAACAGGTAATTGACGCTGGTAGCGGATCCCTGAAGAAATGGGACCAAACCATTTTTCTGCAAGTGCACGCACCTGCACACCATGTACATTACCTGCCACCACCAGAATAACATTGCAAGGAGTGTAGTGCTTAAAGAAAAAATCTTTGACTTGGTGCAAACGGGCTTGTTCAATATGTGCCAGTTCCCGGCCAATGGTCATCCAACGATACGGATGAACTTGATAGGCCAAGCTGCGCATATGACTCCACACATCACCGTAAGGTTTATTTAAATAGTGTTCTTTAAATTCTTCACAAACCACTTTTTGTTGTATTTCCAAACTTTTTTGACTGAATGCCAGCGAAAGCATCCGATCACTTTCCAACCAAAATGCAGTTTCCAGGTTGTCAGCAGGGAGTTGTATATAATAATTAGTGAAATCATTGGTGGTGTATGCGTTGTTTTCACCACCCGCCAGTTGTAATGGTTGGTCAAACTCAGGAATGTGAAGAGAACCCCCAAACATTAGATGCTCGAATAAATGAGCGAAGCCTGTTTGATCAGGATCTTCGTCACGAGCCCCCACATCATACAGGACATTGACAACTGCCATAGGGGTGGAAATATCCGTGTGCACCAACACACGTAGCCCGTTGGAAAGGGTAAATCGATCAAATGTTATCATGAAGGGGCAAAGTTAACTGTTCAACAGGTTTTCTTGAAGGAAGAGATGTAATTTTGCGACCATGTTAACAGATCAGCTACTACACCGAGCCCTGCAATTTGAATCCCTGAGCCAGGAAGAAGGTTTATACTTATTCAAACAAGCGCCATTAGCAGATTTGATGTATGTGGCTGATGGACTCAGAAAAATTCAGGTTCCGCATGGGAAAGTAACCTGGCAGATCGATCGCAATGTAAACACCACTAATGTTTGTATCGCTAATTGCAAGTTTTGTAATTTCTTTCGTATTCCTGGTCATCCGGAATCCTATATCACCGATATGGACACTTATCGGAAAAAAATCAAAGAGACCATTCGTTTCGGAGGTGATCAATTACTCTTACAAGGCGGGCATCATCCAAAATTGGGGTTACAATTTTATGTAGACACTTTTAAAGCTATTAAGGCAGAATTTCCTGATATACGACTTCACGCACTGGGACCTCCGGAGATTGCACATATTACCAAACTTGAAAAAAGCTCATATCACCAAGTCCTGAAAACGCTACAAGAAGCAGGATTGGATTCTTTGCCGGGTGCCGGTGCAGAAATTTTGGTTGATCGCGTTAGACGTTTAGTTTCAAATGGAAAATGTGGGGCACAAGAATGGCTGGATATAATACACGAAGCACATAAACTTAACATTACTACTTCTGCCACCATGATGTTTGGCCATGTAGAAACACTGGAAGAACGATTTGAGCACCTGATAAAAATTCGTGAGGTTCAGGCGCGTAAACCCGAAGCTGCAAAAGGATTTTTAGCATTCATTCCCTGGACCTTTCAGGATGTAGACACATTATTGGCTGAGATACGGGGTGTACAAAATTTAACTACCAAGGAAGAATATATTCGAATGATCGCCATTAGTCGAATTATGCTCCCCAATGTTAAAAATATTCAGGCCAGTTGGCTGACGGTTGGTAAAGAAACCGCAGGCGTTTGCTTACATGCGGGGGCCAATGATTACGGATCAATTATGATTGAGGAAAATGTAGTAAGTGCAGCAGGAGCGCCGCATCGATTTACCTACAAAACAATTCAAGAAGCAATTCAGGAAGCAGGTTTTGAACCTCAACTTCGTAATCAGGAATATGAATGGAGAGAAATTCCTGTTACCATTGAAGAGCAGGTGATCAATTACTAACAGTGCAAGAGTCTTTCCACCGCCAGTTCGAGCGTTTCTTTTTTCTTCGCAAAACAAAACCGGATCACGTGATCATCTTTTCCGTCTGCGTAAAAAGCTGATACAGGGATGGTGGCTACGCCTGCCTCTTTGGTGAGTCGCGTGGCAAAAGCTAAATCTCCCTCGTCGCTAATTTGATTATATCTGCCACAGATAAAATAACTGCCATGGCTAGACAGGAGCTCAAAACGCGTGGACTGCATTAATTGTACAAAAAAGTCTCTGCGCTCCTGCATAAATACCCCCAAACTCAAATAAGCCTCTTTGTTTTTTATAAATTCAGCTAACGCAATTTGTGTGGGGGTAAAACAGCTGAAGGCATTAAACTGATGAATTTTTCTAAATTCTTTCATCAGCGATGAAGGTGCCACACAATAGCCTAGTTTCCATCCCGTACAATTATACACCTTACCAAAAGAGAAACAAACAAAAGAACGTTCAGCTAGATCAGGGTAACGTAAAATGCTTTGATGTGGAATATCATCAAAGATCAAATGTTCGTACACTTCATCGCTAAGTATTAAAATCGAGGTATTGGCAACGATCTTTCTTAATTCGTCGATATCAGTGAAACTCAACACCGTTCCGGTGGGGTTATGCGGGGAGTTTATAATAATTGCTTTGGTGCGTGGGGTAATGGCTGCACGCACTGCCTCCCAATCAATTCGATAATCCCGATATACTAGTGGTAAACGAACCGCAACGGCTCCGTTCACTTCGATATTAGGAATATAACTATCATACGCAGGCTCAAATAAAATTACTTCATCACCTGGGTGCAAGACAGCTGTTAGCGCTGAATAAATGGCATACGTTCCCCCTGGAGTAATTGTAATGGAGGCATCAGGATCCACGGTTGTACCATACAAGAATTGAATTTTTTCAGCAATCGCTTCTCGCAAAGGCATCCAGCCAGGCATAGGAGCATATTGATTATGATTATCCCGCATGGCCTTTGTGACCAACTCAATCAACGCTGCGTCCATAGGAAAATCCGGGAAACCTTGTCCCAGATTGACGGCCTTGTGTTGGGCCGCTAAAGCGCTCATCGTAGCAAAGATGGTGGTACCTACCGCAGGAAGTTTGGATGCAACTGTCAAGGTATAATTATAAATAATGTTCGCCCCTGTTTCGTTTTACTTCAGCTACATATTCTTTGATCTGCTGTTCCTTATCTTTCTTACAAATCAATAACGCATCCTCCGTGTCAACAATAATATAATCGCGTAAACCTTGGAGCAATACTAATTTTTTATCAGGCGCATGAACCATGCAATCGTTGGCATCCACTACCATCACATTTTTCCCAACCACCGTATTCCCGAAATAATCTTTTTCCATATTGTCCCAAGCGTTATTCCAAGTTCCTAAATCACTCCACCCAAAACTGGCGGGAATCACAAATACATTAGAAGCTTTTTCCATAACCCCAAAGTCCACAGATACATTGGTACACTGCGGATAAATACGTTCAACTGCTTCACGTTCTGAGGCCGTATTGAAAAGTTCTTTCTCTGCAGCAAACACCTCATACACCTCAGACAAATAAGATTCAAAGGCAGCAAGAATGGCGCTCACTTGCCAGATAAAAATGCCGGCATTCCATAAAAAATCTCCACTGGCAATAAAAGCTTTTGCAATTTCCTCGCTGGGTTTCTCTGTAAAGGTTTTCACTTTAAACACATCAGGAGCGGCTGGCATCAAGTCATGTTGGATGTAGCCATACCCTGTATTGGGATGCGTTGGCTTGATACCAATGGTCAATAGTGAATTGACATTCTCCACAAAATCAAGCGCCTTGGAAGCTGTTTGTACAAATTGTTTCGTTTCTTTTACCAAATGATCGGCAGGAGCGGCAATCATCACCGCAGCCGGGTCCTTAGCCTGTAAATGAAAAGCAATGTAAGCAATACAAGCTGCTGTATTTTTTCGGCAGGGCTCTGCAAGAATATTTGAGATAGGTAATTCAGGAAGTTGAGCCTTTACAATATCCACATATTCATGTGAGGTAACCACATATACATTAGCGGGAGGTACTACCTTACTATACCGATCATAACTCTGTTGAATCAACGTTCGTCCCATTCCCAAAATATCCAGAAACTGCTTGGGATAACGGGTTCTGCCCATGGGCCAAAACCGGCTTCCAATTCCACCGGCCATAATGGCCACATACTGATTGTTTTTCATAGGATATTTTATAACAAGCCCTCGCGTAAAAGATCATGAATATGAACAATGCCCAGGTATTGTTGATTTTCTGCAATGGCAATTTGAGTGATCTTCTTTTTCCGAAGCAAATCTAATGCGGATACGGCTAACTCGTCAGGAGTAATGGTAATGGGATTTCTAGTCATCACATCCGCTGCTGTTAATCCATCGATTGATTTACCCTGATCCAGTAAGCGACGTAAATCCCCATCGGTAATGATACCTACTAATTTATCTGCCTCGTTCAATACTGCCGTAACGCCCAAGCGTCCTGCTGTCATAGTTACAATCACTTCTCGCAGGGGCTGATTTATTTTTACAGCAGGTTTTTCGTTTTGCACACCCAAGTCTTGTACACGCAGGTATAATTTTTTACCCAACGCACCTCCCGGATGAAACTTTGCAAAATCCTCGGAACGAAATCCTTTTAACTCCATTAAACAGATCGCCAACGCATCACCCATAACTAATTGAGCCGTAGTACTGCTGGTGGGAGCCAGATTGTTTGGACAAGCTTCCTGTTGTACTGTTGTATCCAAAATCAAAGAAGCTTGTAGCGCCAATGAAGAATGAATATTACCCACCATGGCAATAATGGTGTTGCCAAAATTGCGAATCAATTGTACCAACGCTCTAATTTCAGGACTCTCGCCACTCTTACTGATAATAATCACCACATCATTCTGCTGGATCATCCCTAAATCCCCATGAATAGCATCTGCAGCATGCATGAATAAGGAAGGCGTACCGGTGGAGTTAAATGTGGCAACAATTTTTTGAGCAATCACTGCACTTTTTCCAATCCCGCTGATTACTATACGACCCTTAGTGGTTGCAATTGCTTCAACAGCTTTGACAAACTGATCATTTATAGAGGAACGTAGCCCTTGAATAGATTGGGCCTCTAGGTCAAGGGTTCGTAGGGCGGTTTGCCGAATCAATTCCTTCATAGGCAGAGGATCAGTCCGTTTCACATTCTTTTGTTTCCCTCGAACGGGAGACAAAATTAACCCCATTTAGGTATAAATCAACCCTGTTTACAAATGTGGAATTTTAACTAAACACCACTTTCATTGGAGGGTTATACTAAGTATATTCGTTTCTCTGCCAGTTTTGTTCATTTTTGAAAAAAGACTAATCAACTATTTAATAATCAATTCTTTAGAAAGTGTGGTTTAAAAATGACCTACCAAATAAAAAGAGTATCTTAAAGGATTCATGAGCAAGCTTACCAAAAAAAACCTTGTAAAAAAATCACCCGGAAAGAAAAAAGCGGCCAGTACAGCTCCTATAAAAGGCCTTCACGAGGCTTTACAACAATACTTTGGTTTCAAAAAATTCAAGGGCGCACAGGAAAAGGCGGTAGAAAGTTTATTAGCCGGACACGACACTTTTGTGATTATGCCCACTGGCGGTGGCAAAAGTTTGTGCTATCAGTTGCCCGCCTTGATTAGCGAGGGCGTTGCTATTTTTGTTTCGCCACTGATTGCGCTCATGAAAAATCAAGTGGATTTAGTTCGCGGATTTAGTAGCCACGATCAGGTTGCACACTTTTTAAATTCCACACTATCCAAAAAAGAAATACGCGCCGTACAAGATGATCTGTTAAGCGGCACTACAAAAATGCTTTACGTAGCCCCCGAAACGTTGGCTAAGCAAGAGAATATTGACTTTTTCTCCGCACTGTCTATTTCTTTTTTTGCAGTAGATGAAGCACATTGTATTTCGGAGTGGGGACACGATTTCCGACCAGAATACCGACGCTTAAGAGAAATGATGACGCTGATCAATGCCAACGCGCCGGTGATGGCATTGACGGCAACGGCCACACCAAAAGTCCAAAGCGATATAGTCAAAAATCTGGATTTAAGAGATCCCCATATTTTTATTTCCTCTTTCAATCGTCCTAATCTTTATTATGAGGTATTGCCCAAAGTAAAAAAAGCGCAAACCGACGAGAGCATTGTTCGTTTTATCAAAACCATGAAGGGCAAGAGCGGTATTATTTACACGCTCAATAGAAAAACCACGGAAGAACTGGCGGATGTATTGATGGCCAATGGAATCAAAGCAGTTGCCTATCATGCCGGGATGGATGGCAAAGTGCGTACGGAAAGACAGGATCAATTTTTAGGCGAAGAGATGCAAGTGATCTGCGCCACTATTGCTTTTGGGATGGGCATTGACAAACCGGATATTCGCTTCGTGATTCACTACAATATCCCGAAAAGTATTGAAAATTATTATCAGGAAACCGGAAGGGCAGGGCGCGATGGATTAGAAGGACGTTGTATTTTATACTACTCTCATAAAGATGTTTCAAAACTCGAACACCTGATGCGAGATAAGCCTTTGAGTGAGCGTGAGGTTGGCGCACAATTGATTCAGGAAACAGTGGCTTTTGCCGAAACAGGGGTTTGTCGTCGAAAAGTATTGATGAGCTACTTTGGTGAGGAATACACGCAAGAGAATTGTGGTCACTGTGACAATTGCAAACATCCTAAGGAAAAAATTAAGGCCAAAGAAGAAGCGGCGCTGGTGTTAAAAGCAATTCGACAATTGGACGAACGGTTTGCCACAGACTATGTGGTTCAAATTATTTCCGGAAAACTAACCCCACAAATTACGCTCTTTAGACATGAGGGACTGGAAGTGTTTGCCAGTGGAAATAATAAAGAGGCCTTTTTCTGGCAATCACTGATTCGACAAATGATTTTGGAAGGGTTCTTGTCAAAAGATATCGAAGAATATGGCGTGTTAAAATTCACGAAGAAGGGAGAGGCCTTTTTGAAAAAACCAAAATCTTTCCATATTGTATTGAACAAGCAATACGATAATGCAGCCGGAGAAGATGATTGGGAAGTTGCAGAGGAAGTCGAAGAATTGGCCGTTGATCAAGCGCTATTCAAACAATTGGTGGACTTGCGTCAGCAAGAAGCGAAAAAAAGATCCTTGCCCTCCTTTGTAATATTTCTGGAAACATCCCTAAGAGATATGGCCACTACCTATCCGATCACCTTGGAAGGATTAGAAAAATGCCAAGGTGTAAGTAAAGGAAAGGCGCTTAAATATGGTAAACCTTTCGTGGATCTAATTGCCTCTTATGTTGAAGAAAACAGTATAGAGCGCCCTGATGATTTTGTGATGAAGAGTGTGGTCAATAAAAGCGGAGATAAAGTTTACATCATTCAGAATACCGATAAAAAAGTTTCCCTCGAGACCATTGCCAAGAATAAAGGATGGCGCATGGATCAACTATTGGAAGAAATAGAAACCATTGCGGCCAGCGGAACCCGTTTAAACCTTGACTACGCCATTGAACAAATGATCGATGAGGAAGAGCAAGAAGAGATCATCGCTTACTTCAAAAGCTGCGAAACATCTTCCTTGCAGGTTGCACAGGAAGAATTAGCCGAATTTGACTTTACCTGGGAACAGTTGAAAATAATGCGTATCAAATTCCTGACTAAATACGGAATGTAATACATCTGTTATTCGCTGCTTATCCTTTTGGTTTCTCCAACAACTTGAAGAATTGATCCAGTTGTGGCAATATCACAATACGTGTACGTCGATTAGCCGCACGTCCTTCTTTAGAGCTATTGTCTGCAACCGGTTTGTATTCACTACGGCCAGCAGCTGCCATTTTAGCCGGGTCCAACCCATATTTTGACTGTAACAAACGCACTACGGTAGTAGCACGAAGCACGCTCAAGTCCCAGTTATCACTAATTACACCACTGCCATTGTAGGCTACATCATCAGTATGCCCTTCGACCATAAATTCCAGATCAGGTTGATTCTTTAGCACCAATGCCACTTTACCTAATACTTCATTAGCGCGGTCAGTAACCTGATAGCTACCTACCTTGAACAACAGCTTATCAGATATGTCTACATAAACCACTCCTTTGTCCACTTTAATATTAATATCCTCATCGGCTAAATTTCCGATCGCACCTTTTAGGTTCATCACTAATGCCATATTAAGCGAATCCTTAAAGGACATCTGTTGCTGAATACTTTGAATATAGAGATCCTTGATGCCCAGATTATCCATTGACTTTTTAATACTCTCCGCTTGCTGCGTGGAAATCACCGACAAATTTTCAAGCTGCTTAAGCGTTTGATTATTGTTAGCTTTCCAATATTCAATTTGTTCCTGCAATTCTTTAATCCGAGCGGTTAGTAATGCTTTCTCGCGCTCAAGTGTTTCTTTCTGACGGGCAAGAATTCCTTTTTCTTCGCCACAAGCATTGTTTTCTGATTCCAGCGTTTTATACCGATCTTGCAACTTTGCAAATTCGGTTTGTGCATTTTTAAACTTTTTGCTACTTACACAAGAAATCAAAAAAAGTGGCGCAAGGGCAATGAAAAAAACAGAACGTAAACGCATAAATATAAAATTGAAGGTTAGTATTGCAAATATATAAAACCACCCCGTATCCTTAACCTGTTAAATTTGTAAATGCACCAGAAAAGAAAGGCTGCGGTTGGTTTTATTTTTGTGACGCTGTTTTTGGATGTTATGGGGTTAGGCCTGATTATCCCTGTTTTACCCTCATTAATAGCCAGTCTTAAAGGAGTGTCCGTCAATGAAGCCAGTTCTTATGGAGCGGTGCTGATCTTTGCGTATTCTTTTACCCAATTTTTTTGTGCGCCCATTATGGGTAATCTTAGTGACCGCTATGGGAGAAGACCTGTTTTATTATGCTCCATTTTTGGATTTTTCATAGACTATCTGCTTCTTGCATGGGCTCCAACCTACGCTTGGCTTTTGCTGGGGAGGGTACTTGCCGGTATTGCGGGATCAAGTTTTAGTACGGGAAGCGCCTATATAGCCGATATCAGTGACCAACAATCACGGGCCAAAAATTTTGGAATGATCGGTGCCGCTTTTGGACTTGGTTTTATTTTAGGCCCCGCATTGGGAGGTCTGTTGGCAGGCTGGGGAATTCGTGCTCCTTTTTATGCCGCCGCCTTTTTATGTCTGATCAATGGCCTCTATGGGTTTTTTGTATTGCCGGAATCACTGCCCATAGAAAATCGTAGAACTTTTGATTGGAAAAGAGTTAGTCCATTTGGAGCATTAAAGATTTTTACCTCCTTTCCGCAGGTTACAAATCTGGGTATTGTTTATTTTCTTATTTACATGGGTGCACAGGCCGTGCAGAGCACATGGAGTTATTTTACAATTTACAGATTCAGCTGGAGCGAGAGCAAAGTGGGACTTTCCCTGGCAATAGTGGGTATTCTCGTAGCATTTGTTCAGTCCGTGCTAATCAGGGTCATTAATCCACACATTGGGAACAAGAGGAGTATTTACCTGGGGCTCTCCTTATATACACTGGGCTTAACCCTTTTTGTTTTTGCCGCACAAGGCTGGATGATGTTTCTTTTTTTAATCCCGTATTGTTTTGGAGGTATTGCAATGCCTTCTCTTCAGTCAATATTATCCGGTCTTCTTCCCGCCAATGTTCAGGGCGAATTACAAGGAGCGTTGACCAGCATTATGAGCCTCACCGCCATGCTGGGGCCATTAGTCATGAACAATTTATTTTCCTACTTTACCGGCCCTTACAGACCTGTTTTTTTCCCTGGAGTGGCCTTTTTTATGGGAGCAATTTTTATGTTTAGTGCATTGATTATTAGCAAATTAACATTCCAATCAGCAAACAGTCGTTAGTTTAATTTTTTCTTGGCAACTTTGCAGCAGATTGGGTAATCCGATTCAAAGATTTTTAGCCATTATTTATGACATTAGCCTCTAACTTTTTCTCTACAGAAACAGCCAAGGCCCGTGCTGAATTAGAAACCTGGGTCAAACAAATTTCCAAGTATTGCGAAGCATTAAACATTCATTGGTGCGACGGCTCACAGGAGGAGTATGATAATCTTTGCAAGTTGTTGGTTAAGAAAGGAACCTTTATTCGTCTTAACCCGGAAAAAAGACCTAACAGTTTTGCTTGCTTTAGTGATCCAAGCGATGTGGCTCGAGTGGAGGACCGCACTTTTATTTGCAGTCTTCGGAAAGATGATGCCGGTCCAACCAATAATTGGATGGATCCGTTGGAAATGAAAACCAAATTGAATGATCTGCTAAGAGGAAGCATGAGGGGAAGAACCTTATATGTGATCCCTTTTTGTATGGGTCCGGTTGGTTCGCCCTATTCACGTTACGGCGTACAACTTACAGACTCTGAATATGCGGTGGTGAGTATGCGGATCATGACTCGGATGGGCAGCGAAATACTTCCTTATTTACAAAAGAAAGGATATGTAAAATGTTTGCATACGGTGGGCGCACCGTTGGGTGGCCTTCAAAATGACAATACCTGGCCTTGCAACCCCGATGTAAAATACATCTCGCATTTCCCTGAAGAAAGATTAATTATTTCCTATGGAAGCGGATATGGTGGCAATGCCCTCATGGGTAAAAAATGTTTTGCCCTGCGAATTGCTTCAGTGATGGGTCGTGAAGAAGGATGGTTAGCCGAACATATGTTGATCCTGGGTGTGGAATCGCCCGATAAACAAAAAACTTATGTAGCGGCGGCATTCCCCAGCGCTTGTGGTAAAACAAATTTTGCGATGCTTGTTCCGCCAAAAGAATTCAGCGACTGGAAAGTAAGCACCGTGGGAGATGATATTGCCTGGATACACAAAGGGAAAAAGGGAGCATTGCATGCCATCAATCCAGAAGCAGGATATTTTGGTGTAGCACCCGGCACCAATTATCATACCAATCCCAATGCGATGGAAACCATCAGAGCCAATACCATTTTTACCAATGTGGCTATTACCGCTGATAAAAATGTTTGGTGGGAAGGGCTAACCAAAGAAGTTCCCGAGGGATTAACGGATTGGAAAGGCAACCCCTATGATCCCGGCACAGGGCAACCTGCTGCACATCCTAATTCTCGTTTCTGTGCACCTGCACATCAAAATCCTGCCATCGATGAGGATTGGGAAAACCCGGATGGTGTTCACATTTCAGGGTTCATTTTTGGTGGAAGAAGAAGTACCGGTGTGCCATTGGTCTATCAAAGTTTCAACTGGAGTTTTGGTGTTTATCTGGCTGCTACTATGGGAAGCGAAATGACCGCAGCGGCATTTGGTGAAGTGGGAAAAGTTCGTCGTGACCCATTTGCCATGTTGCCTTTTATGGGATATCATATTGGAGATTATGTAAATCACTGGTTGCAATTCGGCAGAAATCTCTCCAATGCGCCACGTATTTTTAGTGTCAACTGGTTTAGAAAAGATCAACATGGACAATTCCTATGGCCAGGCTACGGTCAAAATATGCGCGTGCTAAAATGGATTGTCGGCCGAATTCGTGGGCAGTCGCAGGCCGTTGAAAGTCCAATTGGATGGAGACCCCGTTTTGTTGATATAGATTGGAGAGGAATGGAAAATTTTTCAAAAGAGGACTTTGATAAAGTGATGATCATTGACAAAGAGGAAGGAAAACTTGAACTCTTAGATCATCGGGATTTGTTTGAAAAAGTACACGACAAACTTCCCAAGGAGTTTTTCTATATGCGCGAATTATTACTCTCCGCGCTTTGGCGTTCGCCAGAGAAATGGGGACAACAGCCTGAATAGGGGTTAGTTATTTCGTTATTTTGCGGGCAACTTAGTATATGTCAAAAGACCAGATTTTCCGCGAAGAGATTAACAAAGCCAGCGATTTTAAATTCGGGGCCAACGTAGCCCATGTGTTTGACGACATGGTTAACCGATCCGTGCCTTTCTATGGCGAAATTCAACGGATGGTAGCGGAGTTGGCGGCCGATCATGCCAGAGAAGGCACTTTTGTCTATGACCTTGGTTGCTCTACAGGAACCACCATGATTGGCATGGATACACTCGTTGACAAATCCATCAAATTCATTGGGATCGATGATTCGCCTGAGATGCTAGACAAGTGCAAAGCAAAATTTGATGAGATTAAATTTTGTCGGCCTTATGAATTACGATGCAAGGATCTGGGACAGGGCGTGGAAATTGAAAATGCATCCGTAGTAGTTTTATGTCTCACACTACAGTTTGTTCGACCCATTTACAGAGAAAAATTAATTCAGGATATTGTAAGCGGACTCAATAGCGGTGGTGTTTTAATAATCGTTGAAAAAATTTTAGCGGAAGAAAGTGATTTCAATCGCAATTTTATCAATTACTATTACAATTACAAACGCCGCAACCAATACAGCGAATTAGAGATTTCACAAAAAAGAGAAGCATTGGAGAACGTATTGGTCCCTTATAAATTGAGCGAGAATATCAGTTTACTTCGGGATCAGGGGTTTGCACATTGTGAGACGTTTTTCAAATGGTACAATTTTACCGGTCTGTTGGCCGTAAAAAAATAATCTTCAATTTACTTTCATGGTTACAATCGGTAACTTCCTTTTCAAATACCGTAATATCCTCTTTATTTTTTTTTACGGTGCGTTGTTTTTACCATCCCCCTTGCTATTTACAGAAGCAAACTGTGGGCCCTCTTATTATTGGTGGCCCATTATACTGGGCTTACTCACAACCCTGTTGGGACAAGCCGTTCGCGGTGCCACCATCGGACTAGCTTATATTGTCCGGGGAGGTAAGGAAGGGAAACCATATGCCGACGGACTTGTTACAGAGGGCATTTTTAGTCATTGCAGAAATCCACTTTATGTTGGAAATATTTTGATGTTATTAGGTGTAGGCATCCTTGCCAACTCCCTTTTCTATGTGGCTATTATGGTCCCGGTATTTTTATTTATATACCAAGCCATTGTTTTGGCAGAGGAAAATTTTCTGCGAGGAAAATTTGGGGCAGGCTATGACGCTTATTGCGCCGATGTTAATCGTTGGTGGCCGCGCTTGCAAGGACTTGGCCGAACATTGTCCAGCATGGCATTCAACTGGAAGCGATGGATACTTAAAGAGCATACCACACAATACATTTGGTTAGCTGGAATTTTTTTACTCCTCTTTGCTCCTATTCCTGTTTGGCGTTATCCGGAATTGGCCTGTTATGATGAGATTTGGCGTGATCAACTGTTAGGCGTTTGCCTTACGTCCCTGACAGCCTTTTACGTTTTAATTCGGGTACTAAAAAAATCTGGAAGGTTTACTGATTGAATTTCAGAAAATTAGCAGATTCCCTACTTCGTAAACAATGGGTCCCCAGACTTGTTATTTTTGCAGAACAAATTAAACTGATATGATTAAGACCGGCAATCCCATAGTAAGTATTTATACGGAAATGACCCCTAACCCCGAAACCATGAAGTTTGTGGCCAATAAACTTTTATACCCGGGAAAAAGTGTGGACTTTCCAGATGCGGCCAGTGCAGCACCTTCGCCACTGGCCACCGAATTATTCGGTTTCCCTTTTATTAAAGCCGTTTTTATAGCCAGCAATTTTGTTACGCTTACAAAAACTGCAGAAACGGACTGGAACGATGTAATACCATCGGTTCGTCAGTTCCTAAAGGATTATTTAGAGGAAGCCAAGCTTGTAGTGAATGAAGAAGAATTAGCCGCCGTAAAGCAAAGCGTTTCCAATGAAGTGGTAGCTGACGATGACGATGTTGTAAAACGAATTAAGGCGTTGTTGGATAGTTATGTTCGTCCTGCCGTTGAAATGGACGGTGGCGCTATTCAATTTAAAAGCTATGAAGCGGGTACGGTTAGTTTGGTCATGCAAGGTAGTTGCAGTGGCTGTCCCTCTTCTATGATCACACTCAAAGCAGGGGTCGAAGGAATGATGAAACGAATGATCCCTGAAGTAAAAGAAGTGATTGCCGAAGCAGAATGAGCAACAATCTGGTAGCGGATCTTTGGGAATCAATCACTCAAACCTCCTCGACGGAATTGTTGGCGGCAGCTGCAGGAATTGTCAGTGTTTGGTTTAGTAAAAAAGCAAGTAGCTGGGTGTATCCCACAGGACTACTCAATACCATTATTTATGTCTGGTTAAGTTTTAAAATTCAACTACCCGGAGAAGGTGTTGTAAATCTTTATTATACCATCATGAGCCTTTACGGTTGGTATAATTGGTCTCGGAAAGATCTTACGGAAAAACCGTTGGTGCAGATCAGCTATGCTACAAGTCAAGAGTGGATACAACATGTTTTGTTTTTTGTGATTATCTATATTGTTCTGTACGGATCGCTTAGTGGATTAAAGGAATATTTTTTTGAAGGCGCTATCCCCTGGGCAGATGCATTGGCTTCCGCCGCCGCATTTACAGGGATGTGGTTGATGACACAAAAAAAAATAGAAAGTTGGTATTGGTGGATAGTCACCAATATTACATCGATGCCGCTCTATTTTGTGAAAGGTTTAAGGGTTACGGCGCTCTATTATTTAATACTTTTGCTTCTCGCTTTTGCAGGATTGCATAGTTGGAAAGAAAAAGTGAAAAAACCACATGCTTAAGAAAATTGTAATCATAGGCCCCGAAAGCACCGGAAAAAGCACCCTCTGCCAAGAACTGGCTGAACATTTTGAAACTATCTGGTGTCCGGAATATGCCCGCGAGTATTTGCTTACCCATGGTACAGATTATTGCTTCGAGGACCTGTTATCCATTGCCAAGGGGCAAATTGCTCTGGAAGATCAGCTGGCAGCAAAACTGGAAAAAAGGGTTGCCCCTTTATTGGAGCACGGTTATGATATCCCGTATTTTATTGATACGGACATGCGTGTTATGAAGGTATGGTGCGAGTTTGTTTTCAATAAATGTCATCCGTTTATTGAGGAGCAATTAGCCAAGCGAAACGTAGACCATTATTTCCTTTGTCAACCCGATTTACCCTGGGTAAAGGATCAATTAAGGGAATATCCCGATCAGGCAACGCGTGAAAAATTATTTACCCTCTATCGTAACTGGTTGGAAAAGCAAGCTGTTCCCTGGACGCTCATACATGGAAAAGATGTAGAAAGAATACGATTAGCTATTAGTGCTGTCAATCAAATCCTGGAAACTTCTTTCGTTACCGATGCTCAATAAGTTTTCGAATTGTCGGCTCTGATTGTAAATGCATCATTTGCCGGAGAATAAAATTACTTCTACTCTGCACATATTTAGAAGCTGGTTTTATTTTAAACTTTTTTGGATTGGGCAACCCAGCGGCAATCATAGCTGCTTCTCGTTGGGTTAATTGTAGGGCTGATTTTCCAAAATAATATTGTGCAGCCACTTCCACTCCAAACACCCCTTTGCCCATTTCAATTACATTCAGATATACCTCAAGAATTCTTTTCTTCCCCCATAGTAATTCAATCATAGTGGTAAAGTACACTTCAAGCCCCTTTCGCATCCAGCTTCGGCCTTGCCATAAAAAAACATTCTTAGCCGTTTGCTGACTGATGGTGCTACCCCCTCTTGATTTTTGAGGCTTTCGTTTATTATAGGCCATTGCCTCTTGTATACGCTTCCAATCAAACCCATAATGCTGTGTGTAGAGCTGGTCTTCCGAAGCTATCACCGCAAGCCGCATATACGGCGAGATTTCACTTGCGGTTACATAATCCCTGCGCATGCCATTACCCGCTAGCCAATTGCTCAACTGTGTAATGGTTATAGGAGGATTGACCCAGCGCAAAGCCAGGATGTATATAAATTGAAAAATAAAAAAGTAAAAAAGTACTCGTTTAAAAGTGCGCCACCAGGAAAAAGAGGCCGAAGAATTAGCAGGCATAAACAATCAACATTGGCTGGTTTGTAAAAACGTTTCCCAATCTGCCAGCATGGACCCCTTCATTACGCGTGGAAATTTATGCTGACTTCCCAGCTTTCCCTTTAATGCCATAAAATCTAAAAACTTTTGTTCGGGGAGCACCTCGAGAAAAACCTCCTTTAATGCACCATCTCTTTCTGTAGCATAATCATCATTTAGTATTCTTAACTGTTGATCAATTTTAGTACGTAACACCGCTGCCTCTACCTTATCGTCCGTGGCAACATACCAACGGTGCGCAAAAAACCTTTGATAAGGAAGCCCAACCACAGTGTATTCAGGAATACTGATATTGAGTTCGTTACTCACTAATTCAATAGCCTTGTTCATATTATCTACACTCAGGTGTTCGCCAGTCAAACTCAAAAAATGTTTGATCCGACCCGTAATTATTATTTCGGAGCGTTCTATGTCCGTAAACCGAATGGTATCTCCGATCAAATAACGCCAAGCACCCGCATTGGTGCTCATGAGTAGCGCATACTCCTTCCCGGCTTCTACCTCATGAATCATTTTTGCCTTGGCGGCAGGAAGCGGATTTCCATCGACGTCAAAATGGGATTCATCAAATGGAATAAACTCAAAGAAAATATTATTATTCAGGATCAATTGCATGCCAGATGCATGCTTTCTTGTTCTATATCCGATAAATCCTTCGCTCGATAAATAATTCTCAACATATACAATAGGTTTGCCCAATAACTTTTCAAATCTTTTCTTGTACGGTTCAAAGGCAACCCCTCCATGTACAAAAAAACTAAGGTTGGGCCAAACCTCATGAATATGATTCAGCTTATGTCTTTCAATCACCATCTCCATCAGCATTTGGCACCAGGCCGGAACACCAACCAGAAAGCCAATATCCCAATTAGGCGCCTGCTCAACAATCTCCTGTAATTTTTGATTCCAGTCACTAATTGCAGCAATGCGTCCCCCTGGTTTATAAAAGGTCTGAAACCAGAAAGGTCTGCGTTTTGCTAAAATACCACTGAGGTCTCCCGCAAACCATCCCGCCTTCCCTTTCTTTAGATCCGTGGCTCCTCCCAACATTAGAAACCCTTTGGTCATGGCTATCATATTGGCCTCTTCGTATCGAACCAAACTAATTAACTGTCGCAGGTAATTCACCATATTGCTGCGCAGCAGATCACTGGTAACAGGAATATATTTACTGGCTGCCTCGGAAGTGCCAGAACTCAATGCATAATATTTGATCTTACCAGGCCAGGTTACATCAGGAATGCCATCGAGCGTCTGTTTCCACCACTGCTCGTAGATCTTATTGTAAGTATGAATCGGGACCAATTCCTGGAATTTTTTCCCAGGATGTTTGCTCAATAAGACCTGATCAAAATGGTACTGCTGACCAAATGCGGTAAAGCGGGCTTTTTTCAACAACTTTTTGAGTACCCGAAGTTGTTGCCGACGATTGTCGTTGATGGGAATCTGGAGAATGGAGGCCAGTGCCCGTGGAATTTTTATGTCAAGAATTGACGCCATCGCACTGTTTCTATTATAGTGCGAATATAAGCATTTGAGCGGGGGACATGTTATCTTCGCGCATGCTCCACACTATTTTACGTGACGCTGCAGATGCTGGTGCAGCAGAAATACTACGCTTTTTCCGGGGCAGTTTTGAAGTATGCAATAAAGATGGTGTAAACAACCTGGTTACCGAAGCAGATCACGCTGCTGAAAAAGCCATTCTGCAAGTAATTAAAAAGGCGTATCCGGATCATCAGATCTTAGCAGAGGAAAGCGGAGCGCTTGAACAATGGTCCGAATATAAATGGATCATTGACCCCATAGATGGCACTATCAATTTTGCGCAAGGTATTCCGCTCAACTGTGTATCGATAGCCGTGGAATGGAAAGGATCCATCATTTTAGGAGCCGTGTATAACCCACATCTTCGGGAGTTCTTTTTTGCAGAAAAAGGGAAGGGGGCTACGCTTAATGATAAACCTATTCAGGTCAGCAAAAAAAATGCTACATTAAAATCCTGTTTGGTCACCGGCTTCCCGTACACCTACATCAACGAAAGCAACGGCCCCATTGAAGTCTTTGAACGGTTTGTACGCAAGGGTGTTCCCGTACGTCGGTTAGGCTCTGCTGCAATTGACCTGTGCTGGGTTGCCTGCGGAAGATTTGATGGATTCTTTGAACAAAAACTAGAACCCTGGGATAGTGCTGCCGGATATTTGATCGTAGAAGAAGCGGGCGGTAAAGTAACAGACTTCAAAGGAGAGGCTTTTTCAGTTTATCAACATAAGTTAATTGCTACAAACGGATTGATACACGATGAAATGGTAGAAGTGATTAACGGACGTAAAGAACTTTAAAATAGCATTATGTCAAATCAACGTACAGAGATCAGTTCCTTAGGAGAATTTGGGCTGATTGAGCATGTTACTAAAAATATAGCGCTACAAAACGCTTCTTCCATTGTGGGTGTTGGCGATGATGGAGCAGTGATAGATCATTTTGGCAAACAAACCGTAATCAGTACGGATCTTTTGGTAGAAGGGGTTCATTTTGATCTGATCTATACCCCACTTAAACATTTGGGATATAAATCGGTAATCGCAAACATCAGCGACATCTATGCCATGAATGCAATACCTACACAGCTTGTAATAAGCTTGGGGTTGAGTAACCGGCTTAGCGTGGAAGCGGTAGAAGAACTATATGAAGGAATTTATACGGCCTGTGAAAAATATGGCGTAGACCTGGTAGGGGGCGACACTACCTCCTCGCAGAAAGGATTGATTATTTCCATAACGGCCATAGGTGAAATAACCCCAGATACTTTTGTTAAAAGAAGTACGGCACAAAAAGGTGATTTGATTTGTGTGAGTGGGGATTTGGGAGCTCCTTATATAGGGTTGTTGTTTTTAGAAAGAGAAAAAAAGATTTATCTCGAGAACCCAGGCGTGCAGCCTGATCTGGAAGGCGAAGCCTATGTAGTAGGTCGTTTACTAAAACCTGAAGCCAGAAAAGATATTGTTGAATTTTTAGCGGCTCAAAAAATTCAACCAACCGCTATGATGGACATCAGCGATGGGCTCAGTTCCGAAATCTTGCACATCTGCAAGCAAAGTGAACTGGGCTGTGTGCTATATGAAGAAAAAATCCCAATTGCAGAAGCAACCCGACAAGCCGCCTATAAATTTGAACTCGATCCCACCGCCTGTGCGCTGAGTGGTGGGGAGGATTACGAATTATTATTTACTATCCCTCAAACAGAATACGATAAACTGGTGCTCAACGAACAAATCAGTGTGGTGGGTTATATGACGGATGCGGAACAAGGCGCACAACTATTCACAAAAGGCGGCAGCAAATATCCCATCACGGCACAGGGGTGGAATCATTTAGCCGGTAAATAGCCCAAATTTATCTCCATCTTTTAGAAATGGCAGGGATTGGCGCGCTGCAGTGAGTCTTTCCTTATTCAGTGTGAGGGTATGGAGTGCTTCTTGATCTTTTTGGGCGAACAAAATTTCTCCTAATGGATCAACCGCCATACTGTCGCCACTGTGATAAATCCCCTTTCCATCCTCCCCAATTCTGTTCACGCCAATTACATAACACTGGTTTTCAATAGCCCGCGCTTGTAATAATGTAATCCAGGCTTGTCTTCTTCTTTCAGGCCAATTGGCTACATAAACCAGCACATCATATTCGGGCTCCCCGTTTGAAACCTGTTGGCGAGCCCATACCGGAAAACGTAAATCATAGCAAACTTGCAGATTGAATCGCCAGCCATTCACACCCGTAATCAATCGCTTATCGCCTGCGGTATAACGTTTATCCTCTCCTGCAAAAGCAAATAGGTGGCGCTTATCATAATAACCAAACTTGCCGGTGGGCAACATCCAAATCAATCTGTTGAAATATTTTCCATTTTCCTCAATGATCAAACTTCCGGTTAAAATCAATCGGTATTGCACAGCCATATTCCGTAACCATTGTACAGATTCCCCCTCCATTTTTTCAGCAAGCTGGGAGGGGTTCATACTAAAACCCGTAGTGAACATTTCAGGCAAGAATACCACCTGCGTTTTTCCGGCAAGCGTAGCTATTTTTTCTTCAAAATGCTGCCGATTAGCCGCTTTCTTCTCCCAATGAAGTGTGGTTTGTACTAAAGAAACGGTAATGGTTGACATAAGATTAAAATTTGGAAACAATAGAACGAACCAATGAGGGTTCAAACCCTCGACCTACCAGGTAATCTATTGTTTTTTTCTTTCGAATAATATATTGATGCTGTTTCAATGCGGTATACTTTTTAAGTGCCTGAGCCTCCAGCACTTTTTGATAGTGGTCTTCCACAATCTGCTCCAGTGCCTTGCGTATACAATAGGCACTGACCTTTCGTTGCTGCAGCTCCAACTTAATACGAATCCGTCCCCAATGTTTAGCCCTCCATTTCCCGCCGGCATAGGCAGTTGCAAAACGCTCCTCATTTAGATAATCGTCCTGGATCAGTGAGCTAATCAATTCATCATGAATCCGGGAAGGACACCCTAATTGAAAGAGTTTTTCCCTGACTTCCTGGTGAGAACGCTCCTGATAAGCACAGTAATGACGCAGTTTTTGAAGTGCCTGTTCGGGCGTTAATACCTTTTTATACATCCCTCCAAATCTACCATAAAATCAGTAGTTTCGCCATCAACCCATCAATAGAAATGGTATGAAATTCATTGCGAATTCTTCAGTGCTGTTGAAACAGTTGCAGCACATTTCCGGCGTCATTAACACCAACACGGTTCTTCCCATTCTAGAGGACTTTTTGTTTGAAGTAGAAAAGAATAAACTAACCGTTGTGGCCACTGACTTGGAAACGGTTATGCGTGTGCAGCTTGATATCGAGGCTAAGGATACCGGAAAGGTTTGTATCCCTGCTCGTATTTTGGTGGACTCATTAAAAAATATTGGAGACCAGCCGCTCACCTTTACTATTGACAAGAATTTTGCCATTGAAATAACCAGCGACAACGGAAAGTATAAAGTGATGAGCGAAAATCCAGACAACTTCCCAAAAGAGCCCAGTGCAGATGATACTACTTCTTTTGAGATGAGCGCAACGGCTCTGCTTACCGCCATCAACAAAACTTTATTCGCTACCAGTAACGATGATCTTCGTCCAGCTATGACGGGTGTATATTTTGAATTAGATAAAAAAGGGTTGCAATGTGTGTCCACCGATGCGCACCGATTGGTTCGTTATAAGCTCACCGATATCAAATGCCCTAAAGCAGACTCCTTTATTGTTCCCAAGAAGCCGTTGAACCTTGTCAAAGCGGCTATTCCTGATACCGAGGAAGCGGTTACCATAAGTTACAATAGCAACCATTTGTTTATCCGTTATGGTACTACTCAAATGAGCTGCCGATTGATTGATGCCCGTTTCCCGGATTATAAAGTCGTAATTCCTACCGGAAATCCTTACACATTGACTGTAGACAAGGTGGCATTTCAAAGTGCACTTCGTCGCGTAAGCATTTTCAGTAATAAAAGTACTAACCAGGTTGCCCTGAGTATTACCGGCAGCGAGTTACAATTAGCTGCACAGGATGTGGATTTTAGTTTTGAGGGGAACGAACGTATGAAATGCCAATACAACGGAGAGGATTTGGTGATTGCTTTCAACGCCAAGTTTTTAATTGAAATGCTGGGCGCTACGGAAAGCGAAGAAGTAATTATTGAATTATCCACCCCCAATAAAGCAGGAATTCTAAGACCTTTAACAATAGAGGACAACGAGGAATTGCAAATGCTTATCATGCCATTGATGCTGAATCAATAAATATTTTATCATGTGGTCGGAGTGGATCAACTACTTTCAAGATCTTGAGCAAAGGCCCGCCGAAAGATTAGCCATTTTAGTGGGAGGGTTATTGTTTTTTTGGATACTTGAAGGAGCTTTCCCACTTTTTCAACTCCCTTACCAAAAAGGTAAACTTCAACACGCCGGCATCAATTTTGTTTTTACCCTAATTCATTTAATTATTCACACCTTCTTGGCAATTTTGATTGTAGCCTTGTCTGATTGGTGTAATCAACAATCGTTTGGGTTGGTTTATTGGAGTAATGCCGGAATGGGATTAACCATTGTGATTGGAGTATTGGCACTTGATTTCAGCAGTTGGTGGGTTCATTGGGTGATGCATCAGCAAAAATTTTTCTGGCGCTTTCATATTATACATCATAGCGATCAAAAAGTAGATGTAACCACGGGACTTCGTCATCATCCGGGAGATAGTCTACTCAGAGGACTATTTTTTTTGCTACTGATCGTTTTTTCAGGTGCGCCCATGTATACCGTGATGATCTATCAGACGCTGGTGGTAGTCGCCACTGCCTTTACACACGCCAATATTAGCCTTTCTGCAACTATAGACCGATTGTTGAGTTGGGTGTTGATCTCTCCCAATATGCACAAGGTGCATCATCATTGCGAACAACCTTACACCGACAGTAATTATGGTGCTGTGTTTGCCGTATGGGATCGACTATTTGGTACATTCCGTTTTCTGGATATCAAGTCAATTCAATATGGAATTAACAGGGATTACCCGGAAGAAAAAGACGAGGATCTGTTGAACCTGCTGAAAAGTCCTTTTCAAAAACAAACAAACTAAACTGCAGGCATGAAAGTTGTAGCACTGATTCCTGCTCGTTATGCGGCCAGCCGATTTCCCGGAAAACTGATGCAACCCTTGGGTAATAAAACCGTAATTAGACATACGGCAGAAGCCACACAAGCCACCCTGTTATTTGATCAGGTTATTGTAGTAACAGATAGTGATCAAATTGAAGCCGAAATCAACAAATTTGGTGGTGTGTGCAAAAAAAGCACAAAAAGTTTTGAAAGCGGAACAGATCGAATTGCTGAGATAGCAGCCACCATGGACGCGGATATTATTGTCAACGTACAAGGAGATACTCCATTTATTAAAAAAGAACCTCTGGCTGCTTTATTAAAAGCATTTGATAGCCCCATCGTTGAAGTGGCATCGTTGATGCAGCCAATTCTGGATCATAAGCTAATTCAGGATCCCAACGTAGTTAAAGTAGTTACAGACTTAGCTAATGATGCGTTGTATTTCAGCAGAAACCCCATTCCTTATATCCGGGATAAAAACAACTCTACTATCTATTACGAACATATTGGCGTGTATGCATTCAGAAAAAAAACGCTACTTGAGTTTACTACCTGGCCAGTTTCCAGTTTGGAATCCACTGAAAAGCTAGAGCAATTACGTTATCTCGAACATAGCACGAAGATCCGAATGGTAAAAACCGATTACAGCAGCATAGCCATTGATACACCAGCAGACCTGGTGCGTGCCAATATTCACCTGGCCAGCCTGTAAATACTTTAAAACATCCGAACATCACGCATTTCGCGTGTCATAAATCGTGGCATGCCTGGGATGGTCTGTTGCTGTTGTATTTTCCCTCCTGTTTTGTTTAGGTTGAACAAGAAACTAACCAGAAAATACCGACGCAAAACCATGCTGCGTGTATCCTGTAAATAGTTATCGCCTGCCGTACGAGTTATGCTTTGATTTTGATTGAGTAAATCGTTAGCAGATATTTTTAACTCCCCATTTTTATTTTTAAACAACAGTTTACTTACACTGGCTCCCAACAAGGATATACGTTGATTGAATCCGGCAGCGCGTCCTGTGTTAATCAGGTAATCAACATTAGTAGTGATAATAAAGTTGGCAGGCAGTTTATAGGTAAGATCCGCATTGTACGTCTGTGTCCAGTAATCCTCATTCAGCTTGTTATTGATAGAATAGCTCAGTTTATTATACCCCAAGTTGGTGCGTAAGCCAATATCGAATTTTTCTTTGCTAATATTGACTCCTACACCTTGTGTAACCGTGAATGTTTGTGTAATATTCTCTCGCTTGTTGATCAAACTGATATCACGCAGATAAAGCATGGTATTTGTAGTGTTTACACTGGACCCTTTCAGCTTTGGATTTTTAAAAGGCAGACCCAATGTAAAATAGGAGAACCCCCTCAGGTAACCATTTACGTTGGCGTAGGTTGTGGTTTGCACAGGACCGCGTGTGGTAATGCTGTTTACAATACGATTGTTGGTAGCGCTGATATTGATGTTTGCGGCTACGAAGCGGAAAGTAGCCAGGTTGAACGTGTTATAGCCAAGGTTTACGTTATGTGTGAACTCTTGTTTCAAACCAGGATTTCCGATGCGAACATTTAGTGTGTCGGTTACGTCGGGTACGTTTTGTAACTGCGTTACCGTAGGCTGATTGGTGCGCCCATTGTAAGAGAGTCTAAGATTCTTGCTACGGGAAGGAGTATAATTGAAATTAGCTGTTGGGAAAAAGTTAGTAAAGCTTTGTTTGATCAAAGAGTCTTTTTCGGTAGCCGCCTGATAGGTATGATTCTCTAATAAGGACCGCTGCACGCCCACACCCATCTGGTAATTATATTTTTTCTCTTGCACACGGAAGTTCAAACCTGTACGATGCGCTTCAAATAAATTCTTGAACCGATTTGTTTGGAGCAGATTGGGTTTGTCGTACTTATCATTGTTAGCATTGTAATTAAACGTTTCCTTTTCTGAGCGATTGAAATTATTGGTATACGCATAGTTGATCTCCAACAATTTATTATTTCCCAGTGGTTCTGTATAAGAAGTGCTCAATACATTATTTCTGGTTTTAATAGTTTGGAAATATTGCTGATTCTGAGAAAAGAAGAAACCCGGATTCCCATCAGCACGAAAAAACCGATTGCTGGATATTGTTCCCCCATCCGATTCACTCATCCCCGATGTGCTATTCAATCCAATTGTAATGGTCCTTCCTATTTTTTTAAATTTTCTGCGGAATAAAATATTATTATTGAAGCTAATTCCATCTCTCACATTAGTATTCCGTGAGCTGGTACGAATAGCGGTGTAGGAGCGGGTTGGGGTTTGGGATGTAGTTAAGCTGGAGTCAAAGCTAATATTGTCAGAATGCTGCAATGTTAATTGTGGCGTATATAGTATAGAAGTGAGCGAATCAATCTGATATTCAAATCGAAGATTAACCCGATGATTTTGATTTAAATTATCGGATCGACTGGCCCTATTTTGATAAGCGGTTGAGTCGTTTACAAAAAATGTCTGGCGAAGGATATTTTGTTCTTGTACGGGTCTGGAATCAGAAAAAAAGTAACTGCCCGTAAACTTTGTTTTTGTCCCCCACTCATTATTGAAATTAAGTCCAGATGAAAGTGAGCGAATGATCCCGGTGTTCTGTCCACCAAAGCCACCACCACCTCTGCCCATAGTAACTATCTGCATTCCGCCTCCACCACCAAAACCATTCCTCCCGCCGCCAAATCCGCCGCCGCCGAATCCACCACCACCCCCACCAAAACCACTGATCCCACCCATGGTGCTGATTATATCATTAAAGGAGAAGCCCTGCTTATTTATGTTATTCGTATTAAATAGTACGGAGAATCGCTTGTTGCCATTAAAGTTGTTAAAGGTTAGATTTCCTTCAAAGCGATCATTGCTGCCGGCACCAGCTAGCGCCCGCGTAAAATAACCCTTGTTTTTATCCTTTTTTAATTTGATGTTGATGGTTTTGCTCCTGCTTCCGTCATCAATTTTAGTAAACTTGGATTGTTCACTCATATCATCAAACACTTGTACACTTTCCACCATATCGGCCATAAGGTTTTTGGTAGCCAGCTTAGGGTCGTTTCCGAAAAATTCTTTCCCGTCAACAATTATTCGCTGGACCTGTTCGCCCTGCGCCATTACGTTTCCCTCCTTATCTACTTCCATTCCTGGAATTTTCTTAAGCAAATCTTCCACGGTGGCGTTAGGTATGGTTTTGAAACCGCTGGTATTAAATTGTACGGTATCATTTTTTACTACAATGGGAGACTCTGTTGTAACCACAACACCCTCCAGCATCTTGTAATCTTTGTTCATCATCAGGGTGCCCAGATCAATTATTTTTTTCTCTGTGCTGATACTGAGGTTTCGGCTAATTTCCTCGAAACCTTTGCTGCTTATGATAAGACGATAATCTCCGGAGAGTAAATTTTTGATCTCAAAATCACCTTTCCGGGAAGTCAATACAAAGCTGGTTAGAGAAGAGTCCTTACTGTTTATTACGGATACCGTTGCGTCCATAATTGGTTGCTTCCCACTGGAATCACTAAGCTGGCCCCTAATAATCCCGTCGGCCCGTTGGGCCATGGCTCCGTTTCCAACACACAAGACTAACAGGAGTAAACTGATGCACTTTCTCATAAACAAATTTTAAGGCCGCAAAATTAAACGTAAAGGGAAGGGGAAACTTGTTAAAACTTAACTAAAAAGATATTCCACATCTTCGCGGGATAAGCTCTTAACAAAGCCTGCCTCGTCCGTAATGATATCTTTTGCAAGTGTGCGTTTTCGGTCTTGCAACTGAAGAATCTTGTCTTCAATACTATCCTTGCAGATCATTCGATAGGCAAAAATATTTTTAGTCTGCCCGATTCGATGCGTCCTGTCAATTGCTTGTTGCTCTACAGCAGGATTCCACCAAGGATCCATGATATAGACATAATCAGCAGCAGTGAGGTTTAAACCCACCCCGCCTGCCTTGAGAGAAATAAGAAATATTCGTATGTTTTCCTGTTGTTGAAACCGCTGCACGGCTTTCTCTCTCTCTGGGGCAGTAGTACTCCCGTCAAAATACACATAAGGGATCCCTAACTCCTCCAGTTTAGTTCTGATCAAGGCTAACATGCCCAGGAACTGTGAAAAAATCAATGCCTTGTGATTGCTGATTTCTTCAACCAGTTGACGGGCCAACTCGTCTAGTTTAATAGAGTAATTTGGGTATTTTTCCTTTTCATTAAGAATAGCCGGAGAATCACATATTTGTCTAAGTTTCATCAGCCCCTGTAAAATAGTAAGTTGTGATTTTTGTACACCCTTTGTTTCAATTGATCCCAATATCTGATTTCTATAATCATTACGATATGCATCGTAGATATCTCTTTGTTTCTGTTCCATCTCGCAGAATAAAACCATTTCTTGTTTCTCAGGCAAGTCCTTGGCTACTTGCTCCTTGGTTCTTCTTAAAATAAACGGGTAAAGGAGCTTCCGAAGATGTTCCTTTCTGTCTGGTTCCCCCAGTTTATCAATGGGAATAGCAAATTCGTTGCGGAAAAACTCTATCGATCCAAGCATTCCTGGATTTAGGAAGTTCATTTGCGCATAAATGTCAAAGGTGTTATTCTGTAGCGGGGTTCCGCTCATACATAGGCGATGTTGTGCTTGTAATAATTGTGCAGCGCGCGTAACCTTACTCGTGGGATTTTTAATGGCTTGCGATTCGTCCAACACCACATAATCAAATTTGAATGTACTCAATATTTTAATATCGCCACGTAAAGTACCATAGGTGGTAATGATGATATCAAATTGTTCAAACGCTTCCTTATTACGTATGCGTTGCGGCCCATGATGAATACGATGTCGCAAAGAGGGGGTGAACTTTTTTATTTCATTTTCCCAATTATAGATCAGCGTGGTCGGGCAAATTACCAATGCACGGAGTTCCCCCTCCTGGCTTTTGAAATATTCCAGATAAGACAGTGCTTGAACTGTTTTCCCCAATCCCATATCATCTGCAAGGATTCCGCCCCAACTAACCTCTTTAAGATAATTTAGCCATTGATAGCCGGATAGTTGATAGGGACGCAATATCGGTTGCAAGGACTTGGGCGGTTCAATTTTTTTTATTTGATCAACCTGTCGAAGCTGTTCATATTTTTCCTCAAGTTGTAATTCCAGTTCCTGCTGATTTCGGTTCGCATATAATTCATCTATCACCCCCAAATGATAACGGGAAAGTTTTAATGTATCCGTCTTCCCTTCACCTACTCTAAATAACAAGGCATACTTTTTCAGCCAATCCTCAGGTAAAATACCCAATGTGCCATCGCTTAATTGCACAAATTGTTGATTGTTGGCTATTGCTTTTTTTACATCGGCCACGGTTATTTGCTGATTACCAAAAGCAATATTCACCTTAGCGCCAAACCAGTCGGTATGACTGCTGATAAATATTTGTGTTTGGGGTTTGGCCGTATTAAAACGATAGTGCTGCAGATTTTCAAATCCAAATACCGGGGTCTTGGATTCTTTCATCGCGTCAATGAAAAGAAAGAACCAGTTATTGCGTAACACATCGATTCCTTTTAAAGCATAGGCCCCGTCTTCTGCGTTATATACAAATCCGGAGTGCAAAGAAGCCAGTCTTTGTAAGAACAATTCTTCTTTGTCACGATTTCTATGTACAACCATTACCCCGTCTGCCTGCGGGATCAATACCTGGTCCCCATCCGTAGCCCCTGCCTCAAATCCCTCATAAACAAAACTAGGTTTGAATATCAGATAATCTCCTTTTTCTGTAAGTTGAATTTTTGCTTCGGGATTAACACCTCGAATTTCTTTAGTGAGCGCTTTATCAAATCGAATAGTATAGGTACGCGAAAGCGGCAAAACAACTTGCTGCATGGTTTGTGCCCAGTCCGCTATGGGATAATTGATTCTGCTATCTGGTAAAAAAGTTTCATTCAGCTGAATAATCTCTTTTGTTTTCCAGCAGTAGCAAACCCCGTTTTGTTCAAATAAAAGTGGCGAAGAACATTCATTGTCCTTCAAACTGAATTCCAGTGCGCCAACTTTTATCTGTGCGTGAACGGCGTAATGTGCGTTTTTTTTGATCAGAAATTGAGGCGTTAAATGTTCTGCACTCAATTCAAGCGGCTCCAGGTTGGCTGTTTTAAATGCTTTGCCCATACCAAGTCGAAAAACAAAAGGAGAAGCGGCTAACTCACGGAATAAGCGATGCAATTTGGGAAGCAGGTACTCGGTAATTAACTCTTTTGTTTCGTCAGGTAGATCATCCCCCTCCTGATGAATAATATTGTCCCATATGCCCGAAAACGGAGAATTGCGGCTGAGGTACTTTTTTATTTCTGCATCCTGTATTTTTCGTACGGCCTGCAGTAATTCACGATCGGACTCACTGATATCATAAACATCTACAAATCGTGATACATCCAGTTTTTCCACACGCCCCGCAAATCCATCGTTGTCTTGGGTTGGTTCACCCATTATTACGTCAATTGAAAATCGTGGAAATTCTTTTTTATTAAAATTCATTACCACCCCAATGCGTTGAGTCCACTCAGAAACTGGGATTACGACTACCTCTTCCTCTTTGAGCAATGGTTTTGTAGGGAAAAGAACGGGTTTTGGTGTTGAAACGGGAGAAGCCACTCGTTTTATCTCAGCATCCAACACCCGCAAAAAAGGTTTGCTATCCTTATAGGTAAATTCAAACTTACCCGCCAGATCGTCCTTTAATGAGTAGCCATAGGCTTCCAACAACATATTTTTTTCTTTGTCCCAGTTTCGAATACTGTCAAAATAATTTGCACCATGTGTATGTAATAATTGGAGCAGTACAATCACCTTGGGTAAACAAATTGGGTGCAAGGTATCCTCATAATCACAGCTGGTATCAAAATTTCGTTCCTCATTTTTCCGAATCAATACTTCATACTCCTCGTCTTCTAAAGAAACGTTGGCTTTTACTGTTTCGTTTTCTGCATAAACAATGGTCGCTTTTTTTGTACGTAAGTACGTTTCGGCTTGTGATAATATTTGCGGACCACAGAGTAATCGAATATTTTTTAAATCAATAGTTTTCATTTTAACCACCGTATGTCGTTGATCATATAGAATTTGTCCTGTTTGCAGCTGGCCACGATCCAGTAATTCTTGTAACTGAAGCAAGGCGGCTGTTTCGTGTCTGCAAATATCTCCCAGATTGTACGGACAAGTGCAACGCAAGGTTGTGGCACCCGGCTCTTTAAAGTGATATATATAAACTTTATAATAGGTATTATAACTATCATCGGGCACTCGAAAAGTAGCTGTACCAAACAGCTGATCATGTTCAACAAGCTCGACAAAACCAATAGCATGTATTTTTTTCCCACGACGAATCACTTCATCCGTGCCATGCGTATAAATATATTTTACGAGATGGGGTAGTGCCACAATTATCAACGTGCCCCTTGTGCAAGGGGGAACCTACAAATCTAAAGCAATAAGAATCAATTTTCTGTGTGGAAAAAAATAAAGAGAGGGTTTGGGTACAAACTGATTTCGTACGCTAAAAAATACCTATCTTGCCAGATTTATTTTTTTACAATTAGCTTCCCGTCCTGATAAACAGGCAACACGTTAGCTACGTCCGGAGTCAGGCAAAATTCAATGTCCTTGATCAGCCCAATACGTTTCACCAAGCGATGATAATGCGTTAGCTGAGGGGCAAAACCTAATAAATCTTTGGCATACTTTTGGTAGAGCGTTGTGGCCATCAACGAACTATCACAATGAATGGAAAAATGTTCCTGAACCTGATTAATTACAGCTCCGGCAAAAAGAGTATCCTCTAAATTAAATCGGTCTTCCCAACCCGCACAGCCCAATACCACGTTTTTTCCTTCGTTGATCAAAAAAGAACAAACAGCAGACAGGTTGGGGAAACTTCCAGCGATAATTGTAGATGCATTCCTGTCTAAAGCCATTTGAAGCAGACGTGTGCCGTTGGTGGTGGTTAAAACCAAATTACGGTTTTCTATAAAACTTCGTGAATACTCCAATGGCGAATTTCCGTGTTGCAAACCTTCAGCAATCAAACCATCGCGTTCACCCGCTACAATTCCATCGATTTTTTTCCCCATTTCAATTGCTTTGGGAACGGAATCTACAGGAATTACCGCCCGAGCCCCATTATGCAGCGCAGCGACAATTGTTGAGGTTGCCCGAAACACATCGATGATTACAACCACGCAGTTACTTAAGTTGTAAAGATGCAGGAGGGCGGGCGAGAGGGAGGTATAAAGTACTGGCTTAGTAGACATGTTTGATTGGCGTGCGCAAATTTAGAATTAATTCTACAATCGACAGCAGTTGATAAAAAGTGTTTTTATCGCAGCAGGAGTTTTTTCCAACGATCTGTTTCAGCATAGTTTTTTATCAGCCCAATTTTTTGTTGGAGATACTTTTCCATATACTGATGAAAATAAACGGCATTAAATAATCGCCCCAATTGACCATAAGGAAAATCATAGGTGAGCAGGTCTATCATCAGCATGCCATTATCAATAGGTTTAAAGTGATGCTCGTGTCTGAACATGGTCAAGTCCCCCTGCAATTGGACCTCTACATACATTTCAGGCTTGATCATTTCTACAATTTTGACACGTTGCAAACGCTCTTTAAAAAGGTGAAAGGATTTCCAAGTAATTGTTTCGCCCTTTTCCAAAAAACCAAACCGCGTACCTGCAACTGCCTCTGTCTTGTATACCACATTAGCTTCTTTGTGCACACTCACATGTCTGCTAAGATCAAATACAATATCGGCCGGTGCCGCAATAAACGTAGTCAGATGAATTGTAGGCATACTCAAATAAAAGGTACTTTGACAATTTTTGCTTTTAATTGTTTATCACGAACCTGTATATAGACAATGGTACCAAGTGTAGAATAACCCACTTGTACATACCCCATTCCGATTGCTTTGCTTAAACTTGGCGATTGTGTTCCAGAAGTGACTACTCCAATAAGCTGCCCTTCTTGATTTTTTATTTCATACCCATGGCGTGGAATTCCTTTATCAATCATTTCAAAACCCACCAATTTCCGCTGCAGACCCGCAGCTTTTTGTGCAGCCAGTGCAGTGGTGTTGGTGAAGGGCTTTGAAAATTTAACAACCCAACCCAGCCCGGCCTCCAGTGGCGATGTGGTGTCATCAATGTCATTCCCATACAGACAGAATCCCATCTCTAATCGAAGGGTATCACGTGCCCCCAATCCAATTGGTTTGAGTCCTTGTGGTGTCCCAACTTCAAAAATGGCATTCCAAATTTTTTCAGCATGCCCGTTTTTGTTTTCAAAATAAATCTCTACACCCCCCGCTCCCGTATATCCGGTAGCGCTGATTAATACATTTTCAACACCTGCAAACGTTCCTTTTACAAATGTGTAATACGCAAGATTCAACAAATCCATTTCAGTTAACGGCTGTAAGATGCGTGTTGCATTTGGCCCCTGTACCGCTAACAAGCAGGTTTTTTCAGAAATATTATGCATTTCCACCCCCGTTGAATTGAATTGCTGAATCCAGTTCCAATCCTTTTCAATATTGGAAGCATTTACCACCAACATATAGGCGCTGTTTTCCTCTAAACAGTACACCAACAGATCATCCACAATACCTCCCTTGTCGTTGGGAAAACAACTGTATTGTGCTTTGCCCTTGATCAACTTTGAAGCATCGTTACTGGTAACACGTTGTATTAAATCAAGCGCCGCTGGTCCTTTTAAGATAAACTCACCCATGTGGCTCACATCGAATACGCCTGCATTTTTTCTTACAGCTTGATGTTCGTCATTAATCCCAGAATAGGATATAGGCATGTGATAACCAGCAAAGGGGGCCATCTTGGCGCCTAATTCCTGGTGTTTTTGAAAGAAAGGAGTATTCCTGACAGACATTTGTCTTTTTTTAAGAACACAAATGTAAGTCAAAGCGTCTGTCAGTCTACCCCAAAAGAAGTCTTAATGGGGAGGGGCCAAGTACTCGAACAGGATAAATCTTACTGGGAGGTAATAACATGACTTTCTTTTGTGTATCCGGAGTTGGTGGCGAAGGGGGCTCCAATTCCATATTCATAGATTCTGCTTCTGGATCTGACCCATCCGCTACCTTGAGTTCTCCATCTGCACCCATGATATAATCAATGTTGGAGCGATACCTGAAATGATGCTCTGTCCAATCGAATCGGTCATATTTACTATCGGTGTGCTGCCTGATTTTTACCTCGAAAGAGGAAAGTTTAGAACGAACAGATTCATCAAAGTTAATAGTGGCCCCCACAGGAACTCGAATAATTATACGCACCTGTTGGCCTCTGTATTTGGAAGAGGCAGGTATAGAATAGCCATTACCCAAATCAACCAGTGTATAAGAAAGATTTTTTATCAAATATGTAATAGTATCCCCTATTTTATTTTTCTCCACAAATGATTGTTGTCCACCTACAGCATTTGTAGTGATGTGATAATTGATTAACTCCGCCCGCTTACCAGCTTCTTGTTCGTCCTTACCATTTGCCATACGAATCAATTGCAACTGGTAAGTAGAATCACGACTGGGCTCCACTTTAATCAAAATATTAGAGAGCTTTAAGGTGTCGGGTGTTAAATCCCAGCCAGATGGATCTCCGTCTATCCAGCTAAAACTTCCGCTATATTCTAATTCAGGTTCCGTAACCGTAACAACCATTTTGTTAGCGAAGGTGGCAGGCATTGCAATGTTTTCGATTTTCTTTTCTTGATACCCAAAATCTTTTGAGATACTGGAAGCAAACCATGCTAATGCAACCCAGCCCAAGGCCCAGAGTCCACCAAAGGTCCAACTCAAATAGGTGTGACCGGCTTTAGTGTTGATTAATCGACGAATCAACCAGATGATAAAACCAATGACAGGCACTAATAAAAACAAAGCAAAGGTTGCCCAAGCCAGTATTTGTTGTTGCATTGAACTCCATATATACTGTTGCAGCGGCCAGGAAACAATGCCTCCAAATAAAAGAGCCAATAGTGCTATCAGTAAAACAATTGCGATACCACCAAAAAAGAAAACAAAAAGTACTTTAAAAAATAACCCGATAATACGAAGCGGTTTAGAAATGCTGCTTTTTTGCTTTGCTTCTTTTGCCAATTCTTCTACTCGTGCAGATAATTGTTTGGCAGTTAGCTCAACATCTTTCCCCCACTCTTCCATTTTTTTATTGACACCGCCTTCACTTACATACTGACGAATCCGCTCCAGGTTGATGGTTTCTCCACGCATTTCCATTTTTTGATAGGACGTTTCTGCGGTAGGGAGAATAACCCATAGAATAATATACAGAATCACCAAGAAGCCAAACAACGAACCAAAGCTCACATTGAATAAAAGTTCTGCCAGCGCTGAGTCATCAAAAATATCCAACACAGAAAACATAATTTGCAACAATAAAGGTGCCAGAAATAAGAGACGAATGTTACGCGCAGTTACATTGTAATACGCAGCAATACCACTAGCTACACCCGCAAATACACGATCATCGGGGTTACGATAAAATCGTCGCCCCTTATAGCCGTCCAGTTCTTTGGCAGGAACAAAAATCCAAAGCAGAATATAACCCAATGATACTAACCCAAAACTTGAAAAGCTAAGCAGCACAAGTAAAATGCGAATGATTGCCGGATCAATTCCGATAAAATTAGCAATACCGCTTGCCACGCCACCCAACACTTTATTATTAGCGTCTCTAAAAAATTCTCTTTTAGTTGTTTTAGTATTGGGATTTGTTTGATTGTTCAACGGACGCTCTTCTTGAGTGTTTATCGATTCAGTCATTTCCGCATCGGCCAACTCTTCTGGCTTTCCCATAGCGGCAATGATACCGCTCAAGTGTTGTTCTGTAATACAAGGAGCCCCCTGTTGAATTAAACTATGGAACTGTTCCGCTACTCTGCCCTCAATGTCGTTAATAATCTCTTCTCGGCTTTCTTCTTTTGCGAAATAAGCGCGCAAACTGGCAATATATTGTTGCAGTTGTTCATAAGCAGATTCCTCGATCTGGAGAACACGTCCGCTCAGATTAATGGTGATGATCTTTTTCATAGTACAACTGTTTATTATTAAAGGTTGGTGGGTTTAGGACTAATTATTTTATTTACTGCAAAGGAGAGCGCCTCCCAGGTACGATCCAGGTCCTTGTAAAAAAGCTGCCCTTTTTCGGTCAGTGAAAAATACTTGCGAGGTGGGCCCGTAGGGCTTTCAACCCAGCGATAGCTGAGCATTTCTGCATTTTTGAGTCGGGTCAAAAGCGGATAAAGCGTTCCTTCCAGGATCTGAAACCCGGACGCACGCATTTCATCCACTATGTCCCCGGGGTAGGATTCTCCTCTTTTGATAACAGAGAGGATGCAAAATTCCAAAATCCCCTTACGCATTTGGCTTTGTGTGTTGTCGATATTCATATTAAAGCTTGTAGTTGCTTGTGCAAAGATAATGTGAATATATGATACTATGCATTACATAGTACTATTATTTTTTGTTTTTTTATTTATTTTGCTCTTTTTATCATGTTTTAGCCGATATTTGCAACATTATGACCCATTTTTATCGATTTTTAGTGCTTTTTGCCTGTTTTTCAGGAATTCAAGGATGTGCAGATAAATACCAAGCCTACAGTAAAAAATATACTTTTCGTAATGATACCGGAGTGCCCGACTATAGCAATTTGGACCATTGGGCTGCACACCCATTGAAAAAAGACCCATCAGACAGCATCCCGGCCCCCCTTAGAAATGGAGACAAGGCTGCCATCGCTGATGTTTTTTTTGTACACCCCACCACTTTTACCAACAAGGGGGATTTTGCCCGGGGCAATGCAGCCATTGATGATCCATATTTAAACGCCAAAACAGATTACTCAACTATCCTGTTTCAGGCCAGCGCATTTAATCAATATGGGCAAATTTTTGCACCGAGGTACAGACAAGCACATATAAGAAATTTTTATGCAGCCGATTCGGCATCGTCAAACCGGGCCCTTGCACTGGCGTATCAGGACGTTCGTACTGCATTTATCTATTATCTCGAACATTTTAATAATGGAAGGCCCATATTACTTGCAGCACATAGCCAAGGTGCACTGCATGCCATCTGGTTATTAAAGGAATTTTTTGACGGCAAGCCCCTGCAAAATCAACTGGTCGCCGCTTACGCAGTTGGCTGGCCTTTGCATGTAAAAGCATTGACCACCATTCCGGTATGCTCAACCCCTGAACAAATTGGTTGCGTATGTAGTTGGCGAACATTTAAAACAGGGTACCTTACCCCGGGGGTTACCAAAGAAAATGCAAGGGGAGATTCTATATTAGTTACCAATCCTATAAGCTGGACCACCGATAATACAGTTGTAGGACGATCGCGCAACAAAGGAGCCGTTCTTAATAAATTCAACAAGATATTTCCAACACCGGCCGATGCACAGATCAGTCATGGTGTTTTGTTTACTGAAAAGCCAAGGTTTCCCTGGAGTTTTTTATATAAAACCAGCAATTATCACATTGGTGATATCAACCTTTACTATATCAATGTTCGCGAGAATATAGCAACGCGTATTCACAGGTTTCAGCAAGGAAAATAAGAAGTTGGGGAATAATTAAAATTCTGCGCTCCCCGGTGTACGTGGAAAGGCAATCACATCGCGTATGTTATTCATGCCGGTAACAAATTGTACCATTCTTTCAAAACCCAATCCAAAGCCCGCATGCGGTACGGTTCCAAATCGGCGGGTATCTAAATACCACCACAACTCTTCTTCGGGAATATGCATTTCCTTCATACGTGTGGTCAATCGGTCCATTCGTTCCTCACGTTGTGATCCTCCTGCAATTTCTCCAATACCGGGTACCAGGATGTCCATGGCAGCAACGGTTTTACCATCTTCATTTTGGCGCATATAAAATGCTTTGGTGGCGGCCGGGTAGTTGGAAAGGATCACGGGTTTCTTAAAGTGTTTTTCTACCAGGTAACGCTCGTGTTCACTTTGCAAATCCATGCCCCATCCTGTGATCTCGTATTGAAATTTCTTTTTCTTGTTGTGATTGCTCTGCCGTAAGATGTCAATTGCTGCCGTGTACGTGATTCGTTCAAATTGATTGTCGACTACAAACTTGAGTTTGTCCAACAGTCCCATTTCGCTTCTCTTGTCTGGTGGCAATTGTTTTTCTTCTTCAAATAAGCGCTGATCTAAAAATTGCATGTCTTCTGCGTTATGCTGCATCGCATAGCGAATGATATACTTGATAAACTCTTCGGCTAAATTCATGTTGTCTTCCAGATCACAGAATGCCATTTCGGGTTCTATCATCCAGAATTCCGCCAGGTGTCTGGCTGTGTTGCTGTTCTCGGCACGAAAAGTAGGGCCAAACGTATAGATTTCTCCAAATGCAGTGGCTCCCAATTCGCCCTCCAATTGACCACTCACCGTTAAATTGGTGGAGCGACCAAAAAAATCTTCTTTGTAGTTGACAGAACCCTCTTCATTTTTTGGTGCGGTCCCATCCATGGGCAAGGTAGTAACCCGAAACATTTCACCAGCACCTTCTGCATCACTGGCGGTAATGATGGGTGTGTGTAAATAAATAAACCCTTTTTGATTGAAAAACTGATGTACGGCAAATGCTAGTGTATGTCTTACACGAAATATCGCACCAAAGGTGTTGGTACGAAAACGCAGGTGCGTTTTTTCTCTTAAAAATTCTAAAGAATGCTTTTTGGGTTGAAGCGGATATTTCTCTGCATCGGAATCGCCCAGTATTTCGATTGTGGTTGCTTTTAGATCCAGTTTTTGCCCTTTCCCAAGCGAGGGCTCAATAACACCCTGTGCCCGTAAGGATGCAGATGTGGTAATTCTTTTTAAAAGTTCTTCGGGAAATTTTCCCAACTCCAACACCACTTGTAGATTATTATTAGTGCTCCCATCATTTAGGGCTATAAATTGATTGTTGCGAAAAGTACGCACCCAACCCATGACCGTAACCTGCTGACCAGCGGGTTCCTGTGCCAACAACTCCTTAATCTTGATCCTGTTATTAAACATGCCCCCAAACTTTAGAGACAAAGGTAAGTCCTGAACACAGAGTGGCTGACAAAGAAGGAATGAAAAAATTTTTTGGATTCCCGAATTTGCTGTACTATTGCAGTAGCAAACGGCCGTTGCGGCCATCTTTTCAAGTCCTATAGTAACACCTAACTTTTATCTCCCGAACGAGTTGTTCGTTCTATTTTCCCCGACAAATTTCAATCACTAAAAAAACAAGAATGCCAGTTTCTACCGACGAAAACAAACCAAAAAGAAGAGGAAGACCCCGTAAAGAAGACATACCCGAAGAAAAAACCCCCGAGAAGAGCACTGCTGATGCCCCTGCTGTGCTGGCAGCGGTCACTCCTGTAAAAACAGATTTGCTGGCACAAACTATTTTAGAAAATACACCTGAGCCCGGAGCGCCCGTTGAAAATATCCCACAGCGCTTTCAGCCAGTACCAGTACCCCGAAAAGAACCTGTTTTTACCGTTGAGTTTGACGGTATGATCATGGGTGAGGGAGTATTGGAAATGATGCCCGATGGATACGGGTTTCTTCGCTCCTCCGATTACAATTATTTATCCTCCCCCGACGACGTATACGTTTCTCCTTCACAAATCAAGATCTTTGGTTTAAAAAGCGGAGATACTGTTTATGGCCCCGTTCGCCCCCCAAAAGAAGGAGAAAAATACTTTGCCCTTATAAAAGTTGATCTGTTAAACGGAAAAAGCCCGGACGAAGTAAGAGATCGCGTTCCGTTTGATTACCTGACACCGCTTTTCCCTTTCGAAAAATTAAATCTGTTTACTACTCATGCTGATTATTCCACTCGTATCATGGATTTGTTCACTCCCATTGGTAAGGGTCAGCGTGGATTAATCGTGGCACAACCCAAAACGGGTAAAACCATGTTGCTGAAAGCAGTAGCCAATGCAATTGCGACCAATCATCCAGAATGTTATTTGATGGTGGTGCTGGTAGATGAAAGACCTGAAGAGGTTACGGATATGGAAAGAAGTGTACGAGCAGAGGTCATTGCTTCAACTTTTGATGAACCCGCCGAAAAACACGTGAAGGTTTCCACCATGGCGCTCAATAAAGCCAAGCGCCTGGTAGAATGCGGACACGATGTGGTGATCCTATTAGATTCCATCACACGTTTAGCACGTGCACACAATACCGTGGCTCCCGCTTCTGGTAAGGTATTGTCTGGCGGTGTGGAAGCAAATGCAATGCAAAAACCAAAACAATTTTTTGGTGCGGCCCGCAAAATTGAAAACGGCGGCTCTCTTACCATTATCGCTACCGCCCTGGTTGATACCGGTAGTAAAATGGATGAGGTGATCTTTGAAGAATTCAAAGGAACCGGAAATATGGAACTACAGTTAGATCGTAAATTATCCAACAAACGCATATACCCCGCTATCGATCTTACCTCATCTTCTACTCGTCGTGATGATTTACTATTGGATCCGGCCGTACTGCAACGCATGAATCTGCTTCGTGTGTTTCTTACCGATATGAATACCGAGGAAGCGATGCGTGAATTGCAAAATCGAATGAAGGGCACCAAGAATAATGAAGAGTTTTTAGCTTCAATGAATAGGTAAACGTACAGGGGACTGCGGTTCCTTGTTTTATATGCCGGCGCAGCGGATTGATATCGAACAATTTCTTTCTTTCGCCTTATTACATCCCGTTTTAGATGTGAGAAGCCCGGGCGAATTCAACCATGCACATATTCCGGGCGCACTCTCATTTCCTCTTTTCACAGACAAGGAAAGAAAAATTGTTGGAACCGCGTATAAACAAAAAAGCAGGGAGGAAGCCATCAAAATTGGTCTTGATTTTTTTGGTCCCACGCTTAAGCAACGTGTACAGGAGGCAGAACGCATAGCTAACGGAAGTAAAATATTGTTGGTGCATTGCTGGCGAGGAGGTATGCGAAGCGCTGTCATTAGTTGGCTGTTGGATCTGTATGGATTTAAGATTTATACACTTTCCGGAGGATACAAAGCTTATCGGAACTGGGTGTTGGAGCAGTTTAAAAAAAATTACTCCTTCCAATTGATAGGAGGGTATACGGGTTCTGGAAAAACAGAATTATTAAATCAGGTAAAAAAAGAAGGACAGCGGGTGATAGATTTGGAGGCATTGGCGGGTCACAAGGGTTCCGCCTTTGGAAATATTGGCCTTCCGCCTCAACCTGGGCAAGAACAATTTGAAAACAAATTAGCCCGGGCATTGCAGGATTGTGTACAAGCAAACCATTCTGCTGCAATTTGGCTGGAGGATGAATCGCAACGCATAGGAACCGTAAATATCCCCAATGACCTATGGGCCACTATGCGAAGGTCGCCGGTATATTTTTTGGATATCCCTTTTGAAAAAAGACTTCAACATATTGTGGTAGAATACGGGCAACTTGATCGGGATGCCGTCACCGCTGCCATAGCGCGTATTACCAAAAAACTCGGGCACCAACAAGCGCAACAGTCCATTGATTTTTTGCAAGAAAACAATACAATGGCGTGCTTTTCCATTTTATTACGGTATTACGACAAATTCTATGCACGTTCGTTGCAAAATCGGGAAGGGCTTGAAAAATTATTAACTGCAATCCCAAGCAATCAAACTGGTGCGGGCAATGTAGTCTCGCTGCTTGAAGTAAAAAAAGTATAAGACGAACATGGAAACTATTAAACTCACCTCTTTTTCACATGGCGCAGGTTGTGGTTGTAAAATTGCACCCAACGTGTTGGAAGAAATATTACACACCAATCTTGCGTTACCTGATACTAAAAATTTATTGGTAGGCAATCATAGTAATGACGATGCGGCAATATATGATCTGGGAAATGGCACCGCGCTTATCTCAACCACCGATTTTTTTACCCCCGTTGTAGACGACCCCTTTTTATTTGGGAAAGTGGCCGCCGCCAATGCGATCAGCGATGTATATGCAATGGGAGGAAAGCCATTGTTGGCTATTGCAATTTTGGGTTGGCCTGTTGAAAAAATTGCGGCAACGTATGCACAGCAAGTGGTTGAAGGAGGTCGAGCCAGTTGTGCCGCAGCCGGGATCCCACTCGCGGGCGGACATAGTATTGATTCGCCGGAGCCCTTTTTTGGATTGGCGGTTACCGGAATTGTTCCGCTGGAAAACCTGAAAAAAAACAACACCGCAGAACCAGAGGATCTGTTATTACTTACCAAGCCCCTTGGTGTTGGTGTTCTCACCACTGCCGAAAAACGAGGTTTGCTGCAAGAAACCGATCGCATTACACTACATCAACTGTTAACACAACTAAATGCTGTTGGTGAAGAGCTGGGTAAAATAAAAGGAGTAAATGCCATGACGGATGTAACCGGATTTGGACTGATGGGACATGTTTTGGAAATGGTTGGCGGAAGTAGCAGCAGCGCAATTATCAATTATTCCCAAGTGCCCCGGATCGAAGGGTTGCAATCTTATATCAGCCAGCGGATTGCCCCTGATGCCACGTCTCGTAATTGGAATGCATATAGTAGTAAGGTGAAATTTGAGGGAGGGGTGAATGTGATGGAGGCGTTTACGGTGCTTCCCGATCCACAAACCAATGGTGGGTTGTTGATCAGTTGCGCCCCCGATTCGTTGAAAGAAGTGCAAGATCTCTTGCAAGTAAACGGATTCGGTGCATTTGTCAATCCAATTGGGAAAATCACTGCGCAATCAGCTGTGCCGTTATTGGTCAGGCGATAGTTAAAAAACTAAATTCTCTTTGTTTTTTATTTGTTCTACGGGTAGTTCGGCTACTAGTTGAACCGGTTGAATGTTTCGGATAATTTGGATGGTCTGTTGTATTGATGCATCGCTCACTTCGTCCTCCCGCATTAGCCACAAAAAATCAAGGTGTTTGAATTCGGGCAACAGAAATTCGCCATCGAACTTATTATTATAGATATAGTGCTCGAGAGAACCCGTAGGCTCTTTGTATTCGTATACCGCAAAGGAGTATTGTCGTTTTTTGTAAATCCGTTTAATCTCCAGCTCGTTGATTCGAAAATCAAGCCCAATTGAATTATTGAGATGCCAGCAGAACTGATAACCACGGATAGGGGCTACAATTCCCAACAACCGCGTGCCTTCAAAAAATGCCTCGGTGATCAATGAATTATCCAAAACCTGTTTGGGGATGCGTTCTGCCATAACTATTGTAGTCTAAACTACTACAAACTTCTACAATAAGAATGTTCTATCAAAACTGAATCTCTACGGTAAACTGTTCCGCCCCGCGCTGATAGATCAATTTTGTTTTATCGCCCTTTTTAAATCGACCCAGCGTTTGCATATATGACTCCATGGAGCTGATTCGGTAATCGCCTATTTGAAGTACAATATCACCTGCTTTTAATCCTGCTTTTTGTGCGGCTCTTCCCTCGGTAACACCATCGGCCCGAACACCATTTCCGCTATACGTGTAATCGGGCATAATTCCCATTGAAACACTAAATCTGGCCGTGGTGGTTGTTTGTGTTTCACGCGTTTTTAAAAACAACAGCCTTCCTTTTTCATTGGCGCCTTTCACCACTCCACTAACGTGTTTTACTATTTGTACCATGCCCTTGTAGTTTATTTTATCTGCATCATCCGAGGGTTTATGGTAATCGGTGTGTAGCCCCGTAAAATAAAATAGCACAGGGATGTTTTTCCGATAAAAAGAAGTATGATCGCTTGGGCCTGCTCCACTAGAGTCAATTTTTATTGTGAGATTTTTTTGGTTTTTGGTTGCCAAGGGCTTGTTGATCAAAGAGGCCCAGGTTGGAGAGGTCCCAAATCCACCAATGGTTACAGAGCGGGTGCTGTCGTTCATTCGTCCCACCATGTCCATATTAATCATATAATTAACAGTGCTGAGTTCAATGGTGGGGTGATCGGTAAAGTGTTTTGAACCATACAGCCCCAGCTCCTCACCGGAAAATGCAATAAATAAATAGTTGTTGGTTTTTGCGGCTGATTGTTTCAACATCCTGGATAGTTCAATAAGTGCTGCTGTCCCGCTGGCATTATCATCTGCGCCATTGTGAATAGCGGCTTCTTTTTTTTCATAGCGGGAGTTGCCGTCTTCCCCATAGCCAAGATGATCAAAATGCGCACCAATTATTACCGTGGTAGCTGCTTTGTTGTCTATCCATCCGATTACATTAGAGCCCGAACGCATTTTTTCGCCAAGCTGAACTGTTCCATCAAAACTAAAAGCCCCCACTTCGTCTTCTTTGGTTATTTCATTAAGTATGGCATTGCTCAGATAAAGAACAGGGATGTCAACCGTAGGCGATTTATCTTTTCCGTTAAAAACTAGTTTATCTTCTTTTTTACCGGGGTTATACCAAATCAGTGAAGTGGCCCCTTTGCTTTTTGCGGTTTTACTGTATTCATAAATATATCCGGCCAAATCAAAGTGCGGATTGTTTGAATTGTCCTCCAGCACTTCATTTATATCCACCAGCCTTGGCGAACCTATTTCGTGAAGTCCTGTTGTGGCTGTTCCTGTTACGGGACCGCTGGCGCTGTAGGGAAATGCAAAAAAATCTTTGTTGATTATCAGCTTTTTTGTGACCACCGTCCCTTCTGAGAAAGATTTGGAAATGGTTAATGTTGTTCCCTCTTTCATCTCAATCCCTTCATTCACCAAAAAGGGTTGGTAATATTGGTCTGCCCCCTTGGATTCCAATCCATTTTTTTGAAACTGCTGAGCTATATAACTCATCGCTAATTTTTCTCCTGCGGTCCCTGTTCTACGCCCCTCAAGTTTGTCGTCTGCCAAAAAAGAAACGTGTTCCCGGAGGCCGGACTCCAGTTTGTTTGAACTGGTTGAACTTTTAAAAATCGTGCACCCACTTAGCGTAGTAAATAGAAGGGGAAGGTAAAATCTTGATTTCATTGGTGCTGGTTGATCAAAGAATTGCTAAATTAGTCGGTTTTACATGGGATTCAAGAGGTACTTCTTATTTCGTAAATCACTTTGGCGAGGTCTGTCTACTTTTGCACCCTTACCCAACCTGCGTGGGAATCACTATTAATCATATTGCCCTTGTGGGCAACTCCAACTGCGGAAAAAGTTCACTTTTTAACCGCTTGACGGGGCTGCGCCAACAGGTAGGAAATTTCCCCGGGGTAACTGTTGATAAAAAAACAGGAACCGCACAGCTAGGTAAACACCGGGTGAATTTCATCGACCTACCCGGAACCTACAGTTTGTATCCCAAAAGAATGGACGAATGGGTAACCTACCGAGTGATCATGGGGGAGGATGCCGAAATAAAACCCGCTGTAATTGTGGTGGTAGCAGACGCCAGCAACCTAAAACGTAACCTACTTTTTTGTACGCAGCTAATTGATCTGAAGTTGCCGGTAGTGGTGGCGCTTACCATGATGGACCTGGCGCGCCAAAAAGGAATTAGAATTAACCCGACAGAACTCGAAAGAGAATTGGGGGTGCCGGTAGTAGCCGTTGATGCCAGAAAAAGGGGTGGGGTCGGCGCACTTCAAAAAGCGATTGAGCTTACCATTAATGGTGCTTATAAAATACCGATACGCGATTTTATCGACAATCGGTCGCTGGCAGCAATTGCTATAGAAAAAATTAAGGACGAATTTGTTGGCGTAGGGGATTATAAAGCCATTCATTTCCTCATCAACCACGAACATTTTGGATTTGCTCCCGACATACAGCATAAAATTGAAGAGATTGAAAAACAGTACCAATTCAACCCCACCAAAACACAGGCCAGTGAAATATTGCAGCGATACGCAAAGATCAAACAGGTTATGCAGTTGGCTGTCACCGAACCAGATCCATTAAAAAAGGTTTTTTTAATGGAGAGGCTGGATGCCGTGCTATTGCATCGTAACTGGGGGTACCTTATTTTATTAACAGTTTTGTTTTTGTTATTTCAAAGTGTTTTTTTGCTGGCACAATACCCAATGAATTTGGTTGAGTTGGGTTTTGGGATGCTGAGTGGTTGGCTTTCTTCTACGCTTCCAAACACATTGTTTTCTGATTTAATAATAAATGGCATTGTGGCCGGGTTGGGGGGAATTCTTGTTTTCGTTCCTCAGATCATGATACTATTTGGGCTCATTACCCTATTAGAAGATTCTGGCTATATGGCAAGGATCGGTTTTTTGTCTGACAGACTAATGAGAAGCGTGGGTTTAAACGGAAAAAGTGTAATGCACATGATTAGCGGATTTGCTTGTGCGGTGCCCGCCATCATGTGCACTAGAAACATCGAAAACAGAAAAGAAAGACTGCTTACCATTTTAATAACTCCTTTAATGAGTTGTTCGGCAAGGTTGCCTGTTTATACCACCATCACAGCGCTGGTGATCCCTAAAAATTATTTGTTTGGGGTAATAAGCTTGCAGGGTTTGGTATTACTTGGGCTGTATATGGCTGGTGTTGTTTTTGCGTTTTTGGTTTCCTATATAGCCAATCTGTTCATAAAGATTAAAGAAAAGGGTTTCTTTATCCTTGAACTGCCCATGTATCGCTCACCCCGTTGGGGAAATCTGTTGCCCACCATGTTGGGCAAGGCTAAAATTTTTATGTTTGATGCGGGTAAAGTAATCATGATTATTTCTCTGGTGCTTTGGGGGCTAAGCACCTACGGGCCCAGTGCACGGATGCAAGCTGTTGAAAAAAGTTATCAGTCCTATATAGCAGTTCCGGGTGCCGATTCGGTACAATTAAAAAGGGAATTTCATGCGGCCAAGCTCCAAAATTCTTACGCCGGGTTAATTGGAAAACAATTAGAGTTCGCTATTTCGCCACTTGGGTTTGATTGGAGAATAGGAATTGCACTGGTCACTTCTTTTGCGGCCAGAGAGGTTTTTGTTGGAACCATGGCAACGTTGTTCAGTGTTGGAGACAACCGCGATGATGCCTTGCTGAATGAAAAAATGAAAGCGGCGGTTCGTTCTAATGGCACACCCTTGTTTACCCTCGCTACCGGACTTTCACTAATGACCTTCTACGTGTTTGCCATGCAATGCATGAGCACGCTGGCCGTGGTGAAAAGAGAAACCAAAAGTTGGAAATGGCCGATGATCCAATTACTCTACATGACCGGACTTGCCTGGGTTCTTTCCTGGATGGTTTATTGTATTTTCAGCTAATTCTTTTCGGGTCTATTTTGCTGCGGCAGACAAATAATCAAACACCAAATTACAAAGTGCTTTAACACCGGCTGGCATGCCGCTGTTATCAACATAAAAATCTGATGTGTGGTGTGGCGGAGCTTGAGAAGAATCTTGTCCCTTGGGCATTCCTCCCAAAAAGAAAAAGAATGCCGGAGCTTTTGTTCCATAATAGGAAAAATCTTCTGCACCGGTAACCCATTCTGTTTCGGTTACATTGGTTGCGCCTAATGTTTTTTCCAGTGTTGGTACCATTTGCTTTACCAGTTCAGGTGTGTTATAGGTTACCAATGTTTGTGTTTCAATAACAACATCCGCATCAGCACCATTTGCAGCGGCAATTAGTTTGGCGGTTCTTTTTATTTTTTCATGTACGTCTCCTTGCATTTTGCTATCTAGTGTTCGGATTGTCCCAGACATTTCGCAGGTTTCAGAAATTATATTCTGTCTAACACCCCCCTTTATTTTACCGACCGTAATTACCACTGGCGCTTTGCTGAGCTCTGATTGTCGGCTAACGATATTCTGTAAACCCTCTATGATTTGCGCACCAACCTGAATAGGGTCCACTCCGCGCCAGGGCTGAGAACCATGACTTCCTTTACCTTTTACAATAATATTGAACCAGTCTGCTGCTGCCATTAGTGATCCGGCCTTATATTTTATCCTCCCAACTTCTAAACCTGATTGTATATGTAATCCAAATATGACATCCACCTTGGGGTTTTCCATTACCCCTTCTTTTACCATCAATGCTGCTCCTCCCTCTTCACCGGCAGGGGGTCCCTCTTCTGCTGGTTGAAAAATAAACTTTACAGAGCCGCTCAGCTGATCACGCATGCCAGAAAGAATTTCAGCAACAGTCATCAAAATAGCCACATGCGTGTCATGACCACATGCGTGCATCACCCCCACTTCGGCGCCCTCGTAGATTGTTTTTTCACTTGAGGCAAAGGGAATTTTTACGCGTTCGGTAACGGGCAACCCATCCATATCTGCACGTAGTGCCACACAGGGTCCCGGCCTTTCCCCTTTTAACAATCCAACCACGCCTGTTTTGGCAACGCCTTCCTGTACTTCCATTCCGAGCGAGCGCAGATGAGCGGCAACCAGCCTTGCTGTTTTAAACTCACGATTCCCCAATTCCGGGTTTTGATGTATTTGCTCTCTCCAGCTATTGGTTTTTGACTGCAGCAGTTCTGCTTTTGAATGAACCATCGGCTTGGGGTCTGCTGTGGAATTACGCACCTGTGCATTACCCGTAATAGAGGAAACTGTAAAAAGACAGGATAAAATTATTTTATTCACGGGGCTTGTTTTTGTGAAAATACAATAACAATGATAAATTTTTACTTTTAGGGTGCCATGCTGATTCGCCATCTTCCTTTTTTGCGATCTGTTCTTGCACACAGCCTTGTTTCTTTTGGAGGCCCGCAGGCCCATTTGGGTATGATGTTTAAAAGTTTTGTCCATAAAACACCCTATGTAACCGAGAAAGAGTTGATGGAATATAATACACTCTGTCAGTTGTTGCCGGGTGGTTCCTCCACACAAACCCTAACCCTGATTGGTTATAAACGCGGAGGGGTGCCTCTTGCTATGCTCACTCTCTTGGTCTGGATTTTTCCGGCCAGCACAATTATGGGTGGGTTTTCGTTTTTGCTTCCCTTTTTGAATCAGCAAAAATTTGGAGTCGGTTTGTTTAGGTTTATTCCTTCCATGGCGGCCGGGTTTCTTGTTTTTACGATCCTTCGCCTTTTCCCGCTGGCAATTAGAAATACCATCACGTGGATTATCATGGGTGCTGGTCTTGTTGTAACTGTCTTTTTATTCGGAAGACCTTGGCTGATTCCGGTCTTGTTGATTGCCGGAGGAATTGCAACCAATTTTAGTAGTAAGCGAATTCCGCAGATCGATGAAAAGCCCAAACAAATTCGTTGGTGGAATTTTTGGCTCTTTGGAATTATTTTTTTTGTGGCGGGATTATTGAGCGAAACGGCTCGCACCCACAACTGGCCCGAAAGAAAACCGTTGAATCTTTTTGAGAACACTTATCGTTTGGGTAGCCTGGTTTTTGGTGGAGGTCAGGTGTTGTTACCTATGATGTACGAACAATGGAGTGTTCGTCCTAACACGGTGCGTGAAAAAAATCCTAACGTTCTTCAAATTGATCAACAGGATTTTTATATGGGTATGGGGTTGGTGCAAGCAGTCCCCGGTCCTTTGTTTTCTTTTGCTTCTTTCACGGGGGGATTAGCACTAAAAAAAGAAGGTCCCGGGATGCAATTCTTGGGTTGTTTGATTGGGACTTTTGCTGTTTTTTTACCCGGCACCCTTCTTGTGCTTTTCTTTTTTCCCATTTGGCACAACCTAAAAAAATATGCAGTTGTTTATCGTTCCTTGGAAGGCATTAACGCAACCATTGTGGGAATATTAATTGCCTCCACCTTTTATATTTCGCGAGATATTTCATTGCTGGAAAACAACACAACAGGATGGGTAAGTTTTATGGTATTGGTTGGTACTGTGTTGTTGCTGCGCTTTACAAAAATTATTTCCCCGTTAATTGTTGCAATTTGTTTGCTGTTGGGTTATTTTTTATAATACCCGCCTTTTTCAATTTCCTCCCGCACCGAGTCGGGAACCATGTATCGAATAGATTTTCCGTTTGCAACACACTGCCGAATATAGGTTGCAGAAAGGTTTAACATCGGTGCATCAATTCCGTTGAGTTGGGCGCCTATGTTGTTGTTGATTGAAAACCCTTGTCGTGGATAAACAAATAGTGGATAGTTGGCCACCAGTTGATTGGCGTTTTTCCACTTGTATAGGTTCTGAAAACTATCCGCACCCATCAACAAAGAATACTCGTGCTGTGGATATTTTTCACTCAAGCAAGTAAGCGTGTCGATAGTATAAGAAGGCCGAGGCAGATTAAATTCGATATCCGAAACCCCAATTCGTTCGTCATGTTCTGTGGCTAGTTTTGCTAAACGAAGACGTTGGTTTTCGTTTAGTAACCCGTTTTCTTGTTTGTTTGGGTTTTGAGGCGAAACAATTAACCAGAGCCCTTCTACGTCTGTTTGGTTCAATAAGTAATTAGCCACAATCAGATGCCCGTTGTGAATAGGATTAAAGGAGCCAAAATAAAGAGCGATTTTCACCTATATAATTGATTATCAGTCTTTTATATTGACCAAAATGATTTCTGCTTCGTTTTTCCTTAGGCTAAGATGGTAGCCGGAAACAGAAACCGAAATTGGGTCTCCCAGCGGAGCTACCTGTTCAACCAATATTTTTTCGCCTGGAATACACCCCATTTCCATGAGTTTCAATAAGAGCTCTGAGCTTTCAAACTCCTCGATCGTTGCCTCCTGCCCCGGCTTAAGGTCCGATAGTCTAACCATCATAAACAAGCATTAATAATGCAAAGCTATCCTTGTTGAGTGGTTTTTCTTTACGAATTTTGATAATTATGAGCTCAAAATCAAAAGTTTATTTTTTCTTTCCCTCTGGTTCGATTGGTTTTGGTAATCGGTCGGCCCTAAAGGACTTCATTGAAAAATTATTTAAGTCAGAAAACAAACAAATTAAGCAGGTTAATTACATTTTCTGCGACGACGGGTCAATAAGGAAAATTAACCTTCGGTACCTAAGGCACAACTACGCCACCGATATTATAACTTTTGATCTTTCTGAAGGCAAACTAATAACCGCAGATATATATATAAGCGTTGACAGGGTTAGGGATAATGCAAAATCACTTGGCATAAGCCTAAAAAGTGAAATTCATAGGGTTGTTTTTCACGGGGCCCTTCATCTTTGTGGATATAGAGACAAAAAAAGTTTGGATATCAAGAAAATGAGGGAAAAAGAAGACCGATACCTTAATAAATATGGTATTTCCCTCGTTTAGCGTTCCACGTGGAACATAATTCAAGGAAATATGGGGCTATCTTTGCTCCGTGTTTAAAGAATACGACGTTATAGTGGTTGGGGCTGGACACGCTGGTTGTGAGGCTGCTGCAGCTGCCGCAAACCTGGGTTCTCGCACCCTGTTAATTACCATGAATTTGCAGACAATTGCCCAAATGAGCTGTAACCCGGCCATGGGCGGTATTGCAAAGGGGCAAATTGTAAGGGAAGTAGATGCAATGGGGGGTTATTCTGGTATAGTTACCGACCTATCCACAATACAGTTTAGAATGCTAAACCGTAGCAAGGGCCCTGCCATGTGGAGCCCTCGTGCCCAAAACGACAGGATGTTGTTTCATCTCAAATGGAGAGAATTGCTTGAAAACACCCCCAATCTTGATTTTTATCAAGATATGGTCGCTGAGCTGCTTATAAAAGACCGCATGTGTTTTGGTGTCAAAACCGGACTGGGGCATGAGATCAGGGCAAAATCTGTTGTCTTAACCAACGGAACTTTTTTAAATGGGGTGTTACATATAGGAGAAAAAAACTTTGGGGGTGGAAGAATGGCCGAAAAGGCATCAACGGGAATTACAGAACAACTTGTAAATCAAGGGTTTGAAAGTGATAGGCTAAAAACAGGCACCCCTCCAAGAATTGACGGAAGAAGCCTGGATTATTCAAAAATGGAAGAACAGCCCGGGGACACGGAAATAACAGGTTTTTCGTTTTTAGATACCGAAAAGCCAAAAAAACAAAGGAGTTGCTGGATAGCGTACACCAACGGGGTTGTCCACGATGTTTTAAAAACCGGCTTTGACAGAAGCCCGATGTTTGCGGGAAGAATTGATGGGGTTGGGCCGCGCTACTGCCCCAGCATCGAGGATAAGATTAATCGCTTTGCTGAAAGAGATCGTCATCAGCTTTTTGTTGAGCCGGAGGGGTGGAATACGGTTGAAGTCTATTTGAATGGGTTTTCTACGTCATTACCAGAAGAAACGCAGTACGAGGCGCTTCGTAATATATGTGGTTTTGAAAATGTTAGAATCTTTAGGCCTGGATACGCAATAGAATACGACTATTTCCCACCAACTCAGTTACATTATACCCTTGAAACCAGAATATTGAACAACCTGTTCTTTGCGGGACAAATAAATGGAACAACAGGGTATGAGGAGGCGGCCTGCCAGGGTCTGATGGCCGGAATAAATGCACATCGGGCGGCAAAAGACCAAGAGGGTTTGATATTAAAGAGAAGCGAGGCGTATATTGGTGTGTTGATTGATGATCTGGTCGGAAAGGGAACACAGGAACCTTATCGAATGTTTACATCGCGTGCCGAGTTTAGAACCTTGTTGAGGCAGGATAATGCAGATCTACGGCTAACCGAACTAAGCCATAAAATAGGCCTCGCCTCTCAAGAACGCATGAGTCGTGTTCAGAAAAAACAAGCTGAGATAGACGAAATCAAAAAAATATTCAACTCTTTGTTTTTAGAACCTTCCGAAGTGAACGATTGGTTTGCCACACTACACACCGCGCCTATTGTTGAAAAACAAAAAGCACAGAAGGTTTTATTGCGCCCCGATATTGAAATTTTTGACATGGTGCGTGTGGTTGATTCTATTAACCGCGCACTTGGAAATTTTGATAAGGAGAGTATTGAGCAGGCGGGTGTACAGATTAAGTATGAGGTTTATATCGAAAAAGAAAGGGGGTTGGTACAACGAATGAAACAACTTGAAGAGCTTGAAATTCCTGACGGCTTTGACTATAAAAAGATTTCCTCGCTTGGAAATGAGGCAAGAGAAAAACTAATGAGGGTCAAACCCCGAACGCTGGGTCAAGCAAGTAGAATTTCGGGAATCAACCCAAGCGACGTGCAGATTCTAATGGTGTACATGGGGCGTTAAAGACTAGCGTTTCTTTTTTTGTTCTCTTGTGGTAACTGTATTGTTTTTTGTTCCTTCGATTTTTCCTCTACACATCGGGGACCCACAGCCACAAATAAAAGACTCCGTATTTGCATCAAGAAGGTTGGCATAGTCAAGCGTTAGCTCTTCGTGTGCGGCAACCATTCGTGTGGTAATTACATTAAGACCATCAAACACCGTGTTTGCATCACAGCTGTGATTCTGTGGGGCCCAGTCTGCCGGATTGTTATCCCACAAAATATAAACCTCGTCACTAATCGGATATGCATATCGGCGAAAAAGAAATTTCTCTTCCTCGTTCCAGTTTTGATCTACTTCTCTTTTTGTAATAAGTCGCTGCGATCGGCCTTCCCCAACGAAAACAACCTGCAGTGGCTGTAGCGTTTGTTTTGCATAAATTCCATACCCCGCGATGGAATTGCCTTTCATATAAAATGGCCGTTGTTTTCTGGCATGTCGCGCCATTCCTTCTGCGATGATATGTTGCAAGAACCCCGATTGACCAACGGGGTCATATTTTAAAATAAAATCAGCAGACCCCTCGTATCCATCTGTATAAAAAACAGAACAGGTAAGGTTCATCTCTAAAAAAAATATATTTCCTTCTTTATCTACACGAAAGTCCAGCCTGCCATATCCCTGCCCGCTTGCTGTTTTGAATATTTTTTCGCTTGCTGTTCGGAGCTTGGTTTCCAGCGCAACATCACCACATGGAATATTGGCGCTTGGGTGTAGTTCGGATGTTTTTAAAGAATAGGTTTTAAAGGATTTGCCCGAAGGAAAAATATATTCAACGGGTTTATAGCTGGTACAACTCTTGCCGTCTTGGTTTGCCGCGATCAACACGGTAAACTCCCGGCCTTCGATATATTGTTCTACCAATACGTTACCATAAAGCGGGAATAACTCCTTGCATTTCTTTTCAAGCCCATTCCTGTTGTTTGCGAGGGACTCTTCGTTAACCCCAAGACTATCGCCCGCGTGTGCGGGTTTGATAAAAAGCGGAAACCTTAATTCTGCGGGGATGGTTTGTAAGTCTTCTTCCTTTTCTAAAAGCGCATATGCCGGCGTGGGAACGTCTTCGCAATAAGCCACATACTTTAATAGTGCCTTGGGTAAATCATAGGTGGCTGAGGTCGGCCCGGTGAATGGAAGGTTTAGAGTTTCTAGCGAGTAAACAACATCAACTCCGGGGACCTCCCACTCGGGATATCCTTCGCAAAGGTTTACAAATATGTCGTACCCCTGTTTTGATAATTCTTTGAGTTGTTTATAGGTGGTTAGCTTATTTAAAAACACGTGGTCTACCTTAGCGTGGGGGAGCAGCGAAGAAAGATTTCTTGGCGGATCATAATATTTATAATCTACCGTTGTGGTTGAATAATCGGGCTGAAGAACACAAACCTTCACAATACTGCTTTTGTTTTTCTTTTCTTTTCAGCCAGTAAGTTTTTGGCGTGACGCCGGATAGCATCTTGCAAGATTTCAAAAATTACCTGCGTATAGGAAACTCCTGAGGCTTTGAGAATGGCCCCAATTGAAGTATAGTCTTCGTCTTCACTTAACCCACACTGTGCGTTTGCCTCAAGCACATATAGTTTTCCGGATTGGGCGTCTTGCCGAATATCAATTCTCGTATACCCCTTTCCCCCCAGCGCGAGGTATGCCTTTTTACTAAGCAGGGCCAACCCTGTCCGGAGAGATTCTGGTGCCGGAGCATATTCGTAAAAATTTTCATTCCCCGGCATGGGCGTTTCCGTTTCGTAGATTTCCCATAATCGGTCAAAAGACAAAAAGCGCTCGACCTCGGGCAGCGATGGATGAAAGTGCCTTTCTACCGGAACATACACTTTGCAATTTTCCGGGTCGTCGGATGAGCCCGTAATGAAGGTGGTGAACTCGGGTCCGTTTATAAAACGTTCCACAAATAATCCATCGGCCTGAAGATTCCAACCCCGATATCCCTCTGCTAATTCGCCTAATCTGCTTTTTAATTCCTGTTCGGAATGAACAACATTTTTAACAGAAACACCCATGCTTCCACCCGATACAGCCGGTTTTAATATAAGGGGTGCCCCAACGCGTTGGCAAATTCCGCGAATGGATCCCGGCTTTCCGGAAATTATTCGCCAGGGCGAATTTGGCACACCCAACCTATCAAAGGCCTTCTTCATTGGAATTTTAGAGGTGGTGATGGTGTAAAAATGACGATCCGCTCCTGTATAAACAAGCTGGTGCTTTTCCAGTTCATCAATAACAGAAACCCCCGGAGTTCCGTTCACTTCGTCGCCATCACAAAGGTTCAACACCAGCGCTTTTTTGGCATGCGTTGAGTTGTTAATTTTTTCTATTGTTTTTCCGAAACCCTTCATGGTTACCGGAACCCACTCCCACTCGATGTTTAATTCCGCAAAAACTCGCGTATACTCTTGAATGCTGTGTGTAAAATCATAATAGTGGGCAAGATTGAGATCATTGGTTTCAAGATGTGGGGCTAAAACCCAGACCTTAAACTGTGCAGCAAGGTTTTTAATAACTATCGGGTTCATCCCTTTAAATTTCTTTTATCCACTATGTGGCGGTTTAAGCGATAATCGGTGGCTTGTTGCTCACTCAAATGCCTGGCGCCCCGAATCATCCCCAAACACTGTTGGCTGCGATAGTTACAAACATATGGTTGGCTTATGCCCCACTCAGAGGTGGGATGAAAAGGGGTAAGCAATTCGCTGGCGCTAAAATGGCGTCCGGCAAAAAACGCTTTTTGTCCAGATACGGCGACTTTACGCAAGTCGCCAATACTTGTTGAAAGAACAAGTCGGTAAGAATGAGTAGCCGAAATTGCTTGCACGGGTTAGTAAAGTGAGTGTAAGTTAAATTGCTATTTATAGCAATTGGCCATTAGAAGTCTAATGTGAATAAGTTATGAACAAGAGTGGTTATTGGTTTGCGCGTTGTCTTTTATATACCGGAACGGTGCTGCAGGGTTCACCAAACATTAATGTTCGAACAACCGGACGAAGTATTCGTGTTGCTTCCAAATAAGCATAATCACCAATGGGTGTGTCCCCACAACCTTTTATAATAACGCGCTGGTCTTTATAATCGGCGGGGTTGATGGATTGAATGTTTCGAATAAAAACCTGTTTGCGTAATTCTTCGGGGTTTGCAAGTGCCATCTCTTTACAAACCGGCTGTAAATAAGCCGCCACCAACATAAAAGCCCAGCTTGGGATAATTGCATCTGCCGAACAAATAATGGAAACCATCTTATCTCTGAAATTCTCCCAGTCGGTGTTTTTTAAAGATTCTCTAAACTCCTTTTCTTTTACAATCATTCCCATGAAAAGATAGTCCTTTAGATCAAATACTGTTATCTCTCCTTTGGGGAACCAATCTTCAAGATCAATGGTGATGAGTCCGCTTTCTGCAACCTTGTTTACAAGCTCAGCCATGGGTTGGGTTTATCAATATCTTTCCTGGCGGCGATCTTTAATGGTTGCCGCGCTTCTTAAAATAGATACCGGATTGTTGGGGCTGTACTGGTTGGCATAAGCCTGCTTGGCTTGTTGATATCGGGATTCCCGCAGAGAAACCACATCGCCGTCCAAAACGGGCGTGCTGCCAATATTGTCAACTCTTACCACAAAAACTCCACTCAGCCCCTCGATTGCAGCAGAAACCACCTTTCCTTTATTGGCCATGTTAAATGCGGCTCCCGCCACGCGCGGTTCGTATCCAAAAGAAAACGATCCCGCAAACCTTATGCTGTCTATGGTCTCGATTTGTTTTCCGCCCAACGCGCTTGCCGCGGCTTCAAGTGTTGTAATGGTTCCGATTTTCTTACTAAGAAGTTCGGCCTTTTTCTTGTTTCTAAGAACCGGATCAACAGTAAGGCGGGCTGTTTCCACGCTTGTTGTTCCTTCCTTGTTTGCTTCTGTTACAACAGCTACGATATAATTATTGTCTATACGCTCGGGTTTTAAAACATCGCCCATTTCAGCTTCGTAAATAGCACGAACAAAACTACGGGAGGCGCCAACCCCGCGAACCTCATAAGAAATGGGGCTTATATCTGTTGCAACACTTTTTACAACACCCTGTGTTTTTAGTTTTTTCTCGTAATTAGCGTTGAAAGATTTAAGGTCTTTGCTGTCTCCCGCAAACTCGTTGGCCTTATTTAACGCAAGGTTGTCGGTTTCTTGACTCGCTACGATCTCCTGTGGCAGATAAGCAATTTTGTATCCGCTGCCGCCGCCCTTCTGAGAAAGAATTTCTATGTAGTGAAAACCAAAATCAGTTTTTACAATCCCTTTTGCGCCCGTGGATTTTAAGAAAATAAAGTCGTTGAACGGAGCCACCATTTGTCCGGAAGAAACATTTTCGTACTTACCGCCCGTGTTTTTGCTTCCGGGATCATCCGAAAACTTTGCGGTTAACGAGTCGAAGCTTGTCCCGCCCGCAATTGCTTTTTGAAGACTATCACATAGGTTATATGCTGTTGCTGAATCACGGTTTTGTGTGCTTATTAATATATGCCTTATACTAACCGTATCGGGCATACGGGTAACGCCAACCATTCTGGCAATCAAAAATCGGTCGGCCTCAAGGTATGGTCCAAAGGTTGCTCCCGGGGCAAGCCCAAACAAAGAGTCTTTTACTGCTTGCTGGATGGATTTTCCGTTTATATAACCATTATAATAAGGGGCGCCCTCGCCGGCTAAAAACCGCTCAACATTGTCTGAAGAAGCAAATCTTTCCTTTTGGTTGTTGAGCGAGGAAAGTGCTGCGGCGCTGTCTGCTGCGGAGGGGGAGGCGCCAAAAACAACATACTGGATCGTGCGGCTTTCTTGTTGTTTGAACTGTGTTTTGTTCTTGTTGATATAGTCCTTGATTTCCTCGTTGCTAATTTTTACTGCGCTGTCTGGAACCGAGGTATATAATTCTCTAACAAACGAAAGGCGGGCTAGTTGACTGTTTTCTGCGTTTTGTTTTTCAATGATCCATCGAGGAAAGTTGATGCTGTTAGAAAACAGTGTGAGATATTTGTCGGCCATGCGCATATTTGCCAGCGCATCGATGTAGTTGACAATATTTGTTTTTTGTTCGGGCGTTCCGCTTTTTAGTGCCTGGTCTATGTTTTGTTTGGCAAGGGCGGGGTTAAACACGCCGGTTTGGGGGTCCTTAAATTGGTTTTGAAGGTCCTGGGGGGCTCCCGGGCCATAAAGCAGATCGGCTAATTCTTTCTTGCCTACGCTTACACCCAGTGCCTTAAGTTCTTCTTTTAGTAAAAGTTGTCCAATTTCCTGATTCCAGGCCTGCTCTAGTGCTTGTTGAGTCAGCGCAGCGCCCTGGGAGTATCCCTGAGTTTTTAGGTTTTCCTCTGCCTGGATAACTTTTTGATTAAATTCTTCAAAACCAATGGTGTTACCGTTAACGGATCCGATAGTGATGGCAACATTTCCGCTCGCTCTGCTTTTGCCAGAAAAATAATCGGTAAGAATAAACCCCAGAAGCGCGAGAGCAACAAGCACAACCGTGAGTTTTGCGTATTTATCCCTGATATCTTGAATAATAGACATTGTTGTCCTGCTTTAAGAGGATGGCAAAAATAGGGGAAAAACTGTGGAAAATTCTGGTTTATGCGGGAGGCCGGGTTAAAAACGAATCTGTTTTTTTTATGCACAGCCCCTGTTGGTTTCTGTATTTTTTTTGTTAATAAACCCCCGTGAAACGTTAAACCCGGTCTATAAAGTCTGTTAAAATCTTTGTCTTTTTTTTCATTTCCGGTGTTTAGGGTTGATAAACCAAAAACTTTTCACGTAAAATCAACACCAAAAAAATTAGTAAAAAACAATCAGGAAAAATAAAACACCGGGTCTTAAATAATTAAAAGGCTGAAAATCAATAATTAATTTTATTATTCCTTGATTTATTACTAAAGAGTTTTGTTTAAAAAATCAATATTTTTTTTTATTAACATTTCCACAGTAATAATAATAATAGATAATTTATAAATAAATAGAATATTATATAATACTATAAGAAGAATAAATCCTAAAAAAATGATTTTATATATCCTTTTTTTGAACAGACTTTTGTAATCAATAGAAAAAATGATTCAGGCACAAGAAATAGAAATCAAACAAAAAGGATATGTAGAGATTTTAATAGATCCTACTCTGGATCTATTCGAAGAAATAAAAAAAATTAAAAAGCAGAAAAATGCAGTTGTCTTAGCACACTACTATCAGGAGTCAGATATTCAAGATATTGCGGAATATATAGGGGATAGTTTAGGTTTAGCCAGAGAAGCCCAAAAAACGGATGCGGAAATTATTGTTTTTGCGGGAGTACATTTTATGGCAGAAACAGCAAAAATTTTAAACCCCAGCAGAAAGATTTTATTACCCGATTTAAATGCAGGGTGCTCGTTAAGCGATAGTTGCCCCCCCGCATTATTTAAAAAATTTAAAGAAAAACATTCCGACCATTTGATTATTAGTTATATAAACTGCAGTGCAGAAATTAAAGCCCTGAGCGATGTTATTTGTACTAGCTCAAATGCAAAAAAAATTGTTGAAAGTTTTCCCAAAGAACAACCATTGATTTTTGCTCCTGATAAAAATTTAGGAGCTTATATTAACAAAATAACAGGGCGATCAATGCTTCTTTGGAACGGGACCTGTATGGTACACGAAATATTTAGTTTAGAAAAAATTAGCAAGCTAAAAACAAGATATCCCACAGCAAAACTAATTGCACACCCGGAGTGCGAAGAAAAAATTTTAAGCATTGCAGATATGGTTGGGTCTACCACAGAATTATTAAAATTTAGCCAATCGGATTCGGGCGGCACCTATATTGTGGCAACAGAGTCGGGGATATTACACCAAATGATCAAAAACTCACCCCAAAAAACATTTATTCCTGCCCCACCAAACAACAGCTGCGCCTGCAATGATTGTCCGCACATGAAACTAAACACGCTTGAAAAAATATATACTTGTTTGGTAAACGAAAAGCCCGAAATATTAATGGAAGAAACAATTAGGGTTGCCGCAAAAAAACCAATAGAAAGAATGTTGGAAATAAGCAACCAGGCAGGAGTATAAATAAAAAAAGCGAAGCCTGTTCCAAAAAACCAGACTGACCCCAATCAAAAAAATCGTTTTCTTTTAATCCATCAGGTCTCTCTTTTTTACCACGAATTGAAAAAACGGTGTGATAGCTCAATTGTTGATCCGGGAGCAGGTAACCAATAAAATCAACCAACTCCTCTTGTTTTAAATCTTTTTGTAACCACCGTAGCGCCCGTTCCATAGGACAAAGAAGCGGCATCCTGTGCTTATTGGGCCCAGAATTATGTATTTCCCTGAACACGTCGTTGGCAGAACGCGTAAGAATACTAAACGACAAAGAAGCAAAGGAAAAAAGAGCAGGAATCAACAAAGGCTCACCGCTCTTTAGTCTGATATAATAAGGAATCTTTTTTTTAACCCCAACACGCTGTTGGTGCTCATAAACACCATCGGCAAGCAATAAACATCTGTGTTCTTTTAATGAATACCAAAAAGAATCACGCAATAATACCTTTTCGCTTCGGGCGTTATACAAAGGAGTGGGGGTTTTAAAACCAGGAACTATACCCCAAAAAAACCGCTCCACACAAACATCACCCCCATAATTAACCAACACAAAACACGAGGGGTTTTCGTAAGCGGCAATATGGGGCCTGTTGTGATCCGCATTAACCAGGTCTCGGTTAATTTTAATTTTAGGAATATAGCGGGGCAAGCCGTCTGCCGCCAACATAGAGTTATATCCAATATCTACACACATACGGGTTAAAAGCTAACAAAGCGTTACGCACCAAAATAACCTAACTTTCCTATAAATTTATTAACATGAACAAAGGACTGCTTTTTTTTACGCTCTCTTTTTTGTTCTTAATACAAGCGAATGTTTTTGGACAAGACTTTAAACCAAACCTAACACAAGGGGTAATGAAATACCAGGCGCTCCGCGATACGGAGATAGACCCCAACGCAGCACTACGCGAACAGGGATTGAAGGAGTGGAAACAAAAACGCGACACCATACTGGTAAAAGCAAAAAGGTTGCTGGAACAGAAAGATTACACGGGGGTCAATCAGCTGCTTTTTCCGTTTGACTATCTAGAGCCAGAGGAGGCCTCCTTTTATGAATACCTCGGCAAGAGTTATTATTATTCGGGATTGTTTCAACCCGCGCTTGACTGTTTTAAGCTTTCTTATGAACAAAAGAAAAACAGCGAACTTCTTTTTTTCCTAGGCCACTCTTATGAAAAGCTGGGCAACGAAAAAGAAGCACTCAAAATGTATAAAAAAGGCGCAAAAGAAGGCATTGCCGCCTGTCAGGCAAAAATAGTCGAGTAGATAATGGTTGGCGCGGCAAGAAGACGCACACCGGGAATCATCTTTTAAATGGCCGAAAATCCCTTTTTAGCCGAATGGGTTGGTATAGGATTTCTTGATACCCGTTCCGTTCATACAAAACACCAAGCGTATTTTTATTCACCAAAACCAGGTCGCTGTATGCTGTATAATCTTTTTTCTTTTTTCCGGGATCATGGTCTACCAATAACGCATGCTTCCAACTAGCCCCTTCATCCAAACTAACGCGAACCATTAAACTATCCCTTCGTCTAGTAGTAGCTGCGTTGGAAAAAGCAAGTACTGCGCGATTGTCCCTCCACCCAATATTCACAATACTACCCTGGCAGACCGGATCAATCAGCGTGCTATCAAAAAAAGAAAACGCCCAGCGATTACCCCCATCTTCGCTCACGGAAACAATACGCATTCTTTTGTCTCCGCGTTGATTACGGCTATTCATCATCAAGCGACCACCTGACAACTCCGCAGCAATGGATTCGTTACCGCCGGGAAAACCAACAGATTCGCTCAACGAAAACGATTTTCCATGATCATCGGAATAAAACCCATGAGCGCGGTAATCTTCAAACCTACCCCCGGGTTGCCCCTCAGAATGGTTCGCGGCTACATAAAGCCGGCCCCTATATTTTCCTCTTTCTAATTGTAGAGCATGTCCGGGCGTATTAGCATAAGACCTCCAATCCTCGGCCATACCATGACGATGCGTTTGTGCTGAAATATCAACAGGCGCAGCCCACGATTTTCCATTATCCGCAGAGGTAACATATACAACCCTCCGTTCGCCCCTACCCTTTCTTACCTCACCCTCATGGTTATTGCCTGTATTATAAAATAAAAAAATTCTACCTGCAGGGTGTTCCGGGTCCAGCAAGTCTACCACCGGTGCGGGATTGCCGGCTTGTAAGGAGCCCACATCAACCACCACCTGAAGGTTTGACCAACTGTTTCCTCCGTCCACACTTCGCTTCATCACAATATCAATATCGCCAAAGTCGTCCGAACTATTGACACGGCCTTCACAAAAAGCCAGCAAATCTCCGTTGGGCGCTTTAATTATAGCCGGAATTCTAAAAGACGCAAAGCTGTTGCTCCCGGAGGCAAAAACCACCGACTGGGCTCGCAACACTGTGGCACAAAAGCCAAACAGAAAAAACAGAATAGTTGTTTTTGGGAAAAAACGCAACAAAGTGGTAAAAAGGGTGGAAAAATTGAATAATTGCTTCAAATTTGTTCCAGTTGAAGATAGTATAATCCGAATACAATGAAAAAAACAATTTTTTATTTTTCTGCCCTGTTATTGTTTGTGGCTTGTAAAAACGCCAACATGAAAAAAACGCAATATGATTGGCCTGAAAACGCCGAAACGCCAAGAGCCATGGAAAAAATGCGCGTGTTTGTGCAACACGGGGATACTATTAAAGACGGGTACTATTGGATGAATGATTATTTTAAGAAAGGGCCGGATAGTACCACCGTTGTTGAATACCTACAGGCCGAGAACGCATACCTGGATACCATGATGAGCGGAACCAAGGAGCTTCAAAAAAGCCTATTTGCAGAAATGCGCGGTCGCATACAGGAAAAAGACGAATCAGAACCAGTGGTAGAAAACGGCTATACCTATTATTCAAAAACCGAGGAGGGGAAACAGTATTATAAATATTATCGCAAAGCAATTACGCCCGGTGCTAAAGAAGAATTGTTGTTAGATGTAGACCAAATGGCAACAGGGAAAAATTATTATTCCATTTCCGGCCCCAGCATTAGTCCGGACAACCAATGGATGGCTTATGGGGTAGACGAGGTTTCTCGCAGGCAATACACGCTCTATTTTAAAAACCTTAAAACAGACCAGCTGCTTTCTGATGTAATACCCAGTACCAGCGGTAATGCGGTTTGGTCCGCTGACAGCAAAACCATATTCTATGCGGCTAATAATGCAGTTACCTTATTATCAGAAAAAATAAAAAGACACCAGCTGGGAACTGCCGCTGCAGCGGATGTTACTGTTTATGAAGAAAAAGATCCTACTAATTATATAGGAGTAGGCAAGACGCGCTCCGGACAATATATTATGATTTATTCAGCGGCTACCCTTTCTTCCGAGGTACGCATTTTGCCCGCGAATCAACCCGAAGGAACGTTTCAAATTTTTCAGCCTCGCAAGAAAGAGGTGCTTTATAGTGTAGATCATTGGGAGGACCGCTTTCTGATTGTTACCAACTGGGAAGCAAAAAACTTTCGTTTAATGAGCTGTCCACTAAGCCAAACACAACAAACGGCATGGACAGAGATTGTGCCCAACAGGACCGACGTATTACTGGAGGGTATTGAACCCTTTAAAAACTTTTGGATTCTCGCCGAAAGAAAAGAAGGGTTGGTGCAATTACGCGTTCGTGAACTTCCCGGAGAAAAAGAACACTATCTCGATTTTGGAGAACCCGCATATGATGCTTTTGTGGGCAGCAATCCCGAATATCTTTCTACGCGGCTCCGCTTTCGATATTCTTCCATGACCACACCCCTTTCTACCTACGATTATACTATTGCTTCCAAACAAAAAGAACTTATCAAAGAACAGCCCGTACTCGGGGGGTTCAAGAGAACCGACTATGTCACAGAAAGACATTTTGTTATTGCACGCGACGGCGCACGCGTTCCACTATCCATTGTATATAAAAAAGGAATCCAACTTGACGGATCAGCCCCGGCCCTTCTTTATGGATACGGATCATATGGAGCCAGCATGGATGCCGGGTTTTCAACAAACCGCCTCTCCTTATTGAATCGCGGTTTTGTATACGCTATTGCCCATATACGAGGCGGACAAGAAATGGGCAGATCCTGGTATGAAGACGGAAAGCTGCAGAAAAAGAAAAACACCTTCAATGATTTTATTGATTGTGGTAAATATTTGATCGAACAAAAATTTACCAGCCGGGGCCATCTTTACGCAATGGGAGGAAGCGCCGGAGGATTATTGATGGGTGCTGTTGTTAACATGGAGCCCACGCTCTGGAACGGCGTAATTGCGCATGTTCCTTTTGTGGATGTGATTACCACCATGTCGGATCCCACCATTCCCCTAACAACAAACGAATACGACGAGTGGGGCAATCCTGCCAACAAGGATGCCTATTTTTATATGAAGTCTTATTCGCCCTATGATAACGTAACCGCAACCGCGTATCCAAATTTGTTGATTACCACCGGATTGCACGATAGTCAGGTACAATATTTTGAACCTGCAAAATGGGTGGCGCGCTTACGCAAGCTTAAAACAGATAAGAACGTATTACTTTTAAAAACAAATATGGAAGCAGGGCATGGCGGGGCCTCTGGGCGCTTTGATTATTTAAAAGACGTAGCGCTCCACTATGTTTTTTTGTTTGCCCTAGAAAGAATCAATAAATAATTATAGAAACCATTATTCTTCTGCAGATCCCATTTGTTTTTTTGTTAGCTACCGGATATTAACCGCACAGAACCGATTGATTTTTCTAAGACAGCCCGTTCTATGCTGTGGTTTTTTAACCACCCCCCGTACTTTGAATAAATACACGCGGGGGGTTTAAGCTGTTTTTCCAAGCGCGTTGCACAAACAAGAGGACCGGGGCGGTATAAGGCATAAAAAGACCGAACCCCCTCCGGGATTTCTATATATCGCCCCTTACTAACCTCCTGCTTGATCAGCTCCACCAGGCACAGAGGAGCTAAATCTTCGGGGGCAAGGAAAGGGCGACGAGAGCCAATCTATAATTTAGATGACTGGCGAATACAACAAACCCCCGAAATTTAAGCCCAAATAGAGCCCATGAAAAATAGTATTACCTCATTACTAATCCTATTGTCAAGCTTTTCTTTTGCTCAAAATTATACCCCCACCCCAGAGAATCTAAAAGCAAGACAGCAATTTCAAGACGCAAAGTTTGGACTATTTATTCACTGGGGCCTTTCTAGTATGCTTGGTGCTGGTGAATGGGTAATGCATAATCGCAACATTCAGGCTACCGACTATAAAAGATTACTAGAAGCATTTTACCCCGCCCAATTTAATGCCGACGAATGGGTTACGGTCGCAAAAAATGCGGGCATGCGTTATATCGTTTTTATATCCCGTCATCACGACGGTTTTTCAAATTGGGATACAAAATATTCTGATTGGAAAATTACTAATACCCCCTACGGAAAAGATGTGTTACGCCAATTGGCTGACGCTTGTAAAAGACAAGGAATGAAATTGGGTTTATACTATTCTACACTAGATTGGTTCAGGGAGGATTATCCCCATGAATCAGGACGAACAGGAAAAGGAACCGGACGAACAGGAACGGGTAATTATGCCTCCTACCTGGGCTTTATGAAAAATCAACTAACCGAATTGCTAACCAATTATGGCCCCATCATGTCTATTTGGCTTGATGGCCATTGGGATCAAACTAATCCAGAAGGTCACGCAGACAGAACTTCTCGTATTGACTGGAGGTATGAAGAATTATATGGACTTATCCATCGTTTACAGCCTGCGTGTTTAATTGGCAACAATCATCACTTGAGTCCTTTTCCTGGAGAAGACTTTCAACTTTTTGAAAAAGATCTACCCGGACAAAATAAAAATGGATTAAGCTTTCAAGAAGTTTCAAATGCAATGCCTCTTGAAACTTGTGAGACAATGAATAACTCCTGGGGATATAATATTACCGACAAACAATACAAAAGCACAAAAACAATTATTGATTATTTGGTAAGAGCAGCGGGGGTCAATGCCAATCTTTTACTAAATGTAGGCCCCATGCCTTCCGGAAAAATTCAACCCGAGTTTTTGGATACACTTAAAAAAGTGGGAGCATGGACTAAGCAATACGGAAACACATTATATAGCACAAGAGGAAAAATTATTGCTGACCAGGAGTGGGGTGTAGTGGTGGGCACGCCAACCGGTCAGTATGTTCATGTGCTGGCTTGTCCTGCTGATGGAGTGATTCTATTACCCAACTGGGCTGGAGCCGTATCAGCAATCCAGCTGTTCGAAAATTCCGAGCCTTTGCGTTTTAAACAAACAGCAGCCGGAATGCAAATATTTTTAGACCCACATTGTAACAATAATAAAGAAGATTTGATATTGGTAGTTAAACCAACGCTTGCTAAGAAATAAATAGCCCTGCAAAGTGATTTTCCAAGTGATTCTCCCTCTGCAGGACAGTGGGGTAAAAGGGGTAGTAAGGTTTGGATTAACGGTAAGGAAATTAATCCACCCATGTGGCAACGCGCAGGAGCAAAGGGGCATTCAGAAATTTCATTGATAGACGAGGGGGATGCTTACCGAACAGCAACACAATATTGCTTAAGGCTCCTGTTGCAACCTTTAAGTCAGATGTGCAGAATCCTATTAAATGGATGTTTACGTTTGTTCAGTCCCGGTAATTCAAAGCGGGTTTTCTGTTTCCGATCAACGGAACGTATTTGAAATCAGCGCCTCTGTTTTTTTGCCATTCTTCCTTTGCCCGGATCAGCAAAGTGGGATTGGTTAGTAAATCAATTCCGGAAAACGAAATAGTGGTTGCTGCTACAATCATTCCTTTAATACCAATATCTGTTCCGCCACATGCTACTGCTTGCCAACTATGTGAGGGAGTACCCGGGATCCAAGTAGCGGCCCTAAATCCAACCGTTGGCACGGCCCAACTTACATCACCCACGTCTGTGGACCCTCCAGAGCGGTTGGCTTCGCTCACCACTCTATATTCCTCAATTTTAGCAGCATCAGTAATAGTACGATGACTGCCCGTTAAAAAACTTTCTTGAATTTTTTTACCAAACTCCAACTCTTGAGTGGAATAGGTTACCCCGCCTACTTTTAGTAGATTATCATAAACCATTCTTGCTAACGTGTCAACGGGTAGTAGTTCATAAACGCCACCAATATTTTCGTAATCCATTTTAGTGCCGGTTCCCGCGGCTGCCCCCTCTGCTGTTTTAACCAGGCGATCAAATAGATCCAATAATACATCCCGACGAGGATGACGCATATAATAATATACTTCTGCAAAATCAGGCACCACATTGGGAGCTTTACCGCCATTGGTAATCACATAATGCATTCGCGCATCAGCAGGAATATGTTCGCGCATCATGTTGGCCATGAAGTTCATGGCTTCTGCCGCATCTAATGCAGAACGGCCACGCTCGGGAAATCCTGCAGCATGGGAAGAGATCCCATAAAAACGAAACTTAGCTGTTTTGTTGGCCAGGGATGAATAAGGATTTGCACCGTTCTGGCTGTCAGGATGCCAATGTAATACCACATCCACCCCATTAAACAAACCCTCTCTTACCATATAAACTTTCCCGGATCCACCTTCTTCGGCTGGTGTTCCAAACACCTTGATGGTGCCAGCCCTATTATTCTTATCAATAAAATTCTTCAATTCAATGGCGCCCGCTACAGACCCTACGCCAAAAAGGTGATGCCCGCAACCATGCCCTGCATTTCCCTCCGCTTTTTCTTTTAAAGGAACAGCTTTTTGTGCCAGACCTGGCAAAGCATCGAACTCGGCCAATACACCAATTACGGGACCGCCATTTCCGTAAGTAGCAACAAATGCAGTAGGAATTCCAGCAACTCCGACTTCTACGGCAAATCCATTCTCTCGCAGTGTTTGCTGTAAAAGGGCCGAGCTCTTAACCTCCTTATATCCGACCTCGGCATAATTCCAAATTGCTATGGCCCGCTCCTTGTAATAATTGTAGCGATCTTGAATATTTTTACGCGCCGCTTCTTTTGCTACGGCAGACCAATTTGAATTTTCTTTTTTCTTTTGGGCATATGTTGAAGTTGAGCAACAAATAAATATGCCGAAAAAAAAGATGCTTGTTATTATGTTTTTCATTATGTTGATTAACGGTAAAATATTTTTTGAACCCCCTTAAAACTTAGCAAAGATAAAAAACCAATCCCATTGAATTTCTTAAATAAGGCAGCAGTGGGGACTGCTTTTTTAAACAGTATTTATATATTAGTTTTACCGAATAATAACAGAATAGTTCCTCCTTATTTGTACAATGTGTTAGTAATAAATTGACACTAAAATATGATAAAGCTTACCGGTATTCCCTACGACATAAATTCTTCATGCTTAAAAGGCCCGACACCAGCCCTACCCCGAATTAGACTTATGGATTCAGGCGGGTCTGCTAATTCATGTTGTGCAGCAGGAACAGAAATAATAAACGGGAAAAATTACACGGATATAGCGGACGCGGCTTTTCCAAATTCAAATCCTGACGAAGTGTATAAAAAGGTAAAAACCAAAAAAGGCCTCCTTTTAAAAAAGTTAATCCTTATCCTATTTATTTATTTGGCGACAAATATTTCTTTGTCTGCGCAACAATTATGTGTTGCTACTGGTAATTATCCAGCTCCCGAGTTAAGCCAACCGGTGAGAGCAAAAATGCAAGCTGATTTGAACCTAGCAGCCTCTCAGCTAAAAGAAAACCCGGCGGGGCTAAATGAATTAATATGGGCAGGAAGGCGAACCGCCTATCTCGGCAATTACACGGAGGCAATTGATTATTATACTACTGCTATAGCACTTCATGCTGAGTCACCAGAACCCTATCGCCATCGGGGTCACCGCTGGATCACAATTCGTTGTTTTGATAAAGCTATTACAGATCTTAGTGCTGCCGCAAAACTAATTAAGGGGAAACAAGATGTTGTTGAAATTGATGGAATGCCAAATGAAAAAAATATTCCTACCAGCACTTTGCATACCAATATCTGGTATCATCTTGGTTTGGCTTATTATTACAAAGGCGAATTCATAAATTCAAGTGAGGCTTTTAAGTCCTGCCTTGCCGCTTCTACAAATTCAGATATGTTTATCGCAGCGGCAAACTGGTATAATATCTCTCTTCGAAAAGCGGGGGATACAGCAGCTGCAAATCTTTTTTTAAGGTCAGTAAATCCCAATCTGTCGTTAATTGAAAATTTCGATTACCTCCGAATATTGAAACTCTATATTGAAAATCAGGAGATAGGCAACCCTATGGCGTTTCTTAAAAACGAGGCTGGGTTAGGAGCTGCTTCGTATGGATACGGGCTGGGGGTTTATTTGCAATTAAAAGGAGAAAATGAAAAAGCCAATCTCGTTTTTAATCATATCCTAACTTTAAAGCAATGGGGAGCATTTGGGTATATCGGGGCTGAACGCGAAAGGTGATTACGAATCAGATTTTTTTATTAATGTTAGTCTTTTTGGGGCTAGGGGCGCCACCAGGAAGGAAGCAGCTTTAATGAAAATGACAACGGAAAGGATTCTTTTCATGGTAAGGTTTTTGGCGGGCTAATTTTGCGTATCCTAAAGTTAAAAAAACCGCCCCGTTCCCGAAGCGGTTTAACAGCAAACATCATTTTATCAAAAACTGAAAGCAAGCCTTGCAAATAAACGCCTGCCGTTAAAACCCATTTGCACCGCATCCCATGCTCCGCCGG